>OFLS01000016.1_pt1 | contig 212103 bp, 187 predicted proteins | sample 1540891 | NCBI WGS metagenome assembly OFLS01 (sample SAMEA4413038, study PRJEB24355) | metagenome | biome: human; feature: gut; material: faeces | place: United Kingdom | collected 2010
GGGGTCCTGGCGGCCCGGTTTGGGGGTGTATTTGGCCTTTTTGTGGGGGTTTTCTTCCGGTTCTGGGTTTTTTCTTTTTTTTTTTTGGCTTTTTTTCCCCCCCCCCCCAAACCCCCCCCCCCCCCCCCCCGAAATTTTTATTTTCATGATTGTCTTAAGTCTCTTTTTTAATGGCCGTCTTGTTTTTTAGGGGTTTTTTAGGAAGTTATACGGCTCGTCGTTTTTGTTCGCGGATGGGACTGGGTGAGTGGAGGATACTTTTTCGGGGGGATATCTATCCGTGCGTGTGCCGGGATCTCTGGTATTCCGATCGGCAGAGGGTACGATTTCAAGAAACACTCTACGAAATTCGGGTCCTCCGATTCCACGGAGGGCATTCGTCTTTCGCATGCTTTCTCTGGGGTGTGGTTGACGATACCACGGTCTTTGGAATTGGTTGCCTTGATCCGATTTCAGATGGGAATATGGGAACCGGAGCACGTGAGTGGCGTCGACGAGGAAGAAACGGTTCCTATACGTTCTCTGACCGCCAGTTCCAGGGGCGCGTTCCCGATGGGCGGGTCTGTCCCATTCGAGCTATTGAGTGTGATTTCTGCTTTTTACCTTCAAGCTATCCGCACGCCGCAACGCCTACAAGCGGACATGCGCGGGAGAATCCGGACACTATAGCGTCGGTCCTCCCGCCGTCATGCCGCCGGCGAGGTTCATCGGATTCGTCACGTCCGTCGGATCATAGTCACGCGAATCCCCATCGTACGTGATGCCGGCGGGATGCCACGCCTCTTCGAGATGGAATGTGACGGCGTGGGCGAGGGTCGCCGCGTTGACGGATACGGATTCGATGTCTCCGCCCGTACCATGCGACAGGCGGACGGGCGAACCGTCATCCAACGTGACACGCACGTTCTCCAGTGCTGCCCAGTCGGCCTGTTCCCCCTCGGTGGCGGGCTTGCATAGGCTGTATCCCCCGATGTCGCGCCCGTCGGGCAATGCGACGCCGCGGGGCATGCCGACGAGTAGCATGCCGGACCACGGGTCCAACGACACGAAGGCCCTGGGAATCGTGAAACCTGCCATATCGTGTTCCTCCAAGCCACCCGCTATCTCGTTAACGCCGGCATTGACGTGCCGGCGTTGAGCGTCGGAGCCGGGTCTAGGTCCCCGAACAGATCGGTCCCGTCGACGGCTCCGCACGTAGTTACGAACGCGTGCAGGCATCGCGCCGTGGACAGCGGGCCGATCGTATACGTAGTGCGCAGGCGCATGTCCTCCGACATCATGGCCCGTTCCGCGAAGTAGTCGTCCATGCGGGCACGGCGCTCCTGGATGTTCGCGGCGACGATCCGGGGATCGCCTTCGCCCCGGTCGACGAGCACGCCGATACATCCGTTGATCGCCGATGTCACGGCGGAAAGGGCGAGGGTCGCCGCGCAATCCACCGCCTCGCCGTCGTAGGTGTCGCCCGTGGAGGATTCCAACAGGCTGACGCCGGCGGACACAAGTCCGCGCACCTCATCCAGGGCGGCATGCGGATCATAGCCGTGATGCACAAAATCCCGGGCGAACTGGGTGACGAGGCAATCCATGCGCGAGACGAAGCCGTTGTCGTAGGCGAGATGGTTGAACAGGTCCATGCCCGACCCGCCGGCAGGTCCCTCTGCCGGCGGGGCTGCGTCCTCCAGATTTCCCCTGACCGGTTCCGCTGGCGCGCATGGATCACGCGGGCCGGGATCCCCGGCCCGTGGCGTCCCCTCGGATCGGGCGGATGAGGTGTCGTCCCTCGCCCGTATTCCGTCGCGGCGCCTGCCCAGCGCGTCACGCAACGGTCCCGGCCCGGCCAATCGGATGATATGACGGGAGCGCCCACGGCCCCGGAACAGTTCGACCGGCCGGCACGCCCTCAACCCGATGCTCACCGGCCTGCCATCGGCCTTCTGCTCTTTCGCCCACCGGGTCGCGAAGACGCTCAGACTATAGCCTCCGACATCCATGCCGTCCACGATGACGCCTTTCGGAACGGTCGCGAGCAGGCGTTCATGCTCCCTGCCGGCACGCCCCCGGAACACGAACGGGTGGACGAACCCGTTCGGGAAACGCAGATTGATCCATTCGAGGGAGACCATATGACGCACCCCATCACAATGTCGCGCCCGCCGAGGCGGTCGGGTCGGCCATGCTGATCGGGTCGGCCGGATCGGCCGGATGATAGGACACTCCGGCCGATTCGTCGAACGTGTCGAATTCGTCGGCCGGGCCGCCGGCATCGGCGGATGACTCCACAGGTTTCCGTACCGCTTCCGTCGTCTCGGCCCGTGCCGTCCCATAGACCTTCGCGTATTCGTCGTTGTGCGCCTTCACCGCCCGGCACAGGTCCCACGGATTCGCGATCTCCAGGATGCGGCGTTCCGCGCCGATGCCCTTGAACAGGCGCACCGGCTCGCCGGGACGGAAGTTGATCGCGACCGGACGGCCGTTGGCCTTCTGTTCGATCTCGCGCGGCTTGGCGAAATGGTCGAACGCGTATCCGCCCACGTCGACGCCGTTGACCTTCACGCCCGGCGGGATCGATACGAACATCTTGTCGAACACGCGCCCGTCCCGGGCCGTGTACTCATGCGGATGCACGAACTTGTTGGGGAAGTTCACGCGCGCCCAACGCTCCGAACGCCGCTCCCCTCCCTGAATGGTCTCCTGCGCCATGACGACTCCTTTCCGTCGGAGGACGTCCCCGAGGGAAACCGTTTCCCCCGCCCGTCCGCGACGTCCGCCCACGGGAGCCATCATCGGGTCCGGGGGACGTACGGCCGGGACACGATGTCTACAAAACGGATGAACACGGATAAGCACATAAACATATGCATATATAAGCGTATACGTATATGCGTCCGTCCGCCGCGCCCCGGACGCGACGGACGGGCCGTCAGAACGCCGCCTCGGGATACGGATCCGCGTACACCGCCGACGGCGGCAGGCCGCGATCCCTCAGCAGCACCGCCGCCAGCCACACGGAACAGTCCTCGCGAAGCCAGTCGCCGTCCTCCGGACCATGCCACGCGTCCCAATCCGACCGCAGGCGATAGAACGTCAGCGGCGGGGCCACGGGCCTCCGCCCGTCCATGCCCGCCCGGACCGCCGCGCCCGCCATCATGTCCGCGAGGGCCGACGCCCGTCCCACCATCGCCTTCCACCGCGCGTCGAGCGCATCCCACGCCTCCATGGCCGGCACGGAACCCGCCAGAAGGGGATTCCTCCACGCGATCACCGTCTGCCTGGACACGCCGAACAGGGCCGCGCCACGCTCACCGCCGGCATGCAGCATGTCCGTCATCAGACGGAACCGCGCCTTGCCGCCGTCCGGACCGGGCGCATGGGGGAACGACGCGTCCCACGCCACGCCCGCGGCCGACAGGCGGCCCGCCGCGATCCTCGACGCGATGCACGCCAACGTCGACGCGCCCGTCCCGTACGGCAGCGTCACCGGACCGTCCGCCGCGCCCGCCACGAGGCCGGACGCCATGCGGTCCGCGTCGCGCCACAACGACTCCACCGCCATCCATGCGGTCCTGTCCGGCACCCACGCACGCGGATCCTCCCACGAACGCACCGTCCGCCCGCTGACCGCGGCCAGACGGCCCAGCTCCGCCACCGACATGCCGAACAGTTCGCGGTACAGGCGCAGATCCGCCTTCGACCGCGACCACGTCAGACCATCCACCGCTTCGGACATGCGGAACCTCCCCACGAAAGACCATGCGAAACCGGGAAGGCCACGCCTTCCCTCCGGGCCCCAAGCCGCCTCCCCCACCCGCGGACCGGACGACGGAGACCCCAAAAGGCACTTCCTATATCGTAAAACGAACTTCCTACATCGTAAAGCAAACTTCCCGGATAGTCAAATCATCCGCATGCCGGCGATCCCACCGATTCCTACGGGAAGACCATGCGAAACCGGGAAGACGACGTCTTCCCTCCGGGCCCCGAGGCCGCCTCCCCCACCCGGAAGGGAACACGACCGACGACCGGCCGGACCGGAACGAGGACATGATGTCGGGCGCACGCCAGCGTGCCACCCGGGCCGGCGCTTCGCAAGGCCCCGCGCGTCCGACACGGGACGACCATCGCCCCGCGGTGCATACCACGGGCCTCCGGACGCCCGCATCGTCCACGCGCCCTGCGCAACGCCACGGCCCGGACGGCCCACCGTCATGCGTCCGACAAATAGGGACGACCCACAAGGACGGGGGAACCGTCCGACCACCGGAAGGAAAAGACGATGGACGACAGGAAGAACATCGAATGCGACGACTGCGGCAGGACCCTATGCGGCGACTGCCGGCACGAATGCGGCGACTGCCATGCCACCCTATGCGGCGACTGCCGATACGGGTGCGTGGACTGCGGAGGCGGCATCTGCGAAAACTGCATCCACCACTGCACCGATTGCGACGAACCCGTATGCGGCAACTGCTACGCCGTCTGCGAGAACTGCGACGAATACCTATGCCAAGGCTGCCGCCGATGGGACGACTCTGGGGACTGCTACTGCGAGTCCTGCCTGCCCGCCGGCGGCAGGGAGCCGTACTATCCCGACTCCCCCGCATGGCGCACCATGCGCGAACATCCGGACATGTTCACCGTCGGACTCGAAATCGAGGTCAACGGCGGACACGACATGGACAGGATGAAGGACAGCGGCCTCATCGCCGGCTGGTGCACCGACCTGAGCCTCGACGAGGGACTCGAATACCAGACCCGCATCCTCACCGCCGAGGACTTCGACGACCTCGGCGACCTCATCGCCGGCATCCGCACCCGTTCCAACGAACCCGGACGCGCCGGCGGGCACATGCACGTACGCCGCACGAGCCGGCAGACCCCGGGCCGCTGGTACTGGGCGCTCAAGGGACTGTCCGACCGTCAGGCACGCGCCCTCAACATGAGACACGCCACCGACTGCCGCTGGTGCCGTCTCGTCCACGGCGACTACACGGGCAAGGCCGTCGCCGTCAACGACAACCACGCCGGCACCATCGAACTGCGCACCTTCGCACGATGGGACGGGACCACCGCCCACAGGCTCCGCCCCGCCCTCGAATGGGCACACCACATGTGGCGCTACTTCCAAGAGCACGAACCCTACCGGCTCACGACCGCCGACATCATGCGCGAAAGCGCCCACAGCGCCTACCGCACGCCCGAAACCACGCCCGCGATGCGCCTCGCCGCACGCAAGGAGGACTGACCATGTGCGTCATCGCCACCGCCGGCAAGGGAGCCATGCCCACCATCGGCCAACTCGCCCGAATGAGCGAGACCAACCCGGACGGGGCCGGAATCGCATGGCACGACGGCACCGGCCTGCACCGGTACCGCAATCCCGACAACGACCAGACGCTCGCGTTCATCATCAAGAACTGGAGGACGTTCAGGGACATGCCATGCCTGATGCACTTCCGGCTCGCCACGCACGGAGCCACGACCGAGGAGAACACGCACCCGTTCCGCTACACGCTGTCCGACGGCGAACACGGATTCATCGCCCACAACGGCATCGCCCACCGGCACACCAAGGGACGCTACGCGTCGGACAGCCGCAACGCGATACTCGCATGGCAGACCGGACAGGCCGACCTCACCGACGGAAGCCAGGGACACTTCGCGAAAATCGACCAGAACGGACGAATCGAATGGCTCACCCTACCCCGGACCATCGACGGGGCCGACGGCGAGCCGATACAGGTATCCAACACCCGATGGAGGGACCCGGCCGACGCCCTCCCATGGGACGCATGGGAGGCCGAATACGACGACACCTACATGGAAGGCTGGAACGACGGATACGAGGAGGCCGTCAACGACATGCTGACCGACGGAATCGACGACGCCACCCCCGCACGACGCCGGCACTGAAACCCCGGCCACACGAAAAAAAGGGGCGGAGGGACACGGCACGCGCCCGCAACGCGCGCCACGCCCTCCACCCCGGGCCGGACGGCAAAACCACGCGCGACTAACGGCAGGAGAGCCACCGGCTCCCCCGCACCCCCACGTCCGCCACGCCCGGAACCCGGCCGGGACTGCGCCCCCGCACGCGGAGGGCGCAGCCATGGGGAGGGCCGGAACGCCGGACACGCCCCGGCTTGCAACCGCCGCCGCGATACGGCGCGTCCGGCGTCCCGGCCCTCCCCATCGAGAAGACCACGTCCGACGACGGCGAGACACGGCACGGTCCATGCCTCACATGCCACACGACGGGACCGTGTCGGCCCGATCGTCGGGGAACGGCAGGACGCCGGGCCCGAGCCTCATGCTCTCGACCAGTCCGCTGCCGGCGGGCGACGTCTCGGTGAAGTATTCGATGACGGCCCTGGCCTGCCCGTCGGTAAGGGAGACGCTTTCGCAGGTGTCCGGATCGAAGCCGAGCGCGACGATCGGACCGTGCAGTATCGCGTACGGCTCTCCCCCTGCCGACGCGCGCCGGGTCCCGGTCGCGTAGATGGCGCGATTCGGACCGAACTTCGACGCGCCGTCGTCGTTGACCCACAGGTCCACCCCGGGGATCACGCCCGGCCACGTGTCGGACCAGCCGCCGACCAGCCCGGTCGGCGCCTCGTCCACCGGGTCGCGTCCGAGGTCTCAAGCTCCACGCGGCGTGGGTCGCCGCCCTCCGGGATCAGAATCCCGGTCATGATGCCGTCATGCGCCATGGCGCCGTCTCCTTCCGGGCCATCCGACAGACACGCTCGCTCCCGATGACACGGATGGCCGGCCATCCGCAATCCTCCGTCGCGTCGCACACGCGGCCGTGACACGATGTCCACAAAAAGCGGACGGGCGGATACGCATACGCATGCACGCGTATCCGCCCGTCCGCTTGCGGGGAGGGACCGGCGTCAGTAGGCGTTGTTGTTCAGCCAGAACTCCTTCGCCTTGCCGGGACTGCCGTAGCGGGACTTGATGTATCGCAACCCCCACTTGATCTGCGTGGCCGCGCTGTCCTTCCAGTCGCCTCCCGCCGTCGCGAGCTTCGACGCGGGATACGATTGCGGGATGCCGTACGCGCCCGACGTGGGGTTCGTGGCGTTCCACCGCCAGCCGGATTCGTGCTCCCAGATCCACACGAGCGCCTGCCAGTCGGTGTCGTTGTCCCACTCCTTGTAGCCGCTGGCGATCATCCGCCTGGCGATGCCCTTCGCGTCCTCGGGTTTCGCGTGCCAGCCGTCGCCCGTGTATTCCACGTTCACGCTCCCGTCGGAGGCCGAACCGTCGGACGAGGCGGCGCATGTCCATTTCGCCGACGTCGCGGACGAGGATGAGGATGACGTGCCGCCGCCATCGGACGACGTGGCCGTGGTTCCGGTGGAGGAGCCGTCGTCCGGATACCAGAAGGTCGCTCCGGGACTCTGCGCGCTGATGACGCCGGAATGGATGACGACCACGCCGTTGCCGTTCCTGAACCCGCTGCCGCCCTCGCTGATGTGCACGCTGTCGCCGTCGACCTGCTCGACGACCGCGACGTGCCCGTACAAGCCGTCCGCGGTCCAGCTTCCGCCGCCGATGTAGCTGACGGACGATCCGGGAGAGAAGGAGACGATGCCGCCGGCCCTGGCGCCCTGCTTCCAGCCATGGGCCCTGGCGGACGAGCCCCAGTCGCCTCCGTTGCCCCAGGAGCCCTGGCCGAGATCATGCCCGAGGGCCCTTTGCCTCATGCACGCCCACCAGGTGCATTGCAGGCCCGAACCGCCATACACGACGTTGTAGCCGGAGCAGGGCGAGACGGACGCGGGCCACATCCTCTTGACCTCGCCCTCGGACTTGCCGACGTTCCCCGTCCAGTCGCCCGCCGCGGCGGACGCGACCGTGGACGACGAGGAGGAGGACGAGGCGTCCTTGCATCCGGCGAGGAAGTGGAGCACATCGAGCGGATTGCATGCGCCGGTCGTCATGACCACGCAGAGGGCCGCAGCGATGGAAAGCATCCGCCGATGGCGGGCGGATGCCGGATATTTCCATGTCATGTCAGTCGTCGTCGTTCGTGCCGATATACCAGAACGGTGTCTGACCGGCGACGGTGATCTCGACGGGCTGGCATGGTCTCTGATTGGTGCCCACGCCCACGCTCGAGACCGATGATATCCAGAATTTCGTCCCGTCCGGCATGTCGGCCGCGGAGGCGGCCTGCATCTCGTCGCCGTTCTTGTCGAGGAAGGGCTGGTCCGCCATCGCCGGACAGTCGACCGTCACATACCAGACGCCGTCATCCATAGGTATGGCGACGGCATCATAGTAGCGTGAGATCACCGTCTGCGGGTCGGTCGACGAGGTGACGTGCTCGCCTATCGACTGCGGGACGTCGAAGAACGCGGAGGCGGGATCCCAGTATTGCGTGTCCTTGATCGTCTCCTCGCTCTTGCCCTGGAACCTGTGGTCCGTCGAGCAATCATAGGATTGGATGAGGAGCATGTCCTTCGAGACGCCGGTACACAGTTTGTCCGCATTGAACCGGCGTTGCCTCCACCAGTATCGGGCCATGTTGCCCTGCCCGTGCGACGCCCCGGCGATGTCCGGCTGGAAAAGGTTCTGCATGGTTTGGTTCCATTCCTCGTCGGACGGCGTCGGGTCGAGGATGGCGTCCACCGTGTCGAGCGCGACGTCGACCGGCCCGCCCCTGCCTCCGACGGGAGCCTGGCCGACGTCGGACGATTCGCCGCCGGTCCTGGTGGCGGAGACCAGCGACTGGCGGGACCAGTCACCGGGCACGGGGATTCCCGCGGCCTGCAGGCCACGGTATCCACCGGAACCACGACGTGACCCCGTGTCGCCCGCCTTCGTGCCGGCATCGGACGATGAGGACCGATCCTGCCGGCCGGCATCCGACCTGTTGACATGGGTGATGATGACGCCAAGGGAGATGACGAACACGAAGGCCATGAACATGGCGACCCATCTGACCGGCCGCGGCAGCGGACGGGGTTCCCTGCTATTCGACATCACTCACCTTCCGTCGATTCCTGCCACTCCGGACCGGCCGTGCCGAATCCGTCCATGACGGCTTCCGACCCATCGCGTCCGGACTCCTCCTTGAGGTCGAACCCGTTCACGATCCGTTCCGCGTTCCTGATGTCGGATGCGGTGTTGCCCGCCTCCTTCGCGGCTGCGCGCAACGGACCGTCTACATGGGCCTCCAGCTCCTTCACCTTCGCCCGGAGGGTCTTGAGCTCCATCATACCCTGGGCGAACGCGTCGAGGGCGGACAGACGGTCCCGTTGCGATTCGCGCAGGGCCCTCGAAACGTCGCGCTTCGCGTCACGCACCATGTTGTTGCTGACCAAAATGCACTCCTTCATATGCGGTATCGGTTTCCCGATACAAGGATGACCCGGGGAACCGCCTCCCGCGGTGCACCGCGTCTACAGGTTTTCGACTTGTAGACGCGGTGCACCGTCGCGGGCCGCGATGGCGGGAAGGATGGAACCGAAATCCATCAACACCGTGCGAAGGAAGGAAACAGGATGGAGAATCTTCTCGCAGGCATCATGAGCCTGCTCGTGGGACTGTGGAACTGGACCGTGCATCTGAACGGCGGATTGCAGGTCGTGCTCGTGCTCGCCGCGGTCACCATGGCCGGCGTGTGCGCGATCGTCGCGAAGAGGATGCGCGATCCGATGATGGTGGAGACCGGCGGAGGCATCGCGGGAAGGACCATCATCGGCATCATCGCATATGTGTTCGGCGTGGCGTTCGCCCTCATCGCCCTGCTCGGACTCGCCGCCGTGTTCGCCCCGCTGCTCGGTTTCATCCGACCATGACGCGAACCCCATGCTCCGGCCGCGCCCGATGGGGCGCGGCCTTTCCATGTTTCGGAACACCGGAGCGGGAACGATGAACGGTCCCGTGACCAGGACCGGCATGGACCGTTGGCCGTCCGACGTCGGACCGCGAACCGGCACGGCCACGGGCAAGGCCGAATTCCGGTGGCGTCGTCCCACGGACGCAAGGGACGTGGCCCGATCCGGACGGCGGGGATCATGGAAAAGCCGCCGATCGGCATCAACCGGTAGACGCCGTGCACCATCATGCCGCGGCGTCGGGGCCAGAATCGGATACGACCGGCCCACCGAACCGAAACCGAATATGGGACATCGCTTTCCGTTTCCCGGATTTCCCTTTTCCGGAAAACGGAAGCGGCGTTTCCAAAAAACGGAAGACGATTTTCCAAAAAATGGAAATCCGCATTCCGGACGTCCGGTCCCGCCGACCCGGCCGACAGGACGAACCAGGGATATCGAAAGGAGAAAAAGAATGGGGTTCAAGGCGTTCCCACACCGTCTGATCGTGCGGATCGGCGATGAGGCATATCGGAAATTGAGGCAGGAGAGCCGGAAGGCCGGCTATCAGGTGGCACTGGTCGAACGGTGGTTCCTGATCCCCCAGGACGTCGGCGACCTCTACAGCGGCATCGCCGCGAAGGAGGAGCTGCATGACATGATGCATCCGGAACTGCCGGACGGGACACTGGCCGGACGAAGGAGCGGGGAGACCTACCATGACATCTTCCTCACCGACGCGGAATACGAGGTCGTCATCCTCGCCGCCGTGAAGCGGGGCCTGACGCAGGGAGCCTACGCGGCGCGGATCCTCAGGGAGCAGATCGCTATCGCGGAGAACCTTGACTGGCCGATACCGGAGAACCTCACGAACAAGACGGTGGACGACGAGGCGCGGCGGATGCTCCGCAAGCTCAAAACCGGCCAATGAACCGTCCCTACATGCCATACCGTTCGCCATACCAAACGCTATACCGAACGTATTCCAATCGACATACCGAACGTATTCCAATCGACATGCCGAACGTCATACCGAACGCCGGCCCGATCGGCAACCAATCGGTTGGGAAATAGGTGTAGCAAGTTATACGGATTGTGTACACAATCCGAAACCGCCCTCCACCGCCCGATGGCGGTGGACAGGAACCCGAGTGCCGAAGGCCTTTGGACGGAAGAGGAACGGTCTTTTCGCACGTCATCAGGACGGCATGGCGACCAGCAAGGATGAACATTGACGAACAACGGCTCCAAAAGGAAACGTCCGAAGAGGACTGGCCAGACCCGCGGGCGGCAGATCCACATCAGGGTTTCCGACCGGGAATTCGAGGGGATCCGCGCCGCCGCGGACGCGAAAGGCGTCGGCATCTCACGCTATCTGGTCGAGGCGCACGAGGCATGCCGTGACCTCGAATCGGCGCGCAAGGAATGCGAGACGGGTCCCGTCGTCCGGCAATTGGAGTCCATCCGATCCGAGATCTGGCGCATCGGACATAACGTCAACCAGATCGCACGCAACACGAACCGTGACATGGCCGCAGGTCCGGAGGACGAATATTCCGCCGCGAAAGCCGTGAAGGATTGCGCACGGCTGTTCGCCGAAGCCGCGGCCATCGTCAGGGGCCTCGACGGGCAAACATGCGATTGAACGATAGAGCCGGACGATCATCCAAAAGGAACGCATCGGGAACGTTGCACGCCCCACATCGGCGACCCCGATGGGAAGGAGAGGACATCCAATGGGAAGTCAAGGGAACGGGAACCCGACAGGCACGATGCCCGAGGTCGGACAGGCGCGGCGGCTGGACGTCCCCTTGACGAGCAACCACGACGTGGCGTCCCCTCTCAGGTACCCGGGCGGCAAGACGGTCCTGTCCGGCTTCGTCGCGACGCTGATCGAGAGGCTGGGAATGAAGGACCCGACCTACGTGGAGCCCTATGCGGGCGGGGCGGGAGTGGCCCTGCGCCTTTTACGCGAGAACCGCGTGTCCAGGATCGTCATCAACGATTACGACAGGCACGTGTACGCCTTCTGGAACGGCGTCGTGAACCATCCCGCCGATTTCCTGGCGAGGTTCGACGCGGTGGAGCCGACCATGGAGGAATGGCACAGGCAGTGCAGGATCATACGCGATCCCTCCGATGAGGGCGAACGCGGGTTCGCGTTCTTCTTCCTGAACAGGACCAACAGGTCCGGGGTGCTCAACGGCGGCACCAACTGGTCCGGATGTCCGCGGTAAACGGCTCCGGTTCCTGGCAGTGCCTGAGAGGTTGCGCACCTTCGGCCGCGCTCGTCCATGGCACGATAGGGGGCCATATCCATGCACATGATCCCCGCGCCTTTTCCGACCAAGCCGCGCCGCGACAAGCCAAGTAACGTCACTCGGCTGTTGCCGGGAGGTCGGTCCGGTCCCTGCAAAAAAGCCTTCTCGACATGAACGATGGCATCGGTTAACATGACAGCGCCGGTCGGAGCACTGCAGACTTCCTTCCACATTCGAGGCGGTACGCAGCGACTTCTTCGGGAGGATGGCCAGGATCGGCGAGGTGGCCTTATTTCTCTCCCATGGCCAAGCGTCGGGCCGGCGTCTTCGGGCACCGGCCTTTTTTGCGTTCCACGAGCGCAGGAACAATAGAATGCGTGCCCAGACACACGAGACCGAACGATGTGAAGCGTCCGCCGGACCGTCTGTGCTAGAGGCTTTCAAACGTTCAAACGATAAAAGTGTCTGATTCACTGCTTTTCGGAGAGTTTGCCCTCGAATCTTTTAAGCTGCCTGAGCATACCGTCGAGCGTCTTTGCCAACGACTTATCCCATTCCTCTTCGGAATCAATGGGCACCGATGAGTAATCTGTGGCCCAAGCGATGCACCACCTCTTTCCGATTCTGACTTTTTTGTACACCTCCTCGATCGCATGGATCACTTCCTCGCAATCGCCTCTCAGTCTTTCGTCAAGACCGTCGAAGTTAAAGACCAGTTGGAGCCTCACTCTAGGGACGTCCTTGTCATCATTCACATGAATCTGATAGACACAGTGGCCGTATTCCCCCCAAATGCCGCTTGGTTCATCGATGCCGGGCAGAAGTCGGGGCAGAAGGTTTGTGGTGAACACCGTGTCCCATTTATCGCCTGTATCCTTGCGGAGCTTGATCGTCTTATCGTTTCCAGCCTTCTCCCCAATCCATTTCCGGCAGCAGTTCGAGATAGTGGAGACTACATCTGGCCTGTGCTCGTAGATCAGGTCCAACGCCCTCTTGTGCTTCGCATAGATTCTCTTGCAGATATCTTCGAGTTCCCTGTCTCCCAAGATATTTCTCCTCACTGTATCCATGTAGTCCGCGATGAACCGTGCCGTCTCCGGCGCAGGTGCAGCCGTTTCGACCGCCCGGTCGATGATGTCGAGCACGTCCCCATAGCCCATGGCGAGCCAATCGGATTCCGAGGCCTCCCCCGAGTTCGGGGTGAGGAAGACGAACCGCCGCCGGCAATCCGGGAACTCCCTCTCGATCTCGGCGCGGTATCTGGCCAGTTGGTCGTCATGCTCGTCGGAGAAGATCTTGTTCTCGATGCAAAGAACGTATTTCTCCTTCTCGTTCACGGCGAGGATGTCGATATTGCGCCATTCGCGTCGGATCGAGAAACCGTCGCAGTCCATGAGCAGGTCGTCGAACCCCCCGTCGTCCACCATACGCCGAGCAGCAAAAGCTACGAAACCGCGAATCACACCATCATGCAACCCATGGTTCTCGGCGGGGTCCATGAGCCAGGCGAGGACGTTGCTGTGCCGGATCTCGGTGTTCGTGATCTTGAGGACATCAAACACGTTGAGCCTGCGCGTCCATTCGGACAGGGGTTCCAAGCATTCAGAATCGGCAAGAAACTCTCTGAGCGCCTCCTCCTCATCCTCCCTGACGGAATCGTCTTTCAGAGCCATCGTTCCACCTCCCGGGAAAAAGGCCGCGTGCGCATCCTTTCATGAATGGAGGCATGCCATTCCTTTGGAATTATACCTCCAAACCGGGGAACTCCACCCCGCGTCGCGTATGCGGCCGGTCTCGTGGACGCACTCCGCCTTATGCGGACGCGAATTTCCATCACGCCTCCGGCAATCCTACCGGTTGAGTCTCACGGTGTCGGCCGTGACCTCGCCGGGCGTGAGGATGGCTCGCTCGTCGAAATAGGCGATCGGGTTCTTCGAGTCGTTGCGATCGATGACCTTGCCGTACCACGGCCCGTACCCGTCGCTCGCGACCCGTCCGAGGAACCCCATGCGCATGATGTCCCTGCGTTTGACCACGCCCCTGATCTCCGCGACGCACACCACGACGTTGTCGGGGTTGAGGACGATGGCGGTATCGCAGCGTACCGCCCTTCCCGGCTCGAGCTTCCACCAGCAGCTGCTGCGGTCCCAGACCTCGCCGCGGACGGATTCGTCCATCGGGTCCCAGCCGTCCTCCCAGCCGACGACGTGGCGGAGCGTCCCGTGGACGTCCTCCTCCTCGAATCCGAGGTCCCTGTGGGGCCCGATCTTGATGGTCACGATCTCAGCCATGCGCCCTACTTTCCATGAAACATGTTTTCTTTTACCGAGGATAGCGGAACCGGGTTCCCGGCAGGGAGCCGGGCGCACCGCCCGCGGGACCGTTCCGTCACGGTTCCACGAATCTCGGGAACTGCGGATCGTATTCGAGCGCATACTCCTCCGACGTGCACCATTGGTGCTTCGCCACGGTGAGCAGGGCCTTCTCCGGCCCGCCGTCCATGCCGTCGAATTCGGTGCGCCGCACCACGAGCACGGTATTTGAGTGTTGGCACACGGTGTCCGCGTACCTGACATCGGCCAATACCGGACGCGGGATTCGTCCGCGGTCGCGGAACCGTTCCAGAGGGAAGCGGTTCCGGTCCATGGGGATGGTGGCCACGACCGCGATGCCGAGGTCCTTGGCCAGGCCGGCCAGCCTGCGCAGGTCTGAGTCCATGACGTCCCGGTTCCTCGCCACCCGATCCGGCGCGTCAAGCACCGCCAGCTTCAGCCCGGCGGATTCCGCCAGTCCGCGACATGAGTCCATGAACCGGTCCACGTCCATGTCGCGGTCCGGTATCGATGTACAGCGGCGCGTTCCCGCAGAACGAGGCGAATGCCTCGCACCGGTCCCACTCATCCTCATCGAGGTCGCCGTCCATGAGAAGGCGCGGTGCCACCCCGGTTTCCGCCGACATGATCCTCATGATGACCTCGTCCCGGCTCAGGGAGGAACAGGAATAGGCCGTCGGACGGCCGAATCCGAGGGCCACGTGCCGTGCGACGTCCAAGGCCAAGACGTCGCTTCCCATCGAGGGGCCGCCCGCGATGGCCGTGAGGGTGCCCATCCTGAGCCCGCCGGAACGCCTGTCGTATCGGTCGAATCCGGTGCGCACATAGTGGTCGCGCGCCGGCTCGTCGCGCCATCCGGTCATCCGGCCCATCAACCCTGCCATCTCGCAGCCTATGGACGAAGCGTTGGCATGCCGTCCGACGCCCCCGCCATCCACGGGCCGTTCCGCCATCGGTTCCATCAGATACCTCTTTCCACGGTTTCCGTTTTCCTTTCTATCATGGTATCTTTTATAAAAGATAGATTGGACGTGGGTGTTTCCAAGGAGGGCATCATGACGGAACTGTCGTTGAAACTGAGGTACATGGTCATCGACCCCTGCGACCGCGGTCCCCTGCACCTGCCCATGCCCGATGGATGGCTCGACCTGCAGGACGGCAGGCTGGCGGGAACTGTGTGCGATTGGCTGGCGCGTCTGGCGTGGGACGGCTGGCGGATCGACGAGTACGGCGGGATCCGCGCGCGAGACGTGTTCGGCCTCGACGTGGAGGAGCCGGAGCACGGGGATGGCGGATGGATGGACGCGTGGATGTCCATCGTCTCCACGGATCCGGACGCACCGCGTCCCGAGGACCGGACGGACGTCGACGCCGGGACCGTCGCCGGCGAGGCCTACATGAGGATCCGGAAGGCCGTCAACCTGCTACTGCTCGTCCGCGACACAGCCGATGGCAGACGGATCGACCGGGACTCCATACCGTGCGACACCGCCATCCACCTACCCGACGTGAGACGGTCGCTGTCGCGGCTGCGGGAGGAGCTGGGCTCGTTCCCCGGATACCGGCTCGTGCTGTTCGACTACGAGGACGGGTTCACCGTCAACGACGCGTGGCTGGCCGCCATGATCGACGGCTGCGACCGGATCAACGAACACGTGCATGCCTACGCGCGGCCCGCCTGAACCCCATCCCGGACGGGACTGCGGGACGACGCGGAGGCCACACATCGCAGGACACGCGCCACGGCACGTTCCCGACGGGCATGTTCTTTGAAAACAAACGGACGGCCGGAAACGATCCCCGAATCCGGGAACGGACCGGCCCCATCGGAAAGGAACCGAAATGACAACACACCATATCGAGACCGGAACAGGCGCGGACGGGACCCGCTTCGCCAGAATCATGCGGGACGGACCGGACTGCGGACGAGGGCTGACAGTACGGGCCCCGTCAAACCGGACGGCGGACGCGGACGGCGTGGATATGGACCCCAGGCCGGTCCCCGGAGAGGAACCGAACACGACATTGGACCACGCGGCCGCGGCCTTGGATGGCCTCCTCAGCTCGGACGACTACATCCGTATCGACGAGGACGACGTCAGAAATATCTGCGCCGACGTGGCGGCCACGCTGGTGGTGATGGAGGCCGTGTCGCCCGCGACCATCGGCGGGACGTTCGGAGACCGGCTCTCCGACCTAGGCATCCCTGGCGGCGCCGTCACGGGCGCGCTGGTCGCCATCGAGGGACCGAAGGACATGGGCCTGTCCGAGGCCTCTTCGATCGTTGACGAGGTGCGGGGGAACCTCACCGACGAGGCGAACATCATCTGGGGACTGAACCTCGCCGACACCGGCGCGACGCACGTCACCGTACTGGTCGCGACGCCACGGGAACGATGACGACGATCCTCCTCCATCGGACAGGGGCCTCTGCACCCAGAGCAGATGCGCCCGATGACGGAGGGGCTGCCCTGAACGCCACGCCCGTCTCCGATGCCCCGGCACGGGAAATGCCCGGACACGACCGGCCCGGGAAGACTCCCAGCCCCTTGGAGCCCGGCAAGAGGACCATCGAACCGCTCAGGGGCGCAGAACCCGATAACCAGCAGACCGGCCAGACGCCGCAACCACCATATCGGAATCCGCGATACGCCCCCTCCGGCCTGCAGGCCAATCCCGACAAGCCGGAATCGTTAGCTGCGGCTGTGAGCGGTCATCACGTAAGCGCTTATGTCCAATGCGACGATGTTGGCCATGCCGCTGTCCACCTTGGTCGCGACGGAGATGATGATCACCGCCAGCAGCCAGACCATGTCGTTGCCACGTAGCCCTTTGTCATTGCGAATCTTCAACGCCTTCCAGTCGGGTGGCGCGGTGATGGGCGTGACTGGTGTAGTCCGGTCATCGTCGTGCGGCGCGTCATCCTTGCTTGCCTCCGACGCATGGTCAGAAGCGAGAGCATCCATCACGAATGCAATTGCTCGGGCCAAAAACCTCACCGAAGACCTCCTAACTTGACCAGCATTCCAGTCTGGAAACGAGCATGCAACAAGCAGCTTGTCTATGGAAATAATTTCCATTATCCTCAAACAAAAGATGGTGTAAGACAAATGACGCGCAGACATACAAGAACGAATCTCCCGCACGCAACGCAAGTGCTGCGAGCCCTGTTGTCCGAGAGCAGTATGACGGCTGCCGATCTAGCCAGAATCGCCACCTTTCCGACAGAGAGAATACGCACCCTGACACGCGGTAACGCCCCGATGTGAATCGACGAAGCGGAACGCATCGCAGCAGCCTTTGGGCGCAAGGCCACAATTTTCCTTGAGGAAAAAGACATGAAAACGCAGAAAAGACAATACGTGCTCACCCGTCAGGCCGAAATCCAAAAAATTCCGAGAGGCTCTGGAGAGTAACATATGACCTGAAGGACAGCTTCAAAACGTTCACCAGTGAGCAAGCCCAAAAAACTGTATTTCCTAAAGACTGTTATTACGACGGATCCAAGGGTGGCGTCTCTGCCGTTGCAGCCAAAGAAACGTATCTGATCGACATCCTTTTCAGTGACATCGAAGATCTCGACAACGCAGACACGATTCTCCTCGCCGGATGCAAAACAACCTTCATGGAAGTCGCGAAAACTTACATGCTCCGCTGGTGGGCCCCAAGCATAAATCCTAAAGATGCGGCAATCTTCGGGATAGATGAGCACAAGGAAAAGGAACGCCGTGATGAATAATTGCGCATGAAGGGCCGCATGCTACCGCGCGGAGGCCTTTCCAGAAGGTTCCTTCAACCCCGAAAAAATTGTGCTCGACAAAATGCTTGGCGCCTCTTCGCTGAGAGACAAACCAGCGTCATCGAAGCAAGCCGAGGCATTGTATTTTCCAATCATTAACAAACCTGAAGAAATGTGAATACTTCCGTTTCGTCCGATCATTGATGCGGCTGTCCTCTAAAAAAGAATAATCTTCGGTAACACTTTAAAAGAACGTATAGACACATCGAACGAACTGGATGTGCTTCATCTGAAAAGGAGGCGGACGACCATTAAAGCGACGGGCATTACACTCAATACTAGCTGGATACAACGTAACCACGCGCGTGACATCGGACACCGAATGGGTCAGAATCGTCATATCCGATGCGGAATTCGATTGGTTCTTCTCCCCCGAGGGAGAGATTGTGACTTCCGATGGATCGTCGCGCATCGCGCGATCGATTGAAGAACTGGCCACCTGCATGAGACCAATCTTTCTTCGCTAGCGATGAGCTGAACCAGTCAAGGGGCATTTTTTTGGTCAGATGTCCCTCAGACTGAAAAAGGAATTCATATCGAGACTTGGCTTAGATGACATATCCAAAAATTGAATGCTTGAGAACCATTCAATTCGATGACGGTGAATCAAGAGTATTCTTCACTGAATATGTGGCGAAAGCCTGTCAAAAAAGGATTAAGCACTCATCATTGACCATTTATTGACGAGCCTCCAAATGAATAATACCAAACATGATTTGTCGGCTTTGGGATACCCTATGTAGGTGCCGATTCCTCATTATCGAATATTGTATGTCGCGTTTCTGATGTCGCTGAGGTTAAGGACGATATATCTCCGTTTTTGGGATGGGCCGACTCGATTCATTTAAATGACTATCGGCCGCCCGTCCCATCGCGGGATGCCGGCCCGTCCGGACGCCGACGAAGGGTCAGGCATGGGCGGTACCGAAAAGGTCGAGTCCGTCCTCGCCGAACGTCTTAAGCAGACGCCTGAGCAGGAAGGTCGTGAAATACGGTGCCGTGAAGATCCTGTCACTGCTGCCGATGTTGCCCGCCGTCAGCTTGATGCCGAACCGGATGTCCGGATACGAATCCGACGAGATCAGCGTGCGCAACGATTTCGCAGCGCCGTTCTTCGACTTCACCTCGACCGGGATGAGCGCGTCGCGGGACCGGACGAAGAAATCCTCCTCCAGAGTGGAGTTCTCCCTCTTGTAGTAGTAGAGTTCGTAGCCGGCCTTGCGCAGCGCCTCGCCGACCACGCTCTCGTACAAGGCGCCCTTGTACACGCCGAGGTTCCGGTTGGCGCGGAAATCGTCGCTGGCCTCGTCGTCCAGCTGGGAGATAAGCAGTCCCGTGTCAGCGAAGTACATTTTGAACTTGTTCTCGTCATAGTTGCCGCGCAGGGGCAGTTCGGGGAACGACAGACAATGGCACACGTTCACGATTCCGGCGGTCTCCAGCCATTCCACGCATCCGCGGTAGTCCTTGAACCGCGCTCCCCTAGCGACCTTGCTGATCTGGAATTTCTTGTTCTCCTTCGCCAACTGGACCGGGATGTGATTGAACACGTTGAGGATCCGGGAGCGGTCCATGCCGTCCGCGTATTTCTGGATGTCCTCCTCGTAATCCCTCACCAGCTGGCGCTGCATATCCAAGACGCCCTCGAAGGTGCCCCGCCCGATGTAGGAGGAGACGACCTCCGGCATGCCGCCAACAGTGCAGTAGTCGAGGAACAGCGAGGTGAACGTGTCCATCTCGATCTGCGAGAAGGGCCGAAGCTCTGTCAGATGGCCGAACATGGATTCGACAGTCTCGTCGTCGTAGCCCTTGGCCCACAAGAACTCCTCGAAGTCGAGGGAGTCCATCTCGTAGTCGGTCTTGTATCCAACGCTGTTGCTCTCGATGGTCTTGTAATTGATTCCCAGCATGGATCCGCTGCAGATGACGTCGAACCGCCCGTCCTGTCTGAAGAACTTCAGCGTCGTGGCGATGTCCGGATGGTCCTGGATCTCGTCGAAGAAGATCAGCGTCTCATGGGGGATAAAACGCAATGATGGGTCGAGCAGCGACATGCTCTTCACCACTTCGTCCGCCGAATACCCGTTCCGGGTAATCGCGCGGTATTTGGGCTCCTCGACGAAATTGATCTCCACGACGCTGCGGTAGTTGGCGGGCGCGAAATGCCGGATGGCCTCCGTCTTGCCGACCTGCCTCGGCCCCTTGACGACAAGCGGCTTGCGGTTGCCGTCGGCTTTCCAATCCATGAGGAACCGGTCGATCTTCCTGCGCAGGTATGCCATTCCCCACTCCTTTCCCAAATGCCCGACGCCTTCATTTTACACTTGCATGAGCGAGATTTACAGCTTCCATAACATTTCATGAGCGAGATTTTGTCCCACTAACACATTTTGTGAGCGAGATTTTGTCCCACTAACACATTTTGTGAGCGAGATTTTGCCATTCCGTAACATTTCATGAGCGAGATTCCATGCCTCCCCGGCAGACACTCCAGAAATGCGGCGATGCACGCGACACGGGAAAGGCTGCGCACACGGACGGCGGAAACACAAGCCAAGTCCGTAAACCTCCGTTTCTGAGGCTCACCGAGACGCGTTCCGACAGGCCCGATCGGATTCACCAAGTGTTGCATGTCGCATTGGTACGACATGCAATGATTCGACGTATCGCTCGCACCCAACAGCGAACCGGCGTTGCGATGCGACGACGTTCCACCGGACCATCCATCGATCCCGAGACCGGCCACCATCCGACTGCCCGACTACGTCGACTTACCGTCAATCCCCGAGGCCGACCCCAAACCGCGACCCGCGTCGGACTCCCCGCCCGTCGACAAGAAACCGCCCGACCCTTCACAATCCTCATCGTCGAGACGCTAGACTGTTATACACTGGAACCTTATCGTCCGGCGGCAATCGAGCGGAAAGGCGATGGCAATGACGCACATTGACACTGGAATCCAGGATACGGAACCGATCCGGTTCCTCGAACTATTGGGGCTCGGCGACGAAGAGCTCGCCAGCTATACTATTCGTCTGAATGGCAGCAAACCGGAATGGGGCGACCTTCTCGACACCTACTATTCCTCCTATGACGACCTGATGAGATGGATCTTCACGAAGAAATGGCAGGACACGGAAGCGGTGGGAAAGATCAACACGGGCAAGGTCCTACAGTTCATCCAGCTCAGGCCGGAGGACTCCACGCGATGGCTGTTCGTAGGAGCCTACGACATCCTCGACGAGTATACGGAGGAGGACGGCACGATCCTGTACCATTACCGCGAGATCCCGAGATACGCCCCTCTAAAGGCCAGGGCCGTAGTGAACTACAAAAGGGCACCGGGATTCTCTAGCATGAGAATCATCTTCAACCTGTCCAACAGCGGAGAACGACGGAGGAATTTCCGCGAGACGATGGCCCTCGAGAAGATCGCGCAGTCCCCTGTGTCCGCGATGCCGTTCCCCGGATACGAGAATGTGCGGCTGACCCACCGGCAGCTCGCGGCGGCCGTGAACAATGAGGAATGGCGGGCAACCCTCGGCAGCGTCCAAGCGGTCTATCTGCAGACCGACAGACGCACGGGATGGCATTACGTGGGTTCCGCCTACTCACGGAAAGGAGCCACGCACGGCCTGCTGTCGCGTTGGGAGGAATACGCGTCCGGAGACCACTCCGGAGGGAACAAACAGCTCAGAAAGCTCGGCGCCGGATACATCGAGGATAACTTCCAGTACTCGATCCTGGAGATCTTCGACATGCACAAGCCAGCCAAGGAGATCATCGACCGCGAACACTGGTGGATGGACACCCTCGGATCCGTCCGACGGGACGATGACGTAGTGCCCCACGGATACAATTCCGTCGCCGAACGGGATAACGACGACCAATGCGAGTGACCCCTGTTCCGGATGCTCCTCGGCCATTGATGGCATCCGGAAAGGAACGGCGGCATCGCCGTTCCTTCAGGCTGGGTCTTCGACGCGAGGCGTCCACGGACCCCATGCCTTGCATGCGGCCGGGCCCGTGGCGCACTCTGCCGTGCGGATGCGGAATCCTCATCACACCTCCGACAATCCTACCGGTTGAGGGTTTCATGTACACATACGCCACAATCCCCAAGATACCTATTAAGCCAAGCGCACCCTCGATGACAGCGATCCTCTTTTTAATCGTGGTCCCTTCCGACGAGTCTCCTTCTGGCGATTCGTTGGCTCGCAGCACTTCTACTTCATCCATGTTGGCATCTTCGCAATCCACCCAGCGAGCACTGGAGCGACGGCCGATACAGACGCAAGGAGTAGCGTGGTCACCGCAGCCGCCCCATTACTGCGCTCTGCCTCGCCGTGATATTCTCAACCTCATTGATGGGTTTGTCTTTAACTACTGTGAAGCTCGATAGGTTCAGGTACAACCGACTGGTCGACAAACACTTGAATGATCTTTGCGAGATCTTCATCGCGGTTTATTGCGATTTCATTGTTGAAGACCGTGCGGATGGCAAGGTAATGCATCTTCGTCATCTGGGTTTTTGCCGGTCTCGAGGCTGCTGACTGTCTGTTTGGTGATTCCGAGTTCATCAGCCAGTCTTTCGCCGGTCCAGCCCGCTGTCTTGCGAATGGTCTCCAAATAGCTCTGAAGTCTGTTGATCAGCTCTTCGTCGGTCGAATCCACGGTTCTTTCTTTCCCATTAATCTTACGTTGTCGGATAGTTTTATACTGAGTCGTATTTTGTAAATCTTAAATCGCTCTTCTCCTTACCCTCTCCTCATTCGGTTGCCGGCTGACTTATGTCGGTCCGAACGATTAACCCGATAAAGGGCAGTCTTGATTCGGAAAATGTGCGCATGGAATCAATCGTCGGGACGTTCGCGAGAGTGACGATAAGAATCCAATATCCGGATCAACGAGTACAGAACCTACAACATGTACGCTAGACACATCTGCCGGCCGCAGATGAAACCTATGCGGGTATGGTCGTAATGCGCTTTACATTCGATACCGAATCGCGTCAAGACGGTTCTTGAACGGTCCGGAGATGTATTCGCGTTCGAGAATATCGTCCAGATAAGAAATAGGAATATGAGGGTGATGGTGTTAGACTGTACTTCCAAGCCAACGGTGGCTCTCGAATGGAAGTGAGTTTTGTATGTCATTTATAATCGCCGTCCATGTGAATGAAGGAATGGTGCTTGCAAGCGATCGTCGCACCACATATACCAATACATGGGAGACAGAAGGGAAAGTAATTGAACGCATTGGAGTACATACAACAGACACAACCGATAAGACCTTTATTTGTCCCAACGGAGCCGGTATATCGACTTGTGGTGCCGCGGCATTGCTTGGAAAACCGATAACGGGTTTTATCCAAGAAATGATTAGAACCAAAATCGGAGAACAGTGTCCTGTATCAGATATTCCACAAATAATAATAGACTACTTCACCACCTTCCCATGTGTCCCAGACACGAATTTTATCGTTGCGGGATATGGGTTGGTCGATGGAGAAAAACAGCAGTTAGTTTATAGTGTGAGAGTTGGGAGCGGGAACTTCGAACAAATGGATACAAAACTACAAGGCGCAGCGTGGGACGGGGAGACATCGACTCTCTCGAGACTGCTTAATAACGTTGCAACTAAAAATGATGATGGTGGATATGACGATTTAGCATCGGAAGAAATTCCATGGGAATATTTCACGATGCAGGATGCCGTGGATTTTGCTCGCTATGCAGTAGAAACGACAATTCAGACAATGCGATTTAAAAATGTGGTTAAGACTGTTGGTGGTCCTGTTGATATTCTTGTGATAACGCCGGATGAAACCAAGTGGTTACAGAAAGAAACCTTGAAGTGAATTTAGAAAGACTTGCGAACCAGCCTTTATCTAGATACTTGATATCTAAAATCATATTATTTTAAATCCTCGGTTGCGCAAGCATGTCGCCCCAATCTCCGTAGCAATGTAGCAGCAAAGATGGTTGACTTGAATAAGCGACCGAATGAGGATTGGTCGCGACAGCGAAAGATCGTATGCTGATGGACGATCCAGCCTCATATCCGCACCATCACCCTTTATGATGATCTCCCGTTTGCCGGAAAATCGTAGTCAGGTGGTTCGGATAGTTGCGGACATGCTTCATACGCACCGCGACGGGTCTCGCTCCTCGGGCGATTCGTTTGAAGAAAACATGTATTGGCTGTTGGAGACACAGCCTGCACGGGAGGAGGGTATGGGCTGATGGGTGATGATCGGAATGCGGGTGGTGCGGGTTCCCCTGTTCCCTCTCCCGCGGGACGGCGGGCCGCACCGTTGGGGGAGTCCTTCCGGTGCGCGGTCCGTATGCTTTGCAGCACGGGCGCCCTGAGCCTTGCCGGACTGGTCGTCATGACCGTGATACGCGGGCTTGTCCCGGGCGTGCAGGTGTTCGCCGTCAGCACCCTGGTCTCCAGCGTGGCCGATTCCGACGGGAGTCTTCACCCACGTGGAACAATGTCGCTCGCGCTGCTCGCCGCCGCGATATTGACGGCCTACGTGCTGGACAATCTGATGAAATACATGGGCGACAGGCTGACGCTACGGCTTTCGTACGACACCGACATGCAGGTGACCAGCAAGCTGTGCGCCTTGGAGGTCCAGGATTTCGAATCGGCCGACACGTACGACACGATACAGCGTGTCGATTCGACGACGGGAGAGCATATCTTCGGATTGTTCGATACGGCGCGTTCCGCGGTCCAGTCCGTCATCGCGATCTTCGGCGTGGCCGCGGTGGTCGCGTCATGGAACGGGTGGATCGCGCTGATCCTCCTGGTCGCCCCGGTCCCGGCGGCGGTGGCCACGTTCCGTCTCCAGGCCAGGGCCTATGACATCGAGTACGCGCGGGCGCCGCAGTCACGGCTCGCCTCCTATTTCCGCGCGCTGCTGACCTCGGACGCCGTGCGCAAGGAGATTAGGATCTTCCGTCTGGCCCGCATGTTCCAGGAAAGTTACGCGGGGTTGAGGAAAAGGTTCCTGGACCAGGACGGCGCCCTTATCCGCTACAACCTGACGCAGGCGGGCACCCTCGGACTCGTTTCGGCCATGGCCAACGTGGCCGTGATCGTCTTCGCCTCCATCGTTGCCGCGGGCGGGAGCCGGGTCGGCGAGCTCGCGGGCTTCATATCCGCGACGACGCAGATGAACGGGCTCGTGCTCGCGGCGTTCCTGGGAGTGACCGGGATCTACCAGCATCTGCTGTACGTCTCGAACTGGGTGGCGCTCATACGGATGAAGCCGAGCCCGATCCGTGAGGGGACGCTCGCCCCCACGGACGGCGCCGGTGGGGATGCCGGCACGTCGGATGCGGTCGCGGTCGAGTTCCGGCACGTGTCCTTCACGTATCCGGGCACCGACAACGAGGTGCTCCATGACGTCTCCTTCACGGTGCCCGCCGGCACCACGGCCGCGCTCGTGGGCCTTAACGGTTCGGGAAAGACGACGGCATGCAAACTATTGCTGCGCTTCTACGAGCCGACGGGCGGACGGATCCTGATCGACGGGATCGACATCCGGGAATACAGCCGCGATTACCTGTACGCCCGTTTCTCGGCGCTCTTCCAGGATTTCGCCAGGTTCGAGCGCTCGTTGGGCGACAACGTGGCCTTCGGCATGGGGGAAGGCTTCTCCGGTGGCGGGCGGACGGCCGTCGTTCTCGGGAGTCTGGAGGCGGTCGGGCTCGGGTATCTGCCCGACGAGCTTCCCGATGGTCTCGATACCGTGCTCGGGCGTCGTTTCGAGGGCGGACAGCAGCTTTCCATCGGGCAATGGCAGCGCGTGGCCATGGCGCGGGCGCTTTGCAAACGTCCCGGCCTGCTTGTTCTGGACGAGCCGACGGCCTCGGTGGATGCCGTTTCCGAGAAGGCGATGTTCGACGCCCTGGCCGGGCTCGATCGCGGGATGACCGTTCTTTTGGTAGCACATCGGTTCACCACGATCGGTCATGCCGAGAACATCGTCGTCCTGGACCGGGGGAGCGTCGTGGGAACGGGAGACCATGCGACATTGCTCGAGAACTGCAAATTCTACGCGGACATGTTCCACGCCCAGGAATGCTACAGCCAATAAACCTCCCCACGCCGACACTAACGGACAGGTCTCGTACGGGTGGTCATCATTCCTCATCACGACCACCTCTCGTAGCGGTCATCCCTGTGGTCCCGCCGTCTTCGGCCGGTGAGTAGACCAAAGCCAACGGGAACAGCGCTACCGGATCACTGAGCATCAGCCCACAACAGCAGTAGGTCTCTCCGCATGACATAGGCCACGATATTCCTTCCGGGAACGAATACCGGAATCCAATACCCATCATGGTCGAGCCGATCGGGATGACCAATCAGGATGGCCGGTACAGGAGTCACCACTTTTATCCAAGGCATGTTGATACCGAAGAATTCAGTTAACTTGGAATGGCTCAGGCTTCGACCTCGACCTTTCTTGATTGAAAGAATCCTACGACTATCTGTCGGACCTTTGCCATGCCACTGGTCTTATTGTAGACACCGTGTCTCATCAGCAGTCGGCTTCCGGTCGAGGATGGGGATATGATTCCGAAGATCAGCCGTGGCTCCAATCCGGCGGGACTCGTGAAATACCTGTTCGGCCGAGGCCGGCACAACGAGCACGCCAACCAGCACCTCGTCGCATGCAGCGCGGATTTGCTCGACTCGTTCGATTTCGACGGGAAGCCGAACGCATCGTATGAGCGGATCGGGGAACGGTTCGACCGTCGCTACCGGGTCAGGGAACGCAGGGACGACCCGTATCCACGCGACCGGCGGGGCAAACACAATCCGGACAGGGACCATGGCAAGGACCGTGTCTGGCACTGCTCGCTGTCCATCAAGGCCGGCCAGGGCATCCTCACCGACGACCAATGGAACGCAATCATCCACGATTATCTGAAGCGGATGAACATCCTGCCGGACGGCGACGCGTCCGGCGTGACGTGGCTCGCGGTCCGGCACGGGCTAAGCCGGAACGGCAACGACCACGTGCATGTGATGGTGCAGCTCGCCACGGACGACGGATGGCTCGACACCTTCAACGACATGAAAAGCGCGCAGAGATCATGCCGGAAAATCGAACGGGAACGGCCGGAACTCGTCGAGCTCGACCGGGCGATCACGGAAAGCCATGTCAGATACCGGTACGCGGAATGGCGCCATTGGGCCGAATGGAAGGCACGGCGGGATCATACGGGCCCGCTCCCCTGGCCCATGCTCGACAGGGACGAACGCATGCAGCACATCGCGGCCGTGGCCGCGGACACGATGCCGAAACAGCATGTGGGACGCATCGTGGAGGCGTGCGCGAAGGCGTCGCATAGCGAGGACGAGTTCATCCGCCGCGTCCGGCGTGAGGGATTCAGCATCGACCCGCGTCTGCGCAAGGGAGTCACGAGGGAATCGTTCGACTCGCCCGGGCAGGTAGTCGGATACCGGATCACCTGGCATAGCACGGACGGTTGGACGGAACGGTTCAACGCGACCGATCTCGGTCCCGACATGCGGTTGAGAAAGCTGCGCGGCGAGTGGATCCATGACGCGAGGAGCGAGGCCCTGGCCGTCCAGGAGTGGCGGGCGAGCATGGAGAACCGTCCGCCGCTCGTGACGGATGGCATGGAACGCCGGAACGCGAACCTGTCCACGCATGACATGGAACGGCTGATCGACGAGGCGTTCCATATCGTGGTCAACATGTCCGCCGCCGACGGGCCGGAGGAATACGACAGGGCCGTCAGGGACGGATTACATGTGTTCGACCGGTTGAGGGAACGCTACGGGCTCCCATCCGATGATATCGACGGATGGGATCCGATGGCCGGCGACACCTTCGATACGCAGCGCGCACGATCCGCATGAGCATGCCCCCATCCGCTATCTCGTGAACCCGGATCGCTCCGCCTCGTCGATGCCAGGAATATCCAAGACGTCGGCCGAATCAAAGGATCGGGCGGCGCCATATGTGTCGGCCGAGTCCTGTAACTCCTCCCATGTCGGGACGAACACGTTCTCGTATCGCCAAGCCATGACCTCCTTGTGATATTCCCTGAACCCCTCGGGAAGAACGGTCACTCCCATGGCCTGGTCCGGTATCGAGTCGATCAGGGTGTACAGGCGGTCCGGCTCGTAACGTTCCATGAACCGGCCGAACGCCAGCGTGCATTGGGGATCCTGGCCCGACGCGATGTATTTGAGCGGCGCGATCGGCCGGCCCTGGTCGGTGACATAACATGATCGCACATCAAGCGCGTCCTGACGGATCAGGTCCTCCCTTGACAGCCGCCGTTCGATCGCGGTCTCGGTCCGCTTGTTGTTGAACGAGTTGCCGTTATCGTACACGGGCGCGAGCCGGTAATGGCCCTTGCGGTCGGACAGGACGCCCCAGTTGGTGTTGTTGCGATCGATGTTGCGGATGAACGCGTCGGTGACGAACATATCCCAGAATCGTTCCGTGACGCCCTCGATGCCGGCAAGTTCGGGAATACGGTTGATGGCGGCCCTCACGTCGGCCAGGACCACCCCGGAACCGGTGGAGGCGGATTCGGTGAATCCCGGTTCCTCGTCGGACAGGGAGTTCTTCAGATCGTGGAACTCCACGAGCTCCCAATCATCGTCGGTGAAATCACGGCACGCGCACACGACCTTGCCGCCACGGATGCCCAATACGGTCTCATGCACGGGGATGCCAAGCATCTCATAGACGTGGGACCCGAGGTATTCTGACAGGGGCGCCGTCGTGTACGAGGGGACCGAGCCATGCAGGCGGACGGCAGGTCCGGGGAACTTAAGGATCCAGTTGCCTCCGTCCCAGACGACACCGACCTTGCGGCCCGCATTTCCCGAATAGAACCTGCGGGACCTTTCACAACCCTCGAAATCAATCAATGCCATCATGCCTACGATTCTACCGTCCAAGACGTTCACCCCGTCATCCCCGGCGGCCATAGACGGTTCCGCGTGAAGGTCATCCGGCGTCGGTCCGACCGGCCCGCCGGACCGACTGGATGTCGGACATGGAGAGTTCCATGGCCGGGACCACCGGCATCGTGGGTGTCACCGACACCTCCTGTTCGGGACTGTATTCGCCGAACAGGTCGGGCCCGTCCCACTCCTCCGGCTCGTACAGGTCGACAAGACCGGTCTCGCTGGCCGACAGGTCGCCACCCGTTTCCGAACGGGTCCTCCCTTTCCCGGCAGGATTCCCGTCGGACCGTTTCCCAGCCGCGTCCGTCGCACGCCATGGCTTGACCGGGATGGGTGCGGCGTTCTCGTTCTCGTTCATCGATCCCTCGAACAGGCTGGACGGTTCGTCGCCTTCGCTGCGGTCGTCGCTGCCGGACGATTCGGGCAGGCCCGCGTCACGGAGGAACGCGATCCGGTCGCCGGCCTCATCGACCGACACGACGGCCTGCATCATCACGCATTCCGCGATACGGTCGTTCCTTTGCCCGTCCCAACCCTCGCCGAACTCCGGGTCGACATGGAACGTCTCCCCGCCATGTCGGTTCCTGAACTCCTCACGATCCATCTCCTGCCGGTCGAGACGGACGGTGAATCCCGCCTTCTCGAACGCGGCGAGCGTATCGTCCAACTGCGGCGAACGGTCGACATATGCGACGGTCACACGGTTCATGACACGGTCGGCCCGCTGTCCGATCGTCTCGCCGGGATGCCGGCCCGACCATTCCTCATCCATGAGACGGCGGGCACGTTCGAGGCGTGGCGCGTATCCCGGATCCGTGCCCACGAGCATCTCACTGACGTTCCATGCCTTCAACAGGCTCGTATCGCTCAGGGGCGCGCAGCCCTTATGCCCGAGCACGGTGGCGTTGAGCACCGACTCGAAACCATCGTTCAGTTCACGCCGGTGCGCGGACTCCCACGAGAGCAGTTGGGCGCGCCTAGCCTCCATCTCCTTGATCTCCGCGGCCTGCAATCTCGCCTGCCGCGCATGTTCGCCCCTGCGTTCCCTCTGCCGCTGTTGGATGTCCACGCTCAACGAGCGGTGCAGCATACCCAACTGCTGGGCCATGTTGCTCCAGGTGCTGGTGAGCAGCTGGTCGAGCGCGTCCTCCGGATCCATCGCCGACATCACAATTCTCCTTCCTGCCGGTTCCCGTTCGCATCCGCCGTGCGCATGGCCGGCCGTCGCATGGGCATCCTGTGCGGTGTCCGTTCAACGTCCATGGCGGGCATGGTCTCCTCCATCTCCCTGGGACGGACCGGCCGCAGCGGCTCCATGGCCTTGCGCCGCCATCCCTTCGGCGGGCGGATGCACGGCAGCGGTGTGTTCGCCGCGGTCGAGAGGGCACGGTCATCGATGCCCAGGCTGGCGACGATGCCGGTGTCCTTGTTGAACACGCGGTCGAACAGGCCGAACGCCTGGATGTTGAAGATCATCATCTGGCCCGGCTGCTTCCGCGCGTTCTCGTACGCCCTCCACAATGCGTCGAGCTGGTAGATGAGGGGCGGGTACCGCCACCAGTCCGGCACCCACAGGAACCTGCTCGTGACGCTCTGCTGGTACGGCCACATGTTCGCGACATGCAGTTCCACGAAGCATGCGAGGTTCGGATAATACGTGTCCCTCATCGACGGGCGGGCGCCGAACTGTCCGACGATGGCCTCGCGTTCGGCATCGTCGCCTTCCAGCTCCCTCGATTCGGGAATGGACAGGACATCCTCCGCCGCGCCATCCTCCCCGCCATGTTGCGGCCCTTCGTCGCCGGCCGGATCCGATCCAGCCATGGGATCGTCCATGGCGTCATCCGTGGCCGGTCCGGATCCGGCATGCCTGGTTTCATCGGGGGATCCGACGGCGGGCGTCGCCGCGCGTTGCACGCGTTCCCCGTCGGCCAAGGCCAGATCCTCGGCGGAGGCGATGGCGAACTGTTCGGCGGTCAGTCCGGCCTTGTAGGAGAGCAGCCAGCGCAGGAACGGGATGGTCAGACCGTACTTGGTCGCGTCCGCGACACGGTCGACGGCGGCCGTGGCCCGCATGGCCCGACTGTCGCGTTCCGCCTGATCCGCATCCGGCCCGGACCGGGCATTCTCCCGCTCCCGTTCGGACTCCGCCGGCCCGGGCCTTTCGGCGGGCGGGGCCGGAACCTCCGGCATGCTCTCCCCCATGTCGATCCCGGGCCGGGCGATGCCCGCCGGGACGGTTTCCGGGCGGGCTTGGCGGGATTCCCTGTCTTCGACGGGATTGTTCCGTGATGGTATCTGGAACGGCATTGCTATCCTTTCGATGAGCGTTTTGAGTCCCATGTCACATGGCCCGTGTCCGTCGGCCCTGACGGCCGGCCCTGGCGACAAGATCGGCCCAGACGCGCCGCTCGGTCCACGGCATGGTCCGGTCGATCTGGGCGCGGCATTGCGAGGCGAGCACGAGCGCGCGGCCTATGGGCCATTCGGCCAGATCGGACACGTCCAGGATGTTCTCCCTCTGGATGCTGTTGTTCACGCTGCGCCGGCCCCGCCCGTCCACGTTGAGGCTGCCGCGCACGATCTCCCTCTGGCCGACGAGGCTGCTGATCTCGCCGAGCCATTTCGCGTCCTTGATGCCACCCAGGTAGACGAGGATGTTCGCGTTGTTGAACAGGCTGCCGAAGTTCGTCTCCCCGAACGCGGCCTTGCCCTGGTCGGGGTTCTGCCAGATCGTCATGATCGGGATGCCCGCCGACCCGAAGTACGAGTACACGTCGGCCAGTTCGGGCCAACGGCAGATGTTCGCGGCCTCGTCGAGCACGCAGCACATGGGCCTGGGCAGGCGACGGTCGTTGTCGACGCATTCGGACTGCGCGTAATGGAACGCGGTGAACGCGACGACCGCGGTCAGGGACGCGGTCAACGCGGTCGACGGGCGCCCCTGCGCGCTCAACAGATACAGGGTATCCCCCTCGCTGGCGGCGAAGGCGAGCGGGTCGAACACGGCGCGGCCCTCCGGCGTGCCGTCGCCCTCGCGCGGCAGAATCCATTCGATGATGTCCGGGTCGGCGAGGAACGCGACCATGGTCTGCAATGAGCCGAACACGCCGCTACGGGTCTCGGGGGTCAACGCGATGACCGAGCCGGCACGGCTGGCGATCTCGCCGTATTCCTCGTGCTGGGCGAGGATGGTCACGGGTTCGGTGTTACGTTCGCTTGACGCCCAGCGGAACACGTCCGCGACGGTGCTGCCGCCGAGGTGGGCGGCGAACAGGTAGTCGGCGAGCTGTTGGGCCGCGGTGCCCGGGAAGAAGTCGTCGCCGCCGGTGGACGGCTGGCCGGACGCGTACCGCCAGCAGTCCGCGATGCGTTTCGCGTCGGCGATGGTGCGGATCGAGTCGATCAGGTTCCACACCCAGGTGGTGCGTGTGCGGTTGGGTTCGGCGATGCGTTCGGGGTCGAACACCCAGATATGCCCGTCGGGATGGTCGTGCATGCGGATGGGACGGGTCACGTCGAGGATGTCGCCCTTGTTCGAGGTCGCGAGGCACGGGCCCGGCGCGGAGCAGACCGCGGGGATCGCGTAGCACATGGACTTGCCGGTACGAGGCCCGGAGATCACGGCCACCATGTCCTCCCAGCTGGTGCTCATCGGCGTGCCGTCCACGATGTTGCGGCCGAGCGGATAGCCGGGCTCCATGACTTTCGCATCATAGTCCCTGACGAGTCTCGGGGCCATGGTCTCGGCCCGTGCCCTGGTGACCTTGGCCACGGCGTCGCCATAGCCCATGGCCGGCGCGTACACGTCGACCCTGGTACGGTGCGCGCCGCCGGCGACCCTCGGCGCGACCTTGCGGACGAGCAGCCAGCGGAACGGTCCGCCGAGCATCATGGCGGAGACGATGAAGAGTCCGGCCAAAACCCATTGGCCATGGGAGAAGCCCCACTGGTGCGAGAGGATATAGAACAAAGCGAGGATGTCGAACCCGTGGCCCGCCATCGAACAGATGAGGGCGAACACGGCGAGCACCGCCAATGCGGCGGCCACGGCGGCGACCGCGTATCGGGTGGATGGCCTGACCGTCCGCCCGAGGTCGGATACCCTGTTGGTCTGGAGTTTCGGATCGACGTCCATCCGCATGCCTCCCGCCGTCATTCCCCGTCGGCATCCTGGCCGACGGCGGGGCCGGCCGGCCCCATGGATGGTTGGGATGGCCGGCTTTGGACTGCCTTGTCCTTCCTGCGCTGGTAGATGATCGAGTCGAATACGAGGAACTGCGCGTTGATGACGTTGCGTCCGGCCATCTCGCCGTCCTTCGGGCTGACGAACGCGGACGGCTCGCCGAGGGTTCCCCCGGCGATGACGGGATCGCCCTGTCTCATGTCGATGCGGTGCACGGTGTCGGCGGCACGGCCGAACAGTTGCACGGTCGTCTTGACCGGGCCGCGCGGATCATCCGCCCATGAGCCGTCGACGGTCCTCACGCGACGGTTCTCGTAGACGACCGCCTGGAGTTTGGACGGCAGCATCACACCGCCATCGGTGGTCTTCTCCGGCAGATAGTCGGGGTTGGCCCCGAGATTGCCCCTCACGGTCAGCATCGCCTGTGGCATGGTTCCCATCCTTCCATCAAGTGTGGCGGACGCCCGTCCTCCCGTGGCGTCCGTCACCATCCTGCGGCAGGATGGACGGCGCGGTGGCGCACCGCGTCTACAAGTTTCCCCGCCCCATGCGGGACCGGCCCTGCCGACGGTCGCACGATTCGAGGCTCCGCCGGGATCCTTTCCTCCGCCTACCGTGCCAGGCCCCTCCACGCCGTGGATTCCACCAGTCCGGCTAGGCCGGTCACGCCGTCGGGACCGGCCGCCGTGTCGAGTACGGCGGAGGCGAACCTGTCCGCAGGGTCGAATCCGAGGGCGCGTGCCGCGTGGTTCCGGCCGGCCTGCATGCCGGCGGGGTATTCGAAGCAGTCGAACATCGCGATCAGGCCGAGGATACGTCCCTCGACCGGTGCGGGCGCATTCTCGCTGATGGGCTCCAGGATCCGCCATGCCTGATGGTCGCGGTCGAGGAGCATGGGCCGGTCCGGGGTGGAGTCGGGCCAACGGGCCAGCAGGTCGGCAATGAGCGAGTCGACGGGAACGTCCTTTTCGGGAGTGTCGGCGATCCTTCTGAGATCCGGCATGGCCGGACGGTCCGGGGAGAGCATGTCCGTGGCCATCATGGCACGCGTCGCGTCCGGCGCGTATCGCAGGTTGACCGCGATGACGGACAGCGCATGCCGGTCGAATCCGGGTTCGGGGAAATTGTTCCCGTCCATGAGCTTGCGCCATTCATAGGCGCCGGCCGACCGCCAGGCGCGGCGTGCGGCCCCGCCGCCGGCGATCACGTCATGCCGGTAGTCGTCGTCGGCGAGCTCGATCACATGGTCGAGTGACGGGCCCGTTTCGGGGTCGGCGTCCGCCAGGGCGCGGATCAGGAACGACGGGCCGTGCCCGATGTCGGGCCGGCCGCCGGTCTGGAATGTCCCGGCGGCGTTCGGATCGATGGTGCTTCTCGGCATGTCCTGGCTCCTTTCCCTGGCGGGCGACGGCATGCCGTCCCGCGTCCCAAGGCGATTGTCGGCCGTGCCGGCCGGCGGCGCGGGACACGATGTCTACAAGGCCCTCCGGAAAAGAGGGGCGGGCGGATACGCATGTAAGTACATATGTATATGCGTATCCGCTTACGGATGCCGGGAACCGCGGGATCGGGATGCGGGGGTCACGCGACGGCCGGCCCACATGGCTCGTATGGGTGGCCCGGTTCATGCTCGGCAACCCTCAATCCGTCCCGTTGGTTCCGGCATCCGAAGCGGGATCATGGGAGGCGAGGGCGCGCGCCACCTGCTCGCGTTCGCGGCGGCAGAGCGTGGCGAAGGCGCGGCGGGCGAGGTCGTACGCCTCGTAATAGCTGGGATGGTCGGTATCCTCCTGCCAGACGAGCATGCCGGACCGGTCCGTGATCAACGCGCTGAACGCGTTGGGCTCCATGAGCGCGAGGGGCCGGAACAGGAGCGTCGAATGCGCGCCCGTGACCATGATCGAGGCGACGGCGAACGTTCGGCCCGGACCGGTCAGGCCGGTGTTCGCATGCCGGCGGGCGAGGCGCACGGACAGCGAGTCCGCGTATCCGTTGACGACGGCGAGTTCGTGGATGGCGAGCTGGATGGCCGTGCCGAGCCACGCATCCGGAAGCGGGTGGGCCGTGGACGCCATCATCGGCTCCATTTCATGTTCGTGTCGTTGAAGCCCGACCGTTCGAGATCGCACATCTGCACGTTGACCGGGATGCCGGGCAGGCCGCCGAGCTTGACGAGGAACTTGCCGACGCCCTTGAAGCTCGCGTTCGCGTCGAAGTTCGTCGGCGTGGCCCAATCGGAGAGCATGTCCTCCTCGCGTGCGCTGATCGGCAGTCCGGACTCGCCGCGCAGGTAGCGTCGGACCTCGGTACGGCTCAATGCGCCGAGGACCTTGATCCTGCTGCGTTCCACGAACCCGCGCGCCTTGTTGTTCTGCGCCTCGGTGTCGAGGCACATCAGGTCCGCGAACGTGTGCGTGATCATGATCTGGCCGACGCCCCACTGGCGGTTGAGCCTGGTGAGCAGGTCGAGCCGGTCGACCATGAGCGGGCTGGCGCGCAGGGCCCGGTGCATCTCGTCCATGATGATGACGTGGTTGCGTCGGGGCAGCAGTCCGGCCTCGGCCATCATGTCGGTCGCGTTCTTCGCGGCGAACGCGCCCGACCAGGTCGCGGCGAGCACCGCGGCGACCACGTCGTCGCCGCCCTGCGCCAGGGCGCTGATGTCGAAGTCGACCGGCCGGGACAGGTCGATGCGTTCGGTGGTCTGCTCGCAGAACAGGCGGCCGAACCGTCCCATCGGGTTCGCCAGCCCATGCAGGCTGGCGAGCAGGTCGCGCACGGCCCTCGCGTACGCCTGGTCGTTCTCGGGGTCGTCGAACACGGCCGCGGCGCGGATCTCGGGCGTGCCCTCCCTGATGAGGTCGCGCAGGTCGGGGATCACGGGAGGCTTCGGATCGTCCCTGGTGCGGTCGTGCAGGATCCTCAGCGCGGTGGCGAGCACGTTGGACTCCACGTCGGACACGGTGCGCCGTCCCTCCTCGCGGCCGGTGCGGCTGATGGTCAGCAGTACCTCCATGAGGGCGCTGCGCCGCTCGTGGTAGTCGGCGAGCAGGTCCTCGCGGGCCGTGCCGGCGAGGCTCCTGAGCGCGGCATGGATGTCGCCCGGGTCGAGCGGGTTGATGGACCCCAGGCCGCTTCCCAGGCGGATGACCTGTCCGCCGAGCAGACGGACGAGCCGCGCGTAGTCGGGTTTGAGGTCGCCGGGGATGATCGCGTTCATGCCCAGGGCGCCCATGCCCCATACCTGGCGTCGCACGAACGTGGACTTGCCGATCGCGGGCAGGCCCATGACGAACATGCTCGGCTGTTCGATGATGCCGGCGCGGAACCAGCTGATCGGATCGCAGCACACGCCCGCCCCGGTGGTCATGCTCCGTCCGATGGGCACGCCCTCGACCGGCAGGGCCATGTCGGTGCCGAACGGCCAGAAGCCGCCGCACACCTGCGTGCTGGTGCCGAAGAACTCGTCGACCGTGGGCATCAGGCCGGCCCGGCCGCCGCCCCTGCCGTCCCGTCCACGCCACGTGGCGGGCCGCGGTGGTGGCGGCGGGCTGGCGCGCAAGGTCGGCATGTCCGGATCGTCCGGGCCGGACCCGTGACGTATGGCGGGACGTCGTCCCTCACGTTTCGGTTTCAAGATGGCCTCCCCGTTCTCATGACAGTTGGTTGAACACGCTCGGCGGCGTGTAGTTCCGCAGGTTCAGGCCGAGGGGCAGGCTCGCGGCGAACGCGCTGTCCTGGGCCCCGTAGCAGGGTCGCAGGTCGATCCTCGCACTGCCGGCGGCGCCCTCGACCGCGTGCGTGGCGGCGTCGAGGCGGATCGCCTCGCCCTCGCCGGCGCGCACGGTCGCGGTGACCAGCAGGCCGAAGAACACGATGACAGCTCCCCTGTTCGTCTCGATGGCCTGCCGGTTGGCCTTGTTGACCTGGCTCATCGCGCCGATGGACGCGCGTCGCTCCTGGCTGACCTGGTTCGCGGCCCTCTGCCTGTTCTGTTCGGCCATGAACGCGGTCCTGTCGGGCGGCAGGATGTGGAAGATCACGGTGACGCGCTTGCGGTCGCAGTCCGCCAACGGGCCGAGCAGGCGGGTGAGCGTCGAACTGGTCACGTTCGATTTCGGCGGGTCGCACATCTCCCACGTACGGCTCACGCCCGAATCATGCCGGTAATGGTCCCAACCCGTCTCGCAGGCGACCGGCCCGGCGTCCTCCCATGCGATCCACGGCCGTTCCCCGTCCCGTTCGAGCGTGTCCTGCGCGGCCGGATCGTACGCGACGCGCACCATGCGGCTGATCTCGTCGATGGTCAGCATGCGGGCCGTGCCGCCTCCCGCGTCGGCGATGCGGCGGATCAGGCCGGGTACGAGCTGGCCGATCCGGCGTGCCGCGTCGTCGGGTTCGAGGAACCTGCCGGTGCGCGCGTCGACGTAGCGGAACGTGAGTGTGAGGACCACGCTGCTGGACGCGCCGCCGGACGCGTACAGGTCCATGATCTGCGCCATCGCCCTGGCGGCGAGTTCGGGCGCGTCCGCGACGGTGCGTCTGGTCAGGTTACGGCGGAAGCGTACGCCCGAATCCGGTGACGTGTCCACCGTGACCGCGAGCTGGGTGACGCCGGCCTCGCTGCCCAATGCCTCGAGTAGGCCCGCCCACGAGGCCACGTACGCGTCCTCCACGTCATCGTCGGCCAGTCCCGCGCCCTGCGGCTGGCAGGCGAACGGGAGCGAATATTCGCCGGTGTGCCCGTGGCGCACGAGGGTGAACCGTTCGCCGAACCCGTCGTCGGCCTCGACCAGGGAGACCTTGGACAGGATGCCAGGCAGCCGGCATTGGCCGGATTCGACGGGGGCGAGCATGCCGGACCGGTACAGGGCGCGGCCCTTGCGGGATTCGGCCAGCCAGGTGCGCCGTTCGACCGTCCGGTCGAGCACGTTGCGGTGTTCGCGGTCGCGCACGGCGAGCACCGTGATGGCGCCGATGCCGACGGCCGCGGTGACGATGGCCGCGACCACGTTGACCATGGACAGCATCAGGGTGACGACGAGCACGCCGAGGCCCGCGAGGGTCAGGGGTCTGCCGATGTTGCGGATGCCGCCCGCGATGGGGCGCATCCAATCGCCGTAGGTGGTGTTGGAAGCCATTCAGAACTCCTTGGTCTTGCGTGCGGCGGTGCGGTTCGCCCCATCGGGCCCATCTCCCGCGGCCGGGGCGGATGGGCGGGAGGCGGAAGGCACGGACGGATCGGGTCCGGATGCGCCGGCGGGGTCCCATCCGCCCCGCGGCGTTCCGGACGGCGTGGACGGCTGGTCCGTCGCCCCGCCATCCGGCGGGCCCCCTGCGTTCCCGTCGGGCCCGGCAAGGGAGGATTCCGTCCCGTCGGCCGTCCCCCGGCCGGCACCGTCCACGGCGGACGGGGCCGCGGGGTCCGACCATCCTGACGGCTTCGCCCCGGCGGGGGCCGATGGCCCGCCTCCGCCGGAGGCCATGCCCGTCATGCCCTTCACGCCGGCCTTGAGCGCGCCGCCGGCCGCCATGACGCCCATGCCGGCCACGCCGCCGAGCATGGACGGGATGACGCCGCCTCCGCCGACGCTGCCCGCGACCGCGGGGACGATGAGCCTGATCATCGCGGGCAGGAGCACGATCACGCTGATGGTGAGCATCAGCGTGATCGCCTGGCTGTCGTCCCCGGCACCGGCGGTGACCATGATCGAGCAGCCGGCCGCCATGACCAGCGCGGCCACGGGCTTGTACAGCAGGAACGCGAACAGCCATCCCATGACCTTGCCGAACGCCTGCCGGCCGGTCTCCATCCAGCTCATCGCCGCCCACATGGGCGCGACGCCGACCATGATGGGCAGCAGGCCGGCGCGCAGGTAGCAGAACACCTTGCTGATGAGGTTGCAGAGCCACATGACGATGGTGAGGGCCAGGGCGATGGGCAGGTCGAGGTTGAAGAACTCGCTCGCGGCGAGGGTGTTGTGGCTCCACGCGGTCTTCATCATCGAGGAGGCCGCCTTGAGTACGCCGGCGGTCCACGTGTCCACGGTGCCCTGGAACAGGTTGACGAACCCCGCCAGGCACACGCTGGTGAGCATGGCCCACATGAACGCCTTGCCCAACGGGATCAGGTCGCGGCCCTCCTGCGTGGTGATGAGCTTGAAGCCGGCCGCGAGCACGCCGCACACGGCGGCGATCAGGAGGAACGGGTCGACCTGGAGCCTCACCCAGTCCGACACGAAGAACGAGGTCCCCTCGCCGGGCGTCCATGACATGAGCGACGGGTTCGTCACATGCGACGCGCCCGCGGGGTCGCCCATGTACGTGGTGGACGCGCGTTTGAAGAACGTCAGGGCGATGGACGCGGCGGACGAGCCCATGAACACGCCGAGGAATATCCATCCGACCCGGCCGAGCAGATGCCCGTCCATGCCGCCGCCGGACGCCTCGCCGATCCGCCAGACGATGCGCGCGCCCAATATGGTCAGGCTGATGGCCGCGGCGATGACGAGCACCGCCTGCGCGATGTTGAGGTACTTGTTGGCGTTCGCGTCCCACGCGTCGTACATGGGGGTCGCGTTGGCCTGCAACGTGGGCACGGTGCCGGACGATGCGACGAGCGTGTTGCGGCTCGTGCTCAGCCAGTCGATCGTGTCGTCGGACTGCTGCTCGTACATCGTCCACATGGTCTTCTCGAGCCAGCTGAGCTTGCGGGTCTTGTCGCAGGAACGGTTCCGCTCATCCCAGTTCCACGACCCCTCCTCGGTGGTCTCCTCCTGATAGGTGTGCTTCAACGTCTCGCATTGCAGGGCCGGGGTGGAGATGAGCAGCCGTCTGACGGTGACGCCGGCGGCGGAGGCGCCCGCCGCATACTGGCCTTCGGCCCAGGCGAGCTGGTCGTGGCGGATGAGTTTGCCGAGCCCGCCGGACGGGACCTTCATCGAATAGACGGTCTGCGTGTCGGCGACCTCCTCGTCGCCGAACCTGAGGTCGTCGGCGAGGGAGGCGAAGTTCGGCCCGCTGCAGCCGGCGAGGGAGCACAGGGCCGTCAACGCGATCAGGATCGCGAGCAGGCGCGGCCCGGGACGGCGGCCCCTCATCGTTCTCAGCAGCTTTCCGCGACGGACAGGCCGAGCGCGCTCATGAACGAGAGGGCCCCCGCCACGACGAACACGCCGATAACCCAATTGACGATCTTGTCGAACGTGTCGTCACGGTCCGGCACGCCATCGCCCTGCTGGCGCAGCACGTGCACGCCGATACGGGTCAACGCGACGATCGCGACGACCAAGCCGAGGGCCTTGACCCAGCCGAGCGCCGTACCCACCGGGCCGGAGAAGCCCGGCGGCAGGCAGGCCCTCGGGTTCTGCAGGTCGGCGAGGACCATGCCGTAGGCGGTGGCCTCCGCGGCCGTGATCGTGGCCGTGATCTTCGCGGCAAGGGTTTCGGACAGCATGTTCTTTCTCTCCTTTTCGGATGATGGTCATGTCCATCCCATCGTCGGCCCTGACGGTATGGCCGACGGGGCACGGCGTCTACAGGTTTCCGTCCCGCCGGCCAAGATCCCCGGCCATCCGCGCATAGGCACGCGGATACCGTTCGGGGAACCCGTCGAGGTCAAGGCCCCTGATATGGGGCAGACGCCACAGATACGGTGCGACGGAGCCGACGAGCAGGACGCCCCTGCGCAGGGCGCGAGGGGTGTTCGCGGTCGGCATGGTGACCGCGACGCCACACAGGACGGTCGAGCCGAACAGTCCCGCGTCCCAATCCGCGAGCAGGGAACGCAACGATTCAAGCCCGCGCCCCGTGCACATCGAGCACAGGACGATCCGGCTCGGTCTCGACGGGTCCGTGCTGACAGGCAGGGCACGGCCCGCCTCCGCATACCGATCCCTCGCGCTCATGAGGATGGTGGTGCATCCCGCTCCCCCATGAGCGGCGACGAGCCAGACCCTGTCAGTCGGCTGCGCCGGAAACGACGGCAGGAGCCGTGTCATGGGCGGCCGCGACGGCAAGGCCGGACCGGTGACGGGGCGGGGCGGCAAGGCCGGCTGGTTCATCATCCCCATGCCTCCCGTTCAACGGCGGACGGTATGGCCGTCGGCGGACGGACCCGTATCCGCCATGGCGTCGGCACGCGGCCGTTCGCGTTCTCCGTCCGGCCCGTCCGATCCGGTCCGATGGTTCGGTTCGATGCCGTGGATCAGGGCGGCCGACAGGTTCCTGAGCATCTCGTCCTCGGGTTTGACACGGAACAAAAGATCCGCGAAATGCTTGCATCTCGCTGCGGAATCGCCTTCCAGATAGCTGATGGACGCGGCGATGCGGTACGCGCCGGCCCGATCGGCAGACGGTTGGATCAGACACGCGAAATCCTCGAACAGGGCCGGGATGTCCTGCAGGAACGAGCAGGCGATGGCATGCGACACGTCGTAGTCGGACGGCAGCATGATGGAGCGCAGGTTCTCGAACACATTCCAGGTGGACCGCCCGTCCAATGCGGCGATGGCGTCGAAATCCTCGAACGGGGTGTCCGGCCGGGTGATCTTGACGATGACCGCGTCCATCAGCCCGTTCGGTTCGACCATGCCCCGCAACGCGGAGACGACGCGGTCGTCCGCGATCCTCGAGACGCCCGTACGGTATCTGCTTGCTTTCATATCCTCGAGGAGCCCGTACATGTCCTCGACCTGCTGGTGGGTTGCCTGTGTCATTTCACCGGCCTTTCATCGACGTTGTCCTTGATCCGGATGCCATTCCATCCTGATCCGTCGGGCGGGCCATGACGGTGCACCACGTCTACAGGTTTCCCGAACCATGGGGGATGAAGGAATGTGAAGGGAGTCGGATACGCACGTAAGCGAATACATACATAAATACATAAATACATAAATACATAAGCAGATATGTAAAATACATGGACGTATGCAATTGAATATGTAAGGGCACCCGTAAGGAGCACCTTCAGCGATTCCGAGAATCTGGGAGACCGGGACCTGGGTCTCGTTCCGTTTGAAGATTGGATGCACAAATCCTCCAAGATGCGGAATCGTTTGGCGAATATGGTGTCGGATCCGCCTGCCACATCTCACGGCGCGGTAACCATACTTGTGCGCCGTGTAAGATTAATTCCCTCACATTACGTAGGCACGGGAATCCAACACCATCATGCAGGACGTCGGATGATTATTTTATGCGGTCACTTTTGGCTTGGTTCCGGCGTTTTAAACTTCTACTAGCATCCTGCCGACTACATTCATTTTTCATAAGCCATTTAGAGCCCGAAAACCCAAAACCTAAAACTGAATTCAAGATTGCAGACCACTGACATACCGACTTTGGGATGATCAGTACTCTATCACAATTCCGTTCGTCTGGGAAAAAATTGCGCGCTCCTGTTTTCGTTTTTTTTGGGGGGGGGATGCCGCCACCCATCGCAACATAGATATGACTCGCTATGGGATAAGCTTTTGTTGGACATATCCAAGTTCCCAGATTTGATAACGACTGCGTAATTGATCCATATCCTTATCGGGAATGACGATTCCAACACTGTGTCGGGCTCTCGTAATTGCGACATAAAATTTTGAACGAGTCTGATCTTTGAGCGTCTTCTTGCTATCAGCAAGCCATCCACGGACATCTTTAACTGGGTAAATCAGAACGTCACCATAAGTCCTCCCTTTGGATTTACCGAAATTGAGGACAACAGGGGAACTGACAGTCTTAACGTTACTTTTATCTCGAAGCACAACTGGGTGATACTCGTTAACGTAGGCTTCCGCGCGTGAGTTGGGAACAAGCCATATTCCGGAATGGCGATTTGCACAAATCTCCGATAGAGACCTTGTCTGAGGGAAACCGGGATATAGTCTATTCGCGAATTGAATAATGGATTCTTCACATCTATGGCTACCATTCAACGTATTTCGATCTATCGGGCATTTACCGGTTAGTCTTCTCTCACAAAGGAACTGTTCGAGTGATTTGCCTTTATACTTATTACTACTGTTGGTCCGGTAAGTTGATTGCCTTTCGTCCCCACAGATAATGACGTCGATGCCGGAATCCATGAGACAAGCTATAAATTCGAAATCGTAGCCGGCCATATCTTGAGCCTCATCTATCAACACAACATCAAACAAGCGCTGTAGCCTATTAAATACGGCGTTTCCGCTACATTTATTGCAATGCAGAGCAAGCTCAGGCAGTTTGGAGGCGTAAATTAAGTTGGAAGAATTGCAAAAGTAGCCGAGAGCCGGCCTCTTATTGTAGCGTATGCCTTCTCGGGATAAATCTACGCCATTAAACTGCACACCGCCAAAACCTCCTACACCTTGAAAAGGGCGAACTCCATGTTCCAACAAGAAACTGAACCATGGAAGAATCGTTACATTCGATGGTACACATCCATGTTTCTCAATGAGCATGCCCTTAGCGACCTCCGCGTTCTCGTCGGTAAAAGTCGTGTATAAGTACCTCTTGTTCCTATTAGAAGCCGTTTGCAAAAGAAACGTTGTTTTTCCCGAGCCTGCGGCCGCTAGATACATCCTAGTCATCGTCACTAATTCCTGCTTTGCTACTGGCCCAGTTTATGGCTCGCACGATATAATCAGGGTATCTGATACGTTCGGTTGAATCGAATATCGCTAGGGCTACGTCGGTTTTATGTCCTTCCATATACTTGAGCATTCCATCACGATTATCAATTGTTTTCTGCAGAATTTTGGATAATATCTCGGCACCAGCGGACTCGTATATCTCGGATTCAAGGGTGTTATAATTCACCCTCTTCTCATTCCCCTCAGGAAGAAGCTCCGTAGGGTAGGACACGACCTGATAATCGGCGTCCGACGAAGAAGTAACGAGTGCATAATGCCAGTACTTCCTGTGCCGTGCTTCAATATCTCCATCATTATCAGTGACGGCAATGGTGTGCTTTCCGACGGCCTCTGCAATCTCCATGAATCTCAAGAAACTTGTTCCTACGGAGATGATATCGATACCGTCATTAATCGGGAGTCTTCCGTTATGCATATCAGAATACGCACGTTGTAAAACAAGTTCGTCAGCATCGCCCTCCACGAGGATAGAAACCTCACAAAGCAAGATTCTCAGAGTCTTGTAGCCGGGGGATTTCATGAAGAAACGAGAAGTATCCTCATGCAAATCCGCAAGAGTGGTTGAGTGGTTTCCATTTAGGAGATGGAGTCTTCTGAGTTCCAATTTGTTTGCCACGAAGCTGCTATGGGTCGTAACCACGAGCTGCATGCCTTCGCAGCGCTCTTTTATGTCGTCGAGAAACATGTTCAATCTCGTGTGGGAGAGATGGTTCTCGGGTTCTTCAAGAAGAATCACATCCCTTTGACAATCCTTACTTTTCGACAATGCGAGCTCTGTAGTAATGATGCCTCTTGTTCCGTCACCGACATTAGAGAAAGGGATATCCCCCAACTTTGTGACGATGCCGTTTTCCCAAGAGCTAATGGTGCTGGCCTCAAAACCGAACGTTACAGTTTTTCGGGTCAGACTGCGCGTTTTCTGAGAAATCTTTTCGTTTATTTGTGATATTACATCATTGGAGGAGAAATCGTTTCTCATTCGTCTGTGGACTTGAGAAATCGCTATCTGGTCACTCGGTTCCAATACATTTCGAGCAATTCTCGAAACAACTGATTTTGAGTTTGCCCAAGCGAAGGTATTCCCACTACCGATTAGAGATGCACCAAACTTAATTCCGACAGGACGAATAGATTTGCGTGCGAAAGTGCTCCAATTGCAGGAATAATACTCTATCGGGATACCGAAGTATTCCTTAGAGTCAATAAAGCCTTGGTATTCCTCTGCAAAGGTATCATTATCTAAGGCAATTCTGAGTGACACGCCGGATTCTCTTATTCCTTCTGAATTGCCATCCCCCTCATAGAGGGCAACAGTATCCTCTGTGCCATCAAAAACAACTTCAATAAGAATTTCCGGTGGGTCACAGTTTTGTCCCGATTTCAGTCCTTCAAGATAGTCAGAAACAAGTTCAGCATTGAATAGATCTTCTGATAGGTTTCTGACTATGGGAACTCCTCGGTATTGACCATTTAATACTGCGACGATAGCCTCGAGAAGCGTTGATTTTCCGGAATCGTTGTCTCCAACAAGGATGTTAACTCCGGGGGAGAGTTTAATCCGAAGATGGGAAAATCTTTTGAATCCATGTATCCTAAGTTCCTTAATATACAATGAATATCTCCAATGAATGCTCTTGTTGCAATTGTTTCTCTATTATCAACAGGATTCGGTGGACTCTTTCTAATCAATTCTAGGGTCTTCGACTCTATGAGTAGAATATCAGCCTCGGCAAACGCTTATGAAGGATATCGCGTTCCTTGAAGTGGCGCTAAGACGTTGGCAGGGGCCCGCCAACTGGCTGTTCGACGACGATTCCACGTCAATATACCTATATATCCCGCCGTAATAGCTCCGGTAAACTATCCGACGCCAATGCGTTGAATCGAACAGGTATCCGCATGCAACACCCCCCTATGCCCTGCCGGGGAAGACCATCGCACACCTTTCCTTCGGATTCTGGGCCCATCTTACCGACGAAGCGCACGGACGCGCGCTATGGATCCCCTATCTTCACCATGCATGGCTTCGTTGGGACCAGCAGAACCAAACTGGACTCACGAGTTTGTCTCATCAACGAATGCAGAAACCGCCTGGCCCACCATGAACCATTGTTTCCACTACACAAACTAGGTGTCATTTCCGATATCGATTGATGGATCAGTCATCGACCTACTCCACCAGATCCTACCGCAAGCGGATGTTTTCGCGCCAAGCGCTCCAATACCGTTGAGCTCCTCATACAATCCGACTCACGATCTTGTGGTAGCAGTCCCTGCTGACTCATAGTAATTCTGCAGATAAGATGGTAAAGGGATCGGCTTGGATGATCCCCAACGAAGAGGGCAACTACTATTACATCCTCTTCTACCGCATATGGCGGACTCAACATCATCTGACACGCATCGCTCATGCCTCCTTGCTGTTCCATGACGATCTCCTTGCATACATATGACTTATCCGCTGCATGGGCAGAGCCGCCTCGTATGGCGAATCAGGCTGGGAGGCAGTTCTGTTCGATCCATGAGGAGACCATGTCGCTCATAGTCACACCTTTCATCGCGGCTGTGAGCTTGAGACGGCGATGCAGTTCCGGGTCGAGGCTGAACGTCGCGTGAACGGTCCGTCCGGCACCCCGCGCGTCACACCCGTCGGAGGATGCCGCGGTGAAGGTCGCCTGGAGTCTGGATGCCGTGTCGATCGGCCTGCTGATGTCCATAACGGGTCACATCCTTCCCTGTTCGAATCCCGCGAACGCTTCGATGAGCTCGTGGGCCACCAGCCCGTACCCGCTTGCGTTCGGCAGGCGACCGGATTCGCTCGACCTGCGCAGCGACTCCCTGAACGGGATCATCGTGTCGAAACGCGCCAGCCCCCGCTCGGCGAGGTATCGTTCGGCCCGTCTCAACGCGACGGTGTTCGCCCTGACCTGGGTCAGGAGCACGCTGCTGGGCCTGTCGATGGCTTGGGACGTCTCCCACATGCGGTCTAGGTCGAGACCGCCGGGCGTGCTGACGAGCACGACCAGCGTGCTCGCGTCGACCGCGGCTGCGATCAGGTCGGACTGGCTGGGCGGGGTGTCGACGAGCACCCACGTGTCCGGATCCGATGGCGGGACGGCGACCGTGAAACGGTTGGCGAACAGTACGTCGAACGGCAGAGGGTCGCCCGCGGCGCGGGCCTTGGACGCCCAGAGCGTCGCACTGCCCTGCGGGTCGATGTCCCTGACCTCGACCTTGCGGCCGAGACGGCTGAGGGCGAGGGCGGTGCAGATGGTGCTGGTGGTCTTGCCGACCCCGCCCTTCATGTTCGCCATGGCGATGATGCGTGGAATACGCGCTGTGCGGCTCATGTCCGGTCTCCTTTTCCGTCTGGTTGTGTTTCCCTCTCGCTCCCGCCGTTGTCGGCATGGGTCCGGATCCAATCGGAGGACCGTCGGACCGCGACTCTCTGCCGATAGGCGTACTGGTCCTCGCTCCTGCGCCGGCGGCCCTCGCGGGTCGAGGACTGCATGCGCACCTCCCTGACGAGTTCGGGATGCTCGCGCACCCATACCGTCAGGTTCCGGAGACGGGCGGGACTGGAGTCGGACAGGTCCACGCCGTCCTCCTCGGCGCGGTGGCGCAATAGACGCCTTGCCTTGACGTCGATCCCGCCCACGCGCCCGTGCTGTTCACGGGAGATGATGGTCTGCGCGATGCATTCGGCCTGGATGGGGCACATGTCGCACAGGATCCGCGCGGTGGTCTTCAGGACGCGACGGTCGGACTTGTTCTTGACCCGTTCGTTGTCGGTGCCCCACATGAGGTCCTGGATACCCAACGGCAGACCGGCACAAACCCCCGCCACCCGGCCGTTCGTCTCGTTCATCATGTCATCCCGATCCCTTCCCGACGGTTGAGTTCGTCGGCATGCCGCCTGCACGCCGTGTACCATTCGCTAGGTTTGCCATGGCGTAAGCTTCCTTCATGGCTATATTCGCTTTCGTGGGGTTTCATGTCGGCCAGGACGTGCGTGCAGGTCACGGAATGCACGTGACGTGTCACATGCGGCCCGGACGGCGCAGTCGCATGGGCCTGCCCGTCATGGGTGTGTGTCGAGGCGTCGAACGAACGTCGGCGTTCGATCCGGGAGACCGCGTAGTCGTTCGCCAGACGGTCCCAGACACGGGCGAGGTCCCGGACCGTGAGGATACGGGCCAGCCAGTACGTGTTCGCAGGAATCCAATCAATGACGTCGGCGACACGGGCCGCCGCGACCGTCTCGTCGATGCCGGCAGCATCAGCGATGTGGGCGATGAGCCCGGATGCCTTGGCGAGGTCCCGTCCGGATGGTTCCGGTGTGGGCAGCGAGAGCCCGGAACGTACGAGCGTGAGCCGGTCCACCACGCTCCGTGCCGCCTCCCGTCCGCCGATTATGCCGTTTCGTGTTCCGCTTGCGAGGTCCTTCCCGCTTGCGGGGAGATCTCCCATAGGGAGAGAGGGGTATTTGTTTATATATTTGTTCATATATGGGTCTGTCACCGATGACAGGGCTGTATTGTCACCGATGACAGGGCTGTCGGAGCCGAGCCCGTGCGGTCCTGTTCTTTCGTCGATGTCGTGGATCGGCTTGCCCCCAACGTTTTCCAGCCCTGTCATTTTGACAGTGCCGTGGATCTCCTTCCTCTCGGTGCGGGCCTGTCTCGCTTGGCGGCCGGGTTTCAGGGCGACTTTCTCCAATGTGACGCCCATGCAACATTCCCACACGATGGAACGGTATGGTTTGGCGATGTATTCGCCGTGTTCGTTCCATTGTGCGAGGCTCTGGTTGCCACGGCGGATCACGCCGGCCTTCTCGAGATCACGCAGGGCGCGACGGACCGAGGCCTCTGAGCAGTGGGCCTCGAGCATCAGCGTGTCAATCGTGGGCCAAGCGCTACGCCCGTCGGGCTGGCAGCGGTCGGCCAGGGCAATCAGGACAAGGCGTGACGTGGCGGTCGGGCACGGGGCCTCGCGCAACGCCCAGCTCGTGCACTGCCAACTCATCGCGCACCCCTTCCGATGAGTGTCATGATGGCGTGCAGGAGACGCGCGAGCAGACTTCCCGCCGTCAGGACGGCGTATAGGAGCGGGGTAAGCAGGCCGAGGCAGCAGAATACCGCGATAGTGAATACCAGATACATGGCTTCCATGTCAGTCTTCCCTTTCCGTTGCTTGTGAGGCCGTATGCGACTTCACAAGCCGGGATGCGATCTCGTCACCGACCGCCGCCGATCGGCACAAACTCCATGTCATGAGCAGACCGGGAACGAGCAGAATGGCAAGGAGGATAAAACATACGGTCCACATGGGTCAGTTCTCCTTCCACGCGGGATGGGCGAGCATGGATGCGATGCGTCCGCCTCTATCGGTCATGGCATCGAGCTCATGCATGGATTTCCCATAGGATTCGGCATCGACGATGCCACCTAGGACGGTTGGTTTGATGGACGAATGCTGGCTGATGAGCCGGCTGAATCCACGGAGTGTGTCCCCGATACCCTGTAAATAGGCGAGACGAACGATCTCGCCGATAGTCATCGTGGCGTCAACCTCACCGACGATGCCCGTGATACGCTCCATAATGTGGTCGAGGTCGGCATAGAACTGTTCCGACATGGGATCGTTATGATTGACGGTCATCTCTGCTTCCCTACTTCCTCAATGTGTGTTCCCATGGACCACATGGACAGGTCACGAGCGTCCAGTGGGTTCCCATGGCACCACAGACCCATGGCTACAAGGAGGACCCCGAGGAGAGCCAACGGGATTAGAATCAGGATGGATACCATTATGCCGGCCGTAGTGCCGACATCGGACAAAGCCACAGCCGAGAGGAGACAGACCGTCGCTCCGTGTCCATAACGGATGGACAGGCACATCCAATAATCCGATTCATCCGGCACTGAACCCGTGAGCGGCATATCTCGCCCGACGGCATGTCGAGCCGAATGACTCGGATCGGCGACATCATGGATGACTGTTTCGGCTACTATGTTCATTGTGTGGACCTTTCTTCGTTAGAGACAATGCCTGACCGGTACTTTCGCCGGTTATCGGTCGCGGGAGGTTCGTACCCCGGCCCTGTTCCGTGGTCTTTCACTTCCGACGGAACGGGGCCTTCCTTTTCTCCGCCACTGGTCGCAGAAACTCATGGACATCGCACTTCATCATCGGCACTCTCCGAGCCCGGCCCGCCCCCAGCAATCGGCCACAAGGTATCAATCCGTCCAAGCAAGTAATCGGTCGACACCTTGAAGAAATCGGCAAGTACCGAAATGTCTTTCATGGTGAAAGAACGAACGCCAGTGAGTTTGTTGGAGAAGACCTGTTCGGATAAGCCAATCGCCTCGGCGACTTCTCGTTGAGTGCGTCCGTTTTCCTTGATAAGCCCCGATGCCCTCTTGCTTATCTTGAGCATATTTAATTGATTTTGATTAGTCACCATGCAGATAAATATAACACAACTAATCTATTATGATTATTGGGGTGTCGATTTTGATAATTATTTGGTCAGAATTGCATAACTAATCGCTCATAAGTACAATTCTTAGCATGACAACTACAACTACAATGCCAGCCGTTGAGGTCAGCCCGCAGGATGTAGCCATCCTTAACCTCAAAATGCTGATGCAAATTGAGGGCAAATATCGCAAAGATCTTGCGACCTACATCGGACGTAAACCTCAGAACCTATCGCGAATGATGAACGGCGACAGTAACTGGGCAATAAACGATATGTTCAAGGCTGCGCAGTTCGTAGGCGTCACCCTTGACGTCCTGACCGACCCATCTCTTACTCCAGCGAAGGCAATCGCCATCATCAGCAAGTACGAAGACGATTACGAAGGAGGTTCATCTGTCGTTGATGCAATCAACGACAGTCGAATACGCAGGGCATGGATTTTGACGGCCTGAAAACTCACGTTAGACCGCAACCTTGTTCCTAGGCTCATCTAGGTTTATGAAGCTCATAACCCAGAGGTCCATGGTTCAAATCCATGCCCCGCTACCAACGCCTCCGGATTCACATTAAAGAATTCGGAGGCTTTTTCTATATCGTCCAAGCTCCACGGATGTTTCCCAGAGAATTTCTGCGAAACTGCTGGCCTTGTAACACCAAGGACATCCGCCATATCCTGCTGGTTCATGCTTCTTGCGGCCATCATCATTCGCAGATTAAAACTAACGAGGTCTTGCAAACCGCGTTTCTTCGTCGCCACTGGTTTCTTTTCGACTGTTTTCACATTACATATGGTAACCAAAAATTCCCTAAATTAGCAAGACGACACTCCGATGATCTCAGAAATAACCAATGGTGACTATTATATGTGACCATGAGTTACATAAAGTTATCATCAGATACGATAGGTAAAACTATCAGACTTCTACTAATTGCAAATAACATGTCACAATCCGACTTAGCTAGAGCACTCAATATATCTAGACCAGCAGTAACAAGAAAAATCAATAATCAGACTGCATTTACAACAGCGGAAATAAACATCATTGCAGATTTATTTCAGATTTCTACAGATTCACTATTAGGTCGCTCACAGGATATGAAAAATGCGTGATCAGCTTGCATATGGAAGCTCCCTCCCGGGGTTAGGCAGGAGGGAGAGTTTTCAATGTTTTGGCCATGGGCCCAAAGCGAGGAAACCCATGAACCGCTTCTCACTATACACGATTCTAGGGCCGAAGTGGTTCATTGCGGACGCTGGTCGATAAATACCGGAACTTTTATGGTTAGGAAGCACTAATGAGTGTTGCGGCAGTTGATTGGGCGTTGAGGCGAGCCCCTGTAGGTGCGGATGCGTCCGCGCGTCTGGTACTCGTGTATCTTGCGGACCGTGCGGACGATGAAGGGCGGGATGCCTTCCCGAGCATTGCCACTCTTGTCGAGCAGTCCCACCTGTCCAGAAGCACCATCAAGCGTATTTTAAGGCGTCTTGAAGAGCAGGGGCTCATCAGTCGTGGTGACCAGTTAAAGGTCGCCCATTATCGTATCGACCGTCGTCCCGTGGTCTGGGATCTGCATGTGGAATTGACCGTGGATAACTCGCAGGAGGGGCGGGGGCTCAAAATGACCCCTCGTGAAGAATCGCATGATTCCGCGGTTTCCGCGGGGGTTCAAAATGAGCCCCCGCTCAGTGAGGAAATGTGTGAGAATCGTGAGCGAGGGTTCACCGGTGCACGGAGCGGGGGTTCACTGGTGGACCACAAACCATCCATTAAACCATCCATTAAACCTCTTTATCCCCTTGAAGGGGATGAAGGCGATGTGATGGCGATTTCCGACGGTGGTTTCCCGGATGGGCCTGACGAACGGATGCCCGATGCCATCCGTGGGGACGATGCTCCTACCGCTCAGGATGAGGGTGGGGATGCGCAGCGGGTTGTTTCGTTGATGGCTTCGCTGCGTGAGTCCGCTCGTGTTGAGCTCGCGCCGTTCAAATCCGAGGAGTCCCGCACGAGGTTTGAGCGCAGGCAGCTTGCAGCGGCTGCCCGTCTTGTGGCCGCGTTTGGCGTGGAGCGGGTGGAGCGTACCGCTCGGTGGGCGTTGGATGCCGGCCAGCCGTTTTGGAGGTCCGTGGCGTTCACTCCTGAACGGTTGGAGCGTAACTGGACACAGGTTACGAGCCAGATGAGTGTTCCACGGCCTTCCACAGGGGCTTTCGCGGATTCTTCCCCGGTCTCCCATGTTCATGTGCATTCTCGTGGTTGCGAGCATGTGCAGCAGGTTCTGGGATACACGAATCCTGGGGATTGTGTGGTGGATTCACGCGCAGCGCGCGTCCTGGATTTGCTTCGGTCTGGGTATGGCGTCGAACGGATTCGTGAGACCCTTGCCGCGCGCGAAGCCACTCCCATGGCTCGATAAGCCCATGTTTTCAATGTTTTTCCAAGGTTTAAGGGGTTAATGATGGAAGGATTTAGATCAACCGGTTCAACGCAGTCGTGGCGTTCGGCATCGAAGTGTTCGACACTCTCACCGGCTCGTGCCGATGAGTTGTTTTTCGCGGATGGCGTGCATCCTGACACGGTGGCGCATGCGAAAACGTATTGCTCCACGTGTCCCGTCAAGGCTCAGTGTGCCGCGTGGGGCGCGGCCATCAATGCCGAGTTTGGTGTCTATGGTGGCGTGCCGTCGTATGCGCGTAAAAGTCTGGTGAGTCTGTACCGCCAGGCTCATCCCGATGAGGATACGGCCGCATTGAGCGAAGACGAACGTTTCACGAGATTCGCTGAATGGATAGAAAAAGATCCCAGTGTGATCGGTCGGGCCATTCATCATGCTAGCCACTCGCATAATCGCGCGTACTGGCGGAGGAAGCGTGCACGCGTAGTCAGTGTCCAGGCTGGGGATATCGAACTTAATGGGATTATTCGCGTAGCCGACATTGAGCCTGTTCCAGGCCGTTGTGTCCAGCTGACTCTTTTCTAAGGTTTTTAAGTTTTACCACCAATCAATCTAAGGAGAAAATAAGGATGATCAAGAATCATTCACGTGTTGCCGCTGCCGTCGCAGCGGGTGCGGGCGCGTTGGGGTTGGCCGGGGTGAGTTTTATAGCTCGTCGAACGTTCGACCGCTAAAAAATTCATCGTTGTCTTTATGTCCTTCATCCCCGAAATGTTTCGGGGATGATGAATGAGCAGGCCGTGAGCGCACCCATGTGTGCTCACGGGTATTGGAAAAAGATTGCTAAGGAGAAAATAATGTTTACTACGGTTATTGAAGTAGGTTCGGCGGTTCTTGCCGCTGACGCGAATGGTGTCGTGACGAGTGTGTTGAGTACGCTTGCAACCTGGGTTGTTGTTGGCGGTGGTTTCTGGGCGGTGTGGGGTGCTGTCACTTTGGGTGGCGGTCTGTCTGACCATAACTCTCCTCAGATTCAAAATGGCGTGTGGAAGATTGTTGGTGGCGCGATCATTATTGCCGCTGCCGCCTTGTTCAAGACTCTTGTGTAACGAAGGTCTGACCGTATCATGTTTGATTTCAAGGATGGGTTAAGATCCCTGCTGAACCAGATCAGCCAGGGGATGGATCCGACAATATCAAGCTTATTGACTCAGACTCCGGCGGGTAAATATCCTGATGCTTATCAGACGGTAACGAATATTGCTACTACCGCGGTCAAGCCTGTCGCCATGACTGTGTTGGCGGTGGTGTTTAGTCTGGAAATTCTTCATGCGAGCCAAAGCATTGATCAAGATGGTACGCAGGGTGTACGCACGATTACGAAGTCGTTATTCAAGATCATTATCGTGTATATGGCTGCGATGAACGCGTCATGGCTGTGTGAGCTTATCACGTATTTGATTCAGCTGATCGGCACGGGGGTCAGCAGGCTTATAACGCTTCCTGGAACATCATCTGATGCTCCTAAACAACTGTTGGGAAATGCTCTTGAGTCGAGCGGCGCTCTTGGCCAAGCAAATCTTGGCCAACAATTGGTCGCGATCATTATGTTGCTTATTCCCTTCTTGATTTCCAAGCTGGCGACGCAGGCGGTGCAAATCCTTATCATTGCGCGGTTTGTTGAGCTCTTGATTCTCACGGCGTTTGGCGCTCTTCCCATCGCTTTCCTGTCGTATGACGGGACGAAAAGTTGGGGTGAGGCGTATATCCGCGAGTATGCGTCGTGTGCGTTTAGCAATATCACGCTCCTGATAGGCCTAGCCGTATATCAGCCTGTTGCCAACAGCATGCTTACTCACAATCAAGATCTGATGAAGATGAATCTTAATCAGGTGGTTTTCGATAATTGGGGACAGCTCATCACGGTGAGCGTGTTGATGGTTGCACTCGTCCTCATCAGCCAGAAGGCATCTAAGGCATTGTTCGGTCAAGCCTAAATGAACAGGAGAAGTTTCATGCTTGTGATGGATGTTCCCACGGATATCAACCAAATAGACCCGAAGCAATGGTTTGGGCTTACTGGTCGCCAGTTCCTGTGCGTGTCCGGTGTCGTTGTATGCGCCGTAGGGTCGATTGCTTGCCAGTTCCTCGCGCCTGCAGAGGTTTCTCATGTAGTCGATCAGGTCATCATCATTCCTATCGTGCTTTTGGTATTGGTGGGCTGGTTCAAAAAATCCGGACTGCCTGTAGAGGATTTTCTTGTCCGGTATTGGCAGTGGCGCATCGTGTTGACGCGTAAGCCTCTTATCCGTGAGGGAGAGATCCCTCATGACAGGTATGCCACGCGGCGCGAACTCAAGATCGTCAACGAGCACGTCGAAATGGCTACCGTCCAGGACGCTTAAACGTTCATCAGTTAATGGTTAAAAAGATATGGTTCTTAAGGAGTTTTCAATGTTTGGATTGGGTAGGAATCGTGGGTCTCATGTAGATCAGGGGCATGTGCAGAAGGCAAAGAAGGAAGCTTTGACTGCGGCATCTATGGTGTTTCTGCATGGTATCCGTAAGGATGGCATCGCCTATGTTGGGGCTGGCTGGTGGAGCGCTACGGCACTGATTAGTGATGTCAATTATCAGCTTGCCTCTGTAGATACGCAGAAGAAGATCTTGAACGCATGGATGAGTACGTTGAACATGTTTGATGAGAATACGCGTATTCAGGTGACGAGTGCGAATCGTATGCTCAACGGGCGTAGCGTCACGCGTGGCGTGTACATGGATGCTGAGGGTCGTGATGGTTTGGATTCGTATCGTCAGTCGTTTAATGAGCTCGCTGCTGACCAACTCAAAGGCCTGGCGTCGAGCACGGTGACGGACAAGTATATTACCGTGAGCGTCAAGGAGCTTGACCAGGACAAGGCAGTCGTCAGGCTCAATCGTCTCTTGTCAGGGTTGAAGACGCAGCTTGCTTCCATGAGTGGCTGCACGGCACATCGTCTTGATCGCGGTGAGCGCCTTCGTGTCTTGAGCTCGATGCTGCAACCGGATGAGCCTTTTACCTTTAGCGAGGAGCTCTTCGAGCAAGCGCCGAAGAATATGCGGGCGAAGGATTTCGTCACTCCATGGAGTATGGATTTCAGGAATAAAGATCAGATCACTCTATCGTCCCGAGGTGAGACGTTCATGACTCATGTGTGGTTGGAGGCATGGCCGGCACAGTTAACGGATACCCTTATCTCCGATCTGGCTGATATTACTGCTCCGATAGTGGTCAATGTGCATATCGCGCCATGGGATCGCGCGTCCGGCTTGGAAAAGGTCAAGACGAAGCAGGCAGGTGTCAAGGGCGAATATGACAGGACCGTACAAAAGCTCGCCAGGCAAGGATTGGGTGCGGAGAGCGTGCCTGATTCCATTACCGAGCGTGTGGATGAAATGACTACGTTGCTTGATCAGCTTCGTACGTCGAACCAGCGTATACTGGACACGCTTGTTTTGGTGAGCATGAGCGCTGATAGTGAGGATGAGCTCAAGCAAACGCTTCTGGAAGTGGAACGTGTCGCACGTCGTTTATCATGCAAGATGAGCGTGACGCGTTACATGATGCCTGAAGCCCTGAACGCCATGCTGCCATTGGGCGTCGATAGACTGCCGATGAGGCGAGCATTGACAACGGATAGTGCGTCGATTCTCATCCCTTTCACCGCTCAGGAAATCATGGAGTCTCATGGCCAGTTTTATGGGATCAACGAACGCAGTGGCAACCCCGTAATCGTGAATCGTAGCGAGCATATGAATTCCAACGGGTTCATCCTGGGAACGACCGGCTCAGGTAAGAGCCAGTCCGCTAAGGCCGAGATTGCGCAGCGTGTATTGAATTCCGCCGATCGCGTAGTCATCATCGATCCCGAACATGAGTATGTGCCGCTGGCGCAGGCTTTGGGCGGACAGGTCATCACCGTTTCCGCGGACTCGACGCAACATATGAATCCGATGGATATTAATCTGACGGGTAGCGATGATACCGACCCCGTGCGCTCCAAAGTATCGGTTGTCTTGGATCTGTTAGGTGCTCTGATGGGCGGCACGACAGGTTTAAGCCAGCTCAAACGAAGCATGATCGATACGGCTGCGATGAACGTGTACAGGGATACGCGCGCTCAATTGGATTCGACCGGATCGTATACGCAACCAACCTTGGTGGATCTGAAGGAGCAGATCAAACGCGTGTATGTGGACGTGGAAAATCCTTCTCCTGAAGCACAGGATCTCGTCACCGAGCTGGAGATGTTTACGACTGGTTCCTCTTCTGGTTTCGCACACCTAACGAATGTTGATCTTTCCGGACAGTTCATTGTTTTTGACGTGTCCGCTTTGGCTGGTCAGATTCAAACGTTCGGCATGATGGTCATTCTCGACCAGATTTGGAGCCTGGTACGTGCAAACCGTGATACCGGTTTGCGCACATGGTTGTATGTGGATGAGTTCCACCGTTTCTTCCATAACGAGTATTCCATTCGCACTTTCTTGGATATTTATAAGAGGGCACGCAAATATGGCCTGGGCGTTACCGGTATCACTCAGAACATCGATGAGCTCTTGAGCAATGATCAAGCACGTTTGATGCTGTCGAATGCGGATTTTCTTCTGCTGATGAATCAGAAGACAACGGATGCGGAAATGCTCCAGGATCTCCTCGAACTGTCAGATGAACAGGTGCGGTTGATGACGACCGCGCAAGCAGGATGTGGTCTGCTCAACACGAACGGTGTTTCCCTCGGTTTTAATAATCGCATGAATCAAAGGAATCTTTTAGCGAAATTGTATTCGACCAAGTTCGGCGACAGCCTACCACAAGCGGGAGGTGTGCTCTAATGCCTGCGTATGAGCCCGGAGGGCATCAGGCATCCGACAGCCTGTATGATCAGGCGACGAGCGCAACCCAAGTCACTCAAATAGGTGCGAAAACGAGTGTGAAAGCCGTCCAAGGGGTCGCCGGTGCTGTGGGTGGTACTGCCGCTCACACATATCAGGGTATCAGGACCGTGGTCGGAAGAGTGAAATATGGTAAACCTCTCGGCCCTAAGATGACATTTAAGGGCCGCGTGTCTCGTCGTGTTTTCCTGTTGAAAAAAAGGTTGAAGGAGTCTCCTCGATCCATACTCAAGGGCGTAGGCACAGGACTGAAGAAGTCTCCTGGAGCGTATGGAAAAGGTGCATCGAACACGGTAGGCGCTTCTATGCATGGCATGGAGTCGGGTGCAGATGATGAGCTTACTCGGCTGTCTGCATCCTCATCTCGTCTTGTTTCCCAGGCTCCACGCGCAGGGGTGAAAACCATCCGCTCAGGCGCAAAGGCTCTCAGGAAAGCCCATAGGTCAGTCAAGAGTGCCCAGCTTGCCGCAAAACAGTTGAAGTATGCGCGCTCTACCATGCAAACGGTCAAGGCGGTCGCCCGGATGGCCGCTTCTGGCTTGAGTGGTATCGGTTTAGCGCTTCTTCCGCTTGCCGGCATTATTGTTGCGCTTATTGCCACCATTGGTTTACTGATGAGTTTCTTTAGTGGCCAATCGGGATGCGATGCTGGGAATGCTGTTGCGGCGGGTGGTTTTGGCGCTACCAGTGGCAAGCTTGAGGGGTTAAAGACCACACAGGTTCGCGGCGTGACCGCGGTAGATTATCAAGCCTTAGGTATCAAGCCTTCATGGTTCGAGGATGATACTTCCGCGTACCAGTTTCAGCAGTGCACGTGGTGGGTCGCTAACCGGTGGAAGATGCTGGGCTTGCATGTCGACCATCACATGGGCAATGGTGTCGACTGGGCCGCGTCCGCGAAAAAACACGGGTATCCGACAGGAGATACGCCACGTCTTGGCGCTATCGTGAGTATGTCAGGTGGCGTCCTTGGCGCTTCCGCCGGCCCTTACGGGCATGTCGCTGTAGTTGAACAGATTGATTCGGATGGTAGCATCTGGGTGTCTGAGTCAGGCACCGGATTCTTTAATACGTATGGTGCTCCTGTTGTCGATCAGTATTCCAAAGCGGCCTTAGATGCAGCTCGGGGTAAGTACACGTACATTTATTCGACTGGCTCCGATCCCTCAATCCCTGCTGGTACGTCGGATACGAGTGAGGTTTCGTATGCGTCTATGGGCTGCCCTGTAGGAGACGGTAGTGGAAATACGGGTGCGGCGTCCGCGGATGCGAAGACCGCTCAAGAGTATGCGAAGAAGACCATGAAGGAGCAGTACGGGTGGGGCGATGATGAGTATCAAGCACTCCTGAAGCTGTGGAATAAGGAGTCCGGATGGAATTACACGGCAGAAAATAAGTCTTCTGGCGCGTATGGTATTCCACAGAGTCTGCCTGGTAATAAGATGGCGACCATGGGTGTTGATTGGCGCACGAATTATCAAACCCAGATCAATTGGGGATTGAAATATATTAAGGACAGGTACGGTACGCCATCGGGGGCATGGAGGCATAGCCAGCAAACCAACTGGTATTGAACATCACAGTATAAGGAGTTTATGATGAGTGATTCACGTCGGAGGAATCGCGTTATTCTCTACGGTATTATCGCGGTTCTTGTCCTGCTCATAGCAGGTATCGGTGCGGGTGTGATGATTGGCACTCACATGGCCGCTTCGCAGCAGCAGGCGGTGTCTACTACCCAGGCGTCAGGTTCCAGTTCAGCTAATTCGCCGTCTACGGGCATGAGCGGCACGACGGGTGATTCCGCGGATTTGTGGCATGGAAAGGATATTCGCAAATCCGGCGAGGGCGTGTATCCGGGCATGGATAAGGAACGCGCATGCACGCAGGCAGGCGTGGAAGCGGCATACTGGCTCATCAGTGGTTCAGGCAGTCAGCGTGAGGAAGAGCTGTATAAGCGGTTCTTCCTGCCTAACCTTGTCAGCGCGGATGTCGATCCGGAGTCCACCGCTCACTGGATCAACCATGGTGATCCGCCCTTTACGGCAGTACCCGTGGATGTTGCTGCCGATATGTTGGGTACGAAGATAGACGATAATGCTATCGGCTGCGTGGTCTCTTTGGACGGCAAGGAACATGGTAAGGAAAATATTCCTAACAGTTCTGACCCGTATCCGGATTCCGGTGTTCTCTATTTGCAACTGAACCGTAAAGATAAGGATTCCGCATGGTTCGTGATGTCCACGATTTATAACCCTAGTGATTATCAGCGGGATATTAAGCAGCAAGGAAATAATTAACTAAAACTTCCCAACCCTAATTCATCCCTTTCTGATTCCATTCAAATAAAGTATCCAACCAATCAAAAACGACATTATGGGCAAGTCTCAAATTGTTGACCTGACAATGGGCGTCTGCACCACTTTCCGCCTCAAATATTTGAAGTTTAGTTTGCGGATTTTTAGACTTAAGCGCTTCGTAAATCGTCCTGGTCTGGCGCTGCAATTCGACACTTTCACCTTCTCCCATGATAAATAAGCAAGGGCACAGAATTTTTTGATAGTCTACAACCTTTGCACGGCTAAACACCTCAGTAATAGCGCTCTTAAAATCAGAAGCGCCAAACTGCCAGGCATATTTTTTTAGATTTAAATCCGCAGACTCATTCAAATCTCCAGCTAACCTTAAAACGACATTCATTAACCAACTTGGAGCTTTTAAGCTTGACCCAAATTCTTTTCTAAAGAGTTCCGCAATGTCATAAATGGCTGTACTCGCAATCCATGCATGAATTCTCGAATCCTCTTCGGCAGCTTGTGCGGTAAAATACCCCCCTCCGCTGACACCATAAATGGCTAAATCATTCAGCTCGGGATTCCTGCCTTCCAACCAATCTATGCACAGTGAAATTGGAATAGCGGCATTCACATCAAAAGTTAACCCTCTACCAGGGTTAGTCCCCTGACCAGGAAGGTCAACCATTAAAACATTGTAACTTCGCATCCATCCAGGATAGCCAGCAAAGTAAAATAAATCTTCGCGATAAGTATCCCCGCCACCAACCATAATCAAGGTTGGACAATTATTACCGCTGTGAAGATAATAACCCGGTAAATAGGAATCCTGATAATCAATCGCTAGTTTTTCGACTGGGGCTCCCAGCGAATGGACTGCGTCAGAAAACGCTCTCTCCATTTGATGAACGGTAGACAGATATTCGTCAGAATATGGATTGATAAACTGGATTGCTGAACGAAATGAATAGGCCTGTGCCAGATAATACTGTGCTTCTGTTTGCCCACTCAAATCCGAATTGCTTACTTTTTGTTCAAGATAGTCCCCATGTGATAAAAAGACATTTTTCCAGTCATCGGGCTTTGGTGATTTGCCCAACTTTTTGGCAAGATAATAAAGTTCTCCGTGAGAAAAGCCAAAAACTTCACCAATACCTAACAACCAATTAAAGAAAAAATCCGTATCACCATTCTTAAAAAATATTCGAGTGGATTGCCTTTTTAAAATAACCTCATTTTCCTTCATCACTTACCTCCTATTTTCTGGATTTTTCATACGGGAAATTTCAGTAATTAAATGGTTGCCATCCAGTGTATCAAGTGTGGCACTATAATAAGTGAGGGGACTCTTTTCTGCCCATCCTGCCAAGCACCCCTGTCCCTGTCTTCTTCAATCAGCGACGTAGCGGATACACCTCACCTCGGAGAGGTGGAAGACGGCTCTCGGATTCAGGATGAACGAGCTGGCGATGCGACGCTATCGTCTCCCTGGGAAGCGGGACCCTCGATTCCGACGTGGCCGGTTTGGCTACAATTTGCTTGCGTAGTTTCGTACCTTGGTGAGGAATCGTGTGCGCTTGCGTGGGGTTGATCTACGTAAGTAGGACATCTGGTGGTGTTTGATGGTCGTGACGCCGCACATGATTTTGAGAATCTGGTGATGGAGGACCTTACCATAGTCGGGCTCGAATAAGCGTGCGTAGAACCCCGGAGTATCGTTCGTGGTGATGATCCATGCTTTCTTGCCCTTGAGCAGCCCCTTGGGAAGCACTCCCCGATACACGTAGGCGAACCCTTTGGAGAAGACACGATCGATGAAACCCTTAAGGATGGCGGGCATGCCGGACCACCAGATCGGGTAGATGAATACGAGCAGGTCCGCGTCGGTAATGATCCGGCGGTACCGCTCGGTATCCGGGTCGATGTTCAGGTTGCGGCGCAGATGGTTTTCATCGAAGCGCAGGACCGGATCGAAGTTCTCCTTGTACAGATCAACCACGGTTACCGAGTGTCTGGCGGGGTTGTCTTCCAGCCCCTGCATGACGGAGTTCAGGATGGCGTGGTTGTATCCGTTGTCATTGGGATAAGCGTAAAGCACTGCGATATTCATGAACCTATTGTATGAATCGGGACGCACCTGTTGTCATGGATATGTCCCGATAGCTTAATCCTTGATGAGCAAGGCCGTATCATTGAGATACCGTCTCCCTGGGAAGCAAGGCCCTCGATTACTGCCAAGGCATCGCCTTTCGCCCCACCCTAGGGGATTTAGCCTAGTTTTCGACTGTAGAACGGTTTGAGACCGCGCAAAATATAGACGCACATCGCATTATCCAATCGTCCGAGCTCGTCCGCGGTGAGGAGTTCTCGCTTTTGTGCGGATTGCTGGATGCTGTAGGAGCCGTTCATTCCCTTGTTCTCCGTTGTTGATGTTGTCCAAATGGTTTGATTGCCCAGTATTGTGCTATACCATTTCGTGGTTGTCTCATCATTGCCGCCCAGGAAGAGCTTGCTGTCGCAGTTGGCGGTGATGGTTTCCCACTCGTCCTTGTAGAGCGCCTTGATTTGGCTGATCGTCTGGAGGATGACCGACACGCTCATGTTTCTGCTGCGCATGGTGGAGATGAGGATCGGGAATCCTGGTATCTTGCCAATGTTGGCAAACTCATCCAGCATGCAATGCAACGGAATGGTTAATGCGCCGCTCGCATTGTGGTCTGCTTTATACATGGTGGTTTCGAACAAGCATTGATAGAAGATGGATGCCAGATACGTGAATGTCTGGTTCGTGTCACTGATGATAATGTAGATGACGGTGGGCTTGTCCCCTACCTGGTCGAGCTGCATGGTGTCATTATCCAGGATGGTTTTAATACGCCTTGCGTGCAGTCCTGCTGTTTGGTTCGCAAGTGTCGTGATAATGGAGGCGCGGGTTTCTGCGGGGCCTTGCTCGTAGGTTCGGTATTGGCTGCAGGCGAAGTCGAGGCCTTCAAGCATGGCAAGGCTTTCCCCGTCATAATCATCCGCGGATTTTTCGGCGTCCTCGATGAAGGCGCGCGTTTCCGCCATAAGGTCATCGATAGGGCTTGCCTGGTCAGGATCGGATTCACTGGCGCTCATCTGGCCGAGCATATTCATGACGGTGTTCATGTTGCGCGTTTCCGGATCCTCCGCAAAATACGTGTAGGCAAGCAGGCCGGTCAGCAGGCTTTTGGCCGCTTTATCCCAGAAGTCGCCATAGTTTTTGGTGTTCGCTCCTGTGTTGGTGATGATGTTATCAGCAAGCCTTATGAGGCTTCCTTCTGGATCATCGGGATTCATATAGTTCAGCGGGTTGAAGTGGTCTGAGGTGGCCATGTCGATGAGGTTGAAGGTTTTGATCCGCCACCCGGCCTTACGCATCTTTTCGGCCGTTTGGTGGTGGATTTCGCCTTTCGTATCAGTGATGGCAAGACTGATTGGAGTGTGATGGGTGGCCATGTTGGTCATGTTTGGTAGGACATAGCCGCGCGTCTTGCCCGAACCCGATGCCCCGGTGACCAGGACGTTGAGGTTACGCCTCGTCTTATATGTATCCAGGGCGAGGGCTTCACTGTGGGTCATGAGGAGTGTGTTACCCGGGTTCTTGTCACTGTAGGGTCGCATGTCCGTGCTGCTTGCCCAAGCGGCGCTGCCGTGTTCCTCACCGTCTCTTGTGACGTGTTGCCCGCTGTAGTGGTAGAGCAAAGCCAGGAGCACAATGGCTGCTATGGCGGCGCCTGCGATGAGGTCCATGCGGTTCATACTGGGGACCGGGTTTTTATACGCCTCCAAGCTTGCATTTATCGCGGCTGGAACATCGTGGGACGCTATGTAGGATACGCGTACTGGCCTGCTGACGATATTGCCCGCATAAAAGCCCATGAGAGTAAGGATGAGCCATGTGATGGGGCTCATTTTCTTATTCGATGTCATTAGTGCCTCCTTGATCGTCGTCCGTCATCACGGTGGCCAGGTCCGCCCATGGATTCATGGAGGGTGGTGGCGGGGTTTTCGCACGTTGGCGCCGCTGTGCCTCATGTTTGATTTTCTCGATGAGACTTGTTTTCGTCCATTGCCCTTCTGGCGGTTGGAATTTGCCGCGCGCTCCTGGAGTGTAGGGTTCATGTGCATCCTCTTGTGCGGCGTCATCGACTATGGGGGTCTCGTCCCTGAGCTGACCGTGGATGAGAGCATGGCTTGGCTCCTCAGGCTGCACATGATGCTCGCTCATACATACGATATGCGGGTTGGCCAGGCTGTCTGCGATGGTGATGCTCATGCCTGTCCCGCTTGTCTGCTGGTGTGGGTGGCCATGTTCAGGATACGAATTTTCATGTTTTCGCTTCTACCGTCGAGGCCGACGGTTTCTGGGCCGGTTACGACGCCTTTGATGATGACATCTTGACCTTTCACCCATTCCTGGAGGCTGACCCATTGGGCTGTCTTTTTGACGGCTTTTGCATCCACATATGTTGTATTTCCCCGCTCGTCATGGCATGCAAGAGTGAGATAATAGACGACTGTCGAATCATCTGGAGTGTATTTGGTCGGCACTGTCACGATTTTGCCGTCACACCATACCATGTCACCGACATGCGCTTGCATCACGCACTGCTCCTTTCGCTGTTACTTTTTTATTGTTGCGGGTTTCTTCATGGTGTGGCGTTGTGCGTTGCCGGTTGTGCGGCGTGCTTGCGAGCGGGCCTGGGCGCCTTTCTTTACCGCTTTTTGCACGTCTTTTTTCGTGAGCTTGTGCCCTTTCTTCCGGGCTTTGACCTGGTTAATGTTGTCTTGGCCGTACAGGTCGAGATGGTCTACCGTCTGTGGATGCTGATTCAAAAACTCGTTCGCTTGGCTGATGGTCGGCTCGCCTTGGAGGAATTCCCGCGCCTCTTTTTCTGGGATGAATCCTTGGGCTACTTGCTCACCGATAAGCTCTTTCTGCCGCGAGGTGGCGGGAGTTGCGTGCCAGTAATCCGGCCGTTCGACCGACACGGTTGCACTCTCCACTTCTACGGGGATTCCTGCTTCTTTCAGCTCAACCTCTTCGCGGGCAAGGGACTGTTCATCGACCTTTTCCATATCAGGATCATTCAGTTCCCTGACTGTTTCTTGAGCGTCGGCGATCGTTTGGTTGATGTCGTCCGCGCTCATAGTCGGGTGTATGCGCGAGAGTGTATCTTGCACGAATTGCGATGCTTGCAGCGGGAAATCAACAAGAGCCGTACCGTTTTTCTTGTTCTGGCTGATATGAAAATCAATCCCGCTCTTTTCCAGCTCAGCTGCGAGTTTATTGCCTTGCTCGAAGTCAAAATCAAGGCGTGCGGTGGCTCCGCCTGTTTTCCGATTCAGGTTTTTCAGGCTCATCTTTCCTGTCGTCTGATGCTTCTTGATTGCCTGATGGGTCTTATGGACCGCTGCTTTCGAGATTCCAAAAACTGCTTGGATAAGTGCCTGGGCACCATGGGCTGTCAGTCTTACCGCTACGCGTGCCACGGCCTCGGTTCCTTCCTTGATGGCCTGGGTCGTTTGTTCCTCCAATGGCATTTGTGACTCCTTAGCGTTAATTTCCTTGGTTCTCTTTTACTTTTTATCGTCCTCGTTTTTTCATGATTTTAGGGTCATAAGACATCTGCCTGTGGACACGGATTTTTAGCGGGAGAATCCCGGTCTTTGCCTCTGATCGTGTTCACGTATTGACTCGTCGACGGCTTGAATCCGTGTCCGGAGTGTGCTGATGGTGTCTTCCAGTCTGTCCATGTGCTCATCGATTTCAAAGAGTTGTATTTCACTATCTTCGTTATCCTCATCCAACGCGATCCTGCTGATAACGTCTTGGCGCGCAATCATCAAACTGGTCAGTGTTTCATCAGCCTGTTGGAGCGTACCGGTCAATTCCTGTATCACGTTATTCGCACTTCCACCATTGCGTGCGATCAGGGATAGCGCTGTTGCCTGCCTGGAAATCTCACCTGCCATACGCATCTGATTTCTCATCCATCCGTTCTGTTTCGCGCTTCCATGCAATTCGATCCGTGGCATATGGCGTCGCACGTCTTTAAGGTCATTCCAGGTTTGCGCGGGCTGTCCGAATGCCGCGTACAAGTCACGCATACTCATTTTTCCCATGCCCTTCCCCTGCCGGTCGGAGACAGGAATCCCGGTGTCCTGTCCGAAATAGATACGGATAGTCGTACCGGTTCTTGTCGCCATGGTTTTTGGCACAGTGATACGTTTGTTGCCCTTGGTGTGCGGGATGATGATGCGGATTTTTTCGGGGTCTTCGTAGTCTATGAGTTTCTGATTGACACTGATATGCTTCAAGGCTTGATGGTTCAGTTTCATCATCACAGCAGTCTCATCGTAGGCCATGCCGAGGCGATTATCACGGTACTTTCTCCCCGTTGCCAGGTCAGTATAGGTGATGTGCGCGCCACGAATGTTCGCCTCCACCTGATATTTTTTGAGCGTATTGCTGAACTCAGTAAAGGTTTTGGATTCCGTGCATGCACGGTCAATCATGTCACGAATACGTTGCTTCTGCCCTTCCCCACGAAGGCTCGCGTAATAGTCGCCACTACGCAACCACAAGGTTGGGTTCTGGTTCATCTTCATGTCTTGTCCGTGGCGTGGACTGACATTGAACCCGTATTCTTGGCACAGTTCATCACTGATAGGTGTCCACCTTTTCATGAGTGTGTTCTTATCCAAGCGCATCTTGTAATGCGTCTTGCCATTCGTATTACAGATGATGATGTGATTATGGATATGGTTCCTATCAATGTGCGTGGCAATCACATACTTGTAGGCTCCATTGTCCGTGATTCTGTTGGCGAATTCCATTCCCAGCCCATGCGCCGTGACCGGGTCAACATCGTCTTTGGGGTCAAAGGATTGGATCACGTGACGAGCTAAGGTCGTGTTCTTCTTCACGCCTGCCGTGCTGTTTTTATCGTCCGTCATCATCGCCTCGGCAAGATTGCTTGGATTCCGAATATCGGGGTCATCGGGGAATAACCAGGAAACGGTCACGTAGTATTTGTCTTGTGTTTTGTCATCTCTGGTGATGTAGGCAATAGCTTTATTCAGACTCGTTTTTATCTGCCCGACCTTGACAATTGCCATGATTATTCCGCCTGTTTTCCGTACGCGTGGGCTGCTTGTTTTTCGATGAGAATGAGATTCTCTTCATGGAGTCTATCGAGTTTTTCCTGTACGAGTCGGAGTAGGAGTGTGGCCTCACGTATCGTTTCTTGACTGATGTTTCTCCTCGCATTAGCGACATGTGCAATTTGATTAATATTGTTTGCCATTCCCCTGATTTGTTCGTGGAGCTTGTCGGTGTCAGCGTTGATCTCTACCGTGATGGTAAAAGGCTCCGAGAGAATAGAGCGCGCCCATTTACTAAAAGATTGGCCGTCCCCCGCTTCAACTTGGTAGCGCTCATAAACATGATTCCACTCCTCGTCAGTGAAGAGAACCGTTCTCCGAATATTTCTGGTTCGGCTGCCTTTCCAACTCATTTATATGCCCCTATTCATGTGTAGCTACATTCTCATCATGCACACGATCGCACACGTATAAGGAACATAAAATACGAAGGGATTGTTCATCTTCTTTCATTGCTGGCAATGAAAAACTGCGAGGAGTGTGGGTCTCCCACAAGGACAACGATTTTTATCGTTGCGCCTAGAGTACGTACTCTAGGCTATCCTTGCTATTCCCACACGGCCGAAGGCTGTCGTGGGATGACCGGACGGCAACCGGTCAATTTTATGGGAATGGCACGGAGTGAAAAAGCAAGAGGTTTCACGCGTTGCCTTGTGCAAAATGAGCATAGAAAAAGAGAGCCAGACCGGTTAGGGTCTGACCCTCCTATAAGAGTCGTGCGTGGTTAGTGTCCACGGTAAAGATTTGCCGCGAGGGAGCTTGCTTCGTGTCCGCGAGTTTTCAATCCTTACGGGTCGGTTCGGGCAAGACGCGCGGTATCTCTTCAAGCGATCGTCTTGTTTCTTCCACATTGACGTGTTTCATAATCAAAGGCGTTCCAACGGTCATGCCGCCTAAACAAAAAGGCAACAACGAACCATACATGAACCATATTCATGGAGCTAATCCGTATCTTGCTCGGCAATGAGGAATTCATATGCTTTTATGCCCCTGTCTCTGTGTGGTCCGTGATTGAATGGATGATGTCACATGCAATAGGCAATTTTGAGGAAAGGGAAGCCATGTTGGCTGATGATTTGAAGGCCGTACAGCGCAAGATCGTTAAGGATTCTTTCGCGGATAAGATGGCCGCGTTAAAGAAACAGGAGGCTGAGTTTTCCGACTTGGTCAGTGACTTATTCGCATTGCGTTCTCTGCATGATTCTTTACAAGAAAAAATGAACGCATACCGGGATACGTATTTGAATAGGAATAAGGCACGCTTGGTTTTGGAGGCCGGAGTCACTACTGCTGAGTTGCGTTATATTATGTCCGCTTCGACCAGCCTCGAAGCACAGGCAGGCGAGGAAGCTCAGCACAGTGAAGAAAACGAAACACCGCAATCAGACATGGTCCAAGAGTGAATCGGGAAATACAAAAGAAGCAAGGGAAAGATAGGAGGTTATCATGACGATGGATTGGGGCGATACCGTCGCGTTACTGCTTCTCATATCTCCTCTTATCATTGTCTTGCTCGCTCTCGTCATCGGTGCCATTGCTCTCGCTTTTGGAGCGGGTGCCGGGATTCTCGCCGGCATCATGAATTTGATTACTCGCCCTATTCAATCGATCTTGTGGGTGGTTAAGTGGCTGCTTCTTATCGCCGCATCGTTTGCGGCGTTGTGGGGTTTCATCTGGCTGTTCTTCCCCGGGCATCGTCTTCACGGTGGGCTTATTCTTGCGGGGGCGGTTCTCGCTGGTTTTACCAGCGCATTGTGCGAAGTGGGACGTGACTGGCTCAAACAGAAAGCTATTGAGCGTGCGCAGCATCGTCAGGTCAGGCGTGAGCTTAAACAAGCTGCTCGCCAGTACGAGGACACTGTAGAATAGTGGAAAAGTTTTCAATGGGTTTACGGAGGCTATGATGCAGGCAGTAATGGAAAAGACACGCGCCACGGAAGATGTACGGCATTTCATTGACACGCATCCTTATGCGAGTGAATATTTCATTGATGCTGATGCGCTGCACGCGGACGGGGCCACCGTGGAGGCGTTCAAGACTTACTTGGATAGGAAGCTCCTGAACGCACGCGTCGACAGGTTTGAGGATGACATTCATCTTTTTTATGGCATTCAGACCGAGAATGCTCAACTCGCAGGAGAAAGTCTGGGTTGGAATGCTGTTGATCTGGAATATCAGCCATGGTTCCGACGCTACTTCAGCAGTGTTATTTCCTACGAACCAGGTTCTAGCGTGGAAGATGTATTCCATTCACTAGATGAATGGGATGCTAAAGGCTGGAACCACGAGTCGGACCTCGATGATTTCTTTCCAAAAAACTAGACGCTGATGATCATGGCCGGCACCTCGTCGCGAAGACTCATCCATTTTGATCTGCTCCAAGAAGGCTTGGAATATTTTCATATAGACTCCTCCGCTGCCTATCGTCGCATCCGTTCCTGGATGGATGGGCATGGTTTTGACCATGACCAATTATCTGGGTATCTTTCTCGCTCACCACTAACTGATCGTGAAGTTTACAGACTTCACGATCAGTTCATACGTGAAAATCCAGAGATCGCTGCATGCATCGAAGGGTTCCAGGTTTCCACGATCACTCAAAATATGGAACTCAGCGCACGCACAACCAGAAAAGTCAAGCATTTCGGTTCCGACTACGAGAAGGTTTCTCGCATGGCACGAGCCACCAGGGAGGCACGCAACAGGAGCCGACCAAGATCAACGGAGCCGAAGACCTCCCACCATCATAGGTAGAATTCATCTACTCCGTACACTGCTCTGGAGGTGTGTAGCAAACGAACGTTTACTGCACATTTTTTTATGTTCCGTAGCCACCGCCCAACACGCCGGGAAAAGTGTGAAACAACCCATGTAAAAAACAGCGAGGAGAAACACCCATCTGTCCCACCAGTTTTTACACTGAGCAATATGAGAATCGGTTATGCACGAGTAAGCACACTCGGCCAAGACGAGTCCCTTCAGACCGTCGCACTCCAAGCGACAGGATGTGAGAAAATTTTTATCGACCATGCGTCAGGCGCGAAGACAAGCAGGCCTGAACTTGACCGCATGCTCGATCTTCTACGCGCCGGGGATACGGTGGTGGTATGGAAGCTCGACAGGCTGGGGCGTTCCACCCAGCACCTCGTTTCCTTGATCAACCACTTCAAAGACAATGGCGTAGAGTTCGTGTCACTGACAGAGAATATGGATACCTCTACCCCTGGAGGAATTCTGATCTTTACCGTTTTCGCTGCCATGGCGCAATTTGAGCGTGATCTTATCCGCGAACGTACCCGGGCCGGTCTCACGGCAGCCAAGGCACGCGGTAGGAAAGGTGGTAGACCCGCCAAACTCGCCCCAGACCAGATTAAGGCTATTCAAAGCCTCTACACCAGTCAAACACTGACCGTCACCCAGATGGCTCAGCAATATCACGTGTCGAGAAAGACGATTTACAACGTTTTAAGACAGTACCATATTACTGTAGTACGGTAGTAATGTAGTATTTCTTTACTGTGGTGGTATCTCAAGTTGTGCACGCATGGCCACATCCCTCAAATGAGTATCGTCAAGCTGCGCATACACCTGTGTTGTTTCCACGCTTTTATGACCGAGCAAGGCCGCCACAGCGTAAATGTCATGGCTCGTTTGATAGGCACGAGTCGCGTATCTATGCCTTAGACTATGCGCGGAATACCCCTTCGGGAGGATCCTTTTCAGATGGCGCGATATGTAGCTTGCTTCGACATGTCCGCCAAAGCGTCCAGGGAAAACATAACCATGGACTTGCAGGACCGAAGCGGCGAGTCGCTGGGTGACGGGAACGATCCTTTCCTTTCCACCTTTACCATGGACCAGCAAGGAGTACTGCCCGGCAGTTTCGCTCACATCAGCACTGTGTACGGCAGCCATTTCGCTGCGTCTCAGCCCCGCGTCCGCTCCTAGAAGGAGCATAAGGCGCTCTTCGCCGTTTGCTTTCATAAAGGCCTCACGTAATGCCATGTCGCCAATAGGATGCGGAACACCCTGGCTGCGTTTTACCGTGGGAAGATTCGCCGTGGGGTCGCTATTCCGGCTGATGTTATGGGATAGGACGAGGTAACGGTAAAAATTGGCGATGGTTTCCTTGTACGAGTATCGTGTCTCTGCCGCCCAATTTTTACGGGCGAGAACAGAGATAATGTCATCAAAACCGACCTGGCTAAAAGGCTTGCCCATCGTACTGGCGAAATAGTGTAGCTTATAAATACGGCTTTTAATGGTTTCTTGGCTTTTGCCTGCGGCGCGTAAATACTTTTCCCATTTTGTAACTCTGTATGCCCATCCGCGTGGCCATACGAGTGTCTTTCGTTGCGTTGTGCACATACCTTTCCACGCTAGGAAACAAGGCAACACGCCATAACATCCATTACGCCATTCAACCGAAACGCGAAGCGACGGCCGGTCCAGGTAACGTACGGGAACAATCATGCGAATCGGGATCCATAGGCCGCCTGCAAAGCGATACCCGGACCGGTTCCCCGCTCCTTCGGGGTGAGATACGCTTATTGGTCAAGCCACGCTTCTAATGCTTGATGGACAAATTCCTGCACGGTGAGATCCCGTTCGAACGCCTCACGCTTCACCCTTTTCCATTGCTCAGGATCTACTTTGATACTCGTCGTCTGCCAGTACGCAGAGGAACGTGTGTTATCTGGCACGTTCGCAAGCTGTGCCACTGTTGTCCTTTTCTGCGACTGTGGGGTCAGGTTCATGTTTTTCATGTCTTATTCGCCTTTCATCATAAGTTCTATTTCTTGCCACGCTTGTGCATATTCCCACAGCTTTCTGGGATTATGCCCCATCGAGGTCTTGATGTCCTGGCGCTTGTGAATCTGCGCATCGAACAATGGCGTCGCCCACCGGTTAAAGGCTTCCATAACGGCTTTCATGGCACGTGTGCCAGACTCTACGCGTACGAGAAGCACCGCTGCTGGCTTATCCGTAGCCGATAGTGTACTCCATGCCTGCTGGACATCAAGTGGGCTATCTGAGCTTGGAACAATAACGAAGTCAGCGGTTTCCAATGCCGCCTGCAATCCTTGCCCCGTTGGCGCGGCATCCACGATTTCCATCACGTTTTCTTTTTGCGGACGGCGTAGTGTTGCTGGGTTCGCTGCCTGAACCTCGAAACCAAGAGGATCGTTTTCGTTTTCCGCCATGAACGCCCATTGGCTCGCGGATCCCTGGGGATCCGCATCAAGGAGCACAACCTCGTGGCCTCGCGCTGTTGCCGTAGCCGCGAGGTAGATACTTGATGTGGTCTTACCGACGCCACCCTTGGCGTTTGCTATTGTGATTCTCATATTTTCCCCTTGTACAGTATCAGAATAATGGAGTAAAGAAGTAAAGAAGTACTGTAGTACGGTAGTGTTGTAGTACTACTATTAAGGAAAAGAAAAGGTTCTTCTGAATACTCGTAAGACATTGGAAATAAAAGCAAATCCCAGAGGTCCATGGTTCAAATCCATGCCCCGCTACCAATTGAGATAAGCCGTCAGATGAATGATCTGGCGGCTTTTTCGTTCACGGCAATGGCAGTTTCACACTACGACCGGGTACTGCACACTCCAGCACCACATAGCGCCGTTATCACCGCACAAATTGGCCCATTCCCACGGAAAACCGATCCGTTTCCACAAAAACCGACCTGTCTATGACATCAAACGCTGGAATCAGACCACTTTTTATGGGAATGGGCCACTCAATCACGGAAAACGGAAACCAGGTGGTTTCCCGCGCTTTTTGCGAGATCCAGCCGCGTGGCGCGCCTCAGCAGTCCGCCCAAAGCCAAAGGTTGTTCCTACTGGCTGAAAATCCCGCAATCTCCAAGGTTCAACGGGATACATTGACCTCGTTGACTACAACAAGGAGGTCACAAATGACACAAGATACCGCTCCCCTCAAGGGAATCAAGGTCATCGACTGGACTCAGGTGCAGTCCGGTCCTTCCTGCACGCAGATGCTCGCATGGATGGGCGCTGAAGTCATCAAGGTGGAGAAGGTTCAGGGCGGAGACCCGACGCGTAACGAAATGAACGACGTGGACGGATCGTATTCCCTGTACTTCCTTCAGCTCAATGCCAACAAGAAGTCCATCACACTGAACATGAAGGATCCTGAAGGCAAGAAGATCCTCACCGATCTGCTGAAGGATGCCGACGTATTCGTCGAGAACATCGGCCCGGGCGATGTCGAAAAGCTCGGCTTCGGCTGGGACGAAGTGCACAAGATCAATCCTCGCTGCATCATGGCATCCCTCAAAGGATTCAACAAGGGCAGCCGCTTCGAGCATGTGAAGGCATTCGAGCCCGTCGCCCAAAGCGCCGGCGGTGCGGCTTCGACCACCGGCTGGTATGACGGCGAGCGCAATGTGCCAACCCAGTCCGGTGCGGCTTTGGGCGATTCCAACAGCGGCATGCATCTGCTGATCGCCATCCTGTCCGCACTGCTGCAGCGCCAGCGCACCGGCGAGGGCTGCTACGTCTACCAGTCCATGCAGAACGCCGTGCTGAATCTGTGCCGTGTCAAGCTGCGTGATCAGCTGATTCTCGATCGTCTCGGCAAGCTCTCCTATTATGACTGCTATCCGAACTACAAGTGGGGCAAGGCCATTCCGCGTGCGGCCAATGCCGAGGGCGGTCTGGTGCTCGGCTGGTGCTATCGCGCCAAGGGCTGGGAGACCGATCAGAACGCCTATGTGTATATCGTGATCCAGCAGTCCAAGAAGGGCTTCGAGAACTTCTGCCACGCCATGGGCTTCGAGGATTGGATCACCGATCCGCGTTTCAACACCGCCAACGCCCGCGATGAGCATAAGGAAGAGGTGTACAAGCGCGTCGAGGAATACACCATGCAGTACGACAAGTACACGCTGACCAAGGAGCTGGGCGCCAAGGGCGTTCCGGTCGGCCCGGTGCTGGACTGGAACGAGCTGGAGAACGATCCGGATCTGAATGATGACGGTACCATCGTCACCATCGATCAGCAGGATGCCCGTGGTGACTTCAAGACCATCGGCATGCCGTTCACCATGAGCAACTTCACGCCTGATTACCAGCGTGCGCCGAAGCTTGGCGAGAACAACGAGGAGATCCTCAAGGGTCTGGGCTATAGCGACGACCAGATCTCCGAGCTGCTTTCCAATGGTGTCATCGGCGGCAATGATGGCGTGAAGGCTGATCTGAAGTAGCCTTTGCCGCTCGTCGCGACTTTCCTCAGGGGTCGAATCCTTCCGGTTCGGCCCCTTTTTATGTTTTACCGTGGATTGGCGCCCCATACGCCGCGTGGCTTTTTCATATCGATTCGAATGCAGTGGGCATTCACTGGCATCTGATGCAACCACCATATGATCGGCATGCACTGCGTTATGCGCGTTGCTCACACATGCAGCAAAAAGCCCCGTACCTTTCGGTACAGGGCTCATCAAACCTATGGAAACGGTTCAGTGCACGCAGAACGGTACGAGCCAGATCCACAGCAGGCAGGTGGCTGCGAACACGACGGTCGAAACGGCCGTGGTCGAAGCGCCTTCCTTGACATAGATGTTGTAGCGGCTGGAAATGATGATTCCGGAGAATGCCGGCGGCAATGCCACCGCCATGACCAGCATGGAGATCTTGTCGATATCGCCGCCCATGCCACATAGCAGACCCACGCCCAGGAACACGGCCGGGGTGAGAATCAGGCGGAAGAACGTGTTCCAAATGGTTTCCCAGCCGAGAGAGAACTTCACGGTGGACAGCGCCAAGCCTGCGGCGAGCACGGCCACACCGGAGTTGGCCTTGGCGATCAGGTCGAAGGTCGGCGCCACCTGATCCGGCACGTGGACGCCCAGCAGTACCAGGATGATGGCCAGCAACGGCGCCCAGCAGACCGGCTGCTTCAGTGCATTGAGCAGAGCCTGAAGGTTGCCGTTCTTATTCTTGCCCGCATTCGAGGAGCCGTGTACCAGAAGTTCAGCCGTCTTATCCGCCTTGGCATCCTTGGACGGATCGACCGTGACATCACCCTTTGCGTCGACCACGGTTTCGGCGGACAGTTTCGCACGGTCCTTGGCCTGGCCGAGATTGATCAGATACATGCCGATAGGAATGGTCACGGCGTTGACGACGATGGAGATGATGGCGATGACCAGATTCGTGCTCACGGTGTCGCCGTAAATCGGGTCGAGCACTGCGAATCCGAGGAATCCGATGGTCGGAGAGCCTGCGATCAGCGCACTGACGGCCGCTTCCTGGATGCTGCGGTGAAACAGCAGACGGCACAGGTAGTAGCAGACCATGAACATGACGATGACGCCGATGAAGCCGATGGCGGTCAGCGTTGCGTCCTGTGCGAGCATTTCGCGGGTGGCCTTGATGATGGATACGAACAATGCCGCAGGAAGGGCGATGTTGAGCACCACTTTATTGAGACCTTGACGCTGATCATCGTCAAAGTAGCTGAATTTGCCACAGATATAGCCCAGTGCCATGATGACGATGATCGGCACAATATCGTTTATCAGAATATTTACCATTATTCAGTTCTTTCGATCTGGAGCACAGACCCGCGGGCGCACGCATCCCACCGTTCGCACGCCCGCGGACTCGCACTCACCTGGTTACATGCGTGCACCGGAGACGTAATCGTGCGAGGTGACTTCGGAATCGACCAGAGGACCGACCACTGGCTTCGGGTTCAGCGCGCCGATGTTGCCGGATTCCTTGCCCGCATATTGCGCGATCTGCACGTGCACGAAGCTCGGACGCCCGGATTTGACCGCTTCCTCGACCATCTTTTCGACATCTTCAGGGGTTGTGGCGTAATAGCCCTTGCCGCCAAAGGCTTCGATCATCTTCTCGTAGTGTGCCTCATAGGTTAGGGTCAGCGGCGACGGGTCGCCATCATTGCCGAGGTTTTCGAAGTCGCCACGGTAGATGCCGCCGTTGTTGAGCACCACGAAGGTGATTGGCAGGTTATAGCGGCAAGCCACTTCCACTTCCATGCCGTCGAAGCCAAAGGCGGAGTCGCCGCCTACGTACAGCACCTTCTTGCCCGTGGAGACCGCAGCGCCGATGGCGTAGCCGGTGCCGCAGCCCATCACGCCCCACGTGCCGCAGCCCAGACGATGACGTGGCTCGTACATATTGATGATGTTGCGGCAATCATCCAACGAGTTGGCTCCCTCATTGGTGAGGATGAGATCCTCATGGTGACGGTCGTAGACCTTCTTGATGGCGCCAAGCGCGTTGTAGTGCCCCATCGGCACCTGATCGGAGTTCTCCTTCGCCGCGAACTTGGCCACGTTCTTGGCACCGGCTTCCTTCAGCATGCCGAGCCATTCCTCAGAAGCCTTGAACGGGAACTCAGCCAGCGAGCCGTTGAGCATGGTCATGGCGGACCTGATGTCTCCGACCACCGGAACGGCGATCTCACGGGCGTTCTCGATCTCTTCCGGATCGATGTCGATCTGGATGAACTTCACATCCTTGTTCCACAGCTTGCCTTGGCCGAAGGAAAGCATCCAGTTGAGGCGTGCGCCCACCAGCAGCACCACATCGGCGCTGCCCAGGGCCAGGGAGCGGCAGCTGGCGGTGCTGTGCGGATCATCGTCCGGAATCACGCCCTTGGCCATGGACATCGGCTGGAACGGAATGTCGGTCTTCTTGACGAATTCGCGCACTTCCTCTTCGGCGCGGGCCATCGCCGCACCCTTGCCGACGACCATCAGCGGACGCTTGGCCTGACGGAGCAGTTCCAACGCCGCATCAACGGATTCGCGTGCCGGCGGCATGGACGGAGCCGGATCGGTGGCGGTCCACAGCAACCTGTCGGCATCATCCTGGCTCAGCGTCTGGGCGACGGTATCGTCCGGGAAATCGATGTACACGGCACCCGGGCGACCGGAGGAAGCGACATGCATGGCGCGCGCCACGACCAGCGGAATGTCCTCGATCCTGTCCACGCGGAACGATGCCTTGCAGAACTGCTTGGCATAGCTCATCTGGTCAAGACCCTCATATTCGCCTTCGGAAAGATCCACGACGTGGCGGGTGGACGATCCGCCGATCATGATGACCGGATAACCGTTCGTAGTCGCCTCAAGCAATGCCGGCAATCCGTTGAGGAAACCGGGGGCGGATACGGTCAGGGCCACCGATGGCCTGCCGGTAATGAATCCATCGGCCGCGGCCGCGTTGACCGCATCCTCCTCATGGCGCATACCGATGTAGCGCATGCCCATGCCTTGGGCGATGCGGGCGAAATCGGTGACCGGGATGCCGACCACGCCGTACATGTTCCTGATGCCGTTCTCCATCAGGACCCTTGCAAGGTAGTGAGGGGAATCGGTCAGATTCTGACGCTGCACGTTCTCGTTTTCGTCTGTCATTGTTACCTCCAATCAAAACGACAACGTCATGATTGTAGATAGGCAAAAATGTGAATTCGTCGGTAGTAAAAACCGTTCGTCAGTGGCTTAAAATCAACGATTTCCCGGTATCGAAGTCGTATGCTTGATTTTTTTGGAGGGGGTTCCCCGAAGTCTTTCGATAGCACCCCCTATCACATGGATCGAAACACCCTTCATCGACGTTGCACGGCAAACAGCATGAATGCCCCCGTCGCCAGCGCGGCGATCACTATACCAAGCGCCAGCATGAACGAGCTTCCCGTTTTCGGCATCTGCATCTCGTCGGCCGCCACCACCCTGACGCGCTCAAGCTCATCGGCATATGAGCTGACCGCCGCCCCGACACGACTGTCGCCTTCATATTTCCAGACGAATACGTACCAACCCGACTGCTGTGCGCTGATGTGCACCGGATTGCCATGGGCATCCTTTTCACCGTCGCCCACACGAAAGGTGCCGCTGACGGCCGGGTAGTCCCAGGTGCCGATCAACCGGTGATTGTCATCCTCCTCAGGCTCTTCATGGGTGTCCGGCTCGCAATCATCGGCGGCCCACCACACACTTACCTGCGCATATGGCGTATCCGCACCGAATCCATAGTCTTCGTTGCCGGAGAATGTCCCATGATCGTCCGGAAAGCCAGATACGGTGATGCTGTCGGAAATCTCCTGCCCTATCGTTGCGGTTTGTCGATCCGCCTTGGATCGCACCTCGAGCCGTGCACGATTCACGTTCGTCTCCTCGGCGTCGAGGAACGCACTGACCACATCGCCTTCCAACGTCCGTTTGACCGCATCCGTCTGCAGGTCGCGTTCGATGGCCCACACCCATGTACCGAAGCCGCCATCACCTCGCGCCGCATATGCCGTTGATCCAGACGGCTGGGTGACCGCGAGCGCCTCCCGCTGCGGTTGTTGGGCATTCAACGTGATTGAACCGTATGCCGAAGGGGTGTATCCGGCCACCGCAAGCCGTGCTATAAACGTCTGCGCGTCTTCGCCATCATCGGGTACGATGCGTTGACCGAGCCGTTCGCCTTCCAGCCCATCGAAATACCAGCCAGTGGCCTGATATGCGGCGTCTTCCGGCCATGTTTGGCCTTCAGGCATGTCGAGACGTACGGTGTCGCGCACCTCCTGACCTGCATCGACCTGTTTCGAGGCGACCGTCGTCGAAATCCGCGGATGCGTCGGCATGACGACGTCGAAGGTCAGCAGGTCGGCACTGTATTGCGTCTGATCGTCGAAGGTGACCATCTGCTGTGCGGTGGTGGCCTGTTCCAAAGCAAGCCGTTTATAGGTCACCTGAACATTGACGTCGCCGCTGCCGGTCGCTTTCCAATGCAGTCTCTGCGCCTCCTTGGCCGTGACACCCGTCACTTTGGCCTTGTCATTGTCGAATACGGCGGGTCCGCTGATGACGGCGGTGAAACGAATGCCCGCCAAGGAATCACCGTTGGCATTGCGGGCCATGATATTGACGTCGCCCTCACTCAGTCCTTTCGTGTTCTCCCGTGTGACGACCATGGAATCACAGACGTTGGCCGCGGCTTCCTTCCAGAGTTCGTTCACTTTCTGTTCCAGCCCGGCGTAGATGCCGAACAGGTATGTCTCATGACGACCCCAGACGGTCTGATCATCGTAGGCGCGATGTACGAGTACGCCGATGGCGGCATGCAGCAATGCATCGGTTTTCAGACGGTTGCCGTTAATCAACCAGGCCAGACGACGTGAGGTGTCGTCTGAGGCCATGATGACGGAATCGGTGGTGATGTAGTCCGTTTCCATTGCGATTTGCCGACAATAGTAGTTGTGCCCTTGTGTGCCTCGGGCACTTACCCCAATGGTGTATTCCCTGCCATCGAGCGTATATGGGTAGTAGGTTCCCGCCCTGGCTTTTTCCAGCTGAGCGGCTTGCGCCGTCGGACATCCCGCGGCCACGACCATTATCAGTGCCAGCACCATGCTGACGAGGATGGCGAGGCTCCGTTGCTTCATCGCATTCATGACATTTCCTTAGTGAAGATGTTGTCGCACGTTTTTCGTGAGGTAAGTCGAGGGTGCCATATGAGCGTTGCGATGATGGCGATTTTCGGAGGTTGTGGACGACTCAACGTCTGCTTCGGCGTGTTGTGGATAACTTGGTGGCCGAAACAACGCAAGTTATCCACAAAAAACGATTCACCCGACGCAATCGTCGAAGTTATCCACCGAAAAAATGGATTTAGGGTGCATCAAGTTCCCTTCGGGAGCGTCACGCCTCTATAATCGGCGGTATGGCAGTAGAAAAGAGCGCATCCGCGCACACCAGCAAAGCAGCACCGGCAACCGACAAGAAGCCGGTCCGCAAACGTCGTACGACCAAGGCCAAGGCCGCGGTACCACAGGTGGTCGGAGAGGCTCCTGCGCCCATTATCGAACGCACGACACCGGAACAGTTCGGTCGTGTCAATGTCATGGATATCACCCCGGCCGCCGACAACGGCCTGTTCCCCGCTAGGGTGGAGCTCGGGGAAGCATTCACGGTGACTGCCCAGGTATTCATCGAAGGCCGCACCAAGACCGGCGCCACCGTGTCGGTACGCAGCGCCCGCGGCCGTGAAGTGAGCCGCACCCCGATGATCTGCTCGAACCCTGGTCTGGACCGTTGGACCGCGATGGTCAGCATCGGTGAACACAGTGACCTTAAGCCTTGGGACGCCGACTACGCGTCCGTCAAACGCCAGCTGGGCGATTGGAATGTCGTGATCGAAGGCTGGGAGGACACGTATCAGTCCTGGCTGCATGACGCCGCCATCAAGGTCGAGGTGGGCGATGATGTGGAGAACGCGCTGGAAAGCGGCGCGCAACTGCTCGCCCGTTGGGCCGGCGCCAAGGATTCCAAACTCTCTGCGGCCGACAAGAAGATTCTGCAGGCGGCCGCCAAGACCATAGCCGACAAGTCACTGTCTCCGGCCGACCGTCTCGCCGCCGCCGAAACAGCTGATATCCAGCGCCTGCATGAGACCAATCCGCTACGAGACGGCCTGTCCGAATCGAATCCGCAGCGGTTCCGCGTGGAACGTCCGAAGTCCAGCTTCGCCGCATGGTACCAGTTCTTCCCGCGTTCGGAAGGCGCCTACTACGGCGAAGACGGCAAAATCGTGCAGGGTAATCTCAAGACCTCTCTGGCCGGCTTGGAGCGTGCGGCCGCCGAAGGGTTCAACATCGTGTATCTGCCACCGATCTTCCCCATCGGTGTGACCAATCGCAAGGGACGCAACAATTCGCTGATCGCAGGCCCGAACGATCCGGGCTCCCCGTTCGGCATCGGTTCCGAATTGGGTGGCCACGACACCGTGGATCCGTTGCTCGGCACCATGGATGATTTCAAGGCGTTCTGCGAGCGCGCCCATGAGTTGGGCCTTGAGATCGCGCTTGATTTCGCTCTGCAGTGCTCGCCGGACCACCCGTGGGTCAAGCAACATCCGAACTGGTTCCGCACCAAGCCCGACGGCACCATCGCGTTCGCCGAAAACCCGCCGAAGAAGTATCAGGACATCTACCCGATCGACTTCAACGCCGACATGGAAGGCATCGAGAAGGAAGTCGAACGCATCATGAACCTGTGGATCGAGGCGGGCGTGACCATCTTCCGCGTCGACAATCCACACACCAAGCCGGTACGTTTCTGGCAGGATGTGATTGCCGCCGTGACCAAAAAGCATCCGGAGGTGCTGTTCCTGGCCGAGGCATTCACCCGTCCGGGCATGATGCGCGCCCTGAGCTACGTCGGATTCACCCAGTCGCACTGCTACTTCCCATGGCGTAACGGCAAGGGCGAACTTGAGGAGTACCTCGAGGAGACCAACGGCGACGGCGGTTTCTACCAGCACAACACCTTCTGGCCCACCACGCCCGACATTCTTACCGCCTACGTGCGGGACAACGGCATCGCCGGTCATGCGGTGCGTGCGGTGCTCGCCGCGATGGGAAGCCCAAGCTGGGGCATCTACAACGGCTTTGAGCTGATCGAGAACAAGCAGCGCCCGGGCTTCGAGGAGCAGATCGACAACGAGAAGTACGAAATCAAGGTTCGTGATTGGGCCGAAACCGACAAGTACGGCATTGCGGAGCTGCTGGGTTCGCTCAACAAGATCCGCGGCGAGCACCCGGCGTGCCGCAGCTATCACAATCTGCATGTTCTGCCGAGCGACGATGCGAACATCATCGCATTCCTGCGCCAGACCCCGGCCGAACTGACCGGCACCGGCAAGGCGGATACCGTGATCGTGGTGGTCAATCTTGACGGACACAACGCACATCAGGCCATCGTGCACTTGGAGCGTGGCGAATTCGGTCTGCCGACCGACAAGCCGGTGAAGGTACGCGATGAACTGACCGGCCGCGAGTTCGAGTGGGGTTGGGACAACTTCGTCTCACTCGCACCGTGGGCCGACGTGGCGCACGTGCTGACGGTGGTCGAGGACTGATTCCGCTCAGCCCGTCGCACCTGATTGAACAAGGTCCCCCAAGCGAAAGGCGTCGTGGTACGTTCAGCATCGGAGAGGCCGGCAGGCCGTCCGAGATGCCGATTGCAGCAACAAACTCCATTACGCAACATATCGAATGAACAACACCGATGATGCCCGGAAGCGGGTATCCTAAGTAACGAACTACTGCTGATCACACCGATCAAGGAGAAAACAATGGCAGAAACTTTCAACGTCGTGGTGGAAATCCCGCGTGGATCCAAGAACAAGTACGAAGTGGATCACGAGACCGGTCGCGTGTTCCTGGACCGCACCCTGTTCACCTCTATGGGTTATCCGGATGATTACGGCTACATCGAGGGCACTCTGGGCGAGGACGGCGACCCGCTCGACGCCTTGGTCATGATTCCGAATTCCGTGTTCCCGGGCTGCGTGGTCGAGTGCCGCGCCGTCGGTCTGTACCACATGGTCGACGAAGCCGGTGGAGATGACAAGGTGCTGTGTGTGCCGGCCGATGTGCGTTTCGATGACATCAAGGACGTTGATGACGTTTCCGAGTACCACAAGGCTGAAATCAAGCACTTCTTCGAGCAGTACAAGGCTCTGGAGCCGGGCAAGGAGGTCCTGCCGGGCGATTACTGGACCGGTGTCGCCAAGGCCGAGGAAGAGATCGTGGCCGCCCGCAAGCGCCTCGAAGAATCCGAGAAGTGATTCTTTTCCACAATGAGTAAGGCTCGCCGATATCAATCGGTGAGCCTTTTCTGTTCCCATAGCGGCCCAAAACCTCCATACACTGGAGGAATCACCCCGCTCAGAACCCATGCAACGACCCGAATCATCCAGCGACTGGAGGATTCGCCCCGCCACATGACCATATTTTCGCGAGATGCGCTATAGTGGGGTCTTGTAATTCACGGCATGCGAACAGTATTCGCTGAATTCAAAGCCCGCTGGAAGCCATTGGCCCGCGTGCGGCAGTTCTATGTCGGTACCCCTAGGCGTAGGCGGAAATAACGAACCGTCGAGGCCCATCCCGTGGGGAGACCGGCGGGATGAACCTATCTACCAGCTATGTTGATTCAAACCCTACTTATCGCCATTTCCGTATCCATGGACGCTTTTGCCGTCTCCATCGGCAAAGGCCTGACCGTCAAGAAGCTGCGCGGCATCGACGCATGCAAAACCGCGCTGTGGTTCGGCGGATTCCAAGCGCTTTTCCCTCTACTCGGCTATTTTGCGGCCTCCACCTTCAGTAAATACGTAACCGCCGTGGACCATTGGATCATTTTCGGACTGCTCGCCCTGATCGGCGGCAACATGGTGCGCGAAGCGTTCGGCGAGGATGAAGAGAACGCCAAGGAGACTGCGGAATTCGATTGGCGCCACATGCTGCCGCTCGCCGTGGCATGCAGCATCGACGCGTTTGCGGTCGGCGTGAGCTTCGCCTTCATGACGCTCAACATTTGGATTTCCGTAATCATCATTGGCGTGACCACCGGCCTGTTCTCCGCCGCGGGACTGTATATCGGCCGCGCATTCGGATTGCGTTGGCAGAAGCCGGCACAGATCGCAGGCGGCGTAGTGCTGATTCTGATTGGCGTGAAGGTGCTGCTGGAACATCTGGGAATGCTGGCATTCTAAGAGCATCCTTCCTCGGATGCGTTTCCCACGACGGCCAGCTCACCGGCACTCATGGTGAAGGGGTCCGCAATCGCAACGATTGCGGACCCCTTCACCATGTATTCGGCTTCAGAACATATTTCAGAACATGACGGTGGCGAGAGAAGCGATGCCCACCGCAGCACCGGCAAGCATGACCGGCACCAGCGCAAGTCCGATCCATGGTTTGTTGGCTTTCGGATCTGGATCCGCATCGCGCCGCCACAAATAGGAGCACACGCCGAACGCTACGATAACGGCCAACGTCACCACCGAGGCGATCACCCATGCCAACATCGACCCATATTCGGTGGAGGCGGCATTCTCACCGGTATGCACCAACGGCAATATCGTCGGCAGGAAGCACCAGCCGGCGGACGAAATCATCGCAACGCCTTCGAGCACATTATGCGACAACGAACGAATCAGATGCGTACGGTTCTCGCGCGCCATCTGACGGCCAAACACAATCACGATCAGCAGCACCAACAGTCCTCCGACGCCGGCGATCCAGCCCTCCTGCATCCAGAACGTGTCACGGTGAGCGATGTCGGCAGGGAAAATCGCGCGCCCCAGCATCATCGTCGTGGCGCACACCACCGACAGCAAACCTGCAATCACGGAGATCACATGCCCGACGGTGCCGTCACGGAACGGACTGAACACCGTAAGCAGCACGATCATCACGACCGAGGCGACGACCGTGTACGAGACGATAGCGGGATTATCGGGGTTTCCATAGGAGATACCGGGAATCAACGCCAACACGACCAATACGACGTAAGCGACGATCTGGATCGCCAGGACCTTGCCGAAGGATCCCCTCGAATCATGCGGACGAGTCGCGGCATCAGTTGCAGACATCTCAGCCCCCTTTTCATAATGTGGTCAAACCGTATGTGCTAGGAACCAATGTAGCCGTAAGTGTCCACATCATGCGTCTACAATCATGAAACACCGGTAACACTGCAAGAGTACAATCGCGGCATCAGCAACAAACAAAAGGGGACTAACGTGACGGACCTTACGCTTATGACGTTCGCTAGCGACCCCGCCACCGTACTTCCCTCCCTCGCCCTACTTTCGCATCGCGTGCGCGTATTGCCGATGGATGCGGCGAGTTTGGTGAAGATGCCGGAAAACACGATTCTCTTTCTTGACGCACGTGACGATCTAGCCACCGCGAAGACGCTGTGCCGTCTGATTCACGCCTCCGGACTGTCCACGCCGATTGTGCTGATTCTCACCGAGGGCGGCTTCACCGTGGTCAATTCCCAGTGGGGCATCGCCGACGTGGTGGTTTCCACCGCCTCCCCGGCCGAGGTCGAGGGGCGCCTGCGTCTGGTGTCGGAACGTGGCAACGCTCCGACGGGATCCGCAGCCGGAGCCGCCGAAACCGGCGTACAGAACGAGGACGGTCTCATCCGTTCCGGCGATCTGGTCGTGGACACCAATGGCTATACGGCAAGCCTGCGCAGCCATCCGATTGACCTTGCCTACAAGGAATTCGAGTTGCTCAAGTATCTTGTGCAGCATCCGGGACGCGTATTCACCCGCGCGCAGCTGCTGCAGGAAGTATGGGGCTACGATTATTACGGTGGCACTCGTACCGTCGACGTGCATATCCGTAGGCTCCGCGCCAAGCTGGGCGGAGAATATGAGCATGTGATCGGCACCGTGCGTAATGTCGGATACCGTTTCGACCCGCCGGAGGAAGAGGAAGGCGAGAACGCCGCCAAGGCAAGCGCCGCACATGCCGATGCAAGCGAGGCGTAGCGCGTAAAGCATCGCAATCGCACGATCGCCCGAGTAGAATCATGGGCAATGCCACGAGAGTCCAAAGCAGCGCGCCTGAAACGCATGCACCATGAATACGAGGAATTGTGCGAGACGATTCCCGAGCCGAAGTGCGCGCTGAATTTCACCAATCCCTTTGAGTTACTGGTGGCGACCGTGCTCAGCGCCCAGACCACCGACAAGCGCGTGAATATGGTCACGCCCGTGCTGTTCGGCCGATTTCCGGGACCCGCCGACCTGCAGGCCGCCGATCCCGAACAGGTTGAGGACATCATCCATTCCATCGGCTTCCACCGCACCAAAACGAAGAACATCATCAGACTCTCGCACGACCTGTGCGAACGATATGACGGCACAGTGCCCGATTCGATGGAGGAACTGACCGCATTGCCCGGAGTCGGCCGCAAAACCGCGAACGTGGTATTGGGCAACGCCTTCGACAAACCAGGATTTCCCGTCGACACGCATGTGATTCGTGTGACCGGACGTCTGCACTGGCGTAGTGACTGGGCTTCGCCCACTCCGGATCCGGTGGCCATTGAACGCGAAATCACCGCATGCTTCCCACCCTCGGAATGGACGGACCTGTCTCACCGGCTGATCATGCATGGCAGAACCACCTGTCACGCCCGCAAACCGAACTGCCTCGACTGCCCGTTGAACGATACCTGCCCGAGTGCGTTCAAGGTGTAGATACCGCATGGGAACCAAGCCCGTGTAGTATGCGTCCACTACACTCGGGCATATGCAGAAGAACGGGAAGAAGCAGCACGATTGGCACGACGCGGCTACACGGTGGCTGATTTTCTTTGGCGTCGCCATCGTATTGAGCGTGATGCTGTGGCTGGGATGGTCGCTGACGAACCGACGCAACCCGATTCCCGTATTCGGCACGCTCACCACGGATTCCACCGTGTCGATCGGCCTGCGCGACGCTCCCGAATCCCTCGACATCCGCACCCAGCAGGGCCATGCCGTGGAACAGGCGCTACTCGGCAACGTTTACGAAACGTTGGTGTCCCGCAGCGAGACCAACAAGCTCCAACCCGGACTGGCCTCATCATGGCAGATCTCCGACGACGGACTGACCTACACCTTCACCCTGCGCAGCGGCGTGAAATTTTCCAACGGCCACTCACTTGACTCGGCCGACGCGGTCTGGTCGTTGCAGAACGCGGTCAACAATCATTATGTCGACGCCGACCAGCTCGACGGATTGCAGCAGGTCGACAATCCCGACGCACATACGCTCGTCATCACCCTGTCCAAACCGAATCCGCGGCTGCTACGCGCACTCAGCGGACGGGCCGGCATCGTATACGACGAGAAAAGCGACAATGACTATGCGAAAACCGCCGTCGGGTCCGGCCCCTTCACCGTGGCGCGTGCGTCGAAATCCGAAATCGTGCTTCAACGCAACGATTCGTACTGGGGCACCAAGGCTGCTTCCTCGCAAATCACCCTATACTATTACTCCTCCGAAAGCTCGCTGACCAGCGCCATGGAAGGCGGCAAAATCAGCATGGCGCTGCCGCTCAGCGCCGACGCCGCCGAAACGCTCAACGCAACGCGCGGCATCAGTGCGGATTCCGGCATCAGCTTCGACAAGGTGATGCTGGCGTTCAACAATGCGAACGAATCCATCCTCGTCGACCAGCAGATGCGCAAGGTCATGCGCTACGCCATCGACGCACGATCGATCGCGAAAGCCGCCAATGACTCCTACGGGGCGCTCGGAGGGCCGATCAGCCCTCTGGAAGACGGTTATGAGGATCTGACGGAACTGTTCCCCCACGACCTTACGCAGGCGCAACAGCTGCGCTCTTACTTCGGCACCGGTTACATCGGCACCATCGACCTGCTCATCCCCCAGCAGTACGAAACCATCGGCAACACCGTCAAAGAACAGATCGAACAGCTCGGCGTCTCCGTCAACATGGAGGTCCTTGACACCGCCACCGTGCAACAGCGCGTCAACGACGGCAGCTACACCATCGCGTTGATCACCATGAGCGGCGAGAACGACGCTTCCGTCTTCACCGACGGTCAATCGGTGTTCCATTTCGAAAACGGTGACTGCCAGCGAGCCTATGCGGATGCGCTCGCAGCGACGAACGACGACGATTATCAGGAAAGAATGCGCACCTATGCGCGCACCGTCAGCGAGAACGCGGCCTGCGACTGGCTGTACACGCGCAAGAACTTCATGGCGGTTTCCGACCGGCTGCAGGGATATCCGAAGAATCTGACCGACCGTCTGTTGCCGCTGAGCAGGGTCGCATTGCACTGATTTTTCCGTGATATTCCGGCGATTGACGAGAATCGTCCGTATTGACGCCAGTTGTCACAATCGCTTTCTAGACTAACGCTTATGACTGAAAGCCAAGCTAATACCATCAATGCGAACCTCACGCCGCTGCCCGACAAGGTCGGCGTGGACGGTCTCGAAGACAAGTGGCGCGGCGTCTGGGACGAAGGCGGAGTCTACAAGTTCCGGAACACCCGCGACCGTAAGGCCGTCTATTCCATCGACACCCCGCCGCCCACCGTTTCCGGCCATCTGCACGTCGGCCACGTGTTCTCCTACACGCACACCGATATAATCGCCCGTTTCAAGCGCATGAACGGCTTCGACGTGTTCTATCCGATGGGCTGGGACGACAACGGCCTGCCGACCGAACGCCGTGTGCAGAACTACTATGGCGTGCGCGTGGACACCTCCCTGAAGTACGATCCGAATTTCGTGCCGCCGTTCGAAGGCACCGACGGCAAGAAGATCGACGCCAAGGATCAGGTGCCGATCAGCCGCAAGAACTTCATCGAACTATGCGAGAAGCTCACCGCCCAGGATGAGAAGCAGTTCGAGGCGCTGTGGCGCTCCCTCGGCCTGTCCATCGACTGGTCGCAGACCTACCACACCATCGGTGAGCATCCGCAGCGCGTGGCCCAGAAGGCGTTCCTGCGCAATCTGGCCCGTGGCGAGGCCTACCAGAAGGACGCTCCGGGCCTGTGGGACGTGACCTTCCAGACCGCAGTGGCCCAGGCCGAGCTGGAATCGCGCGAATATCCGGGCTTCTACCACAAGATAGCCTTCCGTTTCGAAGATGGCACCCCGATCTATATCGAAACCACCCGTCCGGAACTGCTGGCGGCCTGCGGCGCGCTGATTGCGCACCCGGATGACGACCGTTACAAGAAGTATTTCGGCCAGTACGTCTACTCCCCTCTGTTCCATGTGAAGGTGCCGATTCTGGCGCACAAGGCCGCGGAGATGGACAAGGGCGCCGGCATCGCCATGTGCTGTACGTTCGGCGATGTGACCGATGTCGAATGGTGGCGTGATCTGAATCTGCCGCTGCGTTCCATCATCCAGCGTAACGGCCGTATCGTCATGGACACCCCGGACTGGATCGAAGACGGCAAGGGCCGCGAGATCTTCCAGGAGACGGCCGGCAAGACCACGTTCTCCGCACGTAAGATCATCGTCGATGCACTGCGTGAATCCGGCGATCTGGACGGCGAGCCGACGCCGACCAAACGTATGACGAACTTCTACGAGAAGGGCGATAAGCCGCTCGAAATCGTCACCTCCCGCCAGTGGTATCTCAAGAACGGCGGCACCGACCAGCAACTGAACGCCGAGCTGATCGAGCGTGGCAAGGAGCTGAACTTCCATCCGGACTTCATGCGCGTGCGCTATGAGAATTGGGTGCATGGTCTCAACGGCGACTGGCTGATCTCCCGCCAGCGCTTCTTCGGCGTGCCGTTCCCGCTGTGGTACCCGGTGAAGGAGGACGGCACCGCCGACTACGATCACCCGATCGTGCCGAGCGAGGACATTCTGCCGATCGATCCGACCGACGACGTGCCGGAAGGCTACAGCGAGGACCAGCGTGACGTGCCGGGCGGCTTCACTGCCGAACAGGACATCATGGACACTTGGGCCACCTCGTCGCTCACCCCGCAGATCGTGACCCGCTGGGAGGAGCCGGGCGAAGAGAACCGGGCCATCTTCAACGCCACCTTCCCGATGGATCTGCGCCCGCAGGGCCAGGACATCATCCGTACATGGCTGTTCTCCAGCGTGGATCGCGCGCATCTCGAAAACAAGTGCCTGCCGTGGGCCAACGCCACGCTGTCGGGCTGGATTCTCGATCCGGATCATAAGAAGATGTCGAAGTCCAAGGGCAACGTGGTCGTGCCGGACAAGCCGATTAAGCAGTTCGGCGCCGACGCGGTGCGCTATTGGGCTGCGGCGGCCCGTTTGGGCTTGGACGCCACCTACGACGAAGGTCAGATGAAGATCGGCCGCCGTCTGGCCATCAAGCTGCTCAACGCCACCAAGTTCGCGCTGGCCATCGGCCGCGAGGACGAGAACCATCATGTGGGCGCTGCGGCCACCGCAAGCTGGAATCCGGCCGACGTGACCGAGCCGCTGGATCGTGCCGCCATGGCCAAGATGGCCCATGTGGTGAGCGAAGCCACCAAGAATCTCAACAACTATGAGCATTCCAAGGCTCTTGAGGTCATCGAGAACTACTTCTGGCAGTTCTGCGACGATTACATCGAGCTGGTCAAGAACCGCGCCTACGGTACCGCCGATTCCACCGGCCATGTGCCGAGCGCGAAGGCCGTGAAGTCCGCACGCACGGCTCTGGGCCTGGGTCTGGACGCATTCACCCGCCTACTGGCCCCGTACCTGCCGTACGCCACTGAAGAAGTGTGGAGCTGGATGCATGAGGGCGAGGGTTCCGTGCACCGCGCCGCATGGCCGAAGGCCGAGACGTATGCCGCCGCCGCGTTCAAGGCGTCTCCGGATCTGCTCACCCATGCCGGTGAGGCGCTGGCCGCGCTGCGTGGCATCAAGTCGAAGGCCAAGGTTTCGATGAAGACCCCGATTCTGTCGGTGAAGCTGGGCGTCTCCGACGAGGTGCGCGGCTCCATCGAGAGCACGCTGGCCGATATCGCCGAAGCGGGTCGCGTGGTGGGCCGCATCTCCTTCGTGGGCGCCGCAGCGGCGGCCAAGGCCATCAAGGAGACCGCTGAAGCCGCCAAGGATGCCGCGGCGGAGGCCAAGGCCGAGGCAGAGGCCGCGATCGATGTGATCGTGGCTGACAGCGAACTCGGTGAGCCACCGGCCAAGAAGCCGAAGAACCAGTAAGCCGGAAAGACCCTGGTCGTTGGGCCCTTCTCCCCGTCAGAGGGAGGAGGGCCCGATTCATAGCACGGGAACGGAAAGCAGATACTGGGTGTCGTGACCGGTCGCACCGACCGTGCCACCTGTGATATGACGACTGCCGAGATGTTGGACGGCTTCCTGCAGCATTTCCGCGGCGGAGGCCAGTTCGACGGTCTCATCGATCAGATCGCTGGAATCAGCCTCGATCGGCGCACGCGAACTGACGATGCTGTATGCGCTGATCGGCAGCGACCCCTCACCGGCGGATGCCGCACCCGAAGCACCCGAAACAGCGTCACCTGACGTTGCGGAGTCCTTTGCGTCGCTTTCCGACGAACCGTCCACTCCCCCGACCTTCGCCATGTTCTTCGACGTAGTGTCGGCGGCGGCACCGAACGATGAACGCAATCCGCCGGCGTAGCTCATCACATCATCCATGCTGATGGCGTTCCGGTCGTCCACCAAGCTGTCCGTGGCACCGTCCTCGCTCTGCTGACGAATCGCCTTGGCCTGCGCATGCTCAACCTTGCGTTTGGCCTTCTGTCGGGCCTTCTCGGCTTTTGCGGGCAACGTTGTACCGTCGGACAAGGTGTGGCCGCTGTGCAGGGAGGCAATCCGCACCGTGCCGCGCGTGGTCGTCGCGGAATCCTGGGACGAGGTGCTGGAAGCGTTGGAATCATTGCCGGCGGCATCATCGGTTTCCAACTGATCGGCGAAACGCACCGCAATCTGATGGAAGGCGCTGGCCTGACCGGTATGTTCGCTGGCATCCGCCAGTGCGTTCATGGCGTCGGCCACGTTGCCGGCGGCCGCGGCAAGTTTCCTGTTCGTGTCGATGCCGCTGCGCACGTCCGCAATCGCCTGACGTTCGTAATGCGAGGCCGTTGCGGCCGTGGCTCCGAGCTCTTTCAAGCGTGCGGTGTAGGCATCGGTGAAATCCATGGAATAGGGGATCATCGCGCTCGATAGCTGCGATTGCCCTGCACTGTAATCCTTGGCGCCCCGTTGCTGTTCCTCGCCGGCGCGTCTGCCCAATTCGCTAAGCAATCCCGACGTGCCGCGCCGTTCGATGGTACGAATCACGTCGTCCACGGCATCGGCGGCACCGGCATGCCGGTAGGCGGCGCTCACATCGTTCACCGCGTTGGCAAGATCGACCACGGATCGTGCCACGTCAGTATCGCCGTTGAGTTCGGCGGCGGTGCCTAGAATGGCGGAAAGTTGCGTGGAATCGCCGATCGAACCGGAAAGATGGGTCGTATATGAGCCGACATACGCATCGATATAGCCGTCGAAGGCCTGCTGATGCGTGGCCGTCCGCTCGGCGATGGTCTGCGTGGCCAGTTCCTTTTCCCGGTCGCGCAGTGTTTTCAGCTGTTCGATGAGCTGATGATTGCTTTGCGAGCCGACATTCGTCAGACCATCCACCAGGTTGGAGGCACGGTCCGTCAGATTGTTGAGATTATCGGCAAAATCATCATCGTCTTCGGCCCGCACGGCAGCGACGGCCAATGAACTCATCGTGAAATGCCTGGCATCGACATATGTGGTGAAGGTCAGTTCCTCACCCGGCTCGCCAATGGCGGCAATCAATGTGGAGGAATTGCCGGATATCACGCTCACGCCATCGTCGGATACGACGTCGCTGCCGACGCGGCTGGGAATGGTGAAGGCGACCACAGGTACGAGATCGCGTGCATCGTCGGTAATCGTTTGGGTGGCGCCGTCGACGGCCTTGACCGTCAGACGGATACCGACCATGCCGGTGGCGCCGTTCACCTGCTGCATGCTCACATCCGGGCCATTCAACGTGAACGTGGCGCTCACGGACCATGGCAGCGATACCGTACCGGCGGCGATGCGTTGGGAAGTCGTGGAGCCGCTGTCCGTCAGATACAGCCGCCCAGGCCGGTCGGCCGCCGTATAGGAACTCATCACGTCATGCGAGGCCACGTCGACGGCATAGCGTCCATCCTGGCGTATCCGGCCTACGATGTCGGATACGCCTACGCCGACCACGGGCAACCCGCACAGTACGACCATCGCGATGGCGGCGGCGCATGCGCGACGCATCGTGCGAACGTTGCGATGACGAGTGCACATGCCGGACCTTCTTAGCAGTCAGAATATTGTTCCACAACAAATTGTTCCAAAACAAACAATCTACTGCGCGGTATGCCCGCAGAGTCCGGAAAATGGGCAGATCAGGCGAACACGTCGAGTACGCCCGGATCGCCTCCCGCATCGGCGATGCGCTTATGACGGCGCTTGGCCTCGGTCACCACGAATTCGCGGTACATTTCGGCGATATCGGGGTCAAGACCGGCATCGACGGCAATGCGATGCAACCGTTCGATCTGGTAGTCCTCACGCTTGTAGTCGGCCGGGGCGAAGCCGGCACGCGCCTTGAGCACGCCCACCTGGGACGTGTACTTGAATCGTTCCGCCAACAGCGACACGATGGCCGTGTCGACATTGTCGATTGACTGACGCAACGACTTGATCTTCGCCACGGTTTCGGCGACCTGGGGATCGCCTTGGGCGGTATCCGCATCGATGACGGTTTCGGTTTCGTCCGGTTCTGCTGGCCGAAGCCAGTCGTGTTCGCTATCGCTCATGGTCACCAGAGTACCGCTACTTTGCGAAGTAACGCTGCAGCACGATCGTGGTTTCGGTGCTTACCGGAACGGTTTGGTGAATGACGTTGAGCAGCTCTTCGAGCTTGCTTGGCGATTCCGCACGCACGGTGAGCATGTAGCTGGGCGAGCCGGCCACGGAATCGCACGACATGATGCCATCGACATCGTGCAGTTTTCCCGGAATTTCGGATTCGCACGCATAATCGGTGGGGGGTGACCGCGATGTAGGCGCTGACCGGCAGACCTCGCTTCTCATCATCGATGATCGCCTTGTATCCGCTGATCACGCCGCGGCGTTCCAGCTTCTGTACGCGCGACTGCACCGCCGACACCGACAGTCCGGTCGCCTCCGAAAGCTGGGCCAGTGTCGCACGGCCATCCTTCTCCAACATGTTCAGGATGCACGTGTCGATGCCGTCGATCTGGCATGCGATCGATCGCGCGCTCTCCGCAGTGGTGCCACTACTTGTCATAAACGGTCCCTCCTCATACCAAGCCCATGTATCCAATATCGGCAATGCCGATACCCCTAGCGACAATCGGCGTAATACCCCTAACCATACCTATTTCAGTGCACATCACCACGCATCATTTTCGCTACAAGAGTGCCGTCTTTTTGCTGACGCAGCATTTCACACTGATTATTTCCACCATCACCCTTCTATATATTGCAATATTTACTAATATCAGTTTCAGAAAACGTATTTTTTATTCTTTTTGAAAAATACGAAAATCCTGTTTATATAGTGGCCACGGATTGGAACGCCGCAACGAAGGTGCCGTCAACGCAACACGAAGGGGCATGCAACCCGTTCGTTGCATGCCCCTTGATGGATATCGCACATCAGCCGATGGCCAAGTGTTTCGACCACGCCCGCAATTGGCGCGGACGGACGTCGACGCTATCAGTTGCCGCTGGTCACGTTACCGCTCTGCTGAATCAGCGAAGCCATGAAGTCGCGGTTAGTCGCGGTCTTCTTCAGACGCGGCACAAGCGTCTGGTAGGCCTGCTCCGGCTCGAGACCGCCGAGCAGACGGCGCAGACGGTAGATGATCGGCAATTCCTGCGGATCGGTGATGAGCTCCTCGCGACGGGTGCCGGAGGCATTCACGTCGATGGCCGGGAACAGGCGCTTGTCGGCAAGCTCGCGGCTCAGACGCAGCTCCATGTTGCCGGTGCCCTTGAATTCCTCGAAAATCACCTCGTCCATCTTGGAACCGGTTTCCACCAGTGCGGAGGAGATGATGGTCAGGGAGCCACCGTTTTCGATGTTGCGGGCGGCACCGAAGAACTTCTTCGGCGGGTACAGGGCCTGGGCGTCCACGCCACCGGACAGGATACGGCCGGAAGCCGGTGCGGCGATGTTGTAGGCGCGGGCGAGGCGGGTCATGGAATCGAGCAGCACGACCACGTCCTGACCGAGCTCCACGAGGCGCTTGGCACGTTCGATGGCGAGTTCGGCGACGGTGGTGTGGTCGGAGGCCGGGCGGTCGAAGGTCGAGGAGATGACCTCGCCCTGCACGGTACGCTCCATGTCGGTGACCTCTTCCGGACGTTCGTCCACGAGCACGACCATCAAGTGGACTTCCGGATTGTTGGTGGCGATCGCGTTGGCGATGTTCTGCAGGGTGATGGTCTTGCCGGCCTTCGGCGGAGAGACGATCAGGCCGCGCTGGCCCTTGCCGATCGGCGCCACGATGTCAACGAGACGGCCGGTGAGCTTGTTCGGCGTGGTCTCCTGCTTCAAACGCTCCTGCGGATACAGCGGGGTCAGCTTGTTGAACTGCGGACGATTCATCGCCTCTTCCACGGACAGCCCGTTGATGGAGTCGATGGACTGCAACGGCACGAACTTCTGGCGCTGGTTGCGACGGTCGCCCTCACGCGGAGTACGGATGGAGCCGTGCACGGCGTCGCCCTTGCGCAGACCGTACTTCTTGACCTGACCCATGGAAACATATACGTCATTCGGTCCCGGCAAGTAGCCGGAGGTGCGCACGAATGCGTAGGATTCGAGCACGTCGACGATGCCGGCGACCGGTACGAGGTCTTCCTTCGGCTCCTCGCGACGCTGCTCACGCTCGGTATGGTCGTTGTTGCGATCGTTACGCTCGTTGCGATCGGCATCACGGCCACCATCACGGCCACGACGATCCTCACGGTCGTCGAAGTCGCGGTCGCGTCCACGCATGCGGCGTCCGCGGCGGTCGGTGCGATCGTTGTTGCGATCGCGCTCATTGCGGCCACGGCCATGACGAGCGTACTCGCCATCCTCGGCATTGGCGTGGTGATTGTCTTCGGCATCGTTCTGCGCGGGCAGAGCGGCGAGAATGTCATCGAGATCGCGCACGACATCCTCATCCTTCGTCTCTTCCACGGGAGTACGGCGGCGACGGCGGGGCTCGTTGTCGAAATCGTCCTTGCGACGGCGACGACGATCCTCCTGCTTCGGTTGGGCACCATCGATATCGAGTTCGGCAAGCAGGTCGGCTCCGCCTTCGGCATCATGCCGCTTGCGACGCTCGCGACGCTGTTTCGGGGCTCCGCCCAATGCGTCAAGCGCCTCCACTGCGGCCTTGGCCTCGGCGGAATCCGCCGGAGATTCATCGGCTGCGGGTTCAGTCGAAGCCTTTACGGCCTTCTTACGGCGGCCAGCGGGCTTGTCCGCCGGCATCTCTGCGTGCGCCTGTTCGGCGGGTTCCGTGGATTCGGCGGGCTTGACGTCCAACTCATCGACGGCGGCATCGGCGTCGACTGCGAGCTTTGCCGCTCGAGTGCCCTTCAGCGTACGTACGGTAACGCCGGCCGGCGCTTCGCCGCCGGAACGGGCGGCCCGAAGCGTTGCGAGGAGCTCGGGCTTACGCATGGTGGAGGTACCGCGAAGTCCCATCTGCTTGGCGAGCTCTTTGAGCTCAGGCAATTTCATATCTTCAAGATTTGGGCTTGTTGCCACTGGTTTATGCCTTTCCTTGGCTTCACAGGCACACGCCTGCAACAGCTTAAAAAAGAATTGCGGAAAATCCGCCGTATGAAAGGTTCGCCGCGAATCATCACGGTTTTCGAACTTCGTCAACCATACAACGCAATCCAGACCAACGCAAAAACCATGCGCACGTCGCGCGGCCGACGGCAACGAAAAAGCCCGTCGAGCCGAAGCTCAGCGGGCTGGAGAGGACTCTTCGTCTTCTACTTTTCTTCGTGGTAACTCTTATCGGTGTTGACCGACCACACATTCTTCTTGGAGGTCTTGCCGTTCCTGATGTTGCCGACGGCCTCGATGGCGGTGGCCATGGAGTGGTCCATGTTGTTGTAGCGGTGCTGGCCGTTACGTCCGACGCAGTAGAGGTTGCCGAAGGAGTCGAGGTATTCGACGAGTTCCGGCATGCGATCGTAGGTGTCGAAGTAGGCCGGATACGCCTTCTTGACGCGTTCGCGATGGGAGTCGAGCACGTCTTGCGGACCGTTGATGATCTGCATGCGGGTGAGCTCCTGGATGGCGAACTTGGTGGCTTCCTCGTCGGACATGTTCCAGAAGGAGTCGCCTTCCTCGCAGAAGTATTCGAGACCGATCCACACGGTGTCGTCGACGTCCTTGACCAGATACGGGCTCCAGTTGTTGAAGATCTGCAGACGGCCGACCTTATAGCCTGGATCCTGCACGTAGATCCAGCAATCCGGCACGATCGGCGGATTGCCGAGGGTCGGGATGTCGGTGGTGTTCTTCAAACGCAGATGCTTGACGAGCAGGCCGACGGTCACGAAATCGCGGTACGGCAGGCCGTTGGCGATTTCCGTCATATCGTTCGGAGCGGGCTTGTCGGAGGCGTCCACGGCATTGACGAGATCCTTGACCGGCATGGACGAGATGAAATTATCGGCGGTCATTTCGGTGCGGTTGCCTTCGGAATCCTCATACACGACGGAGGCGATCCTGCCGTTGGCCTGACGGATCTCGACCACATTGGCGTCGGTGATGACCTTCACACCGGCGGCTTCGCAGTTGGCTTCGACGGTTTCCCACAGCTGGCCCGGACCATACTTCGGGTACCAGAACTCTTCGATGAGGGAGGTTTCGACCTCGGAATTATCGCGCTTCTTCGGCATGAGCTTGGCGAAGGCGTTCTTCAGCACGCCCATGATGCTCAGGCCCTTGACGCGCTGCGCACCCCAATCGGCGGAGATCTGCGATGGGTGGCGGCCCCACAGCTTCTCGGTATAGCCCTCGAAGAACATGGAGTAGAGCTTGCGACCGAAACGGTTGATGTAGAAGTTCTCCAGATTGGTTTCCGGCAGCTTGTGCACCATGGACTTCAGATAGCTGAAGCCAGCGACCAGGGTCAATTTCGGACCCATGGCCTTCAACGTGTTGGCGCTCAGCGAGATCGGATAGTCAAAGAAGTGACGGTTCCAGTAGATCCGGGACACACGATGACGCTTGAGCATCACCTTGTCTTCGACTTCCGGATCCGGTCCGCCTGGCTCCATGTCGTGCTCACGGCCGAGTTTCCTGTCGTCATAGCTGGGAGCGCCCTGCAGCGGCAGGACTTCCTTCCACCAGTCCATGATGCGCTCGTCCTTCGAAAAGAACCGGTGACCGCCGATATCCATACGGTTGCCGTCGTGCTTGACGGTGCGGGAGATGCCGCCGAATTCGCGGGTCGCCTCCAACACGGTCACATCGTAGTTTTCGGAGCCACCGTCCTTTGCGAGCTCCCAGGCAGCGGTCAGGCCGGCAGGGCCACCGCCAATAATCACCACGGATTGCTTTTGCGTCACTTTGAGGTCTCCTTATAAAAACAAAATCAGACACAGTCTATTAGAAGGTAAGGAAACGCACATTGCGACATGTGCGGATGCACACAAAATTCTTCCCTGAGCCAAACCCATAATCACCCGTACATATCCCCTTGCACATGTCTGATGCCGTCTTCCGATTCATACGGAAGACGGCATCGGGCGATTGTCACAAGCGATCGGCATCAACGACGCATGCGCCACACGCTCAGCGAAATACCAGCCAGCGTCAGCCCGACCGCCAGTACGGCGAGCACCGCAATCGCGCTTCCGGTACGCCCCAGCGACACCGACTGGCCGTTCGTCGCAGACGCCGTCTTACCGGCATCATCGGTCTTACCGGCATCATCGGTCTTACCGGCATCATCCGTCGCCACATCGGTGTCGGTCGTCGTATTGGTGCCAGTCGTCGTATTGGTGCCAGTCGTGGGATTGCCGGACGGCTCCGGCGTCGGCTCCACGTCGGCCTGTTCGACGATGCGGGCATCCTGTCCGAGCGTCTTATGATCAGCCGCCAGGCAACTCTTCAGCTCGGTCAGCTTGTACCACGTCGAACCATCGGCGATCGGCGTGCATTCGGAACGGAACGCGATCTCGTTCTCGTTGTACAGCATGCGCACAATGGGCGTGTATGCGCTGCCGGTGGCCGGATCCTCACCCTGTTTGGCGTACACATCCCACTGCACGTTCGTAGCCATCGGCGTCACCGATTCGCCACGCCACTCGTTGTTGTCGTAGGTGTACACGTCGGTGGTGGAGGCCGGGGCCTGCTGCGTGGAACCGGGCAATCCAAGCAATGCGGCGAACGGCATCATGGTCTCGGCATGGGCGAACCGGAAGGTCGCCACCGTGGACCCTCCGTTCACCCTCTCATCGATGGCATCGAAGAAATCATCCAGCAGAGGCTGCGCGATGGAGTAGGTCTCGCTCTGACCGGCGTAGCTCGGCCCCTTCTCGTAAAAATCTTCGGCATCCAACGCCCAGGCGAACAATTTGGCGTCCTGTGCATATTCACCCTGGAAATACTGGTTGAAATCGAAGGTGTGGTCACCGGTGTTCTCGTTCTGCATGTCGGCGGCGATGATATACAGGTTGTACAGGTTCATTGCGGCGTTGTACTCGCTCTTGATCTTCTTGGAGCCTTCGCCGCACGCATTGGCGTCCTTGGACGCGTCGGCGCCCGGCGCGCAGTTCTCGGCACCCTTCTTGGTGCCATCGGCGGTGTTGTACCACGTGTATTCGCCGTTCTCGAGTTTGGCAAGGAATTCGTCGGTGAAGATCTGCGACAGCAGGTCATGCGAGGCCCGTTTGATGTCGGCATTGTCGCCGATGGTCTCCTCGGCACCGGCGATGATCTCATCGTTGGCCACGAAATTCTGATAATCATTCGCGATGTCGTATGCCTTGGTACCCGGCGTCTTTTCCGTACCGTCGGGATTCTGCACCTTATGGAAGTACAAGGTGTCGGGATTCTTCTGGAAATCCTTGCCGTCGCCGGAATCGGCGGGATCCGTCGGCTTGACGACGCTGTCGGTCAGCTTGCCGCCGGAAGCCGCATTGAACCCCTTCTCGAAGTTTTCGCCGGATTCGGTGGCACGCGCCTCGCCGGAGGACTGGTAGGAAATCGTACTGCCATCGACTGCAGCCTGGTCGAACAGCGACTGATTGCGTTGGTACGCGCGCTCGCCGATGCCGTAATGCTGATCCGCACCCTGTCCGGTCAGCATGCCGTAGCCGTTTTCGACGTTGGCCGCGGTGATGCCGCTCAGGTTTTTCATGAACTCGGTTTTGATGGCGTCCGACTTGAATCCACCATCCCGCTCGGCCGCTTCGGCCATCTTCATCAGCAGCGCATCATACTTGTAGCTGGACAGGCCGCGTGATCCGTGACGGGCCATGCTTTCGGTATAGATCGGCTCGTACCCTTCCGGAGCTTTGCTATAGGATGCCACGGTTGCGGCGCTTGGTGCCACATACGGCTGCTTGCTGCTGTAGTATTGGCCATCGGATTCCAGGGCCAGGGCCGGGCAGACCGTTCCCGGCATCAGCATGGCGGCCGCAGCGACGCATGCAACGGAACCGACGATCCTCTTCATCATTCGTGTCGACATCAACATTCACTCTCATCTCATAGGCGGATGGGCGGGCCCGCGGTCCGGACACGCCATGAATGTTGTATGCGCACGAATCAAACACGACATGCGCATCAGGTGACATTCCGGCAAACTGTGGCCGCACAATCGGTGAACGGCCGACATGCGACAGCGAGACCGGCGGATCAGTGAATGTCGTCGGGGATGTCGATGTCGGTTTTCTGCACCTCTTCGACGTTCACGTCCTTGAAAGTGACGATGCGCACGTTTTTGACGAAGCGGCTGGAACGATACACGTCCCACACCCACGCGTCGGTAAGCTGTACGTCGAAATAGACGTCCTGACCGGCGGAACGTACGTTGAAATCGACCTTGTTGGCCAAGTAGAAGCGACGCTCGGTCTCCACCACATAGGTGAACAGTTTGATGACGTCGCGATATTCCTTGTACAGTGCCAGCTCAGCGTCGGTTTCGTAGTTGTCGAGATCCTCGGCGCTCATCACTTGCCTTCCATGTCACGTTTACGGCCGCGGCCCAATGTACGCCACCAAGCCTCCTTGGAGGTCTTACGTTCGGAAGAACCATACGGCCAGTTGTTGTCGGCATCGGCATCGCCGTTGACCGACTTGTCGGAATCATCGCTGGCTGATATCTCGTCGGGCTTGGTCTCGACGGCATCGGCCTTGCCGGGTTCCACGCCGATATGCTCGTAGGCCTCCTCACGGGTCATGCCCTGATTCCCGTCGGGCTGGCCGCCGGCCTCGGCTTCCTTCCGTTCATTGATGCGAATGGCGATGGAATGCTCACGAGCACTCAACGCTTCCTTGACGCCGGGATTGTCTTCGATCACATGCATGCCGAACGCGTCGAGGGAGCGAATCGGGTCGAATTCGTCAACCAACGTGTCCATGACGATCAGATCCTGATACCGGTTTTGCGAGGCGTTCCATAACGCATCACGGGAACGGCCGGACGGCACGAATCCCAAGGACTGGTATACGGAGACGGAACGCGTGTTCTGTTCGGGGACGGCCACCCAAATCCTATGCATGCCAAGGCCTGCCGGTTCCGGCGCAAAGCCGTACGTCATCACACGCGGCATGATGTCACGCGAATATCCGCGTCCACGGAAGTCCTGCCCCAAGATCACCTGAATACGGGAGGAACGGGCCCATCCGTCGATGTCGATCAGGAAAATCATGCCGATCACATTGTCGGAGGCCGCCGCATCGATCTCACCATCCCCGTCATGATCGGATTCCGTGATGATCGACCATGCTACGGTACGTCGGGATTCCGGATCGCCCACACCGGATTCGGTCGGCGTCTCGCCGTTGGCCCAGGCCACGGAACGACGCACCCACGCATGCACGGCGGCACGTTCGGCGACACGATCCTTGCCAGTGATGCCGGAAGCTCCCGGATATGCGTCAATGGCGTCCATGCGATCGAGATCCGCGACGGTCGCCGGACGCAGATGCACCATTTCACCACGAATCGGCGGTATGGTGATCCGTGCCGGCAGTTCGCGGGATTCAACGCTCACTATCGACGACTCAGCATTCTCTGGCATGTCTTCGTCCCTCGTATCGTTACAGGTGCGGCCTATGCCACAACCATTCCGACGGTATTGTACTCGACTGGAGGATAGCTGGGAATCGAAAGGGGGAGATTCCCGATGAAATCTCCCCCGATACGGTAAAAACACGCCGGAAATCCGTTTTTAGGGGATTCCGACGTGTCCTTCGACCCGCTGATGGACTGAGCAGTGAAGCACAGACCGGGAAAGACCGTAGTCGACCTCTCCCCCTTCGCCTTACTTGATCTTACCCATCACGATCTTGGTGACGGCCTTCGCATCGGCCTGACCGCGGGTGGCGCGCATGACGGCACCGATAATCGCGCCCATCGGCTTCATGTTGCCGCCCTTGAGCTTCTCGACGATGTCCGGATTAGCGGCCAGAGCCTCGTCGACGGCCTTTTCCAGCGCGCCATCATCGGAGACGACCTGGAAGCCGTGCTTCTTGACGACCTCGGCCGGGGCACCCTCACCGGCAAGTACACCGGCGACGGTCTGCTTGGCGAGTTTGTCGTTGAGCTTGCCGTCGGCGATCAGCTTCTCAACCTCAGCCACGTCGGACGGAGCGATCGGCAGCTCCTCAAGGCTCACACCCTTGGCATTGGCCTCGCGGGACAGCTCGCCCAGCCACCACTTCTTGGCACCTGCGGCGCTCGCACCGGCCTTGACGGTCTCCTCAAGCAGATCCAAGGCATCGGCGTTGAGCACGTCGCGCATCTCCAGATCGTTGAAGCCCCACTCGCCCTTCAGACGATTGCGGCGCTCGCGCGGCATTTCCGGCATCTGGGCCTTCATCTCTTCGATGTGCTCCTTGGTGATGTGCAGCATCACCAAATCCGGATCCGGGAAGTAACGATAATCGTCGGCGTCGGACTTCACACGGCCGCCTGCGGTGGTCTGCGAAGCCTCATCCCAGTGGCGGGTCTCCTGCAGGATCTCGCCGCCTTCGGAAAGAATCTGCGCCTGACGGCGAATCTCATACTGCACGGTCTTCTCGATGCCACGGAACGAGTTCACGTTCTTGGTCTCGGAGCGGGTTCCGAACGGATCGGACGGGCTGTTGCGCAGCGACACGTTCACGTCGGCACGCATATTGCCCTGCTCCATGCGGGCATGGGAGATGTTCAACGCACGCACGATGTCGCGAATGGCACGCACATAGGCGCCCGCGATTTCCGGAGCGCGCTCGCCCGCACCCTCGATCGGCTTGGTCACGATCTCAATCAACGGCACGCCGGCACGGTTGTAGTCGACCAAGGAGTGGTTGGCGCCTTCGATACGGCCGTCGGCACCGCCGACGTGGGTGTTCTTGCCGGCGTCATCCTCAATGTGCGCGCGTTCGATCAGCACACGGAAGACGGTGCCATCCTCAAGTTCCACATCCAAGTAGCCATTGCCGTTGGTCGGCTTGTCGTACTGCGAGATCTGGTAGTCACGCGGCATGTCCGGATAGAAGTAGTTCTTGCGGGAGAACTGGCTCCACTCGGCGATTTCGCAGTGCAGGGCCAGACCCAGCTTGATCGCGTAGTCGACGGCGGTCTTGTTCAGCACCGGCAGGGAGCCCGGCAGTCCCAGACTCACCGGGGTGAGCTGGGAGTTCGGGGCACCGCCGAAGGAGACTTCGGCCGGGCAGAACAGCTTGGTGGTGGTGGACAACTCCACGTGGGTTTCCAAGCCGATGACCGGATCGAACTTCTTGACGGCATCGGCGTACTTCATCAACTTTTCAGCCATTGTGTTTTCTTTCCTCCGATGCTTTCTACTTGCTCAGGCCGTCGAGCCACGGGGTGTTCAGGGACTGCCAGATCGGGCCGTTCCAATCCTCCTCAAGGGCGGCTTCAAGAGCTGCGGCCGGCTTGTACATGGCTTCGTCACGCTGCTGCGGGGCGAGGAACTGGAAGCCGACCGGCAGGCCGTCATCACTCAGGCCGGCCGGGATGCTCATGGCCGGGACTCCGGCGAGGTTGGCCGGAATGGTGGTGATGTCGATGGCGTACATGGCCATCGGGTCTTCGGTCTTCTCACCGAACTTGAAGGCGGTGACCGGGCTGGTCGGACCGACGAGCACGTCAACCTTCTCGAAGGCCTTCTTGAAGTCGTCGATGATCAGGGTGCGAACCTTTTGCGCGGAGCCGTACCAGGCATCGTAATAGCCGGCCGACAGAGCGTAGGTGCCCAGGATGATACGGCGCTTGACTTCGTCACCGAAGCCGGCCTCACGGGTGTAGGCCATCATGTTGGCGGCGGTCTGCGGAACGCCCGCCGGCGGCATGACGCGCAGGCCGTAGCGCATGCCGTCGTAGCGGGCCAGGTTGGAGCTGACCTCGGACGGCATGATGATGTAGTAGGCGCCCAAGGAATATGGCAAGTGTGGCAGGGACACTTCGGTGACTTCCGCACCCATCTCTTCGAGCTTCTTAACGCCTTCGTTGAAGCGGGCCATGACGCCCGGCTGGAAGCCTTCGCCGCCAAGTTCCTTGATCAGACCGACCTTGAGGCCCTTCAGATCACGCTTCATGCCTTCGCGGGCGGCCGCCACCATCGGGCGCGGACCTTCCGGAATGGAGGTGGAATCGCGCTTGTCATGGCCGCCGATCACTTCCTGCAACAAGGCCGCATCGAGTACGGTGCGGGAGCACGGGCCAATCTGGTCAAGCGAGGAGGCCATGGCGATCGCACCGAAACGGGATACGCCGCCGTAGGTCGGCTTAACACCGACGGTACCGGTCAGCGATCCCGGCTGACGAATGGAGCCGCCAGTGTCGGTTCCCAAGGCGAGCGGGGCCTCGAACGCGGCCACCGCAGCTGCGGAACCGCCGCCGGAACCGCCCGGCACACGCTCGGTATCCCACGGATTGTGGGTGGTCTGGTAGGCGGAGTGCTCGGTGGATGAGCCCTGCGCGAATTCGTCGAGGTTGGTTTTGCCCAGCAGCGGCATGCCCGCGGCCTTGAGCTTCTCGATGACGGTGGCATCGTATGGCGGCACCCAACCTTCGAGGATCTTGGACGCGGCGGTGGTTTCGATGCCCTTGGTGACGATCATGTCCTTGATGGCGATCGGCACGCCGGCAAGTTCCGGCAGCTGGGCCTTCTCGTCGTCGGATTTGGCATCGAAGGCGTCGGCCTGTTCAAGAGCCTGTTCGCCGGAGACCTTCAGGAAGGCCTTGACGCTCGGCTCAGCGGCTTCGATGACGTCGAGATGGGCCTCGACCAGTTCACGGCTGGAGACCTCCTTGGCCTTGACCTTGGCCGCCATCTCGGCGGCGGACAGCTTGACGAGTTCAGTGGTGCTCATATCACTCCTCCCCCAAAATGCGTGGTGCGACGAACATGCCGGCCTCGGAGACCGGAGCGCCTGCGGTCGCTTCTTCCTGGGTCAGTGGAGTCTGCGGAACATCCGGACGCAGATAGGCCTCCAGCGGAATCGGGTTGGCGGTCGGCGGTACGTCATCAGTGGCGATTTCCTGCACCTTGTTGATGGATTCGGCGATGACGTTCAGATCGCCCTGCAGACGGGTGATTTCCTCATCGGTGAGTGCGATTCGGGCCAAATCGCCCAAATGCACGATTTCTTCTTTGGTGAAAGTAGGCATGCCCCTAACAGTAACGCGTCTGTGTGACGAGCACACGTCTTTTCATTCGCCAGCCCAATGCAGTCCGCGGCGGCTCCTCCCCTGCCTGTTGCAGTCCCGCATCGGCCTCTTCGCCAACCCAATGCAATCCACATGGCGGATTATTCCCCAGCCTTTGCATATGGCGGATTATTCCAGCCACTGGAGGAATCATCCCGCTAAAGACCCCATCAGAAACCTAGTTCCTCCAGTCACTGGAAGAATCACCCCGCTCAGACACCCACCAGAAACCCAAACCCTCCAGTCACTGGAGGAATCACCCCCGCAATATGACCTCTCGGCATGCGGATTCATCCAGCAGCTGGAGGAATCGGACGATGCGTTACCGTATCGACGGCAGAGTTATGCACAGACACGCCGAGAGACCTTTGAGTTATCCACATTTGCCCATCGCGCTTCCCTCGGCACCAAGCTACAGGGTAGCGTCGAATCATGAAAGCGTATCCTCAGATCGACAGGCTTCTTGATCAAGCCGAAAGCGCACAACGATGTGCACACAGTAACAAGCCCTTGATGCAGAAAGGGCTCTATCGCAGATACCTCGCGGGGGATCTGGTCAAACCGTATCCCGGACTGTTCGCACGTTCGGCATACTGGAATCGTCTGAATGCCGCGGAACAGTCGTTGCACGCAGCCCGTACGCTCAAAGATCTCCACGGCAATTGGATCTTCGCGGGAATCACCGCAGCGGCAGCGCATGGTTTTGAACACCAATGGCTCCTGCATCACCAGGGATTGACCATCACCCTGCCCACACGCGGCTCATACCGTTCACATGACAAGCTCAATGTCATCTACAGTCCATTCCCGAAAGACAACGCGGTCATCGTGAATGGCATACCGGTCACCAATCCGGCGCGTACGCTTCTTGATTGCGGCCACATGCTGGAATTCCGGTTCGCCTTGCCGATTTTCGATTCCGCCGCCGCCGAAGGAGTCGGCAACGATCAGGTATTGCAGGAATGCGTCCGTACCACGCGTGACTGCACGACGATCTTCAGACTTATGCAGCATGCGGATTCGAGTAGCGAGAACGGCGGCGAATCCTTGGCACGCGGAACCATGATCGAAGCCGGCTTTTCGATTCCTCAGCTTCAGATACCCTTCACTGATCCCACAACCGGAGAGCGGTTCCGTGTGGATTTCTTGTGGCGTGCGGATGATGGCAGGATCATCGTAGGCGAATTCGATGGCACGGCGAAGTATGTGGATCCGGAAATGACCGGTCGGAAGAGCATACAGGAAACCGTCCAAACGGAACGTAATCGTGAGCAGGCCTTACGTCGTGCCGGAGTCACGGAAGTCGTCCGATTCACCTTCGATGACGTCCTGCAACGCAACCCGCTGATAGCGAAGTTGCGCCGCGCGGGAGTCCCGACCGTACCATGATGCGTTCATTTCCAGTCACCGGAAGCATCAACCGCAGCCCGTCAAGACCGGGGAACGGCATGCTGAGCAATCCAGGCGTGCATGGAGACTGCGGCCGCAGCACCTGCATTGATGGAGCGAACCGAACCGAATTGGGAGATGTAGACCACATCGTCGGCCAGCTCGAGTGCCTTCTCGGACAGACCCGGACCTTCCGCGCCGAAGAGCATGAGGCAACGCTTGGGGAAATGATAGGTTTCCATCGGCACGGCACCGGGAATAATGTCAAGAGCAATGATGCGTGCGGTCTGCAGGTCGGCGATTTTCGACTCTAATTCAGCCAGTTGCGCCAGCTGCTCTGTGTTTTTTTGAGCGTCATATGCAGCCAAAGTATTCGATACGGTGCCGGATGATCGGGGTTCGGCACCGGTATCGGCAATGTCAGAGACATCGGTTTGCGGCGGTACGAAGACGCAGGCATCGTCGGGACGTGGTCCGGCCGCGGTTCCACGCATGCGGCATGCGATGGCCGCAGCCTGCGATTGCGCCGCGGCGATTTCACCTGAAATGCGGTATTTCCAGCATTCGACGAGCTCAGCGATGGATGGATGGTTTTCGACGTGTTGGTACAGTTCCGTCATGAGTGCGCCCTTGCGATTCCATTTGTGCGGCCCGACGATGTGTACGCGGGATGCTTGGAATGCATTGGCCGTGCGCACCATGGATCCGATGTTGAAGTCATGCGTCCAGTTCTCCACGGCGACTTCGAACTCATGACGGCCATGCGCGTCAAGATCGGCCTTGATGGCCGCGACGGACCAATAGCGGTAGCGGTCAAGCACATTGCGACGATCGCCTGCATCAAGAAAGGATGAATCGAATCGCATATCGAAATTCGGGGATTGCGGATTGTCCGGACGCGGCTCTCCCGGATGGGTTTCGGCCCACGGGCCTACGCCCACCTCACGGAATACCGGTTCGCCGGACGCTTTCGCCGCGATATCGATAGGGTTGGGTGCGTGCATGGTTCCTTCCGATTTTCATCCCGTACGCGTCAGCATCAGGCAGGGCCTAGGTTTTCCGCCCTCTGATGCAAGTGAGCAACGAGCCGACTCAGTGAAGCTCGGACTCCTTGTACACTTCGATGAATGGCAACTCGGACTCATCGCCGGAGACCGGATTGACGACCTTGATGGTCGGATGGATCATATCCACGCCACCAATCAACGACGCCACGGCGAGCACTTCGGCCCCTTCCCTCTCCACGACGGAAAAGTCGAGACTCAGTTCGTTGCCATTACGCAAGGTGACAAGCGAGGAGGTTTGCACATACGACTTTTCGGACAGCCAGGAGTCGAGCAGCACCACGCGCTTGCCCGTGATGGACGGTCCCTTGATGGACGGGTACACGAAATCCATGACGAATCCGTTCAAGTCTTCACCACGGGAGGCCGCAGCCTGGATCATGGCGGAGACCAACGGCACCGCAGCGGCGGTCAACGCGCCGACGGCATCGACATCATCAACGGAATAGCCGGCTTCCTCCAACGTATCAAGCAAGATATGCCCGACGACGGAGGCCCCGCGATGATCGAACGTCACGGATGCAAGCTCTGAGAACGGCTTGTCCTTCATCTCGGCCTGCAGCAGGGTCTTGAGCTGATCGCGCGGCTCGAGCATGGCGAAATCGACGGTGGACGGCTCAGTGGCGGTGGCGGTCGATGCGACCTCGGTGGCGGCCGGCACGGTCTTACGGAAAGTCTTCTCGTCAGTCATGGCTCCAGCCTATCCTTTCGGCTCGTCAATCCCTCGCATCATCTACGGTTTCGGGCGCCGTCAGCTCACGGATATCCGCCTTCTCGGATGGAATGATTTCCACGGATTCGATGACCTTGCCCTGATCCACGCGTTGCAGTTTGCGAGCGGTGACCAGCACGCGGGACTCCAATGACGAGGCGAACGCATTATAGGCGCCAACCGTTCTGGTGATCGCCGTGCCGAGTTTGGTGGCGCGCTCCCCCAGCACCGCGAAACGCTCATACAGTTCACGTGACAGGTCGAACAGCATTTTCGCGTCATCGGTAAGGCTCTGCTGTTGCCAGGCGTAAGCCACCGATTTCAACACCGCCCACAACGTAATCGGTGAGGTCAAAGCCACCTTACGGGCGAATGCGTCGTCCATCAGCGTCGGATCGGTCTCCAAGGCGGCCTGCAGCAGCGACTCGTTCGGGATGAAGGCGATCACGAAATCCGGCGCGTCCGAGAACGCGTTCCAGTAGGCCTTGTCCCCCAGCACCTTCACATGCTCGCGCACTGCCTTGGCATGGGCCCTCAGCAGATCCGCCTTGCGCGCCAGCTCTTCCTGCGAAGCGGTGTCGGGAATCTCGCAGGCACGTTGATAGTCGGCATATGGTGCCTTTGCGTCGATCGGAATGGTTTTACCACCAGGCATGTGGATCACCATGTCCGGACGCTGGGTATGCCCGTCCGCATCGGTGACGACCACCTGCGTATCAAAATCGACATGTTCCAGCAGACCTGCCGATTCGACGATGTTACGCAATTGCGCCTCGCCCCAGGCGCCACGTACCTTGTTGTTGCGCAATGCAGCCGACAGCGAGCTCGTCTCACGGTCGAGCCGCGCCTGCTGTTCCCCCAAACCCTTGAGTTGCTCGCCGAGCGCACCCATTTCGCGCTTGCGCCCCTCTTCGATTTGGGAAACCTTCTCCTGAAGGGCGTCAAGATTCTTCTGCACAGGAGCCAGAGCGGAGAGCACCTTGCTCTGCTCCCGCAACTGCCGCTCGCTTTCGGTCTGCCGACGTTCCGCTTCCGCGGCGGCCTTTTCACGCTCACGTTCGATTCTCGTCTGCTCGGCGCTTTGCGCCTGCGCCAGCTGGGATTTGAGATATGTCAGCTGCTGATTCAATCCTTCGGACTGCGTGCGGTACTGTGCCACGGATGTGGTCAGATCGCCGATCCGTCGCCGACCGTCCTCGATCTGAGCCTTCGCCTCGTTCAAGTCGGCGGTACGCGCATCCCGCGCCATGTCCTGCCCTCTGGATCGCCCCGCGAAAAAGCCCGCGGCCGCTCCAAGCGTGGCCACGATCACCATCAGCACCATTACAAACACAGGATTGTCGAACATATGTTCTAGTAAACAGCATGCGGTGGACCACGTGTCGCAGCCACGCCCGAATCCACTCGACGAACCGCATTCATCCGTACGAACGACCACCCGATACCCCGCGCTGGATTATGCTGGGGAGCAGTCGTACGAGAGCGAAGGAATACAAGAGGCTGGTATGGGATTCGATTTGTTCATGGCCGCAGTCGCCATCGTGGTCGCCTCCATTGCGACATGGGGCATTCTCAGATTCTTCCTCGGCCAATCGCCGACCGACGGCAGATCGTCGACGCCACCAACGTCGGACGATCGCAAGGACCCCCCGGCAACCGAAACATCGGCGGACCATGTGCGGAACCATTCCAGCCCCAGCACCGATCCACCATCATCGGAAGCCGAACGGTCCGCCAACAAGCGGCCCGAAGCCGCCCCTGCCGCCAACTCCGCGGAATCCGCCGATGACGACCAACGCATCGTTCCGCTGCTCGTCATCGCCACGATTCTTACGATTCCAACGTTCGTCGTCACCATGCTCATGCTCGGCAGCGTAACCATGCCCGACTGGCTGACCAATCCATGGCTGCATGCCATCGTGATCACGCCGGTCATGTTCTATTGCGGTGCGCCGATTCATCGCCGCGGCATGCCCGCCCTGCATCAACGCACGCCGAATGCGGATTCGCTGATTTCGCTTGGCATGTCAATCGTCTATGTCTACAGTCTGCTGCTATGCGTGGTGTCTTGGATTTTTCCGGTCGGCTCACGCGATCCGTATTTCGCGTTCGTCGGTGTGGTCGTGATGCTGGCATTGATCATTCGCCTGATTCGCCGGAAGCTGGTGATCGTGCGGTTCCCGATCGAACATCCCGAAGATTTTGAGCAGGCGCTGAAGATTCGCGCAACCAATGCGTCGGCACAGCCGACACAGTCAACACATGGAAAAAGCGCGGAAGAGGTTGTCTTCCGCGCCAGAATAGGCCATGTGATCCACACTCGCGTACTACAGATCACCACTGCAGTGACGATGGTCGTCGCCGTGTGGACGTTCGCGCTATGGCTGGTGTTCGGCATGCAGCCGAAGCTTGCGGTTGCGGTGCTTATCGCCGCTACCGTGTTATCGGTCGCCGGCCTGGTGCTTGAGGTCGGCGACCGCGTTTCCTCCCTCTGACAAGGGAGGAAACGGTAGGGTCGATGCCGGCGGACCTCACTGAGGTTCGCCGGCAGCCTCTTGTTCCCGCAGGGGAACGGCCCGGCTTACTTGCCCATGTCCGCCAGTTGATCGCTCGCCCATGCGGACAGTTCGAGATGATCGCCGCCGGTCTGATCCACCAACACGGTGTCGCCGTCATGCACCTGGCCAGCCAGCAGCATGCGCGCCAGCTGATCGCCGACCTCGGTCTGCACCAGGCGACGCAGCGGGCGAGCGCCATACGCCGGATCGTAGCCGGTGTCGGCCAGCCATTCGCGTGCCGAATCGGTCACATCGAGCGTGATGCGACGCTCGGTCAGGCGAGCGGAGACCTGCGCCACCTGGATGTCCACGATGCCGCCCAGTTCCTCGCGGGTGAGCGGGTGGAACATGACCAGCTCGTCCAAGCGGTTGATGAATTCCGGCTTGAACTGCATGTGCACGGCATCCATCACGGCCTTCTTCTTGGCGTCCGCATCCAAGTCCGGATTGACGAGGAATTGCGACCCCAAATTGGAGGTCATGATCAGAATCGTGTTCTTGAAGTCCACGGTACGGCCCTGACCATCGGTCAGACGGCCATCGTCGAGCACTTGCAGCAGCACGTCGAATACTTCCGGATTGGCTTTCTCCACCTCGTCGAACAGCACCACCGAGTATGGACGGCGGCGTACGGCCTCGGTGAGCTGGCCGCCCTCCTCGTAGCCGATGTAGCCCGGCGCGGCGCCGATCAGGCGAGACACGGAGGCCTTTTCCATGTATTCGCTCATGTCGATGCGCACCATGGCCTTCTCGTCGTCGAACAGGAAGTCCGCGAGCGCCTTGGCCAGTTCGGTCTTGCCCACGCCGGTGGGGCCTAGGAACAGGAACGAGCCGGTCGGACGATTCGGGTCGGAGATGCCGGCACGCGAGCGCCGCACGGCGTCCGAAACCGCTGCGATGGCTTCCTTCTGGCCGATCACACGCTTGCCGAGATACTCCTCCATGTGCAGGAGCTTTTCATTCTCGCCTTGCATGAGGCGGCCGACCGGGATGCCGGTCCATTCGGATACGATGCCGGCCACGGAATCGGCATCGACGTGGTCGGGCACCATCGGTTCGGTTTCGGCGACCGCGGTGCCGTTCGCGTCATTGTTGTCGGCGGCGGCTTCCGCTGCGGCCAGTTCCTTCTGAATCGCGGGGATCTCGCCGTACGAGATGCGGCTGGCCTTCTCCAGGTCGCCTTCGCGCATGGCCTTGTCGGCTTCTACGCGCAGGTCGTCGAGCTTGGCTCGCAAATCGCCGACCTTGTTGTGGCCGGCCTTTTCCGCATCCCAACGTGCCTTGAGGCCGCTCAGCTTTTCGCGGGCGTCCGCCAGATCGGCCTGCAGCTTCTCGAGGCGGTCCTTCGAAGCGGGGTCTTCGGCCTTCTTGAGCTGCATCTCCTCCATTTCGTAGCGGGTCACCTTGCGTTGCAGTTCGTCGATTTCCTCCGGCGAGGAGTCGAGTTCCATACGCAGGTGCGCGGCTGCCTCGTCGACCAGGTCGATGGCCTTGTCGGGCAGCTGGCGGCCGGAGATATACCGGTTCGACAGGGTTGCGGCGGCGACCAGCGCATCGTCGCCGATCGTCACCTTGTGGTGCGCCTCGTAACGTTGCTTCAGACCACGCAGGATCGCAATCGTGTCTTCCACGCTCGGTTCGCCGACGAAGACCTGTTGGAAGCGGCGTTCCAGTGCCGGATCCTTTTCGACGTTCTCTCGATATTCGTCGAGCGTGGTCGCACCGATCAGGCGTAGTTCGCCGCGGGCCAGCATGGGCTTGAGCATATTGCCTGCGTCCATGGAGCCTTCGGCGGCGCCCGCACCGACGATGGTGTGGATTTCGTCGATGAAGGTGATGATCTGCCCGTCAGACTTCTTGATCTCCTCGAGCACGCTCTTCAGTCGTTCCTCGAATTCGCCGCGATACTTGGAGCCCGCGACCATGGAGCCGAGGTCGAGTGAGATCAGCTTCTTGTTCTGCAGGGTGGTCGGCACGTCACCGGCGACGATGCGCTGCGCCAGACCTTCCACGACGGCGGTTTTGCCGACGCCCGGCTCGCCGATGAGCACCGGATTGTTCTTGGTGCGCCGGCTCAGGATCTGGATGACGCGGCGGATCTCTTGATCGCGGCCGATCACGGGGTCGAGCTTGCCGTCTTTCGCGGCGGCCGTCAGGTCGGTGGAATACTTTTCGAGCGCCTTGTACGATCCTTCCGCGTCGGGGCTGGTTACTTTCGCGCCGCCACGCACGCCCGGCACCGCCTTGCGCAGCGCTTCGGCGGTCACGCCGTTCTTTTCAAGGATTTCCGCGGATTGGTTCGGCTTGCTTGCCGCGATGCCGATGAGCAGGTGTTCGGTGGAGACGTATTCGTCGCCCATCGCCTGCATTTCCTTTTCGGCCTGCGCGATCGCGGCGGTCAGCTGACGGCTTGCCTGCGGCTGCGATGTGGTCGAACCGCTGGCAGCCGGCAACGCGACCAAGGCGTTGTGCACCGCAGCGCCGATGGCTTGCACGTCGCCGCCGGCAGCCTGGATGAGGCCGCGGATCACACCGTTTTCCTGGCGTAGCAACGCATCCATCACATGCAGCGTGTCGACTTGCGCGTTACCTGCCGCGGACGCGCTTTGAATGGCGTCTCCGATGGCTTCCTGCGCCATCGTGGTGAACTTTTGTTCCATATCATCCTCCATGATTCGCGCCGCTCGCGTATCGTCTTCGCAGCTCACTTGCCGCGAATCGACCGCAATCCGGCGCATATGTCGTTGTCTGATATGCTCAACCGACTTCACCGCCATTCTATTCCCAAAACTTGAGTCATCAACACTCAACTTTTGTTTTTCTTTTCCAGCGAATAGTGATCCAGACACACAAAAACCGGCTGATTCATGACGGAAAGATGTCATGAATCAGCCGGTTTTTATGGAAATAAGCTCTTTGTCGGCCAGCAATCAGCCACGCAACACCACATTGCGCAGCGAACCGATGCCCTCGACGTGCACGACGGCCTCATCACCCGGATCAAGATGTCCGGAAGCGTTCGGCGTGCCTGTCATGATCACATCGCCCGGCAGCAGCGTGGTGAAGCTCGAAATCGCGGCGATCTGCTCCGGAATGCCATGAATCAGGTTCGCCGTGGTACCCGACGCCATCTCAACATCCTCACCGTTGAGCGTGAACGAGATCTTCGCGTCCTTCCAGTCCAGGTCATCACGCGTCACAATCCACGGACCGAGCGGACAGGCGGTATCGAAACCCTTCGCACGTGTCCACGTCGGATCGAGTCCCTGCAGGTCACGCAGCGTCACGTCGTTCACGCAGGTGAAGCCAAGCACATAATCCATGGCCCGCTCCACCGGCACGTTCTTGGCGATGCGCCCCATCACCACGGCGACCTCCGGCTCGAAATTCATGTCGTTGGAGCACGGCGGAATCACAATCGGATCGTCCGGGCCAATCACGGAAGTGCTCGGCTTGGTAAAGATCACCATATCCTCCGGCGCATGCTTGATTTCGGAGTGACCGGCCTCATGCATGAACTGCGCATGCGCCTCGTAGTTTTTGGCCAGACCGTACACCTTCGACGGAATCACCGGCGCAAGCAGGCGGATGCCGTCACCGTCGACCGGAAAGCGCTCGCCGGTCGGCTGGACGGCGGCGCCGGACAGTGGATAACCGTCCAATGCCACCAGATAATCCTTGCCGTCGCTCTCGTCGGTCTGCACGAAAGCGTACTGCGGTACATCATTATGCGAAAAACGTGCGATTCTCATGCCCTTTAGTCTACGCCGGTTCAGACGGCCCGCTCGACTTCGGTGCGCGCCTGGAGATTGAGTCGCATACGCAGGGTGCCGACCTCCTGCTCCAATTCGTCGATTCGCCGCACCTGCTGGTAGATCATCAGGTCACGTACATCGACGCTGCCGTCACGCGGGGCGGCCGGAAAGGTGATTGCGCGAAGAGGCGCCTGCGATTGCGAAGAAGACCGGTCCGAAGTCACGGTCTGCATCGACGCGAGCACGTGCGCACTGGCGGCATCCAATCGATCATCATATCGCGGACCGGCCATCGCATCGCCCGAGCTCTTACGCCACCTCGCAAAGCAACGATCGATGCGCTTGTAACCGATCAACGCCGGGTCGAGCCCCGCCTCACGGAACAGTTTGACCGGTGATTCGCCGGCATGATACCGCCGCATGCACGATTGCTTGAACGCCTCGGAATAGGTGATTCTTCTCGCCGTGGCCTCGGCCACCGCAGGCAATGTCTTCAGATAGGCGACCTCTTCAGGACTGAACATTCCTCCGCCGTTAGACATGACGACCCTCCTCCGTGCTACATGTGTTCACACCCGGGATCAACGTCGAAAACCGCCTCCGTCTTACCGCCTCGATTATTGCCCGATGGAGTTTATGGTAGATGAAAACAAGTCTCATCTCAAGCGCAATTAACTTATACCCCTAACTCCCTCCTTATTACTACCAATTCACCTTATTTTTGTTAATTTTTCAACGACTCACCCACCCTAGTCATCAGCATGTATAAAACACCCTAATTCATCACCCTTTCTTAAGATATTTATGTAAATCAATTGACTTATTTACCATATTCCATATCACTGTGGAACCTAACGGGAAAAACCTTCCCGCACCTTGCCGAACGACATGCAAAGGTGCCGCCCGCGGTTTTCGCAAGCGGCACCTGATCCGGATTTTCGCCCGGAGTTTTCCGGTCAAGGCGTTCCGGCAATACCCCCTTCAGTCACATCGTTCGGACGTCAGGACTCGACCAGCGTGTTCCGGGACTTGAGCGCCACGGCCGCGCCGGCACCGGCCAGCAGCAACGCCACGATGATGAACAGCACGGTTCCCGCGGCACCGGTAAGCGGCAGCTGGGTGATGGACTTCACGTTCTTCACCGTAATCGCACCGTCAGCACCGGAGGTGGCCAGTCCCAGCACGTTGCTGCCGTCAGCCAACGCAAAGGTCGCCTTCTTGGCGTTCTGGTTGATAGAGACCTTGATGTTGAATTCCGCCAGGAACTGCTTGGAATAGTTCAGATCTTCGCGGGTCGCGGTTTCCTTGACGGTATAGGTGCCTTCCGGCAGGGCGAACACCTTGACCTTGCCGTTTGCGTCGGACTTGATGTCGGCTGAGGCGGTGGCGGCGGTGCTCAGCATGTAGCCGTTGTCGGTAGGCACGAACGTAAGGGTGTTGCCTCGCGCGTCCTTCACATTGAAGGTCACGCCTTCCAGAGCGTTCTCTTCATCGCCGACGCCGATCTTGGTGAATTCGAACTTACCGGTGATGAGTTCGACCTCATCACCGTCCGTCGAGGTGTCCGGGTCGGTGGCCACGGTTGGCGTATTGGTCACCGTCTCGCTTTCCTTGACTTCTTCGTTGATTACGCCGGTGTACTGCACGTAGATGGTCTTGCCCGCATTCGCGAGGCCGGCCTCGCTGGCCGCATAGTTGCTCAGATCGACCGTGAACTGGTCCGTGCCGTTGCCCTTGAGCTCGTTAGCGGTGAAACCACTGACCACGTAGTTGTTGTCAGCCGGGATCTCGGTTACGTTAACCGTCTCGCCATCGACGGTGATCGTGGAGGAACCGCCTTCGACGTACACCTTGATGTCATTATTGACGGTCAGGCCCACGCCCGGCTTATCCATGATCTTGAACATCGGATCGGTCTTACCCAGCATGTTCGGCAGCTTGACCTGGATGGTGTAGTTCGCGACACTGCCGACGCCCATGGCCTGGGCCTTCTCTTCGGCGGTCTTTCCCGGGGTCGGCGGCGTGTTCGACTTCGCCACGACGGTACCGAGGGTCAGCGGATCACCAGACTTGCGGACGAACTTGGTGTAGGTTGCGCCGTTGGCGGTCACCTGCGTGGCCACGACCGTAGGCACGCCGTTCGTGTCGGTAATCAGATACCAGCCTTCGGTCACGTTCAAGGTAACCGTCGACGCTTCAAGCGCAGCGGTCTTCGTATCGGTCGGGGTCAGTCCGGAAACGACCAAGGCGTCAGCGAATGCGCGCAGTTGTGCGTCGGTGAATGTCGCCACGTACGCGGCCGGATTGTCCTTGTACGGGTCCGGAATCTCACTCACGCCGCCCGCACTCTTCGCCGCAGCCTCAACGGCGGTCTTCGCCGCATCGACGGTGTTGACCTGCACCTTGCTCATGGTCGGCGCGGTACCCTGCGGATCGGCGAATTCGGCGAACTTGTATGCCTTGAACTCGGAACCCGCGGCCGCGTTCGTCACGGTGATTTCGGCTGCGGTCGTCGGATCGGCCTGTGCGCTCGCAGCGCCTAGGGCCATGCCGGCCAGCAGCGTCGCCGCGGCGGCCACGCTTGCAAAAAGCTTCCTCGCGTTCATGATGAGAAACCTCTCTTCCTTGTAATTGTTGCTTGAGTGTTCACCATTGATTCGAATGTTGTGCGTTATCAGGATTCGTGTCCGGCCGGGGCACCATCGGCGCGGCCGGATGCGTCCGTTCAGTCATTGGTTGCTGCCATCACCCCCATCAGTACAACCGTTTCTTGCCGCTCCAGATGGAGACGATGATTCCCGCCACGACGGCGATCAGACCGAAACAGCCACCAATGAGCAGCCACTGTCGACCGGTGAGGTCACCTGCCGCAGGGAGCGTCGCAACCGAGATATAGCGATTGACGAACGCAGCCGTCAGATCGTCGGCCGGCTGTTGTTTGTCGGCTGCGATGTCCCGGCCATCGCGATCCTTGACCTGCACGACCTGCGTCACCTTCGCCTCGTATTGGCCGGCCGCATTCTTGGCGACGGTGACGGTGACGTGATATTCGGACTTGTCAAAACGCCAACCATGCCTGGCCGCAGGCTGTACCTCCACCACCTTGAAGGTGTAGGTGTCGGCACCGTCGTTCAGCGGAGTCGAGAATGTCAACGGATCACCTGCGGAATCGACGGTGAATGCACCCGGCTTGGAGGTATTCGCTTGCAGGTTGCCGATCGAAGTCGTCTGCTTGCCGCCTTCGAGACCTTTCAGCATGGCACCGGTGTTCTGCGCCTTCTGCGTATCCGACGTGATGTCGGTCAGTTCGAAGTCGAAGGATTCCGCATAGTCGTTGCCCTGGGTCTTCTTGCTGAGCTTCACGCCGTCTTGCAGCGTAACCGTGTTGCGTTGATTCCGTACCGTGCATTCGTAGGTTTTCAGCGGCTTCTGCAGGTCGGCGTTCTTGTCGGCGAGCGCCCACAGCTCATTCTTATCGATCGTCACCGTGACGTTCGCGTCGCCGACTTGGGTGTAGCCGTCGACCGCGTCTTCGGTAAGCGTGTATTCGCCTGGCGCAAGTTTGACGAAACCGTCGTTCCATTGATTGTCGGCGTTCAACGTCACTGTGAGGTCGACCGCATCGTCGTAGCCTTTGAGGTGCATCTGCACTTCCGTACCGTCGACAGGTTGCACATCGGGCCATTCCTTGGTCACTGCGACGTTGGCGACCGGTATCTGCAGTACCGGATGCCGGTAATTCGCGCAACTCGACCTGTCGTCGGTGGTGTAGCAGACTTGGGCCGTCTTGTTGGACCTGAAGCCGGCCTTGCCCGCCGAAGTGGCTCCGGTATCGGCATCGCCCGTCGCGTCATAGCCGGTCTTCGCATATGTCTGATAGGCGGAGTCGGTCGGTTCCACGTTGTATGACAGCGTATATGTCATGCCGTCCTTGAGCTCGTACGATTCGTTGAATTCGGCCCTGACGATGCCGTTGCCGTCTTCGCTGTACCACAACGCGTAATCCGTATTGAGTACCGGAGCGGTTTCGCCGGCTTTGCCACCGGTGACGTTCAGCGTAACGCCGCTCGTTACCTTGTAGAACGTCTTGCCATCGAACGTTCTCGCAGTGGATTTGTCGTAGGCGATGCCGCTCTGCTTGGCATACTCCGACAGTTCGTCGGTGATGGAGACGCCCGTATACACGTGCTTTTCGGTGATGGTCTTCTGGATATCGTTGAAGATCTGTGCCAGCTGCGTGGCGCTGGAGGCCGAATAGTAGTAGTCGCCGGAGGCTCGGTCGCCCAGATTCCGATACCCGGTGGCATTCGGATAATTGCTCGAGATGCCGTGCATGAACTTATTGGCGTTGCTGGCGGACGATACGCTCGCCGACGGATTCGCGCCATCGAAAATGCCGATGGAGTACACCGTGGTGCCGGCATTTTTCAGCGTCTTCGCCTTGGAAATCGCATTGTTGGCAATAGTGTCATTAAACCCGCTGATACCAGGTTCGCCATCCGTAAAGAAAACAATGTACTTCTTCACGCCGGCGCGATTTCCTTTTTTCAGGGCCTCCTGTGCCTTCTCGAAGGCATAGTCGGCTTGGGTGGCACCCGAAGCAGTCAATGCCTTGACCGAAGTCTTCAATGAACTCATGTCCGACGTCAGACCGTTCACCACCTGAGTGCAGTTATACCCACCGCTACCATTGGTCCGACAGGTTTGATCATTGCCCTCACTATCGTTCTTATCACTCGCGAACTTCACCAAGGAGACTTGCACCTTCTTATCCTCTTCCGAGATGGATTCGTTCGTCTGATCGGTCTTATCCAAGAAGGAATTCACGGCGCTCTTCAACGCATCCAGCTTTATCGCGTCGTATAGTTGGGTCCCGTATTCAGCATTCGAACTGCTCTTTGGCGTGATGCTCTGCCACTGCCTTCCATTCTGATAGCCCCAGCTATTCCCGGACGCATTCCAGGTCACCGCCTCATACTTCGGATTCGAGTCAGAGCAACTGCTGGCGCATCGGTAGTAGGTCTTTGACGTGTCCAAATCACCCGAATAGATGGGGAGTCGCTCGTTCATGGAACCGGACACATCCAGCACCAAGGCGATGTCTATCGGGGTGGTGTCCGTGGTGGAGGTGGAGGCGTCCTTGCCGATTACGTCAAGTTTGAGTGTGTAGGCACCATTGCCTTGGTATTCGATGCTCTTGGTATGCTCCGGCGTCGACAATCCCGAGGAAGCGGACTTCAGCATGCCCCGGTACGACGCAATACCAAGACGTACCGTCTTATCGGCATTATCCTTAGTTTCGTCGTCTTTCGCTTCGTTCTGATTCACCACGGTATCAGCATCATCGTCATCCGATTGAACCGACCGCTCAACGGTCGTAGGGTTCTCGGTTCCCGTTGGTTTCTGGGTCGGTGTTGCGGAGGCCGTCGCGGGTTGCGCTTCCGACGGAGTAGCAAGTTCCATAACAGGCTCGTCGGCTGATTCAGCCTTCTGCTCTTCAGATTGTTTCACGAGCTGTTCCACAGGCCGTTCCGTGGATTGCTCCGCGGGCGCGCCCTCAGCCGCAGGATTTTCGGACCCTTCGGATACATTCTCGGACGGGGTGGATTCCGCTACCGGAGCAGCCTCGGATACATCGTTCGATGCACTGCTCGCGGAAGCCGTCGCGACCTGTTCGGCCGCCGCCGCATCGGCATCATCGGCCAATGCCATCGTACTTGCACCGGCCATGCCACCCAGCATTGCGAAGGTAGCCGCCATGGCCATGAGCTTCTTTCCAAGATCCTTGCGATGTCGGTCGCTCAAGCCGGCAAGCAGATCCTTGATTCTCTTCATAGCATGTCCATCTCTTCGTCTCGACGCGTAAGGCCGGCTCCGTCACGTGCCTTATGAAACGGACTGTAGGGAAGAAAGCCCTGCGGCGCATACACCCTCCTAGGGGGAGTCTCCAACCACTGACATCATCGAAAATCGTTGGAATTCCAACAAGACCATACCCTCTTCGGCAACCTCTTCAAGACGTGAAAACATCCTCTTTCAAGGAGGCGCGCAAAAGCCCCATGCCGATTGCGACGCATCGAAACCGGCATGGTCGCGACATGATGATCATCCACCGCTCAACCACGAGACGGCCAACATTCGGCATGACGCATGATCCTACGCTTCGGACGAATCAGTCTGAGCACGATGAAGCACAACACCATGCCGCCAACCAGAACGCCGACACCCACCCACAGTCCGACGCTGCGCGCATCATGCAGGTCGGTCGGGTCGGGTGCGGGCATGGGAATCGACACACGATGCCCCGAAACCAGCAGCCGCTGGGTATTGATGCCATACGGCGTGCAAGTCATCAAGGTCAGACGATCCTCCCCCGGCTCGATTGTGAGACGTGATGTGTCATTCGGATCAATCACGCCGATGCGATCCACCTGGTAGCCAAGGGTTTCACCCATCACCTCGACATACATGAAATCACCCTGCTTCATCTCGTCAAGGCGGGTGAACATCATCGCCTCGACCAGACCACGATGCCCGGTGATCACCGCATGCGTGTTCGTGCCACCGACCGGCAGGCTCGTACCATACAAATGCCCGGCACCCTTGGCGAGCGCCTGCTCCGACGTACCATGATAAATCGGCAGTTTCACGCTGATTTTGGGAATCGACACGGTTCCCATAATGCCGGAGCCGGAATCAAGCAGACCCTGATACTCCTCATCCTGACTGGAGACGGAATCCCCGTTACCGGAACTCTGCGAAACGCCCGCGGCCGACGCGAAAGGATCCACGGCCTCACCAAGAATCGGCTGCCCTTCCTTGGCAAGACGTGCGTTATAGGCGCGGGCATCGGCAAGCCGGTCCTCAGCCTGCGGGTACGGCCAGCCCGCAACCGTTTTCGCCACCGCATCGGAAGTATTCGACAGACTCCGCGCCGATCGCACCTGCATGACCACCGGAAACAAGCCTACGCATAAGGCCGATGTGATCAACAGCGCCGCAAGCGCACGCATCACCACGAACTGCACGAGCCGCATGCGACGCCGACGCACCACATCCGATACGTCAACCACCTCAGCAAACGCCACAGGCTCCCACCGGAGGGCAACGGCCCGAGACACCTCTCGCCGCACGCTGACTCTGCGAAGCATCATGCATCTCCTTCGAACGCAACAATCTTCGCATCACCACCCCTGCAATCCATGCCCCCTATTGGAGGGGTCCATGATCATTCCCGCAGGCAGGAACGTATGGGCCGACGCTAGATGAACGCGCGCTCGCCGAAGATGGCGGTGCCGACGCGCACAATGGTAGAGCCTTCGGCGATGGCGAGCTCCATATCGCCGGTCATGCCCATCGACAGTTCCAGGCAGCGTTCGGTTCCCGGCGTCTTGGACGCAAGGATCAGATCGCGTGTCTTGCGCAGATGCGCGAAGCATTTGCGAATCGTGGTCTCATCGTTGACATGCGCGCCAATCGTCATCAGACCTTGCAATTCGAGGCCATCCAACGTGCCTATCTTCTGTGCGATGCGGATGGCGTGCGCCGGATCGCAACCTGACTTCGACGCCTCTCCGGACTCATTTACCTCCAGCAGCACGCCGACCGTAATGCCGCGCGCGACGGCCCTGCGCGAAATCTTCTCCGCCAAATCGACCGAATCCACCGACTCGATCGTGTTGATCACCGGTAGCACTTTGCCGATCTTGTTGCTTTGCAGTTGACCGATCAGATGGAACGGAATATGCGTACCGTCCGCATCGCCGGCAACCGCGCCGCCGGCAACCGCCTCGGCAGTGGCCGCCCCCAACGTAAAGCCGCGTTGCGCGCACTGCTTCAGCAATCCTTCGGCCTTTGCCGTCACTTCCTGCGGACGATTCTCTCCGATCATGCGCACCCCGGCGTCGATCGCGGTCATGATTTCGCCGACGTCACGCGTCTTCGTGGCTGCCAGCAGTTTCACCGAACCGACTTCGCGACCGGCTTGGGCTTCAGCAGTGGCGACACGGTCCAGCACACGATGCACGCCGTCCGTAATCTCCTGTGCGCGCGCCGCATCGATCACCTCATTGGCAAGGTTTTTGTGGTCCATATAAGCAGTCATCTCATCGCCCCTTAACGTCGGATTCCCGATCCCTTTCCCTAGGGTATGAAGAAGCCCGTACGAGCCGGCCTGAAGTGAAGCGATAAAGCGGTCGGCAATAGTCGTACGGGCTAACATCAGACGACAGTAGAAGGGGGACTTCAAGACTCCGTCTGTAGTTTCTTTATGACTCAAAATGCCTTGATTGTTATGGCATATTCCATAATTTGAGACATTTCGAGGAAAATTTCGAGGGGTTAACCCCCTTGGGTTTCTGATTGTCTAGTAGGCACTCAGTCCTTGTCAGCATGTTGCTGCATCGCACGAATGTTTCCACGACTCAGGATTTGATGGTTTCGAACCGTTGCTCAAGCTCCCCGACACGCTGCCGCAACGCGATCACCTGGCAGGTCAGCGACTGGATCTGCCCCATTTGCATGGTGATGAGGCGGTTACGCGCATCGGTCGGCATCACGGCCATCGCACCCGGCTGTTTGGCCTCGTTCATGATCTCATCATCATGCTTCCAACGCGCGATATTGCGTTCCACACGCTTATGCCCGACGATCATGGGGCTCAGGCCGGCCGACGTAAAAATCACGCTCGGTCGCTCACCCTGTAGATAACGACTCATGCAACTGACTTGGAAATCATGCGAATACGTGATGCGATTTTCCGTAACCGCCTCGACCGCCGGCAGCGACCGTAGGTATTCGACTTCCGTCTGACTGAATCGTCTTCTCGTCATGTTCCACCCACTTTCACATTGTCATTACCGTTGACTCCGCTTACGCGCCGCGCGACATGGATACGGCTTACGTGCTCTGGACGGTTCACCCTATCATCAGAAACTCGAAAATGACGGGGGCAAAACCACCCGTATCGCTACGCGCTAAACCTCGTGTAAGCTATATCACACAATCGATTCAACGCTTTATCATACAATTCACCCCATCTCACCCCTTATGTGAATCGCTTCCTTTCCGGAGGAGAAGGTAGAGTCCTGTATGACCAACCACTCAAGGAGGTACGATGCCAGGCCGTTTCGCTCCGACGCCGTCAGGCCGCATGCACATCGGCAACATCTACGCGATGCTGGGTGCATGGCTTTCCGCACGCAGCAGCAACGACGCGATCTACCTGCGCATCGAAGACATCGACGAACCACGCGTCGTCCCCGGAGCGGCCGACCTCATCATGGACGACCTGCAATGGCTCGGCCTTGACTGGGACGGCGCGCCCGTATATCAATCCGCCCGACACCCTCTGTATGAAGATGCCCTGTGCGCCTTACAGCGTCTCACCATCGACGATTCGGGAGCCGTCACCGCAGATGCCACCGGAAACGCAACGCCGTTGATCTACCCCTGCTTCTGCTCACGCGCGGACATTCGCGCGGCTTCAGCACCGCAGGAAGGCGACCGTTTCATGATCTACCCCGGCACCTGCCGCAGGCTCGCCGAGACGAATCCGGACGAAGTACGCGCACGGCTTGCGCAGGGCAGGCGGCATTCCCTACGTATCGCCATGCCCGCTTCGAATTCGACGATTGCGTTTGAAGACCGTGTATTCGGCCATCAGGAATTCAATGTGACCCGCGAGATCGGCGACTCGGTCGTTCGCCGGGCCGACGGCCTGTTCTCCTACCAGCTGGTGGTCGTCGTAGACGATCTTGCCATGGGCGTCGACGACATCGTTCGTGGACGTGATCTGCTACGCTCCAACGCCCTGCAGATATGGATCCGGCAAGCCCTCACCGGCTCCACCGACTACTCTTACGCCCATCTCCCCCTCATCGACAATGCGAGCGGGCAACGACTTGCCAAGCGCGAGAAATCACTGGACATGGGCATTCTTCGCAAGCATGGCGTCACACCCGAACGAGTCATCGGATACTGCGCCTGGCTGCTCGGGCTCCAAGGCGATCCGCATTCCACGCATCCGCAACCCATGAGCGTCCAAGAGGCCCTGACCGAATTCAGCTGGGCCAAGGTCAGAACCGACACCGCCGACCGTTCCCTTGACCCGCAGGCATTCAACACCTATTTCGGTCTCTAACGGCACGATGGTCGCTATCTGATCCACAGCTCATTATCGAGCGGATATTCGTTGGTCGTGCATCCGTCCAGATGCATGGACTGTTCCTGCATCAGCGGCGCAGACTGCCCGGCACCGGCGCACGGCGTCTCGTTATCGGTATGACCAAGTCGATGCCCCACTTCATGATTGATCACCATTACGCGGTATCTCGCCATGTTCCCGCCTGCGGAAAGCCAGGCATCCGTGCCGCCATTCCAGCGATCGTCGTTGATGATCACGTTCTCGCCCACACGGCAACTGTATTCGGTGGAGCAACCCGACGAAAACGTGGTCATATATTGCGCTTCGGAAAGCACGATATTGAAGTCACAGTTTCCTTCCGCGCCCTGCACGAACGTAGCACCGGCACGCGGCCATCCGCGCTCATCGTTGAGAATACGGTAGACGGCATTGGAGAAGTCATCGAGCGAACCGACATCACCCTTCTCCGCTACGCAATAGGTGTACTGCGTGGGTTCATGGCCGTTATCCCGTGCCGTCTGCTGGGCCTTGGCGAGAATCTCGTTCCTCTGGTCATCGGTCAGCGGTGCCAATTGATGCTGCAACTCAGCCTGTACCGAATCCTCAGCATTGTCATCGTCTTGCGATTCGTTCGACCGTTCGGCAGCCGCATCGTTCTTGGAATGCTGCCGTTTCGCCGTCGTCTTGCCGGTCGTCGTCGACTGCGAGGCCTGCGCAGCCCGTTGCGCATGCGCCTTCATCCCGTGCACACTGCAGGACACCATCGCAATGACCAGAATCGCAAGCACGCAGGCCACCGTCCAGCGGCGAATGCGAAACACCTGCCGCGAATCCATCGTCACGGCCGTCTTCGGATTCAGCGCACGTAACACATACCGTATGAATCGCACCATGGCTCCTTCCCACAATATGCGAAGGTCCGCGGAAAATATCCACGGACCTCAAGCATAGCTGTACATCAGGCGAACAGCGACTTAAAGAGGAATGCGCCTACGATCGCACCGGCAATCGGAGCCACAACCGGAATCCAGGCCTCACCCCAACGGGAGGATCCCTTGTGCGGAATCGGCAGAATGGCGTGCAGCAGTCGAGGCATAAGATCGCGGGCCGGGTTCAGACCAGGGCCGGTCGGGCCACCCATGGAGGTGACAAGGCCCCACACGATGAAGCCGACCACGATGGCTGCGGCGGCGTGATCTTCCTTACCCCACGGCATTTCGAGGCAGCACAGTGCGCCAAGCACCAGCATGAGGGTGCCGAAGAACTCGTTGACGAAGTAGTTGACGCGGTCGTTGTGAGCATCGGTGGTGCAGAAGGTGCCGAGAATGGCGTTGGCATCTTCAGTATCCTTGTAATGCGGCCAGTAGGTGATGTACACGATGAGCTGACCGACAACGGCACCCAGCAGCTGGGCGATGATGTACGGCAGCACCTGGCCCCACGGGAACATGCCGTTGATGGCCTGGGCGAGGGTCATGGCCGGGTTGATGTGCGCACCGGAAACGCCGCCGAACATCAGCACCGGGAACATGACGCCGAAACCGTAGCCCATCGCGATGTTCAGCCAGCCGGCATGATAGCCCTTGGTGTTCTTCAGCTCCGCATTGGCGACAGCGCCGTTGCCGAAGACCATCAGTACGGCGGTACCGACGAATTCAGCGGCGAGTTTGATAAAGAGTGAGTATTCCACTTCGTCTTCCTCTTATTGCTTCTTCTCGTATTGACACAAGATTAAATTGCGATTCCGCTCTAAGCGGACAACAGGGCAAGATACTACTCCCACCCATGTCTTTTCGATCCGGAGACCACTGATATATATGAGACGGCATAGATAAAGGAGCGGCCTGCAAGAAGAGCGGTCACGAATTGAACGAGGAATTATAGGAATACCTCTTTCGATACGACGGGCCGTATGATACCCCTAAACATCCCTGTACAAAGAACCTCTTGCACCGCTCCGACGCCGGGGAGGGGCTTCGCCGACAACCCAATCGGTTTGTATAGGTCGATGACCGAACGTAGTCGGCATACAATCAGTCTTTCACTGCTTTTCCTCACACGGAAATTCTTGACAGATAGAAGGAATATGTCAGGAATTTCATCCGGTACCTGACGCAACCTTTCAGCTCGCGTTCACAAAACAGGGGCTCGGGGGAGAAATTGTACACATATGTACCCTGAGAAAGGCGAGAGATGCGAGATTATCTCGTTGGTTTAGGAAAAAATCCGATTCAACGGCTTCCCGCACCGCTCGCGATTGAATCAAGAGAGGGTACTATGAGAACAACCAACAATCGAATACACATCCCATCCGCTCTATCGGCTCTGATTGCAACAGTAGCGATTATGGTCATGAGCGTATTCCCCTCGGCTCTGGCATATGCGGATGGCGGCTCCGCCCCGACCGTGCCGGTACAAGTGTCGAAGGTCGACGCCGACGGCACCGCGCTCAAGGGCGCACAACTGCGCATCTCCCATAAGGACGCCAATGGCGCGGACGTCATCGACGCCGAATGGACCTCAGACGGCACCGTGCACACCGCCGACCTGCCCGCAGGCGACTACACGCTCACGGAGACCACGGCCCCTGAAGGATACGACAAGGCGGCCGACCAGACGTTCACCGTCAAGGCTCCCGAAAATCCCGCCCCGACGGACTATTCCTTCACTACACAAAGCTCGTTGACTTCGGGCGCGCTCGTGTCGAAGGACGCCTCCAAGACGGTCTCCCCCGTGTACTGCTTCAACCTGCGGAAGTCCAGCCCGACGAGCGGACTGGACTACACGAGGGTCGAAGGCTCAGCCACCGCGTTCAGCCAGCTCGCTCAGCGCGCACGCCCCGGCACCGACCTGTATCAGGACGTGCTGCGCGTGCTGTACAACGGCTATCCGAATAACAAAGCAGGTATCCAACAGAAGTACAATCTGAGCGATCTGGAGTTCGCGGAGGCGACTCAGTATGCGATCTGGTACTACACCGACTCCCGTCCGGTCGTGCCGCATCCTTATTCCGACGCCGTTCAAGCGCTGGTTGACAGCACGGCGAACATTCCTTCGGGACAGACCCTGGACATCTACAAGACATCCAACGATCAATATCAAAATCTGCTGGCTACCGAATTCCATCAGGCTACCCCGCCGGTCAGCCTGATCATGGTCGGCCAGAAGACCCAGGCCCCGACGCCGACGCCGTCTCAGCCGACGACTCCGACTCAGCCGAGCACTCCGAGCACGCCGAGCACGCCGTCTCAGCCGAGCACACCTGCGCAGAACGCTCCGGTGAAGCCTCTGGAGAAGACGCCGCAGAAGCCGTCCAAGGTGACCACCACCCAACCACAGGTCAAGAACCTGTCGAATACCGGCAGCAACGTCACCATCCTCGCGATCGTGGCCGTAATCGCCCTTGTGGCAGGCGGAGCCCTTGTTCTCGTGCGCCGTCGCATGAACTGAACACCATACGTTCCTCATCCGTTGTGGGGGTGTGTCCGCGTACGCAGGCACACCCCCACACTGTTTCAACCGTCCGGAATCCAGTCAGGCGGTCATGGGCGTCGCAAATCACCGTCCCCAAAAATGAGGACGAAAGCCAACGACGACCCATTATCCGGCGATATGCCCGGCATCGGTACCTCGCATACAGTGACGGAACGGAATTTCGTCTGCGAGGTCAGGATGCATGCATCAGAGGGGGCGGTCCGATGAATCGCTCATCGTTCCACATACAATTAGACATAAGAAGATCACAGCAGATCCCGTTCTCTCGCAGTATGCAAAACGGTGAAAGGCGGTAGTCATGGATACCATTCATCAGATATTATCTTGGGCCGGTATGACGGGAATCATCCTAGCGGTGGTGATTTCGGCATACTTGGCGTTCGTCCGCCATGAACATACATCGGATATCTCGGTCAGGCTCAACGGCATACTGATGGCGCTTTCCACGGTCCTGTTCGTCGCTGGCCGGCTTCATGGCACATCGCAGTCCGCCACGGTGCTGTGGTGGATCGCAATCGCATTGGTTGCCGTCTCGATCGTGTTGCTCGTCATCGCTGCTTGCCGTCCCTCGGGCAACGGGTCGACGACGACGCTCATTCGGATCTTATTCGTCCTGTACATCGTGGCGATGGCCGTCCTGCTGTTCAGCCTGCTCTGAGGGAAAAGCGACATCGCCAATCATCACGGCGCCCGTGCAGATCGTCATGAGGATATGTTCAACGATGCTCAAATCGCATGCTCCTTTGATGGGTTTGCATGCCGAGGATGGAGTGTTGAAGGCACACATCCCGAAGCATTCCCCGCAAGCGTGAACACCAAGAGCAAGCCAAGACCAATGGAAAACAAAGAAACCCTTGGAACCTAACGATTCCAAGGGTTTTGCTGTGCCCCCTCAGGGATTCGAACCCTGGACACGCTGATTAAGAGTCAGCTGCTCTAACCAACTGAGCTAAAGGGGCGTTGGTCTGGCGAGGTTTTGTTCTCGCTGAGCACGAGAAGTAAATATACTCAGATTCGAATCAAATGCAACTCACGGCGTGTCGCGGACATAAAACCGCGGAATTCCGGTGATCATCGGCAATTTCGCCGTGACGGATAATCTCGCAAGTTTCATGGATGAAACCGCCTCTACCGGTCCCCCGACTTCATCAATTACAATTTCTCCACAAATTAGGTGTTGACCCTAATGAGAATCCCCCTACGCCACAACGGTGCAGGGGGATTCTTGATGCTTAAGCTCAGACGTGCAGTCTGAAGTCATTCACCGCGGTCGGACACTCGTCCGGATCGCAGCGAATGGGACCGAAATCACTCAGCGACGACCTTCACGAAGAAGGAAGCGGTGATTTCCGGATGCAGAGCGACGGTCGCCGGGAAGTCACCGGTGGTCTTGATCGGCTCAACGGTGATGTTCTTCGGGTTGACCTCGACCTTGGAAGACAGCGCAATGGCGATCTTCTCGGCGGAGATGCCACCGAACAGCTTGCCGGATTCGGAGACCTTGGCAGCGATTTCGACGGTGGTACCCTCGATCAGTTCCTTGGCGGCAACGGCCTCTTCACGGGTGGCGACGGCCTTAGCCAGACGAGCGCGCTTCATGGCCTCGATCTGAGCGGCGGCACCCTTGGTCCAGGCGAAGCCCAGGCCCTGCGGGAGCAGGTAGTTACGAGCGTAACCAGCCTTGACGGTCACGACATCGCCCGGGTGACCCAGGTTAGCGACGGACTTGGTAAGAATAACCTTAGTTTCAGCCATTGTTCAAACCTCTCTAAGATCAGCGGCCGGAAGTGGCGTACGGCAGCAGAGCCATCTCGCGGGCGTTCTTGATCGCCTTCGAGATCTTGCGCTGTTCCTGCACGGTCACACCGGTGATACGACGGGAGCGGATCTTACCGCGATCGGAAATGAACTTGCGCAGCAGGGCGACGTCCTTGTAATCGATCTCGGTGATCTTGGCAGCCTTCAGTGGATTCGGCTTCTTCTTAAACGGCTTGACCGGCGGCTGCGGCCTCTTGCGTGACATCTTGATGTTCTCCTTACAATCTGGGATTGCTTTTCAGCTTAGAATTCCGGTTCGCCGTCATTGCCTCCGAATTCGGAGGAGCTGGCACCGAAAGATCCGAAGGACGCGGCGGAGGAATCCGCGTTGCCCCACGGGTCGGCAGCCGGTGCTGCGGCAGGTGCGGCGTTGGCGGGAGCGGAGGCCCCACCCTGATAGCCCGCGCCACCGGAATATCCGGCACCGCCCTGGTAGCCGCCGGCGTTGCCGCCGAAGCCACCATTGTTGTTCGCATAGCCTCCGTTGTTACCGGTGAAGCCATTGCCGCCACGATTGCCGGCATAGCCACTGGCACTGGAGGTACGCGTAACCTGGGCGGTTGCGTAACGCAGGGACGGGCCGATTTCATCGACCTGCATCTCAACGACGGTACGCTGGGAACCATCCTGCGCTTGGTAGGAACGCTGCTGCAGACGACCCTGTGCAATTACGCGCATGCCCTTCGACAGGCTCTGCGCACAATGCTCGGCCATGTCGCGCCACGCGGAGCAGCGCATGAACAGGGCCTGACCGTCTTCGAACTGGTTCGAATTACGGTTCCAGGTGCGCGGAGTGGAGGCAATCGTGAAGCTGGCCACGGATGCACCGTTGCCAGTGGTACGGATTTCAGGATCAGCCGTGAGGTTACCCACCACGGTGATAATCGTTTCGCCTGCCATGACGTTACCTACTTACTTATGCAGCTTGAAAAGCTTGAAATTACTTACTTGCGAAGAATCTTCGTGCGGATGACGGATTCGTTCAGGTTCAGCAGACGATCGAGTTCGTCGCTGGTGGCCGGCTCGGCGGAGTAGTTGACCACGACGTAGTTGCCTTCGGTCTTGTCGGCGATTTCGTAGGCAAGTTTACGACGGCCCCAGATGTCGATGTTCTCGACGGCACCGCCTTCCTTGGTGACGAGTTCCAGATACTGCTCGGTCAGCTTCTTCAGACCACGCTCATCCAGCTCAGGATCGGCAATGAACATCAGTTCGTACTTATGCGCAGACATCACCCACCTCCTTCGGACTATCGGCCATGGACTTTCCATGGCAGGAGTGTGTATGCGTACTGCCTTCACGCATCTATATATAAGGTATAAAGATACAATTCAGACAACCTGTTCAGCATATCCCGACACCCAGACGAGTTCTTTCCGTTCACTCTCTCGGCGAAGAGGCCCGCACCCAAGTCCGCCGTCAATCAAAAAGCCCCGCCGCATGGGCGAGGCTCCATCATACGAATCGCACATTCACGAATCGCACAGATCACGCATAGATATTGCGCGGGCGCATATCATCAGGCAATCCATTGAGCAACGTGGAAACCGAACCGGACTCGAACACGGAACGGATGCCGGCGGCCAGCAATGGCGCGGCAGACAGTACGGTCATGTTCGGCAGACGCTTCTCTTCCGGAACCGGCACGGTGTCCGTAAGCACGATTTCCCTGGCACCGCAATCGCGCAGGCGTTCCACGGCCGGGCCGGAAAGCAGGCCGTGCGTAGCGACCAAGGTCACCGACTTCGCGCCGGCTTCACGCAGGGTGCGCACGGCCTCGCAGATGGTGCCGGCGGTGTCGATGATGTCATCGACGACCACGCATTCGCGCCCTTCGACCTCTCCGATGATGCCGTGCGCCACCGCATGATTAGGACGCGTGGTGTCGCGGGTCTTGTGGATGAATGCGAGCGGCAGACCGCCGAGCTTGGCGGCCCACTGTTCGGAAACCTTGATGCGGCCGGCGTCCGGGGACACGATGGTGGTGTTTGCCAATGGCATGTTGTTACGCACGTAGTCGAGCAGCACCGGCATGGCGGTGAGATGGTCGACCGGACCGTCGAAGAAACCCTGTTCCTGGGCGGCATGCAGGTCGACCGTCATGATGCGGTCAGCGCCGGCGGCCTGGAACAGGTCAAAGATAAGCCGTGCGGTGATGGGTTCGCGCCCCTGGTGCTTCTTGTCCTGACGAGAGTAACCGAGGAACGGCGCGACCACGGTGATGGAACGGGCGGAAGCGCGCTTCAGCGCATCGACCATGATGAGCTGTTCCATAATCCACTTGTTGATCGGCACGGTGTGTGCCTGCATCACGAACACGTCGGCGCCGCGCACCGGCTCGGTGTAGCGCGCGTACATCTCCCCGTTGGCGAAATCGTATGAGGTGGTCTCGAGCACATGGGTGCCAAGGTACTTCGCGGTTTCCTCGGCTTGTTCGGGGTACGCACGACCCGTCACCAACGCCAGTTTTTTATCCGGGGTGCCTTCGAGAATCGCCGACATGCTTCGCCTTCCAATATACGGGTGCGTGAAATTAAGCCAAACTCAAATATAACAATGCGGGTGCCCACGCCGCGCGGAAACGATTCGGCCCGTCACGCGGTCTTCAAAGATACGGATGCCGTGAGGGTGAATCATTTGCGATCGTCACCCGGCTCAAGAAGAGAAGATGCCTCACCGCAAGAACGTCATATCGTCTCAGGAAGATACGGGTCGGATGCGCACTTAGGTTGCGCACAGTCACACAAGAAATTCCTGATACTGCGATGACGGCCATCCTTCCGTCCGGATTGGACCGCGCACGATCGGACAAAAAAGACCTTTTCGAAGATAGTGCGTTCAGATTCCGTGCCGCATGGACTCAATTCACGTCTCAGACGACTTATCCATACCCCCTTACTTTACGATTGCCTTCAGTATGCGGCCTTATGGAGTCATTGAGGGGCATATGAAAAGCACGATTTGCCAAAACAGCCGTCTTGACAAATCGTGTTTGCACATCCAATTTCACCGAACCGCACCGCCGCTATGCCGGCCGTCTCGGACTCTACTCGGCGAATGCCTCGCGAATCTGCGCGGCATTGCCATAAGAAGCCTGCGCACCGTAACCCGTGGCCGCATAGGCGGACACGTACGCGGCAAGTTGCGCGGACTCGGACAGCGACATGCCGGAGGCGAGACCGGCCAGCACGGTACCCATGAAGGAATCGCCGCAACCGGTGGTGTCGACGGCCTTCACGCGAACCGGCGCAATGCGCTGAATCGGCTCTTCCGCAGTAGCGTCGAGCACCACGGAACCGTCGCCTCCCAATGTCACGATCGCCTGATCAAAACCGAACGACCGCATTTCGTCCAAAACATGGCCCCAGTCGAAAGCGTCCCAGTCATCATCCTCAGGCTCGTCAATGCCGAGCAACTGCGCCATCTCATGCTCATTGACGAGCAGGATGTCGGAGGCTGCCACCAGTTCCGCAGGCAACGACGGCGTGAACGGCGAATCGTTGAGCAGCACCTTCACACCCGCCTCATGGCAGATGCGCGCGGCGGCGGTCACCGTCTCGATCGGACTTTCGAGGCACAAGCCGAGCACGGAAGAACGCACCAGCGCCTCGCGTACGGATTCCACATAATCCACGGTCACCTGTGCGTTGGAGCCCGGAGAATACACGATGGTGTTCTCGCCGGCCGCGTCCACGGTGATCACGGTGGTTCCGCTCGGGCCGAGCACGCGGCGCACATGCGTGGTGTTCACACCGGCCTCGGCCAGAGCGCCGAGTAGGAATTCGGCATTGCTGTCGGAGCCAACCGCGCCGAACATCTGCACGGTGGCGCCGATTCGCGCGGCCGCAGCGGCCTGATTGCCTGATTTACCACCCGGCAGCAGCTGCAACGGGCCACCGGTGATGGTCTCCCCCGGCCCCGGCAGTCGTTGCGCGGTAACGGTGTAGTCCGCGTTCATGGAGCCGATCACCGACACCGTGCCGTGAATTCGATCCAATGCAGAGAGCACTTCGATCGCGCCCATCCTTGTCTCCTTAAGATGTTGTGTTCCGATGATTGTCAGTTATCGAAGATTCAGATTGCCGGTGGGCGGTTCAGTCATCCGTACCGCCCACCGTCCGTGAAACATTCCGTGAAACTTACCGTTCGGCCTGTTCGGACTGTTCGGCCTATTCGGCCTTTCCGGCCTGTTCGGTTTCCAGCGCATGATTGCCTTCGTAGATCTTCTTCTTGAACACGAAGAACACGATCAGGCCCAGCAACGCGGTGACGGAACCGATAAGCAGCAGATTGGAGAAGCCTGCGGCATCGCCGGTGGTGCCGACGATGGAGGAGCCGGCCATCGCGTTGGAGCCGAGCAGGCTGCCGATGATGGCGATGCCGATGGACGGCGAGACGTTCATGGCCAGATCGTTCATGCCCACGCCACGGCCGGACTCATCCTTTTCGATGGTGCCCAGCACGGTGGAGACGACCGGCGAGTACATCAGACCGCAGCCGGCGTAGAACACGCAGGCGAACAGGGTGAGCACCAGGAAGCCGGAATTCACGCAGAACGCGGCACCCGTCCATCCGACGAACATCAGCGTACCGGCGGTCATGAGTCCCGCCCTGATGCCGATCTTACCGACGATGAGTCCGGAGCAAGTGCCCACGACGGCGGCGACCACGTACGCCCACACGATGTACAGCGACACCTGCGTGGTGGTCATACCGTACAGCTTGGTGCCGATGGCGTTGAAGATGGGCGACAGTGCGTAGTTCACGAAGTAGAACACGAGGATCAGGCTGATCGCGCGCAGCCAGCGGGTGTTCTTGAAGAACGCCGGGGTGATGAACGGGTTGGCGGCCTTGTTGATGTACACGCCGAACGCCGCGTACAGCAGTATGGACACCACGAGCATCCACCATGCCATGTACGAGAAGAACAGGGTCAGGAACGCGGTTGCGAAGCCGAAGATCACGAAGCCGAGCGCGTCGACCTTCTGGCCGTTGCCGCTCTTGGCCGGCAAGGTCTTGAGCAGGATCGGCAGGAACAGAATGGTCACCGCCGGAATCAGGAACAGATACTGCCATGCGATGGAGCTCAACATGCCTGCCGCGAACACGCCGATGGATGCGGACAGCTGATATGCGGCGGTGAACAGGCCGAAGAAAATCACCTTCAGATCATTGCGCAGATATTTGGTCGCGACCACCAGGAAGGCGGAGCCCGCCACCTGTTCGCCGGCGGTCTGCAGCACTCGTGCGATGATGACGGTCCACAGATTGGCGGCAAAGAAGAAGTTGGCGATGAAGCCGAACAGCGAGCCCACGAACAGGGTGATAAGACCGACCGTCACGAGGCGACGCAGGGAGACGAAGTCACCCAGAGAACCGTAGATGAAGCACACGATGCCAAGCACGATGCTCGGGAACGCGGTGATCAGGGAGGCTTGGTTCGGCGCACCCACATCGGCGCCGACCTGCTGGAACACAAGGTTGAAGCCCTGCAGGCACAGGGTGCCGAGTACGAAGGTGATGAGCAGCGGAATCAGGGCACGGATGGCCATCTTGTTGCTGGTGACCGGATCGTCGAACGGATCGGCGGATACGTTTACATTGTTATGAGTCATATGATCGACTACTTTCAAATTTCACATTCAATAGGGAAACGGAACGCGCAATCTAGGGCGCGCAACCTTATTTCGCGCCCTTGGCAAGCCCGGAAATACGCGTCATGAACTCGTTCAGGAACCTCGGCACATCCACGCCCACGGCCACCTTCATGGTCTTGTTCGCATCGTTGAGTCTGGTTTCGTCGCCGATGGTGCGGCCACGGGTCGGGCCGTCCACATCGACCTTCATGTTGATGTCGAGCATGGTCACGAGCGTCGGATCGACCGCCACGCCCACGGCGAGCGGATCATGCAGGCCGCAACCGCCCAGATGCGGTGCGGTGGTCTCGTAGGCCTTGATGTAGTAGTCGGTCATGTCGGCCAGGAACGTACCCGCCTTGGTGCCGAGCTCACGCCACTGCTGGGTTTCTTTGTAGGTGAGCAGGGTTTGCAGGGTTACGTCGAGGCCGATCATGGTCACGGGTGCGCCGGAGCGGAACAGACGGTCGGCTGCGTCTGGATCCTGTGAAATATTGGCTTCGGTCCACGCGTTCACGTTGCCCGGAACGGTCAGAGCACCGCCCATAAGTACGATTTCGCCGATTTCATCCTTGATTTCCGGCGCCTTGTCGAGTGCGGCCGCGATGTTGGTCATCGGACCGGTCGGTACGTAGACGAGGTCCTTGCCGTACGTTTTGACGGCGTCGATGATGAAGTCGACTGCGGATTCGGTTTCGACGGAGCGGTTGGAGTCGGGAATGGTCACGTCGCCAATGCCGTTTTCGCCGTGGATGAACGCAGAGATCGGCAGTACGTCGAAATGGTCGGTGGTGCTGGAGTGCGGCAGTCCTTGGTAGACCTTGACTTCCGGATGTCCGAGCAGGTCGGTTACGGCCAGAGCGTTGCGCACGCCCTGTTCGACGAGCACGTTGCCGTAGGTGCCGGTGATGCCGATGAGTTCGATCTCCGGGCTTCCCAAGGCGTAGGAGATGGCCAGAGCGTCATCGACACCGGTATCCAAATCCAGAATCAGTTTTTTCATGGTTATGCCTTTCCTCATTGACGGACTGACGACGGTCCGCCACCACACGTCCCATTGTCGTCAGCTTTGTTGCATAAAAAAGCAGCGAGTACATTCTCGATTTGCTGTTGGATTCATGATAAAGCGTTTTATCATGAGAGTCAAAACACTCACCCATCTGCGTGTCGCTTTTTGTCCCACCGCTGGAACCAGCCCCATCCGTCCCGACTTCGGCGTCGATGCCTACAGGATGGCGCAATCCGCCGGAAGGAAGGAGTTCCGCACCTAGGCACAGGCGGCCTGAACCAGTTTCGGAGTGAGCAGCCGGACTCGCGGATGACGCAGCCAAGGGCGTTCGCCTCCGTCTTCAGTACTCACGGAGTCGGAATCATTCCCGTCTTTTGCGCCGGTGCGGCCAATCGTGGCGTCGATGCGGACGGAGAGCATCCGCCAACAGGCTTCCGCCAGATCGGTGACGCTTTGCTCGACGGTGGTCATGTGCAGACCAAGGCCGAATCTCTTGAGGATATTGTCGTAGCCGATCACCTGCATGTCCTGCGTCGCCTGCAGTCCACGCTCGGCAAGGCGCTGGCGGAATCCCAAGGCCATCACATCGTTGCAGCAGAACACCGCCGTGGCACCGCCGTCGATAATTCGATCGGCAGCATGATATCCGCTGTCGAAACGGTAGTCACCCGCAACGCACAGTGCGGGATCGAAACGCTCCCCCGCCTGTTCGATGGCATCCACGAAACCACGTTTGCGGTCAAGCGCGCTCGATTCCGCGACATCGCCCGTCACGATGCCGATATGACGGTGCCCGCCTTCCAACAGATACCGTGCGGCGAGACGGCCGCCCACATAGTTGTCGAATCCGACGGCATCGCACCAGCCGTTCTGTACGAGGCGGTCGATGAGCACCACCGGACAGGCCACCTGCTCCACGTCGGCTCGCAACTCATCTTCGGCGGCGCAGGACTCGCGCGCGGGAATCAACATCATGCCATCGACACCTCGGGAGGCGAGTCGGACCATCAGATCATGTTCGGTGGCACGCGAATCGTCGGAATTGGCCACAATCAACGAATAGCCTTGTGCGGCGCACTCATCTTCCACGCATTTCGACAGTGCGGCGAAAAACAGGTTTTCGATGTCGGGCACGATCAGCGCCACGAGTTTCGACTGTTTGGTCACCAGGCTGCGCGCGCTCTGGTTAGGCACGTAATGCAGTTCTTTGGCCGCCTTGTCGATAAGCTCGCGCTTCTCCTTCGACACGCGTGCCGGACGTCCGTTAAGCACCAGCGACACGGTGGTCACCGACACTCCCGCCGCCCGCGCCACGTCTTTCAGCGTTGCACGCCGTGCCATACAGCCCCCTTAGAACATCGTTCCTTCTAGCATAAAATCATCGCGGACCACAACGCGCTGTGCCGATATTCACTTGCGCACCGTGCGTCGGCACGGCACCGTACCGATCGGGCACGGCGGCCCGTAGCGCCACCCGAACCATGCAAATCTCTTCGCGAAGTCACATGTCGCAACTATTCCTCTCACAGAGGAAAAACACGAAGTCATTTTCTCAGTAAGCGATTTTCTCATGGATTTTTTGTAGACTCGTCAAGTCTCGTTGAAATTCACAAGCAACAAGATAGAGGGAAAGAAACTGTGAAGATCGAAAAAAGCAATGCCAAATCAAGGCGCGTGATTGCCGCAATCGCCATAGTGGCGGTTATCGCGATCATATTAACCGTCGCCGTGACCATCATCATCGGCAATCAGCGAGAACTGACGCAAGCCGCCAGCGACACCTGCAAGTTGAACGCGAAGACGCTGACCGTGCATCAAGACAGCTTCAAGGAGGCGCAGTCCGAAGCCGAACAAGCCGCAAAACTGACGGTCGACGATGTTGCGAACGGTTCCACATTGGAAACGCTCAAGGATGCGATGAAGCTTGCTGACGCCGTCGACGATGCGCCGACCTGCCCAGCCAAGGGCAATGCGGATGACTTCACCAAGGCCACCAACGACATCAAAGACTACGCCGACAACCTGCGCAATATCACCAATGAGCTTGATTCCGCGGTCAAGGCCGTTCTCGCCTCGCAGGAAATGAAGCTCGATTCCGCCAAATAGCCGAATCCGCCATCGACGGCCTCTTCCGACCGCAGTCGCCCTGTCGAGGCCGAACGGCCCGGAAGATGGCCCGATAGGTTGTGTCAATCGTTGGCGGCATAGGCCTTTGGCCTATGGCAGTTTAACAATAGCGGCAATATCTGCAAAGCAAGCGAAACAGCCACCTATCGACGTAGACCAATACCGTACAGCGAAGCATCTGGCAGACTTCCTCCAACGACTTAAAGCCTACCTAGGCTCTAACCGCGGAGCCTACTCCTTAATTTCACAAGATGGTTTCTCATACTCAACACCCGTTTCGACCCAGCCCATTGGCGTCTGATCAAGTTTGAGATCTTCCTTGGCCTTCGGCGAGGTGGTCACGTCGATGTCGAACGTCGCATTCTGTCCGTAGGCGATGTTCGCGACGGTATAGATTATGCTATTGCCCCTGAAATTGCCCTGCTGCGGGTCATCAATCTGGGCACTGCCGCCGACGGTAAGGTTGGAGATGGAACCACCTGCAGGCGCATAGAACAGTATCTTATCGACGCTGTGGCCACGCAAATCACCACCACCGAGAATGTAGGTGGGGCCATTCGCGTAATCCTCATAGGGCAGAACATTCTCCAAAGTGACTGTTACATGGTAGGTCTGGGAACCATCTTGATTACATGAGGTACGTGTAATCCGCGTATTGCGGTGCAGGTACCAGTCCATCTTCGAAAAGTTGAGCTGGTTGAAGTACATGCCGAATTCCGGCCTCTCCTCATCGGAAGGAACACCATTCGCCAAACCTATATCGGAGAAGACCTTATTCTCATCCTCATGAAAGCTCACAAAGCTTACATGTCGACCGTCCGCCATTGGGGAGATGAGCTTGGCAATGGACATGAGCTTGCTGACATACAGATTCTTGAACGTAGCGTCTATCACATTGGAAGCCACATACTGGAAGTACTCGTCCTGGTAAGCAGTGTCTACATCCTTGTAGATGTCGTTAAGTAGGAACTGGGCAGTATTGTCGCCTGTCAGCAACGGGCCATTCGGAATCTGCACGTTGCCATTCAGCTTCACCAGCGCCTGGATGAACACCGGATCGATGGCCATCACGCCATCCACATTGGTGGAGTGGCTGGATCGCTGCCAAATAGTAGCGATGTTCTTCGCCACGTTATTGAAGTCCGGGTCCACCTCCTGATCTCGAATATCGAAGGAGAACGGGAAAAATGCCTTATCGGAATCCGTATAGACCTCTGAATCCGCGCCTTCGAACTCGGTATTCGGGTAGAAGTCGCCCATCTGGAACGAACCCTCATTAGTGGTCATGCTGCCCAGCGAGCCACCCAAGCCGCCCGAAGAGCGGGATTCCGAAGTAGTGGCCGCGAAAACCAAATAGGTACGCTGACCATCCTGACCTAGAAGATTCGGTAGAACCGAGAATATCTCATTGCCCTGATTTAGTTTATCGGCAATATCAGCAAACTGGCCCAGCGCCTGGTTATACGCATTCTTCACCAACCCGATATGCGGGGTCGGCAGGGTCTCCATCTTCTTATACTGCTGCTGAACTTGCGCGTTCACCGTATTCATGGAGTTCTTGATATCCAATATCGGTTGTATGTTGACTTGATTGTCACCAGCACTCAGATCAGCACTCGTCACCGCAGTCAGCATATCGGAAACCTTTGGTAACGTCTTCGAAGCGAAGTCATCCACCACTTCCGTCATACCCTGCACTGCGCGAATGTCATCACCATACATCGGCACCATGGCTGCCAACTTCCACAGGCCGCCATGCGCGATGGTGCGAGCGGCGCTGGTGTGCTGCTGCATCGGTTTGATGACCTTCTGCAGTGTGTCCGAATCCGTTGTATTCGTAATGTCTTCGAACTGCTTCATCGTTTTCACGGCGGCAACCTCATGGTCTTTGACCCGCAACGCCTGCTTGTAGAGCTTGTAGCCGGCCATACCGCATACCGCACCCAATACGACGAACGACACGAAGACCCCCAGCAGCACCCATAGCCACTTCTTACGCTGGCCAGACTGTGCCGTGGCATGGATTGCATTGTGCTTCATAATCGACAACTCCGATTCGTCTACTTGCGATTTATTATGCGGCTAGAATTCTTTGTTCCAAAAGCCGTTAATAACACCCTATTGTCATGTGACATTACGCTTACGCCACTGCTTGAAACAACGATATCCGCCATTGAAGACCAAGTTCTCCACATAGATTACTCCGAGGAAATCGAGTTATTTCATCAGAAACAGCCATTTAGCGGCAAGGGGGTATCGAGACGCCAACCATACCACTGCGTACGAGATGATAAACGCAACGGCCATGATGCACGCATACAGCGCCCATCCATGCACAGGCAGTGGCGCATACTTCATGAACAGCACTATAGGGTAATGCAACACGTACATGCCATACGAACATACGGCCACACTGCGCACAGGCCGGTACAGGGCATTCGGAATACGCCTACCGCGCAACGCCCGTACCACGGCAAGGAACAGCATGCACCCACCCAACACCACCGGCGTGAACGCCAGACTGGACTGGAAACCGTCTGCATGCAGATTCGACCATGCGGCGGAAACGCACAATACCGCGAGCGCCGCCACCATACCCGCATACACCGCAACCGGTGCGGTTCGCATGCCGAAGCCTTGACGCACCATGTAGCCGAACACCATATAGAACAGGAATCGCGGTTCCGTAATGCCGAACATATCCAAAGCGCTGACGACCCGGAACGCATTACCTTGCAATGCCATGATCTGATTCACGCTCGGCAACACCGAGTAGCACACGAACAGGCAGGCCAGTACCGCATAGGCATACGGTTCCAGGCCACGTTCCCGAACGGCGTGCAGCAGCAACGCCAGCAACGGTACTAGCAGGTACGCGCCTACGATGGCCTGCATGTACCAGAGATGACCCATTGGCGCAGGTCCTATGAACAGCGCCGATTTCACATAGTCGGCAACGGTCACGCCGCCAGCGCCAATGTATTGCACTACCGCGAGTGCAAGATCGAATATCTCATATGAGACGATCAGCGGCAGCAGATTGCGTTTGAAGAAGGTGAGGGCCCGTTCTTTCGTATAGTCACGGTCCAACAGCAGGTAGCCGCTGATCATCAGGAACAGCGGTACGCCCAGCGTGGACAGTCCTATGGCGCAGGAGGCGGCGATCTGGTTGCCGGTGAGACCGGACAGGTCTTGGCCGTTGACCTGCGCGATGGCGGCGCGTAGCGAATGGATGCTCAGTACGCAGAGCAAGGCCAGCGTGCGCAGCACGTCGATGCTTTGCACCCGACTCGTCTCGTTTGCAGCCATTCAAGCTCCTTCATGCAACTTCACGGTCATGATTTACGATAGCGTAGTGACCATTCAACAGCATGACCAGCTTCCGCAGTTCTCCCTGCTTATGTCAGTGTATGCCAATGATTCGCTGCCGCAGGTCGAGAGGGCGATTGCCTCCGCCACGGTCGAGCAGTCGCTGCCGCCTACGCAGATCGTGATCATACGGGATGGTCGGGTGCCGGATGATATCGCACGATTCCTGCAGGGATTGCCCGAAGCCGTTGCCGATTGGTTCAGCCGTTCCGGTATCTCCTCGAGGCCTCGCCCTGAAGTGACCGTGGTGCCGCTGGAAGTCAATCAGGGTCTTGCGCATGCGTTGAATGAAGGTTTGCGGCGGTGCCGTTACGATGTGGTGGCCCGTGCCGATAGCGATGACATCTCCTTGCCTGAACGTTTCGCTACGATGATGCCGTTGTTCGCCGCCGACCGTGCGCCGGCCATCGATATTGCCGGCAGTGCCATTCAGGAGTTCTCAGGCGAAGAAAATCGTAACGGTCAGGTGCGTACGCTCCCCCGTGAGGGCGCGGAACTGGAACGGTTCGCCCGCATGCAGTCGCCATTGCACCATCCGAGTGTGGTGTTCCGCAAGTCCGTGGTGCTGGCCGCCGGCGGATATCCGGAGCATGTCGGCCGTTTCGAGGATTACATGCTGTGGGAGCAACTCATGCTGCGCCATGCTCGCTTCTACAACGTACCGGAGGCGTTGGTGCTGTACCGCGTGGACGCCGGCGCATACCAGCGTCGTGGCGGTTTGGGCATGTTCCGTGACGAACTGCAATTGCAGCTGAAGTTCCTGCATGACGATTTCGTGAGTCTTCCGCAGTTCCTGCGCAATGTGCTGGTGCGAGCCGTCTACCGGCTGCTGCCGACCGGCTTCAGAAAATCCTGCTATCACCTGCTGGTCGCCGTACGCAACAGGTTGACCGGTAATCGCAAGTAGACTTCTGTAATGTTCAGCCTTCGATTGCCGTGATGCGCCGCGCGATCTGCGGCACGTCGGCGAAGAGTTCGGCGTTGGTTTGCGGATCGGTATGCCAACCGTCATGCCAGCCGCGTTTGAAGCAGTCGACGATTACCCCCCTGTTGCCGGAACGCAGATAGGTGAGCGCCCAGCGACGGACGGTTTTCAACAGGAATTCGGCGAGTTCCGCCGCCGTGAAGTTGCTGCGGGACAGGCGGAACAGCCATAGTTTGTTGCGCACCTCATTGTAGAAGCGTTGGCCCGGATCGGCGTCGCTGGAACCGAACACCTTGGTCTTGTGCACCACCTCACTGGCGGGCACATAGTAGCCGATGCCATGCTTGAGCAGGGCCGTGGTGAATTCGAAGTCGTCATTCCACAGAAAATAGGCGCTGCGTGGCAGCTTGTTGAGTCCCACGATCGCACCAGCGTTGATCAGGCAGGAGACGAACGACAGCGAACGTGCCTGGTAGGCGCCCTCCCCCGCCATGCCGTCAAGCGTCTTCGCGCCCTTGCGCACCCATGTGCGCGGCCGCGGCTTGTTCATCAGGTGCTCACGGCCGTCGACCCACAGCGCTTTGGACCCAAGTATGGTGGGTAGGGCGTGATTCACGTCCAGTGACTCCTGAGCCGCTTGGAGCAGCTTCTCCAGTGCGGTGGGCGTCGGTATGGTGTCATCGTCCATGATCCACACGTAGTGGGCGGTGCCATGATCGGCGGCGACGGCTTTCGGGTCGACCGCTTCGGCCATGCCCGCGCAGAATCCACCGGCTCCGCCGACATTATGCGGCAGGGCAATCACATCGGCGTCGATCGGATGTTCGTGCGCTACCTGGAGCGCATGGTCGGTGCTGGCGTTGTCGACCACGATCACGCGGTCGGCCGGACGGGTCTGGACCGCAAGGCCGTCAAGACATTCGCCCAGCAATTGTTCACGGTTATAAGACACCACCACGGCGGTAACGTTGAATCGCATGGGTTACGAACTTCCCTATCGGTTTATCGGGCACTTCTGAGGATAGTCGATTTTCGGATTGAAGGACCATGCCTCCAGCATCTTCCTGTACATTTTACGGCGCAACGGTCCAGCTACGTTGCCACGATGCATGGTACGGCATACGGTTGCGCAAAATATCAGATATTTGGCAACGCCTTCGTGATGCAGATGGTACGAAGCCTCGTTACGTATGCCGCATGAGAACTTCCATTCATTCTTTTCGTTGATCATGGTGAAATTGACACCTTTATTGGCACCCATATCATGCAGTACCACACTGCTAAGTACCTGTACGCCCGGGCAGGAGCGCGTGATACGCAGAGTGTACTCCGCATCATCGAACCAAATAAAATATTCCTTATAGGGCAGTCCGAAGTTCTCCATGACCCAGCGTGGAATCAGTACGGAGACGAATGAGCATCTAGTCACCATGATCAAATCGAGCCCTTTGGCTTTCAGACGTCCCCAATCCCATGTAGGAATCGGATTATTCATCTCAGAAATGGTGCCATCGATATATTTCACCATGGAGCAAGCGAACGGTACATCTGGTCCAAGCTCAGAGACCGCGCTATCATAGCCCTCGATGAGTTTTTCCAAGGCGCTCGGTTCCGGATAACCGTCATCGTCGAAGATCCAAGTAAAATCCGCACCCAACTCATAGGCACGACGCATGCCTGCGGAAAAACCACCCGCACCACCTTCGTTCTTCTCCAAGGTAACGATATCGAGCTGCACAACATCGGCAAGCGAGAACGACCTTGCATACTCCTGCAGATAATCCGCGGTACCATCGGTCGCAGCATTGTTGACAATGATGAGTTGTGCAGGTAATTGAGTCTGCGTCTCAAGGGAAGACAGAACCGTCTTCAGCTTGTCAAGTCGGTTATAGGTAACGACGACAGCCGCCACTTTCCTTGCTTCTGTCATTGGTCGTGCCACTCCTTCAGCATCTTCTTGAAGTATGCATCCGCGGATTCCATCTGCGAGAATTTTTGCAGCCGTGCAAGCTCACTCTCCCACAGTTTCCTACGATTCTCTTCGTTATTGACGATATGGGACAGTATGGATTTCGTATCGCGTACGAATTGCGGAGTCATGCGACGGCACAGTCCCTGAGGCGGAATCAGCGTTTCCTGTGAACCCACATTTGCGGAAAGCACCGGTATGCCGGCACTGATTGCCTCAATGCTGGTAAGAGTAATGCCTTCATTAACGGATGAAATCAGCAACGCATCGGTCTCCTGATAGGTCTGTGCCACAGGCACGCCCATGCCCCGACGCTCCACTACATTCTCCAAACCGTAACGTTTCAGCAGCCTGTCCGCAAAAGCATCCATATTGCCGCTGCCCTGCATAATGAAACGGAATTCGCCAGGATAGGCATCATTCACCGCTTTTGCGACGAGGATGAACGCGTCTGGCCTCTTCTGCCGAACCACACGTCCCACATAGGCAACAGTAAACGGCTTGGACTTATCCCGGCTCTTGAACTTCGGAGCTTTCGCATCCGCTGTCAGACCTATCAAAGGTGCATCCACCACTTTTACAGGGGCAACATGGTGGTAGTCAACCATCCAATGCTTAAGTTGAGGGGAGATAACATGATGAAGGTCAATCCACTCGTCATGGGCCACGGATTCTTTCGGATAACCGCCACGGAAATAGTATTCCACGATATGCAGCGAGTCGATCACCTGAGTTTGCGGGAAATGTGACTTAACCCACCAAAGATTGTCGTACATCCATTGGCAATGGTGAATCAGAATGCCTGGAATATTAAATTGCTCGAAGAGAGCACGCAATAAGGGGGAGTCACCGGGACGCTCCTGCAGCGGTAGGGTCATCGGCAATAAAAGCGCATCATCAAATACGGGATTGGTAATCCATGGTTGGTGTCCATCACAATCGGTAACGATGATGGGCAGGAACCCCGCCTCCCTCACCAACTTTACGGTTTCCAATGCCCAACGTTCGGCACCGCCCGCTTGGAACCAGTGCATGGCGACTATGATCGCTCGAGGTGCGTTCACAGCGGCATGACCGGGCGTGACCTCCACCCAAGGATGCACGTTGTCGTCATTGTCATTGGCAGCTTCCGCCGTACGAGAAAGCGCCTTACCAACAGGCCTTCTGCCAATCCGTTCGCACCATATGCGTTCGCCCTCTCGAAATATATCGAAGTAATTCGGAGCTGCTTCTTCAAAAGATTTATATAATTTTACTAATCTGCGGCCTTCAGGACGATTTAATTCCACATCCTTGTCCGTAGCCTCATCCGGAGTGAGCAGAATATGCCGCACACCACGGTCCACGACCTGTCGATCGTCACTATCGAAATAGTGAGGCGAGAAATTCGTCTGCGCCTCCGAGGTGGAAGTCGCCGTCACCGTCATGAAAGACACCAAATCCATCCGCTCGGTAAGCGTACCATCCAATGTGGTGAGATCGGTAAGCTTCGGATACTGCCACTTCTCCCCCATATACAGCTTATATATGAGTTTCCGCTTGGGCTGAATCAGTGAATTGTAGTCCATTGCGCCATAGACCAATCGACGAAGGCGCTCACTTAATTGCTGAAGTTTCCATTCATCCTCAAGTTCCACACGGAAAAAATGTCGCATATGCGGAATCATATCTGATATGTCTAGAGGGAAACAAATTGCCCGCATATCACGAATGTTTCCGTTCAGGACAACGAAAATCAACCGGTCTCATATTTCCCTGCACGATCCGCACCGACTATGGTGTTTCAAAGTATGCTCTGATACAAGAAAATGGCTGGTGAAGGTAAAAGGAACCCATATGAACCGAAAGAGGCTGATTCGAGGAACAATCGCGGCCGTGCTCACGACTATGGTAATTATGGCGATCATCGTAGGCTGCATGCCGAAGTGGGGGAATGGCTCCGCGATGCATTCGGCGAAAGGTGCCGCTCAATCTTCATCCGCGACTTCCCAAGCACAGCACATATCCGTGACCCTGCCGTCATACTATGCCGAAAACATGGTCTTCCAGCGCGGCAAGCCGCTGGTCATCCAAGGCACGGCCACCGCCACAAGCGGTGACGCCGGCGGCAACGCCATCGACCAGTCCAAACTGTCCGCAACGCTCACGCGGGGCAAGACGACCGTGAACGCGACCGTGAACGTCAGGAACAGCGGGGCGTTCACATGCACGATGAAATCGTTGCAGGGCGGGCTCAAGCCATACCGGCTCACCATCACGTACAACGGCGAGACCGTGTTCGATCTGGCGAAGGTGTATGTGGGAGACGTGTTCGTGGCGGCCGGGCAGTCGAATATGGAACTCAACTACACGCAGTACTACTCCTCCGGCGGCGACACCAACTGGAATTGGGGCGGCGGACTCATCTCGCGCAACGATCTGCCGAAACTGCTCACCGATAAGAACGTGCATTTCGTGGTGGCCGAGCATAGCGTCGACAACACCGACTTCCCGCTGATCAACGCCAACAAGACCTCCGGCTGGCTTGCCGCCGATGGCACCAATTCGCAGCGCCTGAGTTACCTGGCGCAACAGTTCGCAATGCAGTTGCGCGTCAAAAGGGCCAACATACCGATCGGCATCATCCAGACCTCATGGGGCGGTACCGCAATCAGCCGTCATGTGCAGGGAGGCGACATCTACGCGAACCACATCGCGCCGCTGACCGGCTTCCGCGTGGCGGGCGTGCTGTGGTATCAAGGTTGCAATGACGCCTCGACGCTCAGCACCTCCCTGGACTACGAATCGCAGATGACCGCGCTGATCAACCAGTACCGCAAGGTGTTCGACGAAAGCACCCTGCCCTTCCTGTATGTGCAACTTGCGCGATGGTCAGGCTATCAATACACGCAGAACGTGCGTCAGGGGCAGTTGCGTACGCTTGACAACGCGAATCTGCGCAACAGTGCGAACGTGGCCATGACGGTTTCCATCGACACCGACAAGGGCACATCGAAAGTGATTCATCCGCTCGGCAAAGATATTCTCGGCGCACGCATGGCCGCACAGTACGAGGCCATGGTCGCCGGCGAGAGCGTGCCGTCCGGGCCGATCATCGAATCGGCGACGCGCAGCGCCGACAAGTCCGCGATCACACTGTCGTTCAAAGACGGCACTGCCGACAAACTGCGATCCATGAAGCCGAACTATTCGAAAAGCGCCACGGCGAGTGCGCCGGACTATACCAAAACCCCGAACGCCACGCCACTGGACGGCATTGCGAACGTGGCCTCCCCCACCGGCGATGCACTGCAAGGTTTCGAAGTGGCCGACAACAGCGGCAACTGGACGTCGGCCACGGCCACGATCAAAGGCAATCAGGTGTCGCTCACCTCCACCACGGCAGCCATGGCCGACATGACGCAGGTGCGCTATCTGTGGAGCGGCAATCCCGACTGTTCGAGCATCCTCTACAACGGCGACACCCTCCCGGCCAGCCCGTTCACGGTCGCGGTGCGCAATTAGTCCGTAATTAGTCATTTGCCGCACTCCCATCGGTTTTGCGGCGAGGAAAATGCTCCTAGTATGTCGCAAGGGGAGCATTGCGCCGTTTGTTGTGCGCGAACAGGTCCGTAACCGTATAGAGAGGCACCAATGAAGAAGAGCATCGCAGCAATCGCAGTCGCGGGCATGCTGACAATCGGCATGGTTTCGCTGCCGTCCGCAGCCATGGCAGATGAAACCGGCACCTCCGGCGCGACCACGGAAATCGGCCCGAACATGACCACCTGCGATGCGGACAGGCTCTGCGACACGTTGCAGCATGTGCATCAGACCGGCCAGCAGCTCAAGACCGACCCCGACACCGCCAAGCAGCATGCCGAGCAATTGCATCAGAATGCGCATGATGACGCCGATGCGTTGCGCCAGTACAGCGAGCAGGCTTGGAAGAACTATCAGGAAGATCGCGAAGACATCAAGACCGCGCTCGATGGTGCCTCCAAACGCGGTCAGGAGGTGCACGATACCCTGCATCAGGATGCGCAGGATACGCAGGCCCATCTCAACCAGCTGCATACCGATCTGCAGGAAGATCACGCCGCATTGAAAACCCAGCATGATTCGCTCGTCGCCGCACGCCAGGAATGGCACAAGTCGTTCATTCAGGCGCTGAAGGATACGCAGAACAGCTTGTCCGGAACCGGTACCACGTCCGGAGCCAACTCCGCCGCAAGCAACGGCACAGCGGTTCAGACGGTTTCCGGCAACGATTCCGCCACCACCGCACCAAGCTCCGCCGCCGGCAACGGCAGCACGGCCAAGTCCGGCACCGCCGCGGGCGCGTCATCCGCGAATCAGACCAGCGCGGTCTCCGGTGCCGTGACCAAGTCGGAGTACAGCCAATTGGCGCAGACCGGTATCGGCATCTCCGTTGCCTGTGCGATCATCCTCGCGCTGAGCGGCCTTGCCTACGCCGTCAAGATGTTCGTGCAGTACAAGCGCGAAACCGCCGAGTAATCCGGACATTTCAGGCGAACCCTGAACATAGCGAAAACGGCTCTTCACCGGGGTGCTGGTAAAGAGCCGTTTATGCTGGTCGCTCGATGACAGAATCTAGATATACTACCGCACCACCTTACCCCCTACTGACCTTGAAGGTCTAATTGTCAACACAACGAATATCTGTCAGATGCCCCTCAATCACCGTTCCTTCCCAGACACCTTTAAGCAACCCGCCAGACACTTACTCGTCCAGAGTCCACCCCTACAATATCGATGTCTCACCGGCACAAGGACAGGAATATTCCCCCAAAGGATCGAGCACTAAAGGACGCGACGATGCACAATGTTTTGAGAGCTCCTCACTCTCCAGCGCTCCCGTATTCGAGACGCCCCGCACAACCAGTCTCCAGTGCAGCACACCGCCTTTCTGACGTCTCTAATATCACATACTCCCCGTCAGATTTTAAATCCTGTCGCAAGGCCACACTCTTCACACGGAAATACCCAATCCATGCCGAATATCCGAAGACTCGCAAAAGCCTCTATGCACAATCCGCCTCTCACTCTCTTTCAGAGGGAACCACTGTTGGTATAGTCCTGGGCAAAGGCGCTTCGGATTACCCCCAAACCACACGTTATAGCCTTTATATCCAGGGTTTTAAAAAATACCGAACATTTGTCGGCGAAAATCGTCGCCGTAAAACCGTGACCAGAGTCGCGGATGTTCCCGGCGCTTCCAACAGCGCATGTACAGTACGGTCCATCACGAAAGTCCTATCCACTGCAGGTCAAGCCACGGTCGGAGCCGTTAAGACAGCGAGTCATGCCATTCGTGTCAGGGCGGCTTCAATCCGTAATGCCTGGCATACCTTTACCCAACGCAGGACCGTCCAAACCATTATCAAGGCCGCTAAGACGACCCATACGCTCTGGCAGAAACGCCATCGTTTCTCCTACTCGTTCTATGCGATTATTTTCACTGCGCTTACCACATTCGAAGTCCTGTTCATCCAATGGGGCATGTATTCCGAGCCTGAATATGCACCGGGGGAAGAAGTCGATGAAGCTACCAGGCAAGCGAACAGCGTCGCCGGGCAGCTACTGCATTTCGTTAGCCAGATGTGGTTTGATAGGCAATATCAGTTTTTACTGAACCTCATCATTCTCGCCGCCCTCTATATCACTTTGATATTCATACTGAATAGATTCTGGATATCAACGGCCATTTTCGGCACGGTCATGACCGTCTATGCCGTTGCAAACCATATCAAGATGGAATCTCGCAACGAACCCATACTCCCCGCCGACTTGAACTTCATCACCGGCGGCAACACGGGAGAGCTAACCTCATTCATTCCAGAAACAAGCCGAGCCTTGGTGAACAGCGCCGTCATAGGTGTCATATGGCTCGTTGCCACCTGCATCGTCATGCAATTCCTTGACGGACGCAATGCGGTCATTCACTGCTCATGGCGTCATCCGTTTGCCAGCGTCAAGAATGCCGTCGGTACCTTGACCCGTATCACTGCAGCCGTACTCAGCTCCACTTTGGTCATATCTTTCGTTTGGGGATTTGGTGATTCTCAGTATTGGTCCACCAATTTTGCCCAAAGCCTTTCCGACTCACCTCAAATATGGAATGGTTTGGCGGATTCCACTGCCAATGGTCCGGTAGTCAATTTCCTTCGTCTTGCGCACACGAAGACCATGGACAAACCTGACGGCTACTCTCGGCAGGCCATGGAGGAGATTGCCAAGAAGTATGCCGAGCAGGCCCAGCAGATCAATCAAAACCGCACCGAAACAATGACGGACAGCACCGTCATTATGGTGTTGTCGGAGACCTTCTCCGATCCGACCCGTGTACCGGGTGTAAGCTTCGCCGAAGATCCGATGCCCTACATACGTCAGCTCAAGAATGAGACGACTTCCGGTCTGATGCTCTCCCCCGGCTACGGCGGAGGCACTGCGAACATCGAGTATCAAGCCCTTACCGGCCTTTCCATGGCGAACTACAGCTCGACACTGTCCGTCGCCTATCAGCAACTCGTGCCATCTCTGAAATGGACGCCGACGCTGAACCAGTATTGGAATAAGAATAATGGCGATGACTCATCCGTAGCGCTTCATGCCTATAACCGTAATATGTACTTCCGTGACCTGAACTACAAAAAATTCGGATTTTCGAAGTTCTATGCCACCGATGGGACACCTCAGCTCACCGACCTGTCCCCCATCGACTCCGCATGGTATGCCTCCGACCAATCGTTCTACAACGACGTTTTGAGTCAAGTGTCCAAAGCAAAAGGCAATAAGTTCTTCCAAGTGGTCACCATGCAGAACCATATGCCTTTCGAAGATTTCTACAACGATAATCAGTTTAAAGAACTCGACACCTCCGAAAACCTACAGGATACCGAGAGAAGCAATATCGAGACATACACCAAGGGGATCAATTACACTGACCAAGCCACCAAGGATTTTCTCGATAGTCTCAATGCCCTAGACAAGCCCATCACCGTAATTTTTTACGGAGATCATCTCCCAGGTATCTATTCAACCGCATATTCTGATCAGAATAATATTCTAGGACTACACGAAACGGATTACTTCATTTGGTCAAACGACGCTTCCACGTCGGCAAACACCAAACTGGACGACCAGACCTCGGCCTATACATCGTCAAATTATTTCTCCGCTCAGCTGGCTCTGCACATGAATGCCAAAGTCAGCCCCTATCTGGCATTCCTTACTGAAATGCATCAAGCAGTTCCTGCCATTTCGGTTCCGGCTTCGGGAAGCGGCAGTTCCGATGAACCCGTATACCTTGACGTATCCGGAAACCGCATCGACAAAAAATCTCTTTCACAAGAGGCGCAGTCGCTACTGCACGACTATTTGCTTATCCAGTACGATATGAGCGTCGGTAAAAATTATCTTAAGGACGCCGGATTCGTCGATTTACCACAATGACTGGCTACAATGTCATGTATCCAACTGTAAATTGAAAGCAGGTTGTCAATGAAAATCGCAGTGGCTGGAACCGGATACGTGGGCCTTTCCGTAGCGCTGCTGCTATCCCAACATAATGAAGTGCATGCACTTGACATAGTGCCAGAAAAAGTGGAGATGCTTAATAGCGGAGTAAGCCCGATCGTTGATTCCGAAATCACGAATTTTCTTACCCGCAACACTTCCGGCGAACGCCCATTAGATTTCCATGCCACCAGCAGTCCGAAGGAGGCCTATTCCAACGCGGATCTTGCAATCATCGCGACACCCACTAACTATGATGCACAGATGAACTATTTCGATACCTCCAGCGTTGAATCTGCAATCAGTACTGTACGCGAATACGCGCCGAAAGCTTGGATTGTAATCAAATCGACCATTCCGGTCGGCTACACCCGACAACTGCGCAATCGTCTACATGATGACCATATCCTGTTCTCCCCCGAGTTTCTGCGTGAAGGCCATGCACTATACGATAACCTGCATCCGAGCCGCATTGTGGTCGGCGCTCCGCAGGATGATGAACGTTCCGTTCGGGCGGCACGCGATTTCGCAGCATCGTTGGCGCAAGGTGCGGATCCAATGGAATGGAACCGTACGAATCCGGACGGCAGCACCGGTATTCCGGAACTAGTAGTCGGCACCACCGAGGCGGAGGCCATCAAGCTATTTGCTAATACGTATCTGGCGTTACGTGTGGCTTATTTCAACGAACTTGACACTTATGCGAAAAGCCGTGGCCTAAATACTCGCGAAATCATCAACGGCGTATGCCTTGACCCGCGTATTGGTGACGGCTACAATAATCCGAGCTTCGGCTATGGCGGCTACTGTCTGCCGAAGGACACCAAGCAACTGCTGGCCAACTACAACCAAGTGCCGCAGAACCTCATCGAAGCGATTGTCGAGGCAAACCGTACCCGTAAGGATTTTATTTCCGATGAGATTCTCAACCAACTCAGGAATGTAGAAAACCCGGTGGTGGGTATTTATCGCCTGACCATGAAGTCAGGCTCCGACAACTTCCGTCAGTCCGCCATACAAGGTGTGATGAAACGACTCAAAGGCGAAGGCCTTGCAGTGGTGATCTATGAACCGACATTGGGCAAGTCTGATTTCTATGGTAGTGAAGTCACATACGATTTGACCGAGTTCAAGCAGCGGGTTGATATTATCGTCGCCAATCGTTGGAATGATGATCTTGCCGATGTGGCCAGCAAGGTATTCACGCGCGATCTATTCAAGCGTGACTGATCTCATCATGGCAAAGTATCGCAAGTGTGTCTTCTTCGGGAAAAGCCTGATTCCCACAGCCCCATATCGTCCGGTCGCTAGCTCACCATTCACTGGACATCCAATTTGGTATGCATATCACTATCATCGTCCTAGGGTTTTGACGAGACATTGGAAACAGGAATTACACTTACCTGCTTTCTCATACTTTCTCATACTTTCTCACAAAAATCTACCGTTGTTTTTGAGAGCGCAAAATTTTAATCCGTTAAATCTACAACCCGCATGCAAACTAGCGTGCACAATGGCATGACTTCAAAAAATCGAGTCACAGCTCCTTCATCACCACAGATTAGGGTGTAAAGGACTAAGCTGGAACATTCCCTCGGATGAAATAGCCTAGATAAACGAGAGGCCCGTCATCCCCGCATGCTTCTTTCTATCATCGCCGTGTCTTCAGCAAGACACCGACACCGGCAAACATTAAATCGGCGATTGTCATGGCAATGCGGCTGATCAGAACGACAGCCAGCACACTGCCAGAGCTAAGTACGCCTGCAAAGAACAGGCCCAGCACACTTTCACGTACACCAGTACCGGCAGGCACAAATACAACTAAGAAACCGACCACCCAAGCCAATGCGTAAGCACCAATAGAGAGCATCAAACTAGCCATCGATGGGCGCATGGCAAAACCACAGGCCAACACCCACACTTGAATACCAGCGATGATCCATGCGACAACCGCCAGCAGCGTAGCCAAACCCAGCCCTTTAAACGTCATCTGCCGTTCCGGAACAGGTCTTTTCAGCAGTTTGAAGCCAAATCCAATCAATCGATTCAACACCGGTGGCATAAGCAGTGCAATCAATACGACCAGAAGTAACACAATCAGCCAAACCGGTACTTGAATCGATACAGATGTGCTCAACACTGTGATGGTTCCAATACCAGTCCCAGATAGTAACGAAATGAGAACCGCGATAGTCATGGCCGTCACGGAACGATGCGCAGGAATCTCATGATCACGACCAATTTCCGCAGACGCGACGATGTTCCATACACCTCCAGGAATGTATTTACCTATCTGACTGATACCAAACAGTTGTGTCGCTACATTCCAATCAAGCATTGAGCCAAGGTCGGCAAGAATCACTTTCCAAGACCACATCGTGAAGAATACGTACACTATCGCCAGAGCTACACTGGCAAAGGCGATATGCCATGGCAATACCGCCAACGCGGAGACCAAAGACCCCCAGTTCTTGACAACGGCCCAAACTAGGCCAACCAGCGCGACAGCCAAAAAAACCCAGCGGAGCAATTGGGAGTCGAATATTTTCTTCAGCTTGTTCATACAATCCTCATCAGTATCTTCACCGAACTGGCTATGTCAAAGCATGATCTTTAACCCATTGAGCAAGTTCTTTGGTGATGTTCTCACTGGTGAACCGCTGCGAAACCTCCAGTGCCCTGCGTTGCTTTTTCGTAAGAATGCTCGGATTTGCCACCAAAGATTCGATTGCGTTAGCCAATGATTTCGCATTGCCCGGCTGTACGAACACCACACCGTCACCAAGCATTCTGCGTTGTGGTTTGGTGTCACTAGTGATAACCGCACAACCGACCGCCATGGACTGGTATACCTTGTTCGGCACCACACGCAGACCTTTAGGCGTAGTGGAGAAGATACCTAGGGCGATGGCATGAGAAGCGACCAGAGTGGGCAGCTCCTCGGGCTCCACCCATTCGCGGAACGTGACGTTATCAAGCCCTTTGCAGAGTTCACGGACTTCCTTGTAATCTTGACCCTTACCGACAAGGGTGAAGTTCGGTGTGACGCCACGCTGGGCAAGTATGCGCACAGCCCGAGCAATCACTGGTACACCTTGCAGCGGCGTGTATAAGCCGTAGAACACGATATCAGTTGTGCGAGCACTCACGTAACTGCCAACCTCATACCAGTCATCCGAAGCTCCGACAGGAACCACCATACTAACGTCTTTCGGTTGGAGCATCTGTTGGTGTTCCTTAGTGTCCAACACCACAAGGTTTGTCGCATTGATGGCCATGCGGTCGAGCATTTTCAAGAGTTCGACCTTCAACCCCTGTGCGCCACGGTCTTTTGCAGTGTCTCCGGCGAAAATCAAGTGATCGAGAATAATCGGTACATCTTTGAACATGTGGCGCGCGAATAGCACATCAAAATGACCCATATAGCCAACCAGCACGGCATCGGGTTTGCCGTTGACGCTTATCCACGCCCTGGCACGTCTGGCGAGTAAACGCCACAGCTTCAACAGATTCCAGCAGAATCCAAATATCCTCCACGGCTTTTTAAGAATCTCTACACGCTGAGCGGTACTGAGCTGCAGAGGCTCGTTAATCTCCCCAACCTCGCAGTCGTTCTTGCGCAAACCATCAATGAGAATGCCGACGCGTGGATGTTTGCGCACGTTGTAAGTGCCGAATGCCAAAATTCGCGGCATAGATTCAGGTCCTTCCCATTATCGAATCGTTTAGTCAAGCCCCTGCGCCGGAGAGAATTCGCCGTATTCGTTTTGTTGGGCCCATATTTTCTGATACTCGATAGAGTAGGTAACCTCCTTCATACGTTCAAGCTGGTCTTCCACCAACTTGCGCTGAATGCGCTGCACTTCGGAAATGATTTGTAATGCTATACAGAATGCAGCCAACATGAGCAGGGCCGTACCAAGCAACAGCGACTGCACATGACCTGCACTATTGCCCATGCAGGCAAGCACGAGGAATCGCACGAATGGGACGAGACCGAGAAAACCGAAAATGATGGCAGCCCACTTGAAAATCACATTTGATTTGAACATTAGGAAACTGCGGATGATGGCCCCACCAGACTTGGCCATATGCTCGAAAATGTTGCTAAATAGGCGGGATTCACGAGTTTTTGGGTTGGTGGTGATGGCGTAGGAAGTAATGGCGATGTGTTTGTTACCTGCTTGAATGATGGTTTCCATGCAGTAGCTGAATTCAGTGATGATGTTCAATTTGAGTAAGGAATTTTTGGAGTAGGCACGGAAGCCACTGGCCGCGTCCGGAATATGTGTACCAGCGGCCTTGTTGACCACCCAAGAGCCAAAATGCTGCATCTTACGCTTGAACCAGCTGAACTCCTTGATGGTAGCGGTCTGGCGGTCGCCGACCACGATATCGGCCTCATGGCGGATGATTGGCTGTACCAGCTCGCCTATGGTCTCACTCGGGTACTGATTATCACCGTCAGTGTTGACCACTATATCCGCACCGTGTTTCAACGCATAGTCCACACCATCACGGAACGCACGGGCCAATCCCATCGGTCTTGCATGATGCACAAAATGCCTGACGCCGAGACTGCTGGCTACCTCCACCGTCTTATCGGAACAGCCATCATCGATGACAAGCAGCTGAATGTCATCAATGCCGGGAATCTCAGTTGGCATCTTCTTCAGGACCATAGGCAGTGTCTGTTCCTCATTAAGGCATGGAATCTGGATAAAAAGACGCATAGTAACCTTACTGCAATCAGCTTCAACTATATGATGATCTGTCTGGATTTTACGCACCATCGCAGACCGGTGGTGCAATCAAAAGGGCTTCGGCATGACCTGCAGATGCTCTGAGACCCACACTGAAACACTTCCTTCATGTTAATCTCCTTGTTAGAGACAAGGGTTCTCAACACAACGTCGAATCATTTGGTGCTGGCCGCGCTCCAGCCGATGCCTTCGGCACGCCAGCTAGCGTTGACTAGGAATCATTCTCTGACATGCTGACCGTACAGTTCAGCGATACTCCTTACTAAAATGCTTCATGCGCACCCCCTCATATTCTCCTAAGCGGAAAGGATGTCCCTCCTCGCCTATGGAACACCCACAGACATAAACTGAAAAGCGTCCGCCAGCCCTAAACGTTTCGGGAAATTGAATACGGCTACACCGTCCTTGAACGTTCCCTCACAGAAACACCAAGAATGGTGGTGGGGATCCCCACCGCCATCGTGACACTGAGCTACCTTTTAGGAGACTGTACGTGACGAACGGTAAAATAGCGCACGTTCGAAAACGTTATGAATTATGCGGGAATTGCTTTTCCATAACGACTGGATACACCGACGAAAGAGACATGATGGTTGTGCAAATTTTGGGGTTGTGCCGAGGTGACGGTAAAGGATACGTGAAAATCGCAACGAATGTCAGTGCAGATAACCTCAAGGCGACCATCAAGATGACGGACAACTCCATTCTGGAATGCCCCGTGGTGTCCATCGGATTCCCTGGCGAAGATATGACGGCAAGAGTCGGCTGGGGTGATATCTCCTGTGATGGTGTGCATGAGTCCGTAGTGGTTGTACCGCTACTGGACGGCACTCGACTCACAATAACCATTACAGACCGCAACTCTCACACTGTTCTCGGCTCGTTCCCGTTCCACCCAATACAAACAAAAATCAAGTCCCGTTTGACGTACCGACTACGTCCCGAATTTGCAGCCCAAATCCGCGGCATTGAACAGCGGCGAATCTCTGGCACGCCCCACGCTTATGTGACCGGCATTTACCCCGTCGACGAACAGCATTATTCGTGCCGTTTCCATGTACGTTACCCTTACTTCGGCATGCAGGAATCCTGTTCCATTACTGTGTTTGATGCTGCAGCGCACAGGCTTGATCTGTCACCTATCATTCTTGAAGATTCACTCATCACCGACCCGCATGACCACACACGTCAGATTCACGAGCTGGTATACTCAATCATCGTCACAGACAGCAACAAAACCATATGCATCCAGGCCAAGCCAGAACATCAGGACGCTTGCTTCACCTGTATTCTTCCGCCAATGTTCGACGGATTCGTCAACGGCGCCCGTGATCTCACCAAACATGCCTCCTATGATGATGGTTACCACGTGTGGTTCGAGCAGCATCGTGCAACTGTGGCCGACATCCGCAACCAGCGTAGAGTCTGTCAATCCTGGACGGACGAGATGAAACCTCTCATCAGCATCGTGACCGTCATCTTCCATCCTCCAGTCGAATACCTGCAAGCACTCATCGACAGCTTCACCGCACAATCCTACGACAATTTCGAGGTTGTGTTCGTCAACGTCAGTGGCCATGGGCCTGAAGCACAGTCGGTCAACAAACTGCTCGACAAACTCAGCGATCCACGTTTCCGTGTCATCACCGAGGAAAACAAGAGCATCGCTGACAATACAAATATCGGCATTCGTGAGACCCATGGCGATTACATTGCGTTTGTTGACCATGACGATGTAATCGAGCCAGATGCGCTGTATCGCTACATCAGCGTACTGCACAGCAAACCTGATGCAGATGTGCTGTACTGCGACGAAGACCTGCTTGATAACGGGCGATACACTTGGCCAGTGTTCAAGCCGGACTACAATCCCGACCTGCTTAATGCCTACAACTATGTGACACATATGCTGGTGATCAGCCGCACCGTACTTGAACAGGTGGAGCTCTCACCTGCCGACGTGAGTGGTGCTCAGGATTTCGATCTAACGTTGAAGTGCTGCGAGAGGGCACGTCTGGTCACCAACGTGCCATACATGCTGTATCACTGGCGTATGCACCAAAATTCTACCAGCACGAACCCCGACAGCAAGCCTTATGCAGAGACCGCCGGCAGAATCGCTTTGGAACGTCACTTCGAACGCACTGATCTACAAGTGGAGGTTTCGGAATCCGAATTGCCGTTCCGGTACCGTAATCGCTATATCGTTGACAATCCGCCGAAAATAAGCATTGTCATTCCCACCAAGGATCACAGCGATATTCTTCGCCGGTGCCTTAATGCCGTGCTCACAAAGACCGAATACCAGAATTATGACATCACTTTGGTCGAGAACAACAGTACCGAAAGCGAGACCTTCGCCTACTACGACGAAGTCCAGAAGCAGAGCGACAAAATCAAGGTAGTCACTTGGCAGGGAACCGGCTTCAACTATTCCGCTATCTGCAATTACGGTGCCGCGCAGTGCGATGGTGAGATTCTGCTGTTCCTCAACAACGATACGGAAGTAATTAACAGCGAATGGCTCGGTTCCATGGTCAGCTTCTTCGCACGGCCGGAAGTCGGCGTAGTCGGAGCCAAATTGCTGTTCCCTGATAATCTGGTGCAACATGGCGGAGTATGGGTATCTTCCGATCAGGTGGGATACTTAGGCGATTTACTATCACACGAAGACGGCGGTTATATGGAGACCATGCGGTACCCATACAATTGTGCCGCGGTAACTGGTGCTTGTCAGATGGTACGTCGCAGCGTGTTCGACGCTGTTGGCGGATTCGATGAAGAACTGGCCGTAGTACTCAACGATGTCGATCTGTGTCTCAAAATTGGAAGACAAGGCTTCTTAGTGGTGTTCGACCCTGAGGCGAAGCTATATCACAGCGAACATACCAGCCGCGGCCGTGATGAGCAGGATGTGCGGAAGGAACGTCGTGCCATCGACGAGCAGGCACGATTCTACGCGCGTTGGGACAAGGATCTGCAACGAGGGGTTTTCATCAACCATCAGCTCAATCAGTACGACGGCCATTACAAAATTGCCTGGTAGGGAGAAAGACAATCCGGATGCGTGCAAGCCTTCACAACATTACTAATCGAGTTGGCGGAATCCGTAATATCATTGCATGGTTGACGATTATCGTCCTTATTCCGGCACTGTTCTTTGGACTTCTTCAAGCAAAATATCATGGCGTGTACTCGCAAATCGACGAGGGTACGCATATCAGCTATGCTTGGTCGGCATCGCATGGCCGCATTCCCGCCAAAGGCGATACTGTGGAGCAGCCGATCCTTGATGACTGGGCCTGCTCTAGCCAGACTAATGCCGAGTTGCCCCCCTGCGGTGATGCTGAAGATCCGACAAAATTCCCTGCACAAGGCCAACAGTACAATTACATTCATCCACCGCTCTATTATGCGATCACTGGCTTTGCTGCACGGATAATCGCACATATCGACCATTCGGTATCGTTCGCCCAGGCGGCTCGACTCATGCAGATTCCTTGGATTATCCTAGGCCTCGCCCTTACTTATCGTGCTTTACGAGCATGGGGGATTGACCGACTGTATGCTTACAGTGCCGTAGCCGTCATCCCGTTTGTTCCTGTATTTCTGAACGCGGGAAGCGCCGTGACGAACGATGCGCCGGCACTTGCATGTGGTGCCCTGCTGACTTGGAGCGCTGCGCGTGTGTTCAAACAGCATCGCTGCGATTGGTTGCCTGCAGTGATGGCGTTACTATTCTGTCTGATGAAGGGCACGTTCGCTTTCGGTTTTTTGGGATTCGCGGCGACGGTATTCGCAACATCCGCTCTATGGTGGTATCTTGGTGACGTTCGTCTAGGGCGCAACGGCATCATCAGTTCATGTGCGACCGGTATCGTCTCCCTGCTGTGTATCTTCGGATGGTCAAAATTTCAGAATATGCGTGGCGTAGAGAACTGGCAAAATCCCAATTCAGTCTACCGTCCCAAAATAGAGGGAAGCCCTGTTTGGGAATGGATGAAAACAGCCTTGTCGGGTCTTGACTTGGGCGCGTTCACTTCCGCCGGCCGTGATATGTCGGACCAGCCTGCTTTTATCATGTGGTCCGCTTTATTGACCGTGGTAATGATTGGAGCCGTAGGTTTTCTATACTTCCAGCACGACGGCGACGTCTCCCATACCATGCTACTGGGGACCACAGTGTTCTCCATGCTTCTGTACCCTACACTGGTGCAGATTCGTGAGTATCTGAGCAGCGGTCTGATGTTTTCCGTGGTAACCGTACGCTATGGCATGTGCCTAGTCCCGTTGGTACTGTGTTGTTGGGCGCTGGCGCTGCAGAATCGGAAGTCACGCATCATCGCCGTCAGTATGCCGTTGATCGGCATCTGCTGTGGATTCGCCTCAGTACTGACGGCTGCGATGTTAGTTTGACTATATTCTTGCTTATGGAATTTACTCCGCATTCCTTTTCCGAATGACCTATCAGTCAGATTTTCTTTAACGATGGGCGGAGAGATCTCTAGCGAATCCATCGGTGGATACGGATTGCACTGGCAATACACCGGCGTCGAGCCGACCGACCAGCAACCAATGCCTCATACTTCTAGCCTTGCTCACCAGAGCATCATGCACCCAAGCCTTGGTCATGTAGTGATGATTTCCACCGCCTGTTACTCCAATGGAATAAGGATTGTATTCAAGACAAGTATATTAGTCGACAGCTCAATCAATATGACGGTTACTACAAGATTACTTGGCAATCAATGGTTTATCCGCATATGAACGGGGATGTCCTCTACTTACCCTTAGTGGAAGGACATCCCCGTTCATATGCGGATAGGTATGTATCTACTCGCAGCCGATACCGTCATTGTCTGTATCAAGCTTGCTGCTATACCCTGGGTCTCCACGATAAATGGGGGCTCTGCCAGCAGCTCTTACGGCTTTACAGTTTTTGAATGGTGCTTCAGAGGGAGAGGTACCCCACGGTGCAGAAGAGGCACCGTCAATACCATACCAAGCAACACCTTCGTCTCGCCTTCCACGACTGATCAGGTAAGAAGCTTCACCTGGATTCAGCGTGTAATTGTGCGTGCCAGTATGCGCATAAGGATTGTATTGACGCTGAAGAGGGAATGAACGATTATCATCCGACGAATACCAGCCAATTCCTTCATCGGTCCATCCGGCAGATACCAAAGCGTCTCGTTCTTGTGAACTCACCGTGAAATGATGGTCCCCTACGTAAGGATTGTATAGACGATACACCGGGGTACCAGATGAAGTGGGGCGACCCAACCGGCACCTTCCCATCGCCACCCGGCGCGGCGGAGCCCATCCCTTTCATTTGCGCTGCCTGTATAGAAGTGTTCTCCGGAATGCCTGTTATATAGACGATACATAGTGTCTGCCGCACTAGAGTCGGCATGAGCAAGCGGTACCATCATTGCGATTGAGCTCAATCCAACGAGCGCTGCCGCCAATGTACTTGAGACGCAACGTTTGATGGTCGACTTCTTCAACGTTCAGTCCTCCATTGGTCTCTGCCTTGTGGCAAGTGTTTCGTCCAAGCTTTCATACGCCATAGAGACCTTGTTGATTAGGGCGAAATTATCCTTTCCTTTCGCATCACGCAGGGAAAAATCACATGAATTTTCCTCATTGGTGAACGCAATCATCTCCGCAGTGTCCGGATGGGAGCCATCCCATGTATGCAGTGATGCAACAAGACGGAAGTCGCCATTATTGAACAAATCCATTGGTAAATGAAAATGCACCGTATGATGGCCTTTCCGGCTCAGGTCAAAGCTATCGCCATAAGGCAGACCACCTCTACGAAGATCATGCATGGCCAACGCGACATAAAAATTTTTATCTCCGCGATAATCGTATTCAACTTCAAAATCAAAACCACCAACAATGGTGCAGACCGGCTCTTTTGATGGCTTTACGTTCAACACGGGAACGGTGGCGCTCAGACCTAACGGATACTTTGGAGCATCGTTTTTCTCTTTCTCTTCCGCCACACTTTTCTTCTCGCGACGCAGATTCTCCAACGTGTAACGGTCCGCTACATCGTCTTTATTGCCGGAAGCAATGATTTCGCCGTCCTTAATAAGAATCGCCTTATTACAATACCTCTTGACCGCATCCATGGAGTGGGTCACGAGAATGACGGTCTTGGTCGGGTCCTTTTTAATCTCGGCGAAGAAGTTATCACACTTCCGTTGGAATGCCTCGTCTCCCACGGCGAGAACCTCGTCAAGTACAAGGATGTCGCCTTGAGCCTTGATGGCCACGGAGAAAGCAAGACGTACCTGCATGCCAGAGGAATAGTTCTTGAGTTTTTGGTCCATGAATTCTTCCAACTCGGCGAACTTCACGATGTCGTCATACATCGCATCAATTTCCGTACGAGTAAAGCCAAGCAAGGCACCATTCAGATACACGTTCTCACGACCGGTAAGCTCCGGATTGAAACCGACACCAAGCTCAATGAACGGCACCAACTTACCCGTAACCGTAACCGAGCCCTGTTCCGGAGTGTAAATCTGGGAAATGATCTTCAGTAACGTGGATTTGCCGGAACCATTACGGCCGACGATACCGAAAAAGTCACCTTGACGCACCTCGAAATCGATGTCGCGCAACACATGCTGTTCGGTGTAGCCCTTAATGCCCTTCGTCCAGTTCAGAAAGGCCATCTTCAGCCCTGTAGCCTGTTCGGTGGGCAACCGAAACATCTTGGCAACGTGGTCAACCTTCAATACCACTGGACGTTCGTCAACAGTTGTCTTCTCAGTCATTACAACCTCAGTCATGGTTTAGAGCACCTCTGCGAATTTGGAGCTGTACTTGCGGAACACGTGAATTCCCAGCCACAGGATGAACGCAGATAGCGCGTATGGCAGCAGGCAAAGCAGCTTATTGTCGACCATGGTCCATACGGTCGGCACATACTCCGGCGAAAGCAGGTTATGGCGAATATCCATAATCGCCTGCGTGGTCGGATTCAACATCATGATGTCGGCGGCCCAAGAGAACTCCTTATTCTGGGCCACCATGGAAATCGGGTAGATAATAGGCGTCGCATAGAACATGGCCTGTAGCACAACTTCCCAAATATGCGCGACATCACGGAAATAGACATACAACGAAGCGAGCAGCAGGGCCACGCCAAGGCCGAGCGCATACAACTGCAGAATACTGAACGGCACCAGCAGCACATGCCAAGTGTAGTGTGCGTGGGCGAAGAAACCGAACAGAATCACCACGAGCAGGTTGATGCCCAGTGAAATCATGGAACCCATGGTTGTGGCAGCCACGATAATATAGTTCGGAAAGTGCACTTTGCGCAACAAGTCACCTCGGCCAACGATGGACTGCATACCCATGCTGGTGGATTCGGAAAAGAAGCTCCACAGACAGGTACCACACAACAATGAAATCGGGAATGTAGGGGTGCCATCAGAAAACTTCAGAAACTTCACGAACACCACGTACATCACAGCGAACAGCATCAAAGGCTTCAATACGGACCACACCATGCCGAGAAACGAGCCCTGATAACGTAGCTGAAAATCGGTTTTCACCAGTTCCTTGAATACCACCATCGCATAGTGGTATCTCTTTTTGAGACCGTCAAAAAAGTTCTTCACAAGCGTCCTATTCTACTAGCGCAAAGCGTTTGGGCGCAAAATGTGGCGCACCCATCTTCAGCAATATTTAATAATTTTCTATTGACCAAAAGACGTTTACCGCACAACGATAAAATATCTCACATGCCTCTCACAGCCAGACCCCAATCTGGAGGGGCAAGAGACTTCATCCCATTCGAGCTCACACCACTACCGGTTTCGCATACTGACGTATACGCATTAAGCTGGAACCTACATGAAGCCGAGCACCACTGAGCAAGGGGTCTGTATGCCGCAACTCTCCATCATTATCCCCACCTTCAACAACAGTAAATACCTTCTTGAGTGCGTGCATAGTGTGACAACCCAGGAATTCAAAGACATCGAAGTGATAATTGTCGATGACGCCAGCACCGATAACACCCCCACCATCGCGGCTGAGCTCACAACTGAGGATTCTCGCGTTCATTTCATTCGGCATTCTCGGAACTCTGGAACCCTCGCGTCTCGGAAAACAGGAGTACTTACCTCGACAGGGCGTTATGTCATGCTGATGGACCAGGATGACGAACTTGCCAGCGGTGCGCTGAGAAAACTTCTTGATTTTGCGAATGGCTATCCAGCGGATATCTACCATTTTGGAGTACAAGTGATCGCGGCCAACGCTTCAGCGCAACAGGCAGCCGCTGGAATGACAACATTTCTCACCCCTATACCACGCAGGTTGAACGGCGAAACAATACTCCTCACCCAATTTTCCCCGAATGGGAACTTCGACTGGCACGTACATCACAAAATGTATCGAGGCGATTTAGCACGCTCCGCTTATGCGCTGGCTGCCGATCAACGACTTGTGCTTTCCGACGATCTATACGTGAGTTTCATTTTGGACTCTATAGCATCAACCTATATCAGTATTCCCAATTCACCATGGTATCTCTACCATTTAGGCCGTGGAGACACATTAGGACATAAGCTCACACCCGGCTCGCTGAGCGTTATGGCACAATGGGACGCTCAGGCCCTATCCATGCTAACTACGTTCATTTCCCGAAATCATACCAAAATCCTTCGCTCCGACTGGAGTGATCGTCTCGCCGATGTACACGATAAACTCATCGAACATACCATGAACGAATGGAAAGACAACCTGCCAGACAATGATAAAACGCGGGGACTCCAGCGAATACTCGATATTTGGGCACCTGACACGGTTTGCGGAGAACTGTACCGATACGTAAGGGACTACGCCTACGCCTATCTGGTTGCCGACAATCGACAATCCGAGGCCAGTCGAAGCGATCAAAAACAGGCCGAATGGTATTTACGCAAGGTGCAGCATATAGAACGGCTACACGGGCTTCCTAGTAAGTCCGATAACCGGCACTATCTATCACTGCGAAAAACTGCGTACAATCATCTGTATGACTCGGGCATTCTGCAGCAACCGCAACAAGAGACAACCAAATCAAGGGATAATCGCTTGGAGGTTATGTTGAAAAGACTGTTTGCAGGGCACTGAGACGGACTTTTAGTTAGACTTTAATAAGCTTCACAACCGAATGAGAGATACAATGCCGAAAATTTCCATCATCATCGCCGCTTACAATGTCGGCGACTACCTGCAGCAGTGCCTCGATAGCGTGGCAGCACAGACGTTCACCGACTATGAGGCGGTTGTCGTAGATGATGCCAGCACTGACTCCACCGCACAAATCATTGCACAAGCTGCCGCACAAAATTCACGCATCGTTCACGTCACACACGAACACAACCAAGGACTTCACCTCACTCGTAAAACAGGTGTTGAGACCGCGACTGGTGAATATGCATTCTTCTTAGATGGCGATGACGATCTCGAACCTGAAACTTGCAAGCAACTTGTCGATGCAATGGAACTGTGTCCTGCCGATATCTTGCACTATGGTATTACCGTCATCGGAGAGAACAACATTCTCACCGATGAGTGCCATGACTTCGAGGCATTCAATAATGCACCGACGGAAGATTGCAAACAGGCCGATATCGTGAGCAATATCTATGATCAATCTCGAGGGCAGAAAGTTGATTGGCGCGTCACACAACGTTTATATCGCACTTCACTCCTCAAAAAAGCTTTTGAAGCCATGAGTCGTGATCGGCTTGAGAGAGCAGAGGATGGATATGAATGCCTAGTCATTTCGTCTCTGGCCCAGACATACCGTTCACGCAAAGACTGTCGCGGATACCGTTACCACTACGGACGCGGAGTCACCGGCACGAGTGAAATTTCCGCTGAAAAATATGGCACATTCTGTCGACAATTCAACCGTTGCTTCTTAGCTGCGACAGACTATGCCACGAAATATACCGAGATTGATTTGCAGGCTTGTGTTCGTGGCTATAGGGAAAAAGCCACCGAACTACTGGCTAACGATTGGAAAGTCAGGGTTCCAGAACAAGAGAAACGGAAAGCAGCCAAACAGATGGAAGCCGTCTTCGGTCCCGCTATTACTGGTAGAGAAATATATCGCTTCGTACGGGATGACGCCTACGAAAAAATTATGACCGGTGCGGAATCATCCGTAGATGATGCCCTCCATCATTGGTTCTCAATTGCAAAAGAATTCAAAGTGACAGAGGATTGCAAAAATCTCAACGCCATACGATTTCTCAAGATGAAACACAGTGCCTCCACTCATATGGTTGATTTGGATGCGCGCATCCGCAATGAAGCATCTTTTCAGTCCTACGCCAAGCAGGACATCCGCATCTTCGTCACCACGCACAAAAACGTTGACCTGTTCGACAGCAATATCATGCAGCCTGTGCAAGTCGGACCAAAAACGGAGCGGTTCCCTTGGGCGTTCCACGATGATGAAGGCGAAAACATCGCAGACCTCAACCCACGTTACTGCGAGCTGACCACACAATACTGGGCATGGAAAAACATCAATGCCGACTACTATGGCTTCTGCCACTATCGTCGCTATTTCGATTTCACCGAAACCGAGCATGAGGAGAACCCATTCGGTGAGATCATGGACGACTATATCGATGCCAAAGCCGCACAGGAATACGGTTTGGACGATGCAACCATCGCGGAAACCGTCAAGCAGTATGACGTAATCACCACGCCGTTCGGCAATCTCGAGGAAATCATCAACAAGTACGGCACACCACGGGCCTTGTGGGGAGCCGCCCCCCTGCTGCACGACGACGATTTGCAACGCTGTTATCATATTCTGTGCAAGATGTACCCGGATTATCGGCAGGACGCGGACGCCTTCCTTGAAGGTAGCACGGCATGCTTCTGCAACATGTTCATCATGAGGAAGGATATCTTCTTCGACTACTGCTCTTGGCTGTTCCCCATTCTCGAGGAATTCGATAAGCAGACCGATTACGGTACATACAGCAAAGAAGCCCTTCGCACGCCGGGACATCTCTCCGAACGTTTATTGAACATTTATCTGATGCATCATAAGCGCATCGGCTCCAACTGGAGATTCAAAGAGTTGCAATGCGTACATTTCACCGATCCGGAACCGGCGGAAAAGCTCGGACCACTCACCGTATATGACAAACCGATTATTCCTGTGGTGTTCGCCGCTGACGACAACTATGTACCGCAACTGGCCACTACGGTTTATTCCGCCATAAAGAACGCCGATCCGAACTACCTCTATGATGTGGTGGTATTGCAGCGTAATATCGCCTGGGACAAACAAGAGCGTCTACGCGATTCCTTCAAACGATTCCCGAATATGTCCCTGCGTTTTACCAATGTGGAACGCGAGCTGGCCGGGTATGACCTGTCCACGAATAATGCGCATATCAGTATCGAAACCTATTACCGTTTCCTGATACAGGAACTGCTGCCCTTCTACGACAAGGTGCTGTATCTCGATTCCGATATCGTCATCAACGGCGACATCGCGGAGCTATACCGCACCGATCTGCAAGGTAAGCTACTTGGTGCGATTCGCGACATCGATTATCTTGCCAACCTCAATGTGAAGCACGGTGACCGTATGAAGTATACGAAAGACGTATTGAAGATGAAAAATCCATACGATTACTTTCAGGCGGGTGTGCTGATCTTGAACACCCGGGCCATGCGCGAACGCTACACCATCAAGCAGTGGCTCACCTATGCTTCCAATCCAGCCTTCATATATAACGATCAGGATGTGCTGAACGCGCACTGCGAGGGTAACGTACTGTACCTGCCATGGGAATGGAATGTAGTGCATGACTGCGGTGGCCGTGTCGGTAACTTGTTCGTGCAGGCTCCCGGTGACATCTACGATGCCTACATAAGGTCGCGCAGCAATCCGCAAATCATCCACTATGCCGGTTTCCAAAAGCCTTGGAACGACCCGGATTGCGATTTTGCCTCCATATACTGGCGTTACGCCCGTGAGACACCGTTCTACGAACGTCTGCTCAAGCGTATGGTGAAGGCCAATGAACCGAAGGTACCGGAAAACATGTTCCAACCGCGACACGAGCGTGCCGTCGGGGAAAACAACCCAATTCGCAAGGTCATTGATCCGCTGATGCCAATCGGTTCCAGGCGCCGTGATGTAGTGAAAGCCATTGTTCGAGCGGCTCGCGGACGACGCTGAACGGCAAACAGGACGGCAGCATCATGAGACTGGAGACCTACGATGAGATCCCGAAAACACCCGGTCTCATGATGCTGCCATACCGCTACCTTTGCGCTGGCCGACTCATATCATTGATTCCGTCTGCGTGCTTGCACATAAGCGTAAGGAACAACGGCGCGACGCAGATCAGTTGCAGCACATAACGCGTGGGCTCGCCACCCATGCCCGATACCGGGACCAGCAACAGATACACGAAAGACATATCCACCGGGAGCATGGAAGCGACACGACTCAATTTGCCCTTTCCCCGTCTCAAAGCCATAAACAGCATGAAGGATGGCAAAATGGAAGCCCACAGTGCCCTGGAGAACAAAGCGTTCAACACTGGAATACTCTGTTCCATATCATAAACGGATCTAGCGGTATCACTTCTGTACGCCTTCAATGGCCATTGCGGTATATATTTTAGAATCGGATCGTAATACCAAGCGGACTCGGTGCACACCACCATATAGTTCGGCGTGCCATCGTTATTGGAGAAACTGAACCATCCACGAACAAGGCCCATCCATGACTCCAGATGCCCGATTGGATGTTCCACAGTCTTCTTCAACCATAGCTTGATAAAATCATTGAACAAATCCGGGTCCTTCAGACTGGTTCCTTTGACGGGATCGGCTATCTGCGGATCATAGACCTCAGGAATTTTCTCATAGTCAATAGTCAAAAAATTCGAGACCAATTTCTTTTCCTGATCAGTCATATCGTTGCCGTTGTACTTGATATCGTGAGCCACCTGCTGAATGGCAAACGAGATGCTTTCCTGCTTGCCCCCGGATTCGATGCCCAAAGCTGGCAGAACGAACTTTGGGATCAGAACCATCATGATGATCGCGATCACAGCACCTATCGCAAAAGAAATTGCTCTAGCCTTCTTAGAAACATGGATCAAGAACATTAGCAGTAAGGACGGCACCACCACGTAGACACCAGCTTTTTTCGTCAGACACGCCAACAAGCCGCAAATGAAGAGCGTCGCGATAACGCCAGAGTTGTTCATCGCTTCACCACGAGTTCGAATTACCTCCACAAACAGGATGCAAAACGGAATAAAGAATAGGACGGATATAGTGTCTTTAGCCAAAGAAGAGAACATCACCGGAAAGACGGGGAACAATGCGAAGAACGCAAGCTCCGCATGGCACAATCCTCGCGGAAGTCCGATTTTTTTCGTATACGAAATCATCCAGGAAAACAGCAGAGGCGCAGCCGCCAGCTGAAGCATGATCAGGCAGTACAGCCCAAAAATCGGGTTCCGGAAAGCCCACTGCCCAAAGTCAGCGAACCAACCAAACAAATAAGTTAGAGCGAAAGGATGATGATCTGTGAATTTTTCAACGCCATAATGTATGAGCAACTGCTTTGACGTATCAGACCAATAGACTCCGGAGAAAAGCCAAATAATGTACGGTAGCCAGCAAACGATGATCGCAACAGCATTTTTCAGTATCGCTCCAGCAGAATACCGGTAGTCAAAGAAACGGTGTACCGTCCCCTTGTCCGAAGATGCATGGCCGACCATATCCGAACGACGACGGTGCAATCTGGCAATCAGACGATCGACCGCATAAAACAAGATAGTGAATATCGTGCAGAAAAAAACTATCTTCACAAGCAACGCGACTTTGCCCTGCAAGATTGTTCCGTCAGGATTGGAGACCTCGTCTCCCAATCCGAACATGATTCCAAGTACCAAAGGCACAATAAGGCGCATTTCCAAATGATTTATAGATATATTTTTTTTCATATTTCTACTAACCTTTTACTAAATCAAAGTACAAAAAGTTTTTTAATGAAAGGAATCTTTCTCAGCAAAACCGTAATAAACAGACATCCTGCAAATACACAGATACACAACAGTACATTCACTACGGTGAGCGCTATCGAATTCAAATTTCCAAGACCATTGAATAAAGAGGTATCCTGCGCTCGGCACAGTAAAATCAGACCAGCCATATGTAGCATGTAGATGCCAAATGTATTCATGCCAATGGCACGGAACATCTCGGCTCCGAATCCGCGCATCCGCACTCGCCCCAATGCGAGCAGCAGCAGAAGGGTGGCAACGAAGGTCGGCAAAAGCCAATAGCCATTCTCCACTGTCAGAACGACACCCTTAACCGCATGCTGGTAGCGTTGAATCAACACCGTCACCGCATAGCAGACAATGATGCCGCATGCTGCCATGCCTTGAGAGATTTGGATACCACCATGAGCCGCTTCCTCTATTGCCGAACCGTGCACCAATCTCCTACCAACAAGTCCGCCGATCAAGAAATACAGTAGTACATACCCATATGAGCCGAAAATATAGTACTCATCAATCGAATTCATGATTGACGCAAAATCATGATGGGTCAATGTTCCAAGTCCCTGCAGGACGAGGGATACCGTATCCTTGCCTACAGTAAAGCCAAACAACACCGCCATCAAAGCATGAAGCACAATCCTGCGATCCGAATCGAATGCCATCTTCGCCAGAGGTAAGATAAGATATACGGCAATTAGCGCATTCATAAACCAGAAATAGCCAGTAGGATATCCACCTAAATTGCCGCCAAGCAGAAATATACAAAAATCCTTAATCGTCACGGTTTGGGAGCCGTCAACGTAAATGAAAAAAATCGCTGCAAGCACCTTCCAGATGCTCACGATAATGACGATATTGAGGACTTTCCTGTAGTGGCGATGCTCATCCAACGGTCGCGGCAATAACAAGGCGCCATTGACTGCAAAAAACAAGGGAACGCAAACCACACACATGACAGTTACCAAGGTACCGGCGATTCCGCTGGAATAGTATCTCGTGTAGAGCGAATAGTGAAGCATGACCACAAGGAACATTGCCAACGTTTTCGCTATATCATATCCAACTATACGTTTTTTCATCTATCTTGCATCGTTTCTGTCAACGGCGTTCATACAACTTTATATTCATCCTACACAGCAATATTAATTCCATCCACACGCTGCCCTCTGACAAACAATTCCCTTCTTGCAACAAGCAGTCCCCTTCTTGCGAGGATACTCAGCGAAAGAGAACAAGGACCCGTACCAACGTCACCTCATCCATGAATGACCGTTGAGCCACTCGGCTGGGTGGCCTATGCCCATCGCCAGTCGGCCAGTGCAAAGGATATAGTGGATCGTATGCTAGAAAATTCGAATCCTTCCGTTGCCGTGCTACTGCCCTGCTACAACGAAGAAGTGACTATCGGCAAGGTCGTGCGTGACTTCAAGACCACACTGCCCCAAGCCGATATCTACGTGTACGATAACAACTCCACTGACCGCACCGCCCAAATCGCCGCTGCCGAAGGTGCAATCGTCAGGAAGGAGCCCCGTCAGGGTAAGGGCAATGTAATTCGCGCCATGTTCGAGGACATTGACGCCGACGTGTACATTATGGCTGACGGCGACGATACCTACCCCACCGACGCTGCGCCCGCCATGGTTGCCAAGGTCCTCGAAGGCTACGATATGGTGATTGGCGACCGCTTGAGCTCCACCTATTTCCAAGAAAACAAGCGACCCTTCCATAACTTTGGCAATCGGCTCGTACGCGGTTCAATCAATAGCCTATTCCGCGCGCATGTCACCGACATCATGACTGGATATCGCGCATTCTCCTTCACGTTCGTCAAGACCTACCCTGTGCTTTCCAAGGGTTTCGAGGTCGAAACCGAAATGACTATCCACTCGCTGAATAACAACCTTCGATTGTATGAAATGCCGATTCAATATCGGGATAGACCGGCTGGTTCCGTCAGCAAGCTCAATACCGTAGGTGATGGCATCAGGGTATTAGGCACCATCTTCCGCATGATCCGTGAATACAAACCTCTGCCTTTTTTCGGTGGGTTTGGATGCCTGATCGGCATTATCGGATTAGCGCTATGTGGCAGTGTAACCTTGGACTTCTGGCACACCGGCATGGTCGCCCGTTTCCCCACACTCGTTGGCGCAGTGATGCTTGTGATCACGGGTCTCTTGCTCATCATCGCAGGTATCATCCTTGACGTCATGGCCAAGAATGACCGTAAAACCTTCATCCTGGAAATGAATCGGTTCTCCCTGACGAGGCGGCACATGTAGAATATGCTGAAATCTATCCACTCCCTTTATCGCACTTGCCAACGTTGCGCATTGGTGCCGTTTGCAGCATAGAGCTGTACATTAGCGCCATTCGCCGTAGAGCCACCGGCCACATCCAGTACCATATTTTCCGAAAGTGCAGATTGAATAACGTAGGATCCGTCGGAATTCTTCAGCACGATCCACTTTTGAGCATACGTACCGTTCGCGGCATACTGTTGCACATTGGTACCGTTGGTCATCAATGCGCCGCTTACGTCTAACACCTTATTGGAATTTACGCTGGTCAGAGTCACATATCCACTGGAATCGTGGGCAATCTTCCACTTTTGGGCCTTGGTGCCATTGCCTGTCCATAGTTGCACGTTACCACCGTTAGCTTGAGAGGCTCCATTAACATCCAGTTTTAGGGAAGTCCTAAGCTTTGACCCAAACGTGTACGTACCATCAGTGATATCGTTTCTATGTTGGCGGGCTTTATCGTCCAGACGTTCGCGCACCGTCCGGCATTTCGTAGCCACCCACTGCTGAGCGGCACTCCCGTTCGGCGAATACAGCTGCAATTTCGCGGTCGCATAAGCGTTGGCGCCTGGAACGTCCACTGCTTTATTGGCATTGACCGATACCAACGCAATCTTGCCATTTCCGTAATTACGCACAGTCCATTGTTGGGCAAGAGTGCCATTGTCGCCATACTGTTGCAGTGTGGCGCCATCAACATTCGAACCACCGGATACGTCCAGCACCTTACCGGAATTTGCGTTGACGATTCGATAAGCGCCGTTGCCGAGGGTCTGGAAACGATAACATTGTGCATCCGTACCGTTGCTGCCGTAAAGCTGGATTCTTGCACCATTGACGGTAGAACCATTGGTCACATCAAGTACAAGATTCTTGTTGATTCCTGAGCTAACCGTTACTGCCGTATCTGTCGGGATGCTGACATCACTCGATGAAACCACGAACATCTGCGCAGCAGAACCGTTTGGTGCATACAGGCGAATCGCAGTACCATTAGCGGTGCCGCCACCGCTCAAATCCAATACCCAATTCCCTAATGCGGACTGCAGGTAGTAGCCGACGCCCGAATCCCGAATGAACCAGCGTTGAGCCTTAGAACCGTTCGCACTATATTGCTGCACAACTGCATTATTACCAGCTGCAGCATTGCGCACATCCAAAGCCTTGCCGGAATTGACATTGACGATTTCATAACTGCCGTCAGACTGCTGAGTAAATTTGAATCGCTGTGCGTTTGAACCGTTGCCGGCATACAGCTGAATCGCCGTGGAATTTGCCGTGCTCGCACCCGGAATATCAACACTGGAACTAATTTTCGAACGCACGTTGATGTAATAGCTCCCATTCGGAATGGAAACCTTACTCAGCTGACGTGTATCAAGAGCCGGTGAGGGCACGGTGTAATCGGAATTATGCGAACCGCCGGACGAATAACTCTTATTACCAAACGCGTTCATATCCACATTGCCATCGATGCCGTCCACATGGCCGATGCTCGTATACTGCCAGCCACGATCATTAGTGGGGAACTTGGTGAAGCCCATCTTTGCGCCGTACTGCGCCACCCAACGGGTCTTGGCATGGATGTTGGCACTGTTCAACGGCTCCTGCAAATAGCTCGTGTACGAATAGACGCCCAGATTGGAGTACCCATTCGACTGCATCACGTTGTACCAGTTGTTAACTATGTTGTCGTACGCACTCACACTGGTTGGTGGAGTATGGCCAGTCCAGCCACTCCACTTTTCCAAGTCATAGTAGATCGGGTATGTGAGATCCTTGGCGCTTACACCCACTTGCTTGAGCTTCGCCACAATGTCATTCGCCTCGGCCTTCGCCATGCTGCCGGTATCGGCGTATGAATACCAATAGATACCGAATGGAATACCCAAACGCTTGCATTCGGAAATGTTACGTTTGGCTTTGGTATCAATTGAATTACCCTCGCCATATCCAAGACGGATAATCGCGCCTTCTACGCCATCGGCTTTCGCCTTAACCCAGTCGATATCGCCCTGCCATGTAGAAACATCGATCACACCCTTCGCCTGCTGCACAAACAGATTGTTTTCGTAATCGAAGAACGCTTTTGTACCATTATAAGTACCCCAATGCGCACCGTAGCTGTTCGATTCGAACTTAGCGAATTTAATGGAACCGTCCGATGACGACGAAGACTGGCTCTCTCGCCCCTGTCCATCTGCGGATGTTTCGCTTTGCACCTCTTCAACGGCAGCCTTCACCGTCTCCGCAGACACAGGAATGAATGATTCGCCATCCGTCTTTGCAAGCGGATCAGGCTGCCGATCGCCAGCCTCCGCTGCAGCAGCCGCCCCTGGGTCTTCAACCGTTTCACCGGTCTCTATATTTTTCAGCTCACCTTCCGGCGTAATGGCCAGATCCGCCGAGACAACTGTCGCATCGTCGGGAATACTTTTACTTATCGAATCCGGAAGCGGTATCTGTGGATTATCCGGCATGCTTTCCGATGAAGGCTCTTCTTGATCCGCCAAGGTAGCGCCGGCGGCCAATTTCTCGACAGCGCCAATCGAGGTATCCTGTAGTGCATGAGCGGGCACAGCGCTCGCTAAAATCAACGTGATTGCAGTCGCCGCAACAGCCGCACTCGAAACAAGTTCCCTCAGCATCTTCATCGAACGTTCCCTCCAGTCAGATAGTTACTGTGCAGATCCCTACCGACCTTTTCATTGAAACATACTTCATCAACATTTCGGTAGCCATTCACCACCCCGCCCCATCGCCTTGCGAATACGTTGCAATGATGATAGCCCGATTGTTCTGTTGTACAGGCCGAGACGGTAACATGCTTCATATGCTGCGGCGATCGGAGTAGGAAGGTACTTGCGGAGCCTGCGGCACACAGCCTAACAGCGTAGTGGCACAGAAGGGTGATATGGCAGCACGGCACAGCAAAAAGCATGGCAGGCACAAAGCTCGGCATGCCGTTCCCAGCTCGAAGCCTGCCATCATCAAATCCATGTTCGTGCCCAAGGACCGCTTCTATACGGCAGTGATGCAAGGCGTGCACGACAGCATGGAACGGGAACGCAAACGCACGAGACAAGCCATGCACACGGCTGTGGCCGCCTTGGCGATTATCGTGCTCATCGGCAGCATCTGTTTTGGATGGATGGGAGCGCGCGCATCGCTACGAACGCACGAGCTGGTCCGAGTATCCACCTGTCAACAAGCCGTCATCGATATGAACAACTCATATTTCAAGGCTTCCCAGCTCAAAACGCAGGTGGATTCCGCTTTCACCAGCATGGATGCCAACTACAATCTTGACCAATTGTCGAATCTGTATGGCGAAAAAGTTGACATTCCAAGCACACTGCAGTGCTCCAACAACCCTTCCAACACCGCCGATACCGCCACAAAAGCCAAGGCTGTCTACGACAAACAGGCAACGGCATTTCAAGATGCGTTGAAGAAAACGCAATAGCAAGGCCGATTTCGCCATCCGTGAACTTCCGTCAATCCGATCGGTCTAAGCAACGGGGCGAGGATCACTGGAGACCCTACGCGGAACCGACGCGGCGGAAGACTCAATCACGATGGGTTCGGTGCGACGCAACGAGATATTGGAAGATGACTGTACGGAACGCGCCTCGCGGGAAGAGGTGGCCGCATCAGCCTGCACAGGCGGAAAAGCGCCGGTTACGGGGCGAATCCGACCGGTCGCCGTAGGAATGAAACTGGGTGGAAGCGGCTGCGTGGCGGCGGTGTCTTCAGAAGAATCCTGAGAGACGGTCCGCATGGAAACTCGAGAAGCCATCGCGGCAAGGGAATCGCGCGTATCCGGCTCCTGCTGCAGGCGATCATAGTCCGTCATCACGCCTCCCCTCATTGACTCACCTCTCACTGTACCGAGGGTAACGCAGCCATAATGACTTCCACATTACGAATGCGCGATATGCGCAACTCCCTTACTCAACAGCAACTTAAGCGTTCACAGTGAACGAAATCGAATCATCGTCCCTCCGAAAAACGACCTTGGACCGGTAGGATTTCAGATATGGCTGAGAGTTCCCATCCGCCCGCAGACCATTCGGCCCATTATCTTTTTCTCATCGTCGGCGCCCCGCTGGCCGCCTTCCTCATCGCGGCATCACGCGCATTCGAGACGCATGGTCTGACCATTCCGCTGGTTCGCATCACGACCGGCATCGCGGGACTGATGCTGCAAGCCATCCCGTTCATGATGCTGGGGGCGTTGATGTCGGCGGCCGTCACCACATTCGTCAGCGAATCGCTGATCCGCCGCCATATTCCACACTCGACATTCGGCGGCCTCGCAATCGGCCTGCTCACAGGATTATGCCTGCCAGTATGCGACTGCATGGTAGTGCCCACCTTCGCAAGCATCATACGCAAACGCATGCCATTGCCCTGCGCGGTCACGTTTCTGACCGCCGTACCGGTCACGAATCCCATAGCGATATGGTCCACCTGGTATGCGTTTCCCGACAAACCATGGATGGTGCTCTGGCGAACGGGACTGGGCATGATAATAGCCATGACGGTCGGCGCATCGTTCGCGCTATGGCCGCCGAAAAGCTCCGCCACCGCCACGGATTACGCGAACCGCACGGATTACGCGGATCGCACGGATTACGCGGATTATGCGATAAAGAATCGCACCGCATGCACGCGGCATGCAGATGACGCCTGCTGCAGCACCGGCCTCGGCGACGATGCCCGTAAGATGACGGACGACCCGCCGATCATCCGTTTTCTACGCTGCACACACCACGATTTTCTACACATGATGCCGATCCTGCTGTTCAGCGCCATCATCGCCTCCCTGGCGCGCACATATATACGTCCATCGGCAAACGGTCTCGACACATCCACACTGGCAAGCATCCTCGCGATCATCCTGGCGATGGGGCTGGCGTTTCTCTGCTCACTATGCTCATCCTCCGACGCCGTAATCGCCTCGAGCATGGTAGGCGTACTACCGCAATCGGCATTGATCGCATTCCTGACATTCGGCCCGGTGCTGGATCTGAAGAACACGCTGATGCTCATTTCGGCATGCCGGCCACGTTTCGTCATCAGATTCATCGGCACGTTCGCCATTGCCTGCCTCACCGCCGTCTGCATCGCGCAATACTGGATGCCCGGAGCCTGACATGCGCAGCCGGCCATCACTCCCCAATCGAATCGAAGGACTCTGCTTTGCGGCGCTCGCATCGGCCATCGCATACAGCGTGGCCAGCGGCTCATACGTTTCGCTGGCCACGCCACGTTCGAAACCGTATCTGATCATCGCCGTCATCGCATTGTCGATTCTGGCTGCCGCCGCATGGCTGGGCCTGTTCCATGCCACCGAACGGTCGGCATTCCGCTGGCTGGTCGCGTTGATCATCCCGGCACTGCTAATCACCATACCGTTCCAGCAGGCGGGCGGCAGCACCGGTTTCGACATCTACGCAGGCGGACGGGCCATCGCCATTCCCCGCAACGTGTACGCGGCGGACGGCGCACGGCATCTGCACGGATTGGATGACACCCGTAGAACCATCACCGTACGCAACGACGAATTCGGCTCCTGGTTCGAACACATCGACCACAATCCGCAATCCTACGTCGGTTACCGTATCCGCATCACCGGTTTCGTCAGCAAACCGTCCACGCTCGGCACCGACGAATTCCAGATCTCCCGCCAGTTCATGAGCTGCTGCATCTTGGACATGACACCATTCGGATTCACCGCCGTCACCGCGAAAGCCGCCAAACTGCACGAATATGACTGGGTGACCATCGACGCCACGATCGAACAGGGCACGTACGGCACCAGTGGGCATGAACGGCAGGGTCTGATATTGCAGGTCTCCTCATTGCGGCAGGCCGCGAATGCCCCTACCGGCTATTTTTACTGGCAATGAGTTCGGAGGATGGCCCCTCACTCAGACTTATGCTTCGACTCGTTATCTTTGACGTTCCAATCCCTAATCGCATTGAATGCGCAATATCCGGAGACGAACACCAGACATAGGGAGAGAATGATCGTCGCATAGGAGAACAATGTTCCATCCTCGTTTGCTTCGATTACGGACTGAACCAGCCAAATAATGCAGGAAGCACTGGTAATCGCATAGAGACGTGCGCGGCCGGAGGTGGTGAGTTTCATCATGGTTTCCTTTTTCAAGATATGCGTTCTTCCAAAAGCCGACGTTTTTTCAGGACGTTGCAGGACAGGCGAGATATGGGAAAGTCGGATCCGTCCGTATGCAAGGCGGATCCGACAGATTCTTCGGCACTATGACTTCAGCTCTTCTTGCGCTTCGACATGATGTCGACCGCGACGGCTCCCAGGAGCACCAGACCCTTGATGGTCTTCACGATTGCGGTATCGACACCCATGATGGACAGACCCTGGTTGATGACGCCCATCACGAAGGCGCCGACAACGGCACCGGGGATGGTGCCGATGCCACCGGTTACCGCAGTACCGCCAATGAAGCAGGCTGCGATGGCGTCCATCTCAAATTCCATACCGGCCTGCGCGGTCGCGGAAGCCAGTCTGGAGAGCATGCACACTGCCGCGACCGCGGATAGGAAGCCCATATGGACGAACAGGGTGAAATCCACACGCTTGGTATTGATGCCGGACAGCTCAGCCGCCTTACGATTGCCACCGACCGCATACACATGACGACCGAACACGGTCTTGGTCAAGATGAAGTTGTAAATCAACACCAGTACGCCGACGATGACGAGCATAACCGGAGTGCCACCCTGGTCCGCATTTCCGGAGGAGGAAAGCAGGTAGGTGACGAAGCCGATGGCAAGAGCCGCGATGACGATCTTGATGATGGTCAGGCTCATCGGTTCGGCCACAAGACCGACCCTCTCCGCACGAGCGCGTTTGCGCAATTGGCTCCACGCGAACGCCGCAATGCACAGGATGCCCAAGACGATGGTCAGACCATCAAACGGCCCCCACCATCCGAGTACGTTCGGCAGGTAATTACGTGCGATGCCACGGAAGGATTCAGAGGTGATCGGCACGGATTCGCCGACGATGACGGTGGCGAGGCCTCGGAAAATCAGCATGCCGGCCAATGTGGTGATGAAGCCCGGAATACCGACATAGGCGACCCAGAAACCCTGCCAGACGCCGACGATGAGTCCCACGGCAAGGGAGATGACGATGGCAAGACCCCAATTGACCCCCTGTCGTTCCATCAGCAACGCACAGACGCCGCCGATGAAAGCCACGAGCGAACCGACCGAAAGATCGATGTGGGTCGCAATGATGACCATTACCATGCCTATGGCCAGAATGATCACATATGCGTTCTGTTGAATCAGCGATACGAAACTGTTCGGTTTAAGCAGGACGCCACCTGTCAGAATCTGGAATACGATGACGATAACGAGCAATGCCCCTACAATGCCGTATTGTCGTGCGTTGTTGGCGATGGTGGCGAGCAGGCCGCCGGTTTTGTTCTTCGTCGCTGCTGGTGTCGCGGTCCTTGCGCTCATCGTGCAGCCACCTCCCTTTCTTTGGTCATGCCCCGCATGAGATACTCCTGTGTGAATCCTTGTTTTCCGACGTTATCGGTCACAACGCCTTGGCTGACCGTGTAAATGCGGTCGCAGATGCCAATCAGCTCGGGCAATTCTGATGAAATGACGATTATCGCCTTGCCGGCATCGGCCAACTGGTCGATGATTTCGTAGATTTCGTATTTCGCACCGACGTCGATGCCTCGCGTAGGCTCGTCGAGAATCAGGATGTCGGGATCTGCGATCACCCATTTCGCGAGCACTACTTTCTGTTGGTTTCCACCTGAGAGAGTGGATACCTGGACGTCGATGTCATGGCATTTGATGTTGAAATCCCTGCGGTACTGGCTGACTTCCTTACGTTCGATGTTGTCATCCATGATGCCGTGTCTGCTCAGCTTCCGCAGCGATGCGAGGGATGCGTTCTCTCGGATGTTCTGCAGAAGGTTGAGTCCGTACACCTTGCGATCCTCAGTGGCATATGCCAGTCCTGCATCAATCGCCGACTGGACGTCGGACAGGTCCGTTCTCTTGCCTTTGATGTAGATCTCACCGGAAATGTTGGAACCGTAGGAGCGGCCGAACACGCTCATGGCAAGTTCAGTACGGCCTGCGCCCATGAGTCCGGCTAATCCGACGATTTCGCCGGCATGCACGGAAATATTCGCATGATCGACAATGACGCGGTGTGGATCGAGCGGGTGGTGAACCGTCCAATTCTCCAGCCTCAGATATTCCTCACCTGGAATATTCGAGGTGTGGTCCGGGTAAAGATTGGTGAGTTCACGGCCGACCATCTTGCGGATAAGTTCGTCCTGGTCGAGCGGCGTCTCCTTGGTGACGTACATTTGGCCGACGGTCGATCCGTCTCGGATGACAGTCACATTGTCGGCGACTGCCGCGACCTCGTTGAGCTTGTGCGTGATGATGATGCTGGTTACGCCCTGTTCATCACGTAATTGCCGTACCAGATCCAGCAGGTGCGCGGAATCCTCATCATTCAATGCCGCGGTCGGTTCATCGAGAATCAGGAGTTTCACGTTCTTGGATAGCGCCTTGGCAATCTCCACCAGTTGCTGTTTCCCTACGCCGATATCCGCGATCCTAGAGTCGGGATCTTCCGGCAGTCCGACTCGTTCCAGCAGGCGGGCAGCCTGCGCACGGGTCTCGTCCCAGTCGATTACTCCGCCCTTGGCCCGTTCGTTGCCGATGAAGATGTTCTCGGCGATGGACTGGAATGGACTCAATGCGAGTTCCTGATGGATGATCACGATTCCGTCCGCTTCGGAATCATTGACGGTACGGTATTTGCATTCCTTGCCGTCGAACATGATTCTGCCGCCGTAACTGCCGTAGGGATACACTCCGGAGAGAACGTTCATTAGTGTCGATTTCCCGGCACCGTTCTCACCGCAGATGGCATGTATCTCTCCACGTTCGACGGAAAGATTCACATCGGTAAGGGCCTTAACCGGTCCAAACGTCTTGGTGATGCTTTCCATTGTCAGAATGGTGTCTCTTTCAGACATGTCACCACTTCCTCATAATGATTTGGATGGGTGTGCGGCCGCATGCTCGATGGGCCGCACTTCCCTTATTGGTTGGCCGGTCACTTGGTCAGCTCGTCGAAACGCTCTTGGGTGATGTATTCGGCCTTGACCAAATCGGACAGGTTATCCTTGGTGATGCTCTGTGGATCGAGCAGCTTGGACGGCACGTCGATGGTATTGTTGTTGAACTTGCCGTTGATGCCGGAAACATCCTTACCTTCGGCGATTTCGATGATCATGTCGTATACCGCATCGGCCAGCTTGTTGACGTCCTTGAATACGGTTTCGCCCTGCTTGCCCTTGGAGATGTTCGCCACGGCGATCTCCATGGCATCCTGACCGGTGATATACGGCCAGGAATCCGTGCCGGGCTTCATGTCAGGACGCTTGGATTCGATGGCGTTGATTACGCCTTGGGTGATGCCGTCATAAGGAGAAAGCACCGCATCAAGCTTCTCGCCATGCGCATAGGTGGAATCCAGAATGGATTCCATGTCCTTCTGGGCCTGTTCAGTCTTCCAGGATTGCACGGAAATGGATTGCCAGTCATCAACCTTGAAATCCTTCGTCACACCTTGACCGTGGTTGGAAGGAGAGACCAGCGCCCCGGATGCGAAGTAGGGCTGTAGAAGCTCCCATGCCCCCTTGAAGAAGTATTTCGCGTTGTTGTCGTCTGGGGATCCGGTGAACAGTTCGATATTGAACGGACCTTTGGCGCCATCCTTCAGGCCCAGCTTCTCAATCAAATAGGTGGCCTCGAGCACGCCGACCTGTTCAAGCTGGAAAGTGGCGTAGTAGTCCACGGCTTTGGTGTTCATGATGAGGCGGTCGTAGGCGATGACCTTCGCGCCCGCATCGTGGGCTTTTTCAACCGCCGGGCCAACCGCGGTGCCGTCTTTGGAAGCGACCACGACGAGCTTCGCGTTATTGTTGACCATGTTCTCGATATCCGCGTTCTGCTGAGCCGGCTTGTCATCGGCGAACGACAGGATGACTTTGTACCCGGCCTTTTCGAGCTTGGTTTTCAGGTTGTTGCCGTCCTTGTTCCATCGTTCTTCGGATTTCGTAGGCATCGAGATGCCGATGGTGTCACCCTTGGCGATGGCATCATCCGAGCTGCCCGTCGACTGCCCTCCTCGAGCACCGCCGCACGCGGCCAAGCCAGCGCACATCGCCACACCCGCCAACAGTGCCACGACCTTCTTCGTGAATCTCATAGAGTCTCCTTCGACATTACGGGCGGGCCACTTCGCCCGTCCATATCCGTGGACTTTTCCGCGGATTCCCTAAGCATACATGATTGCGTTCAGTTGTCAAACTCAATATAAAGGTTTCAGAAAACTTGAGTTCGTTTGTTGAATTTAGCTGGTTGACGCCGAATCACCTGTCAAACAGCCGGAACAGCGTCTTTCGGTTTCCTCGGAAAAGCGCCAATTCATTACCATGGACACCGCCATGCGTTAAGCTAGCTTTCATGGCAAGACGAACGAACGGATCGCAAACATCTTTGCGCAGAGCGAACAAAGCGAATTTATTGGAGTCCATTCATAAATTCGGCGCGATGACGCAAATCGAACTTGCCGAAATCACCGGACTATCGACGGGAACCGTCTCCACCCAAGTGCATCAGTTGGTGGAAGAAGGCAAACTGGAAACCCATAACACCATACGCAACGGGCGTAGGGCAACGCTGGTCGCCCTGTCACACGATCAGGGATTGGGAGTCGGCCTGTCCATCACCCGACGTGATCTGTTCCTAGTCATCATCGACTACTCAAAAGACATCATTGCGGAGCACAGACTGCCGCTCCCGCCGAAACACAAAGCCGACACGACGCTGGAGCGAGCGATTCGGCTCATCAACGAAACACTCGAGAACGCAGGAACAGATGCCGGTGAAATCGTAGGCATCGGCGTCGCACTGGGAGCGCCCGTTGATTTTCACGCCCAAACGGCCGCAATACCGGGCATTCTTCCCGGCTGGGACGGCATTGACATCCGCACTCCCCTGACCACGGCGTTCCACGTGCCGGTTATGGTCGATAATGACGCAAACGCAGCCGCCATCTGCGAAGCCAGGATGGGCGTCGCATTGGGCAAGCAGAATTTTGTGTATATCGGCACCAACGATGGCGTCGGATCAGGCATCATGGTCAATGGGGACATCATGCATGGCGTAACCGGACTTGCGGGTGAAATCGGCCACATCCAAGTGGACCCGCTGGGCAGCATATGTTCCTGCGGAAACCGCGGTTGTCTCAACACCATCGTCGACGAGGCGCGTCTCGTCTCGTTGCTTAGCGTCACGCACGGCAACATGACCATGGAAGATCTGGTGCAGACAGCCAATGCCGGTGACCCAGGCTGTCGTCGCGTCATTGCGGACGCCGCAGTACGCATCGGAACCGTTGCCAGCGATTTATGCATCTCCGTGGATCCGGAAATGGTCGTCGTCGGAGGCAGTCTCGCCATGTCCGGAGACACATTCATTGAGCCATTTTCCGAAACATTGCAACGACTATTATTCCCAAACGCACTTACCCCAATCCAAGTTCTTGCAGCACAATACCCATATAGCGGTTCGGCCCTCGGTGCTGCCATAATGGTCATCGAACTTGCTGAAAAGAAGAAGCTGCTTCAAGGCTGAAGCAGAGTCGACAGGGAGAATTGATGAAAGACACCACACCGTTGTTGGAGATTCGGGACGTTTCCATGCGCTTTGAATTCGTCGAAGCCCTCAAATCCGTCAACCTGACAATCGGTCATCAGGAAGTCGTCGCTCTTGTCGGAGACAACGGAGCAGGCAAGTCAACACTGGTGAAAATCATCGCAGGCCTCTATCAGCCATCCACCGGAAGCTTGCGCGTCCGCGGCCAGGAAACGAGAATCAGCGACATCCGCAACGCCAACGCCCTAGGCATAGCATCGGTCTTCCAAGACAATGAGTTTTGCGAGAATCTTAGCGTCGCGGCCAATCTTTTCCTCGGCAAGGAACTTCGTACCAACTATGGAATTCGCGATGAGAACTCCATGCACGTGAGAGCCCGAGCCGTTCTCAACACCCTATCGTCCTCCATTCAAGTCAGTAGACCAATATCCAGTCTTTCCATGGGACAACGACGGACCGTCGCAATCGCAAAGACACTACTCAATAACCCCGATCTCATTCTGCTTGACGAGCCGACCGATTCACTATCCATCATCCAAACAGCTGAGGTGCTGGAATACATCAAACGACTGCGCGCAGAAGGGCGGTCGGTCGTCATGGTATGCCATGACCTACCGGACGTATTCGCCATTGCAGATCGCATTGCGGTATTACGCCAAGGGCGGATCATTGCAGTCCACAACGCCAGCGAAACCAGCTACGAACAGATTCTTGCGGAGATAGCCGGCATCCCGAACGTAGACGATCATGAAGATACCGATGTCGAAAGGCCACTACCGCATGGCGATTGCAACCCAAGAAGAGGACTGATCAAACGTCGGACCGAGCAAAGTGGACTACCCGCATAAGGCCGAATACCCATCAGCCACAGCACCATAATTCATTGCCGTTAACGTATGAGACGAAGGGGTTGCCGACGGGCAGGCATCAGATCCACTCCGGTTCTCCTCACCGCACGGCGTGGCCGTCGCACCATACGTGCCGTATGGTCCAGTCTTCCGGATCGAGTAGCAGAACATCCGCCGCATAGCCTGGCGCAAGCAGGCCGAGTGGTCGCCCAGTAACACGGTTCGGCTTGTCGTAACCGAATGCCCTGGCCGGAGTCAATGTGGCCGCTTCGACGGCATCCGGTGCGCTGATGCCCAATCTCAGCACGGCACGCTGCACAGCCTGCTCCAGCACCAGGGTCGAGCCGGCGATGGCATCATTGGACATCAGTCGCGCATGCCCATCGACGACATCCACATCCAACGCTCCGAGTAGATAACGACCGTCCGGACAGCCGGTGGCGGCCATGGCGTCGGTGACGAAGGCAATGCGATGCGGCGCGAAGCCGAACCCGAGCTTCACCATCGAATCGCTCACATGGAAGCCGTCGTTGATCAACTCGATGGTGACCCGTGGATCCTCCACAGCCGCTGGAATGGGACCGGGCCTTCGGTGATGCAATCCATTCATGGCGTTGAACATATGCGTCATGATGCCTGCACCGGCGGCGAAGCCTTGACGCGCAGTCTCATAATCGGCGTCGCAATGGCCGATTGCCGGAACCACGCCGGCATCGGCGAATCGACGGATCGCGCTGATGCCGTGGGGCAGCTCCGGAGCGATGGTGATCTGCCTCAGGCAGCCATCCGCGGCCCGCAGTATGTCATCCACCAAGCCATCGACGGGATCGCACAGGCACTCCGGATTATGGGCACCCTTGCGCGACGCCGCAAGGAACGGTCCTTCGAGATGCACGCCGAGAATGTCGGAGCGCATGTCCGTCTGCCCGCGGATTGTGCGTAGATTGTCACAGATCGTATCAAACGGGTTGGTGATCAGGCTGAGCACCTGCCGCGTGGTGCCGTGCGACAGGTGGCCCGCACGCGCGAGTTCGATTCCTTCCGCACCATCGTCAAACGATGCACCCCATGCGCCATGGGCGTGGATATCCACGTATCCTGGAGTCATGATGGCGCCCGAGGCGTCCATGACCGCAGTGTCCGGAATGTTGAGATTACGGCAAGCGGTTTCACAATCATCGTCAGAGGTGCCCACGGCGACAAGCGATTCGCCATCCGACACGACCCAAGCATGATCCCGCACCCCTCGGGCGTCGACTTTCCGCGCATTGCGAATGGCGAACGGTTCACCGTCTCGAAGAAAGGAACGCGCAATCCGCCGTGCGAAGTCCTGTCTCTGCCTTGGCTGCTCCATGTCTGACGCTCCTTGCATTGAGGGAAGGGAACCTCTCATCATGCGCAGGAAAGGGTCCCTGACGGGTGGCCGGTTCAGCCCTGATGTTCCGCCGGCTGGCTCATGGGTATAAGCGTACCGGCAGTGGTCCTTGCGGCGCAGTCGGCTTGCGGCGTCGATGGTAGCGTCGATGGTGACGTGACGCTACTCAAGTCCCTTGCGCTCCTTGACAAGGATTACGGAACAATACATGGCTACGCAGAAGTTTATTATGCAAGTCACCGCTGGTGCCAACTGTATGAATCGCTGGTTGTAAAAGTCAAAAACATCAGAGTCCAAGAGGTTTGCGCATATATCGAAAAACAGGTTTGAAGTGAGCGTCAGTGCGGCACTTGCAAAAAACAGTATCCAGATGATGGATAATCGTAATATGAAAATCTCCTTGCTCTTTGGACAAACATTTTTTGAAAACAACAAGAAAATCCAAGAAATTACGGTGAATACAACACCGACCAAATAAAGCAGGCCAGGAATTTCGTCATACATGGTGCTATCCTCACTCCAGTTGCGGGTTATCTCGCTTATTGATGTTCTAGAAGACTCAAGGTTGTATGGTGTTTTGAGATTGCCGTACTTGGCGTGGCAGTCAAATTGGCCTTCCACGTCGAAGGCACCGGATGTTCCCGTACACCTACACTCAGTATAGGGGCATCAACGTTATATGAGACTCTACTAAGCTGTGGGTGGTACGCGATTGGGCATCCTGACTTCACCCCACCCAAAACGCCACCGATATCGGCATCTCGCAAGGCACTCCAGGCACCGGATGGCAATGCGACGCATGGCCTAGATCGGTTGGAATCGTTGGAAGAGCCGTTTTTCAGTATAAGAAAAGGGTTTTCAGATTGCTCTGAAAACCCTGCCGGCGGAAAATACGAGATTCCGCACTAAAGTCGCCTAAGCCTAATAACAGCAAGATCTTCAATAATTCCAAAGTCGGTGCACCATCCAATTCACCATTGCTACATTCCACACGTTTCTACACGTACATTTTTACGCTTTTACACTTTATCCGGGGATGAAAGTGCTGCATCCTTGGAAAATAAGGGAAGCGGCCTACACTTTATACTTTTCCAAAGTTGTCTATCATAGCCTTATTTGTACACTTATCAGCGATTGCATCGAGAATTTCCCGGAGCCTCTTCCTCGGGCATTGAGCGATGTGCAGCAGAACCGTTTCATGGAGACCCAAAAGTAGATCGGAGCGAAGCTGAGGGCTTTTGGGGCGGCAGCATCTTACCCCCACTCCGTGCATAGCAGGTGGACTCATACGCAGACAAGTAAGACAAACATCTTTTTCCATCTCGGACAATGACGCCAGGTGGCATTCCCCATTATCAATCCATATCGACAATTCCGTGAGCTTAAGGAGGTACCGCCGCCACGTTCATCCACTGCCATATCTTTTGGCCGCGAGTCCCATGGCCCGGTGGATTTCACTACCTCTAGCCCCCAGTCTCGCAGGCACTCCATGAAAACGGTTTAGGTTTATTTAAGCCGGTGAACCGATATGGTGACTTCATTCCTCCAAAAGCCCTTATTTTCCAAAGAAGGTTTATTTATGGCGATGCCGACGCACCATCCAGATGTATGAACAATCAATTCCCAAGATCCGTTGCGGATGCCACCCAGTCCCACGATTCCCGACATCATCCCGTCATGGAACGGCATATACGGCGTCAGGTGCACCTGCCGGTGCCAATCGACAAAGAACGGAGATCTTATTTAAGCCGGTGGGTCTATCCACTGGCCAAAAAGCGGAAAACTTTGATTTTCCGCGGTTTATTTATTTAAGGCAAAAGGAATGCGATGACTGGAGACATCGATAGGCTCAGGCAATACCTGGCCGAGAACGAATCAAGACAGCTGGAATTCAAGCGCGCGACGACGCAATTCGATTCCACCAAGTTGATGCGTTACTGCTGCGCGCTGAGCTGCGAAGGCGGCGGCAAGATGGTCTTCGGCGTGTCCGATGACAAGCAGGTCGTCGGCACGCAGGCCTTCGCCGATCCCGCCAAGACGGAACACGATATCTACAACCGCATCGGACTGCGCTGCACGTTCGAGACGTTGCAAGCCGACGGCAAGCGTGTGCTCATTCTCCACATCCCCCGTTCGGTCGTCGGCCATCCGACATCCTACGAGGGACGGTACTGGATGCGCAGCGGCGAATCCCTCGCGCCCATGAGCCCCGAACGACTCAGGGAACTGCTCAACGAGGGCGCGCCGAGCTATCTGGACGAAAACGAGCCCGGCACCCATTCCTGGGACGAGATCAAACTGCTACTGGCCGTGGAAAGATACTACGAACTTATCGGATCGCGCATGCCGGGAGAGGAAACGCAAATCAGGGATTTCCTCAGGATGCATTTCGTGGAACGCACGGCCTTCGACGCCTCGCTGTTCTACATACGCAGGCTGGGAGCCATCACCCTGGCTCGCTCACTCAACGATTTCCCGGATGTCGAGCATCACACGATCCGCGTCATGCGACTGCGCGGCACATCCATCACGGACATGGTGTTCGACCGTGCATACAGCAAGGGATACGCCGTGGTATTCGATGACGTCATCGACCAGATCAACGCGCTGCTTCCAGTGAACGAGGATTTCGCAGATGGACTGCGTGACGAACACCGCGATTTCTCACTCGTCGCAGTTCGTGAGATCGTCGTCAACGCCTGTGTTCATCAGGACTTCATGGAGCATGGCGGCATCGACCGGGCTCTGGAGAACATCGAGAGACAGCAGACCGACGCGCCGGAATTCGTCGTCAGGACACGCAGCACCACCGTCGAGCTGCGCAAGGGACGCTTCGAGGACATGGGCATGAAAGAGCGCGTCAACGCCGCATATCTGCACTGTTGCCTCCAACCGGCCAAAGGAGGCTTCCTGACCAATTCCTCGCTCAGGGAACGCTTCGGCCTGTCCAAGGCGAAGACGGCGGTGACCTCCCAAGTCATCGCCGCCGCGGTCGACGCCGGCCTCATCTTCCTGGACCCCGCCACGAAAGGATCTCGCAGGACCGCACGATACCTGCCGTTCTACCACCGTAATTAATGACTTCAGGCAAGATATTCAAATTCCAGTCGAAGCTGAAGCTAGCCAGAAGAATGGACCTGAGCATTCTCAAAATACTCAGATGCTCGCATACAAGGATGCCACGAAACTTATAAAAGATATAAAGGATATAAAAAGTTACAAAAAAGGACGCGAGCAGACATTTGCGTCACATACCGGAAACGGACGTTTCCGGTACGGAAAGCAGATCGGCCGCCATGCCCACGGCACTCCGGCGGAAAGTGTTCCGAAACCCGTCCCATAATCAATGTTCCAAAACTCCATGCTTAGGATGGGTAGTGGTACATGGCGAGCATGATTTACGGATACGCGAGGGTCAGCACCGGCGACCAGACCACCGACCTGCAGCAGGACGCACCCGTGAGGGCCGGCTGCGATAGGATCTTCACCGACGTGGCGTCCGACGCGAAGGCGCACCGTCCCGAACTCGACCACATGCTCGACCTGCTGCGCGGGGGAGACACGGTCGTGGTGTGGAAGCTGGACCGTCTCGGCCGGAGCATGCAGAACCTGGTCGACCTGATGACCACGTTCGACGAGAGGGGAGTGCAGTTCCGCTCCCTGACCGAATCGATCGACACGAGCACGCCCGGAGGCACGCTCGTGTTCAACATCTTCGGCAGCCTGGCTCAGTTCGAACGCGACCTGATCCGCGAACGCACCCGCGCCGGACTCGAGGCCGCGCGCATCCGCGGCAGGAAAGGGGGTCATCCCACCAAACTCGATGAGAAGCAGGTCAAAGAGGTGCGGAGGCTGTACGAGTCCAGAACAGTGACGGTTGACCAGATTGCCGCGATGATGGGCGTGGGACGGTCCACCATCTACCGGTGCTGAAACAAGATTCAATAAAGGCGAACTAAATCGTCTTGACACTGAGCCTGCCTTCGATAAGCAGCTTGTGCATGAGGTTCTTGCCGTGGTCCTTGTTGTCCAAAGTAGAACCGTAGGTCGAGAGCAGTCCAGCGACTTTATGGTTCATGTCTGCTCTGGCTTCAGCATCCGAGACTCTGGTACCGTCGTCCTTTCTCCAAGGCCGATAGAAGAATATCAGCCTGGTTTGGCTCTCATACAGGTCGACACCGTCGAAGATCGCCTGGAAATACGCATAATCAGCTTGGGCGAGTGAATGACCATAGAATTTGATCATGGCGGTGGAATCGTTTCTCGAACCATGCGGTGAATGTGTCTGTATGAGTTTCGCGGTATCCGGATTATCTAGGGAAAGAAGACGGTAGGTCTTCGTAAATGGAAGGGCTTCCGGCTCGTCCATGTGTTTGGTGCCATCGATACCGAAGACGATATTGTTCTCCCTCAGACTCCCATGGATATTGACAAGAGTCGGGAATGGTCGTTCCCCAGAGTGCGACTTCGCTAGATTGTCAATCCCAACGAGAGGATTCGTATAGTTGAAATCAAGCAATGAGACAGAAACATCGTAATAGTCCTCATTTGGCAGCTCGGCCACGAGCATTCGATTCAAAAGATCCAGAGCGTTTTTCACATAAGCGTTATTCCCATCCACTTCTTTGAGCAGGTAAGCACTGAACGCTTGTTCCATTTTGTTCAATTCAGTGAGCAACAATTGCGAGACCAGCAACGAAGTCCATTGTTCTTGCTGTTTGCTGATGGCATACAAGAACTGTGCAACGCGTTCTTCAGGCGTATCGGCCCAAGAGAGAAGACAGCAGTGTGGATTCAGGTATCGTTCCACTGGGGCACCGACGGCATGATTGAGTATTGCCGCGACTTTTGAGCATTTCGACCCAAGAATAGCGTTGGAACTGGTCACCCATTGTTCGATGGCCAATTCGATATCCGACCAAGGGTATTGCGATTTATCGGTCAGGATTACATCCCATGCAGTCAGGCCACTGTCATATGCATACTGAGCTATTGATTTGTCCGATTTCTCAAAATCCTCGGAGGGAGGATTTAGTAGTTTGAGCCGTTTCTCTTCGAAATCCGAGAATTTGGAATGCAACCCGCATTCCAAATCGAATCCATTCCCGAGAACAATGAGCTGATGCCACTGGCCCTTAGGCATGCTCCATTCCCTGGGCAGACTGGTAGACGGTTTATATATTTCAATCGATGGGGTTTCCGGGCTGCGGAACATGCGCGAGATGTTTTCCTGCTGCTTGATCACATCCTGAAGAGGACTCAAAGAGGCATCTTTCCAAGCGTCCAATGATGTTTTCACATTGCTGTTGAACTTCGCTATGCTGTCCTGCAGGGGACTCGAAGCGACTGTGTTCCAAGCAGCCAATGATGGCTTCATGCCGTTGATGACTTTCGCCATGCTGTTCTGAAGGGGAGCCGTGGCGTTTTTGATCATTTTGGATGTATCAAATGCCGGATTGGGTATCGATCTCTGTAATTTACTTTTCGCCGCGTTAGGGTCGGTCATGCTTGTCCTTCCGGAATCAAATACCTACATGGCTACGATGATTGGTAGTTAAATTTGAGACGCTTGTTTTTAATACGTGATAATCCCTTGGCTTTTAACGGTTGACCCTTGAATTTTGCATTACACCAATGACCTTGTCGATAGTCATACCAAAGAAGTCACAAAATATATTATCTCGGGACGAGTCTGAAAATATTGAGCATACATTTGCACGAATTTTATATTCGGCAGCATACAACAATTTCAACAAGTTCTGCTGATTATACACTCATTCTCTAAATTAATTCCGAAGCCTTGACCTGACCATTCATCAACATTGGCATGAGCCATTTTCTTATGTTCATGAGACTATGATTCTCTATGCGAATAGATTTTTCTGATTCCAGTACGGGTTGTGCAGCTTTATTAAATGCACAGAGAATTTTTTCCGGTGGAACGGGCAATGTATATTCTAAGATTCGATCTGGCTGAACTCTTGATCTACTCCCAGTAGACGCAACCGCATTGGACTGCATAAAGCTCTGGAATCTATCCGAGTTCAACACTGAAAAAATGTAGCTGGTAGCGATTGACCTTTTGCATTTCAAAACAACAAATTCAGTTGAACAAACAGGCGAATTGGTTAAATATAAAGGATTCCAAACACGCTTGAATTGCGGGTTCAATTTAGAGATAAGGAAGGAGTTACTTGGAATTTGATACTTACTCGACTGTATGTCACTTGAAGGGTCAAAAGATGGATATTGCATGCTGTCAAAAGCTGGAATTGAATAGTGTTCGACAATTGCTGGCATTGCTGAAGGTAAAATATTGTTGGTGCCGATTTGAACAAAATCACTCAGTTGTCCCAAGCTCCATGGCAGAGGCTTTTCAACCTTGTGAACAGAAGATATGTTCCCTCCTGATAAACGGTATGGGTTTCCATTTTCGTCTGGGAAATCGAATTGGGTAAACCAGTAGTCGTAGATAAGGCTGATGGTTTCCTCGAGCTCCTTGCAGATGCGCTGGTTGGTTTGAATCTTGTCATCGATTGCACCAAGCAAGTCAGCAGCTTCCGCACTGTCTTCAACGATTGGAATGATGAGAGATCTGATTTGAGGTAAAGTCAGATTACTCACAATAGATCCTGCAATATCGGCGCGACGAATCTGGGTTTGGACAAAATCCGATGCAAGTGCATACATAAGGTATCGAGGCGAAATCTTAGAGGCATCTGGCCTGATTAGTACCAGACGTTGCCCAAGACAGCATTTTAGATTGTCAGGCATTATTCCAAGGACGCCCATGGGTGCTTCTCGGGAGAAAATTATGTCGTTCTTTTGCGGAACGGCTCGTCTTGTGCGCTCTAAATAGGTCTCCTCACTTACGTAAGAAGGATTGTCAAGCGAGATAACGGTATTGTCAAGATTGAAATTCCTAATTACGGGAATCCCGCTTGTTTCCCATTTTGGGGTGGAATGCGGGCAATCGACAATCGTCTCGCACAAATCTTCAAGCTTCATTTTATGCATAGCGAAGCTCCTTCAGTTGGCTCAAAATAGACTGCTGAAGATCATCACCTTCGTTGAACAGGTTCTTCAAATTGTCAATGTGCGTATTGAGTTGTGTCTGAAACTCCTCGGGAGTGATATCGATGTATTCGATTCTGATTTCGAAGTATTGTCCTGCGCTGAATGAGTAGTTCTTGTCCTCGATGTCGTTGTAATCGGCGAGCACCGAGAAATCATCTCGTTCCTCTCCATCGTTGAACGTGCTGATGATTCGGTCGATCTCCTCGCCGGAAAGCACGGTGCGCTGGTTCTTGCCGACTTTCTCCTTGGTGCCGAGGCCCGACGCGTTCATCAGCAGCGCCTGGTCGTATTTTTTGGATTTATCCAGGAAGATGATGGACACGTTGGTGCCGGTGTTGGCGAAGATGTTGCTTGGCATGGAGATGACGCCGCGCAACATGTGCTCATCGATCATGCGTTTGCGTATGGTCTTCTCGATGGAGCCTCTGGCGGTGAGGAAGCCGGTGGGCACCACGATTGCCGCCTTGCCCTCGGGCTTGAGGGACACCAGGATGTGCTGAAGGAACATGAGATAGATCGACATTCCTTCTAGTTTCTTTTTGGGAATGTTCGGCACTCCTGCCCAAAACCTTTTGGCGTACTTATCCGACGCGAGGGTGTTTCTGTCTTTCGAGAAATCGCAGTTGAACGGCGGGTTGCTCACGATGTAGTCAAAATGCTTGAGCGAGTTGCCGTCGGCCTCCAAGTGGCGGGGCGCGGTCAGCGTGTTGTCGTGCACGACGTTGGCGAGCGATTCTACCTGTCCATTGAGGATGAGGTTGAGCCGCATGAACTCATTGGCCTTTTGCGAGCGATCCTGCGTGTAAATGGTGCACTTGTCCTCGCCGATCTCGTGGGCAAGGGCGAGCACGAGCGTTCCGGAGCCGGCAGCCGGATCGTATACCGTGATGTTCCGGTCGCCATGGGGCACAAGGATCTTCGCCATGATGCTGGCTATGGCATGCGGGGTGAAGTATTCGCCATAGCTGCCGGAATCCTTGTTGTAGTCCTTGATCAGGTATTCGAAGACCTGCGAGAAGAAGTCGTAGCCCTGCCACAGCGCGTCATCAAAGCTGAAGTCCACGAGGGTGCCGACCAATGCGGCGCAGAACGCGTTGCGCTTGTTCTCCTCGACGATGAACCGCGACACCCCCTGGAACAGGGTGATGCGCCCTTGGCCGGCCTTGACCGAGTAGATGTCCGCGTTGTCCTGCGCAATGCCGCTCAGTGCCGTGTCGAACCGTTTGGCGAAGTCGTTCTCCCCTTTGTGGTTGAACAGGTTGGACAGCAGCCACTCCGGGCGGATGCGTGCTACGGTGCCGAGCTCGTACAGGGCGGTCTCGCGATCGTCGTCATCCATGCCGACATATCTGGCCTCCACCGCTTTGGCGCCGTCGCAGTCGGAGAATGATTCGAGGGTGCCAAGCTCGTGGAGGAAGCGGTCGTTGAGGTACTTGTAGAGGAACGCCTCGGTGATGATCTTGTATTCGCTGCTGTCGTTGGCGAGGCCCGCATCCGCGCACACGGTCTTCAGTCCGTCGATCATGGCCTGCGTCCGGTTGAGTATCTCGGTGTTCATACGAGGTGGTTCTTCCTTTCGTCGGAATACTCAGCATACATCCAATCGACCATCCGTTCCGTCTGCTTCACCGGATCGACCGGGTTGATGCCCTTGACGGTCGTGATGAGCTTTCCCCCGACCTTGCGTTTGAATGAGGCCTCCTGGTCGAACGAGGCGGCGTTCTGTCCGAGCAGGGTGTCGATGGTCCTCTTGCCCAATGCCAAGATCCGCTGTATGGCTCTGTCATCAGTCGTGAGCGGCGTGTCGGCGTTCTTCATCTCCTTGTGTATGCGCATGAACTTCGCGTCGCCGCCGTACTTCCTGGCCAGCAAGTCGTTACGCCGGTTGATTTCCTCGGCCTCCTTGCGCAGCTGATCCACCTCGTCCATCAGGTTTGCCGCCTGTTCGGTGGTCATCTCCTCGAAATTGGTTTTCGCCAATTTCTCACGCAGGTTCTCCAGAAGGTTCACGAACTCGGGATCCTTGGGATCGTTGTTGCCGCCGAACGTCTTACGCGCCTTGCGGATCTTCTCCCGCAACTTGTCGGAGACCGTGAGTTCCTCCTTGTCGCCGTGCGCGAACTCGAATTCCATCTGTTCCAGCAGGACGTTCATCGCTCCGGTAGACATTTCCTTGTTCTTCAAGGCTTCCTGCATGTTCAGCCGCTGGATGCGCAGTTCCACCTCGTTGAGCAGCTTCTGATAGCGGTCGACGTCGAACCACCCCTCGGCGTCGGAGAATTTCTCCTTGAGCTCCTCGTATCCCGCTGCGGCAGCCAGATTGCGGAGTTCCTTGTACTGGCGCAGCACTTTGCGCAGCTCGTACAATTCGTCCTTGTGAGCGTTGTCTATCGCGCCGATTTCCTGGGTGAAGGCGACGATGTTGTCCGTGGTGTAGTTCCACAGGACTTTTTTTATCTGGTCAAGCTGTCTGTGAATCGTCGCGGGATCCTCGAACAGGCTCTGGAGCTTGTCCACCTCGTCGCCGTACTCGTTGCTGAGCTCCTCGTAATAGGCTCTGTTGGTCTTGTCGAACTCGGCCGAGATGTCGGCGAAATCCACGACGTAGCCGTGCTTCATATCATGATAAGGGCGATTCACTCGTGTCAGGGCCTGCAGCAGGTTATGGGCCCTGATCTTGCGGCATAGGTAGAGTTTCTTGAGTCTGGGGGCGTCGAATCCAGTGAGCAGCATGTCGTAGACCACGAGGATGTCGATCTCCCCCTGCTTGAATCTTCTCTGGATTTCCCTGCGGTCCTTCCTAGTGCCCTCGTCGTACAGCACGAGTGCCGATGAGATATCCGAGTCGTATCTCTGCAAAGCCTCGCTGATGGCGCGCGCCTGCTTGGAACTGGTCGCGACGATCATCGCGCCGATGTTATCATTCTCCCTGCCAAGCTCCACTCTCGAATGGCACAGGTCGTCGACGATATATTCCACCAACGGATCGATGTAATGCGGATGCTCGTAGACCTGGTCCATGGTGATGAGCTGGTCGATTTCCCGCAGGCCGCTGACTATCTTCTGCATGCGGACGCGGAACTGCTGCCTCACCTCCTCATGCAGCAGCCTCAACGTGTAGCCGTCCGCCACGGACTGGTTGTAGAAGTACGTGTGGATGTAGCTTCCAAACACCTCGCGCGTGTTCGCGCCGCCTTTTTGCCGAATTAGCGGCGTTCCCGTCAACGCGATGCGCACCGCTTGGCGGTCTGCGGAGATAAGGCTCGAGAGGAAGCTGTGTCCGGGTTTGTACTCCCTATGGGCCTCGTCCATGAAGAACAGGCGTTGGATGTTGATGTTGTACGACGGAGGAATGCTCAGGGCATCCGCAGAGAATTTCTGGATGTTCACCACCGCGATGACGGGAGCGTCATTCTGCCCTGACATCTGGGACGGCCTCTGCAGCAGTTCGGCGAACTTTTCTCGTGATTCTATGCGGACGACGTTCGCCCCGCGGTAGGTGAACTCGTCGGACGCCTGGTTCAGCAGCTCCAGACGGTCCACGATGAAGAACGTCTGCAACTGAGTGTTCCGGCGCTGGTAGTAGTCCCTGAGGTAGCGCGACAGCAAAAACGCCAGCTCGGTCTTGCCACTTCCCTGCGTATGCCAGATGACGCCCTGTTTCGCTCCCGAATCAAGCTTGTCCCGCACCGCAAAAGTTGCGAACAGCTGCGGATAGCGCATGATGTGCTTGTCGATGTGGTTCACGCCATTGTCATCCACATATTCGCGGTAGCAGATCCCGTACTTGAGCAGGAAGAGAAAACGCTCCGGCGAAAGCATGGAAGTGATGATTTCGTTCGCCGGCGTCCGGGGATCCACTGACATCTCCCATTCCGGGGAGCCGTATAAAGAAATCGCGTTGTTGTCCTTGAGGATGGACTTCTCGATCTCCTCGCTGCGCGGGGCCAGCGATCCCAGCAGACGGGCACGGTTCTGCTGCGGTTCCCGAAAATGGTTCATCTTGACCGAACCGTATGCGCTGCACGCGTAGAAGGAGCCTTGGATGGGTTCATGGTCCTCGTCATCGTAGGGCTGGTTGTTGCTGAAGATCATCAGCTGGGTGATGTTCGCGAATTTACGGTAATGAGGTTGGCTGAACCTCCGATACATGCGATCGCGTTCGGCGAGGATGCCGTCGCGGTTGTTCTCCCTCTTGACCTCCATGAACGCCAGCGGAATGCCGTTAAGCAGGAAGATGATATCCGGACGGAAGCTGTCCTCCTCATATACGTAGGGCAGTTCGGTCGCCACGGTGAAATCGTTGTTCTCCGGATGGTTGAAGTCGATGAGGCTCAATCCGAAGACGCCGTCGACCAGGTCCCTGTAGAACAATCGACCGACATCCTTCGCCGTGAGGTCGTTCCTCAACCTATCCAGCACTGATTGAATAGCGGTTTCGTCAACCATCTCATCGGGATTAAGACGCTTCAATGATTCCGAGAATTGATTGAAGAAAATATTGGTGGTCGAGTCGTAATCCACATCAGAAGTCTTGTCGTGAATCGACATGTACCGCCAACCCAAACGCGTGGAATGAGCCAATGCGGGGAACTTGACGTAGGAATCTTCTGGACCGACCATGTCATCCTCCAATCACCCATCGGTGTGCCTTAACCGCATGTCCTGTAATAGAAAATATTACTGAATATGCCAATTGCACGGGGTATGGATGGCCGCGTTTCCATCCTGTCTTAGTCGGTTTTCTGTCCCGTAACTAGGGATGTGGCGTGCCATCTCTTTTGCGATCTTTTGAACTAGGGACTGTAACGGCATTCGTTCTGAGCTGTCTTCTATCTTTCCCGAAACCACGGCGTCCCACGGTTACGCCTTATCCTAGTTACGGGTGAATTATATCCACAACGGGACATGTTGTAACACGGGAGGAGGAAGTCCACGGGACTGCACGAATTGCGTGAGCGTTCCGGATTGACGCTGCATCAGCTTGGATGCGTTGACCGGCGGGCTTTCACGCGACTGTGGGTGTATGAAAACCGTGACGACGAAACTCGTAACATGTTCCTTGGTACGGTTGCGAAACTGGCGCGAGCGTTGCATTGCAACGTGTTGGACCTGTATCCGAACGATTACGTGTGGCGTGGTGGCGTGTCAGCCGGTGTCATCGGATTGAAAAACATTCGCAAGGCCCGCAAGCTGACGCAGGTGGAACTGGCTGGATTGAGTGGCATCGCACGTCTCGCCATCTCTTGGTTCGAGACGAATGATTGTCCTGTTTCGCAAATGTATTTGCGGACGGCGCTGCGATTGTCCGAGGCGTTGCGATGCGACCCGGTTGGATTTTCTGACGGAAGGATACTGACATGGGTTTGAGGGAACTCAGGTTGAAGCATGGAATGACGCAGAAGCAGTTAGCCGACAAGATTGGCGTTACACAACAGCGTGTTGCCGCGTATGAGAATGGTGTCAATTCCGTTGAGAATATGACGCTTGACGAGTCGATTCGCATTTGTGACGCGTTGCATGTCAAGAATCCCCGCAAACTCTTGGAAGACGGCAAAGAATAGCAAGGCGGATTGGAACTCCATAAATACGGACAGCTGCTGTTCACATCACGATATTGAAAATGGTACGGACGGGGTATCGTTGGACCTTCCGATGATTGCCGGTATGGATTCCACGGAAGGAGCGGATGACCGCCTTGTCGGCAGCAGCCGTTGACTGTACGTGTATTCCATGACGAGGTGGTGCCGGCTCATGCGTGGGTCAATTCGCCGTGGCACGTTCTTTGTCGACGCGTCGAGTTTTTGATGCCGTTTTCATATAGTTCGTTGTGCTGGTAATGCAATTGAATGGCATCTCGCAAATGAAAGATACATTCACCGCGTTCGCCGGAAAAGCGTAGGCACGCGAATACGCGTCCTCGATTCCGATAGTGGAACTTGGGAGATGACAGGTAGGGAAATAGTCAGGAAGGTTATTCCCAGCGATACAGACAAAGACGAACTGGATAAATGAAGCATCAGGCTGATTATCCATCCTTTACATGTCGCTGATGGCAATGTCCGCAAATTAGCGGTTAAGCTTTTCAGTGTCTTCGGTGACTTTGCTGGGAGGGAGGATGGCTCGCTCGTCAAAGTAGGCGATGGGGTTCTTGGAGTCGTTGCGTTCGAGGATTTTGCCGATCCAGTTGTCGTAGTCGCCGTGGATCGGCTTGCCGATAAAGCCCATGCGCATATCGTCGCGCTTGATGATGCCGTTGATCTTGGCGACACATGCCACCACGTTGTCGGGGGTCAGGATGATGCCGAGATCGCAGCGGACCGCCCGGCCGGGTTCGAGCCGCCACCAGCTGTTGCCGGAGCGCCAGATTTCCTCGAAGTCGCCTTCCATCTTGGGATCCCATCCCACCAGATGCCGAGTGCCGCCCTCTGGCAGGTCCTCGACCCAGCCAAGTTCCCTGCGGGGACCAAGTTTCATCGTCACAATTTCAGTCATACCCTATATCTTACAGCCTTGCGTACCTGCCATCTTGAATGAAAGATATGTAAAGACCATCCCATGCAATTACCTCCTTATTCAGTGGAGGAGTGTCTTTAGCGACGCAGGAGGGGCGTTTGTTCACTTTCCTAGAAAACAAACGCCCCCTCTATGGCATATTCTGCTAATTGGCAGAATAAAGATTTCTGCCTCACTCACTCAACAGGATTGTCGCTATTACGCTCTGTAACAGAGTTGTATCCATGCGGATGCTCATCTTCGCTATGGTACACAGAACCGAGAGTGTCCATCCACCAATGCTCCCGATTAATGATGCCTTTCGGCAAAGCGCGCATATCAAAAATCTCTAGAATCGAGTACTGGAAGTTGTCTTCGATATATTTGACACCCAGCTCCTTGAGACGCTTGTTGCCACCAGAATGATCACCATAGGCATACTCCGACCAGCGGGACAATAATCCTTGCTCTGCACCCTTGTGTGAGTAGGCAGAACCGACATAATGCCATCCGGTACGCCGGTCGGTTTGCAGGTAAACAGCTTGGACGCTGCCCAGAGAAGTTTTCCATGTATCGTTTCCCACTGCGGCAACTAGCTGCCGATGAGTGAGACGCACGTTTTCAAAACCGGGGAAAGGAAGCGAGGAAATTGGGGACTGCGATAAATGGTCTAAGGTCATGGTTTCCGAGAAGCGATTTCGTAACTCATCGTTGCCCATATCGTTCATGAGTTGAGTGGGCCCTTGACGTTTCTTGTAATACACCACAGCACGAGCATCCAACGGAGCATACTGCGGTATTTCGCGATAGTCGTACGCGACAGTGCCATCTTCCTTCTGATATTCGCCGAGAACCTCAAAAGCACCAATGAACAGCCATTTCGTCGGATCTTCCTGATGAAGTTGAATGAACTGCAGAACCTTCTTCTGCTTGAAAGATCCCTTCACTTTTTCCCCGGGCCATTGTTTGATAAACATCCACTCCATCAGCGCATCATGCGATGAGTAGTAAGCATCAAGTACGTCAAACCAAGCAGGCTTGTTGCCATTCAACCTGATAGTGAAATCCTTCAGTTGCTCGTTGTCCAATCCAATCAAATCAAGGAACCGAATCGGTGTGTTTGGTATATCCATCGTTTCTCCCTGCATCATCTGAGCGTCCTTTCTATCATAATGTTGTTGCGTAATGAAAGCATCGTGCACCGGCAGTTCTTTCTCGGGTTCTGCGAGGATGACGGTGATTTCCGTGTCTTTTTGTTGCGAGTCCAGTGACAGACCCCAGATAATCAAGGCGTTGGAGTGAATCGCTTCCTGCACGATTGTGACCAATGAGGTGGCTTCGGCCAGGCCAATATTGGCGGGAGCCCCAATGTTGATCAGCGCCCCGTCGCAGCATGACGGGTCGATGCCTTGTGCGGCGAGCGCGTCCGAGAACGCCTTGCTCGGATCATCACCGGCATTGAACCGTATGATGCGTATGGCCGCGGATGCACAGATGGAAATGACATCCGAAAAATCAATGTGAATGTAACCGTTCGAGTCGGTAAGCGATGTGATGATCTCCGCGGTCTGTTTCAGTGCGGTCTCGGCACTGACACCGGGAGACGGGATAAGATGGGCGGCCGGAGTCGCCTCGACAGTGGAAAGGGGAGCTGTGGAAACAGTCAGCTCCGTCTTGTCATCCTCACTGCGAAACGTGACGATTGAGCGGTCGACATCGATGTCGGTGGTAAGCATTGCGGGTCCTTTCGATTTTTGTCTATTTTACAGTGTGTATGCAGATGGTGGAATCGATTCTCGATCGAAGTCGTCGTTCGGGGGATTCGCGCATGACGGCCGCGTCGCATAGGCGTGCACGCGTTCATTGAGCCGGTCGCAGCCCTGCCCCATGGCTTCGAACCACGCGTCGTCCACGATGAAGCCCTCCTCTCCGAACAGCGTCAGCCGGTATCCGGGGAAAGATCCCAATGATTCCCGCAACCGCCGCAAGGATCGCTTGGCGGTCAGGAGACGGATCGCCAAATCGGGAGGCAATGAATCTTCATAGGAAGATTCCGACCGGTGGCAGAGAGAGCGGCAGCGATTGTCGGGGTCGGAATCGTCATCTTCCTTTCCGGTCTCGAAAATCAGCCATAGCAGATCGATGGACTTCCAGAGCCGCTGATATGCCTCGCACTCGAAGAACTCGGCATCGACTTCGTCGCCGCCTTCGTCAAACACTCGCGTTTTTCCGGAATCGGTACGCTCAACGGAAAACCATGTGACCCGAAACTCCTGACCGTCACGTTCCCCGCGCTCCGGACGCAGTTCCAGCAGGTCCCGCACGTCGACCGCGGTGGAGTCGAACGAGCTGACACCGGCCTCCACGCGCCACCCGTCCCAAGACAGATCAGACAGCCAATCACATACAATTTGTGTCAACTTATCGTTCTGGCTATCCAGCCACCTGTCGGACCGAGGAAGATGACCGGGCATGCGATTGCACGGGTCAATGACCAGATGCCTGCAACAGAGCAACAATGTCGCCATCGCTAGTATCTCCTTTTTTGCATCAAAGTCATCTTGTATATAAGATACCACATAAGCAGGTATGCTTGTAACATCGTTTTATAGAAAGGAACCGAAATGAACCACACCGTCACGCAATACAGGGGCGGCAATGCGCCAGCCGACGCACATAGCGGGGAAGGATCATACGACCTGAAGCCGATATATCCGGCGATGCTGCGGGTCATGGAGCTGGTGGGCAGGCCGCGCATCAATCCGGCGGACGGAAACTACGTGCCCAGCGGATTCGAGGGATACGACAAGCGCACCAACGGGTTCGCCCGAGGTACGCTCACGGTCATCTCTGGATGGACATTGGCCGATTCGAGGAACCTGCAGCTGGACATCGTGCGCCACGCAGCCGTGAGTGGACTGCCGTCCGCCATCTTCTGTCCTCGATTGTCCGGCTACGAAATCGCAGTGCGCATCATGTCGGCGGAAACTGACATGCCGATGAAAGCCCTCCTCTCGGACGACAGTCTCGACGAGGACGAAAGGGGATTATGCGACGCATTCTGCTCGCTTTGCGAGCATATGCCGCTGTATGTCAATTCAGAACGATCCATTACTCTGGATTCCATCATGGATGCCTGCCGCAGACTGAAAAGAACCGTAGACCTGAAACTCATAGCTCTGCATCGCATCGACGCCATTGCCAACAATTCAGGATGCGAATTAGGCAAGGCGCTGGACAGACTCGCATCATTCGTCAACGAGATCGACACCGCCATCATTGTGACATCGGCAATGGAACAGGGGCGGGCACGCATAGACGGCAGAAGACCTCTGCTCCTCCACCTTAAGAATTCGGAGACTGTATTCCAGTACGCGGACACCGTGCTCATAGCGCACCGCCCGGGATTGTACGACGAAAAGACAGACCCGAACGAAACCGAACTCATCCTCGCCAAACACCCATGGCTCTCGCCGTGCACATTCAATCTCAGACTCAAGCCGGAATACTCAAAATTCACAGACCAATGACAGAGCTGCAAAGACATGACGTGCCGGAAGAACCGAAGGATCAAGGCCTGCAGCCAGCGGTGAAAATGCCTGGCGTGTGCCATGTCCGCCACTGCTCCGGGGACGACAAACGTTTGGAGTCGCAGTTGGCGGTGTTCCTGGATTATTCTCGGGTGCCTGTAGGTGCCTCATGGGAAACGAGCGTAACCGGCAGACTTCCCAAGGGCAGAAAACCCTAGAATAAAGCCAAAAACAGTTGGCCACGGTTATCATGCGGATAAGGAGATTCTAATCAATCAATGTGTTAGGAATCTCAGACGCATTGTTCACTATCGCCAATGAGTATTGGGAATGATATGGGACCAATCCAGATGCCCCTACTATTCACGACATGTTGCTTCTATCCCCCCCCTTAATAAAATTGCAAACGGTAGGTAATCGTTGCTCTTAGTGGTCTTGCCAGAGAGCCACTGAGTTCGAGAAGGGGTAAAACATGGGTCAGGTACCACCAAGGCATGCGAAATCATATATCAAAGATGACAAGGCTTTTCTTAAATCATCCATCGCTCTTTCAGTAGTCGCCGCGACGCTTGCGGCTCCTGCCACCGCGTTGGCCTCGGAAACATCATCCAGCGTCGCCAACACCGAAGATGCCGCTCAGTCCACCGATAAAGCATTGAGAAATCTTCAACAGGCACAGAAAGCAATCAAAGAGACAAACGCCACTTTCCAGCAGGCCTCTCAAGAATTAGCAAAAGCCAAGGCGGATCAAGCTGACGCACGAGCAAAGTTCGACAACGCGAAAACATCCCTGGATTCGGCACAGGCCGCTCTTGCTGACGCTCAGTCAGACCTCACAAATGCGAAGCAAGTAACCATTGACACCCAGCAGACAGTGGATAAAGCGCAGAAGAAGGCCGATAAGGCTAAAAGTGCTGATGACGATGCAGCCGCGGCAGCGAATAGGGCCAAAACGCTTATGATGCCGCACAGGCTAAAGCCGATGCTGCGGTCAAGACAGAGGCAGACGCGAAGGCTGAACTCAACAAGGCCTCCGCTGACGCTAAAGATGCCAATGATCCTGTGAAGTAAAATGCAGCCGAGCAGGCTCTTGAACAAGCGAAAACCGATAAGTCGAACGCTGAGAATGCTCAATCGGACGCTGAAAAGGTTCTTACCGATAAGTAGGACGCCAAGGAACGCGCCGACGAAGCATATTCGAACGCCCAGATGAATGAGGCCGGTAAGAAGAATCAACTCGATGCTGCTTCCAAGAAAGTTTCCGACATCGAAAAGAACTCCGGCTTGGATTCATTGGCCCAAAAGGTGAATTCTTCCGAAGACACGTTGACAAAGGCGAAGGCCGATAAGGACGCCAAAATGAATGCCGTGGATCAAGCTAACGTGACGGAACAGGCCAAGAACACGGCGCTAGCCAATGCGAAAGGGGGGCACCGTCGCGGCCAAAGAGGCAAAAGATCAAGCCAATCAGAGCGCAAAGGACAGTCAAGACAAAATCCAGAAGGGTGTGGCAGGACCGTTCCAGTATGTGTTAGATGACGCAAATTCCACCCCTGCGCAGAAAGCGGACGAGCAACTCGCTTTGGATCGCGTCAACGGAACCTAGGAACGAACCGACTGGTTCGATAAAGTCGATCTTTCCGATCAGAAAGATGCCGCCAGCTATACGGGGTTGAAAAATTCCCTGAGCTACTATGATACAGCGAACGGCATTCGCAAGGCCAACAACCTCAACGAACTAGGCGTCAGCCTTGCCGCCGTGGCAGGGTCCATGCCGAACTGCTCATATTCGGGCCAAGTTCAATGGGGTCATGCTCAAACATATAAAGGAACGCTGGAATTCCAACGTTTATTACTCTTTTCAGCATGTAAAAAGAGTAAACAAGTAAAAGCACAAAGCATCACATTCCCCCGACGAAGACGCGGACGCAGGAGGCGTCAAATGCATATACCCCCGGACAAGGATGAGAGAACATGCCGGAGCTCCTTTCGACGATAGAGTGATACACCGATTTGGTCCGCCATGTGTATCACCTAATGTGTCATCGATATCGGCGTATCCAACGTCATTCGACGGCATCACACGGAAAAACGGCATGTGGACCGAATCGGTCGTAATCGTTGGAGGGAAGCCGTTCTCAGCAAAAGAAAAGGGCTTTCAGATTGCTCTGAAAGCCCTACCGGCGGAGAATACGAGATTCGAACTCGTGAGGCTGTTACACCAACACGCTTTCCAAGCGTGCGCCATAGACCACTAGGCGAATTCTCCAATTATGCAACGCTCTGCAATGGTCACCTGCAAAACGCAACTTGATTAGGATACAACGCATTGTCTCAACCTCAAAATCGGCGTGTCGCGCCGCGTGGAGGGTGAACAGTCAAGCAGGATAACGCGACTTGCTGGCAACTTCGGCATCGCACCAATCAGGCATGAAGAGGCTCAACGCCGTACAGACATCCTACAGACGGGCCCATAACCCCGAACATAGGAAATTCGGCGTACACAGGCCCTCAGACGGCCGATAATGCCCAACATGAGGAAGAAGGCGTCCGATGTCGACTTACGCCTGAGATAACTGAACAATGATGCTACGGGGACGACCGTCGGCAGATAGCCGATAGCCAGACATTGGATTTGTGGACGCGCCGACGTGGAATTCCTGCCTGGGCCTCGGGAAAGCACATCGACCGCGTTGTGATAAAAGCCGCTGAAGACCCCGATGACCGACGGCAGGAGAACGCAAAAAAGAATCTTCCCGGGGCGGCCAGTCCGTCCAAGGGGATCCCGTCAGGAACAGGATAAAAAGGTGGGGTTTCCCGGAGCGTCGGCTCCACGGGAAACCCCAACAAGAACGTTTGCGGCGGCGTGTTACTCTCCCACACCCTGCCGGGTGCAGTACCATCACCGTGCCAGGCCTTAGCTTCCGGGTTCGGAAAGGGACCGGGCGTCACACCTGGGCCATGGCCACCGCAAAAACCACCATCAACGGCCCGGACCCCCAAAAAAACGGGAACCCCGACCGGCCAAAAGGAAAACCACCCACGCGCCGCCACCGGCGCGTGCCGTGACGGTCCGGGAACCGGACAGCGGACGCGAACACCGTTTCGTGACCACAGGAACAACGCTCCTTGTCGCCAACAATCCCGCAGCAGCAAAGACGCGGACCCACCCCCACACAAGAGCGGGGAATGGGCTGCTATGTCGCCGTCGCCCGTTAGTACCGGTCGGCTCCACCCCTCGCGGGGCTTCCACCTCCGGCCTATCAAACACGTGTTCCACATGCGGGCTTCAGGACCCCGAAGGGCCCAAGGAATCCTAATCTCGGAGCAGGCTTCCCGCTTAGATGCTTTCAGCGGTTATCCCTCCCGAACGTAGCCAACCGGCCGTGCCGCTGGCGCGACAACCGGCATACCAGAGGTTCGTCCACCCAGGTCCTCTCGTACTATGGGCAGGCCTCCCCAGGATTCCAACGAGCGCAGAGGATAGAGACCAAACTGTCTCACGACGTTCTGAACCCAGCTCGCGTGCCGCTTTAATCGGCGAACAGCCGAACCCTTGGGACCTGCTCCAGCCCCAGGATGCGACGAGCCGACATCGAGGTGCCAAACCATCCCGTCGATATGGACTCTTGGGAATGATCAGCCTGTTATCCCCGGGGTACCTTTTATCCGTTGAGCGATGCCGCGCCCGTGCGCCGGCACCGGATCACTATCTCCGACTTTCGTCCCTGCTCGGACCGCCGTCCTCGCAGTCAAGCCCGCTTGTGCGATTGCACTCGACACCCGATTGCCAACCGGGCTGAGCGGACCTTTGAGCGCCTCCGTTACTCTTTGGGAGGCAACCGCCCCAGTTAAACTACCCGCCAGGCACTGTCCCTGAACGGGATGACCGTTCGAGGTGAGACGTCAAACGAGAACAGAGCGGTATTTCACCTTGCGGCTCCGCGCGGGCTGGCGCCCGCGCCTCGAAGCCTCCCGCCTATGCTACACAATCCGCGACTGACGCCAATACCAAGGTATAGTAAAGGTCCCGGGGTCTTTTCGTCCTTCTGCGCTTAACGAGCATCTTTACTCGTACTGCAATTTCGCCGAGCTCCTGGTCGAGACAGTGGGGAAGTCGTTACGCCATTCGTGCAGGTCGGAACTTACCCGACAAGGAATTTCGCTACCTTAGGATGGTTATAGTTACCACCGCCGTTTACCGGGGCTTGAATTCACCGCTTCACCCCCGAAGGGGCTGACGGATCCTCTTAACCTTCCGGCACCGGGCAGGCGTCAGTGCATATACAGCGGCTTACGCCTTCGCATGCACCTGTGTTTTTGGTAAACAGTCGCTACCCCCTGGTCTGTGCCACCCCCACACGCTCCCGGAGCATGTCCGTTCACCCGCGGGGGTCTCCCTTATGCCGAAGGCACGGGAGCGGTTTGCCGAGTTCCTTGACCAGGATTCGCTCGATCGCCTTGGTATTCTCTACCTGACCACCAGTGTCGGTTTGGGGTACGGGCGGCAACGCGCCTGACGCCGGGGCTTTTCTCGACGGCCTGGACCACCGGATATCGAGCCGAAACGGCTCCCATCATCGCACCTCGCCATACACGCCGCACGGATTTGCCTATGCGACTGGCTGCGTGCTTGACCACGGAAAACCACCTCCGCGGCCGGCTCCCATTCCGTGTCACCCCTGCGCTCACCTACCACGGCTACGCTCCCAACGCCACGCGCCGGACCCCACCCGAAGGAGGGGAACGGCCCGCGACGGAGGTTAGTACTCACCGCCTCGGTCCTGTCGGTTCGCTGCCGGTACGGGAATATCCACCCGTTCATCCATTCGACTACGCCTGTCGGCCTCGCCTTAGGACCCGACTCACCCGGGGACGACGAACGTGGCCCCGGAACCCTTGGTCATCCGGCGGACGGGATCCTCACCCGTCTCTCGCTACTCATGTCTGCATTCTCACTCCCGCAAAGTCCACGGCCGGCTTACGCCGCCGCTTCGCCCCTTGCAGGACGCTCTCCTACCCGGCGCGCATACACGCGCCGCCGCGTCTTCGGTGGTGTGCTTGAGCCCCGCTACATTGTCGGCGCGGGACCACTAGACCAGTGAGCTGTTACGCACTCTTTCAAGGATGGCTGCTTCTGAGCCAACCTCCTGGCTGTCTATGCGGCCCCACATCCTTTCCCACTTAGCACACGCTTGGGGACCTTGGACGACGGTCTGGGCTGTCTCCCTCTCGACGACGGAGCTTATCCCCCGCCGACTCACTGCCGGCATACACATCAACGGTATTCGGAGTTCGGCTGCTGTTGGTACCCCACAAGGGCCCGCAAGCATCCGGTAGCTCTACCCCCGCGATGCAATAAGCCGACGCTGCACCTAAATGCATTTCGGAGAGAACCAGCTATCACGGAATTTGATTGGCCTTTCACCCCTAGCCCCAGGTCATCCCCCCGGTTTTCAACCCAGGTGGGTTCGGTCCTCCACGCGGTCTTACCCGCGCTTCAACCTGCCCAGGGCTAGATCATCCCGCTTCGGGTCCAGGACACGCGACTCTAAAAACGCCCTGTTCGGACTCGCCTTCGCTACGGCTGCCCCACGACGGGTTAGCCTCGCCACGCATCACTGACTCGCAGACTCATTTTTCGATAGGCACGCCGTCACCCCGCAAGGAGGCTCCGACGGATCGTAGGCGCACGGTTTCAGGAACTCTTTCACTCCCCTCCCGGGGTGCTTTTCACCTTTCCCTCACGGTACTGGTACGCTATCGGTCAGACAGGTATGCTTAGACTTACACCACGGTCGGTGCGGATTCACGCGGGATTCCACGAGGCCCGCGCTACTTGGGACACGCGATCGGAAGACGGCAAGCGTCCAGGTACGGGGCTGGCACCCTCTGCGGCCAGGCCTTCAAGCCTGTTCCCCTGGCAAGCCGTTTTATGACTCCCGCCCGGTCCGTCGGAACCGGGACACGCGCTCCCTCAACACCGCGCACGCAACCCCCGACGGGTATCACGCGCACGCGGTTTGGTCTGATCCGCTTTCGCTCGCCACTACTCACGGAGTATCCCTTCCTGCAGGTACTGAGATGTTTCACTTCCCTGCGTACCCCCCGCAGAAGCCTGCGGTGCCGGCCCATGACGGCCGGCGGGTTGCCCCATTCGGAAATCCTCGGATCGAAGCCATGCTGGAGGCTCCCCGAGGCTTATCGCATCCTCAAACGTCCTTCGTCGGTACTGTCTGCCAAGGCATCCACCATGCGCCCTTGCGGGCGACACAGCCAACGGCCGTGCCATCCCGCGGCTTTCCTGATAGCAAGATTGCCAGACGACAAATCATCGCACTGTTCAAATGATCACAAAACGATCGATCTCGAAACCAAACTCAAAAAGAAGAGTTTGGCGAAATCGCGATAAGCAAAGAGAAACACCATGTTTCCCTTGCTCGCGTCCACTATCCAGTTCTCAAACCGCCACGCGCCACACGTTCCGCCACGCGTCCAACGGACGCCGGCCACCCCGCATGGGCATCGAACCGCACCACAATCCAAGACTGTGGGGTGGCGGTCCGGGAACCCAAAAGCACACCCATACCACTCCCGGACGGGACAGGCCCGTCCAAGCCAACGATCTCTTCCACACCAGCATCCCCACACGGGCCGTGGAACCGTTCCACGCGCATGGGGCACACACCGGACACGAACCGCGTCCTGAACTCTCCGTAGAAAGGAGGTGATCCAGCCGCACCTTCCGGTACGGCTACCTTGTTACGACTTAGTCCCAATCACGAGCC
>OFLS01000018.1_pt1 | contig 190349 bp, 139 predicted proteins | sample 1540891 | NCBI WGS metagenome assembly OFLS01 (sample SAMEA4413038, study PRJEB24355) | metagenome | biome: human; feature: gut; material: faeces | place: United Kingdom | collected 2010
GGAGAGTAACACGCCGCCGCAAACGTTCTTGTTGGGGTTTCCCGTGGAGCCGACGCTCCGGGAAACCCCACCTTTTTTTGTTTCCGGGGATTCATCGGCCCCGGTACTCCCGCACGGGTCTTCCCCGACCGGGTTCCAGAGAGGGTCCCCGGGAAGTCCTTTGCGTATCCCGATACAAACCAAGAGAAAAACACCGCTCCTGCGGTCCCTGCATATCTGAATGCATGGATACACTGAATGCTTATGCACTATTTCGTACCCAAACGTTGCACCGAGTCGAACAAGATCATGTATCACGACAAAGCAACGGCTCAGCAAGCTGCCGACCAAAGTTGGCGTGAACGCGGCACCGAGCTATGGGTATATCGTTGCGAATTCTGCGGAACATGGCATCTGACGCATCGCGATCCACAATCCAACTACACATATGTGCCATTCAACCAACAGCTCAAGCCCCATTCCCGCAAGAAAGGCTACAAGCCCCGCAGAAAATAGTCGTTCAAATCCGATTTCGGCGCAATCTACGCTTCAGCAAATCGTCGACAATGGAAGGCGCATAGCTGATTCGTCGTTAAAAAACATGCGTCCTGTCCGGCGAAAACCGAACAGGACAATCATTATGATGGCAAAAAGTATAGGACACAAGCCCGAGAGCTTGAGGCAGTGAAGCCTAGCGGTCCAAGCGGAAGCCCTGACGTTTGGCGTTCGGGGCCACGGTCTTACCGTTCACGCCTTCATCGACTGCGTTGGACGCAATCTGATCGCTGAATGCATCAACCGGACGGTCGGTGTTGCGCAAGTCGTAATACCGGTGCACTTTCTCGTCAAACTCAGCCAAGCCGGACAGCACGCTTTCGTCGCTCTCCGGATACTCGTTCTCAAAGAATTGCATCGTACGTGGCATGCGAGGCTTGACGTCGGGATCCTGATCCGGCTTGCCGATGGCAAGGCCCAACACGGGGTACGTGTATTCCGGCAGATTCAGCAGATCGATCAGCGCCGGAACGTCATTCAGCAGCGAGCCGAGAATCACGCAGCCAAGGCCGAGTGAGTATGCGGCCGTTTCCATCGCATGCAGGGCCAGTACGGCATCGTTCTGGGCCTGTGAGTAGCGGTAACTGCCATTCAGCGTAAACGTGTCGGAAGTGGTATCTACGCCCTTTGTGGAAGCGATTGCGGCATTGCGGTGTTCGTCAAGTACGAACACATACAGCAGTGGCGCGGTGGCGATATACGGCTGTCCGCCGATTTCGGCGAGACGCTTCTTGGCTGCGGGATCGGTCACGCCGGATTGCGGACCAGTCATTGAGGAACTGGCTGCTCGCCGCATGCTGTGCAACGGTTTCAAGGGTTTCGATTACATCATCCCCCAGCGGCTTCGACTTGAATTTGCGGATGGAACGACGTTCTAGCAGAGTGTCAACAGTGGCATTGTGAAGAAGATTGCTCATGTCACCCATTTTCGTCCGTTTTGCAGGATTACGCAAGGATGCCTTGGTTCAGCCGGTAGAGGATTCCGGATTCTTCGGCAGCAGGATCCGCAACGTGAACACACTGTCGGTATCATCCACCTGCATGGTGCCGCCGTACTGTTCGACCGTGTGCAGCATGCTTTTCATGCCGAATCCGTGTCGGGTGGCATCCTGATGCGTCGTAATGGGCAGGCCATTACGAAAACGCAGCCGACGCTGATGATAGTTCTGAATCTGAATCAGCATCAGGTTGCCTTGTGATGAGAAGCGTACGTTGATTACCCTCTTGGATGGGTCATTCAGTTCCATGGTGGCGTTGATGGCATTGTCGAGCGCGTTGCCGAACAGTGCATAGATATCCGCGACCTGCATGAAGTCCAGTGAATCGCCGCTCGGCATGCAGGTGAGTTGAATATCGTGAGATTGACAGTACAGGCCTTTTTCCATCAGTACGGTATTGAGGGCCTTGTTGCCTGTGTCGATGCGGGTGTCGTAGATCATGATCGCCCGTTCGGCTTCGGCGAAGTATGCGTCACGCTCCGGGCTTTCCTGCATGGTCTGCAGCGTGCGAATCTGATGTTTCAGGTCGTGGCACTTACGATTGATGATGTCAATCGTCTCCTGGCTGACCGTATACTGCTTCTGTTGCTGCAGCAGCGTGTATCGTACGCCGTCGAGTTCGCGCTGCAGTTCGGCCTTGTCATGATTGCTGCGCTGAGCCCACATGATGTAAAAGCAGCATAATGCGTCACTGATGTGGTAGACCACGCCATGGAGTGAGACATCATCATGGCACAACACGCCCAATACCCACACGAACAGCAGAATGCAGGCCATGGGGAACAGGTCATTGCGATTCACCCGATAATGTCCATGCACTGCGAGTTTGCGTGCAAACATGATGAAGAACGCGCCGTAGATGGCGATATAGATCACCGTGGTCAACAGTCCGTTGAGGAGCGTGGGCAGATCCGGCGTTGTGCGTCCGAGTGCGATGCTGAGCGCCAGATAGCATTCGTTGGCCGCATGCTGCGTGGCGTTCGCACAGATGGTGCAGTAGAGTACTTCCGACAATCCCGCCTGCAGACACAACGCCACTGCGGGAAGGCATATGACCGCGAATGCAGGCCAATACAGTATGACCAACAGCAGGTTGTCGGGTACCGTGACGGCGGCGCCGAACATATAGGCGATCATTAGCAGAACAATGGTGCATGAAGCGAATCGTGCGGGGAAACGACGTCGTTTTGCGACCGGAATCATGAACAGTAGGCAGGCCACGATGATCTGTGCCATGTAGGAAACCTGCAGCCAGGCGTGGTCGATCATACGCTGGTGCCTCCCATGTATTCGGTGAGTGCGTTCATAAACGGTTTCTTTTTGGTTCGGCTGATTGGCAGCCAGTCGCCTCCGACCTGCACGGAGTCCTTGGCCACGGCCGTAACCTGCTTGAGATTGACCAGATAGCTGTTATTGCAGCGTTCGAACGGCAATCCCTCCAGTTTGGCTTCCCAGTTGCGTAGGGAGTCACGTTGCCGGATGACGCCTTGTGTGGTGTGGAAGGACAGATGGTGCCCACGCACTTCCACATAGTAGAGATTGTCGGATGAAATGCGTAGAAAACCGTCCGTCGTCGGGAAGACGAGCGATTTCCTACGACGATTGCCGATCAGTGCCAGAATACCGCGCATTTTGATGGAGAAGGAGTAGTAGTTGATGGGTTTGAGTATGAAATCCAACGCATGTACGGCATAGCCATGAATCGCCATCTGCGCCATGTTGGTGACGAATACCAGTGGAACGTCGGCGTCCATCTGACGTAGGCGTTGTGCGGCGGACATGCCGTCGGTGCCGGGCATGTCGATATCCATGCAGACCAAGTCGAAGGAGCGGTCGTAGCCGTCAAGAAAATCATCGGCGCCGGCAAATTCAATGATGACGATTGCGGATCCGCTCTCCTGCGCAAGCCGTTCGAACGATGCCTGCAGGGTCTTGCGTTCGTCGGCGTCATCGTCGATGATTGCGATCCTCACGGTGTTCATGCCTCCTCATTGCGACGGATTCCATTATAGGAAACGTCACATGCTCGGGTCGAATGGCGAAAGAGCCAGTTATGCCCCTGGGAATGACCAGTTACGCCATCCGGGAAGGTAGGGGGTGACCGTGCCGCACACCATGGAATTGACATTGATGTCGATATCAACATGTGACAACGAAGGAGTCGAGATGAAAGGGAATTCCGGTCTGCTGTGGCGAGGGCTCACATCGGTGACAGGCACATTGCTGGTGCTTGGCATCTGTGGGACGCAATGCTCGTACATGTATGCGGGAACGATCAACTCCGCGCTGGGAACGTCCAGCACGAGAATCGTCGCCGGTGAAGGCGGCGGAAACACTACGTACTACGCCAGCGAATATGGCGACTTGAATGCCGAAAATCTACAGAAGCTCATCGCCGACGCGTACTGCGAGTCCGTGCTTGAGCAGGAGGAGGGTTCGGTGCTGTTGCGCAACAACGACGGCACGCTGCCGCTTGCCTCAGACAAACATGTCACGTTGTTCGGCCACGCCGTGGTGCAGCCGGTCTACAGCCCGGGTGGCGCCAACAGTGCCGCCGACACCGGCAAATATGTGATTGATCTGAAATCCGCACTGGAACATGCCGGTTTCTCGGTGAACAACACTCTGTTTGAAGCCTATTCGAAGAGCGATACCAAGCGTGTGGCCAGCAACAACCTGCAGGTTTCCGGCGATCCACGTTCGAATGGCGCGTTGAATGACGCCCCGGTGCTTGGCGAGGAGCCGGCATCGTTCTATACCGATCAGCTCAAGGCCAGCTGGCAGGACGATTACCACGATGTCGCCATCGTCATGCTTGCCCGTGAAGGCGGTGAAGACAAGGAGATGATGATGAAGGATCCGGAGGGCATCAGTGCTCTGAGTCTGCATCAGGACGAGAAGGACCTGCTGCGGATGATCAAGGATTCCGGCAAGTTCTCCAAGACCATCGTGCTGCTCAATTCCGCCTTTCCGATGGAGGTCGGCTGGCTTGATGACTACGGTGTGGATGCCTGCATGTGGATCGGCAATCCAGGGCAGCGTGGTTTCGAAGGAGTGGCCAATCTGTTGGTGGGCAAGGCCAATCCTTCGGGCCGTTTGACCGACACGTATGCCGTCGATTCCATGTCGTCGCCGGCCGCGCACACTTCCAGCCAGAACTCAAACCAATGGACGAACGTCGATGAAGTGAACGCCGCAGTCAGCGATAAGCCGGTCAATATCGATAATGTGACCGTACAGTCCGAGAACATCTATGTCGGCTATAAATACTATGAGACCCGCTACGCGGACGCCGTGACGAATCCGGGCAGCGGAGCGGCCAGCTCGGTCGGAGCTTCACATGGTGCCTCGGCATGGAACTATGCGGACGAAGTCAGTTATCCGTTTGGGTACGGTCTGAGCTACACCACTTTTGAACAGACGCTCGACGGTGTGAGCTACGACCGTGACAAGGATGAATTCACCGCCAAGGTAACGGTGAAGAACACCGGCGATATTGCGGGTGCCTCTGTAGTGGAACTGTATGCGCAGACCCCGTATGGCGAATATGAGCGGAAGAATCTGGTCGAGAAATCCGCCATCCAGCTTGCCGGCCAAGGCCGTACCAAGACATTGCAGCCGGGTGCTTCCGAAACCGTGGACGTTACGGTGGACCGCTACCTGTTGGCCAGCTATGACTACACCAAGGCCAAGGGCTATATTCTGAGTGCCGGTGACTACTATTTCACCATTGGCGACAATGCGCATGATGCTTTGAATAATGTACTTGCGGCCGAAAACGCCACTGGTATGACCGACTTCGATGGCAAGCCGGTGGAAGGGGATGCGGCCAAAACCTACCGGTGGTCGTATGACGACGTCGACACCAAGACCTATGCCAAATCCGATGCGGGCGAACGGGTCACCAACCAGTTCGAGGATGCCGACGCGAACTATTGGAAGGATGGTGCCGTCACCTATCTGACCCGTTCCGATTGGAAAGGCACCTTCCCGACCGAACCGGTCAAGATGACCGCTACCGGCAAGATGATCGAACTGCTTAAGGGTGATCTGTATCGGCAGTCCAAGGACTCCAAGTCCGTCAGCGACTACACGCAGGGAGCCGACAATGGTCTGACATTCGTGATGATGAAAGACGTCGATTACAACGATGACGAGACCTGGAACAAATATCTTGACGAAATGACCATCGATGAGATGACCACCCAGCTTTCCGATTTGTTCGGCACGGCCGAAGCGGCTTCCGTGAACCGACCGGCGTATGCGGCTGGTGACGGTACCGCCAGCGTCGGCGGCAATACCTACGCCAAAGAGTACGGTGACGCCCGTGACGTCACCCTGTATCCGGCGACCAATGTGCTCGCCAGCACTTGGGATTACGGACGCATGCAACGTCGTGGCGAACTGGTCGGTGAGGAAGCCCTGTATGCCAAGACCCCGGTCGGATGGGGTGGTGGCGGCAATCTGCACCGCACTCCGTTCGGCGGGCGCAATGGCGAATACTGGTCCGAAGACAGCATCATGGTCTACCTTGACAACCTCGTGGAACTTTCAGCTGCTCAGAAGAAAGGCTTCGCACAGGGTGTCAAGCATGTTGCAGGCAATGATCAGGAGCTGTATCGCGAAGGTCTGAACATGTTCTTCAACGAGCAGGCATTCCGCGAGGGTGCGCTCAAGGGCGTGGAAGGCATCGTCAGCAACGAGAACGCCACCGCTTTGATGATGTCGTTCAACAGGCTCGGTGTGGTCTGGTCCTCAGCCAGCACCGCGCTGACCACTCAGGTGATCCGCAACGAATGGGGCTTTAAGGGCATGATCGAAACCGACGGCGTGGCCGGCGGCTCCTACAAGTCGCATTTCCCGTCATCATTGGCGGCAGGCGTGACCACCTACTGCATCGATCCGGGCAATACCGCGGCCGCAGGCATCAAGAAGCAGATCGAAGACAATGACGACGGCGATATGCTCGGCTATCTGCGCACCTCAATGAAGAGCTTCCACTATGCGCTGACTCGTACCAGCCTGATCAACGGGTTGGATGCCAACGCCAAAGTGGTCAAAGTCACCCCTTGGTGGCGTTACGCGATCTTCGGTGTGGATGCGGCGTTTGCGTTGATGACGCTTGGCTGCGCCTGCATGATGTGGCGTTCCGGACGTCGAGGCAAGAATGCGCGGGAAACGGTCAAGGTCGAATCCGAAACCGCGACGGGAAAGTGAGGAATCATCATGAATAGCAGAACTCCATCCATGTTCTCCAACAGAACTATCGGCTTTTACCTAGGGCTCGCCGCCGGTGTGATGGCCATCGTCTCACTGGTTGCCTACGCCATGTATGCCGTTGCCGCCGGCTCATACAACGTGTGGGTCATCGCACCGCTTGTGTTGGTCGTGCTTGCGCAGGCCGCGACCATACCGCTTGACAATGACTGGCTGATTGCCGTAACGCCGGCGATAGGCATGATCGCATGGTGTGCGTTCGTCATGGAATGCATGTATACGTTCGTCGGCCATTTCATGAATCTGAACATGTTCGGCGACCAGAGCCTGTTCGGTCCGGTCATGACGGTGACCGTGCTGACCGCAGTCACCGTGCTGATGCTCATGGTGTCGTCGTTCATGCGTAAACGTAAGTAGGCTGCCAGCCTTCCGCCATTTGTCAGACGTCGTTCGGGCGAAGGGGCGCCACGATCGTTCTTGCGCCCGAATGACGACCTTCCTTCGTGAACGTCTTTGAAAGCACCATCATGAACAGAATCCCATTCAATACCGGCTGGACGTGCCGTCCGGCCGCATCCGAGGCCGAGGAAGTGCCGGTGACCATTCCCCACGACGCCATGCAGTGGGATCCGAAAAGCGCCGACAGCCCATCCGGAGTGAACAGCGGCTGGTACAGCGCTCGCGACTACCTGTACACCAAGCATTTCTCTTCCGCCGACATTCGCAGATCTTCCGGTGATCTCACCCTGCTCGAGTTCGAAGGTGTCTACCGTAATGCCCGCATACGATTGAACGGTAGGCTGATCGCCTCCCATGATTATGGCTATTCCGGCTTCTATGCGGATCTGAGCGAGTACATAGCCGAAGGCGACAACGTGTTGACGGTCGAAGCGCATAACAGCGACCAGCCGAACTGTCGCTGGTATTCCGGTACCGGCATCTATCGTCCGGTATGGCTATGTGTCATGCCGGAGCGACATATCATGCCCGACGGCGTGCGCATAACGACGGTCGATTACCGTACCGGACGCATCGCGGTCGACGTACGCACCAGCCATCCGGGAGTTGTATATGTGAGCGTTCTCGATGCCGACGGCAGGTCCATGGCGCAATTCAAGGCGTTGTCGGATTGGCTCGATGGGCGGGGCAATCTCATGCATGAGGAATGCGTGATTCCCGATGTTCGCCTGTGGAACACCGATGAGCCGAATCTCTACACCTGTGTGGTGCGGTTCGGCGATGACGAGCAACGTGAGGTCTTCGGCGTGCGTACGGTGGAATGTGATGCGCGACGGGGATTCCGTATCAATGGCGAACGTGTGATCCTGCGTGGTTGCTGCATCCACCATGACAACGGACTGCTGGGCGCATGCGCATATCCGGCCGCCGAGGAACGCAAGGTGGCGTTGCTGAAAGGCGGCGGTTACAATGCCATCCGTTCCGCGCACAATCCTTGTTCCAAGGCGTTGCTTGACGCCTGTGACCGACTGGGCATGTTGATGCTCGACGAGTATGTGGACGGCTGGTACATCCACAAGACCCGCTACGACTACGGCACCGAAGTGGAGGCGAACTATCGTGATGATCTGGCCGATCTGGTGGCCAAGGACTATAACCATCCGAGCGTGATCATGTATTCGATCGGCAATGAGGTGTCGGAAACCGCGCAGCCGCGAGGTATCGCTCTGACCGACGCCATGACGCAATATCTGCATGGGCTCGATGCGACCAGACCAGTGACCTGCGGCGTCAATATCTTCTTCAATTTCCTGTCATCCATGGGACTTGGCGTGTATACCGACGAAAAAGCGATGAAGGAAATCGAACATTCCGGCAAGAAGAAGGCGGTCGGCAGCGAATTCTTCAATCGGCTCGCAGGCATCATGGGAGCCGACTTCATGAAGTTCGGTGCGACCTTGCCTCCTTGCGATTGGAAGACGCGCGGCGCGTTCGCCGTGATGGACGTTGCCGGATACAACTACGGCATCCGCCGATACAGGCATGACCTGAACAGATATCCGGATCGCGTGATCGTCGGCTCGGAAACCTTCTGCTCGGATGCGGCGCGATTCTGGGATTTGGCGCAGAGCAATCCGCGGCTGATCGGTGATTTCGTATGGTCCGGTATGGATTATCTCGGGGAAGTCGGTATCGGCTCGCAGGAGTATGCGGAATATGCCAAGAACTTCGACGGATCACTTGGCTGGGTGAGTGCGGGCGCCGGTCGATTCGACCTGACCGGCAAGCCTTTGGCGGAGGCTTCATACACTCAGGTCGCATTCGGTCTGAAACCGATTGCGATCGGCGTGGTGCCGGTCGGTCTTGGCCGTGAACATTCGCCGTCCGCCTGGAAGATGACCAATGCGGTCGAAAGTTGGTCGTGGGACGGTCAGGAAGGTGAACGCACGCAAGTGGAGGTATATGCGCGTGCCGCCAGGGTGAAACTCTTGCTGAACGGACGTGAAATCGGGTCGGCTCGTGTCGGACGTGACGCTCGCGTGACATTCACGGCCGTCTACAGGCCGGGCAGTCTGACGGCGGTGGCGTATGACGCCGACGGCGTGGAAATCGCGAGAACATCACTGGCCACGGCAGGCAAGGAAACGAGATTGCATGCCGTGCCGGAAGCGGAGCGCATCGCGCTCGGTGACGGGCTCGCATATGTGCGGTTCATGTATGCCGACGCTGCGGGAACCGTCAAACCATTACTGCGAGGTAACGTGCATATCGAAGTGGAAAACGGCGAAATCCTGGGTTTTGGCAGCGCCTGCCCATACTACGAGCGTAGCTATCGCAGCGATACCGCCGACACCTACTACGGCGAGGCGATGGCCATCATCAGGCCTTGCGAGACGGGAATCCTCAGCGTGAAGGCAAGCAGTCCGTACGGTGAGGCCACGGCTCGAATCGAGGTGAGATAATGGCGGTCAATCCTTGGCGAACCTTTGCGAGGAATCATCCGAAGGCCGCAAAATGGGTCTGGCAGATAGGCGTGTTCTATCTGTTCAGTCTGGCGGTCACCGTGCTGCAATATGCGTTGTTCACGTTCCTGCCGTATCTGTTTGGCGAGGGGCTGGCCTCCACGGCATTCATGTGGCCGCATATTCCGATATCGTTCGCAGGCATCGACTACTCGTGGAATGTGCTTGGCTATGAGGTGGCGCGCAATGCGGCCGGGGAAGTGGTGATCGGCGGTGGCCTCGGATATTTCCTGAGCTATGAGATCGGATCATTCGTGGCGCAGTGCGTCAACTTCCCGCTGCAACGCAACGTGACGTTCAAATCACATGGCAACGTGGCATATCAGATACTGTGGTACTTCATCGCATGGGTGCTGATCTCATTGTTCTGCAACGCCATCAACGGCTTGTGGCTGCCGTTGGCGCAGGCACGGTTCGATCCAGCCGTATACAATCTGCTGGTCACGTTCATCACCGGAGGCGTGTCCATGGTGATCTACTTCTTCGTATACAAGATCATCTTCCCGGAGGGCAAGTCGGACGATCGGTGATGATCGTGCTACCTGCGCTTGGCGTGGCGATGGTTGACGATGGCCTTGGAACCGCGGTCGGACAGTTGCGAGACCAGTGCGCCCAAGGCTGCGGAAATGACGGCGAAGGCGATGCCGAGGATGGCGTCCTTGCGTGCGTCGGTGGTGCCGTCGGGAAGGGTCGCCTTGCGGCCAACGCTCTGCTTCCACGCCATCTCGAACACCTTGCCGAACGCCAGTCCGACCAGCGTAGGCATGGCGAACTTGAAGATTTTGTCACCGAAGGAATCGGGATCGTTCAGTCTCTGATTGCGCTTGGCGTTCACTTTCCCGTCAATGTTGCGCAGGGCCGCTACCACACGGTCCGCTGTAGATTCCAGATCTGGCGTTTCACTCATGGTTCCATAGTAATGCGTGATCGACGTGCTTTCCTGCCAATCCGGATGGGCGAAGCGCGTAGCGGAATGATGTTGCGATTTCCGAAGACACGAGGGAGCAAGTGCAGGGGTTCATGGGCGGGGTCGGTTAGAGTAGGGATATGACTGAAAATCATGTTGGAAGCAAGGACGCTTCCGTTGTTGCGCCCGGACGCTTGGTGCTGTTGCGCCACGGACAGACGGTGTGGAGCGAATCCGGTCAGCATACCGGACGCACTGATATTCCATTGACCGACACCGGTCGACTACAGGCCGAATCCGCGGGAGAGCGTTTGCGTTCGGCCTTCCCGAACGGTTTCGATCCAGGCTGCATGTTCGCAAGTCCGCTTCGCCGTGCCCGCCAGACCGCGGCGCTCGCCGGTTACGGCGATTACAGGATCCTGCCCGAGATCGCCGAATGGGATTACGGTCGCGCCGAGGGGCGCACACGCCAGCAGGTCAGCGAGGCTAGCGGTTTCGCCTGGGACGTATGGCGGGATGGTCCGCGCTCGCTGAACCCCGGACTTGAAGGCGATTGGATTGAGACATTGCCGTCCGGCGAGCAGGTTCCGGTGCATAACGGTCCGGGCGAGGACGTGGAGGAGGCCGCCGCGCGTACCCGAGACGCCATCGAACGGGTATTGCCGTTGCTGAACGTCGGCCACGATGTGCTGCTGGTGGCTCATGCGCATATTCTGCGCATCCTTACTTCGCAATGGTTGGGCGTCGACCCGCATTTCGCCCGTCTGCTGCGGCTCGATACCGCGCATTACTGCATCCTGAGCCAGTACAAGGGTGACAATGTCATAGAGCGTTGGAACTGCTGAAGACATATCGGATGGAAGGTCGGTTGCCTACCGGCATTTGCAGCAGTCTGGCGCAATCAGCCGTCATAACGGCGGTATGACAATGATGTAAACGCATTCAGCATATAATGAGACAATCGCCGTAAGACGGCGCTAATCATATGCAAGGAGTGCACATGCAGGCCAATATCGAGGACGTGGCACAGCTGGCTGGTGTCTCCATCGCTACGGTTTCGCGTACTTTCAAGCATCCTGACGTGGTAGCGAAGAAGACACGTGACAAGGTTCTGGCTGCCGCAAATGAACTGAATTTTTCGATCTCTCGCTCCGCCACTGTGTTTCAGGCCGGGCGGACGTACCGTATTGCCCTATTGCTGAACGATCGCTTTGCATCATGGTTCAATGCACGAATTTACGAGGGCCTTGATGCAGTGTTCAATCCGGCTGGTTACGACATCTCCGTCTACCCCATCTCCACCAAGGAAGACAGGCGTACTTTTTTCGAGAATCTACCGATTCGCCGCAACGCTGATGCCGTAATCATTCCCTCCTTCGACATAGACCCTGATGAGGCGAGTCGTTTGCAAAGCGCGAACCTACCGCTTGTCGGCATCAATGCATTGCCGGAAAGCGCCTTTACGTTGTCTGTTTCCATCGACGATGAGCAGGCGATGCAACTCGCTACGCGGTACCTTATTACATTGGGGCATCGAAATATCGCTTTCATTGGATTGACTCATACGAACCAGTCGCATCTGCAATTCAGCGCAAGCCGCCGCGTCGCCGGTTTCCGAAAGGAATGTAAGACTGCCGGAATATCGCCGATTGTGTTGAGCGTAGCCGAAGACGAGCAGCGCGTCGACAACGCATTGACGCAACTGTTTACATTGCCTACCATGCCAACTGCCATCTGCTGCCAGCAGGATTCGCTTGCCGTGCCGCTGTATGTTAAGTTGCAGCAACAGGGGTATGCCGTGCCGCACGATGTTTCCGTAATCGGATTTGATGATAATTTCTATGCACGTCAGCTCGGATTGACCACGGTTCGTCAGCAACCTCATGATATGGGTGTGATTGCAGCACGGCGCACTCTTGCATTGCTGCGTGGTGAACAGGTGGAGTGCCGACATGAAACGCTTCCTGTGCAGTTGATGTTCCGTACCAGCACGACTTCGAGATCCGGCGAGGCGTTTTGTCGGGAATCGTGAGTATGACTCATGCGTCTGTGTGGCCGTTCATGCACAGCCACATGCGGCAATCGGAATTCGATTTCCGATCGCCGCACTGTCTACGCCTTGCTTATGGCAAAGAGAAGGTCTTAACTGTTCAGATCCTTGGACTCCGGCAGTGAACCCAAGGCCTTTTTGTTATTTGCCCATTCGGTCTGCCAACCGTCGACGAATGCGTTTTCGACCGCATCCCACTTGCCGGTGCCTTGCACATATTCGGTCAGTGTGCCACAGATGCCATTCTTCCATTCCTGATCTGGAACGTAGATGTTGTAGATGGTCTTCTTGCCCGCCTTGGTGTAGGATTGCGCGGCAGCTATCAGCGGATTGTTAGGCTTGTCGTCGTCGCCAAAGGTGGTATATGGTACGGCGAAGCCCATCTCCTTGGCCATGACCTCCTTGCCTGTGTCCGAGGATACCATCCACTTCATGAAGTTGAGCGTAGCCTTTTTGTCCTTATCGGAAGCGTTCTTGTTTACGCCCCATTGGTTCTCATAGATGGCGACCACACTGTAATCCTCTTCGCCCGGGATGCCCATCCAGTAAGGAAGCATACCGAGATCATCGTCGGCGACGTCATTGCCTTTGAGCTGAGTGTAGGTCCAAGTCCCGTTGGTCAGGAACGCGACCCGCCCAAGTGCGAATTCGGAGACAACCTCGTCGTTGATCTTCGAGCCGAGCATTTTCTTATCAGTCGGGCTGTTGTTCGCTTGTAGGTCGAAGAAGTCCTTGTACTGGCCGATATATTTACCTGTGATTTCAGGAGCGAAGGTTTTGCCTTCATCGCGGAATTCTGCGGAGATCGGAATGCGAGCCATGTGATCGTCAAAACGCCAGGAACCTGAGGTGTCAAGTCCTGGAGAGGCAAATGCGCCGTCGAGCCCTAGGTCATCCTTATGCGCCTGCATATCTTCGACAACGCTCTTCAGCACGCTATAGTTGATGATGTCAGCGTCGCTTTTGATTTTTGCGTAGCTCTTGGTGCAGTAGTTCTTGATGATTTTTTTATTGTAGATGATGCCGTTGTACTCCGCGACAAAGGGGATTGTGAGCGTGTTACTGTCGTCTGACATCGTCACTTCCTTGCCTTCGTCGGTGAGCAGTCCGTATACGTCGGTTTTCTGCATTGGCTCAAGATACTGTTTGACCTTGGCGAAGCTTGGGTAGCCGGATACGTTGAACATGGTTGGAGCATTGGACTTGCCGAGTTCGGAGGTCAGCGTCGATTCGTAATTGTCGGAGGTTGCAGTCTGTACGTTAACCTGTATGCCTGTTTCCTTGGTGTATTCATCGGCCAGTTCCTGGAATTGATCGACGACTTCCGGCTTGCTGTTGAGATAGTAGACTTGCCCCTTATCGTTGTCGGAGCTGGACAATCCGCACGCGGACATACCGCCGACGCTCATAAGCATGGCCGTAGCGGCGGCGATGAACTTGATTTTCTTCTTCACCATCGGTTCCTCCTTGAAGACGAGGGTTGTCGCACGAATTGCCGCGCAACATAATGTAAACATATTCATTATCATTTGTTAAAAATAATGATTTATTATAATTTTCAATTATACAAACGTTTTCATAAAAATGTAAATTTAAGATTATGTCGTATGATATGGGTGACAGTTCAGTCGGACGTCCGTATCCATACCGAAGTGTCCTGCGGTAGTTTGCCATCCGTGGTGAGCGGGCCGGAAGAGAGCAGTATGACACCTTGGGGCAATGCGACTGGGTCAAAACCAAAATTGGTGACGTTCATCCAGCCGCCAGGACGACGATAGGCGATTACTCCGCCTTCGCTGCCATCCGGGCCGTCCGGCCGTCCGGTTGTGCGGTCGAGTCCCTCCGCCCAGGCAAAAGTGGTGTCGGAGGTAAACAGTTCATGTCGGAGGGCCACCACCCGTCGGTAGAAGTTGAGCATGGAATTGGTGTCAGCCGACTGTGCGTCAACCGCATGATTCTTAAACCAGTGAGGTTGGGGCAGATGCGGTTCCCTGATATCCTTTGTGTCCGTGGTTCGTGTGAAGCCGAACGTGCCGTTGCCGTGTTTGCCGACATGGCCGAATTCATCGCCTTCATGGTCGAGTTCGGGGGTGTCCGTAGCCACCCATGGCAGCGGTACACGGCAGCCGTCGCGCCCCTTGTTGATATTGGCTCCGCTGGTATGCAGCGCCCATGGGTCTTCAAGACGATTCCACGGGATGTCGGCGACTTCGAACAAGCCGAGCTCCTCGCCCTGATAGATGTATGCTGAACCGGGCAAACCCATTTCCAGCATCAGCGCTGCTTTCGATCGTTGCGTTCCTTTGGCTCGGTCCTCCCGGTAGGTGGCGCCTCCGCGCAACACCCAATCGCGTGGGAATGCGTGATATAAGCCATTGTCAGCCGGGACCTGCGGAAGTGCGAAACGGGTTGCGGAGCGAATTAAATCATGATTGTTCAGCACCCAAGTGGATGTGGAGCCCGCCCGTTCAGCCTGTTTCAGCCCGTTCTCGATGGCGGCATGCATGTCGTTGCGGGCCCAGATTTGCTTTGCGAATTCGAAGTTGAAGGTTTGTCCAAGCTCGTCAGGGCTGGAATAGAGGTATTGCCTATCTGGATTCACCCATGCCTCGGCCACGGCGAAACGTGGCGGATCATACTCGTTGAATACTCTACGCCATGAACGGTAGATGTCATGTACGCCATTGCGGTCGTAAACGGGATGACTGCCGTCTGAGGGCAAGAAGTGGCATGCGTCTATGCTCCATTCGTCAAGATCATCGCGATTGAGATCCTTGACCAGTGCGTGCGCCACGTCCACACGGAAGCCGTCCGTACCGTGATCACACCAGAAGCGCAGGGTTTTCAGAAAATCTTCGCGCACTTCGGGATTGTCCCAGTTCCAGTCCGGTTGCTGCTCAGTGAACATGTGCAGGTACCATTGGCCGTCAGGTACTCGCTTCCATGCCGAACTGCCGAAATTGTCGATCCAGTTGGTGGGCGGGAGTTCGCCGTTTTCGCCGCGTCCCTCGCGGAAAATGAACCGGTCGCGTTCCGGCGAGCCGGGGGGTGCGTCTAGCGCTTGCTGGAACCAGGGGTGCATGTGCGAACAGTGGTTGGGTACGATGTCGACGATTACTTTGATGCCGGCCTCGTGAGCCCTGAGCGTCATCTCGTCGAAGTCGTCCATGGTGCCTAGGCGTGGGTCTACGTCGCGGTAGTCGATCACGTCGTAGCCGCCGTCGGCGAGTTCGGAGGGGTAGAACGGGCTCAGCCAGACGGCGTCTACGCCGAGGGCCTGCAGATAGTCCATCTTGGTGGAGACGCCGCGAATGTCACCTAGGCCGGAACCGGTGGTATCGGCAAATGATCGTGGGTAGATTTGATAGACTACCGCCTGTTTCCACCATATATCGGCATTGATGTCAATAGTGGGTTCGCTCATATCAACTCATTTCTCCTTCATGATGTGGTCCGCGTTGACTCTCATGTGCTTCTGGCTATAATGTAAACACATACATTATGATTTGTCAAAAATGGTATATTTTTAGCCAATATACAGCACTACAAGCGTTTTCAAAAAAAGATTCGTATTATGCTTTTCATCTGATCATTCGCGTCACATTCACGTACGAAGTTGTTGCAAACACGCCTTCTTCGCTGTCGACTCGTATGCAGGGCGTAGAGTAAAGGAATCACTTGCGGAAGGCAGTGGGAATCTCGGGAGAGTTCGTATGGCATCATCTATCTACGACGTGGCAGCCAAGGCTGGCGTGTCCATCTCCACCATCTCGCCCGCATTCCACTGTTCTGGGAATATAAGGATGCCGATACCACTTTCGAGCAGGAAGTGAAGGATTCCTATTTGGATGACCTGAGAAATCTGTGGGATCTATACACCACCAATTCCACGGTTGATGCGAAGATGCTTTCCAGCAAGACCTATGAAGACACCACTGCCGAATTCTCCACCGGCAAGGTCGCGTTCTACCAAAACGGCGTGTGGGCCTACACCCAGATCAAAGGCAACGGGGTGGCCGACGAGGATCTCGGCATGGTACCAATCTATATCGGAGCCGAGGGCGAGGAAGTCTATGGTCCGGCTTCAATCTACGATGCCTCCTGGGCCGTGAATAAGAAAAGTTCCAAGAAGGATCAGCAGGCCACTCTTGACTTCCTCAAATGGCTGGTCACTTCTGATGAAGGTAAGAAGACTCTCAGCCAGGATATGGGCTTCTCGTCCCCATTCACCTCCTTCACGCCCGAGGACCAACCTGACAATCCGCTCACTACAGCTGCATTGCAGTATCAGGAAAATGGAGTGCCGTATGTTCGCTCGTTCTCTCTGCCTTCGGGTACTTGGCAGGATGGATTCACCAACGCATTGCTCAACTATTCTCAGGATACAGGCGATTGGGATGCCGTCAAGAAAGCCTATGTAGACAATTGGCCATCCGAATGGCAGAACAACAAAGAAACCAACGGTTCCATGCCGGTAGCTCAACCATTCGAGGAGTGACGGGTGGCCGGCCAAAAGACCATTGGATAATCATGGCGACCTAGGTACGTGTGCGGCTCCATCGCTGACATACACTGGTGCTCCGAAACGGGATTTATACACCGCTATACTTGTAATTGCAGGATGTAAAGGTGTGCGGTCTCAAGGGGTTGACTGATGAAGGCTGGGATTACCGACGTTGCCGTCAAAGCCGGGGTTTCGGTCGCCACCGTTTCACGATCATTTGCGCGCCCCGATCTGGTCTCTCCGAAAACACGTGAGCGTGTGCTCAAGGCGGCTGATGAACTGAACTATTCAATATCTCGATCGGCCACGGCTATGAAAACTGGGCAAGCGCTACGTGTTGCGTTGTTGATCAGCGAAGATATCTCCTCTTGGTTCAATGCCAATCTATTCTCCGGGTTGGATTCAGTGTTGCATTCGGCCGGCTACGATATTTCGGTGTTCCCAATTGTTACCGCGCAGGAGCGTAAAGCGTTCTTCGAGCAACTGCCAGTACGTCGCAATGCGGATGCCGTAATTGTATCGTCATTTGCGATTAATCCCGATGAGGTTCCTCGTCTACAGAGCGTGAGGCTGCCGATTGTCGGTGTCAACACACCTTCAAGCGAAGGGTACGATGCCACCGTCGGCATCGATGACCGTGCAGGTATGCGTATGATAACGGAATGCGTGCTGCGGGCTGGACATACCGATATCGCATTTGTGCGCTACCGCCATGCTCCGGAAATTCCACACAGCGCCGATTTGCGCCAAGAGGGTTTTGAAGAAGCTTGTGCCGTCGCAGGGGATGCGATTCGCGCGCATGTCGTGGAGTATGACGAGCATCTCGCAGATCCAGGCGAAGCCGTTTTGGACGGTGTCTTCACCCTGGAACCTCGCCCTACCGCGGTGTGTTGCATTACGGATTCGGTTGCGATGCAGCTGTTTTTCGCGATGACCCGCAGACGGATGTCGGTGCCGTATGACCTGTCTCTGACCGGTTTTGATGACGGCCTTTACGCGAAGGAAAGTGGCTTGACCACCGCACGGCAAAGTCCGTATGACTTAGGACGCAGCGCCGCCATGAAGGCGTTGGCGCTGATTCGTGGCGATGCCGTGGTGCAGCCACATGAGCGTGTGCCTGCGCGGCTGGTGGAACGTAGTAGTGTCGCGCGGTTGATGTGAGTGATAAGGCGCGACGTAGGGGCAGCGAATGATCGCGTGCTCCTACGTATGAGAACCGAAATGATGGTTTACTCCAACTTGTCGGACGGCGGAAGCATGCCGGTGGAATCCTTGTAGGCGGTCCATTCGGTCTTCCAACTCTTGGCGAAGGCATCGGTCACGGCGTCCCATCTGCCGGTGCCTTGAGTGTATTCGACCAGCGCATTGGAGATGTTGTCCATCCATTGCTGTCCCGGGATGTTGGCGCTGTAAACGGTCTTCTTGCCTTTGTCGTCGCTCCACACTTTGGCTGCGGCGACCAGCGGATTGTCAGGCTGTTCGTCATCGCCGAATGTGGTGAACGGTACGGCGAAGCCCATTTCTTTGGCGAGTGTCTTCTTGCCAGTATCGCTGCTCACAATCCACTTAATGAAGTCGAGGGATGCCTTCTTATCCTTGTCGGACGCGTTCTTGTTGATGGCCCAGTTCGCGTCGTATACGGCGGCAGGACCATACTCCTCTTCGCCATCGATACCCATGAAATATGGCAACATGCCGAGGTCCTCGTCGGCCACCCCGTTGCCTTTGATCTGGGTGTAGGCCCACACTCCGTTCGGGTAGAACGCCACTTTGCCGGATGAGAATTCGGCGGTGGAGTCCTCGTAGGTCACGGAACTGATCATCGATGATTCAGTTGGGCTGTCTTTGACCATGGTGTCCCATAAATCCTTGTAGTTGCCCATATATTTGCCGGTAATGTCAAGTGTGAACTTCACTCCGTCATCCTTGAGTTCATAGAACATCGGGATGCGGGTCATGTGTGCTGAGAAGCGATAGTTATCGGAGGCGTCCAGACCCGGAGTTGATACGGCGCCATTGAGTCCGAGATCGGCCTTGTGTTCCTGGATGGAGTCCATCACGGCCTTCATGATTTGGTAATCGGTGATGTCGTCGACGGATTTGATTACTGCATAGCTTTTGGCGCAATAGTCCCTGATGATCTTCTTGTTGTAGATGATGCCATACCACTCTGCGGCGTATGGGATGGAATAGGCTTCATCGCCATCTTTGAAAGCGTAGCTTTTGCCCTCGTCGGTGAGTAGCTTGTATGCTTCGGAATCCTGCACCGGCTCAAGATACTTCTTGAATTTGGCATACTGATCGAAGCCTGCGATGTTGAACATGGATGGGCCGTCGGTTTTAGATAGCTCCGAAGTGAGGGTCTGGTTGCTGGTGCCAGAGGCTGCGGTCTCAATGTCGACTTTGATGCCGGTCTCCTTGGTGTAGGCACTGGCAAGTTCCTGCAGTTGGTCCACGATTTCTGGCTTGGTGTTGAGGAAGTACACCTTGCCATCGCTCGAACTTGCGGAACCTCCTCCACATGCGGCCAGTATGCCAACACCCATGGTGCATGCTGCCATAGCTGCGATAATTTTCTGAGCCGACTTCATCGTTTGCTCCTTGCTCTTACGGCCTGATGCCGTTTTCCCTTCCACTGTTGCTTGTCGATTTCACGCCTTTGCAAAATCGCCATGCCATCGTACCGGTTCGCTACGGAATCGGTACGATGGGTTCATCGTAACATATTTTTGCAAACTTTTACACACTGGAATCACAGTGATTTATACATTATTAGAATCATGTGCGGCGTATCCATTCCTGCTGGTTTACATTCGTTTGCAATTGTGGATAAGGAGTACGGTGTCTTCTTTAACCGTTCCATTTTTGACAACGTTGGCAGTATGATGTACGTAGATATGTCCGCGCGCACAACGAATGTGTCGCGTGCCGTGCGAGACGAGAAGTAGCAAAGGGGCATTATGACCAAAGTAGGCATTCGTGAGGTGGCCAAAGCGTCGGGCGTCTCCGTTTCCACGGTGTCGCGAGCTTTCACGCGTCCTGACTTGGTATCCGATAAAACACGTCGGAAGGTGTTGGAAACCGCCGACAGACTTGATTTCAACATTTCCCGTTCCGCCACGGCACTCAAGTCTGGCCTGACCTATCGTGCGGCGATGCTGATGAATGAAGACATCACCAGTTGGTTCAATAACAGGGTGCTTGCTGGGTTGGATGATGTCATGCATGGTGCTGGCTATGACATTTCGCTGTTCCAGCATATCGATACCGCTGAGAACCGCGAACGGTTCTTCACCACTTTGCCGGTACGTCGCAATGTGGATGCAGTATTTGTCGCTTCCTTCGCCGTCGATTCGCGTGAAGTTGAGCAGCTCAAGCGCATTCGTGTGCCGATCGTTGGTATCAATACGCCGGGACGTGAAGATTTCGATGCCACCGTATGCATTGACGACGACGAGGGCATGATGATTGCTACGCAGCATCTCATCAATCTCGGTCACAAATACATCGTGTACATCTGCTCGCGCGCCGCCGATTCGCTTAATGCCTCTATCGATGCTCGTCGTCAGGGTTTCATCCATGCTTGTCAGACCGCTGAGACAAGCCACGACCTGCACTGGAAGGTGCTTGAAGTGCCGCGCGATGGTGGCTACGCCGACAGTGCCTTGGCCTCGTTGTTGGCGCTTGATCAATTCCCGGATGCAATCTGTTGTCAAACCGACACCATTGCGATTCCGCTGATTGTGCGACTGGAACGGTATGACAAGCTCACGCCGCGGGATTATTCGATTATCGGATTTGATGACAGTCAGTATGCGGATATCATGAACCTGACCACCATGAAACAAGATCCGTTTCTGATGGGCCGCAAAGCCGCACATAAAGCGCTCACACTCATTAATGAGGAGACTCTCGGTCAGCCGCATGAAATCATGCATGCTCGCCTGACCTTACGTGAGACCGACGCGCCGGTGCAGTTGGTGTTGCGTGACAATGACCGGGCAGTCAACGAATAGCGAACCTAAAGGGCCATGCATTGGCTGTCGCTCACTCTGCGGGAAATACGTCAGTTCGATGTAAGCGGTACTGCATATCGATAATGTTGTATGCTGTGACGTCAGCGACAACTCCATGCTCATCATGGCTTACGGCATCGGCGCGATTTTCATTGCCGTGCTGTTCGTCATATTCTGATCTTACATCCGGTGATGTTGTCGCTGTTTGCACTGTTCTAGTCCGCTCATGTGACGATGAATGCGGGCAGTGCGCAAAACGTCGTAGTGCAAACGTATGTCATAAAACAATATCCAAGGATGCAGATTGTTGACGTGGTGTCGCCATAAGCGCCGCAACATGCCGTTTGTTGATATTGCAAACGATGTCAATCTGCGATATTCTAAAGATGAGAAACATTCCTGTTGCACTATCTGTTCATGATGGTGATAACAGGCTCAGGGATTCATATGATTACGCAGTCTGGCAATGATCAGCCAGCAAAGGAGAGCGAAGATGCCGAATTCACCAGTCGCTGCACCCAGAAACGAAGAAAGCGCCGAACGTCTTGCACGTCCGTTGATTCAGCTAGCCAAAGCCAACGGTATTTCGACATCATACATCGATCAGTTGGGCGCTTATGTGGAGATTCGCGACGAAGTACTCGTCTCCGTACTGCGGGCGCTTGGCGTGGATGCCTCCACCGATGAGGCGGTTACGAAATCATATGAGGCAACTGTGCGTAAGACCCAGACTACGCTGGTGCCGTCGACCATTGTTAAATTCCTCGGTACGCCTACCGCCATTCCGATTCGTCCGGCAGGCCGGAACGTTACACTGCGCCTGCTGCTGGAAGACGGTACCGCCTACGCAGGCAATCTGGCGATGTGCCTATTAGCAGAGAATGACGGTACATTGAGATTGAACCTGCCAGATGATATTCCCTCTGGCTATCACACGTTGCGTATCAATGCTGGCGACGCATATGGCGAGGCGACGCTGATTTGTGCACCTGCCAGTATTCCGGTCCCGAAAGCGGTGGCCGATAGGCAACGTTGGGGATGGATGGCGCAGATGTATTCCGTACGTTCCGCCGAATCGTGGGGTGTGGGCGATTACGGTGATTTGCGACACCTCCTCAAGGACGCTGCAGAAAAAACGCATGCCGACTTTATGCTGATCAATCCGATTCACGCATGTGCGCCGATTCCGCCGTTGGAGCCTTCGCCGTACCTGCCGGAATCCCGTCGCTTCCTGAATGTCACGTATATTCGTCCGCAGGATATCGCCGAATACGCTGATTTAAGTGAATCCGATAAGGCGGAGGTGGCGCGTCTGCATGCGCAGGTGTCGGCTGCCAATGATGATGTGAATCTGATGGACATCAATTCCGCATGGTGTCATAAACGACAGGCGCTGAAAATCATCTTCAGGCAACCGCGTTCCGTTGAGCGTCAGTCTGCCTTCGAACGGTTCAAGGAGCAGGCCGGTCCGGATTTGAAAGCGTTCGCTGCTTGGTCTGTGGCGTTCGAGGTGTGGGGTGCGCCGTGGGAAACTTCCTGGTTTAACGACACCAATCGTGACTCGCCGGAAGTGGCCGAACTTATACGTGAGCATGCCGATTTGGTTGAATTTCAGTGCTGGTTGCAGTGGATTGCCGACGAACAAGTGTCGGCGGCTCAGCAGATTGCCAAGAACTCCGGTATGGCATTAGGCTTGATGCAGGACATGGCCGTGGGTGTGCATTCGTTAGGTGCGGATGTGTGGTGGAATCCGGAACGATTCGCTGTCGGTAGCGTGACCGTGGGCTGCCCGCCTGACTTCTACAACCAACAGGGGCAGGATTGGGGTCAGCCGCCGTTCAATCCGAATTATCTGAACGCCACCGGTTACGGTGTGTACCGTGACATGGTGCATACCATGTTCGCTCACGCTGGTGCGGTGCGTATCGACCATGTACTCGGCCTGTTCCGCCTATGGTGGATTCCTCAGGGCGAAGGCGCCAAGAACGGTGCCTACGTGACATACAACGTTGATGCGATGATAGCTATCCTTACCATCGAAGCCTCCCGTGCGGACGGCTTGGTGATCGGTGAGGACTTGGGTACAGTGCCTAACTATGTACGCAAGGTGCTTGCTTCACATGGTGTGCTTGGTACCGTGGTGGAGTGGTTCGCACGAGTGGATGACTCTCCCAACGCAGGCGATCCATACGATGATCCGACCAACTATCGCAAGTATGCGTTAGCGTCCGTCACTACGCACGATCTGCCACCGACCGCAGGATACCTGCAGTTTGAGCATGTACAGTTGCGTGAGCGGCTCCATCTGCTTACAGAATCGGTGGAATCCTTCCAGGCATCGGCCACCGCGGAACGTCAGGCCATGCTCGATCGTCTGCGGACACTTGGTCTGATCTCCGATGAGGAAGCTGACGATGCGGACAGCCACATCCCGCAGATTGTTGAAGCCATGCACGCCATGCTGCGTAAATCACCATCGCTGCTAATACAGGCCGCACTGGTTGATGGCGTCGGCGAGCGTCGTACCCAGAACCAGCCTGGAACGTCCGATCAGTATCCGAATTGGCGTATTCCGCTGGCTGATGAGCATGGACGTGTCGTGCACACCGACGAAGTATTCGATTTGCCACGAGTCAAATCGTTAGCTGCCATCATGGATGCTTGAGACAGACCGTTTCCTTAGCATAGCTGAGTCAGGAGCCGTCGCGGCAATATGCGTCACGACGGCTCTTGACATGATTTTAATAGCAATTCGGTTGCCGAGCGACCGCCGCCGATTTCATCGGGAACCACCGATGGGAATTCAGCGTGCCTAGCAGAGCAGTTCACCAGAACCGCTCTGGTTTTGCGTAAGATTTCGGGAGGAGTTACCTGCCGGTGCGCCCAAGATGAATGAATGATGCTATCTATCTGGTGGTCCATCATGGATTCAAGGGCCTGCGGTTCAACGTTTTTCGCCATTGGTGTCCACGGTCAGCAGAATCATACCTTGATGCCATGCCTCATCCCGCGCCTCGAATGACTTGTCCGGCATGGGGCGCGCCATCGCTGATGAAGTCAATAAGTTTAGAGAGCCCACTGACCCAACCCTTCGCCAATGCGTTGGACGATATCCAAATTGTTGCGCAACCTTGCGTGCTCGGCTTCTTATGGATTCTGGAATGTTGACCTTTGTTGTTCGCCACCCAGGGAACGGTGTCCACTGACACTCCGGCTGCTCTGGCCATAATCTTGAATCGTCACTCCGCTCATGCCATGTAACCTACGCAACCTGTCCCAGCAACCCATCGCTTAGTTCGGTGGCCGCATGCGCAGCCGTGGCCAGACGCTGCGAGACGGAGGGCCGAGGGAGATTCTTGCGACAGTAATGCTCCCGTGTTGCTGATGCTTCATTGGGGGCAACACGGGAGCATTCGATGTGTGGATTAGAGCAGCATCCAGATGGTTGTGTCTTGGGGCAATTGCCCGTTGGGTACATCGCCAGACGCCAGTATGATCTCTCCGTTTGGCAGCGAAGCTGGAGTCTTGCCGAAGTTCGTATAGGAGGCGAATGTGCGACCATCGGCGGCAGGGCGCGTGTAAGCGATTATCTCATCGCCTGCGTCGATTAGAGTGCAGGAGGTATCCGCCGTGGCGGTGAGTATGTCCTGACGTGCGGCGAGTGCTGCGCGATACAGCGACAACATTGAATCCGGATCCTGTGCTTCGCTGTCGGCGGTGAAATTGCCGTACCAGAGAGGCTGCGGCAAATGAGGGTTTTCGGATTGGGTACCATCCACCTTGGTGGCGGGGGAGAAGCCAAAGGAGGCGCCGTCGCCAAAACTCTCATTCCAGGAAGCCGGCGTCGGCTTGTCTGCGGCGGTCCACGGCATCGGCACGCGACAGCCATCGCGGCCCTTTTCATAATAACGCTGGGTGGTGAAGTACGGAGTTGGGTCCTCAAGACGATCCCAAGGAATATCTGCTACCTCGAACAGGCCCAGTTCCTCTCCTTGATACACATATACAGAACCTGGTAGCCCGGTTTCCATCATGATGGCGGCGCGGGAGCGCTTGGTGCCGAGTTCACGGTCTTCAATATAAGAGGTGCCGTCGCGCAGCAACCAGTCCTTGGCTACCTGATGATGACTGGGGGTCTTGATCTGAGGCAGGGCGTAACGGCTGGCATGACGCGGTACATCGTGGTTGCTCATGACCCACGTGGTGGTGGAGCCGCCGGAATGTGTGGCTGAATCCAAGCCCTCCTCGATGGCGGTACGCATCTCGGCGGCGTTCCAGTTGGCTTCGGCGAACTCGAAATTGAACACCTGTCCCAGCTCTTCGGGGGAGGCGTACAGATGCTGATGCTCCGGTACGCACCAGGCCTCACCGACGGCGAAGCGTGGCGGATCGTACTCGTTGAACACTTCGCGCCACTCGCGGTAGATGTCGTGCACTTCAAAACGATCCCAAATCGGGTTAGTGCCGTCATGGCATAGCGATTCGTGAATCGGATAGCGTTTGCCCATCTCTTCAAGTGGCATGCATTCAAGATCCTTGGCCAGGCCGTGCGCCACATCGATACGGAAGCCATCAGTGCCATGGTCGGACCAGAAGCGTAGCGTTTTCTTGAATTCCTCGTGTACCTCCGGGTTCTTCCAGTTGAGGTCTGGTTGTTCCTTGGTGAAGATATGTAGGTACCATTGGCCATCTTCCACACGCTCCCAGGCTGGGCCGCCGAACAGGGAGATCCAGTCATTCGGTGGAAGTTCACCGTTCTCACCGCGTCCCTCGCGGAAGATGTAGCGGTCGCGTTCCTTGGAGCCGCGCCCCGCGGCAAGAGCCTCTAGGAACATCCGATGCTTGTTGGCGGTGTGGTTGGGTACGATGTCGACGATTACTTTGATGCCGGCCTCGTGAGCCCTGAGCGTCATCTCGTCGAAGTCGTCCATGGTGCCTAGGCGTGGGTCTACGTCGCGGTAGTCGATCACGTCGTAGCCGCCGTCGGCGAGTTCGGAGGGGTAGAACGGGCTCAGCCAGACGGCGTCCACGCCGAGGGCCTGCAGATAGTCCATCTTCTCGGAGACGCCGGCGATGTCGCCCAAGCCATCCCCGTTGGAATCCTTGAACGATCGTGGATAGACCTGATATACAACGGCCTGCTTCCACCAATCCGCACGTTCATTATTCGTGGTCATGATGTTGTCCTTACGTCTTTGTCCCGATATGTCCCTGTTCTAGTGATTGTTCGCCTATGAACAGCTAATGACAACGATATCACCAATGGTGCCAATGCATCACGGGTGTGTTGTGATTACGTTGTCACGGACATGGCGGAGTCTCGGTAAGATTGAACACAACGTTGGCGGTCATGGCCTTACACAAAGGAGCGATATGAAATTCCTGTCACCTGATTCAGGTCTCATGCGCGGTTGGAACAATCTGACCGACGGTGTGTGGATCAATATTCTCATGCTTGTCACCAGCATTCCGCTTGTGACTGTCGGTGCCGCGCTGACCGCCGGCCACGACGCTGCTCGCAAGACGCTTGCGGGAGAGGGGCACGTCACCACCAATTATTTCAGATCATTCAAAAGTAATTTTGTGAAGTCCACAGTGCAGTGGCTAATCTTCGGTGTGGCGCTGGCAGTGCTGTCCTACGCGTGGGTCGTTCTGCAGATTGTACCGTTGCTAATTCCAAAATTCGGTTTCACCATCGTATGGATCATGGGCTTCGAATGGGTCTGGGCGTTACAGGCTCGTTTCGAAAATAGCCTTGGTGGCACCCTCGCCAATGCATTCATCTTCGGCGTGACTAATATCGCGTCGACCATCGCGCTGGCGATAATCGATGTTGCGTTCCTAGGGCTGATTGTCGGCTCTTGGTTCTACATGCCGCAGGGTCTGTTTTTGCTGGTGGTGCTTGGGTATGGCAGCGTGCTTATGCTTCACGTCCCGATTCTCGAACATGCGTTCGCCAAATACGTCAACAAGCCGGAGTCTGATGGTCGGGGGACGGTATGGCGAAAGTAACGTTGCAAGACGTTGCCAAAGCGGCCGGCGTCTCTATCGCGACTGCTTCATGGGCGGTGAATGACAATCGTAATGTGCGTATCCCGGAATCCACGCGCCGCAAAGTCCGTAAGGCCGCCGATTCGCTCGGTTACCATCACAATGCATTGGCTCGGGGGTTGGCCCGTGGCTGTTCCGACATCATAGGCTTCATCAGCGACGGTGTGGCTACCTCTCCGTTCGCGGGGCAGGTAATCCAAGGTGCGCAGGATGAGGCTTGGCGTAACGGGAAGATTCTGCTGGTGGTTAACACCAACGGTAAAAAAGATGTGGAACGTAAGACTTTCGCGTTCATGCTTGAGCATCAGGTCGAAGGCGTCATCTACTCGAAGTGGGTTCATGAATCAATTACGCCACCGAGCGAACTCGATAAGGTGCCGGCGGTGTTGGTGAACTGCTATGACGAACGTGGCCGATTTCCTGCTGTGGTGCCGAACGAAGTTCAGGGTGGGGCCACAGCCACGCAACTATTGCTTGAGGCCGGACATCGGCGTATCGCGTTCGTTAACGCCATTACGCCCTCGCCTGCGTCGCTTGGCCGACTTGAAGGATACAAAGCGGCGCTTGCGGCATTCGGCATCGATTTTGATTCGTCACTGGTGGTACCTGCGAACGCTGACCAGGAAGGTGGATACGGGGCAGCGGAAAAGGTGATGGCGACGGATGCGACCGCAGTGTTTTGCCATAATGACCGCACTGCGCTTGGTTTGTACGATGCGTTGCGTGAGTTAGGTAAACGTGTGCCGGATGATATCTCCGTGGTTGGGTTCGATAATCAGGAAATGATTTCCGCGCACATGCATCCCGCGCTGACCACCGTGGGTCTGCCACAATATGAGCTCGGTGTGATGGGCGTGCGAACGTTGTTGCGGCAGTGCGGCCGCAATGAGGATGATGGTGATGAACATGTAGTGACGAGGACGTTCGAGCCGATTTTCGTGCAATGTCCGGCGGTATCTAGGGATTCGGTGAAGAGGTTGTAGCATGGTCGTCGTAGTGCTGCGACACTCGTGGAAACACTCACGAAACGGTGGAAAAACGGCATTGTGCAAGGTGACTGCGTCAATCGTTTGACATTTTGATTTTAAGTGCTATATTTGTGCTTAATCGCTTAAACAGTTTAAGCGCTTAAACTGAATAATGCGAAGTAATACTGGTTCCTTCAAAAGGTAATCGCAGACGATTGCCGAGCGAAAGGCAAAGCAGCTGAAGAAAGGTAAAGATATGAAGCTTTATTACCAGTTCCCTGGCACTTGGTTCGGTGACTGCATGCCATTTGGCAAGGGCGACGAATTCTTCCTGTTCCACCAGCGGGACAATCGCAACCCGGAGCCGTTCGGAGAGCCGTTCGGCTGGGATCTTGCCACAACCAAAGATTTCGTAAACTACGAGAATCATGGAGTGGCAATCCCCCGTGGCGCATATGACGCACAGGATCAATTCATCTTCGCGGGCTCGGTGTTTGAGGGCGAGGGCCAGTACCACATCTTCTACACCGGCTATAACCGCGATTATCCCGCACAGGGCAGGCCTGCGCAGGTGCTCATGCATGCGGTCAGTGACGACCTGTACCACTGGACCAAAACACAGGATGCTATCACCTTTACGCCACAAGAGGGCTATGACCCTGATGACTGGCGTGACCCGTGGGTCATTCGGGACGAAGAACATGACCAGTATCTGCTGATTCTTGGTGCCCGTAAAATCGGTCCGAAAACCTGCCAGACCGGCCGTACCGTGAAGTTCACCTCTAAGGATCTCAAGGACTGGAAATTTGAGGGTGATTTCTGGGCGCCGAACCTGTACACCATGCATGAAATGCCCGACCTGTTCAAGATGGGCGACTGGTGGTACCACATCGTCACCGAATACAGCGACAAGCACAAGATGGTCTATCGTATGGCCAAGAGCCTTGACGGCCCATGGATTGCACCGTCGGACGATGCATTCGACGGCAGTGCCTACTATGCCGGCCGTACCTTCGAACTGAATGGCCAACGCATCCTGTTTGGCTGGGTCGGCACCAAAGAGAAGTGCGATGACAGGAGCAACTTCGAATGGGCCGGAACTTTCGTGGCGCACGAGGTGTATCAGCGCGAAGACGGCACGCTCGGTGTGCGCATTCCCGATACCGTGTGGAATGCATTCAATGAGCGCGAGAATGTCGGCAATGTGACCATCGATGGTACTGGTGCGCGACAGGAGGCGGTACTCGCCCTTGGCTGCGGTGATTTGTTCTCGTTCGAAGCCGACATCACCTTCTCAGAAGGCACTCGCTCCTTCGGCCTGCGTGTCAACGAGAACGAAGATACCGCGCTGGGATACCAGTTCATCTTCCCCGTAGCTGAAAATCGCTATGTGTTCGAAGGCAGTCCGAACTTCCCATGGTTTAATGTCATGAACATCGGGCTTGAGCGACCTATCAAGCTCGAGGCAGGCCGTAACTATCATCTGCAACTCATCGTCGATGACACTATCGGCACGTTGTATGTGGATGGAGTGGCACTGAACGTGCGCATGTATGAGCGCCCCGGCGAGTCGCTGAGCATTTTCGCCACCGACGGCGTCGTTGAGGTGCGCAATGTCTCCATCGCTCGCGGATTGAAGGAGGTCTGACCAATCTGATTTCTTTTTGACTGATTACGGGTCGCCGAGGTCGTTTCGTACCTTCTTTTCGCCTCGGCGGCTCTCCTTGCGGCTTTCCCTCTCATTTTTGCTTAAGCGATTAAACTATACTTCGGTACCACATATCGCACGATGCACGACGTTTGTCATCATCTGACGACGCTGTCAGAATCATTATTTTTTTGGAGGAGATCATGAAGAAACTCACTCGTACCATTGCCGCAGTGTCGGCGCTCGCCATGTCCGTTGGTGCGCTCTCCGCATGCGGCGGCTCAAATGTCAACGCTGACAAAGGGCATGTATATTTTCTCAGCATGAAGGTGGAACAACAGGACCAGTTCAAGGAACTGGCCGAAAAGTTCACCAAGAAGACCGGTATCCAGGTCGATATCGCCACTGCATCATCCGACACCTACGAACAGTCGCTTAAGAGTGAGCTGGCCAAATCCGAGGCGCCTACGTTGTTCGATGTCGACAACAACGACTTTCTGAATTGGACTGATTATTATGCCGACATGTCGGGAACCAACATCTACAAGGATCAGGAGAACCCCGACTATGCGCTGAAGGATGGCGATACGGTTGGTGCTGTGCCCTACGTCATGGAACGATATGGCATCATCTACAACAAGAAGCTGCTGCAGAAGTACTTCGATTCTTCCTGGGCAAGCATTAAGTCGGTTGACAGCATCAACAATTTCAAGACACTGAAGACAGTTGCCGATGAAATACAAGCACATAAGGATGAGATGGGCGTGAAAGGTGCGTTCACCTCCGCCGGCTTCGACACCAGCTCCATCAAACGTTTCGGTGATCAGCTGGCGCATATCTCCGTCTACTATGAGTATCGCGATCAGGGTGTCACGCAAATGCCGGCCACCATTTCCGACAAGTACGTATCGAACTTCAAGAACATTTTCGACCTGTACATCAACGACGCCACGATTCCGAAGACGCAGCTCGCCAGTGCCACCATGGACGACGCCAACTCCGAGTTCGCACTGGGTGAGGCCGTGTTCTTGCAGAATGGCTCTTGGGGCTATTCGCAGATTCGCGATCAAGAGGTCGCCGATGAAGATATGGGCGTATTGCCGATCTATATGGGTGTGAAGGGTGAGGAGAATGCAGGCCTGACCGTGAGCTTCCTGTACTTTGCGATGAACAAGAACGCCTCTGAAAAAGATCAGAAGGCCACCAAGCAGTTCCTTGACTACATCCTGAACGATGATGAGGCACGTGACATCATCACGAATGAGGCGGGTTTCGAAACACCGTTTAAGTCGTATGCGAAGGCCGGCTACCAGACCAAGAACCCGATTCATCGCGCCAACGATGCCTATGCCAAGGCAGATAAGTACGATATTGTGATCTATCCGTTGCCAAGCACTCAGTGGGTGTTGACGCTGGGCAACGCGATGTTGGAATATGCGCAGGAGACCGGTACATGGGACACCGTGCATGATGCATTTGTGGATGGTTGGGCGTCTGAATATAAGACCACTCATTGAGCGCAATAGAGTCTCATCGAATGCGCAAACGGGGCTTGGCGGATAAACCGCCAAGCCCCGTTTGCGCATTACGATATAGGACTAGTCAGGTTGAGCTTCACCGGTACCGCGAAGATTTGCCATGCTGAACCTCACCGTAATGCGTATGTGTTCATCTGGCTTGGTGCAGGGCCTTTAACCACTACACTCAAACCTTCTTTGCTGAGGGGGCGCATACCATAGGCAGGCTGAAGGGCCGGAGTGCCGATGATGAGTAGGTCATCCTGCAGGGTCTTGGTGAATTGCTGGTCGGAATCCAGTCGTGATGCCATGACTATCTGCGTGTCGTGGTTTTCGAAAATGCCATCTTCCTGCCATTCCGGACAGATTAGAGATTCGATGATGATGCCGATGCGCCAAGGTCACCCTGAATGGTGATTTCCGGATTCATAACCGGTTGGGCAGTCAGTTACAGCAGAGAAACCTTTGGCGAGATAATAGTGGCTTGGTCAGTCGATGAATGCGGTGGTTTCACGCATCATGAGTTGTGCCTGTAGTGTTTCATGCAGCGGTTTCGGTGTTTTTCCGGACATGACACTCAGCATCTTACGTGCGGCGTTTTCGCCCATGTTGAACGGATCCTGATGCAACGTGGTCAGGCCGATCTTTGCGGCAAGTGGTACGTCGTCGAATCCGATGACCGAGAGCTCTTGAGGGACGGCGTGCCCGTACTGGCACAACTTATAGATGACAGGCAATGCCAGCTCGTCACTTTCGCAATACAGTGCGGTGGGGGCGGGGTCCATGGTCAGCAATGAATTGAGAATAGTGTTGGTGGCGTCTTCATAGTTGCGGATTGCGATGCGTTCCACCGTCATCTTTCGCTCTTCGGCAGTTTCCATCAGCCCATGCAGACGTGCTTCGGCGCTGAAGACCATGTTCTGGTTATTGTCGTTTGATGTCTCGTACGCATAAGCGATACGTCGGTGGCCCATGGAGAACAAGTGCTCCACAGCAACATGCATGGCCTGACGGTCGTCGATACTCACCGTGGCATTGAATCCGTTGATTGATGGAATGTTGATGCCGACGATCGGTACCTTCATGTTCGAAAGTTTTTCGACCTCTTCGGGCACGATGTTGAAGGAGTTTACGATGACCGCGTCGACGTTGCGGCGTACCGGCAACGTTGCGAAGAACTCATGGCGGTCGTGCGCGTCGGCCATCTCGAAGATGGAAATGTCATATCCGGCCGGGTGCAGCACGGAATCCAATCCGGCATAGGTATTGGAATTGAACCAAGTCGAAATCGGATCGCTCATCAACAGCGCGACGCGGAACGATTGACCGGTTTTCAGTGCGGCCGCTGAGCGGGAGATGCGGTAGTCAAGTTTTTCCGCGGCCGCCATCACTTTGCTGCGAGTCTCCGGCAGCACCAGATTCGGTTTGGCGAATGTGCGAGAGACGGTCGAAATCGATACTCCCGCTTCGGCGGCCACGGCTTGGATGCTCGCTTTCATAGAGAATCCTCCACTGACGAACGACATTGCTGTCATGACAACTGCTAGAGACACGTTAACATAAGTGTTTGCAACGGTTGACGTGCGTGTTCTGCGGATATGAAGAAAAGGGGTGCCGACGAAAATTCCGACAGCACCCCTCATGCGATGGAGTTAATCAGCCTTTGACGGCGCCGGCCATCACGCCCTTGATGATGTACTTCTGGCAGCACAGGTAGAATATGATGATCGGCACAATCGCCACCACCAAGCAGGCCATCATGGCGCCCATGTCCACTGATCCGTAACCACCCTTGAGGTACTGAATCGCAATCGACATCGTCTTGAAACGGCGCATGTCCAACGTCAGGTACGGCAGCAGGAAGTCATTCCAGATCCACATCGTCTGCAGGATCGCCACTGAAATCAGGCTCGGGCGCATGATAGGCAGTACGATTTGGAAGAAGATTCTCGGTACCGACGCGCCGTCGATCATCGCAGACTCCTCGAGTTCGGACGGGATGCCCTTGACCACACCAGTGAAGATGAACACGGCTAAGCCCGCGCCGAAGCCTAGATACACAATCCACAGGCCCCATGGGGTGTTCAGGCCCATCATGTCGGCGAGCTTGGAAAGCGTGAACATGACCATCTGGAACGGAACAATCATGTTAAACAGGAACAGTGTGTACAGCAGGCGCGCAGCCCAGTTGTTCGTACGTACGATCCACCAAGCGCACATCGACGTGCACACGATGATCAGCAGGACCGCGCCGACCGTGACGACTACGGTCCAGCCAAAACTGCTGATTAGGTTCGTGCGTTCGATGCCTCTGATGTAGTTCTCCAGTCCCACGAAGGCCTTGCCGGTGGGCAGGGAGAATGCGTTGCGCGAGATGTAAGCCTTCTGCTTGAAGCTATTGATCAGCACCAGCACGATTGGATAGACCCATGCCAGTGAGACGATGGAAAGGAAAACCGTCCAGAATACAGGATGCTTGACCTTGTCGCTCATGCTTGGACCTCCTTGCTGGTGGTGAGCTTGTTCTGGATGAGGGCAATCACGGCCACGATGATGAAGAACACCACGGCCTTGGCCTGGCCCACGCCCTCGAAGCCGGCGCGTCCGTAGAACGTGCGGTAGATGTTCAGAGCCAAGAGCTCGGAGCTATTCGACGGGGCGCCATTGGTCAGGGCGAGGTTCTGGTCGAACATCTTGAAGCCGTTGGTCACCGTCAAGAATGTGCACACTGTGATTGACGGCATCATCAATGGAATCGTCACGTTGAACAGCGTCTGGCGGGAGTTCGCGCCGTCAACTGCGGCAGCCTCGATCACATCGCCGGGCAGGCCCTGCAGACCCGCGATGTAGATGATCATCATGTAACCGATTTGCTGCCAGCAGGTCAGCAGAACCATGCCCCAGAAGCCGTACACGCCCGAGAATGTGATCGAACGACCCCAGTGCGCCAGTACGCCGTTGAGCAGCAGTAGCCAGATATAGCCCAAGATGATGCCGCCGATTAGGTTCGGCATGAAGAACACCGAACGGAACAGCGTGGAGCCCTTGATGGCCTTGGTCAGCATGTACGCAATGGCGAACGCGACTACGTTGATCACCACGGTTGTCACAATCGTGAACAGGACCGTGTACACCAGCGCGTGCAGGAACTCCGGATCCGTGATTGTGTTTTGGTAGTTCGACACGCCCACGAACGTGGCGTCAGTGACCGTGCTGAACTTGCAGAACGACAGGTACACGCCCATGGCGAACGGCACCAGGAAACCAATGACGAAAGCCGCGAACGTGGGTAGCGCAAACAGCGCCCACCACCTGCGAATTGCCTTGCCGGACATCGTAATCATTTCATGCCCACTTTCTCCTCCTTGAGTACACCCGGGGAACACCCCTCGAGTGATTCAACGACACTCAGTTCGACCGTGACCGCAACGTCGGGTTCGAACCGGTTCGAGAATACCCTACTTCACAGATAAATAAAAGTCAAACGTTGTCATGATTTTCATGCAACGTCAATTTCATTTATCAAATGTGAACAGTTATCAGTATACGGATACCCTTGGAAATAAGCAAGAAATACGTATTGTCGTGTCGTTGCAAACGTTTGGATATTTTTTGCAAAACACGTTGTGTCTTGTAGTATCTACTGCCATAAAGGAGTTGTGCATGTCAGTCAATATTCAAGACGTTGCCAAAGCGGCAAAAGTGTCGGTTCCCACGGTGTCTAGATCATTCACCCGACCTGAGCTCGTATCTGAGGCGACACGGTCCAGGGTGTTGCGCATCGCCGACGAGATGAGTTTCTCCATCTCCCGTTCGGCCACTGCGCTCAAGTCCAGCAAAGCATTGCGTGTCGCCTTGCTGATGAGCGACCATATCCGATTATGGTTCAGCGCTTCCGTCATCGAAGGGTTGAACCAGGTTTTGCACGCAGACGGCTATGATTTATCGATCTTCCAGATCTCCAGCATCGAGGAACGCCGTGAGTTCTTTGATATGCTGCCGGTTCGCCGCAATGCCGACGCGGTGATCGTTGCTTCCATCGATGTCGATGCGCAGGAAAGCGCACAGCTGGCCAGCACCGGCGTACCAATTATCGGCATCAACTGTGTGAATCCAAGAGAATACGGTTTCACTGCGGCCGTGGGGATAGACGATGATCAAGGTTCGCGTCTGGTTGCGCGCCATCTTATCGGGCTGGGGCATCGCAACATTGTCTACGTACGTACGTCGCGTGAGGTTTCCTTGCACTTCAGTGTGCAGCAACGTTATGACTCCTTCGTCAAGGCCTGTCTGGAACAGGGTGTCACGCCAACTACGTTGGTTGCGCAGGAAAGTGAGGACCGCATTAGCACGATTGTCTCCGAGTTGCTGAGCTTGCCGCAAATGCCAACCGCCATCGCCTGTCAGGAGGACGGCATCGCGATTCCACTGATTTATCAGCTTGTGCGTTGTGGCTACCGTATTCCGTCTGATATTTCCGTCATCGGCTATGACGACAGCTTCTATGCGCACGATATCGGCTTGACCACGATTCGCCAGGATCCGATTGGCATGGCACGCGAGGCGGCTTGTAAGACTCTTGACCTGATCAATCGCAAGACCACGGGTATGCCGTTTCAGACGTTCCCGGCGCAACTGATTGTTCGCTCCAGCACTTCGCGAGTGTCCTTGGATAAGGGCTAATCGCTTACCGATACATAGAAAACCGCTCCGGTTGGTTCCGGAGCGGTTTTCTATAAGGAGAAAATCAGACAGTGAAGTCAATTGCGGTCACTTGTGGGCGTTGGCATATTCCTTGGCCCAGCCATCCACGAACGCGGACTTGACGCCATCCCAATTGCCGGTGCCTTGGGCATACTCGAGCAAAGCGGAGCCGAGGTCGTTCTTCCATTGTTCGGACGGCATCATGGTGAAGTTCCAGGACACTGCGGTGGTACCGGACTTTTGGTCGTCCATGGCGGCAGTGACCAGCGGGTTGTCGGATTTGACGCTGGAGAAGGTCTTGAACGGGGTGGTGAAGCCCATCTTCTGAGACAGCGCTTCTTTGCCCTTATCGGAGGTGATGACCCACTTCAGGAAGTCGGCGGTCGCTTTCTGATCGGCTTTGGATGCTTTCGAATTAATGCACCAGTAATTCTCGGAGCCGGTTGCCAGACCTTGGTTCTCCTCGCCCTTGGCGCCGATGTAGATTGGCATCATACCAACGGAATCGGCCTCCATGCCGGCTTTCTGCAAATCGGACCATGCCCAAGTGCCGTTTTGATAGAAAGCGGCCTCGCCGAGTGCGAATTCGGAATTGGCGTCGTCGCCAGTCTTGGAGCTTAGTTGGGACGGCTCGGTGGTGGAATCGGTGATGTACAGGTCAAAGATGTTCTTGTACTCCGGCAGATAGGTTCCCTTGATAGTGGCCGGCTGTTCAGTGATGTTGTCATCTTTGAACTCATAGTAAAGAGGCAGGTTGGCTAGATGGGTCTTGAAACGCCAATCGGAGCTGGAGTCGAAACCAGCAGAGGTGAAGGCGCCCTTAATGCCGAGTTCATCCTTCTTGGACTGCATGTCGTCAGCAACGGCCTTCAGCTTACTAAAGGAGTTGATGTCTTTGATGGACTTGGCCTTGGCGCCGGAAGTGCTGAAGTATTTGTTAAGGATGTCTTTGTTGTAGATTAGGCCATAAGTCTCCATGACGTACGGTACGCCAACGACCTTGTCGCCATCCTTGAGGGCAACATCTTGGTTCTGCAGTTGCTTGTATACCTCTGTGCCGGACATGTCAGCAGTGTAGTTCTTCCAGTTGGCGTAACCGACCGGACCGTTGACTTGGAACAGGGTCGGTGCCTCGGACTTAGCCATCTCGCTCTTGAGCTGCTGCTCATAGGTATTGGAGGCCGCGGTCTGAACGTTGACCTCGACACCGGTTTCCTTAGTGTACTCCGCAGCCAAATCGGTCCACTCGTCGGCGGCTTCTGGTTTGAAATTGAGGTAGTATACCTTGCCCTTGCTTGAATCAGAGCTCGATGAGCTGCCACAAGCGGCAAATGTCGTGACAGACATGGCGGTGACCGCAATGAGGGCTAGTGCGGACTTCAATTTACGATTCATCTTCGAACCTTTCTTTTCTGCATCGGGTCCAACGTCCCCGTTGGATATGTGCACTGAGATAGTGCTGCTTTCTGCCGATGCCCCTATTATGCATCACTTTCATCTTTTTTGCAAACGATGGCAGTATTTTGTTGATTTATCACGTTGCAATACCGGGCAATCCGCTATTTGCCGCCATTTTTAGGCATAAAATTAGGCGACACACTATGCAAGCGTTTGCTAAAAAAATATGTTGTACATCAAACGATTGACTGTAGCAAAAAGCCGCATCCCTTGTCTCTCAGGGGATGCGGCTTGAGGTGAGCTACTTATGGATGACGTCAGCGCGGCCAACGTTCCTCGGCGCTAGGTAGTTGCGGAAATGGAGCGTGTGGCCCCTTCTGGTACCAGTAGGCAACTGATGCCACATCATCCTGACGTTCGAAGAATCCGCGGTGACCAACACCGATTTGCTGAACGGTCACCTTCAGGTTGGAACGGAAGCGAATCGGATCGGGGATGTGCCAACGGTAGAAGCCACGCATCGGGGGGCAATCATCATTGTGATAATCGTTGTGAATCAGCTCGTCGTGTGAAGAGTAATACGGGTATCCGAGATACGGTGTGCAGTAGTTTTGCTCCACGGTCTTGCCATTGACCTGCTTGGCGAAGCTCCAAGAGCCTCCGAAATAGTCCTCGGTGCCGGTGCCGCAGATCGTGGGGTACTCTTCATCGTCATCGATGTAGAATTTGAATTCGCCTTCACCCCACCAGTAGCGCTCAAGCGTGGTCAGTGCCAGGTAGGTGCCTACATAATGCCCTTCACCTTTCACGCCATCAAGCACCACATAGTCTCTCCCCTTTTCAGTAAGGCGCTGGCGCCGCCATTGTGCGTGGAAATAGGCAATGTCATCGTCGAATGGCTCGTCATTCACGGTGTAGTCAATCTGGTAGAAGAATGCGCTGATGACGTTCTTGTGCTGGTTTTCGAGCGTGATGCGTGCGCGTGCGCCGAACGGCATCGAAAAGTACATGTTGAAACCGCGGTTCGGCACTACGGCGACAGGCATGGAATTGACTAGGCACGCACGGCCGAATCCGCAGCAAAAGAAGTCACCAAGCGGACACTCCACACTTGGTTCCTCCTCGCCATCCCAATAGAAGCGCAGCACAAGGTCCCGCAGTACAAAACAATCGGCATCGGTGGTCTTCTCGTCAACGGTTATCCAGATGTGTCGAATGCAGCCGGGGCCGGTGATATCAGCAAGAGTCGCCGTTGCGCCGACGGGTATGTTACGTAGGCAAGGGCTGCCTTTGCGACTTGGGCCAAGCTCACTGGCCGCTATGCCGCCTTTGCCCGGTTCGCCGGTCGGGTTTTCCGCGTTGACTGCGCGGCTTGATTCGTGCCGTATCTTGGTCAAGGATTCCAGTGTCATGTTCGTTCCTTTCATGGCGTATGCTGCGTCTGTTTGCGCGATACATTCATATCTGTGCGTATCAGCTTCGGTCACAGACGTTGTTTGTTTTTTTGAATATGAGAAAGTCTCCATCGGCGAGCGAGAAAGCCGATGGAGACTGTGGTCATGCCGTTATGGACCAGGTGAAAATGGCGCTATGCGATTCACCGCGACCCATAGGCGAATCACTTGTGGGTCGGCGGAAGCATGCCGAAGTTGTTTTCATAATCATTCCAGGCGCTGGTCCAATCGTCCAGATATGCCTTCTTCACGCCATTCCAGTCACCGGTGCCCTGAGCGTACTCGAGCAGTGCATTGGCCACGCCGTCAGCCCATGCCTGTCCCGGAATATAGGCGCCATGAATCGGAGTGAGGCCATCGGACTCAAGCTTGAGCGCGGACTTGGTCAGCGGGTTGTCAGGCTGGAAATCCTCGGAGTCAAAGGTGGTGAACGGAACGGCGAAGCCCATATCCTTGGAGAGAATCTTCTTGGCATCCTCGTCGGAGACCATCCACTTGATGAAATCCTCAGTGGCCTTCTTGTCCTTGTCGGAAGCATTCTTGTTCACAGACCAGGAGATGTCATAGATGGAGTTCGCGGCGTACTTGCTTTCGTTCGGGAAACCCATGTAGTACGGCAGCATGGCCAAGTCTTCATCGGCAACTTCGTTGCCTTTGATCTGGCTATAGGCCCATACACCATTCGGGTAGAAAGCGACCTTGCCGGCGGAGAACTCGGCGGTGGAGTCCTCATAATTCACCGAGCCAAGCATAGTGTTTTCGGTCGGGTTGTCCTTCATCTCGAGATCCCACAGATTCTTGTAGTTATCGAGATAGGTGCCCTTGAGTTCCTTCTCGAAGTCCACGCCCTCGTCAATGTACTCGTAGGCGACTGGCACCTGAGTCATATGCGAAGCATATCGGTAGTAGTTGGATGAGTCCAGACCCGGCGTGGAGAACGCGCCGTCGATGCCCAGATCATCCTTATGTTGTTGCATGCTGTCGGCGACCTTCTTCAAAGTGTTGTAGTCCTTGATGTCGTCGAAGGACTTGATGACGGCGTAGTCCTTTTTGGCATACTCGTTGATGAGCTTCTTGTTGACGATGATACCGAACCATTCGGCGGCATATGGCAGGCCGTACACGTTGTCGCCGTCCTTGTGGGCCATCTGCTTGCCCTGATCGTTGAGAAGCTTGTAAGCCTCAGTATCCTGCAAAGGTTCGAGGTAGTCCTTATATTTGGCATACTGATCGAAGCCGCCGATACCGAACATGGTCGGGGCGTTGTTCTTAGCGAGTTCGGACGACAGAGTGGACTCGTAGCTGCCGGAGGTGGCGCTCTGAATATCCACTTTCACGCCGGTTTGCTTGGTGTACATTTCGGCGAGTTCGTTCCACTGATCGACAACTTCCGGCTTGTTGTTCAGGAAATAGACATGTCCTTTGTCGTCCGCGGTGTTGGAACCGCAGGCGCCGACGCCCATCAACATGGCCAACGCGCCGACAGCGGCGATGCCTTTCGTGAGATTCTTCATGGGGTTTCCTTTCCTCCTTGCGACTTTCCTTCGTCGGAAATCACTTGTTAAGGTCATATGCGGGCCCTTTCTTGCCTGATGCAATCTGACCGTGGCCTGATTCTTGCAGACGGTCATCGTCTGTGTCGAACCGGTCCGAGATTGATTGTATCGAACCGGTTCGCTACTGTCAAAGTCGGGGGGGGGGTTGTGCGTGTTGGCGTATTTTTTGTTGCCGTATTGCGACATGTGTCGAGACTTTGCCGATACAAGTAGACGCTCTTTTTGGAAGCAATAGTGGCTTCGGACATGCCCAATAGTAGATGGCCATTATCCTCTGCGTGCGACTGCAGCAACATCGGGCGTGATAGCGGAAGATGGAAGGAGGGTTGCGTCATGGGGACGATATGACTGAAAATGATGGGCAGGATCGCCTATTCGGGCCGAATCCGAGTGGGCTGGATGAATCGCCTCACGGCATGATGGTGCTGGTGTTCGTTGGCATGTTCGCCGGCGGACAGTTTGGTAGCCGGCGGCAGGTCGTGTGTGGTGACGGATGCCAACGCATACTTGCGGTACGTGGCGGGATCGGCATAGGGATCACCGGCGTTGGGGGAGCCATCCACGCGCGCGAACCATTCCACCATGCAGCCAAGCACCCCATGATCGGCAAGTACGGTGCGTACGTAGTCCGGTACGGCGCCCCGGCCCAGCGCCATGCCGGATTCGCGTGCGGTGCTCTGCGCGGCAGTCACCTGTTCGGCGGTATGAGCGTATCGGCAATGCGCTGCTTGGCCTCGGCGTATGAATCGGTGATGGCTTGCTCGGTGGATGCGTCCACACCCAGTGCGGCCAGCACGGAAACAAGCACTTCGTCGCGGATCTCAACATAGGTGCCGAGCTGGTCGATATACGAGGTGGAGATGCCGTTGATTTTGGCCAGCTGGATAAGCGGGCGCGCGATACGCTCGGCGCTTTCGGTGTGCTGCGTTGATGCTGTCATGCTGATTCAGTCTCCCTTTCGTATGCGTCCGCCTACATGCTGTGCAACGACGCTGTCTATGTGAGTGCCGGCAGGCTGCGATGCCGCCGGCAGGCGTTATGACGATTACTGTGCTATGGCTGGCATATTGATTTGTCGCGGTTGTTATGACGAACGTTTGCAATATGAAGCATACTTAGTCTCGTAGGATTGCGAAGCTTTGCAGGCTCATGTTCAGAGAGTTGCCGGAGACATCGATATCGCCGATATGGAAGATTTCGGTAAAATCGCCTTCCGGCAACTGCAAACGTTCGCTGTGCCGGCTTGGATTGACGGCGATAATCACCCTTTGCGACCCCGACGACCGTGCGAATGCGAACAATCGCCCACGACTCAATGCCGTGAACGTCCCCCTTGCATGGAGTGCCTCGGTTTCGTTTCTGAGATGGAGCATGTCGTGCACGATGCGCCATAGCGAATCATCTCGTGTTCGCGATTCGGCGACGGTCGGCGCATCGGCGGATGGGTCGACCGGCAGGTAGGCGGAGGTCTCGTCATCCGTGTGCGCGATAGCTCCGGCCTTCAACCCAGCCAAACTTGCTGCGCTCCACTGCATCGGCGTGCGTGAGCCAGTGCGTACGTAACCCCCTTCCAGGGTGGGCAGGGGCAGATATCGCATGCCGATTTCATCGCCGTAATACAGGAACGGCGTGCCTGGCATGGCGAACAGCGTGCAGTAGGCCAGGGCGATCTCACGTTCGCTCAATCGCGGTGCGATGCGTGCGGTGTCATGATTGCAGGTGATGAAATTAAACGTGCCTCCCAACCGTTCCGCATCGCGCAGCTGCGGCTCATATTGCTCCAGAAACGAAGCGATCGGCGTCTCAGAATCCGCGTTGAAATAGCTCAGGTCGCCATCGCGGCTCAAGGGGTCGTCAACGTTGCGCAACAACATGTTGTACCCGTTCGGAATGCCGTCCCAGCGCCAGTCCAAATAGAAATCCATGTCGAATCCCGCTTCAAGGCTTTCGCATGGACGTCCCCATTCCGATACGAACGCGACTTCGGGAAATTCCGGGCGAATCTTCGAGAACATGTACTGCCAGGTGCGGATCGTATAGGGCTTGCCGTCGTCGTCATGCTTGACGAGACTGTCGGCCATGTCCACGCGGAAGCCATCGGCGCCGCGGGACAGCCAGAAACGCATGATGTCGACCATCGCGTCGGCGGTGGCGAGTGCGTCCGGTCCCAGGGCGGGTTGCTGCCAAGCATGTTTTGGATGGGCGAACCCGTAGTTGAGGGCTGGTTGGCTTTTGAAGAAATTCAGGATGTAGGTGCCGTTGCGCGGTGATTCGCCGCCGATGAACGGCAGCCCGTCGCCGCCTGCGATCCACGAATCCGTCCAGATGTATCGATCGGAATACTCGTTGTGAGCGGCTTCGGCGCTACGACGGAACCATGCGTGCTCTTCGCTGGTGTGACCGGGGACCAGGTCGAGCAGGATGTGCATGCCGCGTTCGTGTACCTCGTGAAACAGTGCGATCAGATCGGCGTTCGTACCGTATCGGGGGGCTACGAGTCGGTAGTCGCGCACATCATAGCCGGCATCTTTGAAGGGGGAATCGAAGCAGGGATTCAGCCAAATCGCATTGCATCCAAGGTCCTGAATGTAATCCAGACGGGCGGTGATTCCGTCGATGTCGCCGATGCCATCGCCGTTCGCGTCGGCAAAGGATTGAGGATAGATCTCGTAGAACACGGCGGTATCGAGCCATGCCGGCCTGGAGTGCGTCGGGCGGGAATCCATGGTGATGTGTCTCCTTGGAAAGATACGGCTTGCCTGATGACGATGAAAATATCCTACCGCAAATTGCAAACGTTGGCAGAAATGTGGTATAGTGACAATCACTGATGCACTCCCGGTGGCTCCAAGGACGGACAGCAATTATCCGTGAAACGATGATGTGAACGTATGCAGAGCTTGAGCGAACGCTTGATACTGGCTGTGTTGAGGGAACACAGGTTATGTGGGGAAAGGAAGATCAATGAAGATCGATTGGAAGAAGGCAATCGGACTGACGGCTGCTGTCTCCATGCTGGTACCGCTTGCGGCGTGCGGCTCCGGAAGCAACGGCTCCTCGGGCTCTTCGGGCACCGAAGCCATCACGCTGAGCGTGTGGGCTCCGCAGGAAGATCAGGCCAAGGACTCCAATTGGCTGGGTAAGGTCGAAGAGAACTTCGCCAAGGCTCACCCGGAATACAAGATCACGTGGAAGAACGATGTCGTCTCCGAGGGCGACGCTTCCAAGAACGTCGCCACCGATCCGGCTTCCGCCGCGGATGTCTACATGTTCGCTTCCGATCAGTTGGGCACCCTCATCGAACAGGGTGGCATCGGACAGCTGGGCACCGACGCCGAGAAGCAGGTCAAGGAACAGAACGGCGATCTGGAAATCAACTCCGTCACCGGCACCGACGGCAAGCTCTACGGCGTGCCGTACACCGACAACACCTGGTTCATGTACTACAACAAGTCCAAGATCACCGCGGACGAGGCCAAGGACTTCGACGCCATGCTCGCCAAGGCCAAGGTCACCTTCCCGATGTCCAATTCCTGGTACATCAACGGCTTCTTCGATGGCCTGACCCTGTTCGGCAAGTCCGGCAACGACGAGAAGGCCGGCATGGTCTTCCCGAAGGATGGCGCCGACATCACTTCCTACCTGGTCGACGTGGTTGCCAACTCGAACTTCAGCAACGATGATGGTGCCTCCGGTCTGGCCGCCATCAAGGACGGCTCCGCCGACGTGCTCTTCTCCGGCACCTGGTCCGCCAAAGACGTCAAGGAAGCCCTGGGCGACAACTACGCCGCCACCCAGCTGCCGACCTTCACCGTGAACGGCCAGAAGAAGCAGATGAAGTCCTTCGCGGCCACCAAGGCCGTCGCCTACAATCCGAACGCCAAGAACACCAAGGCCGCCGCTCAGTTCGCAGCCTACCTTGGCTCCACCGAATCCCAGAAGCTGCATTACGAGATGCGTTCCATCCCGCCGACCGACAAGTCCTTGGCCGATCTCACCAAGGATGATATCGCGGCTCAGGCCCAGGCCGATACCATGGCCAACACCGCAATCCTGCAGTCCGGTCTGGCCGGCATGAACGACTGGTGGACTCCGGCCGAGACCTTCGGCAAGGCTCTGGTCAACAAGGAAATCACCAAGGACAACGCCGCTTCCAAGTACCAGGATTGGGTCACCCAGGCCAAGGGCACCATCGCCGAGTGAATCGGTGATGGCAGACAACAATAACTGAATATTGCGGTGGTCGGCGATGCATTCGCCGACCACCGACCACACTGGACGCATTGCGAGTCATGATGCCTCCTATGATTTCGGCACCATGACTCACTCCTCCTTTACGCTTTGCATTCCCGGGCAAGGTTTTCAATTCTCCTTCCCCTTGTCCGGAAAGCAAGGCCTTTTTATGTAAGCGCGAATCTTTCACGCAATGAAGCACGGCAGAGCGGATCCGCTTCCATGCGTGAGATGGTTCGTTCCCAATAGAGAGGCGGTCGAAATGACAGCAATAACTCTTTCCCCCCGGGAGATGAAGCGCCGCCGGAAGCAAGGCGCTGATTACGTTCCCCCATCGCCATATACGGTAAAGGCGGCATTGACCAAAGGTGATGTATTCACTAGGCTTTCCGCAATCGTGTTCGGTCTGGGCAACATCGTTCGCAAGCAGTATGTCAAGGGCATTGCCATGCTGGCTTTGGAAGTCGCATTCTTTGTGTACCTGTTCACCAGCGGCATCGGATATCTGTCCAAGATTCCGAGCCTAGGAGAAAACAAGGGTGGCAAGAAGCTCGTTGACGGCTTCTGGGAGTACGTCGAACCTGATCGTTCCGTGGTCATTCTGCTGTATGGCGTGTGCTCCATCGTGATTTGCGTCGCCTTCGTAGGGCTGTGGATCCTATCCGTGCGCGCTGCCTACAAGTCCCAGGTCCAGATGCAGGAGAACGGCAAGGCCCCGAGCTTCATGGACGATGTGCATGAATTGCTCGACGCCAAGGCGCACCTGTTGCTGATGTTCCTGCCTACGCTGGGCATTGCGGTCTTCACCGTGCTGCCGTTGATCTTCATGATCTCCATGGCATTCACCAGCTATGACCATAAGAATCTGGTTCTTTTCGATTGGGTCGGCCTGAAGAACTTCGCCACCGTATTCTCCAACAGCGGCGGCACCGTCAATGCCGGACTGTTCGTCCGAGTGCTGATCTGGACCTTGGTGTGGGCGTTCTTCGCCACGTTCCTGAACTTCTTCCTCGGCATGTTCGTGGCCATGATCATCAACCGCAAGACCACTCGCGGCAAGGGCTTCTGGCGTGCATGCTTCTCCATGTCGATCGCCGTGCCGCAATTCGTGTCCTTGCTGGTCATGCACACCATGCTCCAGCCGCAGGGCGCGGTCAATCGCATGTTGCAGACATGGGGCTGGATCACTGATCCACTGCCGTTCTTCACGAACGCCACGTGGGCCCGCGTCACCGTCATCGTCATCAATCTGTGGGTCGGTATCCCGTACACCATCATGCAGATTACCGGCATTCTGCAGAACATTCCGGCCGACCAGTACGAGGCCGCAAAGATCGACGGCGCCAACTGGTGGCAGATCTTCACGAAGATTACCATGCCATATATCATCTTCGTGCTCACTCCGTACCTGATCACCACCTTCACCGGCAACGTGAACAACTTCAACGTGATCTACCTGTTGTCCGCCGGCGATCCGACGCCGCTGGGCGACTCCGCCGGCAAGACCGACCTGTTGATCACCTGGCTGTACAAGCTGACCGTCGACAAGCAGGACTACAACCTGGGCGCCGTCATCGGCATCATGACCTTCGTCGTGCTGGCCGTGGTCTCGCTGATCACCTACCGCAATTCCGGCTCCTACAAGAATGAGGAGGCATTCCGATGAGCAACAAGCACTCCGTAGCCGAAGTCGAAAGCCACGGCCTTTTGCACGACCAGAAGAAGCGCCGCATCGTCGGCGACATCGCGGCCCATCTGTTCCTGGCGGTACTGGCGGTCATCTGGCTCGTTCCGATTGTGTGGGTGTTCGCGGAATCGTTCAATAAGAACACCGCACCGTATACCAGCAGCTTCTTCCCGAAGGAATGGACGCTCGAGAACTATAAGGTGCTGTTCACCGACCGTAACGTGCTGAACTTCCCGAAGATGTTCACGACCACGTTCATCATCGCGTGCTTCACCTGCGTCATCTCGGTGATCTTCGTCTTGTCCGTGGCGTACTGCATGAGCCGCATGCGTTTCCGCGTGCGTAAGACCTTCATGAACGTCGTGCTGATTTTGGGCATGTTCCCGAGCATCATGGCCGTCACCGCCATCTACTTCATTCTCAAGGCCATGGGCCTGGCCGATGGCAACATGACGATCGTCGCCCTGATTCTGGTCTACTCGGCCGGTACCGGCGCGGGCTTCTACGTGATGAAGGGCTATATGGACACCATTCCGACCTCGCTTGACGAGGCTGCGCTGCTTGACGGCTGCACCCGGTTCCAGGTGTTCTACAAGATCATCATCCCGATCTGCAAGCCCATGATCGTCTATCAGGCCATCATCGGCTTCTTGGGTCCATGGCTCGACTTCGTCATGGCCAAGGTGATCTGCCGCACGCAGTCCAACTACACCGTGGCATTGGGCCTGTGGCTCATGCTGCAGAAGGAATACATCCAGAACTGGTATGCCCGCTTCGCGGCGGCTGCGGTCGTGATCTCCATTCCGATCGCCATCCTGTTCATCTTGATGCAGCGCTTCTACCAGGAATCCATGGCGGGTTCCGTGAAGGGATGATGTAATGACGCTCGTAACCAGCTACGAACAGCCGAATACGAGCGTCGCCGAACCGTTCCCGCTGTGTCTGGAACGGCAACTGGGTGCCGTGGTTTCGCCTGCCGGCACCCAGTTCGCTCTCTGGGCGCCTACGGCCGATAAGGTGACGCTGAGGCTGTTTACACACGGCTCCATGGGTGAACGCGGCGACGCGTTGATTGGGCAATACCCGATGCGTCCGCAGACGGATGGTTCATGGGTCTATGATTTTGCGGACAACAAGCATGGCGTCTACTACGATTTTTTGATTCACCGTGAATGCGGATCGATTGATCGTGTCGCGGATCCATGGGCTCGTGCGGCCGGCGTGAACGGCCGGCGCAGCATGGTGGTCGACCTGCCCCGCACCGACCCCGAGGGGTGGGATCATGACCATATGCCTGAAATACCGCTGTCGCAGACGATCGTGTGGGAGACGCACGTCGGAGACTTCAGCAATGATCCGGCGGGCGGTTTTCCGGAATCCCATCGCGGCAAGTATCTTGCCTTCACCGATGCCGACACTTCCTTGGACGGCCATCCCGATTTTCCGACGGGTATCGCCTATCTGAAACGACTCGGCGTCACGGCGGTGCAGCTGATGCCGTTGCACGACTATGGTTCCGTAGACGAAACCACCTGCAATCGTTATAACTGGGGTTATGATCCGGTTAACTACAACGTTCCGGAAGGCTCGTACGCGACCAATCCGTATGACGGGGCCGTGCGCATCCGTGAGTGCAAGCAGATGGTGCAGGCGTTGCATGACGCCGGCTTCAAAGTGATCATGGATGTGGTCTATAACCACATGTTCTCACCCGACAACTGGTTCGAGCGGTCCGTGCCGGAATACTTCCTGCGCCGCAAACCGAACGGGGCGCTTGCCAACGGTTCCAGCTGCGGTTGCGACATGGCCACCGAACGCGCGATGTTTCGCCGTTTCGTAGTGGAATCCGTGACATACTGGGCGCGCGAATACCACATCGACGGGTTCCGGTTCGATCTGATGGGGCTGATCGACGTCGACACCATGAACGCCGTGCGTGCCGCCTTGGATGAGATTCCGGAGCGTGGCAGGGACATCATCATGTACGGCGAACCGTGGGCTGCCGGAGCATCCGCGCCGTTGCCGGGTACCGTGCTGGCCGACAAGAAAGGCCTACGATTGCTGGACAAGCGTATCGGGCACTTCTGCGACACTACGCGCGACACCATCAAAGGCCATGTATTCTATTCGAACCGTCCGGGCTTCGTGAACGGCGGCGAGCATGCCGCCGCGCGCAAGATTCGCCAAGCGGTGAATGCGTGGCGTACCTCGCCGCGGCCGGAGGGTGAGGCAGGGCAGATCGTGCAGTACGTTTCGGCGCATGACGATCTGACGTTGTGGGACAAGCTGTGTGCGAGCATACGCGGTGAGGCCGCGGCAGCCGTGGCTGCCTCAAATGGCTCCGACAGGGTCGAGTCATCTGCCGTTGCCAGAGCGGCCGTCACCTCCGGTATCTACGACGCGCGTCCCTTGAATGAAGAGGAGCGCGTCGCGGTACGGCGCATCATGGCGGCGAATCGTATGGCGGCCGGCATCATATTGACCTCCGCAGGTCTGCCATTCATGCTCTCCGGCGAAGAGTTCGCACGCACCAAATATGGCAATGAGGATTCCTATGATTCCTCCCACGAACTCAACTGGCTCGACTGGAATCATGCCTACCAGATGCGTGACATGATTGACTATTATGCCCGTCTGATCGCATTGCGCAAGGAGAATCCCGACTGGTTCGATGCGCAACGCAGCATCGTCACCACGCCGGGGGACGAGCTGGTATTCCGTGTCAACGGGTATGCGGTTTTCGCCAATCCCGAGGATACGCCGATCGCCATCAATGTCGCGGACATCGCGGTTGCGGGAGACGGGTGGAGCAACAAGCAGTGGTGCGCCGTGCTGAGTTCCGGCCAGATGGGCGTCACGATCGATGCAGGTGATGGTGACTATATCGTGGTGCCGCCGCATACGTTTGCAATCTGGCAGCTCCGCTGAAATGGTCTCCATGACGAAAGGACGGATTATGAACGATGCGGCGTTGATGCCAAGGGGGCCACGTTATCAAGTGGTGTTCTTCGATCTGTATGGAACGCTGATCGATATTCGCACCGACGAACGGTCCGAAACCGCCTGGCAGGCGTTGTATGAGAAGTTGCGGGGATTCGGCGTCGAATACGAATCGGTGGAAGCGTTGCGCGGCCGCTTTGCGCGACTCGAGGCGGGTGAGATGCTGCGCCAAGCCAATCGCAGTACCGTGCGGGACGATTGGAGGGAGTTCGATATTCTCCCGGTCTATCGTTCGCTGCTCATCGACCAAGCCGACGAGGTTGAACGGATTCTGCCACTCCCGCAGGCGGCGGCACAGGCGGCTTGGGCGTTCCGTCAGGGCAGTACCGGCATGATCCGACTCTACCAAGGTGCGCTCGATATGATCGGGCGACTGCGGGAAGCAGGCGTGGGAGTGGTGCTGCTGAGCAATGCGCAATCTTGCTATACCCGACCTGAGTTGGAGATGACGGGGCTCGCCGATGTGCTTGACGATGTGATCATCTCCAGCGAGGAGGGCATGCGCAAGCCCGCGCGCGACTTGTACATGTCAGCGCTCGACCGCGAGCTCGTCACCGCCGAACGGTCACTCATGGTCGGCAACGACGAGACCAACGACATCATCGGCGCAGCCGCGGCCGGCATCGACGGCGCGTATTTCCGTACGGAAATATCACCGACGCATGATCCGGTCGTTTCGCGTCATGCGGTATGTTCGTTCACAGGAGCGGACTATGACGGGTTGCTTGACTACGTGCTGAACACCTGAGGAGGATGGTCATGGAAGGATACGCCGAGCACGGCGAAGGAAACGATAGCACCGAGCAGATCGGTTTCGGCGGTTCGCGCAGGCGGCGCCGCGGGCGCGGCCTGACCACGTTCGGGCTCAAGACGATCGGCGGTTTCTTCCTGTTCCTTTCCGCGGCAAGTACCACGCTCGTGCCGTTGCTGTTCGGCTCGAACACGAACGATATGGGTTCGTTGACCGCGATGGTGCTATGCGAAGTGGTGTCGTGGTGTGCGGTGCCGATGTACGCTTGGCTGCTGGTGCGAGGGTATGAGCACACGCATAGCCGGGTGATATATGGCATGGAGCTGTTCGTGCTGGCGTTGGTCTGCGAAGTGCCGTATGACATGGCCACGTCGGGGCGTGCGTTCGACTTGGGTTCGCAGAATCCCGTGTTTGGTCTGTTCATAGCATTGGCGGTGCTTGCCTTGATGGATTGGATTGCTGAACGCTATCAGGGCGCTATGCGTTGGATTCTTTCCGTCGTGATGGTGCTGATCGGTCTGCTCTGGGACTTGCTGTTACGCGTCGGATTGCGTCAGCACCTGATGAGCCTAGGAGCGGTGACGCTTGGTTTCGTGTTGATTTTCACCCTCATGCGCAAATATGAGAACACGATGATGCTCACTGCCGGCCTGTTCGGTGCGGTGATGATGATTGCTCCGGGTTTCGGTGTGCTGTTCACTCATTTCCATAACGGCAAACTCGGCTATAGGCATGCGTGGGACAAGTGGGTGTTCTATGCGTTATACCCGGTCTTGCTGCTGGTGTGTGCGTTGGCGGCATGATCTGTATGTAATTTCGATTCGTAAGGATTGCAAGAATGCTGGTTCGTTTTTGACAACGTTCGCAGTATGATGGAATCAGTATCAAGAGGGGCATCGTCGCCATCATGCGTCCATGACGGACGTGGCGGCAATGCCGCAAGTCGCAAAGGGGCCGACATGGATAAGGCTGGCATTCGTGAGGTGGCCAAAGCCGCGGGAGTATCGATTTCGACAGTCTCTCGCGCGTTCACGCGTCCCGAGCTCGTTTCCGAGCGCACCAGGCGCAAGGTACTGGAAACGGCCGATAAGTTGGACTTCAACATTTCCCGTTCCGCGACCTCGCTGAAATCCGGGCAGACGTACCGTGTGGCCTTGCTTATGAACGAGGAGATCACCAGCTGGTTCAACACCGAAGTGTTTGCGGGCATCAATGCCGTGATGCATGAAGCCGGCTACGACATTTCCTTGTTCCAGCACATCGATACGGCCGAGAACCGCCGTGATTTCTTCACCAACCTGCCGGTACGCCGTAACGTCGACGCAGTGTTCGTGGCATCGTTCGCCATCGAGCCGCAGGAAGTCGAGCAGCTCAAGCGGATCCATGTGCCGATCATCGGTATCAATACTCCCTCCGCGGCCGGTTTTGACGCAAGCATCAGTATCGATGACGAGGCCGGTATGTTCACCGCCGCACAGCATCTGATCAGTCTGGGACACAAAAACCTGATATACGTGTGCTCCGAGGCGATTGATTCGATCAATTCCTCCATTGACGCCCGAGGGCAGGGCTTCGTTCGCGCCTGCAAGATGGCCGAGGCCACGCATCAGTTCACATGGCAGGTGCTTGCCGTTCCGCGTGGCAAGACATTTGCGGATTCGGCGCTGACGGCATTGCTGGCGCTGGACGAGTTCCCCGACGCGATTTGCTGTCAGACCGATATGATGGCCATCCCATTGGTACTGAAGCTTGATCGTTATGGGCATCGTACGCCACGTGACTTTTCGATTATCGGATTCGATGATTCGCCGTACGCCGATACGGTGAACTTGACCACCATGCGTCAGGATCCGTTTGCCATGGGGCGTCTTGCCGCGCATAAGGCCATGAAGCTCATCGCAGGCGAGAGCGTGGAAACCCCGCATGAAGTGGTTCGCGCCCAATTGGTGCTGCGCGGCACCGATTCCGTGTATGGTGGCGATCAGTAGTCCTTCTCCTTATCCATTCCATCGCGTGTACTCACGTGTTTTGGATCGGATTCATGGTTTTCCCAATCTACCGACGCTAAGAGAGACCTCAGCGTCGGTAGATTGGGAAAACCATGAATCCGATCCAAGAAAAGACAGGTGTATCATCATCGGTTTCGCGTAAGACGGGGCCTACTGGCATCGCGGTCTCGATTCGAAGGAATGGCCGATAGCGGGTGAGCGGTAGCCGATTCTTGTAGTATCGGGCGTAGCTCTAGAGAGAGGGACCGGAAGATGGACGATGAAATGAATGGGGCAACGTTTCCCACGAAGGCGGATCGCCTATTCGGGCCGAATCCGAGTGGGCTGGATGAATCGCCTCACGGCATGATGGTGCTGGTGATTGTCGGCATGATCGTCGGCCTGTTGTCCGGCATGTTCGGCATCGGCGGCGGTACGGTGATCGTGCCCGCGCTGGTGTGGCTCGGACTGTCGCAACGCCACGCGGCGGCGACCTCCATGCTGGCGATCGTACCGACGTCGATTTCCGGCGTGATCTCCTACGCGCACAATGGCAACGTCGACTGGGTCGCGGCCGTGCTGCTGTTCGTTGGCATGTTCGCCGGCGGACAGTTTGGTAGCTGGCTGTTGTCGCGGTTGCCGGAACTCGTACTGCGGTGGGTGTTCGTGGTGTTTCTGATATTCGTAACCGCCAATCAGGTGATTTTTACGCCGTCGCGGGACCAACGGATCTTCATGAGTGTGGCGACGGGCATCGGGCTGGTGCTGCTGGGCGTGATCATCGGCACTTTGGCCGGGTTGCTGGGTATCGGCGGCGGCGCACTGGCCGTGCCGGCATTGTCGATACTGTTCGGGGCATCCGATCTGATCGCGCGCGGTACTTCGCTGCTTGCCATGTTCCCGAACTCGATTACCACCAGTGTGGCGAATATGAAACGTAAGTTGGTGCACATCAAGGCCGGGCTGATCATCGGCGTCATAGCTGCGCTGACCACACCTTTCGGCACATGGGTCGCCGGAGCGGTCTCGCCGCGTGCCGGAGCCATCATGTTCGCGGCCTATCTGTGCGTGTTATTGGTCCGCAGCTTCTTCGTGGCCGTCAAAGCCACTCGTGCGGCTCATGGTTCCCGCGCATAGTTTCGGTCAATGCCGGTCAGAAGACCTGCGCCAAGATCGGTTGGCGAGGTCGGGCATCCGTCCGTGAAACACCCATATCTACAGTAAAGGCGTAGTTCGTGGCTTTGCGGTCGAGCCGCGTACCTGTAGTTGAACCGGGAACGTCTCGAACGGTTTGGAGACGGGTCGTCCTTCAATCAGATCCAGCGCTTTCCTTGCGGCTGCGACGGCCATATCATGCGGCCGTTGCCGGACGGTGGTTAATTGGGCTTCTTCGGCGAACGCGCTGTCATCGAAACCTGTCACGGAAATATCCAATGGGATGGATAGCCCGCTTCGTTGAAGACGGAAGAACAGCGGGATAGCCTGCGAATCCTGATGGAAGCATAGGGCAGTGGGCGGATTGTCCTGCGCCATCATTTCGGAGATCGCGGCATCGATGATGTTGTCGTTCTTCTGTACGGCCAGTGTGCGCGCATTCATGCCATCGATGGTGCCGCAGGCTTCTTGAAATCCAGTGATGCGGTTGTATGAACTGAAACCGAGCGTAGACGAGAAGCTCTCATAGAGGTACAGAAGATTGCGATGCCCTAGTTTGGCAAGATGCCGCACGATGAGCTTAATGCCTTCCTTGTCGTCGATGCCAACAGTCGCATCGAAGCCCTCGCTGGTGGTGTTGACTCCGACAATCGGTATTTTGGCGGTGCCGAGACGCTTCACTTCGTCTAGGCTGATGCCGAAAGAGGATACGAACACGGCATCTGCGTTGTTGCGGACGGGCAGCTCTTCGAAGAATGCATCGCGTGCCTCGGCTCCTTCGATGGGGTAGATGACGAGATCGTAGCCGGCGTCGCGTAAGACGTCGTTGAGTCCGGCGATAATCTCTGCCGTGAACCATTCGATGGCATGACTGCCGATTAGCAATGCGACACGGTAGGTGCGTCCTGATTTGAGGATTCCCGCCGATCGGGAGATGCTGAAATTCAACGCATCGGCTGCGGCCTGCACTTTGATGCGAGTTGCTTCGGATACCTGCTCAGGGTGCGCGAAGGTGCGCGACACCGTCGCGTTGGATACGCCGGCTTTGAGTGCTACGTCGCCGATACTCGCCTTCATGGTGCCTCCGAATGATTCGTGATGCTTGTTTCAGCCTAGCATCGCATTTGTCTCTCCATTGTTGCACAAGTAAAAAGGAATAAAAAGGTTTTCAGTGCGACACGCCGTGTGATTATCACATGTTCACGCTCGCATTGTTGCAATGAAAAGGGTTTCAAATGAAACCGGTTACATTTATAAAAAAACTGAATTGCCAATATGAAACCCTTGTCGTATGCTGTTGCCTGTCCGCTAGGGCAAATGAAGGCTTACGAAGACGTAAGGAGAGACATGAGGTTCAAAAAGAGCATTGCGGCAGCAGTGGCGGCTATGAGCATCGTTGGGCTGGCGGCATGCGGCAGCGGCACCACCGGTTCTGGTACCACCGATACCAAGGCTGACAAGGGGCTCGACGTCATGGGCAAGACCATCACCTATGACCCCAACCATCTGGTCAACGACGGCAAGCCGATTCAGATCGAATACTGGAGTTGGGGGTCCAAGGGGACCGATCCGGTCTACAAGATGATCGAATCCTACATGAAAATCTATCCGAACGTCACCATCAAGACGGTGAACGTTTCCTGGGATGATTACTGGACCAAGTTGCCGCTGGCCTTGAAGGGCAAAAACGGTCCGGCGGTCTTCAATATTCACAACTCCTACGACGCTTTGATTCGCCCGTACGCGGCCGATTACGACATCGATACCAAGGCACTGGAAACCGACTACTCCACCGCCTCCGTGCATGAGGATGAAAACGGTAAGGTCAAATACGTCGACTCCGTCATCAACACCGGCAACATCTATTACAACAAGACCCTATGGAAGGAAGCCGGACTGACCGATGCCGACATCCCTACCACATGGGACGAGTTTATCCAAGTCGCCCAGAAGCTCACCAAGACCGACGGCGGCAAAATGACCCAAGCCGGCTTCAATTTCAACGGCGACGCCTACAGCGCCATCTATCAGGGCCTGAACTATCAAAAGGGCGAGTTGCTGTTCAGCTCCGATGGCAAGAAAGCCAACTACGACAATGACGTGACCAAGGAGAATATGCAGTTCCTCAAGGACCTGTATGACAAGTACAAGGTCGGATCCGTCGATTTCGGCAATGACTACACCCAAAGTTTCGGCAACGGACAGTCCGCCATGATTTACGCATGGGGGCACATGGAAGGCACTCTCAAGGAGAAGTACCCGGACATCGATTACGGTGTCTTCGCCACTCCGACCTTCTCCGAGGACACCCCGTTCGCCTACGATCGCTACAACGGTGAATCCACCCCAGGCATCAACAAGAACCAGACCAAGGAACAGCAAGCCGTTGCTCAGGACTTCATCAAATACCTGCTCGCCAACGACGATTACATCCGCGAGGCGGTCGACGAACTCAACTCCTTCCCCGCTAAGGTCACCCTTCAGAAGGACGAAGACATCCTCGCCAAGCCGATCATGGCCGCCATCCAACCGCGCGTCGATCGCCTGATCTGGCCGGGACCGGCACCGTCCACCGTCGAATCCAGCGGCACCACCGCCTTCCAGAACGTCTTCCAGAATGGCATGTCCATCGATAAGGCGCTTAAGGAAGCACAGACTCAGATGGATACCGACATGAAGAGTTCCGATTTCACGTCGATGGAAAGCAAATACACCTACTTCGACGAGCACAAGTAACCGTCGACAGTCCGCTTCCTCTCCATTCCCCCCATCCAACCCATAGCCGCGGCACGGTTTCATCTCCTCCGCGCCGCGGCTGTCTTTTCTCACAAACGGCATAGGTCGGCATGGCGCGCCGACATGCCGACCTGATTCAACTCAATAAAGAGGCGAGATTCAATGAAGAACAAGAACGGTGAATCTCTACTGTCAAGGATTTTCACCCTACGCAACATGGCGGTCACCTTCTTGGTGGTCTACTTCGCCGTATTCCTGGCCTATCCGATCATCAAGGCGTTCGCAGGCAGCCTGCATGACTGGAATCCTCTGGTTGGCACCTATGACTGGGTCGGTTTCGATAACTTCAAACAGATTCTGACCGACAAGCTTTTCTGGAGTTCTATGTGGAACACGGCAGTGTTCGCAGGAATATCCACCGTTTTTCGCATCGTATTGGGTCTTGGGCTGGCGTTGCTGCTGAGCGCCAAACTCGTCAGATGCAAGGATACGTTGCGTGGTTTGTTCTATATGCCGACCATTACCCCACTCGTTGCGGTTTCTTTCGTGTGGATGTGGATGTTCGATCCGCAGTTCGGCATGGTGGATAAAATCACCGGACTCGATATCAATTGGCTGCATGACACCAAGTGGGCCATGCCCGCAATCATCATCATGACCATCTGGAAGGATTTCGGTTATGCTACCGTCCTGTACTTGGCCGGCCTGATGAATCTGCCGCGCGATGTCTATGAGGCCGCCGCCATCGATGGAGCCAATTCGGTGCAGGTCTTCTTTAAAATCACTCTGCCACTGCTTAAATCGACCACCTTATTCATCGTCATCACGTCGCTTATCAGCTATCTGCAGGCATATGTGCAGATTCTCGTCATGACCGAAGGCGGGCCGGGAACATCGACCTACACCATCAGCTATCTCATCTTCGATCAGGCATTCCAGAAATATAACTTCGGAGTCGCGTCGGCGCAGGCGGTCATCCTCTTCCTCTTTACCGGCGTGCTGACCCTCATCATGTTCAAGATTTCGGGAGATTCGGAGGACCTGGCATGAAAAATCGCAGAATCGGCGGCATCATCCTCACGGCGTTATTGTTCGCCGTCGCCCTAATCACCATCGTTCCTTTCATCTGGATGTTTATCTCGTCATTTGCACCGAACAGCGAAATCGTCAAGGTGACCGGAGGGCTGTTCCCCAAGCCATCCACACTTGCCAACTATGTGAGTATCCAGGAAAAATTCAATTTCCTGCGCTTGTTCATCAACTCTCTGGTCGTAGCGGGTCTGAAAACCGGCATTGCGATTTATACCAGTGCCGTGCTCGGCTACGTGTTTTCCAAAATGCGCTTCCGTGGCCGTAACCTGCTCTTCGGCGTCGTCATGAGCACCATGATGATCCCATGGGCCGTAACCATCATCCCGCAGTACGAGATGTTCACCAACTGGGGTTTGCAAGACACCTACACGTCCCTCGTGTTGCCCGGCATGATAAGCGCGTTCGGCATCTTCCTGTTCCGCCAATCCATCTCCGGCATCTCCGATGAGCTGATCGAAGCCGCCAAACTCGACGGTGCTTCCGAAACCAGAATCTTCCACAGCATCATCCTGCCGATGAGCCACAATACCATCGCAGCATTGGCGATATTCACGTTCCTGTGGAACTGGGAAGACTACCTGTGGCCGTTCCTTATGATCACTGATGAGAAAAAGCAGCTGCTCGCCGTCGGATTGAAGGCCTTTAACGGCCAGTACGGCACTGATTACGGCGGACTGTTCGCGGCCACCTCGCTGGCCATCGTGCCGGTAATCATCGTCTACATGATCTTCCAGAAGCAGTTCATCGCCGGCATCGCGACTGGCAGTGGCAAGTAAAGTGGGAAACACCATGACAAGCAACGTATTCATCGACTATGTACGCAATGCACGACCGTGCATGCGCGACGCGACAGTCCTACAGGGCAAGCATTGGAGGATCGGCATCCTCACCGAATCCCTCATTCGGCTCGAATGGTCCGATTCAGGCGAGTTTGAGGATCGGTTGACGCAGATGGCCGTCAATCGCGACTTTGGAGCCGATCCGGAATTCACCGTAACGCATCGTAACGGGCTGCTCATCGTCGATACCCCTGCACTCTACCTGACCTACGACGGTAAACCGTTCAGCAAGGAAGGGCTGAGCATCGTCGTCAAAGGCGTCTCCGATACTCAGTTCAATACTTGGCATTACGGTGATGCGCCTCTGCACAATCTCAAAGGTACCGCGCGTACACTCGACGAGGCTGATGGCGAAATCGTGTTGGATGACGGTGTACTCTCACGTGACGGTTGGGCTGTGATCGATGATTCCGGATCGAACGTCATCGTCGAGGCCGATGAAGTCGACGGCAAGACGAATCCGCTCGGCACTTGGGTTAGGCCAAGAGATCATGCGGAAACCGACATCTATTTCTTCGGATACGGGCGTCGTTACATCGAAGCTGTGCAGGACTTCTATACGCTGGCTGGACCGACCCCGTTGCTGCCGCGCTATGCGCTTGGCAACTGGTGGAGTCGCTACTACCGTTACACGCAGACGGAATACCTGGAACTGATGGATCGTTTCAAGAATGAGGGTATCCCGTTCACCACGTCGGTCATCGATATGGATTGGCATCGTGTCGATGACGTGAATCCGAAATATGGTTCCGGCTGGACCGGCTATTCGTGGAACAGTCAGCTATTCCCGGATCATTGTGCATTTCTGCGCAGTCTGCACGAACGCGGGCTGAAGGCCACATTGAACGTGCATCCGCGCGACGGCATACGTGCGTACGAGGACGATTACGAAACGGTCGCCAAACGTGTCGGCATTGACCCCACGACCGGGGAGGCTGCGGAATTCGACCTGACCAATCCGGACTTCGTCGATGCATATCTTGACATGCATCACCGTATGGAAGATGAGGGCGTCGACTTCTGGTGGCTCGACTGGCAACAGGGCGGTGTGACCCGACAGCCGGGACTTGACCCGCTGTGGGTGCTCAATCACATGCACTATCTGGATTCCGGGCGCGACGGCCGCTGGCCATTGACCTTCTCCCGTTACGCCGGTCCCGGTTCGCATCGCTATCCGGTAGGCTTCTCCGGCGACACCATCGTCACATGGGAGTCATTGCAATTCCAGCCATATTTCACCGCGACCGCATCGAACATCGGCTATGGCTGGTGGAGTCATGACATCGGTGGGCATATGTGTGGCTACCGTAATGAACATCTGGAGGCCCGTTGGTACCAGTTGGGCACATTCAGCCCGATTAACCGCCTGCATTCAAGCAGCTCGCCGTTCACCGGCAAGGAGCCATGGAATTTTTCCGGCGATGTGCATGCGGCCATGGTCGCCTCACTGAGACTGCGCCATATGCTGCTGCCGTACTTGTACACGATGAACTATCGTGCGGCGCTTGACGGACGGCCGCTGGTCGAACCGATGTATTGGAGCGAACCGAACAATCCGCAAGCCTACGAAGTGCCAGACGAATTCCGATTCGGTACCGAACTGCTGGTGGCACCCATCGTGACCGATGACGATCCGACGGCACAGCGTGGTAGGACTGAAGCATGGTTGCCGCAAGGCGAATGGTACGACTTCTTCGATGGACGGCGCTATGTCTCCGATAACGCGTCCGGGCGGCGACTTGAAGTGTGGCGCGCGCTTGACCGCATACCTGTGTTCGCTAAAGCGGGTGGCATCATTCCGTTGCAGGAACTTGCAACCGGTGACGATGTCAACGACCTTCGCAATCCCTCGGTCCTGCACGTGCTGGTTTTCCCCGGTGCGGACGGAACTTTCACGTTGCGTGAGGATGACGGAATCGTATCCTGCGCGAGACGTGCGCACATCGCGGATACGATGATGACGTTCGATTGGCGTGCCGACATTGCTGATAGTGCCAAGGATGGTGACGCTACCGGATCAGGCGGCAGTAGGTTCGAGATTTCACCGGTTGACGGAGCCGTCGAATCCGTGCCGGAACGACGCGATTGGACGATTGTGTTCCGTGGCGTCTCGCCGGTTGGGACCGGCGAACTGCAGATTACCATCAACGGCATCGCCTGCGAGACGGCTGAGATTGCGTACGATGAACAGACGCTGAGCCTGTCCATCGCCGTACATGACGTGCCTTCAACTGCTCGGCTGAGTGTCATCGTTCCAAAAGGTTTGTCCGTCGCGGATAATCCGATTGACAAGGATGTACTTGATGCGCTGCTACATGCACAGATGCCGTATATCACCAAAGAGCATGCGTTACAGGCAATCCGAGAACAAGGCGTCCGAGCGGTTGGCACCTTGCGCACGCTTGACGGCAAACCACGCTTCAGCAAGGAACCGTTCGTCGCATACGGCATGCCCGACGCGGTAAACGGCGTCTTGGAGGAGATTCTGTTGCGTAGCTGATAAGCATGCTAGGGGGCATCCGCCATATGCGATGAATCAGCGGTCGATATCATATAAGCGAGTCAACGGGTCTGCGACTTCCTCATAACAGGGGAGTCACAGACCCGTTTTGTGATGGTAGGGAAGTTATTCACTTTGGCAGGCTCAGAATTCATCTGCCGTTAGGGTGCGAATTGAACTGCGTTGGTTTTGCATGCTTAGCGTGGGTGATGGAAACGCAAGATTCCGCAACATCAAGGCGCGGAAAGGTTCCGCGTGCAGAAGAAAGAAGAACACATGGGCAAGCACAAGGCTCTTCAGGGCGCCATCGCGGCGTTCGCCTCCGTCGCCACGCTCGGCGCGCTCGCCGTACCGGCGCTCGCTGACAGCGCATCCACCTACAGTCCGAACGGCAAATCCGTGGCCGAACTGGCCCAGCACGGCGGCGCACAACGCATCGCAGCAATCGGCAACAAGTCCGCCAAGAATGTCGTCCTGTTCATCGGCGACGGCATGGGCGACTCCGAAATCACCGTGGCGCGCAACTATCTCAAGGGTGTCAACGGCCATTTCGACGGTCTTGACGCGGTAGGTCAGCCCGGTGCGCTCGACGACGTGGAAGCCGGCACCGGACAGTACACGACCTTCTCGCTCGGTTCCAACAGCTCCGACAGCGCCGTCGGCAAGGACGGTAAGGGCAATCTGAACGCCAATTCGAATCCCGGCAAGATTACCGCAGTCACCGACTCCTCCGCATCCGGTTCTGCTTGGGCAACCGGTACCAAGACCTACAACAACGCGGTGGATGTCGACGTGTATGGCAATCCACAGCTCAATCTGTTCGAACTCGCCAAGGCTGCAGGCAAGGCGACCGGCAACGTGACCACCGCGGAAATCCAGGACGCCACTCCGGCCGTACTGGAATCACATTCCTCCGAGCGTGGTTGCTACGGTCCGCAGGGCAAGACCGATGGTTCCTCTAATGATGCTGCGAAGCGTTGCCTCGTGAACCAGCTTAAGGAGAACGGCGGCATCGGCTCCATCTCCGAGCAGCTGCTCGACACCCGCGCCGACGTGACTATCGGCGGCGGTTCCAAGTACTTCCGCCAGACCGTACAGGGCGGCGAATATGCGGGTAAGACCGTGTGGGAACAGGCCAAGGAGATGGGCTACCAGACCGTCGAAAACGATCCGGAGGCCATGAACGCGCTTGAATACAAGGAGGGCCAGCCGGTACTCGCGCTGATGAGCGATGGCAATATGCCGACCAAGTTCAACGCGTCGAAGGCGACCGCCAAGGATCCGTCCAAGGACGCCAATCCGACCGTGTGCACCGTGAACGATCAGTGGCTCGGCAACCAGGGCTCCTCGCTCAAGGACATGTCCAAGAAGGCACTCGAACTGCTCAATGCCAATCCAGCCAGCCAATCCAACGGTTTCTTCCTGCAGATCGAGGGCGCTTCGATCGACAAGCAGGATCATGCCGGCAACGCCTGTGGACAGATCGGTGAGACCGATGACTTCGATCAGGCCATCTCCTACGTGCTGCAGAACGTTGATCTTTCCGACACGCTCGTGATCGTCACCGCCGACCACGCCCACACCTCGCAGATTCTCAACGCTCAGCCGGCCTATGCGCTCTCCACCGTGCTCAAGACCGCCGACGGCAACAACATGGTCGTCTCCTACGGCACCGCTCAGGAGGACTCCCGCGATGAGGAAGGCGGCTACAACGGTGGTGACATGGAACACACCGGCACCCAGCTGCGCATAGCGGCATCTGGTCCGGGCGCCCAGCGTGTGATCGGCTTGACCGATCAGACCGACAACTTCTACACCATCGCCGGCGCGCTCGGCCTGGCCACCACCACCGACCAGCAGAAGGCATTGTCCGACAACGCCGAAGTCAAGGTCGCCACCGAAAACGGCTCGTATGCCGCCGATGCGACGGGCTTCAACGGTGATGCCGTACTCAGCTATGAGCTGAAGGACAAATCGGGCAATGTGATCGCCGCTTCCGACTCCACCACTCCGCTCTCCGGTGTGCGAGTCAAGACCGCGCAGACCACCGCGATCGCACTCGACAAGGTGGCCGAAGGCAACGAATATACGCTTACCGTCACCGGACGCCAGTCCGGCAAGAGCGTGACCGTCGACTTCCAGGCTCCGGCCGCCGGTTCTTCCGACAAGAATGCCGACAAGAATGCCGACAAGAACGGTGTGATCGCTTCCGGCAAGGTCAACAACAATCCGAAGGCCGACGGCTCGCCGCTCGGTGAGACCGGTACTGCGGTGGCCGTCGTCGCGATCGCCGTGGCCATGTTGGCCGCCATTGCGATGATCATCAAGACCGTGAAGATCACCCGCTGATCCGGGTCGTCCATCCTTTTCCCAAACTACCGACGCTTAGTGCCCTCTAAGCGTCGGTAGTTTGGGTTGTTTTTTCAATCTGCCGACGGTGAGGTGGTCGTCAGGGTCGGTAGTTTGGGTTGTTTTTCAATCTGCCGACGGTGAGGCGGGTGTGGGCGTCGGTAGATTGAGGGGATTGACAAAGTTGAGCGAAGGTGGCTCAAGAATTTTTGTGGATTCGGGAATAAAAAGTTGCGTTCAAAAGTTGAGTGGTGTAGGCTCAAGTTTTGGAAAGCACGAGAGACGGCAATCCGGAACTCGAGCGAAGAACGAAAGAACGTATAGCGAACCTAATCTGCAAAGGAGATAAGTTATGGGACGCGCAGTTGGCATCGATTTGGGTACTACCAATTCCTGCATCGCAACTCTTGAAGGTGGCCAGCCCACCGTTATCGTGAACGCCGAGGGCGCTCGCACCACTCCGTCGGTCGTGGCATTCAGCAAGTCCGGCGAGATTCTGGTCGGCGAGGTCGCCAAGCGTCAGGCCGTGACCAACGTCGATCGCACCATCAGCTCCGTCAAGCGCCACATGGGCACTGACTGGACCGTTGAGATCGACGGCAAGAAGTGGACTCCGCAGGAGATTTCCGCACAGGTGCTGATGAAGCTCAAGCGCGACGCCGAAGCCTACCTGGGCGAGCCGGTCACCGACGCCGTGATCACCTGCCCGGCATACTTCAACGACGCCCAGCGTCAGGCGACCAAGGACGCCGGCACCATCGCTGGCCTGAACGTGCTGCGTATCATCAACGAGCCGACCGCAGCCGCACTGGCCTACGGTCTTGAAAAGGGCAAGGAAGACGAGCGCATCCTGGTTTTCGATCTGGGTGGCGGCACCTTCGATGTGTCCCTGCTGGAAATCGGCAAGGACGATGACGGCTTCTCCACCATTCAGGTGCAGGCCACCAACGGCGACAATCACCTGGGCGGCGACGACTGGGATCAGAAGATCATCGACTGGCTCGTCGGCGAAGTCAAGAACAAGTATGGCGTTGACCTGAGCAAGGACAAGATCGCTCTGCAGCGTCTGAAGGAAGCCGCCGAGCAGGCCAAGAAGGAGCTGAGCTCCTCGACCAGCACCAGCATTTCCATGCAGTATCTGGCCATGACCCCTGACGGCACTCCGGTGCATCTGGACGAGACCCTGACCCGCGCCCACTTCGAGGAAATGACCTCCGATCTGCTGGGCCGTTGCCGCACTCCGTTCAACAACGTGCTGGCCGACGCCGGCATTGGTGTGAGCGACATCGACCATGTGGTCCTCGTCGGCGGCTCCACTCGTATGCCGGCCGTCAAGGAGCTGGTCAAGGAGCTCACCGGCGGTAAGGAAGCCAATCAGTCCGTGAACCCGGATGAGGTCGTGGCCGTCGGCGCTGCCGTACAGTCCGGCGTCATCAAGGGCGACCGTAAGGACGTGCTGCTCATCGACGTGACCCCGCTGTCCCTCGGCATCGAAACCAAGGGTGGCATCATGACCAAGCTCATCGATCGCAACACCGCCATCCCGACCAAGCGCTCGGAAGTCTTCTCCACCGCGGAAGACAATCAGCCGTCCGTGCTCATCCAGGTCTATCAGGGCGAACGTGAGTTCGCTCGCGATAACAAGCCGCTGGGCACCTTCGAACTGACCGGTATCGCGCCGGCGCCGCGTGGCGTCCCGCAGATCGAAGTTACCTTCGACATCGACGCCAACGGTATCGTGCACGTGTCCGCCAAGGACAAGGGCACTGGCAAGGAACAGTCCATGACCATCACCGGCGGCTCCGGCCTGCCGAAGGATGAGATCGATCGCATGGTCAAGGAGGCCGAAGCCCACGAGGCCGAAGACAAGAAGCGCAAGGAGGATGCCGAGACCCGTAACCAAGCCGAATCCTTCGCCTACCAGACCGAGAAGCTCGTCAACGATAACAAGGACAAGCTCTCCGACGACGTGGCCAAGGAAGTCACCGACAAGGTCAACGAGCTCAAGGAAGCCCTGAAGGGTGAGGACATCGAGAAGATCAAGACCGCCCAGAGCGAGCTGATGACCTCCGCCCAGAAGATCGGTCAGGCCCTCTACGCCCAGCAGGGTGCCGCCGACGCCGCGGGTGCGGCCGGAGCGGGCGCTGCCGGTGCTGCCGGTGCCGCAGGTACCGCTGACGATGACGTTGTTGACGCCGAAGTCGTGGACGATGACGACAAGGACAACAAGTAATCATGTCCGACTTCAACAAGGACGAGTATCTGAACGATCTGCCTGATATGGACAACCTGTCCGGGCAGACCGCTCCCTCCGGCACCGGCCCGGCGGCGGATGACGCCGCTGCCGGTGCCCCCGAGTCGGCCGCTGCCGATACGGCGGCCGACTCGGCACAGGCTGAGGGTTCCGCCACCGCTGCAAACGCCGAAGACGCCGCTGCCGACGACACCCTGACCCCGCTGGGCCAGGCCAAGAAGGAAGCCGCGGAATATCTTGAGGCTCTCCAGCGTGAGCGTGCGGAATTCATCAACTTCCGCAATCGTGCGCAGAAGGAGCAGGATCGCTTCCGTCAGCACGGCATCATCGACGTACTTACTGCGTTGCTGCCGGCTCTTGACGACATCGACCGCATCCGCGAGCATAGCGAGATGGACGACTCCTTCAAGGCCGTATCCGCAAAGATCGACAAGGCTTTCGAGAAGTTCGGCGTCGAGAAGTTCGGCGAAAAAGGCGAGGACTTCGATCCGACCAAGCACGATGCGATTCTGCACAAGCCGGATCCGACCGCCGAGAAGGAAACCGTCGATACCGTGGTGGAAGCCGGCTACCGCATCGGCGACCGTGTGATTCGCGCGGCCCGTGTGGTCGTGGCTTCCCCGCAGGGCTAAAGTCAGCTACCTCACGAAAGGAGGCACATCATGGCTGAGAATGAATGGCTGAGCAAAGACTTCTACAAGGTCCTCGGTGTCTCCAAGGAGGCCACCGACGACGAGATCACCAAGGCATACCGCAAGCTGGCGCGCAAGTATCATCCTGACCTGAACAAGACCAAGGAAGCCGAGGAAAAGTTCAAGGACATTTCCGAGGCGTACGACGTGCTGAACAACAAGGAAAGCCGCCAGAAGTATGACGCCATCCGCCAGTTCGGCATGGGTGGCGCGCGTTTCGCCGGCGGCTCCGGTGCGGGCGGCTTCGACGCGAGCGGTTTCTCCGACATCTTCGGATCGATGTTCGGCGGTACCGGCATGGGAGGCAACGGGTCGCGCATCCGTTTCCAGACCAACGGCGGCAATCCGAATCTCAACGACATCTTCTCGATGTTCGGCGGAGCCGCGGGCCAGGGCGCAGGAGCGTATGGCGCTGGCGCGGGTAGCCCTTACGGCGCCTACGAACAGGCCGTGCAGCCTGAGGATGGCGAGGATCGTAATTCCAAGATCAACCTGACCTTCCGTCAGGCGGTCAAGGGGGCGACGGTATCCCTGAGTGCCGGTGGCAAGAAGTTCAAGACGCATATCCCCGCCGGTGTGAAGGATGGTCAGAAAATCCGTCTTGCCGGCAAGGGCAAGCCTGGGCGCAACGGCGGCAAGAACGGCGATCTGTATCTGCAGATTTCCGTCGCCGAGGATCCGAAGTTCACCATGCGCAAGCGTGACATCATCATGGCCTTGCCGATTACGGTCGGACAGGCTGTCGCCGGTGCGAAGGTGAGCGCCAAAGACATCGACGGCAACGAAGTCACTTTCAAGGTGCCGGCCGGCTCTTCGAGCGGTACCGAAGTGCGCCTTTCCGGCAAGGGCGTAGCCAATCCGCGCGGCGACGGTGATCTGATCGGTCGTGTGGAAATACGCATTCCCGACAGGCCGGGCCTTGCGGTCAAGCGCGCTGCGAAGGAGTTCGACAAGGCGTGCGGTGACTTCGCCGATGAGCTCGCCAAGGAGCGCTGAGTATCATGGCACGGTCACGCGTGGAGCAGCAGGTTCGCCAGCTGTATGAGATGTGTGCCGTCGCGATTGTGGCCGGCAGGGCTGATCTGGACGGTGCCGATGAAGTCGGATTCGACATCGAACTGCCGGTGTTCACGGTCGGCCGTGCCGCCGAGCTGGCGAATGTGCATCCGCAGACGCTACGGCAGTATGATCGCCTCGGGCTGGTCGTGCCGCGGCGTACGGGAGGCGGTGCCCGTCGATACTCGTTGCGGGACGTATTCCGCCTTGTGCAGGCGCAGCAACTCAGTCAGGAAGAGGGCATCAATCTGGCTGGAATCACGCGGATCCTCGAACTTGAAGAGGAGAATCGTGAACTGCGCCGACAGGTGGAGCGGTTGCGCAAGCCGGCCGGCTCCAGCGTATTCGCGGCTGACGCGGACGGTGGCATCGTGGAAATCGAACGTTCTCGCAGGGCTCGCATGTGGCGGCGGCAGATTCATGTCAATACACGCGAATTGCCATCCGGACGGAGCGGATCGGGTGAAGGCGAGGAGTCCAAATCCATGGTGATTTGGGGAATTCGTTAAAGTTGACAGCAGATTTTCGGAAAACATTCAAAACTGGGCATGCCTGACGGGGTGATGCCCAGTTTTGTTATATAGTGGGCCAAAATAACCCCTACTATTTGACATGATGTCGTTATTGTGAGAAATAATAGTATTTATCCGTATTTCGGCTGTTTTTCTTACGATGAGTCGATTGATTCGTAGAATATAGTTCGATTTCCCGAAGGAGATTCGGGGATGGGCGACCTTACGGTGTGTGGAACGAGGAGTTAGGAGCGAACAGTGCCAAGAGTTGCGTTCACTGCCAAGACCCGGAAATATCTCGGGACTCTGGATGCCGTGGAATCGGTCACCCAGTATCGTATTTGCTATTCGAAGGAATTCCGTGACGACTGCATGAGGCGATATGCCGAAGGTGGTTCACCTGCGGCGATCTTCCGCGAGGCCGGGCTTGATCCGAAAATCATCGGGTACAAGCGTGTGGAACGTTGCATTGCCCGCTGGAAGGCGGAGGATGCCGCGAAAGCCGAGCAGGAGCAAGGCGACGCGGAAAAGAACGACGACGCTGAAGAGTAGTCGCAGCGTAATTGACGCGGAATCGTTCCGCAGGGTGGCAAATCCTGCGGAACGATTCCATATGGGGCCCTTGATGAGGCGTTACTGTCTTCGGCTGCGTTGGGCGCACGACGGCATGGTCGCGCTGGTCTGCTGAAATAGTCATGGTATTAAGGAGGGAATGTCATGACTGTTTCGAATGGTGCGGGCGATAACGGGCTGCTGCTGAAGGCCGTGTTCTGGGACATGGATGGCACGCTGATTGATTCCGAACCGTATTGGCACGAGGGCGAGCTGAAGATCGCGGCCGAACATGGCGGCTACTGGGATGAGGACTTGGCCTGGCAGGGTTCCGGTACGCCTGTGCCGGACGTGGCGCGCCGTATGGTGGAGCATGGCTGTCAGCTGTCGATCGAGGAGATCGGCAAAGGCATGATTGATTATGTCGCGCAGAAGGAATTCGAAAGGATTCCCTGGATCACCGGTGTCGAGGATGTGCTGCGTTCGTTGGCTGCCGCAGGTGTGCCGTCAATGTTGGTGACGACGTCGCCTCGTCATCTTGCGCAGAATCTAGTCGATCAGGCGCCGGCCGGAGTGTTTGCCGGATTCGTGTGCGGCGATGATGACGTTGCGAAGAAACCGTCGCCGGAACCGTATTTGGAGGCGGGTCGGCGTCTCGGCATCGCGCCGGAGGATATGCGATATTGCATTGCGATTGAGGACTCGATGAGCGGCCTGCGTTCCGCCGTCGCCTCCGGTGCCACCACGATCGGCCAGACCGGTTTCATGCAGCTCGACAATTCGAACGGCCCGCAATTCGCATCGATCAAGGGATATGACGGCATCACCGCCGACGTACTTGATGCCTATGTGCGTCAGCGCGTCGGTGCGTGAATCCGGCCTCCGAGTTCTCTGATTTGTGTTGGACTCATTTATCCCACTAGGTAGAATATCGTACCATTCAGAGAGAAACAGCTTTAAGGAGCTTGAAGCTCGCCTCTTTTCGAAGTAATGTCATTCGATATGTTAATCGGTTGACATATCGAGCTATGACGTGTATGGTGGTCCATGTCAGGATAACCAAATCGATTGCATGTGAGGTAATTCTCACGTTGGTCGACGGGAAAATATAATTTACAGGGCAGTTCAACGTGGTTTTGTGCTGCAAATTATGTTAACCGGTTGAAATATCAAATATTTGGTATTCCCTGGCATGGAAAGGATGAAACCTTACGGGTCCATGAAAGCGAGGAAGCGTCATGAAGAGAAATGTGTTGATGACGGCGGTGTCAGCAACAGCGGCGACCGTAATGATGATGGGCATGTTGTCCGGATGCGGCGAAACGTCGAATTCCACGAAGGATGATAGCGGCGCCACGGTGATTAAGTTTGGTATTAACGTCGCTAATCCCGCCAAGCAGGAACCAGCGACCAATGCGATTGTAGAAGCTTTTAACAAGGCAAACAAAGGTAAGTACAAAGTCGAATTCGAAGCGGCAGACACCGAATCCCATAATAAAAATATGAAGTTGGAGGCCTCTGACGGAACGCTTCCTCAAGTGTTTTGGGTAGAAGGCAGTCAGGTTACTGAATTCAATGAATCCGGCGTACTGCTGGATTTGAAAGACTTTCTCGACCAGAATGCCGACGTAAAAGCCGCTTTGAATGGCTCCGAGGCAGCTTTCCAAGATGATTCCGGTGTCCAGTATGGACTTCCGTATCAAAGTAACATACAGGGTATCTTCTATAACAAAGACCTGTTTGATAAGGCAGGGGTCGCATATCCCACCGACGACACCACATATGATGAATTTCTGGAAATGGTCGCCAAGCTTAAGAACAGTGGCGTTACTCCGCTTGCCATTGGCAGCAAGAACAGTTCCTTCGCCATGTGGGAATTCAACTTATGGCTGGCAAGGTACGGATGGCCAGATTTCATTCAGGATATTCTTGACGGCAAACAGAAGTTTGACAACGATGACCTGATTAAGGCGTTTACCAAGATTCAGGGACTCTCGAATGCCGGTGCATTCCCGGAAAACATGTCGACCATCGAATATTTCGATGCTAAGCAACAGTTTGATGAGGGCAAGGCCGCCATGTTTGGCAGCGGACAATGGGATTGCACTGAATTTGATAAGAATCTTGGAGATAAGGTTGGTTTTTGGTGGGGGCCGACCTTTGCCGACACGAAATACAGCCAAAAACTTGATATGAAAGTTCCCTCCGCACCGATTGCGGTAAGTGCCACCGTAAACGACAATGATGATGTCAAGGCCGCTACATACTCATTCCTTAAGTTCTATTACAGCAGGGAAGCCGCCGAACTCTCGTATGAAAACTCTATGTTCCCCGCGACTTCATACGAGGGACTAACCCCGAGCGCGGATAAATATTCGATGTCCGCGATGGTTGATGCCTTGTCCAACGGTTACAAGTCACCGGTTTCCGCACCGGATCTGACAGTGCCATCGAGTGTACAGCAGTCTCTGTATGACGGCCTGTTTGGCGTAATGCAAGGGACCTACTCCCCTCAGGAGGCGCTTGCCAAGATGGATGACGCTCTCGAGAACAGCAAGTAACCCTTGTACTCCCCAACATTGCATGCATCTGCCGGGCAGAGAAATGAACGACGGTGATTATTCACTGCCCGGCGGTACTTGAAATTACGTGGCAGGAAGTTGTTAATATGCACTGGTTGAGCAAAACACGTTACAAGATAGGGTTCCTAATCCCGACACTTCTGGCGTACACGGTATTCATTGTGTTGCCGATAATCATCGCCATTGGTTATAGTTTCACCAAATATTCCGGCATAGGAAAAGCGCGTTTCAACGGTTTGACGAATTACATCAGGCTTTTCCGCGACAAGGTCTTTTGGAAATCGTTGCAGAACACAGTGGTCATCTTTGTGGTGGCGTCGGTGCTGCTCCTCGTTCTGTCCTTCCTGCTGGCACTGTTGCTGAACAATAAACTCAAGCTTGTCGATACTTCCAAAGCGCTGATATTCTCCCCGGCAATCATCGCCCCAATCATCGTCGGCATTATTTGGGTATATATTCTTGATCCCAAAATCGGTGTCATCAATGGCGTACTCAGAGCGATCGGAGCCGGTTCCCTAGCCCGGCAGTGGATTGGCGGTACTGTTCTTTCCCCTTACAGCATTTCCGTCATCTATTTCTGGCAGCAGCTCGGGTACCTTACTACCATCTTCATCGCCGGTCTCAAGATGATTCCCGAGGAAGTGCTTGAGGCAGTGAGAGTCGACGGGGCCAACGCTCGACAGCGTGTCTGGCACGTTATTATTCCCATGATGAGACCGACCATTTCCACGGTCGTAGTACTCATTATCACTGGAATATTCAAGATTTTCGAAATTGTACAGCAAACTACGGGAGGAGGGCCGAACCATATGTCTGAGACTCTGGTCACCTACAGTTATTCGGTAACGTTCCAGAGTAGCGACTATGGCTACGGTATGTCCGTTGCCACGGTAACATTCCTGATTTCCCTAGGGATCACCGGTCTGTACTTCCTTTTCAGTAGGGAAAGGGGCTGATAGCCATGATGTCCAAAAAGACGAAGATGGTGCTCCACACCGTGATGGCATTGGTCACCATACTCATGGTGTTCCCGTTCCTGTGGATGCTCATGATGTCGTTTAAGACGAATTCCGAAATCATATCGAATCCACTGGCTTGGCCAAAGACCTTGAATTGGAGCAACTATCGCAATGCACTCCATACCTTGAACTATCCGAGGCTGTATGCCAATACGTTCATTGTATGCGCGGTCTCAATCGTCATTGAACTGGTCATTACTTTCCTAAGCTCATTCGCCTTGGCTCGCATGACCTATAGGCGACCCAATCTAACGAAGGCCATCTATGCGTTCCTGATTGCAGGACTGAGCGTCTCACCGTTCATTCTGCTGTTCCCTGTCTATAAGATTAATTTGTTCTTTGGCCTGAGAGAACAGTGGGCGCTGGTGTTTCCGTATGTTGCGTCATCGATTTCCTTCAACACGTTGCTTTTTGTCGGTTATCTGAAGGCTCTGCCGGTAGAGATTGACGAAGCGGCGATTATTGATGGATGTTCGATATGGGACTTAATGATCAAGGTAATTCTGCCGATGACCAAACCGGTGATTGCCACTGTGGTGATTTTCAATGTGCTGTATATCTGGAATGAATACCCGTTTGCATCGGTGATGTTGCGTAGTCAAAATGATTACACCCTATCCATGGGAGCATCCTTCTTTAAGGGCACGTACACGGTTGATTATGGAGGCATTGTTGCCTCAAGCGTGATGATCATCATTCCAGAGCTCGTCTTTTATGGATTGTTCCAGAAAAAGATCGTAGGTGGCATGGTAGCTGGTGCCGTCAAGGGCTGAGAAATCAGCAATGAATTTAAAAATAAACAATATCGAAGGAGATAATCATGAGTGAAATCACTGGTCTTTTCAAGGACCTCACTAAGGTGAAGCATGCTCGTAACGGTAGGTTGGCCAGTTGGGACCAGCGGGGAAAGAACCAGGATTACTGGGAGATTCCTGCGGGAGAGAGCATTACCTTGGGAGAAATCGAAGGTCCGGGTTGCATCACCCATATGTGGATGACCTCTTCATGTCGCAAGGTGGTGGCACCGAGTATCCTTGACCCGGAATTAAACGCTTCGGCGGCTCCGGTGATGGAGATTCACCCGGCACTCGGTGTAATCTGGGACGCCTACGATCCTTTCTATTACCGCAAGGCGCTTATCAAGATCACATGGGATGACCAAGACACCCCAAGCGTGTTGGTGCCGTTCGGAGATTTCTTCTGCATAGGCAACAGCTACCCTGGCAACTTCTCCTCACTGCCGTTTAATGTATCGCTCAAGCCGGAGGAAGCAGGAAAGTTTGGTGCACCCTGCTCCGTATCATGCTATTTCCCGATGCCTTTCAATAAGAAGGCGAAGATTGAAATCGTCAATGATAACGAGTTGCCGTTCATTCTGTACTTCAACATCGACTATGAAATGTACGGCGAGCCTCTACCGGAGGATACCGCTTACTTCCATGCGGCATGGCATCGCGAAAACCCATGCAATGGCTGGGGACCGGAATTGCAGGTCAATTCGCCGGAAGTCAATAACGTCACGAACTTCAAAGGAGAGAACAACTATACGGTGTTGGATGTCGAGGGGACAGGCCACTACGTTGGCTGTAATCTCACGGTCAAGCACTTCCAAGGAAGTTGGTGGGGAGAAGGCAACGATATGTTCTTCATCGATGGTGAGGAATATCCGAGTTTGAACGGCACCGGCACTGAGGATTATTTCAACCATGCCTGGGGTATGCAGCGCAATGCGTATCCATTCTTCGGCACTATCGTCCATGAAGGGGATACTGATGGATTCCAAGTTTCATATCGTTGGCATATCACTGATCCGGTGCGCTTTGAAAAGCATTTGAAGGTGACTATCGAGCATGGTCATGCCAATCAGTTGTCCGATGATTGGAGTTCTACGGCCTACTGGTATCAGATTTTGCCGACGGCAAGCCGGATCACCATTGCACCGGTCGAGGATCGTTTGCCCGTAGTTCCGCAACTTCCTGAGCGTAAACTGGTTCTACCGCAACTTACCGAAGAACAACAAGCTGCACGCGATACTTATCAGAAGAGATGGAAGGACTACGAGCCTCGTCGCGATACGCAATTCCGAATCAAGGAGGACAAGGCTCGTCGTGAGTCCAAGCTGAACACGGAATTCGCCAAAAAACTTCGTGATGCATTTGATGCGGAGAGAGAACAATGAGTAAAGAAACCATGCAGTCTGCGATTGATCGGGCACAACACGTTATCGAGCAACAGGCATCTGAAGTGGCGAAAACGGCAATGCGTCAACGATACCATTTCATGGGACCCTGCGGTTGGATTAATGATCCTAATGGGCTGATTTATTACAAGGGTAAATACCATTTCTTCTATCAATTCAATCCCTATAGTGGATTCTGGTCACAGATGCATTGGGGGCATGCCGTCAGTGATGATCTGTTGCATTGGGAACATTTGCCTGTGGCTCTTGCTCCCAGTGAGATTTATGACGACCATCCTCAGGGAGGCTGTTTTTCCGGTAGCGCAATCGAAAAAGATGGCGATTTATACTTGGTATACACTGGCACAGCTAATAATGGCAATGGATTTGAGCAGACGCAGAACGTGGCAGTGAGCGTAGACGGGGTGCACTTTAGCAAGTGCGAGGGAAACCCTGTCATAGAACCTCCGGAAGGGGTTCCGCACGACTTCTTTCGTGATCCGAAAGTTTGGGAACATGAAGGCTTGTACTATCTGGTTTGCGGTGCTCAACGCGACGGTAGGGCTCAGGCGTTGCTGTATCGTTCGAAAGATCTGTTGCATTGGGAATTCTTTAATGTGTTATTCGAATCCCGAGGCGAGTGGGGCTTCATGTGGGAGTGCCCGGACTTCTTCCCACTAGGAGACAAATGGGTCTTCCTATGTTCGCCGATGGGTATCGGAGAACGAACCACCGTCTATTTCGTAGGCGATTTCGATTACGGGACGGGGAGCTTCACCTATACCGTGACGGGAGAAGCTGATTGGGGGTTTGATTTCTACGCTCCGCAGACATTCCAAGATGGGAATGGTCGCCGTATCATGGTCGGCTGGGCCAATGGATGGGACTGGATGCCATTTTGGAAGGATTGGGGGCCGACCTGGAGAGAAGGTTGGTGTGGGTCGTTCGCCGTTCCACGTGAGGTACGTATGAATGACGACTTAACGCTTTCCATCATGCCTGTTGATGAAATCAGTACGTTGCGTAGCGAGATGGCGGTGCTGCCGCCGACAATTCGTCTTGGCGAAGAATCAACGACGTTAAGGGTCGGTGATGGAGTGGCTTACGAGCTGGGTTTCTCCATCGATTTGATGCAAACCGATGCAACTTCCATTCACTTGAATCTACGCCAACATGATGATCGGGCGTTGGTGGTCGACTTCGATCTGGCCCATGCGCGTATGAGTGTGAATCGTGACAAGGCCGATGAATGGAGTAAAGGTACATCGCGAAGTCCGCTTTCTGTCCAAGGAAAAGAGAAACTCGACGTAATACTGCTCAGTGATCAGAGTTCGATGGAGATTTTCGTTGATGGAGGACGTGTCGTTCACTCGATGAATGTCTTTGCTGACAATGAACACAACGGTATTTCCATGTACGCGAAAAATGGGGATGCGGTACTGGTCGATGTCAAAGGATATGGCTTGGATGCGGTCTGATTCTCGACATTGACGATTGAGAACGGCAGTGTACAGAATAATATGAAGCCATATTGATTCCGTGCACTGCCGCATATGTGAGGGAGGAATGTCATGCCGACGATTACGGATGTTGCGCAGACCGCAGGGGTCTCCAAAAATACGGTGTCACGTTATCTCAACAATCGTGGCTATATGTCGGAAAAGACCAAGGCCGCCATACAGGCGGCCATTGAGGAATTACATTATCAACCCAATCAGATAGCGCGAAGTTTGTACACCAGCAAGACGAGTCTGGTTGGTCTGGTGATTCCTGATGTGGAACATCCATTCTTCTCTACGATAACCGCAAGGATCGAGGATGCATTAGATACTCGCGGATACAAGATGATTCTGTGTAACACCATGCATTCATCACAAAAAGAACGAAAATACATCGATATGTTGACTGCTAATAAAGTCGACGGAATTATTATCGGTTCCCATTCTGTTGATATCAACTATTCCGATATCAATGCTCCGATTGTGGCGTTGGACCGTAATCTGGCTGATGACATTCCAGTTGTGGCTTCTGATCATGTTCAGGGTGGTGAGATTGCCGCGCAAGCATTTATTGATCGTGGATGCCACAAAGTGGTGCAGCTGGTCGCGTCGGGGCAGGTGAAGACTCCATCGAACATGCGGCATGAGATTTTCGCGAAGCGGATGCGTGAGCATGGCATTACCTGTATTACTCAGGAACTGCAACTGAATCAATTTGAGTTTTCAACGTATCTGAATACTGCTGACGAGATTCTCAATTCATATCCTGGACTCGATGGAGTATTTTCCGCCGACCCTGTGGCTGCGGCGATTCAGAGACAGGCGCTTGCGCGGGGAATGCAGGTTCCGGATGATTTATTCATATTTGGCTACGACGGTACATTTCTTGCGCAGGCCGTGTTCCCGCCACTGCTTACTGTTGCCCAATCGTATGATTTGCTGGCGCGAACAGTGGTGGATGTTCTTATGAAGCGGATTGATGGAGACCAACTCGAGTCCCTTTCCTATGTTATTCCGATGGGGGTCAATGTCAGCCTGTAACTGATGATGGTGTTGCGTGCGAACCTTTGGATTCCGAGGCCCTGCTCTTCGTCGTCAAGCAACCCTAAGGAGTCGTTTCACTCATAAGGTGTGATTGTCGTACAAATTTCCTTATGAAGTCATACTCGCTGCCGGTGCTTAGCCAAAGTTGATGTCGCCGTCGTTTTGCAAAAATTCCATGAGGTTGAGATGACGTACGCCATCACGTTGTAGAGGCAGTGGGTCCAATGTGAACAGGTATTTCGGGTAGCCGTCGGCGAGTTTGCCAAACGGACGGTACTCACGCTCCTCGACGGTTGGATCTTGGATACTCATTGACACCTGGATATATGCATACTGATCGCGTTTCCTGATGATGAAGTCACATTCGAGCTTTCCTATCGTGCCGACACTCACGTCGTACCCCTTCGACTTTAGATGTGTATATAGTGCATTCTCCAGCGAGGGTCCGTAGCTGATTCTTGCATCAGTATTGCGGGCGAATCGTATACCCGGGTCAGCGAGGTAGTACTTCTCTCCGCCTCTCAGTGACTTGCGGGATCGTAAGTCGAAACGCGGGCATTTGTATAGGATTTTCGCGTTCTTTAGCAACCGTATGTAGGTGGCGAGTGTCTCACGTTTGAGAGTAACGTTTTCGCTGTTCTTCAAATATTTTATGATACCGGTGAGATTCGTGGGGGCGGCGCAGTTATTGATGAGGTAATCCTGCACACGTGCGAATGTGTCGCGATTGCGTACCGTCTTTCGTGCAGTGATGTCCTTATCGAAGATTTGCCCGATAACGTCCTGAATATAGGCCGCCTTCGCGTCGGGGTCGTCATACTCCAATGACTTCGGAAATCCACCGTAGGTCAAGTAGTCGCGGAATGCCTGTGATGTCGGAATTGCTGGCTTATTCAAGAAGTTGCGCATGCCAAGATACTCGTGGAAGGAAAGGGTGAACATTTCCAGTTCGATATATCGGCCTGTGAGCTTGGTAGCGAGCTCGCCGGACAGTAGATAGGAATTTGAGCCAGTCATGAAGATAGAGCAGTCTCCTTCCTCTCGCCATCCGTTGATGACGGTTTCGAAGCCTTTGACGTTCTGTACTTCATCGATGAACAGATATCGCAATCCGTCGCTTGCGCCCCTTACGGCTCGTTCGATGACACGGTCAAGTTTCTCTGGCGTCGTGACGGTGCGGTGCTCCCTGCGATCCAAGTTGATGTAGATGATGTTGTTTTTCGGGACCTTGAGCTTGAGAAGCTCGTCCATGACGGTGTTCATTAGGCTGGATTTGCCACATCGGCGGATGCCGGTAATCACTTTGATGAGGTCTGAATCATCATAGAATGGGCGAAGCTGGGTCAAGTAATGCTCCCTGCGATACGTCTCCATTGCCACTCCTTCATACTGGAAGAGCCGTCTAACGGGGTCAAAGTCATATAGATTGTCAACAATAGCACTGTTAAACGCCATTTTAGTCGATTTTCAAGCGATATATTGAGAGAACCGGTATTCTTGAGGCAAGAAATCAGTTTTAACGGGGTCGAAGTCATATAAATCGCCAAAAATGACCCCGTTAAATGGCTATTGTGAGCGAATGTGGCGTTGGGAGGCCGCCTTGGCTGCTTCTTTCTGTGGTGCTTCGTTGCGCGGCTTAAGGAGGGTGATTTACGAGCATGCCCTTTGGCTTTTATGACAGGCCAGCTTTATGCTGAACGTTGAAAAAAGACGGAAAACAAATCAAAAAGCCCGCTGCGGTGGAATGAATGCAGCGGGCTTTCGTGGAGCTGACGGTAGTCGAAACCGCGACCTCTTCGATGCGAACGAAGCGCTCTACCAACTGAGCTACAGCCCCTTGGATGTTACCTTGCTTCGCAGGGCAACTCTCAGAACTTTAGTACGAAGTGTGTACGAACGCAATTCTGTACGTTCGCGTGTTGCGATGCCTTTCGGGCGGGCGGCAAAATCTCCCGATTCGCCGCCCACCCGAAACGATGGCTGGGAATGATTATGCCTGTCAGGCTTCGGTAGCCGGAGCCTTCTTGCCGAACTTGGCCTTGAGCAGGCCTACGATCGTCGGAATCAGCGACAGTACGAGAATTGCGACGATCACCAGTTCGAAGTGCTTCTGCACCGCCGGAATGCCGCCGAAGAAGTAGCCAAGCAATGTGAACAGGGTGGACCAGCACAGACCGCCGAGCACGGAGAACGGCGTGAAACGGCTCCAGCGCATGCCGGAAATGCCGGAAATGAACGGCATGAACGTGCGGATGAACGGGAAGAAGCGGCCGAGGAACACGGCCAGCGGGCCCCACTTATCGATCATGGCTTCTGTTTTGGCGATGCGTTCCGGCGTCATGGCCTTGACTCTGCCGGATTCGATGATGCGGCGGCCGAAGAAATGGCCGATCCAGTAGTTGCACTGATCGCCGATGATCGGTGCGCACCAGACAACCGGCAGCAGTGCGAACAACGGCAGGGCGGCGACGCCGGTCTTGGCGTCGGGTGCGGCGAAGAAACCGGCTGCGAACAGCAACGAGTCGCCCGGAAGGAAGGGGAAGAACACCACGCCCGTCTCGATAAAGACGATGAGGAAGATGAATCCAAGCGTCGGGGCGACGCCCATGGCGATCCAGCTGGCAATCGCAGTGCGCGGGTCCTTGAGCAGATTGATAAAGAAGTTGATGATTCCCATGGAGTTCTCTCTGTGAATATGTAGGCATACGGGTATACGAACCAAGGCTAAAGCCTACCAGTGGGGCTCTAGGGCGAGACCGAGCGGAGGGCGAAGGGTGGCAAATCTGCACAATCCGTCAATGCTTACGGTGGCTATGGCTCTGCTCAATCAGCATGATTCCGGTAGTCTGCAGGCGCATCGGAAACTCGTTGGCGGTCGTCCGACTTCTGCCAGCGAACCCGACCGGAGGGCATCCGTTTGGTCGGCAGATGTCACGCCAGCAAACACCGGGTGGGAACCGTCCGTGTATATCGGCGACTGTGGCCTGATTCATGAGTCTCGTCCGTTGAAGGGGTCTTTTTTTCCGTTCGTCAGGTTCGAATCTGCCTGCTGATGCGGGTGGTTGCGTCCGTAGGTTGCGAGTATCTTGCGACTACTCGACGGCTACGGTCTCTAAATCGACGTTTTGGGGCCGTCGCTGCCGAGGAGAGGCCTGCTGCTCGCAGATGGTGGTCTTGTAGTCGCAAGAAGGCGCCGCCTTCAGCGTGTCGAAACGTTTGACATATTTTCTGTGTGGGGGTATGATTATTGAAACGTTTCGACGAAACGATTCGATTAGTGAGATCGAGGGGTTTCGCCGGTGACGACTAGCGTCGATGCAACGCATTGCAGCGCTGAAGGACGCGAAAGACGATGTCGAGAACGCAGGGAAGCCGAAGGAGGCGATGACGATGGCAGGCATCAAGGATGTGGCCCGTGAAGCGGGGGTGTCCGTCAGCACCGTCTCGTATGCGCTTTCCGGCAAACGTTCGCTTTCCGCCAAGACGTCCGACAAGGTCATGGCGGCGGTGGATAAGCTCGGATACACCCCGGACGCCAGCGCTCGCAAGATGCGTGGCATACGTTCACAGGTCATCGCATTAAGTGCGCCGATTCGTGGCGACATCAATCAGGCCAAATACAACGCCTACTTCCTGCATACCGCGTGGGCGGCGAGGAATGCCGGTTATGATGTGTTGCTGCTGACCGGACCGGACGCGGTGAACGACATCCGTCGTGTGACGCAAAGCAATTTGGTTGATGGCGTGGTGCTGCTCGATGTCGAGCAGGATGACGAGCGTGCGGCCTCATCCGGCGATTTCTCCAAACCCTGCATAGCCATCGGCTACCCGCAGGCGCATGAGGGTTGTGCCTGCGTCGACATCGATTTCGCCGAGGCCGGGCGCAAGGCGGTGGATTTTCTATTCGACAAAGGCCACCGTAAGGTTGCGTTCCTGCGCAACAACGAGGCCGATTATGAGCGTCGTTCCGGTTATGTCGTGATTTTTCGCGAAAGCATGCTGTCGCGTGCGAAGGAACGCGGCATGACGGTTGTTGAATCCTCGCGATATGAGGATGACCGTTTCGACGCGATTCGCTTTGTGCGAGAGACCTTTGCTGATGAGGATCGTCCGACTGCGATAATCAATCAGGCTAACGCCAATGTGCTCAACCGGGTACTGCAGGAACTGTCGGTCGCAGGGCTATCGGTGCCGGAGGATGTTTCGGTGCTGTCATGTGGCACGTATTTCGACGGCGAATTGATGTCGCGTCCGATTACCGAGATGCCGGTCATGCCAGAGAAGTTGTGCTTGCAGGCCATGGGGCTTTTGGTCTCGGCGATTGAGCAAGGCGTCAAGATCAAGGGTGATGTCGAGCTTGAGGCTCCCGCGGTGAAGCTTCGCGGTTCCGTTGCCGAGATCAGTCCCGGCGAAAGGGCCCTGAAGGTGGCTTCGCGGTAAAACGGCGGAGTTTTCGGTGTGATTCACCCGGCATAATTTCATAAGCGTAATCGAAACGTTTCAACAATGGTCGACGTCGACTGGCAACTGCAACGGCTCGTTCAAGGAGGATCTCCATGCACAGTGTCGAAACGTTTCAACAATCACGGTTTTTGGAGCGTTGCAAGGAAGGCGCTCTAGAAGGAAAACAAGGAGAAAAGAAATGAATATGAAAAGAGGACTGGCCACGATGGCCATCGCAGCACTGGCGCTGACCTCTCTCGCTGCATGCGGCAGCGATAACGCACAGGATGAGGAGAAGCCGGACAGCCTGTCGTTCTGGTATTACGAAGAGGACGATGCCGGCCAGACCCAGGCTTGGAAGCGTGCCGCGGAAGCCTTTGAAAAGGAAACCGGAGTCGAAATCAAGTTTGAACGCAAATCCTTCACGCAGATCGCCCAGAACGGTAGCCAGTTCCTGAACTCCGACGAAGCGCCGGATCTTATGGAATCCAATCGTGGCAATGGCTCCGCAGGTGTGCTCTCCACCATGGGACTGCTTACCGATCTCGGCGATTATGTCTCCCAGTACGGCTGGGACAAGAAGGTGACCGGCGCGAACGCGGCCGTCGCCAAGTACGATGAGAACGGCATCATGGACGGCGATACCTGGTATGGCATGACCAGCTATGCCGAATTCCAGCGCGTCTACTACAACAAGGACCTCTTCGCCAAGTACGGTCTTGAAATCCCAACCACCTACGACGAATTCGTGGACGTATGCCAGAAATTCGTCGACGCCGGCGTAACCCCAATCGCCGCCGACGCGCAGGAATACGGCGTGATGTGGCTGTGGTGGCAGCTCGTCTCCAAGAACGCCGACTCCAAGTTCATCGACAACTGGCAGCTGTACAAGGGAGATGTCGACTGGGACTCCAAGATTCTGACCAACTCCGTCAACACCATCAACGACTGGCTTGACAAAGGCTTCATTTCCCGCAATGCGACCGGTATGAAGGCTGAAGACACTACGCAGGCCTTCATCAAGGGCGAATATCCGATCTACCAGACCGGCACCTGGAACCAAGGCCGCTTCGTCAAGCAAATCACCTCCTTCGACTGGGACGCCGCCGTCATGCCGGAATCCAACTTCGCCATCGGCTGCGCCGGCAACCTGTTGGTGATTCCCGAAAAGTCGCATCACAAGGATCTGTCCGCCAAATTCATCGACTACGTGCTCTCCGAAGACGTGCAGAACTTCCTCGGCAATGCGGGAGGCATTCCGGTCGCCGCCGATACCGACAAGATCACGGACGAAAAGAGCAAGGCCATGATCGAGGAATACTCTTCCTACGCCGATGACGGCAAGCTCAGCTACTACCCGGACTATGCCGCATCCAACCTGACCGACGCGGTTCCGGCGGCCTTCCAGGAACTGGTCAACGGCACCAAGAAGCCGGCCGATGTGCTGAAGAACATCCACGAAAAGTATGACACCGGCGTCGAGGACATGGGCGTCAAGAACGACTAAGGCGCAATCAGTCCGGCGCATCGTTCGGTAGCCAACCATCGGTGTGGCCCGTTTGCGGGCGGGCCACACCTGCAATGCATCAATCTTCATCAAAGGATTCTGTAATGTCGCATAAGACCAAGCGCGGAGGCATCTCGATGTCAAGGCTTCCCGGCAGCCGCTCCGCAAAATTCGTGCCGTATCTCGTTCCGGGCCTACTTGGCCTGCTCATCATCGTCGTGATTCCGTTCGCATGGAACATCTATCTGAGCTTCACTCGCTGGCGTGGAGTGGGTCCGGTCAAGTGGGTGGGCCTGAAGAACTGGCAGCGACTGTTCTCCGACTCCACATTCTGGATCTCCTTCGCTAACTCATTCTGGATCATTGTCGCCATCGTGGTCATCCCGACCATTCTCGGCCTGTTCATCTCCTCTCTGCTGACCGATGTGATTCAGAAGAAGTTCGGCGGTAAGACGGCTTCCTTCCTGCGTGCTCTGTTCTACCTGCCGCAGCTGTTGCCGGTCGCGGTCGCGGCGATCATCATGGGCTGGATCTTCCGCCCGGAAGACGGTGCGGTCAACGCCCTGCTTTCCAAACTTGGGTTGGGATTCCTGCAGCATAACTGGCTCGGCAGTCCCGACAGCGCACTGCCGGTGCTTATGTTCATCCTCGTGTGGATTCAGCTTGGCTATCCGATCGTTATCTTCATGTCCGGCTTGCAGCGAGTCGATCCCGAACTGTACGAAGCGGCAGGACTCGACGGTGCCAACTGGTGGCAGAAATTCCGCGTGGTCACCCTGCCGTCCATCATCCCCGAATTGCTGGTGGTCATCCTCACAGCCACCATCGGTGCGTTGAAGACCTTCGCCCCGGTCTACCTGCTGACCAAAGGCGGCCCCGGCACCGCAACCACAGTGCCGTCGTACTACTCCTACAACCAATTCTTCCAAGTGCAGCAAGTCGGCTACGGTGCTGCGATCTCCACTGCGCTGACTGCGGTCATCATCGTGTTCTCCATCGTGTTCACGATCGTGCAGAAGCGCGTCGAAAAGGAACTTGTCTGAAAGCAAAGGTGGAATCATGACCCAAACCATGTCCGCGGCGGCCGCGCGCAAGGCCTCAAAGAAAACACAACATGTTCGCTCAACCGGAGACTGGATCACGCTGATCCTGCTGATCGTGGCTGCTCTGCTGGTACTGTTCCCGCTGCTGGTCCTGACCGTCAACGCTTTCAAGACCTCCGCCGACTACAATGCCACCGGCCCACTCTCCCTACCGAAGCACTTCACCATGGAAGGCATCGTTTCCTTCTGGACCACCACGAAGTTCCCGCTCAAATTCTGGAACAGCCTCGTCATCTCGCTGGTCGTGGCCGTGGCCGCTGTGGTGTTGTCCGTGCTCAACTCCTTCGCGCTGGGCATCGGCAAAGTCAAAGGCAACACATGGATCGTACTGGCCATCATGCTCGCCAACATGATGCCGCAGGAAGCGCTGCTCTATCCGCTGTATACCATGTTCAAGCAGGTGGGCCTGTACAACACCAAACTGGCGATCATCATCATCTTCACCATCATTCAGAGCGCCTACGGAACGTATCTGCTTTCCTCCGTGTACGGCACGTTCCCGCAGGCCATTCTGGAAGCGGCCGCAATCGATGGCGCCTCCAGATGGCAGATTCTACGAAAGGTGGTATTGCCCATCTCCTGGTCGACCATCAGTGTGCTGTTCGTGTTCTTCTTCGTGTGGACTTGGAATGAATACATGATTCCGATGGCCTTCCTCATGGGCGATGACGTGCAGACCATCCCGCTGGCACTTGCCACCCTGCAGGGGCAGCGTACAATGGAGGCGACCACATTGGCCTCGGCATCGCTGCTGAGCATCATCCCGACCATCATCTTCTTCATCATCTTCCAACGTAAGCTGTCGCAGGGCATTACCGCAGGCGCGGTCAAGTAAGGCGATGACTGCAAGAAACATAACTGGCGCACCATATGCGGAGGAGCTGCAATGCAGCTGATAACGGCATATGACGCGCCAACCCCTCCAAAGGAGCAATCATGACAGATCCGACCACTATCGGCTTCGGTTCCGCAGGCTTCGGGCATAATGCATTGGATGCATTGGCGCTCGCCGCGAACCACGGTCGCACCCGTTGCGTGAACGCGGAAAATCCGACCGGCGGCAAGGGCATGGCCGCGACGGCGGCCAGCAAACTTGGCCCTTCTCGCAAAGGCAGTCCGTGCATCCAGACCGTTCGCGCCGGCGATGCCGTAACGCTGATGGACGTCGACGGTCCTGGCGTGATTCGTCACATCTGGATGACCGTCACCGATCGGACGTCGCCGACAGGCCCGAATGTGCTGCGCAATCTCATCCTCGAATGCTATTGGGATGGTGAGGAGTCGCCGTCCGTGCAATGCCCGATCGGTGACTTTTTCTGCTGCGGCCACGCGCAGGCCTGCCGCATCAACTCCATCCCGGTCATGGTGGTGCCCAACCGTGGCTTCAACTGCTACTTCACCATGCCGTTCGAACATGCGCGTATCGTGTTGCGCAACGACCACAACGAGGACGTGCCGGCCTTCTTCTACCAGATTGACTACACGGAATACGACGAGCTGCCGGCCGATGCCATGCGCTTCCATGCACAGTGGCGTCGTGAGCGGGTTACGGAACTTGCACGCGATTATGTGGTGCTCGACGGCGTGCGCGGCCGTGGCGCCTATATCGGCACCTACCTGGCGCTCACCGCGCTCGAAAGCCGTTGGTGGGGCGAGGGCGAGTTCAAGATGTATATCGATGGCGACAGCCAATATCCGACCTGGTGCAGCACTGGTGCGGAAGACTATTTCGGCGGCGCATGGAGCTTCGCCGACTTCGATGACAACGGACATATGAGCGAACGGACGTTTACCGGGCCATATCTGGGGTTCCCGTTCTATTCGCAGCAACTCGCCGCGAATCGGGAAAGCGCCTACTGGGACATCAATACGCCGGTGACGCGCGGTCTATACCGTTGGCATATCCCCGATCCGATCTATTTCGATTCCGATTTGCGCGTTGAATGGCAGCAGATCGGCACTGAGGAGGCCGGCAATTTCGAACGGCAGGACGATGTCGCGTCAGTGGCCTACTGGTATCAGCTCGAGCCGCACACGCCATTCGAGCTGATCGGTGACCGGCATTTCCGCCAGCCGCGGTGAGGGCATCGCCTGATTCTTGGCATGATTCGTCGGTTGACTTGAGCGAAGGCCGCTGAGTATGACTCAGCGGCCTTCGTGCGGATAGTCTAGTCGAAACTCCGCTGAAGCGGGTGTTCGGTAGGCCCAATTCGGCTGACGGGCTGAAGCTGTGAGTGAATCGCATTGCGATGAACGTCGAACGATAGACTGGCATACTATAAAAACCTACGGGCGGATTCAACGGACAGTTGCAGGAGACCGACATGGCTGGCATCAAAGACGTAGCGGCTCGGGCCGGGGTGTCGATCAGCACGGTCTCGTATGTGATGAGTGGCAAGCGCTCCGTCAAGGAGGAGACAAGACTGAAAGTCTTGCGGGCCGCCCGCGAACTGGGCTATCGCACGAGTGGCCAGACTCGTGCCATACACGGCGGATGGACCAAGGTGTTGGCGTTGAGCTCGCCGCTGCATGAGTATACGGATTACTCGAATTACGCGATTTTCTTCTTTGCGCTCGCCACCCGTGCCAAAAGGTACGGCTATGACATTCTGCTGCTGATGCACGAATATGGCGATCGGGAACTGACCCGCATCGCGCGGAGCGGCATGGTCGACGGCATCCTGTTGCTCGACGTGCTGATGACCGATTCGCGTGCCGAGGTGGCTGCCATGCTTGATGTGCCGGTGGTCTGCGTCGGATACCCTTCGAATTCCGAGGCGGTGTATTCCGTGGATCTTGATTTCGAGCGGATGGGGCGCGAGGCCATGGAAAAGGCTTCTGCATTGGGGCATACGCATGTACTGATTGTCGGCAACAGCGGATTCGCCTACGAAGATGGTTCGAACTACCTGATTCGCTTCCGCGATGCGGTCGTTAAACGGGGCGACGATCTGAATATGAAAGTGTCGTTCATGCCATCCACGGGCTATGGCATGGCTGATGTACGGTTGCTGCTGGATTCCGCATTCGCTCAAGATCCTGAAATCACGGCGATTGTGTGCCAGACCAATGCCACGCATGTCAACAACCTGTTGATTGCGCTGCATGAGCGTAATCTGGTAGTTCCGCAAGACATTTCGGTGATGGCTGCTTGCACGTACGGATTGCAGCAATTGCCGCAAGCGGTTGATGAGATGCCGATGGAGCCGAATGTGGTATGTTCTCGTGCGGTCGACACCATGATGGAGATTCTCGAGTATCGTCGTCATGACGTCGGTGCCGTTGAGCTGTTGCCGGGAAAATATGTTGCCCGCGGCACGATGGGGCCGTGCAACATCCTGTAGTCTCTCCCAACATTTACGACAATATGATGACTTATCGAAAAAATGTCGAAACAAATTGAAAAGAAGGTGGAAATCTTTTAGTTTATGGGTAATGAGTCCCTCGAATGCATTTCGAAACTCATTTCAGTAAAGGCGCTGAAAAGGAGAAACAATGAAGTCCACCCGTAAACTTGTCGCCGCCGGATTGGCAGTGGCGACCATGTTCGGAACACTGGGTCTTGCAGGCTGTGGCGGCGATGACGGCGCACAGGAGAGCAATCCGAAGACCATCAAAATCTGGCATTATGAAGAAGATAACGGGGCCCAAGGCAAAGCTTGGGCCAAGGCCATGGAAATCTTCGAAAAGAAAACCGGCGTCAAGGTCGAATTCGAAAAGAAGTCCTTCGAGCAGATTCGCCAGAATGCGGCCCAGATCCTTAATTCCGATGAAGCTCCGGATGTCATGGAGTACAACAAGGGCAACGCCACCGCCGGCCTGCTGGCCAGCCAGGGCCTGCTCACCAATCTGAACGATTACGTTAGCAAATACAAGTGGGATAAGAAAGTCAGCGGCACCCTGGCCGACACCGGCAAGTACGACGACAAGGGCGTTATGGGTTCCGGCGACTGGTATGGCATTACGAACTATGGCGAAGATGTCGTGATGTACTACAACAAGGACATGTTCGACAAGTACGGCATCGAGATTCCGAAAACCTTGGACGAGCTGAAGTCCGCCATGCAGAAGTTCGTGGATAACGGGGTGACCCCGCTCTCCGAAGGTGCCGCGGAATACCCGTTGCAACATTTGTGGTGGCAGTTGGTGCTGTCCAAGGCAAACGACAAGTTCGTCAAAGCCTATGAGATGTACGATGGCGACGTCGACTGGCAGGGCGAAGCGACCACCTACGCCACCCAGACCATCAAGGACTGGGTCGACAAGGGATACATTTCCAAGGATTGCACCGGCATCAAGGCCGAGGACGCCGGTCAGTCCTTCATGAATGGCACCTATCCGATGTTCTTCTCCGGCACTTGGTGGTTCGGCCGTTTCCAGAGCGACATGAAGAACGCCAACTGGACCTTCTCCACCTTCCCGAACACCGATAAGGTCGTGGGTTCTTCCGGCAACATCTGGGTCATTCCGGAGAATTCCAAGAAGAAGGATCTCGCCGCGCAGTTCATCGACATCACGCTGAGCGACGAAGTTCAGAATCTCATGGGCAATTCCGGCGGTCTGCCGATTGCCGCCGACCCGGACAAGATCACCGACGAAAAGACCAAGGAACTCATCACGTCCTTCAACAGCGTGCTTGAGAAGAACGCCCTCGGCTTCTACCCGGATTGGCCGACCTCCACCTTCTACGACGAGCTGAACTCCGCGTTGCAGGAGCTGGTCAACGGCACCGCCGACGTGAAGGATGTGCTTAAGCAACTGGAAAGCAACTACAACAAGGGTGTGGAAGCCGCAGGCGTCAAGTCCTAAGGCCTTCGGAAATCCGATAAATAACTGAATATCGTCGGTGCGCCGACCGGATGACGTCGGCGCACCGTTAACCCAACTGCATCGCCACCGGACATAGGGGTCCGGATCATTATCGGGATGCGAATCATGGGAAGTGATCTACGTTATGAACGCTCATGCAAAACACAACCGACCGCACGGCCAGCAACCGACCGCGCGCGAAAAGGAGATGTCCCGTATTCCGGGCAATCCGTCAAGCCGATTCTGGCTCTACCTGCTTCCCGGCTTCCTGATGCTGCTGTGGATCATCATCGTGCCGGCCATCTGGAACATCTATCTCAGCTTCACCAACTATCGAGGCATCAGACCGCCGAAATTCACAGGATTGACCAACTGGGCGAGACTGGTGAAGGACACCACGTTCTGGGTGTCGTTCCGTAACTCGATCTGGATGATCATCGCCATGGTGGTGATTCCGATTCTGATCGGTCTGATCCTTTCGTCGCTGGTGTTCGACGTGGTGCAGAAGAAATTCGGTCCGAAAACCGCTTCCACCATGCGCGCCGTCTACTACTTCCCGCAGCTGCTGCCGATTGCGGTCGCGTCCCTGGTGATGGGTTGGATATTCCGGCCGGAGAATGGCGCGTTGAATGCATTGTTCAAAGCCATCGGTCTGGGCGGACTGCAGCATGATTGGCTCGGCAAACCGGATACGGCGCTGATCTTTCTGATGCTCATCATGATCTGGATTCAGATCGGCTACCCGCTGGTCATCTTCATGTCCGGCCTGCAACGCGTCGATCCGGAACTCTACGAGGCGGCGAGCCTCGACGGCGCCAACTGGTGGCAACGCTTTCTGGCCATCACCCTGCCGGCCATCAAGCCGGAGATCTTCGTGGTGGCGCTGACCTGCACCATTGCCGCACTCAAAGTGTTCGGACCCGTCTACATGCTGACCAAAGGCGGCCCGGGAACCAGCACCATCGTGCCGTCGTACTACTCCTACGTGCAGTTCTTCCAATCCCAGCAAGTCGGCTACGGTGCCGCGATCGCGACCGCACTGACCGTCGTCATCATCATCGTGGCCGTAATGTTCACGAACCTTCAGGAGAAGGTCGCGAAGGAAGACGAGGAGTGAGATCATGACTTCCGCAACCAACATTCCCGTGCATGTCAGGAAGAATCGCACCGCTGGAGATTGGGTGGTTCTCGCCCTGCTCATCATAGGCGGCCTGGTGATGCTCTTCCCGTTCATCGTGCTGTTGCTCAATGCGTTCAAGACCACCGCGGATTACAACTCGTCCGGTCCGCTGTCCTGGCCGCAGGAATTCAGCGCCGATGGCCTGATGAAGTTCTGGAATCGCGTCAACTATCCCGAGAAGCTGTGGAACAGCATCTGGACCTCCGGTCTGGTCGCCGTGCTTGCCGTGGTGCTGTCGATGTTCAACGCCTTCGCCCTCGGTATCGGCCGAGTCAAGGGCCGCCGCTGGATCGTGCTGCTCATCATGCTTGCCAACATGCTGCCGCAGGAAGCCATGCTGTACCCGCTGTACATCATGTTCAAGAAAATCGGCCTGTACAACTCGCCATGGGCGATTGTAATCATCTTCACCGTCATCCAGAGCGCGTTCGGCACATACCTGCTGTCATCGGTCTACGGTACGTTCCCCAAGTCGATTCTTGAGGCGGCGACCATCGACGGTGCCAGCCGCTGGACCATCTTCCGCAAGATCGTGTTCCCGATTTCCAAGCCGACGCTCAGCGTCATGCTTGTCTTCTTCTTCATCTGGACATGGAACGAGTACATGATTCCGATGGCGTTCCTGATCGACAATTCGACGCAGACCATCCCGATTGCCGTCAGCTCGCTGACCGGCGACCGTCTGATGGACGTGACGACGACCGCCGCCGCATCGCTCATCAGCATCGTGCCGACGCTCATCTTCTACCTGATCTTCCAGCGCACGCTGTCCCGCGGCATCACCGCAGGGGCCGTCAAGTAGCGGAAAATCGTAATTTCAGCAAATCAATCCCGGCTCCGAATCCTTCCTCATTTCCTTGTTCGGAGCCGGGAACCTATATCAGGAGTAGCGACAATGAAGTTCACCAATGGATACTGGATGATTCGAGACGGCGTCAACGCACTGTACGCGCGAGAGGCATATGAGCTGAACGTCGGCGAAGACAAGGAAAGTCTGAATGTGTTGGCTCCGACTTCCGTAGTCCACGGACGTTACGATACGTTGAATCTTCCCACATTCAACATCGATGTCACTGCCCCGGCGGAAGGTGTGATTCGTGTGGTCGCCGGTCACTGGCAGGGAGCGACCGAATATCCGGGATTCCCTTTGAACGCTGACGATGCAGGCGATCGGGATTATGTACGAACGGCGGCCGAAGGCGACGGTGACGGCGAAGTGGGCCAGGATGGCGCGAGCATTTCGCTCACGTCGGGTGGATTGACGGCAAAAGTGGTCAAAGGCTCCCCTTGGAATCTGACCTTCCTCGGCAGGGACGGCAAGGAGCTCACCCAGTCGTCGGGCAAGTCCTTGGGACGTTTCACACTGAACGGCCTGTCCAACGTGACCGCCCAGCCGGTCGGTGAATTCGGTGTGACCATGGACGGCTCCGCATACGATGAATCCGACGTGTTCACGGCGATTCAGCTCCGTCTTGGAGTGGGAGAGAACGTCTATGGCTTTGGCGAACGGTTCGGCGCATATGTGAAGAACGGCCAGACCATCGACATTTGGAACGAAGACGGCGGCACCGCCTCCGAACAGGGGTACAAGGACATTCCGTTCTACATGACCTCCAACGGATACGGTGTGCTGGTGAATAATCGCGGGCATGTGTCGTTCGAAGTCGGCTCCGAAAATACCGAGGCCGTACAGTTCTCGGTACCGGGGGAGACCATCGACTTCTGTGTGATCTACGGTCCGACGCCGAAGCAGATTCTCGACCGTTACACCGCACTGGTCGGACGCCCCGCCAATGTTCCCGCATGGAGCTATGGCCTGTGGTTGACCACCTCGTTCACCACCAAGTACGACGAGAAGACCATCAACTCCTTCATCGATGGCATGGCCGAGCGAGACATTCCGTTGAGCGCCTTCCACTATGACTGCTACTGGATGCGCGAATTCCATTGGACCGACTTCGAATGGGACAAGCGTTTCTTCGGTGACATCGAATCCACGCTCAAGCGGTTGCATGAGGATAAGGGCCTGCATATCTGCGCGTGGATCAACCCGTATATCGGTCAGCGCGGCTCCATGTTCAAGGAAGGTAAGGATAAGGGCTATCTGGTCAAGAAAGCCAACGGCGAGGTGTGGCAGACCGACTTCTGGCAGGCCGGCATGGGTCTGGTGGACTTCACCAATCCCGAGGCCCGTGATTGGTTCAAAGGCAAGGTCAAGGCGTTGCTGCATCAAGGTGTGGACGCCATCAAGACCGATTTCGGCGAGCGAATCCCGCGCGATGTGGTCTGGTACGACAGCTCTCCGAAGTTGTCCATGCACAACTGGTACACCCAGCTGTACAACCAGGCGGTATTCGAAGCCATTGAGGAGACGTACGGCAAGGGTAAGGCGTGCCTGTTCGCCCGCTCCGCGACCGTCGGCGGCCAGCAGCAGCCGGTGCATTGGGGCGGCGACTGCGAATCGACGTTCAATGGCATGGCGCAGACCTTGCGTGCGGGTCTGTCAATCACCAGTTCCGGATTTGGCTTCTGGAGCCATGACATCGGCGGTTTCGAAGGAGCCCGTCCGGATCCTGCGGTCTACAAGCGCTGGGTGGCGTTCGGCCTGCTGGGATCGCACTCACGCATGCACGGATCAACCGTGTATCGTGTGCCGTGGTTGTTCGACGAGGAGGATGAGAAGAACGGTGTGGTGAATGCGCCCGGACAGACCGCCGTGGATGTGGCCCGCACGTTCACCAAGCTCAAGCTTTCGCTCATGCCGTATCTGTTCCAGACCGGCCTGCAGCCGCATCTGAACGGCACTCCGGTCATGCGCTCCATGTTCGTGGAGTTTCCGGATGATCCGACCTGTCGTACGCTCGACCGCCAATATATGTTCGGCCCGAACCTGTTGGTGGCTCCGGTGTTCACCTACTCCGGTGATGTGGAGTATTACCTGCCTGCTGGCGTGTGGACCAACTGGTTCACCGGCGAGAAGGTGGCTTCCGAGCATGGTGTGTGGCGCAATGAGCGGCATGGCTTCGACACCATTCCGTTGTGGGTGCGCGAGGGCAGCGTGCTGGTTACCAAGCCGGGGGCCGAGACTCCGGATTACAAATATGGCAAGGATGCGCTGGTCTCCGTGTTCCTCGATGGCACCGATGCTGCTAAGGCCGTGGTGACCGAGGCGGACGGTTCCTCCGTGACGTTCTCGGCTCGAAAGACGGCCAATGGCGTGGAGGTTTCCAGCTCGGACGGCCGAGCGTTCACCGCACGTCTGGGATTCGGGGAAGTCGTGGCCGCTTCGGAAGGCAGGGTGATGCTGTCGTAGGACTGCCCGGTTCGGAACCGTCGTTTCCGAACCGGATGGGGCGAGGATCGAAACGCCACTGGGTTGTGCTCAGTGGCGTTTTGCGTTGAGTAGAAGGGGTGTACTCGTAGCTTGCGGACTTTAATCCGGGTGCTTGGGGCCCTGATCTGCGAGTACCGCAGGGTTCTTCGCAAATCAGGACCTCTAACATGCGTGTTTGAGGTCCTGGTTGTTGAGCAGCGGTGCGGTTCTCGCTAATGAGGGCCTTACACAATCGTGAAGAGGGCAGGCGGTCGCGTTCCGTGCGTTCGGGGGGTGCGCAGATACGGGTTATTGGATGGAGGCGCTGGGCAACGAGTAATCAGGCTTTTCTCGCGGCGTGTTCGGGTCGCCGCTGACACGCTGGAACGCCCGCAGATAGAGCAGTGACTTAGCATAGGCCAGCCATGCGAAGCCGAGCAGGATGAATAGGAATCGCAGATACGGCGTGAATGCGAAGATCGCACCCGCGGCCACGTCGATGGCGAGGATGCCGAGCGTGTATCCGAAACAGGCCCAAGGCATCATGAAGGAGTTGCGCAGCGTCTGCCGGAAGGTGTTCTCATAGCGAGCCTGAAGCGGATAGTAGTATTCGAAGGTCAGGAACGTGAGCACGCCGAAGATGATGAGGATCGGAAGCGTTATGTAGGCGGCGTTGGTGTCGAGCGCGTTCCAGAACACGATGGCGAACACGATGGCGGCAATCAGCACCACGAAGATGATGGAAGAGCCGATGCCGCGCTTGAATTCGCGTTTGAAGCGTCGGATGTATTCGCGGCCGAGGTTGATGTCGTCATTGTCGCTGAAGGCAAACACGGTGCTGTACAGTGCGGCTCGGGCCGGTCCGATGGTTACGATCGGGATGATGGAGATCAGGAAGAACAGGTTGAGGATGAAATACCGCAGGCAGAGCGAGACGAACTGCCATACGGGGCTATTGGGATTGTAGTGCATTGGACCTCCGTTTTCGTTGATATTCCAAGCATACTCGCCGTTGAGCGCGCTGAATTGACAAGTTAGTAAGACGAATATACTATAGCTCCTAACAGCTTATTTATTAAGCAATAAATAAGAAGGTTACCAGATGGGACGGCATCAAGGAAGTGTTGCGTTCCTGAAGGAGCCATCGGATGCATCGCCGAACCAAAGGAGGAATGATGCAGTCGCAAGAGGGAATGGAGAGTGTGGTGACATCTGCTGATGGCAGTGGTTCAGGTGCTATGACGCTTTCCGATAAAAAAACACGGCGAGCCGTGCGCAAGGCCGAGAAGCTGAGCCAACAGCAAAGCGACAGGAAGCGCCATGGATTTAAGCTGTTCCTGTTGATTTCGCCATTTTTGATTCTGTCCGTGCTGTTCAGCTACCTCCCGCTGTTCGGCTGGGTCTACGCATTCTATGATTATCAGCCGCCGATTCCGCTGTCCCAGAGCGAATTCGTCGGTCTGCAATGGTTCAAGATGATGGTGCAGAACCCGGCGCAGCTTCAGACCATCGGCCAGGTGCTCATCAACACCTTCGCCATGTCCGGCCTGAACATCCTCACCTCGTTCTTCCCGTTGTTCTTCGCCATCGCATTGAACGAGATTCGCGCCAAGTGGTTCAGGAACCTTATCCAGACGCTGACCACGCTGCCGAACTTCATCTCCTGGGTTCTGGTCTACGCAGTGGCCTTCGCCATGTTCTCCACCACCGGCATGCTCAACGAGATGCTGCAGAACTTGCACATCATCAGCGAGCCGATTAAGTTCCTTGATTCCGATTCGCACACTTGGCTGAAGATGTTGCTGTGGGGCCTGTGGAAGGGCCTTGGTTGGGGCTCCATCATGTACCTCGCCGGCATCGCAGGCATTGACCCGGAACTGTATGAAGCCGCCCAGGTGGATGGTGCGAACCGCTTCCAGCAGATCGTCCACGTCACGATCCCGCAGTTGCTGCCGACCTACTTCGTGCTGTTGATGCTGTCGATCTCCAACTTCCTGAACAACGGCATGGATCAGTACTTCGTGTTCCAGAACGCCTTCAACACCAAGCACATCCAGGTCCTTGACCTGTACGTGTACAACGTCGGTATGGGCAACAACTCCCTGTCGTATGCAACCGCAATCTCCATGCTGAAGTCGCTGGTCAGCGTAGGCCTGCTGATTGTTGTGAACTGGCTGTCCAAGCGTACCCGTGGCGTATCGATCGTCTGATGAGGAAAGAGTAAGGAAGCAATCATGGCAAAGAAAATCAAGCAGGGTATCGCACCGGCTATGAGGCGCACCAAGGGTGAGGAAGTCTACAATGTCTTCAACATCCTGTTCTTCCTCGTGTTCGCATTCATCTGCGTCTACCCGTTCTACTACCTGATCATCAACTCGATTTCCAGCAACAACGCCTCCGCGGCAGGTCAGGTCAACTGGTGGCCGCAGGGCATCCATTGGGAGAACTACAAGCAGGTCTTCGCACTGAGCGGCCTGACCACCTCGGCCTTCATCTCCGTGGCTCGTACCGTCATCGGCACCGTGCTCACCGTGATCGCCAGCGCGTTCCTCGGCTTCATGTTCACCCAAGAGAAGATGTGGCACCGCAAGTTCTGGTACCGCTTCATCGTGATCACCATGTACTTCAACGCAGGCCTGATCCCGATGTTCATCACCATGAAGAACCTGCATCTGACCAACAACTTCTGGGTCTACATCCTGCCGGCCATCGTGCAGCCGTTCAACATCATCCTGGTGAAGACCTTCGTCGAGTCCATCCCCGCCTCCCTGCAGGAAGCGGCGGAAATGGACGGTGCCGGCACGCTGACGATCTTCTGGAAGATCGTGTTGCCGATGATGGCCCCGATTCTGGCGACCGTCGGCATCTTCTCCGCCGTCGGCCAGTGGAACTCCTTCCAGGACACCCTGATCTACATGACGGATTCCAAGCTCTACTCCCTGCAGTACGTGCTTTACACCTACATCAACCAAGCAAATGCACTGGCCGCTTCGGTGCGAGCGAGTGCAGGTAGTGCCATGAACGTAGCGGCTCTCGCAACGCAGCAGACGCCTACCTCGATCCGTATGACGGTTTCCGTAATCGTGGTGCTCCCGATTCTGTTCGTCTATCCGTTCTTCCAGCGCTTCTTCGTCAAGGGCATGATGCTCGGTGCTGTCAAGGGCTGATTCGTAACGGTTCGGTACTCCCTATAGCCATTGTGGGCCGGCGAGATCTGCCGGTCGGACCGGCCCCGCAATCTCAATTCCCATCCCTGCAAAATAAAAGGAAATAGAGAAAGGAAGGACGCAATGTCCCTCAAAAAGAAGGTAACCATTGCTGCGGCAGTGACGCTTGCAGCAATGATGTCGCTCTCCGCCTGCGGAGGGTCCGGCAGCACCACGGCCGCCGAAAAGGATGATAACTCCCTGATGACCGTTGAGGTCTTTGACGGTCTGGCGAACTATCAGGGCGAGCAGAAGGGCTGGTTCGCCAAGATCATCAAGGACAAGTTCAACATCAAGCTCAATATCGTGGCCCCGAACGTCGCAGGCGGCGGCAGCACCCTGTTCGATACCCGCGCGGCTGCGGGCAATCTGGGCGACATCGTGATCTACGGCTATGACACCGGTAAGGGCGCCAAGCTGGTTAAGTCCGGCCTGATCGAGGACATGACCCCGTACCTCAAGGGCATGAAGTACATCAACAAGTACAAGGATGCCACCGATTACGTCAACGAACAGATCGGTCAGAAGTCCGGTGTGTGGGGCGTTCCGGCATCCGTGGTCGACACCCTGACTCCCGACCAGCCGTCCGAAGGCCTCGAACCGACCTTCGGCCCGTACCTGCGTTGGGATCTGTACAAGGAAATCGGTTATCCGGAGATCGACACTCTCGAGGACCTCATCCCGGTACTCAAGCAGATGCAGGACAAGGCTCGCGAAGAGTCCGGCTCCGATGACATCTATGCCATGTCTCTGTTCAAGGACTGGGACGGCAACATGATGAACAACGCCAAGCAGCCGACCTGCTTCTACGGCTTTGACGAAGTCGGCTTCGTGCTGGCCAAGGGTGACGGCTCCGACTTCGAGTCCATCACCAAGGAAGGTGGCATCTACGAGCGCGTGATCAAGTTCTTCAATGCCGCCAACCGTGCCGGCATCGTCGATCCTGAATCCACTACCCAGAACTACGACACCATGAACTCCAAGTACAAGAACGGCAAGGTGCTCTTCTCCTTCTGGCCGTGGCTTGGACAGGCAGCCTATAACACCAACGCCAACAAGGCTGAGGGCAAGGGCTTCATGCTGGCTCCGCTCAAGGACATGAAGATCTTCTCATACGGCGCCGCTCCTCGTGGCGATAAGACCATGATTGCTCTGGGCTCCAAGGCCAAGAACAAGCAGCGCCTGGTCAAGTTCATCAACTGGCTGTACTCTCCGGAAGGCGTCTATGCTTCCTCCAACCAGACCGGTGGCTCCGCTGGTCCGAAGGGTCTGAACTGGGAGATCAAGGACGGCAAGCCGGTTCTGACCGAATTCGGTTCCGCGGTGCTTTCCGGCGAATCCAAGAACGTGCCGGAAGAGTGGGGCGGCGGCTCCTACTCCGACGGTATTTCCGCTCTGAACTTCACCACCGTGACCGTGAACGACATTGATCCGGATACCGGTTACACCTACAACCCGGTCATGTGGCCAAGCGAGATCGAGAAGGCCAACCAGAACCCGCTGAACAAGGATTGGCAGGAGCATATGGGTGCCTCCACCACCATGGAGTACCTGGAGAACAACGATATGCTGCTCGTCGGTGCTGGCTCCAGCTATGTCCAGCCGGAGGAGAACTCCCAGATCTCCACGTTGCGTGGCTCCATCAAGACCGAGATCGTCAACTCCTCTTGGAAGGCGTCCTTCGCCAGCTCCGAGTCCGAATGCGAGAAGATCTTCAACGAGATGATCAAGACCGTCAACGGTCTGGACATCGATTCCGTGCTGAAGGTCGACATGAAGAACGCCAAGGATCAGGACAAGGCCCGTAAGAACATCCTGAAGGAGTATCAGAACAAGGAGAAGTCCTCCAGCTCCGATTCCTCCTCCGAGTGATGAGGCGTTAGTCCCCACCACGTAATCCAAATAACTGAAAGAGGTGGGGCGCCAGATGTGCTGAACCGGTATCTGGCGCCCCGCCTTTCTTTACATACCAACCCATCAATCCGACCGTTCATATGAACCGAGCGCTGTTACAACGCCGTATGACACCAAAGGAATCAAAGTTGATTTTCGAAAAGCACTCACGCATTGTTTTCGTAGGCGATTCCATCACGGACGCCGACCGCGACCGTACTGCTATCCCCGGAGGCTGGGGATATGGGCATGGGTATGTCAACACATTGCATAATCTTCTTACGGCCGTATATCCGGATAAGGCATTGTGCACCATCAACGAAGGCATCAACGGCAACGATATCGTCGACATGTCCGAACGCTGGCAGAGTGACGTCATCGACATGAATCCGGACTATGTGTCCATCATGATCGGCGTGAATGACGCCTGGCGTTATTTCGACGGTCCGCTGTGGCAGGCTCGCCTCAACACCGTGGAAACTTACGAGCGTATCTATGATGAGCTTATTGAACGCGTGAAACAGGATACACCGAATCTTAAGGGGATCATCGTCATGCGTCCGTTCATGTTCGAGCCGAACCCACAGGATGCCATGCGCGCCAAGGTTGAGGAATTCGCGGCCGCGTCCAAGCGTGTGGCCGAACGTCATGGCGTGATTTTCGTCGATACGCAGGCGGCCGTGGACCATTGGCTCACCCAGTTGCACGGATGCTTGGCCAGCCAGGATCGTGTGCATCCGTACGAGCGTGGTGCGATGATCATCGCCCGCGCATGGTGTCAGGCCGTGGGCTTCGATTGGAACAGGACCACGTTCGATGATTGATCTGAGCACCGTCGAGGCGGTCATCGCCTCCGGGCCCTACGCCGACACCTGGGAGTCGTTGAGCCAGGCTCCGGTCCCGGCATGGTTCACCGATGCCAAATTCGGCATCTTCACGCACTGGGGTCTCTACAGCGTTCCCGAATACCGCAACGAATGGTATTCGCGCAACATGTACATCGAGGGCTACCCGGAATTCGAACACCACGTGAACACCTATGGTCCACAGAACAAGTTCGGCTATCGGGATTTCATTCCGATGTTCACCGCCGAACGGTTCGATGCGAACGAGTGGCTCGACCTGTTCGCCGCCGCAGGTGCGCGCTACTACTTCCCGGTCTCCGAGCATCATGACGGCTATCAGATGTACCGTAGCGAATTGTCGCATTGGAACACCTTCGAAACCGGTCCGCATCGCGACGTGCTGGGGGAGTTGCGTGACGCCACGCATGCCCACGGCCTGCATTTTGCCACGTCGAACCATCGCGCCGAGCACTGGTGGTTCATGGGCCATGGCAAGGACTTCGACTCCGATATCAAGGAGCCGTTGCAGAAGGGCGATTTCTATTGGCCGGCCATGCCCGAACCGAACGAATTCGACATTCACAGCACTCCCACGCCGACCGCCGAATATCTGGAGGACTGGCTGCTGCGCGTCTGCGAGATCATCGACGACTACCGGCCGGAACTGCTGTATTTCGATTGGTGGGTGCAACACGAATCGTTCAGACCCTACATGAGGAAGCTTGCCGCCTTCTACTACAATCGTGGCGTCGAGTGGGGGCGGAACGTCTCGATCTGCTATAAGTACGACGGTCTCGCCTGGGGCGCGGGCATCGTCGACGTGGAACGCGGAGGTTTTGCCGATGCCACGCCGTTCGTCTGGCAGACGGATACCGCAATCGCCCGTAATTCGTGGTGCTACACGAACTCGCTGGAGTACAAGACGCTTGCCGAGCTGATCGTCGCGTTGGTCGACGCGGTATCGAAGAACGGCAATCTGCTGCTGAACGTAGGTCCTCGCGCGGACGGTTCGATCGCCGACCATGATCGTGAGCTGTTGCTCGGCATCGGCGATTGGTTGCGCGCAAACGGTGAGGGCATCTACGGCACCCGACCATGGAGGCTCACGCAGGAAGGGCCTACGAAGCAGGCCGACGGCATGTTCGCCGATCAGAAGCCGACCGAATGGACCGCCGCGGATTGGCGATTCACCACGAAGCACGGCGCGATCTACGCATTCTGCCTGCATCCCAATGACATTGCGGATAGTTGTGAAACATCATGTGAAACACTTGCAGTGTCGACGTTCGCCGCGTATCACGACGGCATCAAACCGCCATTCAACGGCATCGTCGAATCGGTGGAACAGCTGGGGGCGGGACCGGTGCGCTTCAAACGCGGCGATGAGGCTCTGGAGATCTCACCGCTGCCAAGGGAACCCGATCAGCAAGGCCTGCCGATCGGATTCAAGATAACCGTCGGTTGACGAGAAGAACAACGTAGCGACCACTTTCAGCCAACCTCCCGCTGACGGGAGCGAAGAAAGAAGAAGACATGACCGTAATTACCGAAGCCAACAAGACCAAGGCCAGGGACCTGACCGCCAAACTCACGTTGGACGAAAAGATCGCCATCGTGCACGCCGCCGGCCTGTTCAGGAATGGCTGCGCCGAACGACTGGGCATCCCATCACTCAAGATGGACGACGGCCCGATGGGCGTGCGGGCAGAGCTGCATAACGACAACTGGGCGCCGCTGTACAACACCCGTGACTATGTGACCTACCTGCCGTCCGGTTCCGCCGTCGCCTCCACATGGAATCCCGATCTGGCCCGCGCGACCGGTGAGGTACTTGGCGAGGAAGCGCGCGGCCGCGGCAAGGACGTGATTCTCGGACCGTCCATCAATATCAAGCGTAGCCCGCTGTGCGGTCGCAATTTCGAGTACATGAGCGAGGATCCGGTACTGACCGCCACGCAGGGCGTGGCCTACATTCAGGGTGTGCAGGAATCCGACGTGGCCGCTTGCGCGAAGCATTACGCGGTCAACAGCCAGGAGACCGACCGGCTTGACGTTGACGAGACCGTAAGCGAGCGGGCATTGCGCGAGATCTACCTGCCGGCTTTCGAGGCGGCGGTGCACGATGGCGGCGTGCTCTCCGTCATGGGCGCCTACAATCTCGTCAACGGCACCAAATGCTGCGAACACAAGCAACTGCTTGACGACATTCTGCGTGACGAATACGGTTTCGACGGCTTCGTCGTCTCCGATTGGAGCGCGGTGCGTGACACCAAGGCTAGTGCCGAGGTCGGCATGGACGTTGAGATGTCGGTGACGCCGAACTTCGATGATTACTATTTCGCGAATCCGCTGAAGAAAGCCGTCGAGAACGGCGAGGTCAAGGAAAGCGACGTCGATGTGAAAGTCGAACGCGTGATCGCCGTCATGGATGCGTTGCACATGCTGGGCGACGCCCGTGCGACCCGCAAGCCGGGACGTTACGCCACCATCGACCATGCCGCGAAGGCATTGGAGATCGCCCGCGAATCCATCGTGCTGTTGAAGAATGACGAAAACCTGTTGCCGCTTGACGAGCGCGGTATGACCCGTCTGCTGGTGATCGGCGCGAACGCCGATCGCATTCACTCCAACGGCGGCGGTTCGGCCGTGATCAAGGCGCTGCATGAGATTTCGCCTCTGCTGGGGCTCAACGGCGAACTCGGCGGCAACGTCGACATCGAGTATGTGCTCGGCTATGACGCCAAGCAGGTGAATCAGGACGAATCCTGGCAGGAGGAAAGCCTCGAGAATTCCAAGGGTTCCGACGCCAAGGACGAGCTGCACGCACGCGAACTGCGCGAAGAGGCCGTGGCCAAGGCGCGCGAATACGCGGCTGCCGGTGATCCGGTGCTGTTCATCGGCGGTCTTGACCACGAGCATGATCTCGAAGGGCGCGACCGCACCGACATGCGTCTGCCGTACGGTCAGGACGAGTTGATCGAAGCGTTGCTCGAAGCCGCTCCGAATACGATTCTCGCTTTCGTGGCCGGCTCCCCGATCGAGATGCCGTGGGCCGACAAGGCCAAGGCCATCGTGTGGAACTGGTATGCGGGTTGCGAATCCGGCGCCGCGCTGGCCGAGGTGCTGTTCGGTCGCGTAAATCCGAGCGGCCATCTGCCGGAGACCTTCCCGATCGCGCTGACCGACGAACCTGCGCACAGGATCGGCACCTTCGGACTCGAAGGCCACGTCGACTATGCGGAAGACATCTATGTGGGCTACCGTTACTTCGACACCAGGCAGGTTCCGGTGCTCTTCCCGTTCGGACACGGCCTGAGCTACACCGACTTTGCATTCCGCGATCTTGACGTACGCCAGGTGGACGACGAGATCCGCGTCACCTTCACCGTCGAGAACATTGGGGATTGCGTCGGTAAGGCGGTCGCTCAGGTGTATCTCGGTCTTGAAGGCACCGGCGAGGACCGCCCGTCCAAGGAACTCAAGGGATTCACCAAGGTCGAGCTGGACGCAGGGGAGTTCCGCGAAGTCACCGTGGCGATGCCTGCCGCTAAGGCGTTGCGTTACTGGTCCAACGAATCCGGAGCCTACGCTCTGGCGCCGGAGGCAAGCGTGTTCGTGGGAGAATCCGTGGAAGATATCCGTCTCTCCGGACGTGTCGCATAACGCTTATCTATAAACTTATAAATAAAGTAAAATGAAATAACGAACGTCTTTGGAGGATGGGTCGCGGACCGATCCTCCAAAGCGGAATCCCACTAATGCAAAGGAGCAATGTATGAAGTTCCTCAACGGCGGCTGGCTCGTCAAGGATGGCTTCAGCGTCAAGTATGCGGCAAACATCTACACCGCCAACATCGAGCCGAAGAAGCTCACTCTGTTCTGCCCGTTCGGTTCTCCGATCTACAACGCCGGCATGACCCTCGACGGCGGCATTCTGACCATCGAGGTGACGTCGCCTCGCGAAGACGTGATCACCACCAAGCTGATCAACTTCAAGAAAGATCGCAGCAACTGCCCGAAGTTCGGCTTGAACGAAACCGATCCGGATGTCGAAATCGACGAAACCGACGACAAGTGGACCTTCACCTCCGGCCGTCTGACACTCGAGATCGCCAAGGGCGAGACCATCGACTTCAAGTACCTGTACGACGGCAAGGTCATCGCGCATTCCGGCTGGCGTGCCAAGGGCCTCGTCACCGACCCGGAAGGCCAGTTGCACGTCTCCGAACAGCTCGACCTCGGTGTGGGCGAGAAGATCTACGGCCTTGGCGAACGCTTCACCAACTTCATCAAGAACGGCCAGACCGTCGACATCTGGAACGAGGACGGCGGCACCGGCACCGAGCAGGCCTACAAGAACATCCCGTTCTACCTGTCCAACAGGAAGTACGGCCTGTTCGTCGACAATCCGGGCAAGGTCAGCTTCGAAGTTGGCTCCGAAAAGGTCTCCCGCGTGCAGTTCTCCGTGCCGGGCGAGGAAATGAGCTACTCCGTGGTCGGCGGTGAGAATCTCAAGGCGATTCTCAACACCTACACCGACCTGACCGGCAAGGCCCCGCTGGTTCCGGACTGGAGCTACGGCCTGTGGCTGTCCACCTCCTTCACCACCGACTACGATGAGAAGACCGTGCTTGAGTTCGTCGACGGCATGGCCGAGCGCAACATCCCGCTGTCCGTGTTCCACTTCGACTGCCGTTGGATGAAGGAACTCGAATGGTGCAACTTCGACTGGGACAAGTCCAAGTTCCCGGATCCGGAAGGTCTGCTCAAGAAGCTGCATGATCGCGGCCTGAAGATCTGCGTGTGGATCAACTCCTACATCGGCCAGAAGTCCCCGCTGTTCGAGGAAGGCGCCAAGAACGGCTACTTCATCAAGAACGAAGACGGCTCCGTGTGGCAGTGGGACAAGTGGCAGGCCGGCATGGCCATCGTCGACTTCACCAACCCGGAGGCCACCAAGTGGTATCAGGGCTACCTGAAGAAGCTCGTGGCCATGGGCGTCGACTGCTTCAAGACCGATTTCGGTGAGCGCATCCCGACCGAAGGCGTCAAGTATTATGACGGTTCCGATCCGGAGCTGATGCATAACTACTACACCTACCTGTACAACAAGGCCGTCTACGACGTGCTCGTCGAGACCAAGGGCGCCGATGAGGCCATTCTGTTCGCCCGCTCCGCAACCGTGGGCGGCCAGCAGTTCCCGGTGCACTGGGGCGGCGACTGCTCCTCCAACTACCCGTCCATGGCGGAATCCCTGCGTGCCGGCCTGAGCTTCGGCATGTCCGGCTTCGGCTACTGGAGCCACGATATCGCCGGTTTCGAGGACCAGGCGAGCCCGGACCTGTACAAGCGTTGGACGCAGTTCGGCCTGCTCAGCTCCCACTCCCGTTACCACGGCTCCACCGCCTACAAGGTGCCGTGGCTGTACGGTGACGAGGCCGTCGACGTGGCCCGCGAGTTCACCGAGCTCAAGCTACAGCTCAAGCCGTATCTGCTCAAGATGGCTCAGGAGACGCACGAGACCGGCGTTCCGATGATGCGTGCCATGGTGCTCGAATTCCCGGATGACCCGACCTGCGAGGATATCGACACCCAGTACATGCTGGGCGACGACCTGCTGGTCGCCCCGGTGTTCCGCGAGGATGGCGTGGCCCGCTTCTACGTGCCGGACGACGGCACCGGCCAGGCGTGGACCAACATCATCACCGACACCGCATACGAGCCGGGCAAGTGGTACACCGAGCAGTACGACTACCATACCCTGCCGGTGTTGGCACGTCCGGGCACCGATCCGTTGCACGTGTGATCGCATACGCCGTGCATGCCGTAAATGAATGACAAGAGCGTGCGGACAAAAGGTGTGTCCGCACGCTCTTGATGCATTGTGTTGGATGCGTGGCCTACGAACTCCTCGCCATCCAACCCACGTTGACACAACAGTGTCGATGAAAGTGTACCAACCAGCTGTCGAAGAGGCCTGTGCTCCGGTGTTTGTAGGGCGGTGGCTGGCCGGTGCCTATCAGAAAGGGAAAATAGTGTTGTTGCATACGAGGCACGAAGTTGTGCCGCAAGTCATGGGAAGGAACGGCCGCCAGCGGCGCATGGGTGCGCTGCTGACCGTGGTCACGGCAATGTTCGCCGTGCTCCTCATGATGGCTGGCATGACGACACCCGCTTTGGCCGCCGAGCAGCATGCCGCGGTGACCATCAACGCCGAACGGGTTGCCGCCGGCGAATACCGGCTGACCATCACCAACAACGGCAGTGAAACCATCGTCAAGGCAACCGGTGTCACCACCGTGCCGCAAGAGATTCTCGCGGATGGCGCCGCAGCCAGCTACGCATGGCAGGTGAGCGGACTGCAATCCGGCGCATCCGCGGTCGCGCAGCAGGACGGTAAGACTCTGACCATCCACATCAAGGAGGGGTCCACTTCAGGCAAAACCAAGGAGCAGATCACAGACAACACCGCCGCAACCGTATCGACGGATACGCAGCGCAAAACAACCGACAACAAGGCCGTTAAGAAAAGTGCCGGAATCCTTGGCAGCACAGGCTCCGCGGTGTATGCGATCGCACTGATTGCGGTGGGTCTTGCAGGTGTCGGCATCTCCTGCAAGTGGGAGAACGGCCGTCTTGCCGTACGCCGTACGATTGCCGTGCTGGGAACCGTCGCCATGATTGCGGGCTGCATGTACACCGTTCCGCAACGGCAGGCATCCGCTGCGCAGCACACCGCCACAGTCCAAGGCGTCACCTCGGCGATTGCCGTGAACGGTAAGGAATATCAGCTTGCCTCCGACGTGACCATTACCTACGAGCAAGTTGCCACGTTGTCTTCCACCGAATATGCCAAGGCCATGGGCGCCGGCTGGAATCTGGGCAATTCCTTCGATGGCGTCAACACCGATCTGAGTGCCGAAGACAAGGGTGAAGAGGCCTGGGGCAATCCGAAGGTGACCCGCGAGCTCATCCATTCCGTCAAGGAGAAAGGCTACACGAGCATTCGAATTCCGATGACCGTCTACCATCGTTCCAGCGAAAACAAGGATGCGAAGGACGGCGAATACCGTTACGTCATCAACGCGGATTGGCTGAAGCGATACAAGGAAGTCGTGGATTGGGCCGTGGATGAAGGCCTGTACGTGATGATCAACATCCATCACGATTCCTGGATCTGGCTGAAGAACTGGAACGGCGACACCTCCGCCGCCGAATACCAGGAGTTCAACGACTATTGGAAACAGGTCGCCTCCTACTTCGCCGATGAACCACTGTCCGTATGCTTCGAGACCATCAACGAACCGCAGTTCGCGGATGGCGACGCGCAGGCCAAGCTCAATGCCGTCAGCAAGGCGGCATACGACATCATCCGCGCCACCGCAGGCAACGAGCAACGCATGATCGTAATTCCGACACTCGGCACCGCACATGACGACACCGCCAAACTGCAGGCGACGGTCGACTTCATCCACAAGGATCTCAAGAACGATGCGAACGTCATCGCCACCGTGCACTACTACAGCGAATGGGTGTACAGCGCCAATCTCGGTCGCACCGGTTTCGACGAATCCATCTACGGCGACGAGCGCACCCCGCGCAACGTCATCGATTCCTTCGCCGACCGCATGAATCAGTACTTCACCGAGAACGGCATCGGTCTGGTAATCGGCGAATACGGTCTGCTGGCCTATGATTCTTCCTCCGACGGCGCGCTACAGGCGGGCGAGGAGCTCAAATACTACGAGTACATGGGCACAATGGCCAACGAGAACGGCTTCTCCTATATGTTCTGGGATAACGGTTCGGGCATCGACCGCACCAGCTACCAGTGGAAGAAGCCCCTTTCCGGCAAGATGCTCGAAGCGAGCATCAACGGCCGTTCTTCCTATGCAACCGGACTGGACACCTTGTATCTCGAAGAGGATCCGACCGGCGACGTCAAGTTGCCGCTGACCTTGAACGGCAACGAATTCAAGGGCATCGAGGGACTGACTGAAGGCTCCGACTACACCTACGATGAAGCCAGCGCCACAATCACGCTCAAGCAGGGCTATCTAGCCAAGATGTACGAGGCCAAGGGTGGTTACGGCATCATCGCCGACCTGACGCTGAAGTTCTCCGCAGGTGCCGACTGGCACGAGTACGTAGTGCATTCCGGTACTCCGGCCGTGAACGCCACCGGAACCGTGACCGGCACCAAGAGTGAAGGTCTGACGATTCCGATGGCCTTCAACGGTGTCGAGCTGAAAAACATCACCGCGACCGAAAACGGTAATCGCGTCGGACCGAACTCCGGCTGGTGGCAGTACCTGCAGAACAGCGGATCGTTTAGCGTGCACTACGATTCCGCCGACCGTGCAAGCGGTACGCTGACCGTGCTGCCGGCCTTCTTCGACGACGGTTCAGTGACCGACGGCGACGTGACCTTCACGATCACGTTCCAAGACGGCCAAACGCTCGACGTCAACTTCAATATTGCCGGCGAAACGGTGGCGTTGAAGTAGGCAACATAACCGAATCCATATGACTCTCGTCGGGTGGAAGACCCACCAAGGTCTTGCACCCGACGAGAGCGTCAGCAGTACCAGAGAGGAATACGAATGACCACGGCACTTGAGTTTGTGCGCGGCCTCGGACTTGGTTGGAATCTGGGCAACACCTTCGACCCGGTTCCGCTGAACGACGAACGCAACAAGACAATCACCACCGGGGGAGTGTGGACGCCCGAAGACCAGCAGCGACTGTGGTGCAACAAGCCGTTCACCCGCGACTGCGCCTTCTTCGTCAAGGAAGCGGGTTTCGACGCCATCCGCATTCCCGTCACGTGGAAGGATTGGCAGGACCCGTACACCGGCAACGTCGATCCGGTATGGATGGCTGCCGTGCAGGAAGCCGTCGACTGGAGTTACGAGGCCGGATTGAACGTGATCGTCGACGTGCATCACGACGGCGGCAACGGCCCGTTCGGATGGATCCGTACCGCCAGCGAGGACTATCCGGGTGTCTGCTCGCGCTTCTCCGCACTATGGCATCAGATTGCGGAACGATTCCGTGATTACGATCATCATCTGATTTTCGAAGGCGGCAATGAGATCTGCTTCCCGCACGCTGCCCATCAGGACACCGCCTACGAACTGCTCAACCGGCTGAATCAACTGTTCGTCGATATCGTGCGCGCCTCCGGCGGCAACAATGCCGACCGATTCCTCCTGATCCCCGGTTACAACACCGACACCGCACTGACCTGCGACGAACGTTTCCGACTGCCGGAAGACACGGTCGACGATCATCTGATCGTGTCGATCCACTACTACTCGCCCGCCGAATTCGTGCTCGCCGAACATGACAGCGACTGGTGTACGCCGGTCGACGTGTGGGGCAGCGACGAGGAAGTGGCCGCGGTCGAAGCCGACTTCGCCAAACAGAAGGCACGTTTCATCGACAACGGCATTCCCGTGATCATCGGCGAGTACGGTCTTCTGACCGAACCCGTCGACCATAAGGATCACGACAGCAACATCAAGTGGCTGCGTACCGTCATCCGCTGCGCGCTGGCCAATGGCTCCTGCCCGATCCTATGGGACACCTCCACCAAGGAAATGCGCTTCCTCAACCGCGAAACCGGCCGTTTCTTTGACCCCGAGGTCGAAGCCATCTACCAAGAGGCGCGCACCATGTCGGTGGCACAATAACACAACCCATAACGAAGAAAGTTCCCTGCAATGACCCTTTTCAACGTAACCGAAGCCAAGCGTATCGCGTCAGGTTTCCATCCGGATCCGACCATCTGCGAAACCCCTCAGGGTACGTATTACATGGTCAACAGTTCCTTCGAATTCTTTCCGGGACTGCCCGTGTTCGAAAGCGCCGACGGCGAGCATTGGCGGCGTATCGGCAACGCAATGGACAGAGAGTCCCAGTTCCCCTATGAATCCATGGGCAACAGCCAAGGCATCTACGCGCCGACGTTGCGCTACCATGACGGCCGATACTATCTGATCGTCACCAACGTCAACAAAGGCAACATGATCCTCACCACCGACGATCCGCATAACGGATGGTCCGATCCGATCTGGGTGGAGGGATGGCCGGGTATCGATCCCAGTCTGTTCTTTGATGACGACGGTTCGGTCTACATCTGCGGCAACGAAGGTTCCGAGCCGGATGACGACGGTGAACGCGAACCCGCGGGAATCTATCTGTCACGCATCGATGTCGCCACAGGAACCGTGCTGACCAAACGTCAGCGCATCTGCGGGGGCATCACCGGATCGAATCCGGAAGGCCCGCACATGTACAAGCGCGGTGGCACATACTATCTTATGTGGGCCGAAGGCGGCACGGAATCCGGGCACATGGAGAACATCGCCCGCTCGTCCAGTCCGACTGGACCGTACGAGATGTATCCGGGCAATCCGCTGATCACCAACCGCAGCACACATTTGACCCTGCAGGCCATCGGCCACTGCGATTGCGCCCATTTCGATGCCGATCGAACCTTGATGGTGTTCCATGGCACGCGCAACAACGACGAGTATCCTGCCCAAGGCTGGCTTGGCCGTGAACCGTATGGAGTGTGGTTCACGTGGAAGGACGGTTGGCCCGATCTTGCCGACCAGTCCTACGATTGCCCTCTCGACGGTTGCGGCGAGGCCCTGGAGCATGAGATCGCATGGATCACACCGAGCATCGACAAGGCGCATCGCTTTACGATGAACGATGCGGGCTCGCATATCACCGTCACGGCCGCGCGGCAGGATTTCGGTTTGGAGGTGGGAGCGCCGATGATCGGCACACGGCAGACCGATTTCCGTTGTGCATTCACGGCGACCATCGCCGATCCGACGCAACTTGTCTCCGGAACGGCCGGCATCGCGATTTACGCGAATGCCAACCACTATATGACCATCGCAGTGCATGCCGCCGAAGCCGATACCGTCGCGATCGATGCAACCGTACACAATGCGGGTCTGATATCACGAGTCGGTGGTGTGCATGTGCCAGCGGGCGGACCGGTACGACTGATCGTCCGAGGTGACGATTACGGCTACACTTTCGCCGTCGGCACCGCTTCCGACGAAACCACGCTCGGCAATGCTCCCGGCAAAGTGCTGAGCTTCACCAACGCCGGAGGATTCACCGGAATCCTGCTTGGCGTCTATGCGCATGGTGACGGCGTCGTCGATTTCAACGAAGTGCACTATCAGGCAGGCAGTGGCGTCGCCGATGAGTAACGGCAGCTGTTGCCAAGTGAACACATACAAGATTCAGTCTGAAGAAGGAGAACCAGATGAAGCCGATTTATGACCACTTCCTGTTCGGCGGCGATTGGAACCCGGAACAGTGGCCGGAGGAGACTTGGGAGCATGACATCGAAATGCTCGAAGACGCCCATATCAACGAAGTCACCATCAACGTGTTCTCGTGGGCGCTGCTGCAGCCGGCCGAAGACCGCTACGACTTCACCATGCTCGACAAGATCGTTGCGCTGCTCGTCAAACACGATTTCAACATCGTGATGGCCACCGGCACCGCGGCCCTGCCCGGCTGGATGGTGCGCCTGCACCCTGAAATAATCCGCACCGAACAGAACGGCACTCGCCACGTGTTCGGAGGCCGACACAACTTCTGCCCGACCTCGCCGTACTTCCGCGAAGCGTCCCGCGCGCTCGCCGCACATGTGGCCGAACGCTACACCGGCACTCCGGGTCTGGTGAACTGGCATGTGTGCAACGAATACGGCGGAGGCGGCGGCCTGTGCTATTGCGACCAGTGTGCGGAATCCTTCCGCGCATGGCTCAAGGCCAAGTATGGCACCGTCGAAGTGCTCAACCAGGCGTGGTGCGCCAACTTCTGGAGCCACACCATCACCGAATGGGCCGACGTGGTGCCACCCGTCAGCTATGGCGATGGCATCGGCGACGCCAAATGCGTGGTCTCCGGCCTGCAGATGGACTATCGTCGCTTCCAAAGCCAGGCGCAGCTCGCATGCTACAAGAACGAACGTGACGCGATTCGTGAATACGATGCCGTCACGCCGATCACCACCAACCTCATGGGCACGTTCAAGGATCTCGACTACTTTGAATGGGTCAAGGAGATGGACGTGGTCAGCTGGGACAACTACCCGGGCATGGACACTCCGTCGAGCTTCACCGCCATGTGCCACGACCTCATGCGCGGCATCGGCGGCAACAAGCCGTTCATGCTCATGGAGCAGACTCCGAACCAGCAGAACTGGTTCCCGTTCTGCAAGGTCAAGCGCCCCGGTGAAGTGCGAAAACTCAGCTGGCAGGCCGTGGCGCATGGTGCCGACACCGTGCAGTTCTTCCAGATGAAGCAGTCCATCGGCGGCTGCGAACGCTTCCATGGCGCGGTCATCGCGCACGATGGCACCGAAGATTCCCGCGTGTTCAAGGAGACTGCGGCGCTCGGCGACGAACTGGCGCGCATCGGCAAGTGGATCATGGGTTCCGAGATTCGCGCGAAAGTCGCCATCATGTTCGATTGGCAGAGCTACTGGTCGCTCGAAGGCTGCGTCGGCCCGACCGCCGGCTTCTCGTATCCGAACGAAGTGCACCGTTTCTACCGCGCACTGTGGCGCCGCAACGTGCCCGTCGACATGATCGAAAGCACTACGCCGCTCGATGAGCTCAAGAAGTACGATCTGGTCATCGCGCCGGCACTCATCACCGTGCTGCCGGGCGTTGCCGAAACGTTGGAACATTACGTGTCCGACGGCGGTAGCTTCGTGACCGGCTATATGGCGGGTCTGCATGACGAGCATGATCTTGTGGTGCCGGGAGGATATCCTGGCAAGCTCCGCAGGCTCATGGGCGTATGGGTCGAGGAGATCGACGCACTCGCGCCGAACGAAACCATCGAAGTGCACGGCGACATGGTCGACGCCACGGGCGAGATCGTGGCAAGCATCATCCATCGCGAAGGTGCACGCCGGCTCGCCACCTATGGTGGCAGCGAATTCTACGCAGGCCATTCTGCGCTCACCGTCAACGATTTCGGCTCCGGCAAGGCCTACTTCGTCGGCACTCCGCTCGACGAAACCGGCATGAACGCCTTCATGGCATCAATCGTGAACGAACTGGGCTTGGGATCGATCGGCACCCCGGAAGACGTGAGTCTGTCGGTGCGCTACGCCGATGACGGTACACGCTATGCGTTCCTCATCAACAACGGCAACACCGACAAGCGCCTGTGCGTCAGCGAACTCAACGGCGGTGAGGAGCTGCTGTCGGGCGGCCGCATCGACGATGCGATCGAACTCAGGCCGTACGGCGTCAACGTCATCAAACTATAGGTGGGTGTGCGCGAGTGTCGGGGATGGTTCTACAATGAAGAAGCACCATCGGGCGAATATAGACGGGTTAGATGACGAAATGACGGCGAAGAAGCATATCCTGGCATTCGAAATCGGCACGTTCTTCACCCGTTATGTGGTCTTCGAAGACGGCCGTATGGGCATCCCCGGCACTATCGCGACGCCGGTGGACAGTGCGGAATCCTTCTATCGGGCACTCACGCACATCGCCAACAACCAACGTTTCCCGCTCGACGGCATCGCCATGAGCATGCCCGGATTCATCGATATCGACAGGCAGCTGGCCGTCACCGCTGGCGCGCTTGGCATGCTGTATAAGCATGAAATCGGCAAAGAGCTGCAGAAATATCTCGATAATCCGGTGCCGACATGGATGGAAAACGATGCGAATTGTGCTGCGATGGCGGAGAAACTCAGTGGCAATGCCGTCAAGCTCGATGATTTCGCGCTGATCACCATCGATTCCGGCGTCGGCGGCGCCCTATTCCTTGACGGCAAGATTCGACGCGGCAAGGATTGGCGCGCCGGCGAGCTCGGTATGATGATTCCGAATTATGAAAACGGAGGGTTTCAGACCCTGCAAAACTATCTGTCCACCATCGTGCTGGCCGAAAGCTATGCGGAGGAATTGGACGTGCCTTCCGGGTCCATCGTGCCGGCGACGTTGTTCCACAAGCTGGATGACCCGCATGTGCGCAAAATCGTGGATCAATGGATCGACTATCTTGCCATTGCCGTGTTCAACATTACCGCGGTCGCCGATCCCGAATGCGTGCTGTTGGGCGGAGGCGTCTGCCGTGAGCAGCAGCTGTTGCCGTTGGTCAATGCGGCACTTGACAAGATTCCAGCATGGGATTCGTTCCGCACGTCCGTGAAGCGTTGCCGCCACACCAACAACGCCGGCCTGATCGGAGCCTACTACGCCTTCGAAACCGAAGTCGATGGCTTGGAGAAAGTGCCGATTCGCTGATTGCCGCCGTGCAACGCCGTTGTGCTCCGAATGTCACTTCAGCGTGCCGCCAAACCGTGAGAACCGGCATGCGTACCACAGTTCCGCGGTAGTGCCCGGATCGTTCAGATCGGCACCCAGCTCCTTGCCGATGACTCCCAGATATTTGGTCAGCGTATGCCGATGCATGCCGGCCATCCGCGCGGCCTCTTCGGTCCTGCCGCGGCTTTGCAGCCATGCCCACAGCACGTCGATGGCACGTACCTGCGTGCCTGAATCCGTTTCGTCGCTTGACGATTCCGTTGCTGGTGAGGCTTTCGTCGTTCGTGCCGTTCCCGCCTTGGTGTGCGGTCCGGTTGATAGGTCGAACGTGAGATTCGCAATCGGCGCGAGTTTGAGATCCGCGAACGCACGCATCAGCGACGGCTCCACCACGCCTTCCAGCGTCGCACCGCCCTCGCCGTCGCCGTACTGTACCAGCGCCTTGCCGCTGGTCAGTGCCTCCGCGCCCGCCTGATATGCCTCATGTCGCGCACGGGGCATATCGATCCAGGTCGCACCTGAGGATTGGCCCACGGTCAGTCGACCCGTGCGGGTCAGCTGCTGCGTCCACATCGCCGCATTCGATTGCGACACGATCGCCCACATATCGCCGTCCACAATGCCGAACACCACACGATTGTCGTTCTTCGCCACCGTACGTCGGAACGGCTCGAACAGCCGGCCGGCATCCTCCAACGCATCCTGCTGTCCGATAATGCGCAATACGGCCAACGGTTGCACCGGCAGCCCGTTCCATACGTCGTCCGCGAAACGACGCACCGATTGCGATTCGCCTTCCAGGCACAGCCTGGTCATGCTGGAGCGCAGGTGCGTGAGCGCACGATTGGATGCCGCTTCGCTGTTCACGGCCAAAGACAACAGTGAAGCGGCTTCCGCCACCAACGGATGGTCGATGGCGCCGCGCTCGCCTTTACGACCCGCGACCAGATAGCCCAGTGTCTGTCGGTTGGGAGAGGCTACATGAAAAATCGCAATGTCGTAGCCTTTCGCCACCGTGAACTTCGCCTCGCCGAGTACGCTGAACGCGAGCACGTCGCTTAAGGAGTCCATGTCGACCGGCAGCGTGTGATGGGAAGATTCAATGATGCCGCCCGCCGGATTGAGCAGTGCGGTCCAGCCGCCGATCAGTTCGGCCAGACGCGAGATGATCGTGCTCACCGGATCGAGCGAATGCACGCTACGGAGCAGCCGTTGCTGATTGCGGTACATTCGTTCCACGTTGCGATGCGTATCATCGGAGATGCCGCGCGCAATAGTTTTGGAGATGGCGATGAACGGTGTCGCCAATGGCACTGTAAACAAGGGCAGGCCGACCGCTTCGCATTGATAGATGAGCCATTGCGGCACATGTTCATGCTGGATGCCCAAACCGAATCCGACTCCACGTGCGCCAATCTCCGCAAGACGGGAGGCATATTCTCGATGAGCCGCGTCGGGCGTGCCGTCCGGCATTACCAGACCAGTGGTCAGTAACAGCTCGCCGCCCTCCAGATATGTGGTTGGGTCGGCTGATTCGGATACCTGCACCCATGAGATGGGGGAGTCCAGCGTCGCGCCGGAACCTTCCACAGCCAGTCGTAGGTTGAGGGAGCGTTGCTCAAGCAGATTGCGTACGGTAATCGCCATGGCTTCAGATTAGCTGTCCGACAGCGAATCATAACGGATTCGTCTATATTTTGACGATATTTTCGACAACTCGTCTATAACAAATTATGGGCAAACTTTCTAACGTGACAACCAACAGTGATGAGGAACGGATCGAAAGGAAGCCATCATGTCAGTCCCACAGGTAGCACGCAAGATCGTCACCGCCATTCCGGGCCCGAAGTCCGAAGCCCTCAAGGCCGAACATACCCGCTATGTCAGCGCCGGCGTCGGCCAGGGCATGCCGGTGTTCGCCGAGACCGCAAGCGGCTCCACCATCACCGACGTGGACGGCAACCGCTTCATCGATCTCGCTTCCGGCATCGCCGTGACCGGCGTCGGCAACTGCGCGCCGGAAGTCGTCGCGGCCGTGCAGGAGGAAGTGGCTAAGCTCACCCACACCAACTTCGCCACCACCCCGTACGCCAACTACATCGAGGTGTGCAAGAAGCTCGACGAACACACTCCGGGCGACTTTGCCAAGAAGAGCGTACTGGTCAACTCCGGCGCCGAAGCCGTTGAGAACGCCATCAAGATCGCCCGCAAGTACACCGGCCGCTCCGCCATCGTAGTGATGGAGAATGCGTTCCACGGCCGCACCAACCTGACCATGGCCATGACCACCAAGTCCATGCCGTACAAGCAGGGCTTCGGTGCGTTCGCCCCCGACGTCTTCCGCGTACCGTTCTCCTATCCGTTGCGCGACGACTTCGGTGCGGACGGTGCGGCCGCCGCGAAGGCCGCCGCCGCGAAGATCGAGTTGCTGGTCGGCTCCGCCAACGTGGCCGCCGTGATCGCCGAACCGATTCAGGGCGAAGGCGGCTTCATCGTGCCGGCCGAAGGCTTCCTGTCTGGATTGGCCGAATGGGCTCACGCGCATGACGTGCTGTACATCTCCGACGAGATTCAGGCAGGCTTCTGCCGCTCTGGCAAATGGTTCGCCTGCGAGTACGACGGCGTCGTTCCTGACCTGATCACCACCGCCAAGGCACTCGGCGGCGGCATGCCGATTGCGGCCGTGACCGGTCGCGCCGAAATCATGGACGCCGTGCAGCCTGGCGGCATCGGCGGCACCTACGGTGGCAACCCGGTCTCCTGTGCCGCTGCGCTCGCTGCAATCGGCATTATGGAGGAGCGGGATCTGCCGGCAAAGGCCGCACATATCGGTGAGGTCGTCGAATCCGTACTCGGTCCGCTGGTCGACGAAGTGCCGGCGGTGGCCGAAGTACGCGGCCGTGGCGCCATGATCGGTGTCGAATTCGTCAAGCCGGGCACCATGGAGCCGAATAAGGAGCTGGTCGGCCGCATCGCCAAGCGCACCATCCAAGAAGGTCTGATCATGCTGACCTGCGGCATCAACGGCAACGTAATCCGCTTGCTGCCGCCGCTGGTCATCACCGATGACGAGCTGAACGAAGCGCTGGCGGTACTCAAGGAGATCATCGTCGAGGAAAGTGCCAAGTAAGTACGCAATCGTTGCGGGCGAACGAAATCGCCGATAACGAACCCTCAAGCAAACAGGCATAGAGTTGGCTGCAATCGCCGGAATGGGCGCGGTTGCAGCCAACGTTTTGGAAAGGACGCATCATGAAACTGTTGACGGTCGGCCCCGACAACATCTACACCTACGATACGGTCAAGGAATTCTTCGCATCGTTCGAACTCGGACCGAAGGACCTGCTGGTCAGCATCGAAGTGATCTACAAGCAGTTCCTGGAACCGTATGCAAACGGTGCGAACGTGATTCTTGTCGACAAGTACGGCGCGCAGGAGCCGACCGATGTGATGATCGACGAATTCATCGCGGATGCGGGCAAATTCGACTATGACCGCATCGTGGCAGTCGGCGGCGGTGCCGTCATGGACATGTCGAAGGTCGTGGCGGTGGCCGGCGGTGCCTCCATCGACGACGTAATCGACCATCTGCCCGACTTCAAGCGCTCCGTACGCCTCGTGCTCGTGCCGACCACTTGCGGCACCGGTTCGGAGGTCACCGAAATCGCGGCCATCAATCGTACGCGCCTAGGTTGCAAGGCCGGAATCGCAGGCCCTGAGATGTTCGCCGACGATGCCGTGCTCGTGCCGGAGCTGCTCTACGGACTGCCCGATCACGTGTTCGCCACCAGCTCGCTCGACGCGCTCGTGCACTCCGTGGAATCCACGCTTTCGCCGAACTCCACGCCATACACGCGCATGTTCGGCTATGAGGCCATGAAGATGATCATCTCCGGCTATAAGGCCGTTGCCGAAGCCGGTCCCGCCGGTTCGCCGGAGCGCCGCGCCAAGCGCAACGAACTGATGCGCGACTTCCTGATCGCCTCCGACTATGCGGGCATCAGCTTCGATACCGGCGGGTGCGCTGCCGTGCATGCGCTGAGCTATCAGCTGGGCGGAAAATATCATGTGCCCCACGGCGAATCCAACTACGCCATGTTCACCGGCGTGCTACGCAACTATATGGAGATCAAGCCGGAAGGCGAGATCCTTAAGATGAACCAGTTCATCGCCGACATTCTCGGCTGTGACGTGGCCGATGTGTATGATGCGCTGGAGACGCTTATCAACAAGCTGTTGCCGAAGAAGGCGCTGCATGAGTACGGTGTGACCGAACAGGATCTACCGGAATTCGCCGATCGCGTGATCAAGACGCAGGAGCGACTCATGAAGAACTGCTTCGTGCCGCTCGATTACGATCGCGTGCTCAAGATCTTCAAGGAGCTGTACTGATTTTCTTGGGTTGCGGCGTGATACGTCCGTAGCGTGTACAGAGGCGGATTGATTTCGAGGTGGTGCCGTTTTCTTGGGCTCCCTACTGGGGGTACCGGGGATGGCACCACCTCGGTTTTCAACGTAAGGTTGATCATTCCCGTTCACATGATCGCAATGGGATTCTGCTGGCCGGTATGTGAAATTCCGGCATAAGGGCGCATATGCCCGTGTATTATCGGGCACAGACACGGGGGCCGCAAGGCTGAGAGGAAGCATCCGCTTCGACCGTTTGAACGTATACCGGGTAATGCCGGCGCACGGACGTCTCTCTTGTTTCCCGTGCCTTTATGCATGTCGTAGGCGGTGCATCCGTCGGCGGCATCACTAAGGAAAGGAAAATCATGACCATTCACGTACCCGAAGCGCTGGAGCCGGCGCGCGGCGACTACGCTTGGTTGGGCGCGGAGTCGGACTCCGTCGCCGACCGGATGTACATGCTGAATACCGAGGATTGGCGAGAAGCCATCAACTCGCGTTTCGTCAACGAGCTGTTGGATGACACCCTGCCGGAAGAGATATTGAAATCATATTTGATTCAGGATTTCAAGTTCTACAACAACGGCATGATGGCCCGGCTCATCAAGTTGGCTCCGCGTCAGGAAACCAAGGACATGCTCGCCGCCCAGTCGCAATGGTTCGCGGACAACGAGGCCACGTATTTCCAGCATTTCCTCGAGGCCTACCACGTCAGCCAGCAGGAGTATGACGACACCGAACAGACCCAGGCGAACAGAGATTACGGTGCGTACCTCGATACGTTGTCCGATAAGAGCTGGCCGGAACTGATCACCGCGATCTGCTGCATGGAATGGCTGTATCTCGCATGGGCCAAGCGCACGGTCGACGCCGGGGTCGTGCAACAGGTCCCGGCACACAAGGGATGGGTCGACTTGCACGAAGGCGCGCATTTCCGCAAATGGGTCGGCGATCTCATCGCGCTGGTCAACGAATACTGCTCCATCGACGGTCCGGAAGCCGAGGTATTCCGCACTATCGTGCATCTGGAACGCCGCTTCTTCGACGATTCCTACCCACAGGACTGATTCTGCGGGACATCCCGTATCGGTTTCAGTGGGTAGCGTATATGAGATGCAACGTGTTCTGATATGCGCGGAATCCATCCGGACTGCTGTGGGGCCATCGGGCCGGTGGCCCCACAGCAGTCCGGATGTACTGATTTTCTTGGGACGCTACGAGATTCACAGGTAAAATGGAAGGCCAGCGTCATGGTGTCGGCGGAACTAGCCTTCCGCTACATTACTCAGAACATGAGCATGATCAAGGATTCCTGCTTCTTGCTTGTAGTCGCGTTTGAGGGGGCCAGCGCGCCGCAATCGATGGTGGCTTTGGCGTGTGTATTGTTGAGATCTGCTACCAGATCACCGCATAGTAATGATGTGTTGGTGGAAGCCAGCACACGTTGTTCATGACTGATAAGTGCGGCGGGACGGTCGAGCCGAAGCAGCTGTTCGCATACTTCATGTTCTAAGGTGGCGGCGCTGAGGTCCAAACCGGCCACGCCTGCGAAGTGGTGGTCCACATAGAAGGGGCGGCTGAGAGTCAGGGTGAATTCGTTGGAGCAGATGTAGTCGATATATGGACCGGTGATGTGCAGTCCGTCGGTGTTCTTCGGGCCGGTCCACCAGTCTTGGACAGTGAAATTGTAGAACGATGCCGACTGGGGATTGTCGGAAATGCGCAATGGACGGATTGTTGCCTGATTAGTTTGATTCCAACGTGAGGTCCACCAACAGGAGTGCCATGGAGCATCGGGCAGAAAATCCGGGGAGGGAATCAGACCCGCACCGATGATTCTGCGATCCTGTTCCAAGGCGGGATGTGTGAGGCGTTCGGCGAGTGAATCGAACTCTTGCTTGTTGATAATGGAGTGCGCGGTCTGCCTGGTGATCTCCATCTCCCAATCATGTAGCGTCTTTGCGTAGACGTTGAACAGGTCGTGAATCTGGTGGGACACCTCAATGGGAGTGGTCGGCGATAGCGTGTTTTCGACGTGCTGCTGCTGTAGGGCGAGTTTACGTTCGACCAGCCATGAAAAACCGACCTTGATGATGTCGGTGATGCGCCGTTCGAAGAGCTGATCCTGATTGGTGGAAAGCAGGTGTGCCGCGTACTTGTATTGCTTTGCCAGAAAGTCGATTTGCTCTTTGTCTGCAAAACGGAGCCAGAGCAGATGCTTGAGTTTGTCTTGCAGGTCTATCAGGGAATTCACCAAGTGCGGTGATGTGGTTGCCGCTGCGATTTCGATATGCAGCTGCATTTCATGATGACCATGCGTGAGATAGTTGTCATTTTCCGTTCCTGCGGTTTCCAGATCATTGACCAGGGATTGAATGGCTTCCAGAATGGCATTTCTTTCGCGTGCGGACGCCTCTTCGGTGGCTAGCCGTGCCGAGCTTGACACCAGTGCGATATATAGTGCGCGATGATCCTTGATCTCCATGGTAGGCATGCTCAACAGATTGGATTCCAGACGCTGGATGTTACGTGACGGACTTGATGTGATGAAACTTCCACCGTCACGTCCTCTTCTGGTCTCCACCAGATCTTCGGAACGTAGCTGTTCCAATGCCTCGCGTGTGGTGATGGGGGAGACTGCGAACATGTGGGCCATCTCGCTCTCTCCGGGAAGCTTTTCCCCGTTTTTCAGCATTCCCGATTCGATGGCCTGAGTCAGGCGTTCCGTGATAAGTTCCGCCTTGGTGGTCTCGTCTAGCGGTTGAAAGATGCTCATACGGCCAAGGGGTGTATTCATATCTAGCAGTGTAGCAATGATTTCGGGAAGTTTATGGTGTTTTCTTCCATGTAATATGCGAGCCACATTTTTTAAACATATAAAACTATATGATTCAAATGATAAAAAGGAAGGTTTATAATGGACGCAATTACAATTACTGACGTCACCAAAAGATTCGGCTCTTTCCTTGCCATTGACAATCTTGATATGTCCATTAGGGAAGGCGAGTTTTTCTCCATGCTCGGCCCCTCCGGTTCAGGAAAGACCACAACGCTTCGTCTCATCGCAGGATTCGAGAAGCCGACCAGCGGAACCATTGAACTCGCCGGGGAGAATGTGACTGACAAGGCTCCGTTCGAGCGCAACGTGAATACCGTGTTCCAGGACTATGCGCTGTTCCCGCATATGAGCGTCGTTGACAACGTGGCGTACGGTCTGAAGGTGCATGGGGTCGATCATGCGGAACGTTACGATCGCGCCCACAAGATGCTCGATCTGGTACAGCTCGATTCCAAAGCGAATAACAAACCAAGGGAGCTTTCCGGAGGACAGCAGCAGCGCGTGGCCCTGGCCCGAGCGTTGGTGCTTGAACCAAAGGTGCTGTTGCTTGACGAGCCGCTGTCGGCATTGGATATGAAACTGCGCCAGCAGATGCAGGTGGAGCTCAAGCAACTGCAGCGAGACCTGCACATTACCTTCGTATTCGTCACCCATGATCAACAGGAGGCCATGGTGATGAGCGACCGAATCGCGGTCTTCAACAAGGGTCGCGTGCAGCAGATAGGCACTCCGGCGGAGATCTACAATCATCCGGCGAACAGTTTTGTTGCGAGCTTTGTGGGAACAATGAATTTCATTCCGGAAACGATTGTTATGGCGAACGGGTTCTCTGCCGGTAGCTATACCGTACGTCCGGAACGTATCGTCTTCGTCGATGCTGACGACGATCCCGATATGGTCACGGTCGAGGGACAGGTGACTGATTGCATCTACTTGGGTACGGAATATCGAATTCTTATCAAGCTCGCGACTCGTGAAACATTCACGGTCGTACGTCCTGTAGGCGAGACGGTACCGGAGAGGGGGGAGAACATCAGACTCGCATGGCGTAAGAACGATCAGATTCTACTGGAGGAGCACTGATTCCGCAGTGGATCGATGCGAAAGAGAGGAAGCATCATGAGCAAGAACAACAAACACATCATCAAGCGGGCCACGGCCCTGGTATTCGCAGCCGCAGGTGTCATCGCGATGACGGGTTGTGGCGCGACAAGCGCGGGAAGCAGCACGAATGGCGGTACGGCCGTGCAAAAACTCGGCGAAGCGGAAGGTGAAGTCTCGATCCTGGCATGGCCGGGCTACGTGGAAGACGGTTCCGACGATCCGGATGTGGATTGGGTATCCGAGTTCGAGCAGGATACCGGTTGTCAGGTGACGTCGAAGACCTACGGCACCAGTGATGAGGCGTACAACCTCATCAAGACATCGGACAAGTACGATGTGGTCGCGGCATCAGGCGACCTTACACTACGACTGATCAACAGTGGGCTGGTGCAGCCTGTTAATACCGATCTCATCCCCAATTACAAGGATGTGTACAGTTTCTTGAAGAACCGTGATTTCAACACGGTGGACGGCAAGAGCTATGGCGTGCCCCACGGTTACGGCGCGAATTTGCTGATGTACAACAAGTCTGATTTCTCCAAGGAACCGACTTCCTGGGACGTGGTGTTTAACCAGTCCAAAGCCAGCCAATTCAGCGGCAAGGTTACTGCATATGATTCCCCGATCTACATCGCCGATGCGGCGATCTATCTGATGGCCCATAAGCCTGAACTGAAGATCAAGAATCCGTATGCCCTAGACGAGGATCAACTTCAGGCCGCGGTTGATCTGCTCAAGGAGCAGAATGAGAACGTTGGCGAGTACTGGTCCGATTCTCTTAAGCTTGCCCAGGCCTTCCAGAGCGGTGACACTGTGGTTGGCACCGGTTGGCAGGTGGTGTACAACCAACTTGACTCTTCAAAGTTCGGTATCACCACTCCATCCGAAGGCGTTACCGGATGGAGCGATACGTGGATGATTTCTTCCAAGACCAAACACACCACCTGCGCCTATAAGTGGTTGGATTATATCGATAGTCCGAAGGCCAATGCTCAGGCCACTGAATACTTCGGTGAGGCTCCGGCCAACAAGAATGCCTGCCAGTATGCTTCCGACGGTAAATTCTGCGATGTTTATCATGCCGGAGATGAGGAGTTCGAGAAGAAGATCTGGTACTGGAACACTCCGATCAAGCAGTGCATCGACGGTCGTACGGACGTCAAGTGCACCGATTATACCGAGTGGACCAAGGCCTGGCAGGAAATCAAGGGCTGACCATCATGAAACAGCGAGCGAAAAAGCCTGTTTCCTCGTTCCTCTACAATCATCCGACACTGCACCGTTGGGCATTACTCGTTCTGCCGGTCGGTTGGATGGCGTTGGTGTACGTCGTCGCCTTGATTGCCTTGCTCATCACGGCACTGTGGTCAGTCAACGAGTACACCGGCGCGGTGGAGATGACTTGGACCTTCGATAACCTCATCCAGGCGTTTACCGATAGCCTGTACCTTACGGTGACCGAACGTACATTGTTCATCGCGGTGTTGGCGACGGTCATCGACATCGTTCTGGCGTTCCCGATTGCCTTCTACATGGCGCGGATGGCGTCGCCACGCGTGCGCAAGTTGTTGGTGATACTCGTCTCTACGCCGTTATGGGCTGGCTATCTCGTCAAAGCATATGCTTGGAGATCGGTGTTGTCCGGTTCGGGTGTGCTTGACATGATATTGCGGCCATTCGGCGGCCACTCGCCCGGATATGGTTTGTTCGCGGTGATTCTTGTGGAGGTCTATCTGTGGCTTCCCTACGTGATCACCCCAATCTACACGGCGTTCGAGCAGGTTCCCGAATCCTTGTTGGAAGCGTCGAGCGACTTAGGTGCACGTAGTGGCGTTACCATTCGCAAAGTACTGCTGCCAATGATTGTGCCGGGTGTGGTCGCCGGTTCCATCTTCAGTTTCTCGCTGTCGTTGGGTGACTACATTGTGGCCGGCATCGTAGGAGGAAAAACACAGGTTCTAGGCAATATCATCTACACCGATGTCGGCGTCGCCAACAATTCCCCGATGGCTGCCGCCTGTGCGCTCATTCCGATCATCATCATCGGCGTGTATCTCATGTTGGTCAGCCGTACCGGTGCTCTGAAACGTCTGTAGTCAGGAGGTATGGCAATGGAATTGAAGAAATCCACAAAAGTGTTGTTCGGCATCGCCGCAGGCATTGTGCTGCTGTTCATCTACGCGCCACTGGCTGTGGTGCTGATCAATTCGGTGAATGGCGATGCCACTTTGGCATGGCCTGTGCGTTCCGTCACGTTCGAATGGTGGGGGAGGGCATTCCATTCGGCAGGATTGCTGAGTGCGGCGCTGACCAGCTTCGGCGTGGCAATCGTCGCCACCATCGTCTCGCTGATTCTTGGCACGCTGTGCGCGCTTGCATTGCAGCGATACGACTTCTTCGGCAAGAGCGCAATCAATATGCTGGTCATTCTGCCGATTGCTTTGCCGGGCATCGTCACTGGTATCGCATTGAATAATGCCTTCACCACCATGGTGGGTATCAAACTATCGATGTTCACGTTGATTGTCGCGCATGTGACATTCACCATCGTTACGGTCTACAACAACGTGTTTGCCCGTCTTGGGCAGCTCGGACAGCACACGGAAGAGGCTTCCGCCGACTTGGGCGCCGGTGTCTGGACGACATTCAGGCTGGTCACTTTCCCTCGTATCAAATCCTCACTGTTTGCTGGCGGTTTGTTGGCGTTCGCGTTAAGTTTCGACGAAATAGTGGTGACGACGTTCACTGCCGGGCAAGATATCACCACGCTGCCGATCTGGATCATGAACAACATGTTCCGCCCTCATCAGGCCCCGGTCGTTTCCGTGGTCGCGGTAATCATGGTGGTCATTTCCCTGGTGCCGTTGTGGCTATCACAACGGGTTACATCGGATATCGACTAAGAGCAGAAGGAGCAAGTCATGTCACATTATGCGGTAACAAACCCCGCGACCGGCGAGGTGGAGGAGACCTTTGCCACTTATTCCGACGAGCAGGTGGAAACCGCGCTCGATGGGGCTCAGATTGCGTTCGAGCAGTGGGGGCGAACCTCAAGCAAGGCGGAGCGTTCCGCGTTGCTGCGAAGGGTCGCTGATCTGTATGAGGAACGCAAGGAAGAACTGGCGGACATCATTCATCACGAAATGGGCAAGCTTCCCGAAGAATGCTTGGCCGAAGTGGAGTTTTCCGGTGCGATTTACCGTTATTACGCGGATAACGGCGAGTCCTTCCTTGAAGATGCTCCGATTCAACGCGAGGCCGAAGGCTCGGCCGTAATCCGCAAGTTGCCGATAGGCCCGTTGTTCGGTGTCATGCCGTGGAACTACCCGTACTATCAGGTTGCCCGATTTGCGGCGCCGAATCTTATGCTCGGCAACACCATTCTGCTTAAGCATGCTTCCCTGTGCCCGAAATCCTCGGCGGCCATGGAGCGGATCTTCCTGGATGCGGGCTTCCCGAACGGTGCGTTCACCAATCTGTACATCACCAACGAACAGTCTGCGGCCGTTATTGCAGATCATCGTGTTCGCGGCATAAGCCTGACAGGTTCCGAGCGTGCCGGGGTGGCTATCGCCTCTGAAGCGGGGGCTGCGCTGAAGAAGGTGGTATGTGAGCTTGGCGGTTCCGATCCGTTCATTTTGCTGAGCACTGATGATATGGATGCCACCGTCGCAGCTGCCATCGGGGGACGGTATGAGAATTGCGGGCAGATCTGCAATGGCGCGAAGCGTTTCATTGTTGTGGATTCTCTGTATGACGAGTTCCTCAGTAAGTTTGCCAAAGCATCCGAAAAGCTTGAGTTGGCGCCGTTGTGTTCCAAGGCCGCTGCCAAGCATCTCGCCGAACAGGTGCACGAGGCCGTTGAATCGGGCGCCACATTGGCATTGGGAGACGGTGTGAATGACGGGGCTTATTTCCGCCCAGCTATTCTTACGGATATTCCTGAAGAATCTCCGGCGCGGTATGAGGAGTTCTTCGGACCGGTGGCGCAGTTCTACCGTGTGAAAGATGAGACCGAAGCCGTGAAAGTCGCCAACGATACGGTGTACGGTCTTGGCTCATATGTCTTCACCACCGATCCTGAACAGGGTGAACGTGTGGCTAACGCTCTGGAAACCGGTATGACCTACATCAATGAAGTCGGTGCTGATTCCTGCGAGCTGCCGTTTGGCGGTGTGAAGAATTCGGGCTATGGGCGTGAACTGGGAGCGTTGGGGATCAACGAATTCGTTAACCTCAAACTCATCAGCACCTCCACTCCGGGTAGGTTCTAGCCAAGCCGCTGAAACCCATCCAAGCAGGTTGCCTACTGCCGTGCCGAAAGCGTCTTCGGTAGCAGGCAACCTGCGCTGGCGCTCTCGTATTCGCTCGGATCGGTGTATCCGGCCCATTCGCTCGGCGGGAAGATGATGTCGGAAATCGAAATCCACTGCTCAAGCAGGTTCATTGAATCGTCGCCCAGCCAGCGGTACTGCAGACCGTCCATCGCGCTCATGGCAAGCGTGTACAGGTCGTAGAAGCGCTCCTCGTCGACGTACTCCGGCAGTATCCAATTCATGGAGCAGATCATTTCCCAGTTGCGCATATGGCGGCCGATGAAGAAGCTGTGTGCCGGGTGTTCCGAGCTGAGCGCCTCACCGTTGAGTACGGAATAGAGTTGCACCATTTCCGGACGCTGCAGGTTATAGCGAACGATGTTCAGGCAATATCGGGGATAATAGTAGACGCGATGTCCGTCAGCGTCGATCACCGCAGCGGTCACGGCATTGTATTCATCTGCATCCGGAGTGTCATAGCCTTCGGAAAGCACCATGTTGAGCAGATCGTCTTTCGAGGAGATGTAGTGGTAGAGTGCGGCTTCGGTGATGCCGAGCTCGTCTGAGATATCCTGCAGCGACATACCCCAGAACCCTTTGATGGCGATGATCTTGGCTGCGGCCTGCAGAATCTGCAGATGCCGCTCTTCCTGACTCATGCGCTTGCGTTTTTCAAAGGTTTTCTTTGACGTGGTGTCACGTGCGGTGATGCTGGTGCTGGAGGTGTCCGGGCCAGAGCCGGATTGGGCTTCCAAAAACTGAGACCACGCTGCAACGCTCATTGCCCCTCCTCCTTTGCAAAATGGCGCGAAGATTGCCGGATGACGCATTCGTCAATTCTTTTGATTATATCCGAAATCCGTCGAAATACTTGAAAATCTACGCAAGACAAGACTACAAATTTTGTAGGACAGTATGCTTACGGCATCATGGATGATGACCATCTCGTGATAAGGGGTGTTGATGGCGGGAATCAAAGATGTTGCGGTGCGCGCGGGGGTCTCCATCAGTACGGTTTCGTATGTGATGAGTGGCAAGCGTTCGGTGCGGAATGAAACCAAGATCAAGGTGATGCAGGCCGCCCGCGAGCTGAACTATTTTCCCAATGCCGGTGCCCGCATGCTGCGTGGGGAAAGAACGCGGCTCGTCGCGCTGAGTTCTCCGATGAGTGACGAGACGGCATATGGCGATTGGTCGCCGGTCTTTTTCGGGGTGGCCCGTCGCCTGCGCCATTATGGCTATGACGTGTTGTTGCTGATGGGTGAGGATGAGAACGAGGAGTTGGTGCGCATGTCCGACTCCGGTTTGGTGGATGGAGTACTGCTGTTGGATGTTGCGATGAGCGACCCGCGTGCCCGCGCGGCGAAGACATCCCGGGTGCCAGTCGCATCGATTGGATGCCCTGACGATTTGGATGGAGTCTATGCGGTGGATTTGGATTTCGAGCAGATGGGGGAGATGGCGGTACAAAAACTGATGAAGGCCGGGCATCGTCATGTACTGTTTCTCGGTGCGAACTCCCATGCATACGAGCAGGGCGTGAACTTTCTGATCCGTACGCGTGATTCGGTGCGGATCTGTGCTGAGAAGGCCGGTATGCGGCTGACGTGCGATGTAATCGATACCGGTGACGCTGATGAGATGGAATGTGTGGTTGAAAGGGCCTTTGCTTCGGATCCGCGGATAACTGCGGTGCTCGGGCAAGTTGGATTAATCGCGATGTCGAATCTCAAGTCGGCCTTGCAATCGCGTGGTTATGACATTCCGAAGGATATCTCCGTCATCCAGTTGGGTGCCTTCGGTCAGGCGTCAGTGATGAATCCACCGCTTGATGAGATTCCGCTGAGGCCATACGCCACCTGTGCCCGTGCGGTGGATGTGTTGATGGAGATCATCGAGGGGAAGCGTCGGATGTCCGAGCAGGGGACAAAGGAGCTGATTGCGGTGAAGTATTTGAGTCGAGGTTCGGTGCATGACGTTTCGAAAGGTGTGTGATATTTCTCTGCCCGTGAAGGAAGGCGGCGCAATCGAATGTGCCGCAAGCTTTTTTGTCGAAAATCGTCGAAACGATTCGACAATGAAGGATAAGGCCTTGTACCCTGAAATCGTAAACGTCCACGGCATGGTGAGGAAGCCATAGGACGAGCAAATGCAGGGTTGCTTGGATACGCGCATTCGCGGCGGTTACGCGCGATTTACGACGGAATCGTCATGATTGTGGACGTTTGCATGCTCGTGACAATAGCTACGAAAGGACAAGGTGAGGGAAGATGCGTAGTGTCGGAAGAAAACTCGTCGCGGCGTGTGGCGTGCTTGCCATGGCATGCACGATGGCGGCCTGCGGCGGTGACACCGCAAGCGATGCCGATGACAATTCGCTGATGACGGTCGAGGTGTTCGACCAACTGGCGAACTATCAGGGCGAGCAGAAGGGCTGGTTCGCCAAGGTCATCAAGGACAAGTTCAACATCAAGCTCAATATCGTGGCTCCGAACGTCGCAGGCGGCGGCAACACGCTGTTCGATACCCGCGCGGCTGCAGGCAATCTGGGCGACATTGTGATCATCGGCTCTGGCAGCGGTCAGGCCGAAAAAGTGGTCAAGTCCAAACTCGTCACTGACCTGAGTTCGTATATCAAAAACACCAAGTATCTCAAGACTTATCAGGGGGCCATCGATCAGTTGACGAAGGATGCCAACCAGGAGAGCGGTATGTGGGGCATTCCGACCTCGGTATCATCCTTGTCTCCGACCGAGTCCAGCGAAGGTGTCGAACCGACTTTCGGCCCGTTCGTACGTTGGGATTACTACAAGGAGATCGGCTACCCCAAGGTTGCCACGCTTGAGGATCTGCTCCCGGTCCTCAAGCAGATGCAGGACAAGGCGCGCGAAGAGACCGGCAGCGATGACGTCTACGCGCTGAGTCTGTTCAAGGATTGGGACGATCAGGCCATGCAGAATGGCTTCCAGCTTCCGGCGTTCTATGGCTATGCCGAAGGGACCGGTTACGTGATGAGCAATGCCGACGACACGGATGCTCAATCGCTAATCGACGAGAATGGCGTTTACGTGCGTGCGCTGAAGTTCTATAACAAGGCCGAGCAGATGGGCCTGGTTGATCCGGAATCCACCACGCAGAACTACGACACCATGTATTCCAAGTACAAGGAAGGCAAGATCCTGTTCTCCTTCTGGCCTTGGCTCGGCCAAGCGGCCTATAACACGGACGCCCATAAGAAGGACGGTAAGGGTTTCATGATGCTGAGCATCGATGACATGAAGATCGCATCCAAGGGCGCCCAGCCGAACGGCACCACCACGTTCATCGGCGTCGGAGAAAAAGCCAAGAACAAGGAACGTCTGGTCAAATTCATTGATTGGCTTTACTCGCCTGAGGGTATCCAAGCTGCGGGTTCCCAGACCAATGGCGCTGCCGGGTTAAAGGGTCTGACCTGGGACATCAAGGACGGCAAACCGGTACTTACCGATTTCGGTGTCAAGGCCATGGGCGGCGAAAGCGTCAACGTTCCGGAGGAGTATGGCGGTGGCGGTTACTCCGACGGCGCATCCCAGTTGAACGTCTCCACCGTGCTCAACAAGGACATCGATCCGAGAACCAACGCGCCGTACAACTATCAGATGTGGGATTCCGAACTCGCCAAGCGTGATACCGCACTCGACAAAGATTGGCAAGAGCATATGGGCGGTGCGCGCACGACCATGGAGTATCTGGAGCAGAGTGGCAAACTCGCGGTCATTCCGGGCGCCTCGTACACCACTCCGGATGAAGACTCCGTGATCTCCACCACCCGTGGACAGCTGAAGACCGCCGTGGTGAACGCCTGCTGGCAGGCAGTGTTCTCCAAGAGCGATGACGAGTTCAACTCCATCTGGAGCAAGATGCAGAAAGAGGTTGACGGTCTCGGTTACAAGAAGGTCTATGACGTCGACATGAAGAACACCAAGGATATGTTCAAGGCGCGTCAGGCAATCGAAAAGGAGTATGCGAGCCGCGAGAAATAGCCCGGTATCATTAGAGGCAAAAGCCACCTGAAACGTGAGGATCCCGGCCTATTGGCCGGGACCCTCACGCTGTGCCGCTCGCTATGAGCCTATTTGGCGAACGTCCTACGCATCCACGCGGCAGCCAACTGCGGCCACACCTGCACGCATTCCTCGATGCCGTGGACACCCTGCCATGCCGTTTCGGCGGTACCGAGCGACAGGCCATGGCCGCCGCTGGGGAACAGGTGCGCCTCGACACTGACGCCGGCCTGCTTGCAGGCATTGATGAGCATAAGCGTGTTCTCATACGGTACGCAGTCGTCGGGAACGGTATGCCACACGAACACCGGCGGCGTCTTGGCATCGACATGCTTCTCGATGGACACGGATTCGAGCGCTTCCGGGTCGGCCTTGCGTTCCCCGAGCAGCGAATCGAAGCTGCCGCGGTGTGCGAGCGGGCCGGACGTGATCACCGGGTAGGCGAGCATCAGGCCGTTCGGACGCACCGCATCCGGATCGTAGCCGTGCGCCGCGATCACCTCGTCACTGGCGGAAGTGGCGAGATTTGCGGCGAGATGGCCGCCTGCGGAAAAACCGATCACGGCGATGGCGTTCGTATCGACATGCCATTCGGCGGCATGTTCGCGAATCTGCTTCATCGCTTCGGCCGCTTCCAACAGCGCAACCGGAAAGACGGACGGTTTCACGGAATATCGCAGGACGAAAGCGTTGTAGCCGGCCGCAAGAAACTGCATTGCAATCGGCTCGGCCTCACGGTCGGACGTCATCTCGTATCCGCCGCCGGGAATCACCAGCACGGACGGGCGTGCGTAATCCGGGATGACTTCTTCGCTGTTGTCAAGGCAATATCCGACGAACTTGGCGGCGGCGCCGTCAATGCCGGAAATCTCATGTTCGAAATACTGCATGGATCCATCCTATTCGTAAAGTCAATTCATAAGGGGGGGCGCATGGGTGACGTGATGTCGTCCATGCGCCCCGTTTCAGCCGTTTGGCAGCTACTTGGCTGCCGTTCGGCCATCAGAAGGTGACTGCCACCTCGACCAACTTGGTGTCGTCGGTCGGGACCGGCACGACGTTGCCTGCAAGCTGCTCGCCATTGACGCTCACCGTGCGCTCGCCGGTGCGCTTCATGGCGATGCGGTAGGTCACGCCACGGAACACACGGGTCACGGTCAGGTCGGTGAACTGTTCCGGCAGATGCGGTTCGATAGCCAGACCGTCGAGCGTCGGGCGCACGCCCAGCAGATACTGGGACACGTCCACGAACGTCCATGCGGCGGTGCCGGTCAGCCAGGAATTCTTGCCTTCGCCCGGGGTCGGGGCCTCAGGGCCGGCCACCATCTGGCAGTAGACGTACGGCTCCACCTTGCGGATGTCGGACTTGTCTTCCACGTAGGCCGGGCAGTTGCGCTGGTAGACCGCGAAGGCCTCCTCGTTGTTGTCGGCCAGCGCATTGGCGATGGAGATCCACGGGTTGTTATGGCAGAAGATGCCGCCGTTCTCCTTATAACCGCGCGGATAGGACGAGATTTCGCCCAGCTCGATGCGGTAGGTGGAATAGGCCGGGGCAAGGATGGCGGTACCCCAATCGCAGGTCAGCTTGTCCTTCACGGACTTCAGGGCCTGCTGGGCCTTGCCGTCATCGAGGCCGATGCCGGCCATCACGCACATGCCCTGCGGTTCGATGTAGATCTGGCCTTCGGTGTCTTCGTGCGTGCCGACCTTGCGCGAATAGGCGTCGTAGGCGCGCACGAACCATTCGCCGTCCCATCCGGCGGTTTTGACCGCTTCGGAGACCTGGCCGATTTCGGCACGCACATTGGCTGCCTCGGAGGCGATTTCGGCATCGGTCATGCCGGTGAGCTGACCGTAATGTTCGATGATGTCGGCATACTGGCCGCCATACAGCACGAACATGCCGCCGATAAACACGGATTCGGCAACGCCGGTGTCGTTGTTCTCCACGGTCTGGAAGCTCTCGCCCGGAGTGTCGGAGAAGCAGTTGAGGTTCAGACAATCGTTCCAGTCGGCGCGGCCGATCAGCGGGATGCCATGCGGTCCCTTGTGCGTGATGGTGAAGTTCACGGAGCGGCGCAGGTGCTCGAGCAGCGGCACTTCGGAGCCTTCCACGTTGTTGAACGGCACCGGCTCGGTCAGAATCGATGCGTCGCCGGTCTCGGCGAGGTACGCATTCACGCCGGCCACGAGCCACAGCGGGTCATCGTTGAAGCCACCGCCGATGTCGGCATTGCCCTTCTTGGTGAGCGGCTGATACTGGTGCCACGCGGAACCATCCTCCATCTGGGTGGAGGCGATGTCGATGATGCGCTGGCGCGCACGGCCCGGAATCAGGTGCACGAAGCCGAGCAGATCCTGGTTGGAATCGCGGAAGCCCATGCCGCGGCCCATGCCGGACTCGTAATAGGAGGCGGAACGGGACATGTTGAAGGTGACCATGCACTGGTACTGGTGCCAGATGTTGACCATGCGGTCGAGCTTCTCGTCGCCGGATTCCACGCTGTAGGTGGTCAGCAGTTCGGTCCAGTAGGTGTTGAGCTCCTTCAGGGCTGCCTCTACCTGCTCGACGGTGGCGAAGCGGCGGAACAGTTCATGCGCCGGCTTCTTGTTGATGATGCCTACCTTGGCCGGATCGTTCGGATCCTCCCACTTGTCTTCCTTGGCGACTTCGATGTAGCCCAGCACGAATACGAGCGACTTGGTCTCGCCCGGCTTGAGCTCGAGGCGTACGCGGTCGGCGGCGATCGGGAACCAGCCGTGGGCCACGGAATCGTGGGCCTGGCCTTCGGTGATGACCTGCGGAGTGCCCCAACCATTGAACTTGCCGAGGAATTCGTCACGGCTCGTGTCGAAGCCGACGACGGGGGAGTTGACGGCAAAGAACGCATAATGGTTGCGACGTTCCTTGAATTCGGTCTTGTGGTAGATCAGGGTGGCGTCATCCTGCTTCTCGATCTCCACTTCGCCGGTGGACAGGTTGCGCTGGAAGTTGGAGGAGTCGTCGACTGCGTTCCACAGGCACCATTCCACGGAACCGGTCACGTCGAGCACGACCGGTGCGTCGGTGGTGTTGGTCACGTCGAGACGGTTGACTTCGGCATTGGTCTTCAGCGGCACGAACGCGGTGAGCTTGGATTCGATGCCATGCTTGGCGGCTTCGAACACGGTGTAGCCGATGCCCTGACGGCACTTATAGGAGTCGAGCGGCGTCTTGCATGGCAGGAAGGTCGGCGACCACGTGTCAATCGGCTTGGCGTTGACGGCGTTGGAGTCCATAAGGCTCAGATAGTAGTTGCGCGCGCCGTTGTCGCCGGGCACGTTGTTGTAACGGTAGCGGGTGATGCGACGCAGTTTGGCGTCCTTGTAGAAGGAGTAGCCGCCGCCGGTATTGGAGATCAGGGAGAAGAAGTCCTCGTTGCCGAGGTAGTTGATCCATGGCAGCGGGGTTGCCGGAGTTTCGATTACATACTCGCGGGCGGAATCATCGAAGTGGCCGTACTTCATGGGAATCCTTTCAGACTGCTTCGTTGCGGCTTCTGGCTGCGGGCGTGGGCATACGCGGGGCGGCGTTGCGCGCGGCTACGGCCAGTGTTCGTTGGTTATTGCGTTTCCCCATAAGGATACCACGTTATTTATAACTTTATAAATAAGTGATTCGACCGTGTTGCGTGGGTTCATTCCGACCTCATTCCGTGGTGTTCTGGGAAAAGCCGAATCGTAGGAAAGGGGAATCCGAATCCCATAGGGGCGAAAATCCGAATCGCCGGCATGGCGGAGGCGGGCACGGGCGGACGCCGGTAGAGTAGGGGTGAAAGACATGGAGCGACACGAAGGAGCGCTGGTATGGCCGAAGAAGGCACCATCGTGAAGTCAAAGCCGGTGGATGACGATCTCAATGCCAAGACTCGCGCGCTGTTTGACGCATTGCACCGCGCAACGGGCGAATTCGCCATGTTCGGCCATCAGAACGAAACCAGCAACGTAATCGGCGAGCATACCGACTCCGATGTGCATGCGGTGACCGGTTCCTACCCGGCTGTGTGGGGCAACGACTTGGGCGGCGTCGAGCTGGACCGGAATCGCAATCTCGACGGATTCGGAGCCGAAGCCATCCGAAACGAAATGCTTCGAGCCTTCAACATGGGCGCCGTCAACACGCTCAGCTGGCATTCCGCCAACCCGCTCACCCTCGGCGGTTACGGCCATAACATGGCCGAGGGCACCGTCAAAGCGGTGCTGCCCGGCGGTGAAGCGCATGAGAAGTTCCTCGGCTGGCTCGACCGCATTGCCGCCGCGCTCACCACCGTCACGGACACGAACGGCGAACCGATTCCCATCGTCTTCCGCCCATTCCATGAGCATACCGGCGACTGGTTCTGGTGGTGTACCGGTTCTCCCGCACGTCCGACCGACACCACGCCCGAACAGTTCGTCGAACTGTGGCGCATGACCATCGAATACCTGCGTGACGTCAAGCATGTGCACAATGTGCTCTACGCCTACTCGCCCGACCGTAGCCGCATCGATATGAGCACGCCGGAATCGTTGGAGACCGGTTATCTGTATGCCTATCCCGGAGACGACTATGTCGATGTGCTCGGCTTCGACGATTACTGGGACATCGCGCCCGCCGAGAAAAGCGCGGAGGATCCGCAGGCCCGCCATGCCGATCTGATTGCGATGCTTACATTGGTCGGTCGCCTCGGCAAGGAGCGCGGCAAGCTGGCCGCGGCCACGGAAGTCGGTTCTCCGGGAATATTCGCCGACTCGTACGTCTGCGACTCCCACGATCTCGCCATCATCGGCGCCAATGATGACGCTGCGGCCGAAGATGGCTCAGCGTTGTCGGATTCGCCATGGACGAAGTATCTGCTGGCCGCCGCGCTCGCCAACGAATACGCCCGCCGCGCACTGTGGTACTTGCCGTGGCGCAATGATCCGGATGCCGCCGGCACCGGAGCATACGGCACGCCCGTTGCCGGTTCGCGGTATGCCGATGATTTCAGACGATTCGTCCGTCACGACTTCATGCGTCTCGCCGACGCCCTTCCGCCTCTGTATAGGTGAGCGGTTTGCCGCGTAGGGTCCCATATGTGGTCAGATCCATGATCTGAACCACATATGCTGAGCCGTTGGGCCGGTAGTCCGGTGGACTGCCGGTAGGCGAAGTGAGCGGTTTGCCGCGTAGGGTCCCGTATGTGGTCAGATCCATGATCTGAACCACATATGGGACAGCCAGAATTCGTAAGGCACCGGTATCGCCGTCCAGATCGGGTAGAAGAAGGCCGAAACCAGTATGATCAACATAAGGCCCAGTCCGACGGTCAGACGATAGGTGCCGATTTCCGCATGCGTGTGCAACCAATCAAGCACGTAACAGATCGCAAGCACGATCCACGGCAGAATCACAATCGAATAGAACGTGAACGTCGTACGATTCAGATACTGCGCCCACGGCAGCCAACCGCCCAAAAAGCCGGCCAAAACCGCCCAAATTCGCCAATAGCCACCATCTTCGCGGGTAGTGCCGCCACGAATACGCCCGCGCACCAGGCCGGCGATGGCGATGATGATCGCCGTCACCGTGCACAGCGAGCCCGCCCACCAGATCAGCGGATTGCCGAGCGACGTGATCGCTGCCACGCATTGCGAATCCGGCGCCAACGAACACAGTCCCGGATGCCCGGACAGCTTCTCCCAATAAAAACTGGTCGGCCTTACCTGCAACGGCCAAGTAAGCGGGTTCGCCTTGTAGTCGTGCGGCGCGTCGAGCGTGGTGTGGAATTGCCACATCTGCGCATGGTAGGCCACAAAGGAACGCAACGATTCCGGCAGCCAGGTCACACCCTCGCCGGGATGATTCGCGGCCCAATCGTGCATATACGAGTCGGCATGCAGGAACCAGTTGAGCCATCCACCCAAATAGGTAAGCGCGTAGATCGGCACCATGTAGCAGGCCGCCACGAGCCCATCCTTCACCAAACCGGTCGTGAACCATGCGCGATAGCCGATCCGCCGGCGCTCCCACGCATCCCACAGCACCGAGATTACGCAGAACACAGCGAATAGATATGTGCCCGACCACTTCACGCCGGTCGCCATGCCAAGCAGGAAGGCCGCACCTACGCGGTACCACGACAAGGCGATCATCGGTCCGCGTCGTTGCAGTATCAAGCCGCGCCTTCCCGGCTTGAAACGTGCCGTACGGGCGGCCGCATCAATCGCATATTGCCGTCGCAGCCGTGCACGGGCCCAATCGCGATGCATCAACATCAGCGAAAACGCTCCCAAGGCGAACACCATGATGAAATTGTCGAGCAGGCCGGTGCGGCTCATCACGATGCCGAGACCGTCCAACGACATGAGCAGGCCGGCAATCAACGCAATCGGCAGATTGTGGAACAGGCGCAAGGCCACGCGGGTGATCAGCACGATGGCGACGACACCGGCAACGGCAACGCTCGCACGCCAGGCGACGGGATTGTCGGCGCCGCCGAACAGTTTCAGCCCGGCCGCGATCATCCACTTGCCGACCGGCGGATGCACCACATATTCGGCCGTATTAAGCCAACGGTCGGTGTCGCCGGCTGCGAACAGTCGGTCGATTTCGACATCCACGCCGTCGATGGTCACCAGTTTCGGCCAATCGCGCGCCTCGCCGGTGTTCAGCATGGTCCACGCGTCTTTGACGTAATACGTTTCGTCGAATACCACCGCGCGAGGGGAGCCAAGTCTCACAAAGCGCAGGATTCCGCCGAAAGCGGCCACAAGAATCGTCATCAGCCATGCGAAAGGCCTGGAGGCGGTCCAACGTGGTTCAGGAGAGGCATCGGAGCCGTCACGTTGATGCCGCCGTCGTCGGAGTGCGGCGTATCGCGCATTCGCCTTGACCGTCTGTATACTCATCGTCGCCTCATTTCGCCCGCAAGACATGCCCTTGGATACACAGTAGGAGATACTGGAAGATATGGAGAGCATACAAGCGCAATCAACACAGGAGCCAACCGAATTCACGGACGGGACGGATGACGGCGGCCGGATTACCGCCGCCGGCGCGCTCGATGCGTTGGTGGACGGCGTCGGCATTCCGCGCGGTACGGTGATTCTTGCCGCAACGCCGATCGGCAATACCGCCGATGCCTCCGCCCGACTGATTGCGCTCATGGAAGGAGCCGACATCGTCGCGGCCGAAGACACGCGCCGCCTGTATGCGCTCGCCAACCGTCTCGGCATCCATGTGTCCGGTCGTGTGGTCGCCTATCACGACCATAACGAGCGGGATAAGGCCGACGGTCTGCTCGACCAGGTCGAAACCGGTGCCACCGTGCTGGTCGTCTCCGATGCGGGCATGCCGACCATCAACGATCCGGGACTGGCCATCGTGCGCCGCGCTATCGAACGCGGCCTGCCGGTCACCTGCGCGCCCGGCCCCTCTGCCGTACTGGATGCGCTCGCATTGTCCGGCTTGCCGACCGACCGCTTCTGCTATGAGGGATTCCTGCCACGCAAACATGCCGAACGCGTGCAGCATCTGCGCGCACTGCAGTCCGAGCGCCGCACCATCGTGTTCTACGAGACCCTGCATCGCATCGACGACTCCATGGCCGACCTGCTGGAAGTGCTCGGGCCGAATCGGCGCATGGCGTTGTGCCGTGAACTGACCAAGGACTATGAGCAGATCCGCCGTGGAACCATCGCCGAAATCCACCAAAGCGTCATCGACGAGCCGCCTCGCGGCGAAATGGTACTGGTCATCGCCGGTGCCTCCGATGAGGAGGCCGACGCGGCCGCGCCGGCCTCGCTATCCGTAGAAGATCTGGCCGTACTGTCGATCGACCGTGCGCAGGAAGACAATCTGCGCATCAAGGACGCCATTGCGCAGGTCGTGGCTGAGCATCCGCTGACCGACGGTTCCCTCGCCAATCGCAAGCAGGTCTACAACGCAGTGCTCGCTCTCAAAGGCTGATGGCGGAGTCGGCCCGGCCATCCAGCGAATCGAGCAGTATGCATAACGCTTCGCCTACGCCTGGGCCGCCGACCTGCCCGATATACTCCAGCATCGCCGGACTGGCCGCCGGATTCGCCACCAACCACTTGCGTAGCGACGGAGACTCCCGCGCGATATGCCAGAGCACTTCCGGGTCGGTTTCCGGACTGCAGGCGATGAGCGGCGTCAATTCGAGTGGCGGGCGTGGCGGCTCCACCAGAGCCCTCGGCTTGGGCTCCGGCCGGTACTCCGGCGGACTTCGATGCCGCTTATTGCGCCGTCGGATGCTCATTGGCTCCGCCCGCAATTCCATGAAACAGGGTGCGTGCCTGCGACGCATTCCTGATATGCCGACTCTGCTGCAGCGCCTGCAGACAGTCGTCGGGCCGGAAACGATATTCCTGCATGAGCATGCAGATCACTTCATGCATGACGTCTTTCGTCTCGTCGGTGGCGATCAACGCCAGATCGCAGGCGGTGCGTACCGGCGTGGTCGTGCGTACCGGACCGACCTGAATGACATGGTCCGGGGGTGCCTTGCGATTGAACACCCGCACCTTTCGTCCGTGCCGCAACGTGCGGAAATGCGATGAGGACAGAATGTCAATGGTTTCCGGAAACAATCCGCCCAGCCACAGCCATGCGGCCGTGAAGCCGCAGGCTACGGCATTGCGTGGCATCACGGTCGCGACGATGGTGGCACGGCCATACAGCGTGGTCGAATCCTGCAACGTATAGGCATTGGCACTGTCGAGTTTGCACAGTGTGCCGAAATCGGCCAATCTGTTGAGATTCATCGGTCCCGGCAGATCGCCGTCGCGCAGCAGCGGTGCGAGCGGTCCCGTGGCAAGCGTCATTGCGATATCCATGACGGTACCGTAACGGATGGCCGGCGTCTGCGCCATCGGCTTACGAAAATCCGTGGATATGTGGACAACGATTGTTTCATCATACAACAATGTGCATAATCAGGGGGATTGCACACTGACGTGGTCGTCATGCGGGCATAGGTACGCTGCAGAGCCTTCCTGTCGCTATCTGAGCCGATAATCGTGCCTTATGAGTCATATTTTGGTGAATGTTGCTTGGCCGTATGCGAACGGCCCCCGTCATATCGGCCATGTCGCCGGCTTCGGCGTGCCGTCCGACGTGTACGCGCGCTACGAGCGCATGAAGGGCAATGACGTGCTGATGGTGTCCGGCACCGACGAGCACGGCACCCCGATCCTGGTGGAAGCCGATAAGGAAGGCGTGAGTGCGCAGGAACTCGCCAACCGCTACAACCGTGTGATCGCCAAGGATCTGTGCGATTTGGGCCTGAGCTACGATCTGTTCACCCGTACCACGACCGGCAATCACGAAAAGGTCGTGCAGGAACTGTTCACGCAGTGCCTCGAGAACGGCTATATCTATAAAGGCACGCAAAAGGTCGCCATTTCGCCGTCTACCGGACGTACCCTGCCGGACCGTTACATCGAAGGCACCTGCCCGATCTGTGGCTCCGACGGTGCCCGAGGCGATCAGTGCGATACCTGCGGCAACGAGCTCGACCCGGACGAGCTGATCAATCCGGTATCCAAGATCAACGGCGAAACCCCACGCTTCGAGGAGACCGAACACTTCTTCCTCGACCTGCCGGCGCTCGCCGAGGCCAATCTCGCATGGCTCAAGACCCGCGAAGGCTGGCGTACCAACGTCATCAACTTCTCCATCGGACTGTTTAAGGAAGTCAAGCCGCGTGCCATCACGCGCGACATCGACTGGGGCATTCCGATTCCGGTCGCCGGCTGGATCGACAACCCGAACAAGAAGCTGTACGTGTGGTTCGATGCCGTGATCGGCTACCTGTCCGCATCCATCGAATGGGCCCGCCGCAAGGGCGAGCCGGACGCGTGGCGCGCTTGGTGGAACGACCCGACCACTCCGGGCTACTACTTCATGGGCAAAGACAACATCACGTTCCACTCCCAGATCTGGCCGTCCGAGATGCTGGCCTACAACGGTCAGGGTTCCAAGGGCGGCGAAACCGGCAAGCTCGGCCCACTGAACATGCCGGAGCAGGTCGTGGCATCCGAATTCATGACCATGGAGGGCAAGAAGTTCTCGTCCTCCCGTGGCATCGTGATCTACGTGAAGGACATCCTGTCGCGCTACCCGGTTGACGCCGTGCGCTACTACATCTCCGTGGCAGGTCCGGAAAGCTCTGACTCCGACTTCACCTGGGCCGAGTTCGTGCGCCATAACAATGAGGAGCTCGCCGCCTCCTGGGGCAATCTGGTGAATCGTGTGGCCAACCTCATGAACAAGAACTTCGGTGAGATTCCAGCGCTTGATGAGGCTTCGATGACCGATGAGGACCGTGCCCTGCTGGCCGAGACCGCAGGTGCCTTCGACTCCATCGGTTCGCTGATCGAGAACCATCGCCAGAAGAATGCGCTGTCCGAAGCAATGCGCGTGGTCGGTGACATCAACAAGTACATCTCCGCCACCGAACCGTGGAAGATCAAGGATAATCCGGCCCGTCTCGGCACCGTACTGCATGTCGCCGCCCAGGCCGTGTCCGATGCCAACCATCTGCTGGCTCCGTTCCTGCCGCACTCCGCGCAGAAAGTGTGGGAGGCGTTGGGCGGTACTGGCACGTTCTCGCCGTTGCCACGTCTTGAAGAGGTTGAGGATCTCGACAAACCGGGCTTCATGTACCCGATTATCACCGGTGACTACGAGATGGGCGAGACCGTGCATCCATGGGCATCCGAACCGATTGTGGCCGGTACCCCGGTACCGAAGCCGCATCCGATCTTCGCGAAGATTCCGCCGGAGGCCGTTGAGGAAGAACTCGCCCGCTTCGATGCCGAGCTGACCGCCCGCCGCGAGGCCGAGGCCGCCCGTCTGGCTGCCGAGAAGGCCAAGCTGGAGGGCTGAGTCGGATTGAAGCCTGATCCGCTCTTCTGACGAGAACACGATTCCGGAAAACTTCGCTTTTCCGGGATCGTGTTGTTATTTGCGTGCCCAATGGGTATCCACCTCGGAGGCACCCATTCTTTATGGGGATGGAGCCATTGGGATTCCGCCATTCCTTGGGGTAGTGGTTCCCGAAGGCTGGGTGGGACCGCGCACGATTCCTCACAACCGACGCTTTTCACGAATCATGCATGGCTGCGACCCGGAACATCATCCAGTCGCATCCCACGCATCACCCGGCACATGCGGGCACGGGCAAGGCCCCCGACCGGGGAATCCCGCCGTCTGCCCACGCATCGCGTGGGCTCCACGGTGTCCGCCGGTCTTGTTGTGGGGGCATCGCTCTGCCTGTCTGCGTACGTACCGCACAGGCAAGATGGCCGAAAGTCATTCCGTGAGCTTGTCCACGCGCCGATCGTATGTCAGCAGCCCGTTGAGTTCCTCTTCCACGTCGGAAACCTGCGTGTATACATAGCCGGCCAATCCTTTGGATTCCAATGCCGCAGCCGACGCCAAAACGGAACGTACCGCGGATCGCCAACCCTCAATCGAATCGTATTCGCCGTACCCGTAGGCTCGCGACACTGCGGAATGGTCGGCAATCAGCTGCGCCAATCCTCCGAATTCCGAGAGCATGAACGCGCGTACGCCATGCTGCGCTACCGGCAACACCGCGTAATGCTCGGCACGGCGACGCCTTCTATGCCGTTTCTCATATTCCGCCGCGTATCCGCGTAACGGCCCTTTGTCGGGGTAGACCTCCAGCGGACGGAAATAGTTGTGCACGCTGTGATAGTCGCCGCAATGCTGGTCATACCAACCGCTCGTCGCGTCGATCGGACGGGTCGGATCGAGTGCGTGGATGCGTTCGGCGGCATCACACGCATTGAACTGGCCCCAACCCTCGTTGAACAGCACCCACGTCACGATCGACGGATGGCCGGATAGCATGTGCACCATCGCGTCGGCACTACGCGACCAGTCGCGGCGGTAATTCGAATCGTCGGCGCCGAGCGCGTCGAAATGCTGTGCGGTATCGTCGCGGAGTCTGTTCCAGCTGGAGCGCAGTAGCGTCGGTTTTTTGTTGGTCTGCCAAGCGTTGTATTCGCCGCCGCCGGAAACCGCATCCTGCCATACGAGCATGCCGAGACGGTCGCAATGGTAGTACCAGCGCGCGGATTCGATTTTGATATGCTTGCGCAGCATATTGAAGCCGGATGCTTTCATAGCGGTGATGTCATGAATCAGCGCGTCGTCGCAAGGCGCGGTCAGCAGTCCGTCCGGCCAATAACCCTGGTCGAGCACGCCCTTCAGGAACACCGGCTTACCGTTGAGATGGAATCTCGCCACGCCTTTCATGTCGGGCTTGACCTCCACCGTGCGGAACGCGCAATACGATTTCACTACGTCTGCGGATTGCGGTTTCGTCGTAGCCTCTGCCGTTTTCGCCGTCGTGCCGAACAGCAGCGTCGCCGTCACATCGTACAGATGCGGGTCCGCGGGAGACCACATATGCTCGGCCTTCGTCTCGATTTCGGTGCGCACCTTGCGCGCGCCTGCCGGCAGTACGGTGTCCGCAACGACCAAACCATCAGACGGCTCGGTCACGACGATTCGCAGTTTCGCGTTCGGCCGGTCACCGCCGATTTCCGCCCGTATGAACAGCTTGCCATCGGCACTGCCTTTCAGTATGAGCGTGCGCAGGTAGGCGTCCGGCACGATTTCCAGCCAGACGCTCTGCCAGATGCCGCTCTGCGCGGTATACCAGATGCCATCGCGTTCGATTTTCTGCTTGCCGCGCGGTTGCGTGCCTGAATCGTTCGGATCATAGACGCACAATGCGATCTCAAACACATCGTCAGGGTCGATGAACGCCGAGATATCGACGTCGAACGGAAGGTAGCCGCCGACATGCACGCCGGCGAACTGGCCGTTGATATAGCAGGCGCACACCCAATCGACCGCCTCAAAGTGCAGGATCAGACGGTTCGCATCGCCGATCTGCCGTACGGTTTCCTCGCTGCCGAGCGCCACCGGATGCACGACGGTGCGGTACCAGATCATGTCGTCGGGGTAGATGGTCTGGTGCACGCCGGAAAGTGCGGATTCCGGTGAAAACGGCACGAGGATCTTCCCGTCGAACGTTTCCGGGATGGCGGCCTCTTTGACAGCCTCCACGGCCTCATCGCGAGTGAGCGCCGGCGTGGCCTTGTTACGGGAGAACGACCAGCGCGAGCCGGTTTCGTCATTGGGAATCGGCACGATCGCATAATCCCACATGCCGTTGAGCATCGTATGGTTGTTCCTCATCATCGTCGGGCGCGGATGCTCGCCAAGAATCGGCGTTCGGCCGACCTCCAGCTTGCGCTCTCCCTCTTCGATTGGGCGGAACGCCTTGTTTCCGGCGTTTTCGCACAGCCATTCATCGCGGATTCGTTCGCCCCAAGGCGTCCATAGTTGTTTCAGCGGCTCTGAGGAACGCCTTTTCTTGGGCGAGGCCTTCAATGCGCGTTTGATATCCAACATGGGAGCCTCCCTGCGGCACTGCACTCTCTCGACGTTCCCCATTGTAACGAGAAGAATCGCGATTTCGTTGATTTGGAAAATCGCTTGCATTGATTCGTGTGGTGGGGCGTCATGACATTCCCATTACGCGATTCACAGGAAATTGGCAGGTAGAAACATCGTTCTTCCAAGGGTCGGGCGGTTATATAGAACATGTCAACGGTTACGGCTGTTGGCGAGGTTCCCAATCGAACCCCATAACTGAACCCTTCTTCTCTCTTCTCTCTCAGCCGGCGGCCTTCTCTCCGCCGGCTTTCTTTTTTCACTCTTGTTCCTCCTTGCGATGAGGGGATTGCTCGAGTCCCCACGACGAGTCGTGGTGGGATTGGCCCATAATATCGGCCATTTGCGGTCCCATCGGAAGGCGAACCGGATGAGACTGCTTCAAATCACTCCCGTTCAACGCGAAAAATAGCTGGAAAACGTTTTCTGTTTTTCGGAGTGTCGCGGGTCTGCAAGGTTTACACTGGTCAATACAAACGTTATTGGCAGGGTTGCTACTCACACGAGGCAAGACCTGGATCGGTACGGGAATCGTACTGTTCCAGGTCTTTTTTTGTGTGAACCTAGCGTCAAGGAAGATGAAAGGTGAATCATGACGTCAATACAACGCTCCGCAACAATCGCCGGAACTCGAGAAGTTCACGAACCATTGGAAGCCAAGGAGGCCATCGAAACGGTTGAAGAGGCCGTGGGTCGCAACATCTCCACGCGATTCCCGCTCAACAGCGCGTTCATTTTCACATTCGGCGCACTGGGAGGCATGCTGTTCGGATTCGACACGGGCATCATTTCCGGCGCTTCGCCGTTGATCGAATCCGACTTCGGCCTGTCGGTCTCGCAGACCGGCTTCATCACCTCATCGGTGCTCATCGGCTCCTGCGTAGGAGCCCTGTCGATCGGCACGCTCTCCGATCGTTTCGGACGTAAGAAGCTGCCGATCCTCTCCGCCATCCTGTTCCTCATCGGTTCCGGCATGTGCGCCACCGCCACCGGATTCCTCATGATGGTTGCCGCACGCATCATCCTCGGCCTCGCCGTCGGCGCAGCCTCCGCGCTCACCCCTGCCTATCTGGCCGAACTTGCGCCGAAAGAGCGCCGTGGATCGCTCTCCACGCTCTTCCAGCTCATGATCACCTTCGGCATTCTTCTGGCCTATGCATCCAATCTGGGCTTCCTTGGCCATAACATCGCAGGCGTCCGCGACTGGCGGTGGATGCTCGGCTCCGCACTCATCCCGGCCGCATTGCTGCTCATCGGCGGCATCCTGCTGCCGGAATCCCCGCGCTACCTTGTGAGCAAGGGCGATGAACGCAACGCCTTCAAGGTGCTCACGCTGATCCGTAAGGATGTTGACCAGACCCAAGTGCAGCTCGAACTCGACGAAATCAAAGAAGTCGCAGCGCAAGACACCAAAGGCGGTGTGCGTGAACTGTTCCGCATCGCACGTCCGGCGCTCATCGCCGCGGTCGGTATCATGCTCTTCCAGCAGCTTGTCGGCATCAACTCCGTGATCTACTTCCTGCCGCAGGTGTTCATCAAGGGCTTTGGATTCCCCGAGAATCACGCCATCTGGGTGTCGGTCGGCATCGGTGTGGTGAACTTCGCCGCCACCATCGTGGCCACGCTCATCATGGACAGGTTCCCGCGTAAGAAGCTGCTGGTCTTCGGCTCCGTGGTCATGACCGTTTCGCTTGCGGCGCTTGCCATCCTCAACTTCACCGGCGATGTATCCACTCTGGCCGTGCCGACCATGGTTCTGATTGCCGTCTATATCCTTGGCTTCGCGCTCTCCTGGGGTCCGATCGCCTGGGTGCTCATCGGTGAGATCTTCCCGCTCAGCGTGCGCGGCATCGGCAGCTCCTTCGGATCCGCCGCCAACTGGCTTGGCAATTTCGTGGTCTCCCAGTTCTTCCTCATGCTCCTTGCGGCCTTCGGCAACAATGTGGGCGGTCCGTTCGCGATCTTCGGCGTGTTCTCCGCATTGTCCATCCCGTTCGTGCTGCATTTCGTTCCCGAAACCAAGGGCAAGTCCCTCGAACGGATTGAAGAGGAGATGGTCCGCCGCTAAAAGACCGCCCATCATCCCCGGAGCCATTGCATACCGGGCAGATGTTCACGGGAAAGCCCGTGTGCGATCGTTGAGATTCAGCCGATCGTACACGGGCTTCATGATTGTTCAACCGACAGGAGCCATGCGCGAGTCGAGTGGTTCCCGTGATGAGGCGAATCCGCCGAAGCGTACTAGCAGCGGGAGTAGGAGAAGGCACGTAGCCGTTCGAAACACTCCACGCTTTCCCTGAGCCACGGCATGCCGATGACGAACACGTGGCCCAAGGTCTCATGGCGGCACGGCTTCGGATCGAACAGTTCGAAATCGGCTCCCTTGCGCGAGAGTGCCGCCGCCAATGCCAGATTGTCCGCTTCGAGAAAATCGTCGCCGCAGGTCACGATGAACAGTGGAGGCAGGTCCACATTGAACGCCAGACCCTCCGCAGTGAGGAACTTCGGATCGGCCGCCTCGAGCCCTTCGAAGAACTCAACGCCCAGCATCCGTTCCAGTCCGATGCGGCGATTCGGATCATAGCCTACGGTCAGTTTCGAGCCCATCGTTTCCAGCGAAGCCGAACTGTACGCACCGCACACCGGTGCGGCACCTGCGAATGCGATGCCGGAGGGTTCGTCAATGCCGAATGCGGCCGCCGCTTCGGCATTGTTCTCGATGGCGAGCGTGAGCAGCGTCAGTGCGCCGCCAGCCGAATCGCCCGTCAGGAACACGCCATTCGGATTGATCGGATAGTCGTCCAAATGAGCCCTGATCCAACGTAAGCCCGCTTCGATATCGGCAAGCTGTCCCTTGAGATCGGTCTGTGGCGCGGGCCGGTAATTCAATGAAAACACGGCGAAGCCCATGTCGGCCAGATGCACGTTGAAATTGCGGTTGAGCTCCTTGTACCCGTAGGTGAAGCCGCCGCCATGAATGTCGATGTACACCGGCAGCGATTTGCCTCCGCGCAACACCGTGTCATGCGGTAGATACAGGTCGAGCAGATGCCCCCGGCACTGCCCGGTCTCCTTGTCGTAGCCGCCATCCGGCAGATACGGGATATCGGCGATCACATCAATGCTTTCCGGAGTGTGCCACAGTTCGGAGCGTGGAGTATCCACCGCAATCGCACTGAAACGCATGTCGAGAATGCCTCTGATGCGTTCCTCTGACAGATCTCCGAGATCGCCGTCGACTTCCGTCCAGCCTTCCGCATCCTTGAGCATGTCATCGGTCAAACCATATTTTTCCGCATATGCTGCACGTAGGTTCGTCGTCATTGCCGTCCTTTCGTTGACGTGGTGTCGGCGCCGCCATGGTTGCCATCGGCGCATCGCATCGGTTCGACGCCCATTATCGCGCAAGTCTCGGAGAAGCGCTTCGATGTGCGGTCTCTGACGTATTTCGCACATCGAAAATGTAACGGTAAAGGTATTGGAATCACTATGATTGCGACACGCCCAAATAAGAGGTGTTGCATTGAAAAACGGTTCGCATAGAATAAACTGCGTTTGCGAATCCGAACAGGGGTTTCGGCCGGCGGAGAGAGCCGGTGACGGGACGCTCGAAACACGACGGACGTGAATCGTTGCGGCAACGAATGGCCGCATAACCCAAACACAACCCAAGTACCAGCAAACAATCCGAAGGAACGCTACGTATGTACGTCGATCCGAATCGCAACCGACAGGCAGGCAACCTCACATGGATCCTGCCATACTGCAAACCCGACCTTCCGCGTGTGGCCGGCGCGGTGGTGCTGTTCTGCATCAACAACGTCATAGCCCTGATCATCCCGCTGCTGTCCGGCCTCATCGTAGACCGCGTCATCACACAAGGCCATGTGGACGAACTGACCCGACTATGCGTGATGATGATCGTCTTCACCGTCGTGCGAGTCGCCTCGCGCTACGGCTACCAGATGTGGATGGAACGTTTCGGACAGAACTCCGTATTCCGCCTGGTCAGCGACGAGTACGAGAAACTGCATGAGCTTGACTTCACGTATTTCAACCACACACGCACCGGCGACATCATGAGTCGCATGACCTCCGACACCGACGCGATCCGCCACGCCTTGAGCTGGGTGAGCTATCAGGTGCTTGACTGTGTGGTCATGTTCGTCGGCGCGCTCGCCATGATGTTCACCATCGATTGGCGGTTGGCGTTGGCGCTCGCCTGTGTCACGCCGTTCATCTTCATCCTCACGCGCGGCCTATCGTCGCACGCGCATCCGCTGTTCTTCGCCATCCGCAACTCGCTGGCCGAAATGAATTCGATGGTCGAAGAGAACATCGAGGGCAACCGAGTGGTCAAGGCGTTCGTACGCGAGCCGTATGAAACCGAAAAATTCGACAGGCACAACGATGACTACATGCGTCGCAACATGGACCTCGCCTATAACAGCCGCCGATACATGCCATGGCTCGATGGCCTGGGATTCTCGCTGCAGCTCATCACGCTCGGCCTTGGCGGCTTCCTGGTCATCAAGGGTTACATGACCCTCGGCAACCTCGTCGCATTCAATTCGTATCTGTGGATGATCGACGGTCCGGTGCGCCAGTCCGGCTGGCTGATCAACGACTGGCAGCGTTTCAACGCCTCCTGCATCAAGATCCGCAAACTGCTCACCGCGCAATCACGCATTCAGGAAAAGCCGGACGCCAAGGAAACCGTCAAACAGGCGGTGGCAATCGTCAATCAGGTCGGCAACGAGCCGGAAACCGGCATCGCGCAATCGGCGGCTCCGGACGATCCGGAACGTATCGGCGGTGACATCGAATTCCAGCACGTCAGCTTCGCTTTCCCCGACGATCCGGCTACGCCGATTCTCAAAGACATCGACTTCCATATTCCGGCCGGTGCGAAACTCGGCATTCTCGGCGAGACGGGCGCCGGCAAGTCCACGCTCGTCAATCTGATCTCCCGTTTCTACGATCCGACCGCGGGCCGCGTGCTCATCGACGGCATCGACGCACGCGACTGGCCGCTCGCCACCCTGCGCTCGCAGGTGTGCATCGTCGCGCAGGACACATTCCTGTTCTCCGACACCATCGGCGGCAACATCGGCTTCGGCGCTGGCGGACAACGCGAATATGACGAACGCTACATTCGCCGCATGGCCACCATCGCAGGCGCCGACAATTTCATCCGCAGTATGCCGGAAGGCTACGATACCGTCGTCGGCGAGCGTGGCGTCGGCTTGTCAGGTGGTCAGAAGCAACGGTTGAGCCTTGCGCGTGCGTTGGCTGACAATCCGTCGATCCTGATCATGGATGACACCACCAGCGCCGTTGACATGGAGACGGAAGCTGAGATTCAGCAGCATCTGCGTGAGATGGACGAGCGCAAGACCATCGTCACCATCGCGCATCGTATTTCGTCAATCAAGGATTCCGACCTGATTCTGGTGCTTGAGCATGGTCGCGTAGTGGAATGCGGCACGCACGAGGATCTGGTCGCCGCCCACGGGCGCTACTGGGAGATCTATCACAAACAGCTTGGCCTGCAAGCCGGTCGTTCGCAAGGCTTCGGAGAGTAAGGGAGGAGGAGCATCATGGCAAAACGCAACACATTTCGTGAAGACGAGGAGCTTGAGGAGCAGATCAATCTGCATGACATCCTTCGTATCGGCGTCTATCTGAAACCATATATGGCACGTGTGGCCCGCATCCTCGCCGTAGTCGTGATGATGAGCTGCATCGCCGTCGTCGTGCCGTATCTGACGAAAATCATGATCGACAGTGCGATTCCGGCCAAGAATCTCACGCTACTCGGTGGCCTGGCGGCACTGCTGGCGGTGCTGATCGTCATCTACGAACTGGGCCTGCGCTACCGGACCGTGGAAATCACGCGGGTCGGCCAGCTCATGCTCAAAGACATGCGCCGCGACATTTTCACGCATATCCAGACCCTGCCGTTCAGCTATTTCGATTCGCGGCCTCACGGCAAGATTCTGATCCGCGTGGTCAACTATGTGAACACGCTTTCGGATACGTTGAGCTCCGGTCTGATCAATGTGATCTCCGATGTGTTCACGTTCCTGATCACGTTGGTGGTCATGTTCGTGGTCGACTGGCGTCTTGCGCTGTTCAGCCTTGTGCTGTTCCCGTTCCTGATCGCATGGGTGCTGGTATTGCAGCATTTTCAGCGTCGTGCCTATCAGGTGCTGTCCAACAAGCAGAGCAATCTCAACGCATATATCCACGAGTCGATCGCCGGTGTGAAGACCACGCAGACCTTTGCGCAGGAAGCGGCGCAGTTCAAGACCTTCCAGGAGCAGCAGAACGATGTGCGTGCCTCGTGGATGAAGGCCGTGCACATCCAGTTCCTCATGTGGCCGGGCATCCAGACGATTTCCGTCATGACCATCGCGTTCATCTACTATGTGGGCGTTACCGGCTTCGGTGCGGTGAACGTCACCACGGGTGTGCTCATTGCGTTCGTCGGCTATGCGAACAACTTCTGGAACCCGGTGATCAGCATCGGCAACTTCTACAACCAGCTGATCACTTGTTCCGCCTATCTTGAGCGCATCTTCGAAACGCTCGACGTCCAGCCGGAGATTCGTAATGCGCCGGATGCCAAGGATCTGCCGCAGATCGAAGGTCGCGTCGACTTCAACGACGTGGTCTTCCGCTATGAACCGGACGGCCGTAACATCCTCAACCTGGTCGATCTGCATGTCGAGCCGGGGCGTACGATCGCGCTGGTCGGCCCGACCGGTGCCGGCAAAACCACGATCATCAACCTGCTGTCACGCTTCTATGATGTTGCGGAAGGTTCGGTTACGATTGACGGCTATGACGTGCGTGATGTGACGTTGGAGTCGTTGCGCCGCCAGATGGGTGTGATGTTGCAGGATACGTTCATCTTCTCCGGCAATGTGCGCGATAACATCCGCTATGGCAAGCTCGATGCGACCGATGCCGAGATCGAGGCGGCCGCCCGTGCGGTGCATGCGCACGAGTTCATCATGGATCTGCCCGATGGATATGACACGGTGGTGGAGGAGCGTGGTTCGACGTTGTCGGCGGGCCAGCGTCAGCTTATCGCGTTCGCGCGCGTACTACTCGCCGATCCGCGGATCCTGATCCTTGACGAGGCCACTTCGAATATCGATACGCGCACCGAGGAGGCGTTGCAGGCCGGTCTCAACCACCTGCTCAAGGGGCGTACGAGCTTCATCATTGCGCATCGCCTGTCTACCATCGAGAGTGCTGACGAGATCTGCTATATCGACCACGGTCAGATTGTCGAGCACGGCAACCATGAGGAGCTGCTGGCTCGGAAGGGCGCGTATTACCGCCTCTATGAGTCGCAATACGCCATGATCAAGGTCTGAGCGGGGTAAATCCGCCAGGGATTGGAGGAATTCGGACGTCAGATGGCGTCTTGGCGTCCTATTTCTTCCAGTCGCTGGATGTTTTGGGATGCTGATATCCCCCTGAGCGGGGTGATTCATCCACTGGTTGGAAGAATCACCCCGCTGAAAGGCCTCCTGGCGGGGTGATTCATCCAGCTACTGGGTGAATTGGTACGTTGCCGACGCATGCAGCGTCCCGTTTCTTCCAATGACTGGGTGAATTGGGACGCTGAAAGGCCTCCTAGCGGGGCAATCCTTCCAGTCACTGGAGGAATCACCCCATTGGCACCCCTCTAAGCGGGGTAAATCTGCCAGGGATTGGAGGAATCACCCCGCTGAAGGCCTCTCTGGCGGGGTGATTCCTCCAGCTACTGGGTGAATTCGACCGCTCAGCTCTCAGCCTTTATACCCATAGTCCGGAATGCCGGCCCAGCGCTCGCGTAGCCAATGCGCGGCCATCTTGGGCTGGCGGTCGCGCGTCAGAATGCCCTTGCGATTGCCTTCCACGCGAATGATGCCCTGGAACGTCGCGAAATCGGCGAAATTCCACAGCTGCTCCCCAATGAACCATGGCCGTTTATCGATTTCGGCGTTGATGCGCGCATAATAATCGCGTTGGAATTCCTCGCTGAACATTTCGCCATGCGTGCCATGAATGCCCTCGATGGTGTCGGCGCCATACTCGGTGAACATGACCGGTTTGCCGATGTTCTCCCAGAAGTCCAGTTCGATATTGAGCGCATGGCAGGCCGCATCAAGATCGCCGCTCAGGTTGTACCAGCCGTAGTAGCGGTTGATGCACACCACATCCATGGTTCGTTCGGTGATGTCGGTCGTGTAGTCGTTTTGGCAGCATACCAGTGTGACCGGCCTGTTCTGCGGGTCGCTGGCGTGCGCCAGCTCATACAGTGGACGAAAGTAGTCATACGCCTGCCGCGGACGTTCCCCGTCGCCATCCAATCCCGGTTCATTGGCGATCGACCACATCACTATGCACGGGTGGTTCTTGTCGCGTGCAATCATGCCTCGAATCGCCTCGCGATGCCGCTCCGCGACCAGCGGATTCGCATACTGCAGCCAACTCATGCCCACTGCCGGCACCTCGTCGATGATTACGATGCCTTCGCGGTCGCACAGATCGTACATGCTTTCCGCATACGGATAGTGACTGGTTCGGAACGAGTTCGCGTGCAGCCAGTGAATCAGGGATACATCCTTGACGTTGAGTACGTCATCGGTGCCACGGCCGTGGAAGTAGCTGTCCTCATGCTTGCCGAATCCCTTGAAATAGAACGGTTCGCCGTTGATGAGGAATGTTGTGCCGCTCACTTCGACCGTGCGTATGCCGAATGTCTGCCGATATGCGTCGATGATGCGCGATGATGATTCCGCTCCGCCCTCCGGCAGCAGTTCCGCTACCGCGGTGTACAGATATGCCGCGCCAGGATTCCACAGTTTCGCATCGCGGATGGCGATTTCGCCACTCGCCTTCGCCGTCCCGTCGCCGCTTCGCTCGATGTCGGCCGTAACGCCTGCCACGACGGTTCCTTCGCCGTCAAGGATGGAGATGCGTACCTGACGACCGTAGGTCGCTGCGCGCTGGATGTCCGATTCGGCCGATTCGGACGAATCCGCATGATTGATTGCCGGATCGGACGGCTGGATCAGGGTGTTGGGGTCGGTCGGGTTGGAAGGAAAGTCTCCTCCGAACGTCACGTCATACGCGATCAGGGCGTTCGCCGCGGTGCATGCGTCGCCTGCGATGTGGTCAAGCCGTTCGGTCGTAATTGCGATATCCGCGATATACGCGTCGGCCGGCGTCGTATACAGTTCGACATGGCGATTCAATCCGGCGAAATTGAAGAAATCGAAATTCGGCAGATTCTGCCGTCTCGCATGCTTTTTCGCCTCGGCCACCGCCGGAACGTTGGCATTGTCGGAGCCCATGAAGGCGGTTCCCGCATCATTGCCGACAGGTAATGTCGAGGACCCAATGCGGTTGTCGACGGCGACGGTCAGCAGATTCTCCCCGGCATGCAGTGCGGAGGTCACGTCGAATTCGAACGGCAGGAATCCGCCGAAATGCGAGCCAAGCAACTGACCGTTCAGGTACACGTCGGCCGCGTGTGTGGCCGCGTCGAACCGCAGCATCATGCGTTGTCCGGCGACCAGGCGCGAGGGTACGGCGAAGCTGCGCTGATAGACCACCCAACCGTAGTGCGCGCGCAGGTTCAGCTCGTCGTTCTGGTCATTGTAGGAGCCAGGTACGGCCATCGGCAACGGCTCGGGCAGGGGAGCGTCCGCCCATTCGGCGGGGTATGAGTCCTCCCCGGCCGTGCGGAAGTCCCATACGCCATCAAGTGGGAACACGATTCGGGAATCATTGGATTGTGGATACAGCACCGTATGCCTTCTTTCGTACTGTTTTTTGCGACTCGGAACGGATTGGTCGTCTGGGCGGCGCGTGCGCGATGAATGTCACATGTGCGGCAAGCGCCATCATGATGATGCGACGGTAACGTCCATATGTCAGGGCTATGCGTCTTACGCCGAGCCTTCCTACGATTCATCGGCCGTCATGGTTGCTTCTGTACGAGTCTTGGTGGTGAAGCCGGTGGTGGCCGTGCGTCCCATGGTGGATTCGCGTTTGAGCAGTTGGAAGCCTACGATAATGCGTTTCGGTATGGAATTGTTTCGTTCGGTGGCGTCTTGTTCGATCTGTTGCTGCATCATCGTCGCCGCGGTTTGCGCCATGCCGTCGAAATCCACGGCGATGGTGGACAGCGTCGGCGTGGTGTACGACCCGCAGCCCACGCCATCGAAACCGATCACCGCTACATCATCGGGCACGTTCACGCCGCATTCCGCGAGGCCGCGCATCACGCCGAGTGCCAGTTCGTCGTTCATGCAGCATAGTGCGTCGTATTGCATGCCGCTTGCGGCCAGTTTGTGTGCCACTTCGATGCCGGCCTCCACGCTCCAGTCGGATTGGATGTAGGCGTTGTCGGTGTTGAGCCCGTAAGCGCCGAGCGCCTGATAGGCGTAGGCGTAGCGGGTCTGCCTCAGAGTGACGGACAGTGAGTGTTCCGCTTCGGCGCTTTTCCCCAAGGTGCCGACGATGCCGATGGTTTTGCGTCCGCGTTCGGCCAGATGTTTGATTGCCGCATACATGCCTGTCTGGCTAGGCGTCTCGATGGAGTCATAGCACGCTTCCGGATCGGTGCTCATGTCGTCGAACATGAGCACCGGCAGATCGCCGGCGGCGGATCGTATGTCTTTGCCGCTGTTATGCGTGGAGCAGATGAACAGGCCGTCGCAGGTGGATGGGTCGATCTGCCTGATCTGGTCGAGTTCCCGTTGGCTGTCGTACATGGAGACCTGTACGACCAGGCGTTTTTTATCCGCCGTGAGCACGTTGGACATGGCGTTCGCCATCTTCGCGTAGTACTGATTTTCCAGATCCGGCACGATCATGGTGAAGATGTCCGATTTGCCGGATCGCAGTGCACGTGCGGATAGATTGATGCGGTAGTTGAGTGTGTTGGCTGCCTCGAGCACCCGTTGCGTGGTGTCGGGCTTGACGATGTCTTTGCCTCGGATCGCAGCTGAGGCCGTAGACATGGAGACTCCGGCCTTCCGCGCCACATCCTTCAATGTGACCATAGGATACCCCTTCTTGTGTGTGCTGCGCTGCAACTGCTGTATTGCTGTCATTCACTATAATGAGGATCCGGAAGAAAATCGAATCGTTGCGATTATTTTTTGCAATTTTTAAGATTGATAAATCGTTAATTCATGCGATATCTAGGGATTTCGCCTGCGTGTCGCGGGATTTGACAGTCGAAATTTATCGTTTCATAATCGAATCGTTGCGATTCTTCGAGGATGAGAGTCGCAGCGCGATGCGACAGGTCTTCGCTGACAAGAATGTTAGCGTTACCATCGATCGGCCGATATGAAGCAAATGGTGCTCTTCATCGGATATATCAGGGAAAGGACTGAAATGACACGTAAGGGAACGGCAACCAAGGTCGGTGCCTCACTGTGTGCGCTCGCTATGCTGGGCTCGCTTGCGGCCTGTGGGAATGCCAAGGCTACCACGGACGCCAATGGCAAGCCGATCGTCACTATTCTGGTGGTGAAGAACTCCAATCAGACCAAGATGAGCGATATGAAGTGGGCCAAGGACCTTGAGGCCGATTGCGATTGCTCCATCCAGTGGAAGGAGGTCTCCGACGACCAGTGGGGACAGCAGAAGAACGCCTCCCTCGCCGCGGGCGAAATCTCCGATCTGAATATCCGCGCCTTCAACCCGGACGATGCCTCCCGCAACGCCTCCGCCTTCGAACAGCTGGGCAACGACCTCGACAAGCTGCCAAATGTCAAGGCGTTCTTCAAGGAGCAGCCGACCGCCAAGAAATTCGTGACCGTCGACGGCAAGGTCACCGTATTGCCGTCCAGCCGTACCAAGGGCTTCCTTGCCTCCGGCCAGCATTTCATGATCAATAAGACCTGGCTCGACAAGCTCGGCCTCGAAGTGCCGAAGACCTGGGACGATCTGCGCAAGGTCATGGAGGCCTTCAAGACCCAGGATCCGAACGGCAATGGCGAAGCCGACGAAATCGCCTTCAACCCACGTGAACAGTCCACCGGCAAGATCGGCGACTGGTGGAGTCCGTGGCTGATGATGAACGCCACCGGCATCGCCACCCATTTCAACTCCGGCCCATCCCAGCAGGGCATCTACGTGAAGAACGGTAAGGTCGGCAACTGGATGCAGACCGAGCAGTTCCGCCAGGTCATCGAGTTTTACAATGAGATGATTCAGAATGGCTGGGCTCCGTCCGACTTCGTCACCGTGAAGGATGACAAGTACAATGCGCGCAACCAGTCCGACGGCAAGACCGCCAAGGTCGGCATGGTGTTCGGCTGGGATGAATCCGCCTTCGGCGCGTACGATTCCGAACTGGCCAAGCAGTATATCTCCATCCCGATTCCGTCGGCCGATGGCGTCTCCGCCTCCGACACCGTATGGGACGGCTCCCGCGATGCCAACCGCTACGAGGACTATCACATGGCGATGTCCGCCAGTGCGGCCAACAAGGACGCCTGCCTGAAAGTCATCGATCTGCTGTATTCCGAGAAATACTCCATCCAGCAGCTGTATGGTTCCATCGATGACGGCTATCTCGAGCAGACCGGCGAACATTCCTACAAGGTCACCGATAAGTTCCACGAGGCGCAGGATTCCTCCAAGGTCCCGGCATTCGAAGACCGTCTTGCTGGCTGGGTTTCGGACAGCGTCACCGTCGAAGGCGATCGCGGCATGGATCACGTCGCCGCGGCCGATGCCCCGTATGAGGAACAGTACGCCAACTACGACCACGAGAAGGATCTCATGCCGATTTACGTCCGTGTGAGCGAAGCCGATCAGAACACCGTGGCCAACAACAACACCGCGCTGTTCAACTACGCGATTCCAGTCGTGTCCAAGTGGGTCGCCCAAGGCGGCGCCGAGGATGACTCCCAGTGGAACACCTTCCAGGAGAACCTCAAGAAGTACAACATCGAACAGAACACCGAGATCTGGCAGAAGGCGTACGACAAGTACGTCAAGTAAGTCAGACGATTCCGACGGTGGGGCGGAATTCGTCCCGCCCCACCGGTTCGCACCACAGATGAAAAAGGAGCATAAACGGTGTCCAGAAAAGCAGTCTCCGTCGTCGATGAGAACGGCGTGGTCGACAACAACGCGGTACGCAGGTCATGGCCGTTCTTCAAGCGGCTGGGCTGGCATTTCAAGCACTATTGGCAGAATTGGCTGATGATTCTGCCGGCGATGATTTTCGTGGGCCTGTTCGCGTATGTGCCGATGTATGGCATCCAGCTGGCCTTCCGTGATTTCGTGCCGTCCAAGGGCCTGACTGGTGGTGCGTTCGTCGGATTCAAATATTTCGTCCAATTCTTCACCTCGCCGATGTTCGCATCGACGATGATCAACACCTTCAAGATCAGCCTTGGAACGTTGGTGCTGGGCTTCCTCGCCCCGATCGTCCTGGCCCTGCTGATCAACCAGATCGGTTCGCAGAAGATCAAGGGTTTCGTGCAGACCATCACTTACATGCCGCACTTCATCTCCACCGTGGTGATCGTGGCCATGCTCAATATCTTCCTGACGCCGCAAACCGGTCTGATCGGCCGGTTCCTCGGCTCGCAGAGCGTGCTTGACAACGCTGACGCGATCGCCCCGATCTACTGGATTTCCGAAGTCTGGCAGCACGTCGGCTGGAATGCCATCATCTACCTGGCGGCCCTTTCGTCCGTGGACCTGAGCCTGTACGAGGCCGCCAAGATGGACGGTGCCGGCCGCCTGCAGCTCATCCGCTACGTCGATCTGCCGACCATCATGCCGACCTGCGTGATCCTGTTCATCATGAACATGGGCTCCGTGCTCAACGTCGGTTTCGAAAAAGTCTGGCTGATGCAGAACGCCATGAACATGCCGGGTTCCGAAGTCATCTCCACCTACACCTACAAAATCGGCATCCAATCGTTCCAGTTCAGTTACGGTACCGCCATCGGCCTGTTCAATACCGTCATCAACTTCGCCTTCCTGATCATCGCCAATTGGATTTCGAAGCGCGTATCCGATACGAGCATCTTCTGATCTCGCGGGAATCGCAAGGAGGAATACAACATGACTAACGCAAGCGTTTCCCCATCCGTCGCGCCGAAGACCAGCGTGGACGAGATTCCGTGGAACAAGCATATGAGCCAACAGCGCAGCATCTCCGACTGGATCGTCGACATCATCATTTGGGTGCTCATCGTGGCGATCGTGGCCGTGGTCATCTATCCGATCTGGTTCATCGTCGTGGCCTCGTTCTCCGACCAGACCCAGGTTTCCGCGGGCAACGTCACCGTGTGGCCCAAAGGCTTCACCGTGGCCGGCTACATCCGCGTGTTCCAGGATTCCCGCATCTGGACCGGCTACACCAACACCATTCTGTACACCGTGTTCGGCACCGCGTTGAACCTGATCGTCACGCTCCCGGCCGCCTTCGGTTTGTCGCGCGTTGAATTCAAACCCCGCCGCGTAATCCTGTTCCTGTTCACGTTCACCATGTACTTCGCAGGCGGCCTGGTGCCGAACTACCTGCTGTTCAAGGCCCTCGGCCTGCTCGACAATCCGCTTGTGTTCATTCTGCCGGGCGCGGTGAGCGTATGGAATCTGATCATCGCACGCTCGTTCTTCGAAACCTCCATCCCTGAGGACCTGCATGATGCCGCGCAGATCGACGGTCTGAGCCTGTTCGGTTATTTCATGAAGATCGTGCTGCCGCTCAGTTCCGCCATCATCGCGGTAATCGGCCTGTACTACTTCGTGGGGCACTGGAACGACTACTTCACCGGCCTTATCTACATTCGCGAAAGCGGACTGCAGCCACTGCAGAACGTGCTGCGTGACATCCTGCTCGCCAACCAGACCAACCAGCTCGGCTCAGGTTCCGGTGGCCAGAACGTGATGCAACAGCAGCAGCTCGCCGATCAGATCAAGTACGGCGTGATCATCGTCTCCACCTTGCCTCTGCTGGTCATCTATCCGTTCCTGCAGAAGTACTTCAACAAGGGCGTCATGATCGGAGCGGTCAAGGGCTGAGCCATAGGCAGGCCTGACGGAAGCGGCCCGCGTGCTTCTCTGCCCTGCCACGCGGGCCGTTTCATACAAGCGGTTGGCCTGTCAGCCGCCTCATCCATCACGTTCGGAGAACCATGTACGACGATTATCCGCTGAGCATGCATGACTTCAGCCTTCATGACCCGTTTATGCTCGCCGATAGGCGCACGGGCCTGTACTACCTCTACAACGCCAACTATTTCCAATACCGTTCCGCCGAACACGGTTTCGGCAAGTCCGTGGTGCTGTATACCAGCCCGGATTTGAAGCATTTCAGCGAACCTATCTCGGTGTTCGACGTGATCGACCGGCCGGTAGGGGCCTGGTATGACGATTGTGATTCGCCATGGGCCCCGGAAGTGCACGAATGGCAGGGTCGATACTGGATGTTCGTGACCCTGCACGCCCGTCGCGACAAGCCGGTCCGCCCGGAGGCCGGCCCTGACTGGTACCGCCGCGACCGTACCGTCGGCGAGAAGCGGGGCGTGTTCGTGCTGGTCGCCGACACTCCCGCCGGCCCGTTCGTGCCCGTTCATCCACAATCGCCGACCACCCCGACCGGGACCATGGCGTTGGACGGCACGCTGGCCGTTGACTCCGACGGTTCACCGTGGATGATCTACGCGCACGAATGGGTGCAGTTGTTCGACGGCACGATGGAAGCCATTCGATTGGATGCGTCCGACCTGTCCGTAGGCCGATCGGAGCCGTCGCACCTGTGGGCCGCCAGCGAAGGCGTCTGGCATGAGTCCGATGGCGATGCTCCGCAAGGCGGGTGGCATGGCGATTTCGATTCCGATCGTGCCTTGCGGCTGATCGCCGAAGGCTCCGGCGGATACGTGACGGACGGCCCGTACGCCATCCGTACGCCGTCCGGCGCGCTTGTCTGCCTATGGACTTCGTATAGCAAAGATCAATACATTCTGGCTCAGGCCATCAGCGAATCCGGAAGGGTGCTCGGTCCATGGAAGCAGCTCGCCCCGCTGGATTACCGCGATGCCGGTCATGCCATGGTGTTCCGCGCTTTCGACGGACAGTCGATGCTGCTCATGCACACCAATATGACGAGAAAGGATTCAAACGGCCGCGAACTCGTCTCGCACGGCATCATCTACAACGTCGAAGCGACTGACGGGGGAATGGTGCTCGGTCCGCACCGCAGGGACATCGACGGCATCGACAACCCCGACAACGATATCTGATTCCCATTTCCGCCACACCAAGAAAGAACAATCCATTATGGCAACAATGCAAGGCGTCCAGCTGTTCACGGATACCGACGGCAACGTCGCGCAACTGCATGGCATCGGCGTGCAACGGTTCGGCGACCGCTGGTATGCGTATGGCGAAATCAAGAACGATGGCAATCTTTTTCAGGGCGTCGCCTGTTATTCCACCACGAATTTCGTGGAGTGGAGGAATGAGGGCACGGTGCTGGAAGTCGGCGAGGAGGGGACGATCACCGGGCCGGGACGCATCATCGAACGGCCGAAGGTCATGCGCTGCCCCGAAACCGGCGCATATGTGATGTACCTGCACGTCGACGGAGAAAACGACTACACGTATGCGCATATCGGCACTGCGGTCGCCGACTCGCCGACCGGCCCGTTCACATTCCTGAGCACACTGCAGTTCCGTGGCTACGAATCACGTGACATCGGCGTCTTCCAGGACGAGGACGGTACCGGTTACATCATCAGCGAGGACCGTCCGCACGGCACTCATATCTACCGTCTTTCCGACGATTACCTGGCAATCGTCGAAGACGTGATCTGCCTGCGTGGCACCGATTACTGGGCCGGTTACGAAAGTCCGATCCTCATCAAAAAAGATGGAATCTACTACTGGTTCGGCTCGCAACTGACCGGCTGGGACTGCAACGACAACATGGTCGCCACAGCCACCAACCTGCACGGCCCCTGGAGCGATTTCAGGCCATTCGCGCCGGAGGGATCGCATACCTATCAGTCCCAGTGCGACGTCATCGTGCCGCTCGACGGCGATGATCAGTGGCACGCAAGCCGTTTTCTGTATGTCGGCGACCGCTGGAATCCGGACGATTTGGGCAATTCCGAGTTGGTCACCCTGCCAATTGCCATCCATGAGCGCCACGCCGCGCTCACATGGCATGATTCATGGGACAACGGCCTCTAGTCGCCGTCGCTCCCGAGGCGGATTCATGCCGGCAACGCTCCCATCTTCTCCTGGTGCCGGAATGAATTCTCCATCTTTACGCACGTCGTGCAGTTGGGATGGTATATGGTTATAACGATAGAAATATTGGGATTTCAACGAAACTGCGATACAACGAGGTAGTGCCATGAAACGATTCGCCGTTGGCTACGAATTCCTCTGCCGCATCATCATGATGATCGTCGTCGTCAACGTCGCCTTCGTGGCGCATACGCTGCTCGGCCTGATCGTCGGAGGCCTGTTCCCCTCCGTCGCCGCATCGTATGCCACCTTCCGCTCTTGGCTGCTTGACGTCGACGACCGCTCATGGACGGTCAAACGTACCTGGAGCACCTTCCATCAGGCATGGCTGGAGGAGCTTGGCTCCGCCAACCTGTTCGGATGGCCGCAATTGCTCATCTGGACGCTCCTCATCTGGGAATACTGGTTCGTGCAGCACAACGACCTAGGCACCGTGGGATTCGCGATTTCCGGCGCACTGCTGGTCATCAACCTGATCTACGGCCTGTTCGCATTCCTCAGCTGGGCCGTGCACGTCAATTTCGACGAGAAGGCGCCATGGGTGGTACGCACTTCGCTGTCGATGGTAATCGCTCGACCGCTCTGCAGTCTCATGGTGCTGCTGCTTTTCCTCATCACCGTCTGGGCATACTACATGTGGCCCGGCCTGATGATGGTATTCGGTGTGGCCGTGCCCATCTTCGCCACCATGATGGCCGTCTACTCGTGGGGTCGACTGCCCGGCATGGACGTACATGTGCTCGAACCCATCGGACAAGACCAGAACGCCGGCTCTGCCGGTACGACAACCCCCGCACGGAAGGACAATCTCTCGTGACCGACATCCATAACCGCCACAGCCATCCAATCGCGCTGCGCGACGCCACCGTCACCGACCCGTTCTGGGCCGCCGAGCAGGAGCTCGTACGCACCGCGGTGATTCCATATCAGTGGAATGCGTTGAACGACAACGTTCCCGGTGCCGCCCCCAGCTACTGCATGCACAACTTCAAGGCCGCGGCCGCGCAGAATGCCGAGCATCACGAGCAGGGCAAGGCCTTCGTGCCGCCGAAATACACCTTCCGAGGCTTCGAGGCGCTGCCGGAAGACCCAGCCAATCCCGACCCGGACAAATTCTATGGATTCGTGTTCCAAGACACCGACTTCTCCAAGTGGATCGAAGCGGTCGGCTACTCGCTGACCCATCATCCCGACGCCGAACTCGAGGCCACAGCCGACGCGGCCATCGACATCGTGTGCGCGGCGCAGCTGGACAACGGCTACCTTGACACCTACTACATTCTCAACGGCATGGACCGCCACTTCACCAATCTGAAGGACCATCACGAACTGTACTGTTTCGGGCATCTGGTCGAAGGTGCGGTCGCCTACTACGAGGCCACGGGCAAACGCAAGCTACTTGATGCGGCCTGCCGTTTCGCCGATTACATCGATTCCCGATTCGGTACGGAAGAAGGCAGGCTGCACGGCTATCCGGGCCATGAGATCGCCGAGATGGCGCTGGTGAAGCTGGCTGCGGTAACCGGCGAGACCCGTTACGCCGGCCTGGCCGAATACTTCGTACGGCAGCGTGGCCAGCAACCACTGTACTTTGCACTCGAAGATTGCCGCCGTGCCGAAGAGGACGGTCGCAACTACGAGCCACGTGAACAGAACTACGCCTACTATCAAGCCGACAAGCCGGTCACGGAACAAACGGAGGCGCTCGGTCATGCCGTGCGCGCCGCCTACTTCTACTCAGGCGTGGCCGACGTGGCGAGAATCACCGGTGAAGCAACACTGCTGGAATCCTGCGAGACGCTCTGGCGCAACATCGTCGACAGGAAACTGTATATCACCGGCGGCATCGGTGCCACGCATATGGGCGAGGCGTTCTCCTTCGACTACGATCTGCCGAACGACACCGCCTACTCGGAAAGCTGCGCGGCCATCGCACTCGCGTTCTTTGCGCGCCGTATGCTTGAGATTCAGCCGAAATCCGAATATGCGGACGTCATGGAATCGGCCTTGTACAACACCACGCTGGCCGGCATGGCGCTCGATGGCAAAAGCTTCTTCTATGTGAATCCGTTGGAGGTCGTGCCCGAAGCCTGCCATCGCGACGAACGCAAGTTCCACGTTAAGCCGGTACGTCAGAAGTGGTTCGGCTGCGCGTGCTGCCCGCCGAACATCGCCCGCATGGTCGAAAGCGTGCAACAGTACGCCTACACGGTGGCCGACGATGCCTCCACGCTGTATGTGCACCTGTATATGGGTGGCGTGGTGTCCGCGAAACTCGGCGGTTCCGATGTCTCCCTCGAAGTGCGGGCCGGTATGCCTTGGAATGGCGCCGGCGCCATCACCGTGACCCTTCCTTCCTCCGATGAGGGGCAGGTTCCGGAGCCCTTTGCCTTGGCCCTTCGCCTGCCTGCCTGGGCCGGTGGCGAGTCGGCCGCCGACTCCATCCATGCCACGGGTGAGAAGGATTCTCGCATCACACGCACCATCCGTGACGGCTACCTCTACCTCACCGGTACTTGGCGTGACGGTGACGTCATCGATTTCGACTTCCCCATGCCGGTCAGGATGATTGCGGCCAATCCTCTCGTACGCGAAGACGCAGGCAAGGTCGCCTTCATCCGCGGCCCGCTGGCCTACTGCGCGGAAGGCACCGACAATGGTGACAATCTGCATCTGCTACATGCTGATGCCGAGACGATCGCCGCCGATCCGGACGCCGTCAAAGTCAACGAAATCACCTTCCATGCGCAGGCCGCCGCACAGGACGAACGAGGCTTGGGCGAAGTGGAACCGGTCGATCTGCCGATGGTCACGCTGACCATTCCCGCTTGGCGGGAGTCCTCGCAGGGCGCCGCCGACAAGTCGCTGTACGCACTGTGGCAGCCGGCACAACGTCAACCGACGGAAGTCACACTGATCCCGTATTTCGCATGGGCCAATCGTGGCGAAACCGAGATGACGGTGTTCCTGCGCAGCTGACGTTTGACGGCCAACATCCCGTTGGACGGCATACGAAATTCTGCGAGCAGTCCATACCCCCAGCGAAAACGAAAGGCGATGGTGTAAACTGCCCGCAGAATGCGTAAATGGCAGTGATGAAAACGAGGATCAATATGGCCGATGGACGGCATGATGATGACTATGCACTTTCCGACGAGCAGAAGGCGGCCGTAGCCGAGCTTTCCCGATCCAACGTGTACGCGAAGCAGTCGAAATGGAAGACGCTACATGAGTTGCCGATGGCTGAAAAATGGCCGTATTTCAAGGAAAACTTTCTTTCCTATGCCGTCATTATCGCCGTTGTGGTCGTCATCGTCGCCGCGTTCGGCGTTTCCTACCTCACCAAGGGGCCACGCGCCGAACTGAGCGTCGAAGGCATCAATATGGGCGGGTACGCCGACCAGCTCGACCGGCTCGGCTCCGACTTCGTCAAGGCGGAGAAGATCTCCGACAGCCGGCTGGTGCAAATGGACACGTCCATCTCCCTCGGTAATTCCGAAAATACGCAGGACGGTTCCGCACGTCTGCTCGCCATGGTCTCCGCCGGGCAGATCAACATGATCGTCACCGATGCCGATACGTTCGCGGAAGTCAATAATCGAGGCGACATTACCAAGCCGGCGGAGATAATGGGCGAGGCGCAACTGGAACGGATCAAGGATTCGCTGGTCGATGCCAAGGGCAATCCGGTTACGGATGTGAAGAAGGCCGTAGGGTTTGACCTGTCCAAGTCGAAGGTGTGGAAGTCCGTCAAAGGATTGCCGCAGCAGCAGATGATCCTCGGATTCAGCAACGTCACCAAGAGCAAGGAGATGCCGGTCAGATTCGTCGAATATCTGCGATTCGAGTAGCGTTCGGCTTGGTTGGCCGTGCCGCGGCAGCCTTTTCCGCTCTGATCGTCATGCTGTCGGGCTGAAGAGAGGCTGACGCCTGGCCATACGGCCCTCATATCGGGGGATTGCATGCTCGGTTGAGCGGACACACGCGCACCGCCCCCTCGCATGCACTGCGTAAGCTAGTGTTTATTGCGTAAAACGATGCGTATTGTCCAACGAATGTTGGAGAGCGAAGGAGCTGCACTATGGCCGATGGCAACATGATTCCACTGCTTCCTCAATCGGACGGTCGTCTTGCATGGGGCAATGGCGTGATTTCCATGCTGTTTGATGTTACGGGGGATTCCCCGGTCCGGCTTGCCAATGTCGCCGGTCGAGGCATGGCCGCCGCAGAAGGGGTCTTATCGGGGGCTGTTGCGGTGATAGAACGCGATGCGCGGCCAATCGTCGAGGTACGCGCCGCCAACACCGGATCGCAAGACAACCGTCTATCGCTGATAGCCACCGTTGCCGGCGGCAAGTTGCGTTTCGTTTCGGCCCATGCCAGCGAGCCGGCAGAGGATTCCGGCGATCCGTACCGTTTGGAAATCACCCAATTCGCCTCCTACGATGCGCTTCAGCCGATGGGCCGCGAATTCGAACCCGTTGCCACGGAACGGGACCGCCCTTCCGAAGACGCTGCCCCTTCCCCGCATTGCGAACGGGCGCAAGGCATCGAAGCATCGCCAACGATTCCCGGCAACGCTACGGATGCCCCTCAACCCGGTCTGACCGTAACCAGCGTTTTTGAAGCCTATCCGGGTCTGTCGGCCGTACGCACCCACACCAGGTTGCGCTCGCCGGAACCGTTCTCCGTCGAGGCGGTCTCCTCCATGAACCTCACCGTGCCCTTGACCGTTAACGGCGGAACGGTGGAAAGTTCCCACCTGCTCTGGGGTGACGCGGCTTGGGCCGTGGAGAACGACTGGCATATGCGGCCGCTTCGTGAAACCAGTGTGCGCGATCGTAATCAGCGCATCAACCCCGGTCAATCCAGTTCCCGTTTCGCACTGAGCTCCACCTCCACATGGAGCACTGGCATGCATGAACCGGCGGGCATCGTGCAGGTTGAGGAATCGAAGCGTCACCGTTCCCGTAAGGTCCGCGACTTTTCCGTGATGTGGCAGATCGAGCACAACGGTCCGTGGGAATGGGAGGTCGGCGAGGATGATCCGGGTCTGCATATCGCCGCGTTCGGTCCGGAATATCAGGATCATCAGTGGTTTACGAATCTAGGCGAAGGCAACGATTTCGAATCCGTGCCGGTATCGTTCGCCATCGTTGCCGGTGACTGGCAGGATGCCGTCGCGGAAATGACGCTGCAACGTCGCGCCCTGCGGGCGGCCAAGGCCCGCGAGCTGGGTCGTACCGCGGAATTCGAGCGAACGCAAGGCTTGGTGATTTACAACGATTATATGAATACGTTGTTCGGAGACCCTCGCATCGACAAGGAGCTGCCACTGATCGAAGGTGCAGCGGGCGTCGGCGCCGACATCTTCTGCATCGACGCGGGCTGGTATGACAGCACCGACGGCGGCTGGTGGGATATGGTCGGCGAATGGCGGGCCTCCACGAATCGTTTCGGCGAAGTCGGATTGCAGGGATTGGCCGACATCATTCGCGAGCATGGCATGGGTTTGGGATTGTGGCTCGAACCCGAGGTGATCGGTGTACAATCACCGCTCGCCAAAACGCTTCCGGACAGCGCCTTCTTCCAGCGTCATGGTGTGCGCGTGTGCGATTCCGGGCGCTATCTGCTTGATTTCCGTTCGCCCGAGGCCCGTGCGCATGTCACGCGTACCGTCGATCGGCTGATCGACGATTTCGGTGCGGTCTTCTTCAAATTCGATTACAACACCATTCCCGGAGTCGGCACCGATGTCGATGCCGGGTCGGCCGGTGAAGGTCTGCTCGCGCATTGCCGCGCCTACTTGGATTGGCTTGATGACTTGCGCCGCCGCCATCCGGATGTGATGATCGAGAATTGCGGTTCCGGAGCCATGCGCGCCGATTACGCGCAGCTGTCGCGGCTGGACCTGCAGTCGACTTCCGATCAGTGCGATCCGCTGGTGTACGCCGCCATTGCGGCCGGGGCAGGGTTGACGATTCCACCGGAACAGCAAGGCAATTGGGGTTACGCCCAAGAGGAAATGAACGATGAGACGGCCGTGTTCACGCTGGCGACTGGCGTGATGGGCCGCCTGTATCTGTCTGGATTCATCGATCGCATGACCGAACCGCGACTGAGCTTGGTGCGCGATGCCATCGCCCTGCATCGGCGAATTCTCGCCGAACAGTCCGCCCTTGTGCCGTTCTGGCCCGCCGGTCTGCCTGGTTTCAACGCGGAGTGGCTTACCTCCGGCCTGCGCCATACGGAAGCCGCCTCCCGTTGGCGGAGCGAGACGGAAGGCGGTTCATCGGATACGGGCCCTCAGACTGATTACATCATCATCTGGCGTCGAGGCGGCACCCCATCCCTCTGCATGCCTTTGGCCCAAGGTGATGAGATCGAACAGATTTTCCCCGATCCGGGCAATCCCGATCATGCACCCGAAACCAAGCCGTGGACCATTGAACGGCTCGATCCGGAAACCGTTCGTCTGACCGCGGCTACCACCGAGTGTCCTTCGGCCCGAATCTTCGCCATTCGGCATACATAGGAGACAGGATGCATGCATGATTTCCCAGAATCGACATTTTGGGGAATCATGTTTTTCATATGTGAGATGGAGGGCTTAATGATAGGGAAATCGGCCATGCAAGATGGCAAAAGACCTGAATATATACCCCCTAACATATGGCCTCCGTGCACGATTCGCCTGAGGACCTTTCAGGGCGAATCGTGCGCTCTCCATAACCCATGTGTCTGCCATCGGTTCGACCGGCAGTGCGTCCCGGTGCCATTCCTACCGGAAGAAAGCCTGTTCGGATCACTCCTTGCCATGGTGAACGAGTGTTGTTGCATCGGAGAAGTGTTTTTGTGACCCAACAAAGAGGGAATCAGCGGTGGGCAGAAGAGCCGTTCGCCGGAAATTCGTCATCGCAAAGTTGCTGAACGACGGAATATGTGCAATGAAGCACGAGAAATCCGAAACGACACGCTGATAGTGCATGCTAAACGTTTGTGATATCTTGGAATCATCACAAACGTTTAGCAAAGGAGCGAGCGATGAATACGAGGCCGACACTCAAAGATGTGGGTGCTGCCGCCGGCGTTTCCGTGTATGTTGCGTCGCGTGCCCTTCGCGGCGAAAGCGGAGTGGCCGCATCCACGCGGGCACGTGTGGAGCGCGCGGCTTCCGAGCTGGGTTACGTGCGTAATGAAATGGCTGCCGGTCTGCGTAAGAAGAACAGCCACACCGTTGGCATTCTTACTGCAAGCGGCCGAAACCAGTACTACTCCATGCTTGCTCAGGTGATTGATAGCACCCTGCGTGAATATGGATACTATGCCGTGGTCAGCGACATGTTGAAGGACCGTGCGGGAATGGGTGAGTCTGAAGAACAGTCCTTGCGCCTACTGTTCGAGCAGCGCCCTGCGGCAATTGTGGCAACGTATGCCTTGAGTAAATCCGCTTTGAAGATCATAGAATCGTTCCATGTGCCGGTTGTTTTTGTGGATTCCCCTTCGGCAGTGGCTGGAGAATGGCCTTTTGTCGGAAGCGACAATCGCCAGGCGGGAAAAATCGCCGGCGATTACTTGGGGAGTTTGGGGCACAAGAATATTGCGGCGGTCTCTTATCCGTCTTCCTGGCCTACCTGCAAGGCTCGTATCACAGGTCTTCGTGAAGCCGCCGAACGTTGCGGAGCTGATGTGACGGTGGTGGAGTGCGACAACAACCCTGAGTCCGCTTACGAAAACATGTCTCGCAAACTTCAGGAGAGCGACGGTTCATCCCGTTGCGATGCGGTATTCGCTCTGAACACGATGATGGCAATGGGGTCTTTCCGTGCTTTGCAGGAGAACGGCTTCCATATCGGTCGCGATATCTCGTTGATCGCCATGGATGATTTCGACTGGGCTCCTATGCTCACTCCTCCGCTGACGGTCATTTCGCAGAATATGGATGAGATTGGCCGACAGGCAGGCCGTTTCGTGGTGGATGCCATTCGTGGCAATGCATTGGCCGGGCAAAACCTCATCATTCCGGTAAGGCTGATTGAGCGCCGTTCGTGTGTGAATTGGAATGAAAACACAGAGAGGAGCAGTTGATAACAACCAAGGTTTTTCGATAGTGTCGAAGGATTTCGACTGCGAAGTTGCAATTCGGTAATCCAGTTGATTCGACGAATTCTTCGTGTGGGATGAACTGTGGGCTGACGCCATCGATTGGCGGAGGCGGGTTCTCCTCTTCTCATCGGCATTAGGCGGTACAACGTTTGCCATGCTGAGAAAATAAACGTTTAGCATATCAATTATCAACAAAGGAGTACAACCATGGCATATGCAATCGGTCTGAACAGCGGATCCTCATTTGACGGTGTCGACGCCGTACTTATTGAGATCAATCAGGCTGAAGACGGCAGTGTTCTGCCGCCGAAGTATATCGATGCCTTGTCCATCGACTGGCCGGAAGACATTCAACAGCAGGTGCTTGCGGCATTTGACGATACCCTAGGTATTTTCAAACTGACCCGTCTGAACTATGTATGTGGCGCAGTGTTCGCGCAAGCTGCTTCTGAATTGATGAAGAAGCACAACCTCACCGGCAAGGATATCGACGTCATCGGGTACGACGGCCAGACCATTTACCAGGAACCGCCGGAACATGATCAGATGAAGCAGTACGATGCATCCTCTCCATTCTACGAGATGTGGACCAAGTACGGATATCCCTGTGGTCTGCAAATCGGTGAACCGGGTGTGGTTTCCGTGCTGACCGATGCCCCAGTCGTAACGCAGTTCCGTAGCGTAGACCATACGTTGCAGGGTACGGGCGCTCCGTTGATGCAATACTTTGACTATGTGCTGTTCCGCAACGACAAGCCAACCGCGACTCTGAACATCGGAGGCATCTCTAACTGCCATGTCGCCTGCGCTGATCGTTCCAAGATGCGCGCATTCGATTGCGGTCCGGGCAATGTCATGATCGATCAGGCCATGCGCGTACTGTATGGCAAGGAATATGACGCCAACGGCGAAGTCGCCGCACAGGGCACCGTCAATGAGGAGATGCTTGCCGAGATGCTCGAGCATCCGTTCTTCAAACGCGAGATTCCAAGATGCGCGTGGCGTCTCGATTTCGGTGCCGAGTACACCCAGTCGATGCTCGATAAGTACGCCAACCTGTCTAGTGAGGATAAGCTGGCCACCATCACCGCGTTCAGCGCCGAGGCCATCGCCCGTGCGTTCAGTGAATTCATTCTCCCGACGGGCTTGGGCGTTGATCGCTTGATCGCTTCCGGCGGTGGCGTGCGTAACGCTACATTGATGACGATGATCGCCGAACGCCTGCCAGAAGGCGTCAAGTTGGAAACTTCCGACGTCATCGGCATTCCACCGCAGTATAAGGAGGCCATCAAGTTTGCTACGATCGCCTTCTCTACGAAGCGCAGCATCGCCGACAACATTCCGGCGGCATGCGGTGCGACGAAGTTCGGCGTGCTTGGCAAGCTGGTGCTTCCGCCGAGCCAGGCCAAGCTGACCGACTGATGCATTCTATATCCAATCGGTAATTGGTCGGTGCGGAAGCGCAGGGCTCCTGCGCCGACCATATCAAATCTGGAGCAAATATGATCGATTCCACTACTGACCGGACTTCTTTGCTGTTGGAAGTGTCCAACGTCACCAAGAAGTTTCCTGGAGTCCTTGCACTTGATGGAGTGTCATTGAAGATCCGCCCCGGCGAAGTCCATGCTCTGATGGGTGAGAACGGTGCTGGAAAATCGACGCTGATGAAAATCATCGGAGGAATCCACAAGGCAAACGGGGGTACGATTACCTTCAAAGGCCAACCTTACCAGCCGGATGGGCCTGCCGATGCACAATCCAAAGGCGTCAGTCTGATACATCAGGAGCTCAATCTGGTGCCGGACCTCACAGTGGCCCAGAACATTTTCCTCGGGCGTGAACCGATGGGCAAGACAGGCGTATTCCTCTCCGAGGAACAGGCTGCTGCCAAAGCGGACGAGCTGCTTAAATCCATCGGCGTGACTTTCAGTTCCAAAGTGTTGGTGCGCGATCTGCCGGTAGCCAGCCAGCAGATGGTGGAAATCGCCAAGGCGATTTCTTTTGATTCCCAGCTTTTGGTGATGGACGAGCCGACGGCGGCCCTAACCGATCGCGAGGTAGATGCACTGTTCAAGCTCATTCACGATTTCGTCTCTCCAACGACTGCGGTGATCTATATCTCGCATCGTATGGAGGAGCTGATGCGCATATCGAACCGCATCACCGTATTCCGCGATGGGCGCTTCGTCAAAGAAGTCAAGACGGAGGAGACCAGCAGAGATGAAATTGTCAAGCTCATGGTCGGCCGAGACATCACTGCCTACTCCCGTCCGTCGGCTCGAGTCGAAGGCGCACCTGCCGCGATGAGCGTGCGAAACATCACGAATGCGATGGTCAAGGATGCATCATTCGATGTCTATCCTGGAGAAATCCTAGGATTTGGTGGTTTGGCTGGCGCCGGGCGAACCGAACTGGCTCGTGCCATTATCGGGGCTGACTCCCGTAGCGCAGGACAGGTGATGGTTGGCGGCAAGACCGTTGACATACGCAGACCATCCGATGCGGTGGAAGCCGGAATAGCGTATCTGTCTGAAGATCGCAAACAGTATGGTCTGGTTCTCGACAAAACGATTGATGACAATGTTGCGCTCGCCTCGCTGAAGAACTATGTCAATGCGATTGGCTGGATCCGAGATACGGCAATCGCAAGGACATCGAAGCAATATATCGATGCGTTGAGTATCAAAACCCCGAGCTCAAAACAGTTGGTGAAAAACCTGTCCGGCGGCAATCAGCAGAAAGTGGTCATTGCAAAATGGCTTGCGCGCGATTGCGACGTACTGATCTTCGACGAGCCGACCCGAGGCATCGACGTGGGAGCTAAACAGGAAATCTATGAACTTCTGGATGAACTTGCGCACGATGGTCATGCCATCATCGTGATTTCGTCCGAGCTCGAGGAATTGCTTCGAGTCTCCGACCGCATCCTGGTGATGTGCAACGGATCCATCACCGGCGAACTTGACCATAGCGAGGCGACTCAGGAAAACATCATGGAGCTCGCCACCACATTCCGTAAATAGACAAAGGAGTCAAAATGACGTCGACCAATGAAACTCTCGATATGGCGAAGAACTCTTTGCGCAAGCGGTTCAACTCCAATTCGTTGCAGCAGTTGCTGATTTTCGCTACATGGATTGTGCTCCTCATCGGATTTTCCATCGCCGATCCGCACTTCATGCGCATGGGCAATATCGTAGCGCTGCTACTGGCTTCCGCGGTGACGGGCATTCAGGCGCTTGGTGTGACATTCACCATCGCCACGGGTGGCATCGATATCACTCCTGGCCTGGGCATGGCCATGACGGGCGTCATCACTGCCATGTGCATGACGGCATTCCATCTGCCCATCTGGTTGGCGGTATTGGCCGGCATCCTTTCCGGTGCGGTGCTTGGTTGGATCAACGGTCTGCTCATTGCGGGTTTTGGCGTTCAGCCCATGATTGCGACATTGGCGATGATGCTGGTTGCGCAAGGCGTCGCACTGATTTTGTCCGGTTCCAAGCCCGTATATACCACTGATGAAGTTGGCTTCGACCAAATCGCACGCGGCACGCAGATTTTGGGAATTCCCAATGCAGTGTGGATCTTCCTCGCCGTAGCTGTGATTTCGTGGATTGTGCTGAACAAGACCCGACTGGGCCGGTACGCACTATCCATGGGTTCCAACGAAGAAGCCACCCGTATGTCCGGCGTGAACGTACGTCGTTGGAAGTGGGCCGTCTACGTTCTGGCGGGTTGCTTTACCGGCCTGTCCGGCGCGGTGATGACTTCGCGTCTGTCTGCGGCTCAGCCAGCTACTGGCTCCGGATATGAGATGTACGCCATCGCGGCAGCTGTCATCGGCGGTGCCTCTCTTGCCGGTGGACGGGCCTCCATTACGGGTACCGTAATCGGTGCGTTGATTATCACCACGATCAACAATGGTCTGCAAATCATGTCCGTGCCTGACCCATGGCAGAAGGTGTTCCTCGGCATTGTGGTCATCGCCGCAGTCCTGGTCGACATCTATCGGCAGCACAATGCCAAAAAGGCCAAATGATCGGTCAAGTTCACGGCACTCATGACAGTGCTGTCTACACGGTATTCATAACTGAACAACGATTATCAAACAGATTCATCCTGACAACTACAAGGAGACTTCAATGAAGAAGAGTAAGTATATCGCTTTGGCTGCGGTCGCCGCTTTCACCGTTGCTCCTCTCAGTGCCTGCGGCGCTGGGCAGTCCAATGGCAGCGAATCCAAGAATTATGAGATTGCAATGGTGGCCAAGGGCTTTTCGCAAAGCTTCTGGGTTTCGGTGCATCAGGGCGCAGACGATGCGGCGGCGAAGTATGGTGCGACGGTCACCTTCAATGGTCCAGACAATGACAGTCAGGTGGATAAGCAGGCCGATATGGTGCAGAATGCGATCAATAAGTCACCGGATGCCGTGGCCATCGCTCCACTCGATGAAGCCGCCCTTACGCCGGCCGTGCAAAGCGCGAAGAGTGCCAGCATTCCTTTGTTCGCCTTCGACACCGCGTTTGAAACGAATGCTGATGCCATCACCTCCACGGTGAAAACCAGCAATAGGGAAGTCGGCAAGGTCGCTGCTGAGAATCTGATTGCACTGTTGAATGGCAAAGGCAAGTATGCTGTGATTGCGCACAGCCAGACCGACGCTACATCCACGGAACGCCGTGACGGCTTTTTGGATTATATGAAGGAGAATGCTCCAGATATGGAGATGGTCGGTGAGGTGCAGTACAGCAATGCCGATCAGGCGAAAGCTCAAGACATTGCCAGTGCCATTCTGCAAGCGAATCCGGATCTCGACGCTATTTTCGCGACGAATGAAGCCACCGTTGTGGGAGCCGCCACTCCTGTCGAATCTGCCTTGAAGTCAGGGCATAAGGTGCTGCTCGTAGGTGTGGATTCCGGCAAGGCGCAGCAACAGTACATTCGTGATGGGGTGATTAGCGGTTCCGTGTCGCAGAATCCGTATCAGATCGGGTACAAGACCATCGAGAACGCGGTCAAGAGCCTCAACGGTGAAAAGATCGACAAGGTCATCGATTCGGGGTGCTTCTGGTACAACGCAGATAACATTGACGATGATGATGTACAGCAGGCTATGTATGAGTAAGGCACGCAGATAAGGCATCACTCAGATTTGTTGTCGTGCACGATTGTCCGGAATGACCGTTCCGGGCAATCGTGCATTTGTTTTTCCTTGGAATCACGTGAATCGATATCTTCCAAATAGGAATATTCCACTTAGGGGGTTATGGATCGAGGTTCTCATCCCATGGCCTCCGTGCACGATTCGCCTGAGGACCTTTCAGGGCGAATCGTGCACGGCCCAGCCGTCCGGTCCATGCCCGGACGAGCGTCACATTCCAATCCTTATAGGCTGAAGGCGGCCTGCACGGCGTCATATTCGGCGGATGTAATCGGCAGAATCGCACCGTGACGCTTCTTCAAAGTGCCGAAATCGATATCGTCGGCACGCTGCCAATCGGCGGGATCGTGCGAGGCGAGCGAAGCGGTGCGGAACGACAGATAACCCTTGGCTTCCGCGTACTGATCGCACATCAGGCCGAACGGCATGTTCCTTCCGGCCACTTCATGTATGTCCGCATCGTTGTAGCGGAACAGTTCCGGACCTTCCAGATAGTGCATGGAGTAACGCCCATTGCCGAAGATGTCGGTGAGCGTGCCCACATATGACCATTCATTCGGATCGTCGGTGCGCAACACCTCGTAGGTTACCGCGTACGGGTTGCGCGTGCGTTCGATGGTGATTTCCGAATCCTTGGATGCGCGATACCACCAGCCATCATCGTCGAGCAGCATGGTCGAGTCGATGATGACGTTCTTGCGGTCGATCCATTTGACCGGATCGGAAAACGTGACGAAATCGCGCGTGGTCGCGTAATACACGTTCGTCGGGTCGCCCAACTCGTTAGCCAGCGGATTGTCTGGTTCCTCGATGTTGCATTGGGTGGACCAGAACACGATCCACTGTTCGCGGACCGGATCCCAATTGGCTTCCGGTGCCCAAGCCATGCCGGCCCCCGGAATCTTGGAGGCGACATCCACTAGGCGCGGTTCGCTCCAGTGCACAAGATCGGGGGAGTCCCAGATCACCAGACCGGTCGAGCCGTTCGTGGTCGCGCCGTCGTTCGGTCCCCAGCCGCCGCGATAATAGATGCTCAGATCGGTGGCCACGATATGGAACCCACCGCGCGGGTCGCGTGTGATGTGCGGGTCGCGCACACCCTGTTCGCCGTTCAGCCATTGCAATGCCGGTTTGCCGGCGGGGCGAAGATCCTGCCAGTGCACGCCGTCGCGACTCAGCGCGAAATACAGCTGTTCATCGGTCGGCGTTTTCTCGTCGCCGATGAAATGCACGAAAATGTAGGCTTCTGTGGTGGTGTTCATGGGTGTTCCTTTGTCTGTGGCCTTCCCCGTCAGGGGAAGATGGCTCGAGGATCAGGGGAAGGTGTTTAGAGGAGGTGAGGCGCGGTGGATTCGCGTTCCACCAGTTGGTATCCGATTGTGGCTCGGCTTGGCGGTAACGGCTCGGCGTCCTCTTCTCCTCGGCGTTCGACGCGTTCGGCGATCATGTCAAGCGCGAACTTGGCAAGCTGATTGAGATCCACCTCGATGGTGCTCAGCGAAGGCGTGGCGTACGATCCGCTGGTCACGCCGTCGAATCCGATCACCTGCACGTCTTGCGGTACGCGGATGCCATGATCGGCAAGACCCCGGATTACGCCGAACGCGGCGAAATCATTCGCGCAGCATACGCCGTCGAATGGCGGGTCGGCCCCTTCTCCGACGTCGGCGTTTCCGCGCGTCGCCAGAATCTGCTGCGCAATCGCATGCCCTGCGGCGATGCCGTCTTCGGCGCTGCCCGCTTCGAAAACGGTGGTTTCGTCATATGGCAATCCTGCGTCCAGCAGTGCGTTGCACGCGCCGCGGAGACGCAGCAGAAACGCGTTCTGCGCGTGGGCCAGGTCGGCGCGTTTGGTAAAGGCATGGCCCACGATTGCGATTTTGCGGCATCCATGGTCGATCAGATGCTGGGCCGCCGCGCGTTCGGCCTCCTCGTTGGGAAAGTTCACGGCATCGACGGTCGGTGTCTCCTCGCAGGCGTCCACCAGTACGAACGGCCTGCCGCCGTTCAGCTTGGCGAGTGGCAGATTCGTACCTAGGCCGGTGGCATGCAGGATCTCACCGTCGAATAATTGTCCGGAGAACGGATTGCTGGTCAGCGCGTGCGCGGCGGCGTCGGCGGAATAGCGCGTCTGTTCGATGAACGGCGTGAGCCCGCGTGCCACGATTTCGTTGCTCAGTGCCTGCGTGAGTTTCGAATAGAACGGTGAGTCGAATTCGTTGACGATGACGTGGATGATGTTGCTGCGGCCGGATTTCAGCATGCTGGCGGTCAGATTGATGCGGTAATCCAGCTTTTTCGCCGCAGCGAGCACTCTAGCCCGTGTCGATTCCTTGACGCCCGTTTTGCCGCGCAGCGCATTCGAGGCGGTCATGGGGGAGACCCCGGCCGCGGCGGCTACGTCGCGCAGCGTCGGCTTGCTGGCTACCATAGATGGCCTCCTCGATGAATGAACTACTGATTATATGTAACGATATTATATATTTTCGTTGCTGTAAAATCGGAGTTTCTTATCTGAAAAATGCTGAAAAATCAGCAGACTCACCGAATGGTTGCGCAAGTTGTGCGATGCTGAAACCTTATTAGAATATGTACCGTTACATATAGTGATTGTCGGGAAGGACCGACGATTGCGACCATGGAATACGGAACGTATGCCGAGCGATCGCACAGATCGGACAAACAAAGGAGCGGCTCGATGACGACACTGCCTGACACATCGCTGAAGGCCTGGCGACCACCAATGGGCTGGAACAGCTGGGATTCCTACGGCACCACCATCACCGAAGACGAGGTGCTCGCCAACGCGCGATTCATGGCGGAACATCTGAAGGCCGCCGGCTGGGACACGTTGGTAATCGACGCCGGTTGGTTCGATCCCAACGCCCACGCCCACGGATATTCCGACGGTACGCCACTATGCATCGATGAATACGGCCGGCAGTTGCCCGACGAACGTCGTTTCCCGAGCTCCGCCGAAGGCAAAGGGTTCGGCCCGCTCGCCGATGCGGTGCATGAGCTTGGTCTGAAACTCGGCGTGCATGTGATGCGAGGCATTCCGCGTCAGGCAGTACACGAAAATCTGCCGGTGAAAGACACCGATCTCACCGCGCGGGATGTCGCCGACATCGAGCACAACTGCGTGTGGAACCACGACAACTACGGTCTGAAGCGTGGTGATGCCGGCGCTCAGGCTTGGTATGACGCGCAAGTCGACCTGTTCGCCTCATGGGGCTTGGATTTTCTGAAGGTCGATGACATGCAGACGCCATTCTTCCCGGAAGAGATCGAGGCCTACCATAATGCCATCGCGAAGGCGGAAAAGCGGTATGGCCGCCGGATCACGCTCTCGCTGTCGCCGGGCGGTTGGGTGGCCAGCACGCATGTCGATTTTCTGCGAGACGTTGCGCAGATGTGGCGCATTTCCGACGATCTGTGGGATCGGTGGGAAGACATTTTCCAGCAATTCCCTCGCCTGGCACGTTGGGCGCCGCTGCAACGGACCGGCCATTGGGCCGATGCCGACATGCTGCCGCTCGGTCATATCGGATTGCGTGCCGAACGCGGCGACGACCGGCAGTCACGGCTGACGCTCGATGAGCAGAAGACGCTGCTGACATTGTGGTGCATGGGCCGTTCGCCATTGATGGTCGGCGGCGATCTGCCTACCAGCGATGATGACACGATTGCACTGCTCACCAATCCCGCATTGCGTGAAGTGACGGCCGGTTCCGCCAACAACCGTGAGATTGTGCGCGAACGGCTGTTTTCCGAATGGAACGTCGAAGACAGCTATATCGGCGACCTCATCGTATGGACCGCCGACGCGGTCAAATGGGCCGACGGCACGCCTTGCGCACATCCGGGCAGCCATTATGGAGCGATCTTCTGGACCGGCGACGAACCCTATGAGCTCAAAGGCAACATCCAACTGCAAAGCTTCGTCGGCATCGCCGACCGGAATCGCGACTGGACACTTGCCGACCTGTGGGCAGACGCTCCCGGAACCCCATCCGACATACGCATCGAAGGCGAGGGGGAAGACCGCGTGATCCGCGGGACCATCCCTGCCCACGGCGCACTCTGGTTCGCCATCCGTCCCCTCTGAGAAAAGGAACAAGAACATGGACAAGCTCACCGCAATCCTGAACAAGGCAGGCGTACGCAACATCAGCACCGACCTGTGGGGCATTTTCTTCGAAGACATCAGCTACTCCGGCGACGGCGGCCTGAACGCCGACCTCGTACAGAATGGCGCGTTCGAATACAATCGCGCCGATGCCGCCGACTGGAGCAACTACAGTTTCTGGCGCAAAGTCGTGCCGGAAGGCTCATTCGCCGCCTTCGACGTGCTGACCGACGATCCGGTGGCATGCGAAAACCCGCATTACGCCTCAATCGAAGTTGAGCAGGCACCCGTCGCGTTGGAAAACGTCGGCTGGGACGGCATGGTCTTCCGCACCGGCGAAACCTATGACTGCTCTGCCTGGATGCGCGTCGAAGCTGGCGCCTCCATGCCCGTCACCATCGCTCTGCTTGGCGATGACGGCAACGTGCTCGCTGAAACTTCCGTCACCATCGACAACACCGTCTGGAACAGGATCGAAACGTCCCTCGTCGCCTCGGGAGCCGCCACGCAGGGCACGCTACGCCTGACATTCACCCAACCGGGCACCATCGACCTTGACTTCGTCACGCTCGAACCACGCACCACCTACCAGGGTCTCAAACACTTCCGCCCCGACCTGGTGGCGGCGCTCGCCGACCTGCATCCGCGATTCATGAGATTCCCGGGCGGTTGCATCACGCACGGTCTCGGCATGGACAACATGTACCACTGGGACCGCACCATCGGCGAAGTGGAGCATCGCCCGCATAACTTCAACCTATGGGGCTACCACCAGTCATTCCGCATCGGCTACTACGAATACCTGTGCCTGTGCGAAACCATCGGCGCAAAGCCGTTGCCGGTACTGCCCGCCGGCGTGAGTTGCCAGAACACCAGCCAAGGACCGGTACCGATCGCGCAGAAAGACATGCCGTCCTACATCGATGAAGTGCTGCACCTCATCGAATTCTGCAACGGCGACGTCACCACCGAATGGGGCGCAAAGCGCGCCGCCATGGGACATCCCGAGCCATTCGGCCTCGAATACCTCGGCATCGGCAACGAAGACCTCATCGACCCGGTGTTCAAGAATCGTTTCCAGCAGATCTTCGACGCGATCAAGGCCGCATATCCCGACATCGTCGTCGTTGGCACCGTCGGGCCGGCCCCAAGCGGTCAGGACTATGAGGAAGGCTGGAAGTACGCGCGCGAGGCCGGCGTACCGATCGTCGACGAACACTCCTACCAGTCATCCAGCTGGTGGTTCCACAACCTCGACCATTACGACGACGCGGACCGCAAAGGCCCGAAAATCTATCTCGGAGAATACGGATCCTGGAACACACAGCTGATCAACGGCCTGTCCGAGGCGGCATTCATGGGACGCATGGAATTGAACGGCGACGCGGTGGTCATGTCCTCCTACGCCCCGCTGTTCGCCAAAAACGGACATCACAGCTGGAATCCGGACCTGATCTACTTCGACAACGAACGCGTCTACCTGCCATACAGCTACTGGGTGCAGCGGATGTACGCCACCACCACGGCCGACACGGCATGGCCGGTCGCGGTCGAAGGACCCACCACGCTACGCCGTGACCTGCCGAACACGGTGAGGCTACTCATCGACGGCAACGCCAAAGCCGATCTGAAGGATCTGACCGTCACCACGGCCTCCGGCAAGCGGATCGAACTCGGCGACGTACACTACGACGCCCGCCGCATCGACACCGGTCTCGATCTCAGCGCGGACGACTACTCCATCGACGCCACCGTCGTCTACTACGAAGGCCGCTGGGGCATGCAACTGATCAGCGGCGACGTCGACGGCAAGAATCACAACATCGTCTCCCTCGGCCGCGGCCACAGCGTACAGGTGGTACGCGACGGTACCGGCTACGCGCTCGCCGGTACCGAAGTCTCCATGAACGAGGTGCGACCAGGCACCACATGGCAGGTGCATATCGAGATCTCCGACCGCGGACAGTCCATGAAGCTGTACATCGATGGAGAACCCATCGCCTGCGGGGAAGAGGTCCGGGACGAGCCGAGGCGCACCGTTACCGTCGCACGGAACGAGGGCGAAGGCGAGACCTATCTGCGCATCGTCAACGCGATGTCCGAACCGGCGATGTTCGACATCAGTCAGATTCTCGCCGAACTCGGCATTCCCGCTGAGAGCGCCGCCGCAACGGCCACGGTGTTGGAAGGTGACGATCCGTATGCCGGCGACATCGGCAAGGCATCGCCGACCAAACCGGTCGAAGCCGCCGTCGATCTGACGGACGGCGCATATCTCGCGCCCGCCTGGTCGTTCAGCATCCTCACCATCAAATGACGGCATAGGCAACGGGCGGTATCCATGCAGGAATCGCATCAACCACGCAAGGTCACTGCCATATCGGCCATCGGCTACGGTATGGGAGACCTTTACGGCGGCGGGCAGGGTGCGCTCGTCGCCACCTATCTGGCATTGTTCTGGAATCGCTTCTGCGGCATGGACATCGGCCTGACGCAAAGCGTGATCGGCATGAGCGCCATTCTGAGCGCTTTCGCCGCGCTCGGTTTCGGCGTGCTGTGCGACAACCTCTACCGGTTCCGCATCGGCAGGCGGTTCGGCCGCCGGCGCCTGGTGCTCGCCTTCGTGGCTCCGGCGGTGCTTGTGGGCTGCCTGCTGTGGATTCCCGGACTTCCGACGTTCCTGTACTGCCTGGTGTACGTGGTGTGGGTCATGCTGGCGCAGCTGTTCGGCACATCGTATAGCACGTTGCCCGGCGAGATGACCGCCGATTTCAGCGAACGCACTACGCTGTCCACCGTACGGCTGTTCCTCTCCACCGCGTCCGGCACGTTGATCCCGTTGCTTGGAGGCATCGTGCTCTCGGCGGTGGGGGAGGACCATCCCGGCGGATATATGGGATTTGCGTTCGCGGTCACTTCCATGTTCGCCTTGGCGGTTTTCATCTGCTGGCGTTCCACGTGGGAGATGTCGCCACGGCAGGCAGGGTTCGGCATATATGAGGATTCCGATGGAGACTCGGCCACGATCGCCGCCGGTCCGATTATCCGTCCGGCCCGTCACGTCACGCAGGTCTGGCTGCATCGCATGTCCGTCATGCTGCGTGAATACGCTTCCACGCTGCGTATCGCGGAATTTCGGCGTCATCTCACGGTTTACGTCATGGTGATGGTGTCAATGGACATCTTCGGCCAGCTGTTCCTGTTCTTCGCGATCTACGATTGGGGCGTCACGGCCGCGTTCGCCTCGATGCTGCTCACCTGCGCCGTGATCTCACTGCCGCTTATGCCGGTCTTCGGCTGGGCGATCATCAGGATCGGTCCACGCAGGCTGTACGCCATCAACTTCGCCGGATGCCTGATCGGCGTGGCCTGGATGTTTGCCAGCTGGATGCTTTCAGGCACGATGTCACGCGCCGCATGGACGGCGTTCACCATCATCGGAGCGGTCTGGTTCTTCTCCTTCAAATCGCTATGCGGCTACCTGCCATGGCAGGTCTTCCCCTATATAGCGGACGTGGACCAAATCGTCACCAAACGTTATCGTTCGGCCACATTCCTTGGCGCACAGACCTTTGTACGCCAGCTGTGCAGCGGCCTGCTCTCCATCGGCACGGGCCTCGTGCTGGCCGCCACCGGCTTCGATTCCCGACTCGATACGCAACCCGCGTCAGCCCGCATCGGCATCGGCGCGATACTGCTCGGCTGGTTCGCCATCGCCATGACCATCGGATGGGTCGAATCGCAGCGCATGAGCCTCAGCAAGGAAACCGACAACATGCTGCTCATGGAAATCCACCGCCTGCAGCATGGCGGGGCCAAGACCGACGTAAAACCGGAGATCCGCAACACAGTGGAACTTCTTACCGGTCTCGACTACAACGACTGCTGGCGGGACTAATCTAGGTCCTATGAGCAAACACCATCGCGACCGTAGCTGGGCCCCGGCCCCACAGCCCCTTCCCGACGACGCGCACGTCATCGACAATCACACGCATGTGGCCTCCGTCGTGTCCTTCTCCCGAGCCATGAGCCATGAAGCCGCAGAAAAGGGCCAACCCGAAGTGCCCGTCTACAGTGTCGACGAATTGCTGTCCCAAGCACAGGCGGTCGGCGTGGAAGGTGTCATCGACTGCGGCTGCGAACTGCCCAACCTCATGACCGCCATCGACATGGCCCGCGAACATCCCGATGTCGTGCATGCGGCCATCGCCATCCACCCCAACGAATCCGTGCTCCATGGACACCGCGGCGTACCTGGCCCCGACGGACTGCCGCTCAAATACAAACCGTGGCATGACGTCAATTTCGATGACGCCATGGCCGAAGTGCACCGGCTCGCCGTCACCTACCCGAAGCAGGTGGTCGCCATCGGCGAAACCGGCATGGACCTGTTTCGTACCGGCGAAGCCGCCAAGGAACTTCAACGCGAGGCCTTCCGCGCACATATCGCACTCGCCAAGGAATTGGGACTGCCCATGCAGATCCACGACCGCGATTCCCACAAGGAGGTCATCGAAACCTTGCTCGCCGATGGCGCTCCGGAACGCACCGTATTCCACAGCTACTCCGGCGACGCCGAAATGGGTGAGATCGCGCGCGAAAACGGCTGGTACCTGAGCCTTTCCGGCACATCCAGCTACAAAGGCAATGATGGCATCCGCGAATCGGTCGAACTCGTCGGCCTTGACCACATCATGGTCGAAACGGACGCGCCCTACCTGAGCCCCATGCCCTATCGTGGCCGCACCAACGCGCCATATATGATTCCGTACACCCTGCAGGCGCTCGCCAACTATCTTGATAAGCCATTGGCTGAAATTGCGCGCGCCACTCGTGAGACTACGCGCAAAGTGTATGGAATCTAAGGGTTTTGAGAGAGCCGCCATGGTGCTGAGCACACGTCGAACATGATTGTCGACGGCTGAATCGGGCCTGAGGATTTGACAACCGCCCACGGCGCTCCTAGTGTGCCGCCTTGCGTGTTATTTTGGGGAGTGGGTTGGAAGGCCCGCCACTTGGAGGAAGCGTTATGGCGAACGAGCCAGACGAAGAGAAACCGTTGCTCCACGCAGCGGCCTATACGCAGGCGCCCAAGGTCTCGCACAAGGTCCTGACCAAAGAAGAGCGCCAGGAGCTCATCAAACAGCACGAGGAAAAGCAGCAGGAAGCCGCCAAGCTCGATGAGGCGGCCAGTAGAGGCCGTCTGGGCCGCTGGTGGAGCAGACTGCAGTCCGGCCCCGACAAAATCACCTTTTCCATGGCAGTGGTCGCACTTGGCGTGGTATATGGCGATATCGGCACTTCGCCGCTGTATACCATGCAGACCTTCCTCAACGGTCAGGGCGGCTTGGCCAACGCCGATCGCGAAGCCGTGCTCGGCGTGCTGTCGCTGGTGTTCTGGTCGATCACGCTCATCACCACCGTCAAGTACGTGCTGATCGCCATGCGTATCGACAACAAGGGCGAAGGCGGCATTTTCGCGCTGTATTCGCTGATTCGCAAATACGGTGCATGGCTTGCGATTCCCGCCATGCTCGGTGGCGCGGCGTTCCTCGCCGATTCCGTGCTGACTCCCGCGGTATCGATCAGTTCCGCCGTGGAAGGCTTGGAAACGTTGCCTGCGCTGGAACATGTGATGACGGAGAACAAGGAACTTACGCTGATGATCACCGTCGTGATCATCGTGGTGCTGTTTTCCGTGCAATCGCACGGCACCGAGCGCATAGGCCGTACTTTCGGCTCCGTGGTGATGATATGGTTCTCGTTCCTGGCCGTCGTGGGGCTCATGAATCTGAGCAACGACTGGAGCGTTTTCGCCGCGCTCAACCCGGTGTATGGCGTCCGCTTCCTGTTCAGCCACCACAACGTGGCCGGCATCGCCGTGATGGGCACCGTGTTCCTGTCGACCACCGGCGCCGAGGCGCTGTATTCCGACATGGGCCATGTTGGCCGCGGCAACATCTACTGCACTTGGCCGTTCATCAAGATCGCACTGGTACTGTGCTACTTCGGCCAGGGAGCGTGGATGCTCGATCATTGGGACGATTCCGCCTACCGGCGCATGCACGGTCTGAACCCGTTCTTCGAGATGATGACCCCGTCCGTACGGTACATTGCCGTGATACTGTCCGTCGCTGCCGGCGTGATCGCCTCGCAGGCCCTGATCACCGGCGCCTACACCATGGTGTCGGAAGCCACCCGCCTCAACTGGATGCCCCATCTGCAGGTGCGCTATCCGGCCCGTACGCGCGGCCAGCTCTACATTCCGGTCGTCAATGGGGTGCTTTGCGCGGCTACGCTGATCGTGTTGGCGATTTTCCGCGATTCCGAGCATATTTCAGCCGCCTACGGTCTGGCGTTGACCATCACGATGATCACCACCACGATTCTGCTGGCCGTCTACATCTGGCATGCCGGCAGACGGTTCGGCGCCATCGTGTTCACCGTGCTGTTTCTGGCCATCCAGTTCATGTTCTTCTTCGCTTCCATGGCAAAGTTCCTGCGCGGCGGTTGGTTCACCATGCTGCTCACGCTGGCGATTCTGACGATCATGTATACGTGGAACGAGGGTACGAAGCTGGAGCGTACGCAACGCCGGCACATGCAGCCCGCCGACTGCCTGCCGGTGCTGCGGCAGCTGCATGACGACGATACCGTGCCGTATTTCGCCGACAACATCGTCTATCTGACATCCGATCCGGAAACGAAACGTGTCGATACCGACATCTTCTTCTCGATTTTCGCCGATCATCCGAAGCGTGCCCGTGCATGGTGGGCCGTTTCCGTGGAAACCGCCGACGAGCCGTTTACCCGCGAATATTCGGTTGAGAATTTCGGTACGGATTTTCTGTTCCGGGTGCGTATCCGACTGGGATTCAAGGTTGCGCAGTCCTTGCCGGCCTACATTCATCAGATTATGAACGACATGTTGAAATCGGGTGATCTGCCGACTCAGGAAAGCCGTTATCCGAAGCTGGACGCCGATGTCAATATCGGCCCGATTCGTTACGTGCTGATTCATAAGGCGCTGATGCCCGAATCGAAGGTGTCGCAACGTGGCGCGGTGTCTTTGCAGATCAAGTATGCGATTCGCCGGTTGGCCGGGTCTCCGGTCAAATGGTTCGGGCTCGCCCCCTATAATCCGCTGGTCGAAATCCAGCCGTTGTTCCTCGCCACCGAGCGTCCTCCCCGTCTCAAGCGCGTCTGACCCCGCATTTCACCGCCCGTAGCGGTTCGTTGCATTTCCGCCCGCTATAAGGAATGCTGATAGCAGTGTACGCGCGTCGAAATGTGAGGTCGGTATGGTTCTAACCATGTGCAGATTACTTGGATTCGCGACCGCAGGCAGCAACACCAGTCTCAATGGTGTGTTCGGCATGCAGGCCGTACGCGAATTCCGTGATCTCAGTGAGGTGCATAATGACGGCTGGGGAGCCGCCTTGGTCACCGTTCCGGAGGAATCCCCGTACCGTCGTGACGGTGGCGCGCCTTCTCCGGAAACCGGTACCGCGATCTACAAGAACACGATTGCCGCCCGTCATGACTCGATTTTCGACGAGCTTGCCGGCACCCCGGCCCGAGGCGGCCTGTGGCATCTGCGTCTGGCCAGCTCGAATCTGCCGCTGATTCTCGAGAATCAGCAGCCGTTCTACGCCAACGGCTTGAGCTTCATCCACAACGGTGACATCTCCGATGATCAGGGGCGTAACATCATCACCAACCGTTCCTTCCCGGTTGACCCGAACATCGTGCAGTCCACCGGCGGCCGTTCCGATTCGGCCATTTTCTTCGCCGTGATCCTGCAATACATCGGCTTTGGCTTCGCGCTTGACGAGGCTGTGGCCCAGGCCGTACGTGAGTTGCGCAAGAGCTATCCGAAGTCAAGCTACAACTGCATGATTCAGAGCCAGGATCAGTTCATCGCCTTGTGCGCGGCAGGTCGTGAGGTCACTTCCAAGCGCATCGTCGAGATTTACGACCAGTACGGTCGCGGCGAGCAGGCCCATGATTACCGCGTACTGCGTTACCGTGCGCTTGATGAGGGTGCTCAGGTTCCCGGTGGCGGTGCCGTCCCCGCCGAATCCGCTGCCCGGCTGAAGGGCGTGGTCGTGGCCAGCTCCGGTTTCGAACAGCGTGCTGAAGACGGCTGGACCCGTCTTGAGAACGACCGGATGATTGTCGCATCCAATCGCACCGGTGAATTCCGTATCCGTTCCATCTGATGCGGAATGTCTTCGGACCGTTCGCTCGATGCGGCTCGTCTCCGACCGGTTCCCGACCGGTTTGTGCAGGGGCTGACTTTCGATTTGGATTCGTAGCGTAATCGGAGCGGCTGAGCGTTCGGACGCTAAGATGAGCCCTATGACAACCGGATATATCCCTACGCTCGCCCAAGTGGATGAGTTGCATAAGAAAATCGCGCAGTCGCAGGCCGCCTATGACCTGATTCATGGTCATTGCGTGGTCGTGGCCGACATCGCCCGCCGCATGGCCCGTCGTCAGAACGCCCTGTTCATGCGTCGATGCACCCTGCCTGCGGATGTGCCTGAGAAGACCGGCGATTTTGGCTTGGCGCTGACTTCCGACGAGCCAGGTGAGATCGGCGGCACCAAACCGGATGGGGGTGCTGACGTCCCTGCCATCTCGGGCTCCGAATCGTTCGGTATGCTCCACATTCCGGCCGTGCCGCCAACCGACGGCATCACCGGTGGCATGGTGCCGCCGCGTCTGATCGACGAGCATATGGTGGTGATTGGCGGCCTGTTGCATGATATCGGCACGTACTTTCTGCTCAAGCAGGACGGTTCCGACGGTGAACCGCTCAAATTCGACGGGCCGCACTATGTACAGCATGGGCTGAAAGGCTACGAATATCTGCTGGATGAGGGCGTGGACGAATCCATCGCCCAGTTCGCCCGCAACCATACCGGCGTCGGCCTCACCAAGGAAGCCGTAGTCGCACAGAATCTTCCGCTTCCGCCGGATGACTATGTGCCGATGAATCTCGAGCAAGAGGTCGTGATGGTGGCCGACAAGTACAACAGCAAGTCGATTCCGCCGAAATTCCTCACCGCCGAGGCCTACACCCGCAAAGCCGCCCGTTTCGGTGAAGCCAACAAGCGTGAGTGGCTGCATCTGCTCGAACGCTATGGCATCCTGAACGTCAGGCCTCTGGCCGCTCAATACCACATGCGGGTCGTCGAATAGGCGTCTATCCGTCTCGCATGGGGCGGATTCGTCTTTTGCTGAGGCCATCCGATGCGAGGCCATCCGGCGTTACCAAGGCATCCGATATAGATAATCCCGGGTATGAGATGTTGATCGCCCAACGGTTTTCAACATCTCATACCCGGGATTATCCATATCTGTTCGCCATATAAGGCCGGACAGGCGTTTACTCGAGTTCTACGCTATGCTCCATCGCATCGGCGACCTCTGGATTGACGGTCACCACGATGATGGCGCGTTTGCGATCCGCATCACGCTTGAACTTGCTCAGCAACGCCAGCACTTCGGCGGCTTCGTCGCGATCCAGACCGACGGTCGGCTCGTCGGCGACGATCACCTCGGCTTCGCAGCACAGGGCACGCGCTATTGCCACGCGGCGCTGATCGAGTTCGCTCAGCTTACCGATCGGCAGTCCGGAGGTCGCCTCGGTGAATCCCACTCGTTTGAGCACCTCTCGCGCGATCACCGGCTTCGGCTTGAGGAAATTGCGGTTCGAAGCGTCCATCGCATAGAGGATGTTGCTTTCCGCGTCGAGCTCACCGCGCACGGCGAAACGTTGCGGAATGAAGCCGATGCGATGCCCAAGCACGTCCAGCGGCTCCACTTCGTTCAGATTGGCGCTTTTGTTCATCACATTGCCGCGATCCGGACGAATCATGCCCACCATCGTGGCGAGCAGCGCCTGATGCTGTTCGTTGTCTTCGGCATCCACCAGCACGGCGTGGGTTGCACCGGCTTGGAACGCCAATGACAGGTCATCGAGAATGTTACGCCCCGTCTTACGGTGCGTCACCGTCACATGGTTGAGCGCGAACGTCGGATTCGACTTCAGGAAGAAGGCGTCCTTCTTCCTGGTGCGCTTGATTTCACGGTTCAGCCGTGAAGACACGCTCGTTGCGGAATCAGATGCCGCGGTTGCACGCGCATCCAGTGATTCGATGTCGTCGGACTTGTGCAACGCCAGCGTCTCGTTGACACGATTCGCATTGTCTTTGACGATGTCAGCGTCGGCCGTCTCGTCGTTCTGCTCCGCTGCTGACGGTACGTCCACGGTTTCGGAGGATTCGGTATCGGCCGCGGCGTCGGTTTCGTCTTCATCGTCATCATAGATGACATCGAAATCGATGGATGCCGCATCGACATCGGTCGTGGCGTCGGTGCCTGCCTCAGTGGTTGATTCGACGGCTGCATCCGACGTTTCGACCGCTTCGGTCGTTTCCGCTTCGGTCACGGTTTCATCGGGCCTCTCGTTGAGTTCGTTGTCCTTGTCGCTCATGCCTTCACCTCCGAGCGGTTTTCAAACAGTTGATTCAGGTTGAAGCACAGTACGCGAATCAGCGCGATGATGCCCAATACCAGGCATGCGCCCAAGCCGCACCAGATTACGTTCCATACCGAAGCGGATGTGATCGCCACGGCATGACCGCCTGCCCAAGCGGTGCCCAGTGGTTTGGCGAGCAATGCGCCCGCAATCAAACCGACCGCCCAAGCGGGAACGGTCATCATGAAGGTTTCCAGCATGAACTGCCATCCCAGACGTCCCTTGGATACGCCCGTCACCATGGCCATGCCGATTTCGTCTCGACGGCCGGCGATTGCGGCCCAGAGAATCAGCGCAAGCAGCACCAGTCCACCGCCGATCAGCGTTGCCGGCAACGCCTTACGTGCCGTGGAGGCGGCGGAATCCAGCTTTGCGATGGATTGCTTGTATGCGGTCAGCGACGGTGAGGTGATCTCATACGTCTTGGTGTCGAGCTTGGCCTTCTTCACCAGCTTGCCGAAGGTGTTGTAGTCGCTCGGATTGCTCAGCGTGAAGATGATGTTCAGGTCCGGCTTGGCCCAACCTGTGGCATCCGTGGTGTCCAGGCCGTCCTTGGCGAATGTGAGATACGAGGTATAGATCACGTTTTCGCGATTGTCCTTGGCGTATTTGGCGTCGGAACCGAAGCCGGACGGTGCCTCTCCGGTGTATTCGTAGATGCCGCGAACGGTGAACGTGTAGGTTTCGGATGCGTTGGTCGGATTGCCGACGGTGATGGTGTCGCCGACCTTGAGGTTGTTCTTTTTGGCCAATGCCTGAGAGATCAGTGCGCCGTCGCCCTGGGTCTTATAGCTCAGATGCTTGCCTTCGGTCACCTTGTAGGTACCGTATTCGTTGAGTTTCGCCGCATCCAAAGTGTAGAAGGCCTGCAGCGTCAGATTGCCGCCGGTCTTGTCTTCGCTGGTGTCGGTTTTTGCCGAAATCGCAGTCAGCGACTTGCTCTGCCGCACCGGTACCGAAGTGGCAAGCGTGTATTCGAAGGTCAGGCTTTTGTTCTGTACGGCGGTTGCGTATTCGCTGTACTTGGCCCAAGTCAGGTAGTTGTCGGTATAGCTGGAGTCGGCACCGTCACGTTTGGCCTTGGTTTGCGCGTTTGGCCGAATCACCGCCGAAGCCTTTTGCGACTGATATGTTTCATTATTGGCGGTGTCGTCGGAGCGTAAGACCGTCAGGTCCACGGCTGCCGAGAACGACACCAGCAGTGCTATGAGGGCGATAAGCGCCGTACGCCACTTGCAGCGTCCGAGCGCGGCCCATGCGTTCTTGAGAACGAACATGCGGTACTTCTCCAGTTCTCTGTGTTGTTGCGCCGGCGGCATGCCGACGTCGACGTTGGCCGGGACGCGCACTTCAGCAAGGCAGACTCAAAGCGCACATTGCGTCCCGTACCAACATGATGGTCATGCTACGTGTATGTTTTCTTGCGCAATACTGTTATACCCCTGCATGAAGTCTGAATACTTCCTGAGAATCGTAGTTTGAGAAGGCCTGATCACAGCTGATGCCGGCCTTCGGCGGTGCCCGTTCAAGGTGGTCGGTCCGGATGAGGCGTAGTGTCGCATCCCCCTTTTCATGTGATCGGACGGTTGTTTCGTCGTTGTCGTCACGATTGTGCGATTGCACGATCGGATGGTTGCCACGGCATCGTCTTTTACGCATTGCCGTTCGTCTTCGGTGAGGAAGCCGCCGTGAGGATGCGTGGCTGAGAGCGGGATGGCAACTCCGCGACACGCCGTGGTGTTGGGTGTGTGGGTGGTGGTGCGGGTGGTGTGGGCCGGTGTGGGGCGCGTGGTTGCGACACGCCGGGGGAGGCGTTGCGGGGCAAGGGTTTCGGGGGTGGTGGTGCGGGGCGGATTTGCGTGCGGGGGCGGATGCGTGTAAGTTTCTTCCTTGCTGCCCGACGGCGGCGCCTTCCGGCCGGTGCCGGGGGCCCGTGCGGTGCGGTGGTGGTTTGAGAACTCAAGAGCGTATCTGTACTACTTCTTTATAGTCAATGATTGCCAGTCCATCGTCG